>VSSQ01000011.1_pt1 | contig 392711 bp, 345 predicted proteins | sample 4763081 | NCBI WGS metagenome assembly VSSQ01 (sample SAMN12137344, study PRJNA551015) | bioreactor metagenome | isolation source: SDC9 anaerobic chlorinated ethene degrading culture | place: USA: Knoxville, Tennesee | collected 2015-01-01 | reverse complement strand
AGAACATGGCTTTTATTTCTTCCGGGTACAATCCCGCAAAACCGATGGAAGGCCGCATTACTGACATCGGACCCCATAAGTATAATGAATACTTCCCGCCGGTGATCAAGAACAACTTCGGCAAGTGGCTCTATCACGAAATTCTGGAGCCCGGCGTGCTCGTGCACGTGGCCGAAAGCGGCGACAAGTGCTACACCGTCCGCGTGGGCGGCACCCGTACCATGTCCATCACTCACATCCGTGAGCTGTGCGACATCGCCGACAAGCACTGTGGCGGCTACCTGCGCTGGACCACCCGTAACAACATTGAATTCATGGTGGACAGCGAAGCCGGCATGAAGGCCCTGCGCGACGACCTGAACAGCCGCAAGTTTGACGGTGGCTCGTTCAAGTTCCCCGTGGGCGGCACCGGCGCTGGCATCAGCAACATGGTGCACACCCAGGGTTGGGTGCACTGCCACACCCCCGCGACCGACGCCTCCGGCCCGGTCAAGGCCGTGATGGACGCCCTGTTTGAAGAGTTTAAAGACATGCGCATGCCCGCCCCGGTGCGTATCGCCCTTGCCTGCTGCATCAACATGTGCGGCGCTGTGCACTGCTCGGACATCGGCCTTGTGGGTATTCACCGCAAGCCCCCGATGGTCGACCACGAATGGGCTGACCAGCTCTGCGAAATTCCTTTGGCCGTGTCTGCTTGCCCCACCGCCGCTGTGCGTCCCACCAAGGTGGAACACAACGGCAACAAGGTGAACTCCATCGCCATCAAGGAAGACCGCTGCATGTACTGCGGTAACTGCTACACCATGTGCCCTGCGCTGCCCATCTCGGACGGCGAAGGCGACGGCGTTGCCATCATGGTTGGCGGCAAGGTTTCCAACCGCATCAGCATGCCCAAGTTCTCCAAGGTCGTTGTGGGTTACATCCCCAACGAACCGCCCCGTTGGCCTTCGTTGACCAAGACCGTGAAGCACATCGTTGAAGTGTACGCGGCCAACGCCAACAAGTACGAACGTCTGGGCGACTGGGCTGAACGCATCGGCTGGGAAACCTTCTTCAAGATGACCGGCCTTGAATTCACCCACCACCTTATCGACGACTTCCGTGATCCCGCCTACTACACGTGGCGTCAGAGCACGCAGTTCAAGTTCTAGATATAGCTTGTTTATCAACCCCGGCGGCGCTTTTTGCGCCGCCGGGACAGGAGACTCACCATGGCTGACGACAAAGACGTTGTTGTTGAATTCCTGAAAAGCAAATCCTCGTCCAAGTCCAAGTTCTATTTCAAGGATTTCCTTGAACTGTTCCCCGACAAGGGACCCCGCGACGTGAAGAAAATCCTCACCAAGCTGGTGAACGAAGAAGTGCTGGAATTCTGGTCTTCCGGTTCCACCACCATGTACGGCATGAAGGGCGCGGGCAAGCAGTCTGCCGCTGAAGGCGAAGATTAGCAGCAGACCGCATTGGCCCAGTGTCTTTGCTTTCGGCTGCGCCAAAACGCGCTTTTTATTATGGTCGAGTACAAAGTGTACGCTCCCTGCATAAAAAGCGCGTCTTTGTTGCCGACTGCCTCAGGCTGCTGGCCGATGTAGTCTGGCAAATACCGCCAGGATGCCTCAGGTTTATTTGTCGGGATTCTTATCTCGAACGGCAAGGACATGCCTTGAAGCATGGGCCTTCGCAAGGTGCGTCAGCCTTTGCGTGTAAGCCTCAGCAAGTTATGCCGCAACGCGAGTTGTGGCATTTCTTGCTTTCAGGGGGCGGCTCATACTCCTACATCCCAGGCCACGACTAAAGAAAGCGCTGCGCCGAGCGGCCTACCTGTGCATGGCTGAAGGCACGAGACATGCGTGGCCGCATCCACGCTCCCCGCTTGATCACCGGGCTTGCTCCGCGCGAGCGTTTCCCGCAATCTGTGCTGAGCGGGCAAACCTGTATACCGGACTGCCCTGTTTCGCTTTCACCCTCTGTTTGTTACGCGGGAGGCAGCATGAGTATTGCATTTTCCCTGTCTGACGCTGAAAAGCAATTTTTGTCGCATCAGGCCCGCAGGGCCATAGAAGCCGGATTGACCGGGAAAAGCGTGGCGGATGTTCCGCAACCTGCTGCCGACCAATTCGCGGCAGAGAGCGCCCTGTGGCGAACGCTTGGGGCTTTTGTAACCCTGAATCTGGGTGAGAGGCTTCGCGGCTGCATTGGCAATATTGTGGGGCGTGAGCCTTTGTATGCGACCGTGTGGCATATGGCGCAGGCGGCGGCTTTTGCAGACCCGCGTTTCCCCGCTTTGACGCTTGCCGAATGGCCCCATGTCGCCCTTGATATTTCCGTTCTGGACGAGCTCAGCCCCTGCCCAGGGCCAGAGGCAATCGAGGTGGGGCGGCACGGCCTTGTGCTGGTCTACGAGGGACGCAGCGGCGTATTTTTGCCGCAGGTGCCCGTGGAGCAGGGTTGGGATCGACTGGCCTATCTGGATAATTTGTGTCTCAAGGCCGGGGTGCCTCCCGGCTCGTGGAAGCTACCGGGGGCGCAATTATTCTGGTACGAGGCGGTTGTGTTCAAGGCGTAGCGTGAATGGCCTGGCCTGAATAATTACGCCTTGTTGGGGCGCGGGAGGTGACGTGATGCTTGCACATGCCCCTTCCGGGGTGTAAACTGCACAAGATTTCTCAGGGCGGGGTGAAAGTCCCCACCGGCGGTGATGCGGCGGCCAGCGGGCTTCCGCCAGCCCGCGAGCGCCCAGTGTTTGGGGTCAGCAGATTCGGTGAGAATCCGAAGCCGACGGTTATAGTCCGGATGGAAGAGAACGGTTTTTTGCCGCCCACAGCAGCGGTGCGTCCTTTATTGGAAGGCGCACTTTGTGTTGCGGCCCGTCCACGCCCTGATGCACCATCTCCCGGCAAATAAAGCCGGAAATAGGAGAACGGAATGCATCAGTCCTCATTATCCCTTGCCTCTTTCGGCACCGCTGAAGAACGTGTTCGCGCTGCTCTTGCCTCATTGCGCAAAGGCGGCGGCGTTTGCGTTGTGGATGACGAAAATCGCGAGAACGAAGGCGACCTCATTTTCAGCGCGCAGCACATCACTGTGCCTCAGATGGCCATGCTGATCCGTCATTGCAGCGGCATTGTCTGCCTGTGCCTTACGGACGATCATGTGCAGCGTCTTGACCTGCCCATGATGACCGACCACAACACCAATACGCAGGGAACTGCCTTTACCGTCACCATTGAGGCGGCCACAGGCGTTACCACGGGTGTTTCCGCCGCTGACCGCGTTGCCACCATCAAGGCCGCCGCTGCGCCCGATGCCCAGCCCGCCCATCTGCGCCGCCCCGGTCATGTGTTCCCCTTGCGGGCGCGGCCCGGCGGCGTGCTCGAACGGCGCGGCCACACGGAAGCCACGGTCGACCTCATGCGTATGGCAGGCCTTGAACCCTGCGGCGTACTTTGCGAGCTGACCATGGATGACGGCGAAATGGCGCGGCTGCCCGAAGTTGCGGGCTTTGCCCGCGCCCACAACATGCCTTTGTGCAGTGTGGAAGACATTGCTGCGTGGAGGTTGGCTATGGGTGATCTGCATCTTGCCGCCAGTGCCTAACCCCGCGCGCGCCTTTTGCCCTCTGGCTGCGTCAGGCGCGCTTTGTATTTCGGTCGAGTACCTAAGAGTACACTCCCTGCATACAAAGCGCTCCTTCCTTGCCAGAGAACAAAATGCATCATGCAGCGCGTCCATCAAGGTTATGCGCAAAAAGCTCTGCTTTCCTTGTCAGCGAACAGAATCCATCGCGCGGAAAGTCAAGGAGTCGGTTCCCTGGACGTAAAGTGATCCTTCTTTACATGGCGCAGGCAAGTCTGACCTTATAAAAAAAGCCCGGTTCATGGAATGAGCCGGGCTTGAATTTTTATAGGCGCTGTCGAGATCAGCTGATGAAGTATTCGTGGGGGGATTCCATGATTTGTGTGAAGAGCTTATAAAACTCAGCCAGATGTATCCCGTCAATAAAGCTGTGGAGCGCTTCAATGGAGATGGTGACATTCCCTGCGTCATCTTTTTTGCCAAAAAGAATTCTGGGCACGCTGTCGATCCACGGATCACCCCAGGGATTTGTCACTGAAAGTATGGGAATATCTGGCACGCAGCTAAAGTAGATCAAGCTTTGCACCTCGCCGCCCTCGGGGCAAAGCGTTGGATTCTGGTCGGCAATGGCCCGCGCTGCGCTGATGTTGCTGCTAAATACGGAAAATTTGCGATCAAATTTCGCAACGCAATTGCAATGCAATGCTTTACCTTTAGGGATGTAGGTAAACGCTGCATCAATGCGGTCAAATTCTACGGGCCGCAGATTGACTATGCGCTGTCTGAAACCAGCAACGCCATGAACGGCAAGCATGGCGGCAAAATAGATGCAATCCGTAAGCCGAAAGCCATTCTGTTTTTTTACTTCATACAGCCTGGCAACATTTGCCGAAAACGAAACACTGAAGCACGGATTTTTTCGTGACTGAAAGAAATTGAAATGTTCATTTCTTTCCCATGAGTCATCAAGGAATTTCATAATGAATCCTGGTGCGGCACTGTTTCTTTAAAAAACGTATTGCAAATTGGCTGGAGCTTCAGAAAAATAATTCGTGCAGCCCCAAACTACTCCACAGGCGCGAGGCGTTGCGCCAGCCGCGTGAAGCGCTTGCGGGTCTTGTTGTTTTTAACAGCCATGTGCAGGGCGCGGGATTCGCCAACCAGAATGACCAGTTTTTTGCCGCGCGTTACACCCGTGTAAATGAGGTTGCGTTGCAGGAGCACATAGTGCTGCATCATGACGGGAATAACCACAGCGGGGTATTCCGAGCCTTGCGATTTGTGGATGGAAATGGCGTAGGCGGGCGCGATTTCATCCAGTTCATCAAATTCGTAGGGCACAACGCGTTCGTCAAAGGTGATGCTGAGGGTGCGTTCGCGCACGTCCATAAAGCTGATGCGCCCCATGTCGCCGTTAAAAACGTCCTTGTCGTAGTTGTTGCGTATCTGCATGACCTTGTCGTGCAGGCGGAAGCAACGGTCGCCACGGCGCACTTCTATGCCGTGGGGGTTCAGGGCTTCCTGCAGACAGGCGTTCATGCGGCCAGCGCCCACAGCGCCCTTGTGCATGGGCGTGAGCACCTGGATGTCGTCCACCGGATCGAGGTTGAAGCGCCGGGGAATGTGGTTGCGCACCAGATCCACAATGAGCTCTGCGGCTTTTTCTGCGTCATTCTGGTGGATAAAGTAGAAGTCCGAGAGCCGATCCTTGCTCGATTCCAGCGAAGGAATTTCACCACGGTTGATGAGGTGGGCATTGCAGATGATTTCGCTCTCCGCTGACTGACGGAAAATTTCGGTCAGTTCCACAACAGGCACAACGCCGGAGCGGATAATGTCTGCAAGCACGTTGCCAGGGCCTACCGAGGGCAACTGGTGCACGTCGCCCACCAGCACAAGCGTTGCGCCCAGCGGCACGGCCTTGAGCAGGTGGTAGAAGAGCAGGGTGTCCATCATGGAGGCTTCGTCCACCACAAGGAGGCCGCAGGCGAGGGGATTGTCCTCATTGCGGGCAAAACCGTCTTCCTTGGGGCTGTATTCCAGCAGGCGGTGGATGGTGCGTGACTCGCGTCCTGATGTTTCGGACATGCGCTTGGCGGCGCGGCCTGTGGGGGCTGCCAGCAGTATGCGGGCGCGCACCTCGCCAAAGAGTTTGATAATGGCATTGATGATGGTGGTTTTGCCCGTGCCGGGGCCGCCGGTGAGCACCATCATCTTGCTCCGGGCGGCGGTGCGCACGGCCTCAAGCTGCTCTGCCGCGAGGGAGATGTTCAGTTCGCCCACAACTTTGTCCACCAGCGCATCCGGCTTTTCAAAACGCACGGATTTGGGCGAACGCAAGAGGCGTTGGATGTAGAAGGCGGTTTTTGACTCGCAGTGGTGGTAGCGCCGCATGTACACGCCAATCTCGCCAGGGGCGTCGGGCATGTCCAGTTCTTCGCGCACGATGCGTTCATCAGCTTCGAGCGCGGCGAGGGCATCCTCCACAAGGCCTTCATCAACGCCGATCTGGGCGCAGACCGCCTCGGTCAGCTCCGCCTGCGGCAAATAGACGTTGCCGTCGTCCGTGGCTTTTTGCAGCACATAGAGGGTGCCCGCCTGAACCCGCAAGGGATTGTCGTGCTCAAAGCCCAGTTTGCTGGCTGCGGCGTCAGCGGTGACAAAGCCGATGCCGTGAATGTCCATGGCAAGCCGATAGGGATTTTCGCGCACAATGGCGAGCGCCTCCGCGCCATAGGCACGGTAGATGCGCACAGCGTAGGCCGGTGTAATGCCGTGAGGTTGCAAAAAAAGCAGCAGGTCGCGCATGCCCCGGTGTTCGGCCCAGGAGGTGCGGATGCGGTCAAGGCTCTTGCTGCCCACGCCGCGCACCTTGAGCAGACGCTCTGGCTCTTCATCAAGAATACGTATGGTGTCGGTGCCAAAGGCTTCCACAATGCGCCCGGCCATTTCTTCGCCAACGCCCTTGATGAGGCCGGAGGCGAGATAGAGGCGGATGCCCTCGCTGGTGGCGGGCAGCATTTCATCGGCGTTCTGAAATTCGATCTGACGGCCAAAGCGGGGGTTGTTGACCCAGCGTCCCGATACCTTGAGCTGCACGCCCGCTTGCGGGTTGACCATGTGCCCGATGCACGAAACAGGGTCGCGTGGGCGGGTGAGACCAGCATTGCCGCTGCCGCTGTTTACGCTTGCGGGCAACAGACGCAGCACAGTGTAGCCGTTCTCTTCATTGTGGAAGACAACGCGCTCCACCGTGCCGGTGAGTTCAACGGAATCGGGATCTTGTAAAAGGGGCAGGTTGCTCATGCACTCGCCTTGTCAGCAATCCTTGGGCTTGTTGCAGCTTTGCGCTGCCGCGACCACCAGAACCAGTTGCGCTGATCAGCAGGAAGTTCCGGGTTCTTTGCCTGAGCAACAGCGCAATTGAAAACATCAAGGCAACAGATATCAATTTTCTGGCCTTTGATGCGGCACAATTCATCATACAGGGCCTGAGGGTCGCACCCAGCCAGGTCGGAAATATCAGCAACGCCAAGCAGGCGCAGGTCTTCAATGGTTGCCGGGCCTACGGAACGCAGGGCGTGCAGGGAGCGGACATCCGTCTTTTTGTTCACAGGCCCAGCCCCATGCGCTGCTGGAGCAGCAGGGCATCCGCAAGGGCCAGAGCCGTCATGGCTTCCATAACCGGCACAACGCGCGGGATGGCGGAAAGGTCGTGCCGTCCGCCAATCAATACGGAAGCGGCATTGCCCTCCTTGTCCACGGTCTGTTGGGTAACAGCTATGGATGCAATGGGCTTGACCGCAGCGTGCATGACAATGGTCTGCCCGCTGGAAATGCCGCCCAGGATGCCTCCGGCGTGGTTGGAAGCAAAGGTGCCCTTGCCGGGCTGCGCCGGATCGGCGGGGAGCAGGGGATCGTTGTTCTGTGAGCCATGCAGCTTGGCCGCGCCGAAACCTTCGCCCACAGAAAAGCCTTTGACCGCGCCAATGCTCATGATGGCATGGGCCAGCACAGCCTCCAGCTTGTCAAATACGGGTTCGCCGAGGCCTGCGGGCACGTTGCGCGCCTCGATGCGCACAATGCCGCCCAAGGTGTCGCCCGCTTTGCGGGCGGCCAGCACCACCTGATCCCACAGGGAGGGCATGGCCTCTGTAGCGGCGCAATAGGGACGGGTGCGGGCATTGTCCAGATCAAGGGTCGCCCAGTCCTGCACGGCGGTGCCGCCCAGTTCCACGCAGGCGGCCATGATCTTCACGCCGCGACGTTCAAGAATCTTGCGGGCAATAACGCCGCCAGCCACGCGGGCTGCGGTTTCGCGCCCTGAGGAGCGCCCGCCGCCGCGATGGTCGCGTATGCCGTTGTACTTCTGGAAATATCCCCAGTCCGCATGGCCGGGGCGGAAAACTTCGGCCAGATTGCCGTAGTCGTGCGAGCGCTGGTCTTCGTTAGCGATGTAGAAGGCAATGGACGTGCCCGTGGTGACGCCCTCATACACGCCGGAGAGCAGGCGAACCGTGTCCGATTCCTTGCGCTTGGTGGCGGTGGGGCCCTGACCGGGTTTGCGGCGGTCAAGCTCGGCCTGAATGTCGGCCTCTGTCAGGGTCAGGCCCGCCGGGCAGCCGTCAATGACGCCGCCAAGGCCCACGCCGTGGGATTCGCCGAATGTTGTCAGCCGCAGGGCCTGTCCGAATGTATTGCCAGCCATGTGCTACCTCGCCTTCACTACAGCATTGTAAGTCGCTCACGGGGCGTTTGCCAGTGCAATGCATTGCGTCTGGGCCTTCGTGGCGGGCGTCTGCGTGAACAGACGCCGGACAGTTCCAGGGTGAAACTGCTCGGAATTGCGCCTAAGCGGCGCGGTCAAGTGAGTCAGTATAGGCAAGGGCGGGGCGGCTTGCAACTCGTGCGGCGGACGGAATATTTCGCCGGGATTAAGGCGGTAAAAAGCCTGTGGCCGAAGTATGCGGGCAAAAAAAAATGGATAAAAAACGAGGTGCAGAAAATCCAGCTAGGAATTTCCTGCACCTCAAAAGGGCAAATACGCTGGCTCGCGCTACACCTTGGCGGCGGTGCGCAGGTCGGCTACGGCATCTGTCTTTTCCCAGGTGAATTCCGGCAGTTCGCGGCCAAAGTGGCCGTAGCAGGAAGACTTCTGGTAGATGGGGCGCTTGAGATCAAGGCGCTTGCTGATGAAATAGGGGCGCAGGTCAAAGACTTCGCGCACGGCCTTGGTCAGCAGTTCGTCCGGCAGGTCGCTGGTGCCCTGCGAGGAAACAAGCACGCTGACGGGCTGGGCCACGCCGATGCAATAGGCGATCTGCACTTCGCATATAGGTGCGAGGCCCGCGGCAACAACGTTTTTGGCGATGTAGCGGCCCATGTACGCGCCGGAACGGTCAACCTTGGAGGGATCCTTGCCGGAGAACGCGCCGCCGCCGTGGTGGCCGCTGCCGCCGTAGGTGTCCTGAATGATCTTGCGGCCTGTGAGACCGCAGTCGCCCATGGGGCCACCCACCACAAAACGGCCCGTGGTGTTGATGAAAATTTCGCAGGCCTTTTCGTCAAAATAGCCGGAGGGTTCCAGGATGGGGCGAATGACGTGCTTTTTCACGGCTTCGGCCACATCAGCCTGGCTGGCGTTGGCGCTGTGCTGGGTGGAGACCACCACGTTGTTGATGCGCACGGGCTTGCCGTCCTGATATTCAAAGGAAACCTGGGTTTTGCCGTCGGGACGGAAGATGTCCACCGTGCCGTCCTTGCGCACATTCGCCAGCTGCTGCGAAAGCTGGTGCGCCCAGTAAATGGGAGCTGGCATAAGGGTGGAGGTTTCGTTGCAGGCATAGCCAAACATCATGCCCTGGTCGCCCGCGCCCTGATCTTCTGGCTTTTCGCGCAGTACGCCCTGCGCGATGTCGGGCGACTGGCGGCCAATTGCGTTGATAACAGCGCAGGTCTGCCAGTCAAAACCCATTTCTGAGCTATTGTAGCCAATACCCTTGATGGTTTCGCGCACCACATGGGGCAGGTCAGCGTAGCCGCTGGTGGTGATTTCGCCAGCGATAACGGCCATACCCGTGGTCACCAGGGTTTCGCAGGCCACGTGGGCGTTGGCGTCCTGTGCCAGCAGGGTATCAAGAATGGCATCGGAAATCTGGTCGGCGACCTTGTCGGGGTGGCCTTCAGTTACAGATTCGGAAGTGAAAAAGTATTTGCCCTTGGTGTGCATATGAATCTCCTTGGGCGCTCGCGTCAGTGCGGCGCGGGTTTTAGGGTCGCAACAGAATATTGTCGATAAGCCGGGCCTTGCCCATGCGCACGGCACAGGCCATGAGCGCCGGACCGGTGACTTCGGTGAGCGGAGCCATGGATTCCGGGTGAACAATACTGAGGTAGTCAAGGCGCCCCATGGGTAAAAATTCCGCCCAGCGGCGCAGCACAGCCTCGCGCAGCAGTTTGACGCTGGTTTCTCCGCTCTGGGCCAGTTTTTGAGCGAAGAGCAGGGCCTTGCGGATTTCCGGAGCATGGGCGCGTTCGTCCGGGCTGAGGTAGACGTTGCGCGAGGAAAGGGCCAGGCCATCAGCTTCGCGCACGGTTTCGCGCGTTTCAATGCGCACAGGCACATCAAGGTCGCGCACCATGCGGCGCAGAATGGCCTGCTGCTGCCAGTCCTTCTGCCCAAATACGGCAACATCTGCGCCGGTCAGCATAAAGAGCTTGAGCACCACGGTGCATACGCCCCGAAAGTGCACAGGCCGGGTGAGGCCGCACAGGCCTCGGGAAAGTTCGGGAACTTCCACCCAGGTGGCGTGGTCTGGCGCGTACATGGTTTCGGGCTGCGGCATGAACAGCGCGTCCGCCCCATGACTGCGGGCTATGTCCGCGTCGCGCTCGGCATTGCGGGGATATGCTTCCAGATCCTCGCCGGGGCCAAACTGGGTAGGGTTGACAAAAAGGCTCACCACCAGGCGTTTCGCCTGCGTGCGGGCAAAGGCCATGAGGTCTTCGTGCCCCTGATGGTAGTAGCCCATGGTAGGCACCAGAGCGATATCGTCTCCGGCGCGGTGCCAGGCCTTGCATTGGGCCGCCAACTCTTGGGGATTTGTGAATATCTGCATATCAAGGTATTGTGATATTGTTTGTGAAGGCTCATTTATACACGTCAGGCAGCAGCTTGTAAAGAAAGACCTTGGCAAAAGCAGAAATGCTGGCGGGGTGGAAGGCTTGACCCTGGGTGTTGCTGTGGGCATAACAACCGATGGGGGTATTCATGCTGAAACCGTTTTATCAGGGCAAGCTGGACACATTTTGCGCAATTTATGCAGTGCTCAACGGCTTGCGGCTGACCCACACCATCAGGGTTCTCAAGGCGCGCGACATTCTTAACGAAACCCTGATGGGTCTTGCGGCCTCGCCTGAGGCCTTCCGTGCCGTGCTGGAGCAGGAAACGGATTATTGCGGGCTGGTTGACGGCATGCTGCGCATCCAGAGCCGTTCCTTTCCGCTGGAAGTGCGCCAGCCCTTTACAGACGAGGACGACCCCTCTGTGGATCAGGTGTGGGAATGCTGCCGCACATGGCTTGCGCCGGGCAGCGGCAGGGCTGTGATCTTCCGTTTTTTGCGTCACATCACCCCGGATGGCCCGCCTGTGAACCGGCACTGGACCACCGCCGACTCGCTGACCGATGACGTGCTGCATCTTTTTGACTGCAGCCACGAGGCAGAAGCCATCCTGAACGTGAACAAGGACAGCTTTGTGACCCGTGCGGACGACATTCGCGAAGGCAAGTTGCTGTATATCCAGCCGCACACCATCCGTCTGCTGCGCCTGCCTCTGTAAACGGGGCAAGCCCGCGACCATGCATGCCAGACACGTTGAGGCAGCATGTGCAGCGACAGTTCTGCCGCAATCTGACGGCTTGGGATGTGTTGCTGAGGCTTGGGCGAGAAGGCGGGACGGGAAAAATCAGTATTCCTTGATGGGAGCTTCCGTGCTTATGGGCAGCCCCAGACGGATGGCGTCTTGCTTTAGTTGCGGATGCACCCAGAATGCCTTTTCCTGCACAAAGCTGAGCACTTCAAACTCCGCCGTATCCACCGGCCTGGAATAATAGAATCCCTGGGCGCAGTTGCAGCCGCTGTTGAGCAGGAAACGGGCGTGTTCCTTGGTTTCCACACCTTCGGCCACAATGGACATATCAAGATCACGCGCCAGAGCGATGGTGTTGCGGGCCACAATCTGGCCGCGCTTGTTGGTGGTGCCGTCGCTGATGAAGGCCCGGTCAAGCTTGACCACGTTGAATGGCAGATCGCACAACGTGCTCAGCGATGAATAGCCCGTACCGAAATCGTCCATGGAAAAAACAAATCCCGCCGATCGCAGTTCGTTCATCAGGCGTTTCAGCCTTGGCTCATTGGCAAAAAAGGCACTCTCGGTCAGTTCCAGCTCAAGCATGTGGCGGGGCAGATTGTACTTGTTCAGGAGGCTGACGAGCTTGTTGGGCAGGTCGTCATCGTTAAAATGCAGCCGTGACATGTTTACGGAAATGGGCATGGGGTCGTATTGCTTGTCGATCCATGTGCGCAGTATCTGGCAGGTCTGATCCCAGATGTACGAGTCCAGCCGCACAATAAAGCCGTTGCGTTCAAAAAGGGGAACAAAACGGCCGGGCAGGATAAGCCCGTCTGTAGGGTGCTGCCAGCGTACCAGCGCTTCTGCGCCCACAATGCGCCCGCTGGAAATCTGCACCTTGGGTTGCAGAAAAAGCCTGAACTGGTGCTTTTCCAGCGCTTCGTACATCTGGTCAGTGATGTAGCTTTCATCGTGCAGGCGTTTGCGCAGGGCATCATCGTAAAAGGCAAAATTGACAATGTCGCTGCCCTTGACCGTCTTCTGCGCCAGATAGGCCCAGTCGCACAGGATGTGAGCCGGAGTGCGGGAGTTCTCCACAGGGCAGATGCCAAAGAACAGCTTGACCCGGAAGGTGTCGGAATAGTGATCCAGCCGCAGAGAAAGGTTCTGGATGAACTGTAGCGTCCGCTCGGTGCCGCCTGTGAGGCAGACGGCAAAAACATCGGCGGTGAGCCGGGCAAAGATTTCCTTTTCAGGAATGAGGCGCTGGCGGATCAGGCGGGCAATGCCCCGCAGCAGGCGGTTGCCCTCTTCAAGCCCGAAAGATTCGTTGATGGCCTTGAACCCGGCCACGTCAAAGCGCAATACGCAGTATTGCTCATTGGGCCGGTTTTTGATGAGCTTGTCAATTTTTTCAAAAAATGTCTGGGTGTTGAAAGCGCCTGTGAGGGGGTCGTGCTCTGCGCGCAGGCGCAGGGCCTGCTCGGTACGGGTGGTGGCGTCCACATCGTTGAGGGTGCCGATGTAGCGTTCTTCCGACTCTCCGTCGTCAAGCTTGGTGTAGGTGATTTTGCACCAGATGTACTGGCCGTCGCGGCGGCGCAGCCTGACGGTCATTTCGCCAGAGCGGATGCCCAGGGCAAGGCGCGCCAGACAGGTGTCAAAGGGCTCCATGTCGCCCGCGTAGAGAACATCGTCTTCACGCCACACGTCAAAGGGATTGCGCCCGTCATATTCGCCTGCCAGCAGTTCGGGAATCCTGTGGCTCAGGTAGGTCAGATCTGTACCGCTCCATTCAAAAACCAGGGTGCGAGTGTGGTCCACCACTGCCTTGTAGCGCAGGGCATCCAGCTTTTGCCGGCGGAGCATCTCGTTCTCATGGGCAATGTCGGCCGCAATCTTGTGGTTTTCAATGTCTTCTGTGCAGACAATATAGGTCTGTTCCCCGCCGTATTGGGGTGCAGGAAAGACAATAACGCGCACCCACCTGTATAAACCGTTGAGGGCTTTTTTGCGAATGTCTTCCGCAGCAAAGAGGGGAGTCTGGGCCAACGTCTGGCGCAGGCTGTCCTGAGAAAAAAACGCCGCAAAGCGTTGCGCGTCGTCAGGGTGCACCCTCTCGGCAAGTTCGCGCCTGAGCGTTTCGGCAAGAGGCTTATTCTGAGGCATGCGCGCAAAGTGACCTTCCCCGTGGTACAGTTCGCGGCAGGTATCCCTTGCAAAATCTATAAGCAATATGTCGCCGTAGACGCTCTGCAAGGCATGGGAAAGGCAAATTTCCTGGGGAGATTCCGCAGGAGGCTTTTCCCCGGATTGGGTAGCCGATATGCTGAGGTTTGCAGGGTCCGCGTTTTTCATATTTATGTTCCGCCGTGCGGCATTACATTTGTGTATTAGCCTGTTAGACAACAGATTAAATCTAGCATCTGTGTTATCGTTTTGCAAATTTGCAGGCCTGCCCCCGCCCGGTTTGAAGAATGGGGACTGGCCTCAATGATGACAAGCGCCCCGCCCCTCTGTATTGTGCCCCCATGACACGAGCTATTTTTCCTCATTCCCTGAAAGTATGGTCGCTGAGCCTTGGCTGCCCCAAAAACCGCGTGGACAGTGAGCGCCTGCTTGGTTCGCTTGGGGTCGCCGTGCAGCATGTGGAACACATGGGCAAGGCGCGTCTGGTTTTCATCAATACCTGCGGATTCATCGACCCTGCCGTGCGAGAATCCGTTCGCGCGGTTGTGGACGCCATCCAGAGGCTTGAAAAGTGCAAGGTCAAACCGCTGCTGGCTGTTGGCGGCTGTATGGTGGGGCGTTATGGCGCTGCCGATCTGGCAGCGGAACTGCCGGAAGTGGACGTGTGGCTGCCCACCGGCGAGCTGCCGCGCTGGCCAGCCATGCTGGCCGCGGCCCTGGACCTGCCTGAGCCGCCTGCCCGTATCCCCGGCGGGGGCAGATTGCTTTCTACCGGCCCTTCATACGCATGGCTCAAGGTGGGCGAGGGGTGCAGGCACAAGTGCGCATTCTGCACCATTCCTTCCATTCGGGGCGGACTTAAATCGCTGACCGCCGATGATATTGCCGATGAAGCCAGGGCCTTGCTGGCGCAGGGCGTACGCGAGCTTGATCTTGTGGCGCAGGATCTGACCTCCTGGGGTGTTGATCTTGGGCTCAAGCACGGCCTGCCCAGCCTGCTTGAAAAGCTGGTGGGGCTTGAGGGCCTCGCCTGGCTGCGCCTGCTCTACCTGTACCCCACAGGCGTGACGCCGGAGCTTTTGCGTTTTATCAGGGATTGCGGCGCACCTTTGCTGCCCTATCTGGATATTCCCCTGCAACACGCTCATCCTGATGTGCTGTCGCGCATGGGCCGGCCTTTTGCGGGCGACCCCCGGCGCGTGCTGGATACCGTGCGCTCCGTGCTGCCCCATGCGGCTTTGCGCACGACCTTTATTGTTGGCTACCCTGGCGAAACGGAAGATCATTTTGAAAGCCTGTGCCGTTTTGTGGAAGAAAGCCGCTTTCAGCACGTGGGCGTGTTTGCCTATCAGGCAGAAGACGGCACCGTGGCGGCAACATTGCCCGATCAGGTGCCGGATGAAGTCAAGCAGTGGCGCAGGGATTCTCTTATGGAAATTCAGGCCGACATCAGTAATGAGCTGCTTTCCGCGCAGGTGGGCAGCCGTATGCAGGTGCTGGTGGACGCCCCGCATCCCGACTGGCTGGGGCTGCACAGCGGGCGCGTGTGGTTTCAGGCGCCGGAGGTGGACGGCATCACCTACGTGAGTGGGCCGGGCGTTGTGCCCGGAGCGCTTGTGGAATGCGATATAGTGGAAAATACGGACTATGATCTGACCGCGCTGGCCTGAGCCAGTTCCTTTGCGTCCATACCGGGCCCCGACGGAAGAACTGTTTCCGCAGCAAAATATCCCCGAAGGGCGAACCCTTCGGGGATATTTTGGGATACGTGCTAAAGCACGCCCTCAACCAGCGTTAACCCTGGATAAGCTGCATGGCCATCTTGGGCATGCTGTTGGCCTGCGAGAGCATGGCCACAGACGACTGGGTGAGGATCTGATTGCGGACGAACTGCGTCATTTCCGTGGCCACGTCCACGTCGGAAATGCGAGATTCTGCCGCCTGCAAGTTTTCAGCCTGGGTGGTGAGGTTGGAGACGGTGTTCTCCAGGCGGTTCTGCAACGCGCCCAGATGTGCCCGGATCTTGTCCTTGGAAACCACCGCGTTGGTGATGGCCACAAGGGCCTTCTGTGCCGCTTGCTGGGTGGAGATGGTGGATCCATCGCGACCGGCGGCAGTCTCATTGCCTACACCAAGGGCAGAGGCTGTGCTCGTGCCGATCTGGATGTAGTAATAGTCTTCCGCGGAGTCGTTGGCGGTGCCAAAGTGGACCTTCATCTTGCCAGTGGCGGTCATCGTGCTGCCGTCGTGCGTGTCGCCGGACAGATTGCCGTTCAGCAGGTGAATGCCGTTGAAGTCCGTGGCGTTGGCGATTCGGGTAATTTCCGAAGCCATTGCCTGGTACTCCGATTCGATCATCAAGCGCTGAGTGGAGTCATAAGTACCGGTGGAAGCCTGTTCAGCCAGTTCCTTCATACGGGTCAGCTTTTCGTCGATGATGCCCAGGGCGCCGTCGGCGGTCTGAATGAGGGAAATGGCGTCGTTGGCATTACGCACGCCCTGTTGCAACGCCTTGATATCCGTACGCATCAATTCGCGAATAGCGAGGCCGGCGGCATCGTCGGCAGCGGAGTTCACGCGCAGGCCTGTGGACAGACGCTGGGTCGAAGTCGCCAGGTTGCTGTAATGCGAGGTCAAGTTGTTGGCAACATTGGAAGCCATTGAGTTGTTATTGATATACATGACATTCCTCCATGAATGTTCTGTCTGCCCGGCGGCGCACTATGCGCGCCCGCGTCCATGCGGACTGCCGCCGTTCATCCCGCAAGGAGCGGGGAAAGAGTTACCAAAAGCCAGACTGGTATCGGCCTGAGCCGACCTGGGCTGGCAGCCCTAAACAACAGGCGCTGTTGCCCTTCTGATTCGTGGCTTCAGAGAGGCAATATTTGCCTGAAAACCTGCACTCCGTTTACAGCAGGATTCATGCCAGAGAGCGCAGAGTTATGCGTCAATAAGCTGGCGGCTGGTGCGCCAATGGCAAAATGTTGAGGCACGCGCAGAAAAAATATACAAATTTCTATATGATGCGAACTTTTGGGGTATGCTGCAATGAACAATATTCATTGCCTGCCACGGCTATTCTGTGCAGGGCAAGCTCTGGCAGAACGGGCGGGGACATCGCATTGTTTTTTTGAGCGGATGCAAAAATGTTGACGGGGCAGGCGTGCAAGAGGCCGTAGCACAAGAGTGGAAATGGGGAAAAGGAAGGACTGCGCATTCTGAAAAACTTTGCGGCTGCTGTGCCAGTGCAGAATTTGCCGAAGCTCAGAAGATAGCAGGGCGTAAAAAAAGCCGGGTCGCGAACGACCCGGCTTTCATCAGAAACGTGTTGGTTGTGGCCTTAAAGCTCTCCCCAGCCTCTTGGCCGGTCCTGGGCTATTGCCCTCCACCACCTGGTTTTGCCGCTAACCGGAAATCAGGTTCAAGGCCAGCTTGGGCATGCTGTTGGCCTGCGAAAGCATGGCCACAGAAGACTGGGTGAGAATCTGGTTGCGGACAAATTGCGTCATTTCCGTGGCAACGTCCACGTCAGAAATGCGGGATTCAGCCGCCTGCAGGTTCTCGGCCTGAGTGCTCAGGTTGGAGATTGTGTTTTCCAGCCGGTTTTGCAGCGCGCCCAGATGCGCCCGGATCTTGTCCTTGGAGACAACGGCGTTGGTGATGGCCACAAGAGCCTTCTGCGCCGCCTCCTGAGTCGATACCGATCTGCCGGCGGAAGTGGTGGCAGCCTGATTGCCTACACCAAGGGCAGAGGCGGTACTCGTGCCGATCTGGATGTAGTAGTAGTCTTCCGCGGAGTCGTTGGCTGTGCCGAAGTGTACCTTGAGCTTGCCCGTACTGGACATGGTACTGCCTGTGTGCGTGTCGCTCGACAGGTTGCCGTTCAGCAGGTGGATGCCGTTGAAGTCCGTAGCGGTGGCGATTCGGGTAATTTCCGAAGCCATTGCCTGGTACTCCGATTCGATCATCAGACGCTGGGTGGAGTCATAGGTACCGGTGGCGGCCTGTTCGGCCAGTTCCTTCATACGGGTCAGCTTTTCGTCGATGATGCCCAGGGCGCCGTCGGCGGTCTGAATGAGGGAAATGGCGTCGTTGGCGTTACGTACGCCCTGTTGCAGGGCGGCGATATCGGTACGCATGAGTTCGCGAATGGCCAGACCGGCGGCATCGTCCGCAGCGGAATTGATGCGCAGGCCGGATGACAGCCGCGAGGTAGAGGTTTTCAGGTCGTTGTAGTGCGAGGTCAGATTGTTGGCCACTTGCGAGGCCATCGTATTGTGATTGATATACATACATTCCTCCATGAATGCTGTATGTCACAGGCGGCGCGAAATGCCGACGCGTCCTTGCGTGCTACCACCTTTTGTCCACTTAATCGGCGCAACGGCAAAAAGTATTAGGGTCGGGCGTAAATGACGCGTTCAGGCGATATGGCTGTAAATCATTGTGTAGAGCCAGTTTTCTTGGATGCTGCTTAAAATGCCGCAAAGAAAAGAGGAAATTTTTTCCCGTGGTGGCGAGGGGTGAGCAGAATTTGCCTGGGGCCTGCAAGTCAAACTTGGTGCTGCGAAAGGTCCAAAAGGGGTAGATTGTAGCCGCGCCGCGCAGTGATGATCAAAAAGGCGAACAAAAACAGAGCGCGGCGGGTAATGCAACCCGCCGCGCTCGTAATTCATGCTCGTCCCTGCCCGGCAGGGCAAGGCGCGCTCTTTATCAGCAGTCCTTGCCCACCATGCGCAGCAGGCGCAGTAGCTGGTTGGTGAAGCCGGATTCGTTATCGTACCAGATAAGCAGTTTAACCATGGTGCCGTCAAGCACCTGGGTGGAAAGCGCATCCACCACGCCGCCGAAGGTGCTGCCCTTGTAGTCGATGGACACCAGCGGCTCTTCGGAATAGCCCATATTCTCGGCCAGAGCGCCATTGCTGGCAGCCTGGAGGGCCGCGTTGACGGCGGCGGCATCACAGGCTTTTTCCACTTCGCAGGTCAGGTCGACCAGCGAGCAGTCAAAGGTGGGAATACGCACCGACATGCCGTTGAGCTTGCCTTCCAGTTCCGGCATGACCTGCCCCACAGCCTTGGCAGCGCCAGTGCTTGAAGGCACCATGGACACGGCAGCGGCGCGGCCGCGACGCCAGTCCTTGTGGGTGCCGTCCAGAATGCGCTGGCTCATGGTGTAGGAGTGAATGGTGGTCATGAGGCCATGGCGGAAGCCAAAGGTTTCGTGCAGCACCTTGACCGCAGGGGCCAGACAGTTGGTGGTGCAGGACGCGGCAGAAATGACGCTGTGTTTTGTGCCGTCATAGACATCGTGGTTTACGCCCATAACAATCATGGCGTCCACGTCCTTGCCGGGGGCGGAGATCACAACCTTTTTTGCGCCGCAGGCCAGATGCTGGGCCAGCCCTTCGCGATCCTTGATGGTGCCCGTGGTTTCCACGGCCAGGGTCACGCCAAGGCGTTCCCATTCCCATTCGCCCGCCTTGCAGCGGGTAACGGTGATGTGGCGGCCATTGACGATGATGCCGTTTTCATCGTGATCAACAGTGCCCTGAAAGGTTCCGTAAGTGGAATCATACTTGAAAAGATAGGCCAGCGCGGCGTTGTCCGCACGGGCGTTGATGGCGGCGATCTGAATTTCTTTGTCGTCGGCCATAAGACGCAGCAGATACCGACCAATGCGGCCAAAGCCGTTCATTCCAACTTTCACGGGCATGATTCGCGCTCCTTGGGGCGTAGGGATTAGGCTTTATTTGAAGATCCCATGACATTGCGGATCTTGTGGGCCACCATGTTCTTGACGGCATCGCGAGCGGGGGTGAGGTAGGCGCGCGGGTCAAACTGGTCAGGGTGTTCGGCAAGATACTGACGGATGGATGCGGTGACGGCCAGGCGGATGTCCGTATCCACATTGATTTTGCACACATTCATGCCCGCAGCCTTGCGCAGCATGTCTTCGGGCACGCCCTTGGCTCCGCCAACCTGGCCGCCATACTGGTTGCACAGGCTTACAAATTCCTGCGGTACGCTGGACGCGCCGTGCAGAACCAGAGGGTAATTCGGCAGCTTGTCGCCAATGCGGGCCAGACGGTCAAAATCAAGCTTGGCTTCGCCCTTGAACTTGTACGCGCCGTGGCTTGTGCCGATGGCAACGGCCAGCGAATCGCAGCCCGTGCGGTTTACAAATTCCACGGCTTCATCGGGGTCGGTGTAGACGTGTTCGGCAGACTGCACATGTTCCTCTATGCCAGCCAGCTTGCCCAGCTCGGCCTCAACCCATACGCCGCGAGGGTGGGCATAGTCCACCACCTGCTTGGTCAGGGCGATGTTGTCTTCAAACGACAGGTGCGAACCATCGATCATCACGGAGGTGAAGCCGCCGTCGATGCAGTCGCGGCACATTTCAAAGCTGGGGCCGTGATCAAGGTGCACCACCACGGGAATGGAAGGATCAAGCGCAAGCGCTGCTTCCACAAGCTTCATGATGTATATTTGCCCGGCATACTTGCGCGCGCCCGAAGACACCTGAAGGATGACCGGAGATTTTTCCTCGGAGGCCGCGCTCATGATGCCCTGGATGATTTCCATGTTGTTGACGTTGAACGCGCCAATGGCATACCCGCCGGCATAGGCGGCGGCGAACATTTCTTTGGGATTGATAAGAGGCATGATTTCCTCCAGAGGGGTCTGGCATTAAGGACGGTCAAAAAAGCATAAGTCGCCCGGAAATGACAAGTCTGCACATACACCAATTCCCCGTAAAGGGGAATGCCTGCCGCGCAGGAAACGGGCTTACTTTGCAGTTCTTCCGGCGGGCGCAGTGCCCGGGCAAACGCAAAACATATTTTGTATGCCCGAGCGCGCCTGTAGCCCACATGGGGCGGCGGAGTCAAGAGGGGTCGCCTGATCCCTTATGTTTCCGGCAGGTTGCCGCAGGCCTTTGGGCGGTGTACGCCCTAGCCGAGCTTCATGCCCGCCAGCGCGTTCAGGCCAGCCGGATCGGTAAAATCAAAGCGCAGGGGGGTAAGGGTAATGTATCCCCGGTTGAGCATGTCTTTGTCCGAGTCCGGTTCAATGGTTTCCGCAGGAATTTCGCCCTCAAGCCACCAGTAGGGCGCGCCGCGCGGGTCCAGGCGTTCCGAGTAGGTGTTTACCCACACGGCGCTGGTCTGCGGGCAGACGCGCAGGCCTTTGACCTCGTCCAGCGGGCAGGCAGGATAGTTGACGTTGACGACCCTGCGGCGGCCCAACTGCGACCAGTCGATGCGCTCGGCCAGCGCCACCAGATGCCGGGCCTGCGGCAGCAGATCGCCGTTTTTGACCTTGTAGCAGTCGTGCGAAACAGCAATGCTCGGCAGATTTTCGTGGGCCGCCTCCGTGGCAGCGCCCACCGTGCCGGAATACAGAATGTCCGGGCCGACGTTGGGCCCTGCGTTGATGCCCGAGATGACCATGTCGGGCTTTTTGGGCAGGAGCTGCCCAAGAGCCAGTTTGACGCAGTCCGTGGGTGTGCCGTAAATACCCAGACCCTTGAAGTCGGGTTCTTCAAAATCCATGGCGCGTACAGGTTCGAATACGGTCAGCGAGTGCCCCACGCCAGATTGCTGGGTCATGGGGGCCACCACATGCACTGTATGCCCTGCTTCAAGCAGGGCGGCGTAAAGCGCGCGCAGGCCGCGCGCCCGGATGCCGTCATCGTTGGTCAGAAGAACGTCCATTTGACAATACCTCGGAAAGAAGGGAAATTCGGCCTAAGGCCCGCGTGGTTCCAGTGTTTTGCGCGGCCTGCCAATTTTGGAAGTTCCGCGTCAGGGGCCATGCCCGCGTGGAAAACAGCATATGCCCGGCGCAGATACGCGCCGCTGGAACGATATATGGAAAAAGGTTGTTACGTCAAAGAGATTGGCCCCGCCTCGGAGGCGCGCGGCATATTCGTGGTTACGCAGGCGGCGCAGGGGCAGTCGCGCAACGGCCCGTACTGGCGGCTTACCTTGGCTGATGCAAGCGGCAGCCTTGAAGCCAAGATATGGCATCCGCTGAGCGCGGAGTTCAGCGAAATCGCGGCGGGAACCCTTGTGTGGGCCGAAGGGCGCGCGGGGCTGTACCGCGATCAGGTGCAGCTCACGGTGGAGCAGATGCGCCTTCTTTCCGATGAGGAATGCGCGGCTGTGGACCATGCGGCCCTCATGCCCGCCAGCCCCTTTCCGCTGGATGAAATGCTGGATGAACTGCTTGATCTCATCAAGAAGGAATTTGTCCACACTCCCTGGCGCAAGCTGGTGCAGGGATTTTTTAACAACGACGAGATGCGCGCCGCCTTTCGGGTCTGCCCGGCGGCCAAAGGGGTGCACCACGCCTATGTGGGCGGGCTGCTTGAGCACACTTTGAGCGTATTCAAACTTTGCCGCCGCATTGCCGATCATTATCCGGAACTCGACCGGCAGACCTTTCTTGCGGGAGCGCTGTTCCACGATATTGGCAAACTGCGCGAATTTTCTGGCGGTATCGCCAATGATTACACTGATGAGGGCCGCCTGCTGGGGCACCTCATGCTGGGCATTGAAATGCTGGAGCCGTACCTGGCTAAATCCGGTCTGGAAGAGCCGTTGCAGCGGCATCTCAAGCACCTGATTTTAAGCCACCATGGCGAGCTGGAGTTCGGCGCGGTGCGCGTGCCGCATACGCCGGAAGCCATGGCCCTGCACTATGCCGACAACCTGGACGCCAAGATGGCCCAGTGCCGTGGCCTTTTTGCCCAGATAGAGGGCGAAGGCGAGGCCTGGACACCCTGGCAGGCTACGCTGGGGCGACCCGTGCACCGGGCCGCGCGTACGCCGGACAAAGCCGCCCCCGCAACCCGCAAAAAAGCGGTGAAAGAAGAATGTTTATCTCTTTTGAAGGTATAGAAGGCGCGGGCAAGTCCACGGCCATCAACTATCTTGCGGGTTTTTTGCAGGAAAACGGCCACGACCCCCTGTGCACGCGTGAGCCGGGGGGCTGTGCGCTTGGGCGCAGCCTGCGTTCCATACTGCTTGATGCCCGCACGCGCGAACTCTCCAGCAGGGCGGAGCTTTTTCTGTTTCTTGCCGACAGGGCGCAGCATGTGGCGGAGATCATCCGGCCTGCGCTGGAAGCGGGGCAGACCGTGCTGTGCGACCGTTACACCGACTCCACTCTGGCCTATCAGGGGCACGGACGCGGGCTTGATACGGAATATCTGCAAAGGCTCAACCAGGCCGCCACGGGCGGCCTGCAACCGGAGCTGACCCTGCTGCTGGATCTGCCTGTGCGTTGCGGCCTCATGCGCGCAGGCGAGCGCAACCGTCTGGAAGGTCTTGTGGTTTCAGAGGGCCGTTTTGACGCGGAGAGCCTTGATTTTCACGAACGGGTGCGGCAGGGCTACAGGGTTCTGGCCGAAGAAGAACCCGAGCGCTTTGCCATCATTGATGCCTCGCAGCCGCCGGAAGACGTGGTTTTGCAGTGCCGTTCCGCCATTGAGTCCCACTTGCGTCAGCGCGGTTGGGGATTGGAATAGTTTTTTTTGCGGCGGGAGCCGCTTTCCGGGCCTTTGCAATTTTGCCGGTTCAGCCTGCCATGCAGGCTTTTGGCGCGCTCCATGCGCCACCAAGGAGAATATATGTACGAATGTTATACACTTGAAGTTGAAGGAGCGGGCGTGCGCTTTGCCCCCCGTGAAGGCAAGGAACTGGCCTATCTGCCGGGTCAGCCGCCCAAGGGCTACACCCTGATCAACGTTATTGGCGATCCCGGTTTGCTGCACTGCGCCGTTTTTCGCAAGGATGGCGGTGCTGGCGGCTTTTTTGCCCTGCACGATACTGAAGGCGTGCTTTTTATGGCCGTGGCAGAAAGCAATCTGGCCTACGGCATGGGCCTTGCGCACATGGGCCGTATGGTGACGTATGCCCGTTATGGGGCAGATATTTTTGAAGAACTTGGCGAAGGTGATGACTGAAAAACCACTGCCGCCTCTGGTGGCGGCCCGCAGTCTTGGCGTAGTGTTTTTCCCTGCCTTTGACTGGGCCATTTCTGCAACACACCCGGAGCGGGAAGAGCGCCTGCTCTATACGCGCGACCAGCTGCTTGAAGAGGGGCTGTTCGACATCCCCGGCATTACGGAATACCGCCCCGCCTTTGCCACGCATGCCCAACTTGAGCGCGCGCACTTCTGCCTGCCTTCGGCTGCGGCGGTGAGTACGGATTCGCATCTGGCATCGGCGGGCGGGGCTATCCGCGCGGCCCGGCTGGTGCTTGAGGGGCGCGAGCAGCGGGCCTTTGCCCTGGTGCGGCCTCCAGGCCACCACGCCATGCGCGTGGTGCACGGCAACCGCGGCTTCTGCAATATCAATAATGAAGCCGTCATGGTGGAGTATATCCGCGATTACTACCCGCGCCCCGACGGCCGCCCCCTGCGCATCGCCATTGTGGATACGGACGTGCATCACGGCGACGGCAGCCAGGATATTTTCTGGAACGACCCGCATACCCTGTTCATCTCCCTGCATCAGGACGGGCGCACCCTGTACCCCGGATCGGGTTTCCCGCAGGAATGCGGCGGCCCCGGTGCGCTTGGGCGCACCATCAACATCCCTTTGCCGCCCGAAACCTCGGACGAGGGCTATCTGTACGCCATAGAACATGCGGTGCTGCCCATTCTGGAAGATTTCAAGCCTGACCTGATCATCAATTCCGCCGGGCAGGACAATCACTTCACAGATCCTCTTGCCAACATGAAGCTTTCGGCTCAGGGCTATGCGGCGCTCAATGCGGCCCTGCAGCCGCAGATCGCCGTGCTTGAAGGCGGCTACTCCATACGCGGGGCATTGCCCTACGTGAATCTGGGCATCTGCCTTGCCCTGGCCGGGCTGGACGCCTCAGATATCCGCGAGCCGGGCCGGACGCCGGAAGCCACGCGTCAGCGGCCGCAGGTGGGGGAATACATCGCCAGATTGTGCGGGCAGATCCGCGATGTGTATTTTCATCCCCCGGCGCAGCCTACTGAGGGCGAGGAAGAAAACGGCTGGTGGGTACGCCGCAAACATATCTTTTACGATACGGACAACCTGCGCGAAGGGCAGACGGAAGCCTGGCGGCTGTGCAGCGATTGCTCGGGCCTGGGGCGCATTGAGACCGCCTCGGAACGGGTGCCCCGCTCCCTGTGCATACTGGTGCCGCGCCACGCCTGCCCGCAGTGCAGGAGCCAGGGGCTGGAGCTTGCCGAGCGGGCGCGCAAAAGCGGGCGTTACGCCCATGTGCGCCTGCTGGATGGCGATGCGGCAGATCCGGGCCCTGCGGCCAAAAGTGAGAAATAAGGCAGAGTTGACGGTTTTTGCACCGCGATCTGTTGACGCCGGAACTTTCCTGGGCCATAAGGCCCATTCCGCGCGTGGCGTAACGGCTTTGTCACGCCGTGCGGGCATCATGTTTTCCGGCCAGGGTCATGCGGCCCGGCAACCCTGCGCCCACGGGCGCAATATATGAAAATGGCGGCGCGGTCATGCCGCGCAGTGGTATACCTCTTCCACCACGGAGAAGGAACATGTCTCATATTCTGATTATTGGCGCGGGCGGCGTAGGCAGCGTTGTGGTGCACAAGTGTGCGCAGGTACTCAAGGAAGGCGGATTTTCAAAGGTAACGCTGGCAAGCCGTACCCTTTCCCGCTGCGATGCCATTGCGCAGAGCGTCAAGACGCGCCTTGGCGTCGAGGTTGCCACCGCTCAGGTGGACGCGGACAATGTACCCGAGCTGTGCTCCCTCATCCGGCAGGTCAAGCCCGATGTGGTCTGCAACGTGGCCCTGCCGTATCAGGATCTGCACATCATGGACGCCTGCCTTGAATGCGGCGTGCATTACGTGGACACCGCCAACTACGAGCCGTTGGACACCGCCAAGTTTGAATACAAGTGGCAGTGGGCCTATCAGGATCGCTTCCGCGAGGCGGGGCTGACGGCCCTGCTCGGTTCCGGTTTTGACCCCGGCGTCACCAACGTGTATGCGGCCTGGGCGCTCAAGCATCAGCTGGACGAAGTGCATGTGCTCGACATCATCGACTGCAACGCGGGTGATCATGGCCAGCCCTTTGCCACCAACTTCAATCCTGAAATCAACATCCGCGAGGTCACGGCGCGCGGGCGGTACTGGGAACGCGGCGAGTGGGTGGAAACCGACCCCCTGTCCTGGTCCATGAATTTTGATTTCCCTGACGGCATCGGCTCCAAAAAGTGCTTTCTCATGTATCATGAAGAGCTGGAATCGCTCGTGCAGAACCTCAAGGGCATCCGCCGCGCCCGCTTCTGGATGACGTTTTCAGAGAACTATCTCAACCACCTCAAGGTGCTTGGCAACGTGGGCATGACCCGCATCGACCCTGTGAAATTTCAGGGGCAGGACATTGTGCCCATCCAGTTCCTTGCCAAGCTGCTGCCCGACCCAGCCTCCCTTGGCCCCCTGACCAAGGGCAAGACCTGCATTGGCGACCTCATGCGCGGCGTCAAGGACGGCAAGGAAAAGACCGTCTACGTGTACAACATCTGCGATCACGAAGAATGCTACGCAGAAGTTGGCTCCCAGGCCATTTCGTACACCACGGGCGTGCCCGCCATGATCGGTACAAAGATGGTGGCTCAGGGCTTGTGGCGCAAGCCCGGCGTGTGGAACATGGAACAGTTTGATCCCGATCCTTTCATGAAGGATCTCAATGTGTACGGCCTGCCCTGGCAGTGCCTGGACGTGACCGGCAAATTTTAGTCAGCAAGCTGGTTTGATTGTTGCAAAGACTCCGGTGTCTGCTCAGGCAGGCCCGGAGTTTTTGTTTTGCTGTCGGGGCCGCGCTGCTTGTCAGCTTGTGGGGATGCAGGTAAAAAAAATCGGACACGCGAAGCTGCGCAGGGCGAGGAACGATATTTTCCCGCTCACGCAGTGCGTTATGAATGCACTGCTGCGTCACGTAATGCCAGTTGCAGAGTGAATAGTATAGGGCATATCCAGTGATCATAAGAGCTGCCTGTATTCTTTTTCTGAGTATATCGTGCGCGGGCATGCTCTATGCTGTTTGCTATTCGTCCAGGATAGCACGGTCAAACGGTTACGCGGCCTTTTTGTTTTTGTTTATGACTATTTTCATGTACACGGTCGGGTACATTTTCGAGCTTGCATCAAGCACGCCTGAAACAATCTATCTTTCCTTAAAAATTGAATATCTTGGAGCACCACTTATAGCGGTGTTCTGGTTTCTTTTTGCAGTTTATTACAATAACTATTCAATAAAGAGCAAGGCTGTGATGGCTCTGCTGTTTGTAGTGCCGTTGACGACTATTGCAATGCTCTACACCAATGAGTATCACCACTTTCATTATAGAACATTTGCTGTAGATGCCAGCGGCCTCTTCCCTGTGGCGGTAACGCAGAAGGGCTGGTGGTATTATGTGGATTTTGTTTACAAGATGCTTGTTGCCTTTGCCGGTCTGGCTTTGTTTGCCTTTTCCTACGGCAAGGCAACGGGCTATCGCAGGCGTCAGGCAAAAACCATCTTTATTGGCGCGCTGAGCCTCTGGATAGGCAATTTTTTGCAGATGTTGGGCTTTGCGCCCTACGGTATTGATATTGAGCCCTTCATCCTCTCGGCGGCCCTGCCGTTGAGTGGTTTTGCCATGTCCCGCCTGCGCATGTTCGACCTCGTGCCCATAGCGCGCGACAAGGTGTTTAAAACCATGAGCGCCAGTGTTCTGGTGCTGGACGGCAAGCTGCGCGTGGTGGATTTCAACGACAGCGCCGTGTCCATTCTTCCAGCCCTGTCAGAGGATGCCGTGGGGCTGACGGTCATGGATGTGTTTCCTGAACAAAGTTCCCTTGATGTGACGGCGCTTGTGCAGAATGAGGAAATGGAGATTGCTCTGCCAGTGGCAGGAGGGCTGCGTTTTTACAAGGTTTCCTGCGCCAGGGTTGGCGAGTCAGAAAAAGATTCCGGCCTCATTGTATCCTTGTACGATATGACCGAAAGCAAGGAACTGCTTGAAAAAATGCAGCGCATCGCGTCGCAGGACGCGCTGACACAGGTGTTCAGCCGCTGGTTTTTTATGGAGGCCTTTCAGCGCGAGATTGACCGTTGCAAGGAGATTGGCGGCAAGCTCGGTTTTATGCTGCTGGACATCGACCATTTCAAACGCGTCAACGATGAACACGGGCATATGGCGGGCGACAAAGTACTGCGCGGCGTCACGGCCGCTCTGAAAGACACGCTTGGGCACAAAGCCCTGCTTGGTCGCTATGGCGGCGAGGAATTTTCTGTGCTGTTGCCCGGGATGGGGCAGGATGAGGCCGTAGCTCTCGCTGAGCGCCTGCGACAGGTTGCCGCCATGATAGAGGTGTCATTCAACGGCACGGCCATAAATGTGACCATCAGCGTTGGCGTTGCCGCCGCAGTATTTGAACCGGGCGCCCCGCAGGGCATGGAGAGCACGCAAATCTGCGATGCCCTTATTCTGGCGGCAGATACAGCGCTGTACCGCGCCAAGCAGGAAGGACGCAACAGGGTATGTTCCGTTGGTCTTGACTACGGTGCAGACGAGTCCGTGTAATCAATCGGCCTGTCGCTTTGCAGCGTCAGCGCAACATCTGGCAATAACAAACGCCCGCAAGCTCAGCATGCGGGCGTTTGTCGGTCTTTTCAGCGCACGGTTCGTGCCTGTACCGTGGGTTCTTATGGCGAATCAAAGCATGGACAAAGTACGGTGCAAGCATCGGCCCTGCTGCCAGGGCTAGTACGCTAGGCGTACTTGCGGCTGATTTCTTCCCCGGCTTTTTCCACTTCTTCGCGCATTTTGGCGCGGGCTTCGGCAATGCGCTCATTGAGCGCAGGGTCGGACACGGCCAGAATCTGGGCGGCCAGCCATGCGGCATTGCGTGCGCCAGCCTTGTCGGTGGCAACGGTGGCGACCGGGAATCCAGGAGGCATCTGCACAGTGGCAAAAAGCGCGTCCATACCGCACAAGGCGGCGCTGGAAACAGGAATGCCGATCACAGGGCGCGTGGTGCGGGCGGCCACGGCTCCAGCCAGATGCGCGGCCATGCCCGCGGCGCAAATAAACACGCGCGTGCCTTCGGCTTCGTACTGGCTCACCAGTTTTTCGGTGCGTTCAGGCGTGCGATGCGCGGAACTCACGGTGATAGCGCAGCTCACGCCAAGGCTTTTCAGAACGTCTACGCAGGGGCTGACCTTTTCTTCGTCAGACTTTGACCCCATCAAAATGACTACTTGCGGCATAGTCTTACCTTCCTGTAGTACGGCGCAAGGCGCCGGAATATTCTTGCAAAATCAAACTGTTGCTATTTCCCGGCCAGGCGGCGGATGCCTTTTTCGCCAATATCGGTGCGATGAAAACCATCCTGCATGCGTACCTTGGCCACACCGGCGTAGGCGGCCTTTTGCGCGGCGGCCAGGCTGTCGCCCAGTGCGGTGACGCACAAAACACGCCCGCCGTTGGAAACGAGTGATCCGTCCTTAACGGCAGTGCCGCTGTGAAAAACCTTTACGCCGGGTACGCTGTCCGCATCTTCAATACCTTCGATGGACAAACCCTTGGCGTAGGAGCCGGGATACCCCTTGGCGGTGATCACAACGCCAAGCGCCGTCTGGCTGGTCTGGCCGAGGCTTGCCGGGTCAAGCTTGCCGCGTACGGCGTCCAGCATGATGGCAGGCAGGTCGCCGTCAAGGCGCATGAGCAGGGGCTGACATTCCGGGTCGCCAAAGCGCACGTTGTATTCCAGCACCTTGGGGCCGTCGGCGGTCATCATCAGCCCCGCGTACAGCACGCCCACAAAGGGGTGTCCGTCCTTGGCAAGCTCGCGCAGGATGGGCCTCACCGTGAGGTCGGCCATTTCTTCAAGCATGCTGTCGGGCAGCACCGGGGCGGGGCTGTAAGCGCCCATGCCACCTGTATTGGGGCCTTCATCATTATCAAATACGCGCTTGTGATCCTGCGCCGAAGGCAGGGGAACAGCGCGGGTGCCATCGCATACGCAGAGGAAGGATGCTTCCTCGCCCACAAGGCATTCTTCCACCACCACAAGATTGCCAGCGTCGCCAAAGGCACGTTCGGTCATGATTTCGTCAATGGCGTCCAGCGCCTCCTGCACGGTCTGGGCAATGATGACGCCCTTGCCCGCAGCGAGGCCGTCCGCCTTGATGACCAGGGGAGCGCCCACTTTGTTGATATGGTCGCGGGCCGCCTGCGCATCGCTGAACACGGCGCAGTGGGCGGTGGGCACCTTGGCGCGGTTCATGATTTCCTTGGCAAAGGCCTTGCTGCCCTCAAGGCGCGCGCCATAGGCATCCGGCCCGAAGCTGGGGATGCCGGCTTCGCGCATGCGGTCAACAATGCCCAGCGTCAGGGGCAGCTCGGGGCCTGGAATCACCAGGTCGATGTGCTCCTTGCGCGCAAAGGCCAGCAACCCGTCCAGGTCGTCCACAGCCACAGGCACGTTAACGGCCCCTTCGCTGCTGGTGCCGCCGTTGCCGGGCGCAACAAAAACGGCGCTGACTTCGGGGCTTTGCAGAATTTTCCAAACCAGGGCGTGTTCGCGGCCACCGGAGCCGATCACAAGGATGCGCATGCTGTCTCCTTACTCCAAAAACTTTTTCCGTTTCATAAACTGGTTATAAAGCGGTAAAACCCATGTGGATTTTACCGCTTTAATATTGGCTATTGCCAGAGCCGCGGCAAGGCCGTTGCTCCATATCCGCAGCTCTGCGCCGCAGATAAAAACGGCCCCTCGCGCTGGCGAAGGGCCGCTTACCCCGCTAGTTGGGGCTTATTTCAAAGTCGCTCAAATCCGCAGGCACGTTGGGGTTGGTGGCCGAAACGTCCAGAGGATAGGCGGTAATCATGCACTGGCGGCTGCCGATGCCGAGATCGGGCGAGGTGTTCAGGCCCACCACAAGATCAAGGATGCCATCGTTGTTCACGTCAGCCAGGTCGATTTCTGCCACAGAACCACGGATGCGGCGGGTCTTCCACTTGAGGCCAAGGCCCACGCCGTCCCAGTACAGGGCATGAACTTCGCCCTGGGGGAAGAAACGGTAACGGTCAAAGAACTGCGCCGCAGTGGATATGGGCTTGTTGACCAGCAGCGTGTAGTCGCCGGTATTGCCGATGTCGGCAGCGATGAGGCGCATGGGGGCGTAGTACTTGCTGGGCAACTGGTAGGCTTTGTCCACGCCCAGGCCCGGCATGCCCTTGTAGTGATCCATGCCCGTGGCAGAGCCGGAATAACGTTCCATGGTGGTGTGAACCAGGGTGTTGCCGTGGCCCTGAAAGAGCTTGATGCGCTCGTCGTCGGTCAGCATGACAAGCTGTTCACCCTTGCCGTTCTTGCCGGCGGGCAACCACACGCAGTTGAACACGGTGGCGCCGGTGGGCAGGTCAAGACGGGTGCCAAGCGTAAACTTGCCGTCCTGCTTGGTCATGATGCGCACGCCGGGAGCAAAGAGCTTGAGCGAATCCCAGCCCTGACCCACGAGAGTGGGGCTGTAGGTGGGGGGCACACGCATGACGCTCACGTAGTAAGGAATGCGGTCGGCAATGGTGGTGAATTTGTTGCCCTTGAAGCTGTAAATGAAGGAGTAAGGGCGGTTGCTCGATTCTTCGGTGGTGGTCACAACAAGGGCCATGCTGCGATCGCGGTTGAGGTCGATGGCGCGCATGGAGAAGTTGTTGTTGGAACGCGAAACCACGGTTTCGCCAATCAGCTTGAGCTGACCATTGGCAGGCCAGCTGTAGATGCGCAGATCGTGATCGCTCAGGATGGCGATTTCATTCTTGCCATCGCCGTTAAAGTCGCCCACGGCCATATCGACCATGTTGTAACCCAGGCGCTGGGTGCGCAGGCGGGAACCGTCTTCAGCGCCGGCGCCCTGATAGCGGAACTGCGGGTTCAGGTACACCTGCTGCTGACCGGTTTCGTTGGTGACGATGTCGCCATTGGCGGTTGCGCCACGCGGGGAACCAGAGGCGGTGGAGCCGGGGGTGCGCATTGCGGAGGAAATACCAAACACTTCCTGGCTCAGGGCCGAGGTCAGTTTCTGCACAGAAGTGGTCAGTTCGCTCACAGGAGCCTGGGCGGTTTTGCTCCAGGTTTTGCCTGCCTTGTCCACGCTGTTCATAACAACAGTGCAGTCGTTGCCCATGACGCTCACCGAGCCCCAGATGGCGTTGTCTGCACCAGAAGAGCGGAGCGCCTGCTGGGCTTCTGCCTGGCTGGCGGCCTTGTTCTGTCCCGCACGGGCTTCAAGCACGCCAGGGCGGTCAAGGCGTCCCTGAATGGTAGCCTGAACAGCCTTGGAAAGGTAAGCATAGCTCTGGGGGGCATTGACCACAAAGGGCAATACCACAGCGCTTTTAGCGGCGGCGCTGGCAGCGCCCGCAGCAACGGCGACGAGCAGCAGGCAGACCGAAAAAGTCAGTCGCATGGCGAATTTCATTCCATTCTCCTTGAGTATTCACGCAAATACCCGGTAAAGTACGGCCACGGGCCGTTGTGGCGGTCAACCGGTACCGACTGTCAAATGCAGCCCGGCACGTCCGCACTGGCGCACTATACGCACACTTGCAGCGCCGTGCAAGACGCAAGGAGCCTGTGGAGCGCGCCGCAACAGATAAATTCCTTGCGGGAAGGGCGTACTGTCAATAATATGCCGCCATGCCGAAAACTCTTATCCGTTCTTTCCGCCTGGTATGCGCCCCGGAGCAGGTGCCCGCAGTGGAGGCCCTGCTGCGCGCTCAGGGGTATGATTTTGAGCCGGAACCTTTTTCTCCCCTGTGCCGTCGCCTTGTGGCCGAGCCGCGACCACTTGGCGGTTCGCTGGCTGCATTTTTCGGCTACATCTATATACAGGACCGCTCATCCATGTTGCCGCCGCTGGCGTTGGCTCCCGCTGCCGGCAGCGCCGTGCTCGACATGTGCGCAAGCCCGGGCAGCAAAACCGGCTTTCTGGCCCAGCTTGTGGGGCGCAATGGTTTTGTGCTCGGCAACGAGCCTTCACCCACGCGCCTTGGCACCCTGCGGGCCAACCTGCACCAGCTTAATCTGATACAGGCCGCCACCTGTTCGTACAGCGGCGATGCCCTGCCTTTACGCCCCGGCTCGTGGGACGCAATCTTGCTTGACCCGCCCTGCTCCGGCTGGGGAACCGCAGAAAAACACCCGCAGGTGCTCAAGCTCTGGCAGGGCGACAAGCTCGACAGCCTCACCGGGCTGCAACGCCGTCTGCTGCGCCATGCGGCCTCGTTGCTGCGCCCCGGCGGGCGGCTGGTGTATTCCACCTGCACGACCAATGTGGATGAAAACGAGGCGCAGGTGCGCTTTGCCGAGCAGGAGCTGGGGCTGGAGCGCGAACACCTTGATCCCATCCCCGGTTTCGTGTGGGAGGAACTGCCCGGCGGTGAAGGAACCTTGCGTGTGGACGGCGCACGCTCGCAGGCTCAGGGATTTTATGTGGCCCTTTTCCGCAAACCGGGCAATGTGATTACGGCGGTTTTGCCCTTTGAAAGCAGCGCGTCTGAGCCGCAGGAAGCCGTTTTTGAAGTGCCTGCTTCTGCTCTCTCAGGGATGCAGAGCGCGGGCCAGCGCAATGGACGGCGTGCCGGGCGGAACCGCGGTGACGACCGTGCGGGAAAGCCCGTTGAACGTCCTTCTGGCAGCCCGTTGCCGCCGGAAAGCCTTGTGGGCGCTACCTGCAACCCTGACCTGCTGCCCCCAGGGCGGGCGGTGCTGTACGGCGAGCACGTACGTTTTGTGCCGCCTCAGGCCACAGTTCTTTTGCCCCCCGGTTGCGTATGGCAGGGTTCATTGCTGGGCAAGCTTTGCGGCGGAACGCTGGATGCCGCGCCGCGCCTGCGCGTGCTCATGCAGTCGCCGCCGGATGCCGCCTCCAGTCTGGTGCTGGACGATGTGGCCGATATTACGGCCCTGTTGAGCGGGCAAAGCCGCCAGACAGGTTTGAATGGACGCGAGGCTGGCCTGTGGTGGCGCGATCTGCCTTTGGGGCGCATTGTTCTCAAGCAGGGCAGGGCCATAGCCGGGTTCAAATAGGCGCGGATACTGTCAGCAGGTTGCCTTGCGGGCTTTTCCCGCCTTGCTTGCAATCAGAGTTTCGCCCTTGCCAGCATCCTTCTGCCCCACACGGCCTGACCGAGGGAAAGCCCACCATCGCCTGGCGGCAGCTCATGGTGGGTGAGGGCTGTGAGGCCCTGCTCCGCCAGCGCCAGCGGCAGCAGCCGCGCCAGCGTGGCATTCTGCAATACGCCGCCGGTGAGCCCCACACAGTTCAGCCCCAGTTTGCGGGCCGCACGGCCCGCCATACCTGCCAGCGCCCGCGCAAGGCTGAGGTGAAAACGCGCCGCGGCTTCTGTGGCGTCCATTCCCTGCGCCTGCGCCTGCGCAACGTGGGCGAACAGGTCTGCGCTGTCCATTTCCAGCAAATCGTGGTGAAGCGCAATACCAACGGGCCAGACCAATGCGGCCATGTCCTTGTCGCGCGCCTTGCCCTCCAGCGCCGCGCGGACATGCTCATTGGCCCGGTTGGCGGCATCTTCAAGACGGATGGCGGCCTGCCCTTCGTAGCTTGTATCAAGGCACAGCCCCAGTTGCGCGGCCACCGCATCGAAGAGGCGTCCGCAACTGGATGTGGGCGGACAGTTGATGCCGCGCCGCAGCATTTCTGTCACTGCGGCTGCGGCCTGCGCCTGTTCCGGCAGCCAGGGGGTACGCAGTGACGGAAGGGGAATTTCCGCCTGCTCGCAAAGGCTGCGCAGGGCCAGCGCAATGCGCCAGGGTTGGCGCACGGCTGCATCTCCGCCCGGCAAGGCAAAGGGGGCCAGACGGCCCACCCTGCGCCACTGGGCCTGCTCAAGCTCCATGAACAGCAGCTCTCCACCCCATACTGTGCCATCGTCGCCAAGCCCCGTGCCGTCAAGGCAGAGGGCCAGCGCCGGGCCGTAGTGGCTGTTTTCGGCCAGTACCGCTGCGGCGTGGGCGGCGTGGTGCTGCAAGCGCCACAGGGGCAGACCCTCGCGTTCTGCGCGGGCCTCGGCATAGCGGGTGGAAAGAAAATCGGGGTGCGCATCGCACACCAGAGCCTCGGGCCGCACCTCCAGCAGTTTTTCCAGATGCGCTGCCACCTCCTCATAAAAATTCAGGGTGGCGGGATTTTCCAGATCCCCAATGTGCTGGCCCACAAAGGCCTCGGCCCCGCGCGTCAGGCAAATGGTGGCCTTGAGCTCCGCTCCGGTTCCCAGTACGCAAGGGGCGTTTTGTTCCGTCTTGGGCAGAAAAACCGGGCGCGGCACATAGCCCCGGGCGCGGCGGTAGAACAGCGGTTCGGCAAGCTGGTTTGCGGTCGCAGGTGTGCCGTGCGCATCCGCGCCGGACAGGCTCGGCTGGAGAGTCACCACGCTGTCGTCCACGCGCACCAGAATATCCCGGTCGTGCAGGAGCCATGCGTCCGCCAGATGGTCAAGCCGGGCCAGAGCCTCGCGGTTGCCAAGGCAAATGGGTTCGCCCCCGGCATTGGCCGAGGTCATGACCAGCACGGGCGGCAAAGCTGTGCATTCTGCAAGGCGGCTGAAAAGTACGGCATGCAGGGGGGTGTAGGCCAGCATGATGCCGACCTTGCCAGTGTCGGGAGCCACCTCATGCGGCAAATATGCAGCATCATCCTGAATGGCAGCACCATGCTGCGGCGTGCTGCGGCGGGGGCAGAGAACAACGGGTTTTTCCGGGCTTTGCAGCAGGGCCTCATGTTCCGGCGTAAGGTCGCACAGGGCGCGGGCTGTTGCCAGATCGCCAACCATGAGGGCCAGCGGTTTGTGCGGGCGTGTTTTGCGCCGCCGCAGCTCTTGCAGGCTTTGAGCATTGCGCGCGTCGCAAGCCAGTTGAAAGCCCCCCAGACCTTTGAGCGCCAGAATTCCGCCGTGGAGCAGGGTCTGCACGGCCTGCTCCAAAGCCTGTTGCTGATTTTCTGCGGTCGGCGCGGTGTTTCCCTTGCTGGCAGCCGCCTTATCCACAAACCACAGGCGCGGCCCGCACGTTGGGCAGGCCACGGGCTGGGCATGAAAGCGCCTGTCTGCCGGGTCGGCATATTCCGCGCTGCACCGGGGGCAGAGCGGGAAACAGCTCATGGATGTGACGGCGCGGTCATAGGGAATGGAGCGCGTGATGGTGTAGCGCGGCCCGCAGTTGGTGCAGTTGGTAAAGGCGTACTGGTAGCGGGGGTTGGCGGGATTGCGCATGTCGGCGAGACAGTCGGCGCATACGCCCATATCCGGGCTTACAAGCACGCTGTGCGCTGCCTGCCCTGAGCTGGAAACAATGCGGAAGGCTGTTTCATCCTCCACAACAGGCAAGTCGTGTTCGTCCACTCCGGTCAGCCGTGCCAGCGGCGGTAGTTCGGCGCGCAGGCGGTGGCCAAAGCGCTGCACTTCCGCCGCTGTGCCCTGCATTTCCATGCGCACGCCTTCAGAGGTGTTGCCCACAGTGCCTGTAAGCCCGCCTTCGGCTGCGAGGCGATAGACAAAGGGGCGAAAACCCACGCCCTGCACCTGCCCGGAAGCCACAAAAGCCCTTCTGACCAACGGTTGTTTGCTCATGCCTTTCATCATAGCGCAAAGAGCAAAATGTGTCAGCAGGGGTACTGTATGGCCGCTCAACAGCGCATGTTTGCTTGCGAGCGCACGGGCTTTTCGGTATTTAGTGGGTTGCTTGCCGCCACGTCATCCTGCCAGAGCGGCATCCAACCCGGCATATCCGGTAATCAGGAGCGTCTATGCCCCCCGTGCGTACCATTGGTTCCCGCATCCGTGGATTTCGCGAAGAACGCGAAGTTGACCTGCAAACCCTTTCCCAGAATACGGGCCTTACGGAAGACTATCTTGAAAAGCTGGAATCAGACGCCATCTATCCCTGTATCGGCCCCCTGCAAAAGGTGGCCCGCGCTCTTGGCGTGCGCCTTGGCACTTTTCTGGACGACCAGTTTTCGCGCGACCCGGTGGTGAGCAGCATCAATGGCGAGGCCGAGGCCGATGAAGCGCTGCACACAGGGCGCGTACCCCGCCCCAGCTATACCTATCATGCGCTGGCCAAGGGCAAGAACGACCGCAACATGGAACCCTTCCACATCCGCATTTTCCCCGACAGCGGCGAACGCAAGACCACCTCGCATCAGGGCGAGGAATTTATCTGCGTGCTCAAGGGCGAACTGCTTGTGGTCTATGGCCGCGAAACCCGCGTGCTCAAGCCTGGCGAAACAATTTACTACAATTCCATTGTGCCTCATTACGTGGGCGCTGCGGGCGACGAACCTGTGGAATTTCTGGCTGTGACTTACAATCCCTAGGGCATGTTCACTTTCTGTTGGTCTGCTCCAGGGCGCGATTCATGGCCCTTCAGACCGCACACCGCGTAACAGCGGCGCACTCGCCGCAACACGCCTTTGGGAGGATGCATGGAAGAAAAAGTTCGTGAGCGTCAGGCGCAGTTTGAACTGCGCGAATGGACGTTGGGGCAGGTGCTTGACCACACTGTGGCGCGCTTTCCCGATAATGAAGCCCTGGTATACCCTGACCGCAACTATCGCCAGACCTGGAGCGAGTTTGGCGCTCTGGTGGACGATTTCGCCAAAGGGCTGATGGCTCTTGGCGTGCAGAAGGGTGAAAAGGTCGCAGTATGGGCCACCAACGTGCCGTACTGGGTGGCATTGCAATTCGCCACGGCAAAAATCGGCGCCATACTTATTACGGTAAACACCAATTACCGTGAACACGAGCTGCGCTATCTGCTCACCCACTCCGAGTGCGAAAATATTTTTCTTATCGACAGCGTGCGCGACCACGATTATCTGGACACGCTCTACCGCATTGCGCCTGAGCTGCGTTTGCAGTCGCGCGACAGGTTTGTGTGCAAAAGCCTGCCGCACCTCAAGCGCGTGTGCTTTCTGGGGGCGGAAAAGCACCGGGGCATGTATTCCGTGCCGGAAATACTCGCCCTTTCCGTCATGGTGGACGAGGCGGAATACGCCGCCCGTCAGGCCCTGCTCCAGCCGTGGGATGTCATCAACATGCAGTACACCTCGGGCACCACGGGCTTTCCGCGCGGGGTCATGCTGACCCATGTGGGCGTGGGGCTGAACGGGTACTGGATTGGTCGCCACCAGAATTTCGGCCCGGAAGACAGGGTGTGTCTGCCGGTGCCGCTGTTCCACTGCTTCGGCTGCGTGCTTGGCGTCTCTGCCGCAGTGAACCACGGCGCGACCATGGTTATCCTTGAGTCATTCAACGCGCTCAAGGTGCTGGCTGCGCTCGACAGCGAACGCTGCACGGCTGTGTACGGCGTGCCTACCATGTTTCTGGCAGAGCTGGAGCATCCGCTTTTCAAGCGTTTTGACCTTTCGCACATGCGCACCGGCATCATGGCTGGTTCCGTCTGCCCCGAGCCGCTCATGCGCCGCGTGGTGGACGACATGAACATGACGGAAATCACCATCTGCTACGGCCTTACGGAAGCTTCGCCGGTGATGACCCAGTCGGACATTCACGATCCCCTGTCGCTGCGCTGCGAAACCGTGGGCTGCGCCATGCCCGGCATTGAAGTGCGCGTGGGCGACCCCGATACCTGCGAGGAACTGCCGCGCGGCGAGGTGGGCGAAATCCTCTGCCGTGGCTACAATGTCATGAAGGGCTACTACAATATGCCCGATGACACGGCCAAGGCCATCAGCCCCGAAGGCTGGTTGCATTCCGGCGATCTGGGCGTTATGGACGAAAACGGCTACCTGCGTGTGACAGGCCGCATCAAGGATATGATTATCCGTGGCGGCGAAAATATCTATCCGCGTGAGGTTGAAGAGTTCCTTATGGGCATGCCCGGCATTCTGGACGTGCAGGTTGTGGCTGTTCCCAGCCGCAAGTACGGCGAAGAGGTCGCGGCCTTCATCATCCCCCGCCCCGGTGTGGAAATTCTGCCGGAAGACGTGCGCGATTTTTGTCGCGGCAAGGTGTCGTGGTATAAAATACCCAAGTACATCAAAACAATAACAGGGTTCCCGCTTACGGCCAGCGGCAAGATCCAGAAGTTCAAGCTGCGCGAAATGGCCGCAGAATTCTGGCCAGAGCCCATGCAACGCTAAATACAATGGGCGCGCCCTGCATCGTGCGGGGCGCGCCAGTGCAACAGCATCAGGCTGTGCCTGAAAAGTGCGGACTCCCCTGGGCCGCCATCCGCGTCACGAACCGGGCAGATAGTTTGCCGCCGAATAAACCTGCATAAACAATCCCGCTCCGCGCCAGTCTCCAGCTTCTGCCGTCAGCCCAACCGTGTGCCCAGCCCCTTGCCATAAGACATTTCCCAAGCCATTGAACAGGCATGCGGCCATCCCCGGCGATAGTGCCGCCAGCCTGCGAATTTTTCCACCATCGGGCCAAGGCCCGTCACAACTACAATCAGGTCAAAGAGCGTTATGAGCAATCAGGAATTTTCATTGAATACAGAGTCCCCGCTTTCCATGTCCGCCATGCCCGAGGGCGGCCCAGCCGAGCCTGCACCATCTGCGGCGTCCTCAGCAGCAGCGCCTGTACCCACGGCGGGGCAGTCCTGCGCCTGCCCGCTGGCCCAGGTTCCGGCAAACGTATGGAAGGATCTGCTGCGCCGTCCGTTCCGCAAGCGGCATCCGGTCATCTTTTGGGGGCTGATACTGCTTTTACTGGCAGGTGTCGGCGTGTTTGGCGCTGCCCTCGGCAGCAACGGCCTCATGGGCGGCCAGCGCATAGCCCTTGTGTCTGTTTCCGGCCCCATCATGGATCCGGAACCTGCCCTTGAGTGGATACGCAAGGTGGAGCGCGACCCCATGATAGCGGGTGTGCTGCTGCGCGTGGATTCGCCTGGCGGGGGCGCAGCGGCATCGCAGGAAATCTATAGTGCCGTGCGTGAGCTGGCCCGCAAAAAGCCCGTGGCTGTCAGCATGGGTTCTCTGGCTGCTTCGGGCGGGCTGATGGTCAGCATGGCGGGATCGCGCGTGTTTGCCAATGCCTCCACCGTGACAGGCTCCATTGGCGTCCGCATGGACATTCCGCAGTTACAGGGCCTTATGGGTAAAATAGGCGTGGGGCAGGAGACCATAACCACCGCCCCCTACAAAGACGCCGGTTCCTACATGCGCCCGTTGAGTACCGAGCAGCGCGACTACTTTAAAAAAGTGCTGGACGACATGCACCAGCAGTTTGTGGACATAGTGGCCGATGGGCGGCACATGGAGCATGCCCGCGCCGCCGCGCTTGCCAGCGGCAAGATTTTTACCGGGCGTGAGGCCGTGCAGCTTGGGCTGGTGGACGAACTGGGCGGGCAGCAAACGGCTCTGGCGTGGCTTTCGGAGCAGTGCGGCGTACCAGCGGAGCGCAAGCTTGTGACCCGGCCCAAGGAAGGCGGCTGGCTGCCGCGCAGCCTCAAAACCATGCTTGGGGTTGATCTGAGCGCGCTGGGCAGCCTTTCTTCCAGCAGCCCGGTGTTTCTTTATCAGTTTTAGGGGAGCAGCGTTACAGATAGTGCTGGCGCCAATGCGCTCTGACAATAATAGTTAATAAAGCTCTGGCATTATGAGTATTCTGGGCGGCTGTTCTAGACAGCCGCCCTTCCTTGTGCGATACTTCCGCCCGAAAAATACCGCGCACTGCGCGGACATTTCAAGGAGCTTGTCCATGAAATATGCGCTGTTGGGTTCATTGATGGCCTGTGTGCTGTTGGCGGGCCTGTGCGGGGCGGCTGCCGCTGCGGAAAAAAAATTTAACCATTTCAGCATAGACTTGCCCGCCAAGTGCTCGGCAACAGAAAAAGAAAGCATTGTAACCGTTTCTTGCGGGCAGGATTCATTCTTTTCCATTGGTATTTTTACCAAGGCGGAAACCGGCAATATGACGCCCAAGCAGTTTGCCGAAAAGCAGTCGGCCAGGCTTAAAGGCACTGCGCCTTCAAAGGCTGACGACGGCGGCGGCTGGACGTTTCAGGCTATGTCCGGCAGGGTCATGACCCATGCGGATGTGTCCACTGAAGGCGATCTGACCCTGCTGTTTATCAGCGACGTGAGCGACACGGACTGGCCCGATGCCCTGCAGAAGGCGTACGATTCCCTGCGCGGAGCCGATGACCGTGCGGACGCCCTGATCCAGAAATCACTTTTTGAGCGGGAATAAGCCCGCGCCAGACGCGCTTTTAATCAAGCTGGCCTTAACAGCAAAGCCCCGCCGGATAAACCAGCGGGGCTTTGCTTTGCGCTGTTAATCGCTCTCAGCAATGCTGCACGCGGCTGAGGCGACCTTGTTGCGTCCGCTGTTTTTAGCGGCGTACAGGGCTTTGTCCGCTACCCTGATGAGCTCTTCGCAGGCCGTGTGGCCTGACAGGGCGCTGGCTGCATCGAGCGCTGCGACGCCTATGCTGATGGTCACATGCCCAAGGGCGCTTTGGCAGTGGGGGATGTGCAGGGCGCTGATGGCTTCGCGCACGCGCTCGGCAACCATTGTGGCGCTTTTCTTGCCTGTTTGGGGCATGATGATGGCAAATTCTTCGCCGCCGTAGCGGAACAGTTCATCACCTGGCCTGAAAAGCGCGGCGCTCATGGCCTTTGCCGCACGGGCAAGGCAGTCGTCCCCGGCAAGGTGCCCATAGGCGTCGTTGTACAGCTTGAATTTATCCACATCGACCATGCCAATGCACATTTCGCCGCCTTCCCGCGCAAGGCGCGCCACTTCCCTTTGCAGGGCTTCATCAAAATGGCGGCGGTTGAACACGCCTGTCAGGTAATCCTTGAGATTCATCTCTTCCAGTTGGCGATTGGCGGCCTCCAGCCGGCGTTCCAGCCCCTTGCGCAGGCTTATGTCGCGCAGCGAAACACAGATGGAGCGAATCTCGCCGCAGGCGTCGGGCAGGCCGTACATGGCCATGACGTAGTCCTTGCCGTCCCAGATGATCTCCTGCTCGGAGATGCTTTTGCCAGACGGAAGAAAGCTGAAGGCCCTGTCCACATCTTCAACAGAGGGAACGCCCGCTTCAAGAATGTGGGCGCGCACCAGGGCGTTGGCGGGCTTGTTCGCAATAATGGCGTACTGCGCGTTGACCGCCAGCAGTTGCCCATCCCTGTTGACGATGCAGAGCGCCATGAAATCGTGCGCAAATACCTCCTCAAAAATGGGCGCGAAATCTCCGTGCATGTCCACAGAACCTATGCTGTGTTCTTCGCCTTCAAAGCCGAGAAGTGTGCCGCAGGCACTGCGCAGAGGTTTTATGCTCAGGCTGGTAACCGTGTGTGTACCCTTTGGGCACACATAGCGCACGGTGCAGCCTGTGAGCGCCCTGGGCTCGGCAGAAGCAAGGGCGCGGCGCAGCATGGCGGCATCATCCGGGTGCATGCAATGAACCAGAAATTTGCCCGTCAGTGATCCCACTGGCAATTCCAGCAACCGCTCCTTTGCAGTGTCCACATTACGATAGACCAGATCAGGGTCAACGCCCCAGCAAAATGATTTTCTGGTATTTTTTTGCATCGACACGATTCCCCCTCCCTTGCCGCCCTGACTGGTTCAGGGGCATTGCCCCTGCTGCGCAGAACTGCGGCAAAGACTCTGTCGATTTCAACGCCAGAATATACATAAGGGAAGCCTTTCGCCAGAGATTTCGGACAGAAAGGCGAGGGCCAAAGAAATATCGAAGATGCCAAATATCCGGCGGGCACAATGGTTGTGATTATGGGAGCAAAGGGAGGATGCGAACAAAAAAAATATGAAAACCATAATTCTCTGGCGCGGAAACTTACACATAAAATGTGATCAAATCACATTCTGGAGTAACGGCGCAAGCGCGGAATACCTCTGTGCAAGATGATGAAATTAAGGCAGGCAGGGAAAAATTCGAATAAATCAATGACCGGAGTAATCCAGAACATTGTTCAGCGGAGCACTGTGGCTTTCAATACGCCCGTGGTTGAAGGCATGGCGATAAAGCCGCCAGCCCTCCATATCAAGCACATCGAGCTTTCCCTTATGTTCGGGGCACAGGTGCTCCCCAAACACAGCCAGTACTTCATCCACGGGAAAGTACATGCCTTCAAAAGAAATGCGGGCCATGTCGCCGTCACGCTCAAGAACAGGCACGTCATCTTCATCCGGCATGGCATCGGCGCAGGCCTGTTCCAGAGCCGCGTAAAAATCGTTGTTTACAGGATACACATGCCCGTAAACCTTAAGCAGGGGGGAGCGGCTCATGGTTTTGCCGCCGTGTCGCCAGCCTTGGCTGGCACTTGGGGGGTGACGGCATCAGCCTCGGGCTGGCCTCCCTCTTGCCTTGGAGATGTAAGGCACATCTGCTGCCCACGGGCGGCAGCAAGGCCATCGCAGTCGCCCAGAGCGCAGGCGGCGGCCAGATCATCGCACATGCCCGGTTCGTTGCTGCGCAGCATGCGCAACGCGCCGCGCGCCCGCAAAAGCCGGACTTTGTCCGAAGTGTGGGGAAAAGCATTCGTTGTAGCTTCCAGTGCCGCGCTCAGGTCATCTTCGGCAAGAGCCAGTTGCTGCAAGCGCCAGTGGGCCAGTGCGCGGATGTACCGCGCGCGCCCAAGATCAGGGGCAAGCTCCAGTGCGGCAGTGCAGGAAGCGATACTGCGCTGCGGCATGCCTGCCTGTAAAAGAGCCTCACCCAGGAGTAGCTGGGCAGCGGCGCTTTGCGGCAGATTGCCGGCAGCTTGTTCAAGGGCTGCCAGAGAGTCTGCCGAGGTCAGCCAGCCCTCGGGCGAAAGGCGTAAGGTATCCAGAGCCGTAATGGCGGCGGCAAGGGTGTCTGCCAGGACGTCAGCTTTTTGCCTCGCCTGCTGTTGCGCCGCTTCCCGTGCGATGCCCTCGGGAGTCGGCATGGGGGGGTGCTGGGTCAACTGCCCCGGCGGTGTCACCTTGGCAATATACCACGTACCGCCAGAACCTGGGGCTGCATCGCCGGAGCCGCCTGCTCCGGGCAGGGCATCGGCAGCGGTGACCTCCTGAGCGACCTGCTGGGCGTTTGCCGTTGCGGCCATCAGGTCTGCCAGCAGCAAACGCCGTACTTTCAGGGCATCAGGATTGCGTAGCAGCCGCAGCAATGTTTCCGCGGCATCTGGCCGGGCCAGCAAGGTGACTGTGATGCTTTGCGCGCCGGAATCCCCGCCAGCGGCAGCATGGTCAACTTCTGTCAGCGGGGTGTACAGTTCTGCGGCCAGCGCCGTGTATTCGTTGAAGTCGGTTATGCCCATGCGGATGTCGCGTCTGTTGGGCAGGGCTGCTGCGGCAGTGTGCAGGGCATCCAGAAGGGCCGCGGCTTCCGCGCACAGCCTTTGGGCATGCGGGGGCAGTGGAGCGGCGGGGCAGTGCGCGCTACGAAGAACGGGCGATGGCAGGGGGAGGGGGCCTGGTCTGGAAGCAGATGGGCCGTTTTCCAAAGGCGAGAGCGGATCAGGCGCGGGAGAAGAGGGGCTGGCCCTTTCGGCTGGGTTGTTGTCAGCCGCATTGCCGTGGGTACCCTTGCCCGCAGTTGCTGGTTTGTCAGCGGCAGAGACTGCCGCCGGAGGGCCGGGCGTATGTTCTGCTGCGTATGCCGCACCGCCGGTCAGCAAGACCGGCGGCAGGGCAAAAGTTCCCAGCAGAGCCGCCAGGAGCAAGCTGGAAAACAATGTACGCAAGGCCCGCATGGGCTTATTTTTTTGCCTCGATGGTCTGGACAATCTTGTGCGCCATTGGCTTGACCAGGTCGCGCAGAGTTTCCAGCATCAGGTTGTCGGCAGCGCTGCCGGAGGGCAGGCCGGTACGCGACTGCGAAGCGTTGAGCGATTCACGCAGGATGCGCGCCTGCCGGTTGGCAAGCACGTAGTTTGCGCGCAGCGATGTGGACATGTCGGTGGTGGACGTTTCGCGGATATTGGCTTCATCGACCTGGCCAGTGACCATAAAGTCGGGGTTGCCCTTGCGCGCTTCGTTCACGCTGATGGAATAGGAAACCTGCATGCCGTTGCGCGCAAGTTCATCGGCCAGAGCCTTGCTGATCCACTGGGCGACATTGTCGGTGGTGACAAACGCGCTGCTGTCGCGGCGGGTGCCGATGACGGTCTGATCCATGCGTTTGTCTTCAAACATCACAACGGTCACACGGGGCGCGTTGGGAGAAGGAAGCACCGAAGCGTCCAGAGCGGGCGGCGGCAAGAGTCGAACATTGTTGCTCGGCCCGCAGGCTGCAAGCAACGCCAGCAGGGATACACAAAGAACAATGCGTAAATGTTTCATGACGGCCTCACGTAACTTGTATAGAAAATCTCCAGAATACTCGTTACTACGTATACGCAAAATTTGCCTTTTGCAAGGTTTGCAGGCCTGCCTGCGCCGGATTGTCAGATACAGGCCACATGCAGCCGCCTTGCAGGCAGCGGCCCAGCATGCTACAGCCTGTCTGTTGCGCTCCCCATCCTCATGCGGAGCAGATTCTGCTATATCCCGCGCGGTGCGCGTTTTTTTCAGGAGCGGCTATGATTGACCTCAAACTGGTGCAAAAGCAGCCCGAAGTGCTGACCAAGGCTTTGACCGACCGGCATTCGGATCTGGATGTTAATGAATTTCTGGCGCTGGACGCCCGCCGCCGCGCCCTGCTGACCGAGGTGGAAACCCTCAAGAGCCGCCGCAACGCGGCCTCTGCCGAAGTGGCCGCCAAAAAACGCGCGGGCGAAGACGCCACGGCCCTGCTGGCCGAAATGAGCGGCGTTTCCGACCGTATCAAGGAACTGGACGTTGAAACCGCCCAGGCCAAGGCCGATGTGGAAACATGGCTCATGCGCGTGCCCAACCTGCCTGACGCCGCCGTGCCAGTGGGCAAGGACGAATCGGAAAACGTGGAAGTGCACCGCTGGGGCACGCCGCGGGAATTTGATTTTGAGCCGCGCGAGCATGGCGATCTGGGCGTGGCCCTTGGCGGGCTTGATTTTGAGCGCGCCGCCCGCCTGACTGGCAGCCGTTTTGTGGTGTCCCTGAACTGGGGTGCCCGCCTTGAGCGCGCACTGGTAAACTTTTTTCTTGATCAGCACACAGTGGCCGAAGACTATATTGAAGTCTGCCCGCCCTATATGGTCAACCGCGCCAGCATGACAGGCACGGGCCAGTTGCCCAAGTTTGAGGAAGACCTGTTCAAGCTGCGCGAGTGGGAATACTATCTGATCCCCACTGCCGAAGTGCCGCTGACCAACCTGCACGCTGGCGAAGTGCTGGACGAGGCCGATCTGCCCCGCGCCTACTGCGCGGCCACGCCCTGTTTCCGCTCCGAGGCGGGCAGCGCGGGCAAGGATACGCGCGGCCTTATCCGCATGCACCAGTTCACAAAGGTCGAGATGGTGCGTTTCGCCCATCCTGACGACAGCTTCAACCAGCTTGAGATCATGCGCGGTCATGCCTGCAACCTGCTGGAAATGCTCGAACTGCCCTACCGCGTCATCACTCTCTGCACGGGGGACATGGGCTTCAGCTCTGCCAAGACCTATGATGTGGAAGTGTGGCTGCCCACGCAAAAAACCTTCCGCGAAATTTCGTCCTGCTCCAATTGCACGGATTTTCAGGCCCGCCGGGCCGATATCCGCTTCAAGCCCAAGGGCGGCAAGGCCATGTTCCTGCACACGCTCAACGGCTCCGGCCTGCCCACGGGCCGCACCATTGCCGCCATCCTTGAAAACTGTCAGCAAAAGGACGGCAGCCTTGTGCTGCCCAAGGTGCTGGTTCCCTACATGGGCGGCAGGGAAGTTATCGAGCCGAAATAAACGCTTATTGCCATATGTAAAAACGGGTGCTTCCATCAGGAGGCACCCGTTTTTTTTGCGGTCAAAAATAATTTGGAGCGGCGGTCAGACCGTAAGTTTTTTTCTGCGCCGCAGCACGGCTGCCGCCAGCGCCATGTTGGCGATCAGGCTCAGGCCAAGCAGAATACGCAAGGGCATGGCAAAGCCGCCCGGCCCAGCATCGTGCCCGCTGTCTGCTGCTGCGGCCCCCTGAGCGGCGCTGACCTCCACCGGGTGTTCAACCCTGTGGCCCATGTTGTCGGCCATTATGATACGCCAGCGGCCCGGCGCATCAGGCATGAAGGCAAAGCGTCCCTGCGCGTCAGTGCGGCCATTCTGAAATTCCACCTTGTCGTCTGCGGGGCTGTAAACCTCCACCTTGGCATAGGTGGGCTGCTCGCCGCTGGAGTAGGCAAACTGCACAAGCACCACGCCGTCGTGCCGGGTGTCTGCCGCATACAGGGCATGGGCCGAAACCTGGGCCGCAGCGCCTGCCAGAAGCAGCGCAACCGCAAGGCTGATGGCGGCGCAGCGCCCCAAAAGGAAAATGCGCATATAACTATCCTTGCCTCAAGCAGGTGTGGGAATGCGATCAGGCGGGAGAAAGCTAACCTTCCCCCGCCTGCGTGCGTGTGGATATGGGGCTACTTTACGGGGAACACATAGGTGGCGCGCAGATGGTGCTCGTCAGCGTCCGCGCCGGGGGTCTTTTCAACCACCGTGGTACGCAGCATCCACAGGGCGGGCTTGTCCACGGTAAAGGAGGCCTTGCCCTGCGCATCGGTCTGCGCCTTGGATTTGTAGGTGTCCTGATCCTTGCTGAAGGCATCGTGGGTCAGGCCCACAGTGGCATTGGGCACGGGCTTGCCGCGCAGCAACACCTGTACGTTCAGGGGTGCGCCGGGCTTGATGTCTGCGGGGTTGGTCAGCAGCACAAGTTCCAGATCCTGGCCAAGCGCCTTGCCGAACAGGGTGTCGTTGCTGGCGGGATTGAGCAGGGTCTTGGCGAATTTTTCATACTTGCCGGAAGATTTGACCTTCATGCCCTTGGCTTCAAGGGCGGCGCGGCTGCCTTCCATTTCACCCTGCGTTGTTTCGCACCATATCTGGGGCAGGCGGTGGCCCACCAGCATGGCGGGGCCGTTCTGCGCGAGGGTGAAGTCGCCCACCAGCGAAACGAGCGCCTTGTCTTCCACAAGGGCGATGTCGGTTTTTTTGTCGCCCTGCAAGAGGTACAGACGCACGTTGGCGGGGTTTTCGGCTTCTTCGCTGACCATGAACACATGGGCTGCCTGCGCCTGCATGCGGGTTTTCTGCCCGGCGGCAGGGGTTGCCGTGTCGGGCTTGAGGATAAATTCGTGGGCCAGGGCGGCAGTGCTGGAAATCATGAGACCCATAAGGGCCAGGGCAGCGCAGAAGTGCGAACGGATATGCATGGTGGGGGGCTCCTTTGAGTTTGTGTTACGAAATTTTATTGAATGCTACAATAGCGCATATGTTTTTGCAAGTTGTAACACTTAAAGAAACAAAAAAGCCCGCAAGATGCGGGCTGAAAGAAAAGTGCGGCAATGCCTGCACTAAACTGTGGCAAGTATCTGCAGCGCGGCAAGATGTTCCAGTTCTTCTGCAAGGCACAGGGCTTCGGCCAGGGTGCGCCCAAGGCAGCACAGGCCGTGCCCGGCCATCCACACGGCATCCTTGCTGCTGGCAGCCAGAGCCACGGCGTCTGCCAGCTCGGTAGTGCCGGGGGGAAGTGCCGGGGCAAAGCCCAGCTTGGCCCGCCATACTTCGGCTTCAAAAAGGGGCAGGCGCAAAAAGTCTTCCTGTCTGCCCGCCAGCCGCAGGCTCAAGGCGAGCAGTCGGCGGGGATGGGTGTGCAGAATGGCGTTGCAGTCCGGGCGAGTGCGGTAGATGGCGAGGTGCATGCCTGATTCGGTGGATGCGGGCCCGCCGGATACAACAGCGCCAGTGGCGATGTCCATGAGGCAGCAGTCGGCGGCGGTCAGCCTGCCCTTGGCAGCGCCGCTGCGGGTGATGCAGACAAGCTCCGGCGTATGGCTGCCAAGCCTGCGGCTGGCGTTGCCGTTGCAGCCGGACAGCAGGCCCTGCTTCCATGCATCGCGGCAAACTGCGCGAAATTCTTCAACCATTTCAGAAGGGATGGAAGGTTGATCTTCTGGGATCGGCGCGGTTGTTGACCGCTGCGAGGTGATGCTCATGCGGGGTTTCCTTTGTTTTGCCATGCGCGCATGTCAGGCTTCCTGCCCTTTGCGTTCAAAGTGGTCAAAGCCGCGCATTTCCGCCAGAGTGTCCAGCGGCTCGTTGTTGCACACAATGCCGCCGCCCGCAGTCACAACGCCGATGCTTGTAAGGCGCGGTATGGCAGCATGCAGGGGGGGCAGCATGTCGGGTGCGCACGAACCAAGCAGGGCGTAATCCTCGCCGCCAAGCAGGGCCTCGTGTACGGGATTTTTGCCATTGGCCTCGGCATAGCCCACTACTTCCGGGTGCAGTTGCCCACGGGCCAGCATGATCTCCGCCCCCAGACTGCCGCGCGAGACCTGACCCGCAGCGCTCAACTCGCCCGTAAGGCCAAGCAACCGAGGCAGATCACGCATGATGCCGTCAGAAACATCCATGAGCGCAGGCGGCCGGGCGTTGAATCCCGCCCGCGCCAGCATGAGGCCAGCGTCCACCTGCGGCTCGGGGTGCAGGTGCGCCGCGCAGGCGGCGGGCCACAGATCCAGGGCCGCGCGGCCCTGAGCTTCAAGAGCTTTGAGTCCCACGCGGGCAAGGCCCAGACGGCCCACCACAAAAAGCACATCGCCGGGCATGCTGCCGCCGCGCACAAGAAAGGTACCGGGGTCGGCGGGCTCGCCCCACACGGTCACAGAAATATGCAGCCGCTCGCAGCCGGAAAGGTCGCCCCCGGCCAGCACCATGTTGTGCTGCTTGGCAAGACCCGCCATGCCCGAGAAAAACGCGTCCAGCCACGGTTCGTCCACCCAGCCGGGCAGGCCGAGGCACAGGGTAAAGGCCGCAGGCCGCGCCCCGCAGGCCGCAAGATCGCTCACATTGACAGCCAGCGCCTTGTAGCCTGTTTCTTCAGGGGTAAAATACGAGCGGCGAAAATGCACGTCTTCCAGAAAAAGATCGCTGCTCACGGCAAGGGGCTTGCCGCCGCGCAGCACGGCGCAGTCATCGCCCCTGCCCAGCAGCAGGGAAGGCCCGGTTTGCGGAAAATGTCTGCCAAGACAGGCCAGAATGCCGTCTTCAGAAAGAGAGCCATGAGAAGCCGGGGATGCGTGGGGCGGAACCATATCAGCTCTCCAGAATCAGATATTCGCTCAGAATGACCTTGAGGCCGAAGCCGGGGAAATTCACCTGCACCTTGTCCGGCGGCAGATGACGCACGATCTTGCCGCGCCCGAAAATACGGTGACGGCAGTAACACAGTTCGCCATCGCCTGCGGCTTGTGGCCTTGAATTCCCCTGCGTGGGCACAGGAGCGGGTGCAGGATTCGTCAGAGGGGTGGCCTGCCTGCCCGCATCGTCTGGCGCAAGCTGGCAGTCGTCATAGGCATCGTGACTCGGCGAGCGCTGCGGACGCGGCAAAAGCCCGCCAGAAAAGCCCTGCGCGCCGCTAGGCCCGCCAGCGGAAGGCATGGCGGTTTTACGCCCAAAACCTACGCCGCCCACGCTGCGGCGCGAAAGCACACCGCCAAACCCTTCAATCCATTCTTCAACCATGCCGGGTGCAAGCTCGCGCACAAAGGGGCTCTGGCTCACGTGCTGACTGCCGCGCTCCGCCCTGTTGTAAAGCGAAGCCGGGGCGTAAAGGTCAAGGCACTGGCGCGCGCGGGTGCAGGCCACGTACATGAGGCGGCGCTCTTCTTCAAAATCTTCTGGCCGGGCCAGAGCGTGGCGCGAAGGAAAGCGGTCTTCCACCAGATCAATGATCAGAACGGCGTTCCACTCCAGCCCCTTGGCCGAATGCACGGTGGAAAGGGTGATCTTGCCCTCGTTGCTGTCGGCGTCATCGTCTTCCGGCGCTTCAAGGGCAAGATCTGCCACAAAAAGATCCAGTTCGCTGTAGCCGGAGGCCATCTGGATGATTTCTTCCAGCCCCTGCTGTCGGCGGGGCCAGTCTTCCGGGTAGAGGGCCTCGAGGCGGGGGCGGTAATGCTCAAGAACGGACGACAGTGTGGCCGAGGGCGGCATGGGCCGGGCGCGCAGGTCGTCCACAAAGCGCATGTCTTCCAGAAAACCCGGATACTTGGCAAAGGCTTTTTCTGTGGATTTCTGGTCGCCGCTGCGGGCCACGGCATAGAGTTTTTCTACCGTCTTGGGGCCAATGCCGCTGTGCTGGGCCGCCACGCGGGCAAAGGCGGGCAGGTCGAGCGGGTTGAGCAGCAGGCGGGCGTAGGCGATAACATCCTTGACGTGGGCGGCTTCGGTATAGCGCAGCCCCCCGTATTTGCGAAAGGCTATGCCTGCTTGGTTGAGGGCCATTTCCAGATTATAGGAATGGAAGCCCGCGCGGAACAGCACCGCAATTTCGTGCGGCAGGTGGGTCGCCAGCAGTTCTTCAACCCGACGCACCACCAGCTTGGCCTGACTCATGTCACTGAGCGGCGTCACAAGGCGCACTGGGTCGCCGCCTTCCTTGCGCGTGAACAGGTTTTTGCGGAAGGATTCCGCAGCGTGGGAGAGCAGGTTGTTGGCCACATCCAGCACGGGTTTGGTGGAGCGGTAGTTTTCTTCCAGCCTCACCACGCGCGCGCCGGGAAAAAGCGTGGGAAAGTCCAATATGTTTCGCACGTTGGCACCGCGAAAAGCATAGATGGACTGGGCTTCGTCGCCCACCGCCATAACGTTGCCCGGGGGGCCGTCCAATGGCCCTGCCAGCAGGCGCACAATGCGGGCCTGAACCAGGTTTGTATCCTGATACTCGTCAACGAGAATATGGCTGAACCTCTGCCGCAGCGAGGCGGCGGCCAGAGGATTTTCGCGCAGCAGGGCCTCAAGCTCGAACAGCAGATCATCGTAATCCAGCAGGCCCTTGTCGCGGCGGTAGGCATTGTAGGCATCGCCCAGCCGGGCCAGGCCATCGGCGTGGGGCAGCAGGTGAAAGGCCTCGCGCCGCAGCACTTCGTCCAGCGGCAGTTCCTTGTTGCGGGCCTTGCTCAGCAGCCCCACAATGCTCTGGGTTTTGGGAAACGACCTGTCGCCCTTGCCCAGCTTGAGCTGATCCTTGCAGTGCTTGACCGCCTCGTTGATGTCGGCGGAATCCATGACTGTAAAAGGTCTGTCGCCAAGCCAGTCGGGCTTCCAGCGCCGGAGCGCCCCAAAGCCAAAGGCGTGGAAGGTGCCGCCCTGCACGCCCGCAAGCCCCTGATTGAGCAACAGCCCCGCGCGGTGCAGCATTTCCTGCGCTGCCTTGCGGGTAAAGGTGAGCAGGAGCATGGCGTCAGGTTCGACGCCGTGCTCTGCCAGCCATGCCAGACGGTAGACGATGGTGCGGGTTTTGCCGCTGCCTGCGCCTGCCACAACCAGAACCGGGCCGTCGCCGCAGGTGGCTGCCTCGTACTGGGCTTCGTTAAGGGCTTGAGCGTAATCAATCATGTGCGCAGGGTAGCATAAGGCGGCAGCGCATACCAGAGCCGCGCAGGGGTGTTCCCCGCCCTTGACTTTGCCAGCGTCCGTCCCGAATATCGCGCAAAGAAAAGAAAAAGGACAAACATGCGCATTACGGAAAATGATTATATTGTGGGTGCCGGCGCAAGGCTGCCCCGCCGTCGCAGGCTGTTTCTGGCGCTCTTGCTGGGCATGATGGCCGCTTTTGGCCCGCTGTGTACCGATACCTATCTGCCAAGCCTGCCCGCACTGGCGGCAGACCTTAATATCTCCACGGCAACAACCCAGTTGACCATCACGGCCTGCCTGCTGGGCATGGCCCTCGGGCAATTGTTTGTGGGGCCCATTTCAGACTCCACCGGGCGGCGCAAGCCGCTGTTCATGGCGCTGATCTTCTTTACGCTGGCTTCCATCTGTTGCGCAGCGGCCAAAACGGGCAACAGCTTTATTGCCCTGCGTTTTGCGCAGGGGCTTGGCGGGGCAGGGGGCATTGTGCTGGCCCGCGCCATGGCCTGCGACCTGTTTCGCGGGCCGGAGCTGACCAACTTCATGAGCCTGCTCATGGCGGTCAACGGCATTGCCCCCATTACCGGGCCGCTCTTGGGCGGCTGGCTGGCATCCCTGAGCGGCTGGCCCCTGATTTTTTATTTTCTGACGGGCTTTGGGGTGCTGCTGATCGTGCTGAGCGCCGTGGGCCTGCCCGAAACCCTGCCGGAAACCATGCGCCGCGAGGGGGGCTTGCGCGCCTCGTGGAAGGCCATGGGCGAGCTTTTGCGGCAAAACCCCTTCATGTGCTATGTGGGCGTGCAGGGTTTCACCATGGGCGGATTTTTCGGTTACGTGGCGGCCTCGCCCTTTGTGCTGCAGGGCATGTACGGCATCTCACCGCAGGGCTACAGCGTCATTTTTGGCTGCAACGCCTTGAGCGTCATGTTTGTTGCCCTTGCCACGGCCCGGCTGTCGCGCCGTTTTGGCGAAGCCCGTTTGCTGCAAATCGGCAACACGCTGCGCTGCGCGGCCTGCCTTGGCGTACTGGCCGTGACGGTGATAGCGCCAGCCTCGCCCTTGCCGCTGCTCGTGGGGCTGTTTTTCATGATCGCCCTCCAGGGCATGACGCTCCCCACCAGCTTTACCCTTGGCATCAGCGCGCAAAATGTGGGCGCGGGAACGGCCTCGGGCATTCTGGGCGTGGCGGTCTTTATTTTTGGCGCGTGCACCTCCCCTCTTGTGGGGCTGGCCGGGGGTGATACCGCCGTGCCGCTGGGTCTGGTGAGCGCCTGCACCGGGCTTGCCGCCTCAGTGCTTGGACAAGTTGGCAACAGCGAAATGCAAAAGCGCGCATTGCGGGAAAAGCAGGCCTGAGCCTGCTCGTTTCTAGCGGGGATCGGGCGGCATTGTTGCTGCAAATCAGCCCGCCGCATTGACGCGCTGTAGTCTGATGTTTACAACAAGTGGCGCTTGCGCTTTTTTTCGCCGCGCAGGGAGAACCGGATTCATGGATTGGGATGCCCGTCTTTATGACCAGAGCCACGACTTTGTGGCAGCCTACGGTGAAAACCTGCTGGGGCTGCTGCCCGATGGTCTGGGCTTTGTTGTTGACGTAGGCTGCGGCACAGGCGCACTGACAGAAGCCTTGACCGCCAGAGCCGCCCGCGTGGTGGGCATTGACGCCTCGCCCGACATGATCGTGCAGGCCAGGATGCGTCTGCCGCGAGTGGAATTTCTGGTAATGGACGCCTGCGACATGCCGTGGAACGGCTGCGTGGACGCACTGTTTTCCAACGCCGCGCTGCACTGGATAGAAGATCAGGAGCGCCTGACCGCCGTCATGGCGCGGGCGCTGCGCCCCGGCGGCCTGCTGGTGTGCGAATTTGGCGCGCAAGGCAATATCGGGCGTATCCGCGCTGCCTTTGGGGCGGCCTTTCAGGCCGTGCTGGCGGGGGAAGGCATTGGACCGGCGCATCTGAACAGCGAGCGTTTTTATTTTCCCTCGGCGCAGGAATATGCGGCCCTGCTGAGCCGCCACGGGTTTTCCGTGCGGCTGGCGGAAGAATACGACCGGCCCACCCCTCTCAAAGGCGGGGAAGAAGGCCTTGCCCGCTGGATGGCCCAGTTTTTTGCCCAGGATCTGGATTGCGTGGCCCCAGAGGCTCAGGAAAAAGTTTTTACCGCCGTGGCGGATGCCCTGCGCGCATCCATGTGGAATAACGGCGGTTGGATTGCTGATTATCGGCGGCTGCGGGTCGTGGCCGTAAAACACTAAGGGAGTCTCCATGCCCGAAGCTCAAGAACAATTTCAGAATGGCGTTGCCAAGGTTCTGGAAGCCGTAATGTTCGAGAACTGGCTGCGTTTTTATTTCATCTCTGAAAAACCCGAAGCCCCTGCCGCTGCGGACGGCCAGCCCGCCCTGTTCATCGCCGTGCCGGTCAAGGCCATGGAGCGCATCAGCGAGATGTTCCCCCGGCTGCTGCCCCTGGCAGAAGACATGAACGGTCAGGAAGTGACCTTTGAAACTTCCCGCCGCGCGGTCTGTAATTTTGTTCTGGCCCATGTGGACGGTCAGGTCATGCCCCGCGATACTGCGGCCATGATTTTTGAGAGCGCCACCTTCCAGGTGCAGATGCAGCTTTTCAACGCCTGGGTGCAGATGCACGAAGAACAGCTTGACCGCAACTTTGTGGATTTTGGCGGCTGGCAGAAACTCTTTGACGAATGGCGCAATACGCCCGCCGCGCGCGAACTGGCCGAAAAGCTTTCCCTTTCTTTGCAGGGTGCGGCTGTTGCGCCGGGCAAGGACACTGTGCAGTAGGCTGTGCAAGAAAATATTTTGTACAGTTTTGCGCCTTCCAGGCAGGGCGCAGGCACGAGGGGTTAAACATTTTTAACGCGCCTATTGCGAGGCTGTAAAAAATTACCAATAAAAAGCAGCAGGTTATATGATTATCCGTATGCTGCTTTTTGTGGCACGGCCATTGCAGCTTGGAAAGTACCTTCCTTTCTTTTGCTGACAGTCTCCTCCAACCAAAACGGCCTGCCTCCCCAAGCGGGCCGTTTTTTTATGTCAAATCACGGCAGGATCACATGCAAGACAAGTTTCTGGCTTCTGAATATCCCCAGTCTGCACCGGAGCAGGCAGGGTTTCACATTATCCCCGTTCCTCTGGAGCAGAGTGTTTCTTATGGCGGCGGCACGGTCAAAGGCCCTCAGGCCCTGCTTGCCGCCTCGCATCAGCTTGAAGCCTGGGAATGCGGATTCGCACCGGGCGAGTCAGGTTTTTTTACCGCTCAGGCCGTGGACTGCGCTGGCCCCATAACCGACACGCTTGACCGCATAGAGGCCGCTGTGGCCCATGCCATTGCCTGCGAGGCAGTGCCTGTGGTGTTGGGCGGCGAGCATACCGTGACGCTCGGGGCCTTGCGGGCACTTGCCCGGCAGGCAGAAAAAACGGGCGAACCCTTTGGCGTTGTGCAGTTTGACGCCCACGCCGATCTGCGGCCCCAGTATGAGGGCAGCCCTTTTTCACACGCCAGCGTCATGTACCGCGCTGTGGCCGACCTCGGTCTGCCGCTCACGCAGTTTGCCGTGCGCGATTTCTGCCGGGAAGAAGCCGAGATCCGCAAGAAGTTCAACGTCACCCATTACGACGCCTATTTCCTCGCCCGTGTGGGCCTGCCGGAGCTGCCCCTGCCAGAGGATTTCCCCAAAAATATTTACATCACTTTTGATGTGGACGGGCTTGATTCGTCCATCATGCCAGCAACAGGAACGCCCTCGCCCGGCGGCATCAACTGGCGCGAGGCCCAGTACATGCTGGAACGCTGCGTGGCGGGCCGCCGCGTGGTGGGGCTGGACGTGGTGGAGCTGGCCCCCATTGAGGGCTTGCACCATGCGGACTTTACGGCTGCCAAGCTTACCCACCTCATAATGGGTCTGGCCCACGATGCCAACCAGAAGGAGGCTCAGTCATGAAGAACACCATAGTTACCTTCCGCGAGGCCAAAGGGCAGGAAAAGCTCGTCATGCTGACAGCTTATGACTACAGCACCGCGCGGGTCATGGATATGGCCGGGGTGGATGCCCTGCTTGTGGGCGATTCGCTGGGTATGGTGATGCTGGGCTATCCCGACACGCTTTCCGTCACGGTGGACGACATGGTGCGCCACTGCGCCGCCGTGGCGCGCGGTGCGCAAAAAGCCCTTGTGGTCTGCGACATGCCCTTTATGAGCTACCATGTTTCTGTGGAAGAAACCGTGCGCAACGCCGGGCGGCTCATGACAGAAGGCCGCGCCCAGGCGGTCAAGCTTGAAGGCGGCGCGGAATTTGCCGCAGAAGTGCGGGCGCTGACGCGGGCTTCCATCCCCGTCATGGGGCATCTTGGCCTCACGCCGCAATCGGTGAACGCTTTTGGCGGGTTCAAGGTGCAGGGCAAAAGCATGGCTGCAGCCCAGAAGCTGCTGGACGATGCCCGCGCCCTGCAAGAAGCCGGGGCTTTCGCCCTGGTGCTGGAATGCGTGCCCGCGCCCCTGGCCGAGCGCGTGACCCAGGCCCTGTCCATCCCGGTTATAGGCATTGGCGCTGGCGCTGGCTGCGATGGTCAGGTGCTGGTGTGGCAGGATATGACGGGTATGACCCTGAGCCACCTGCCGCGCTTCGTCAAACGTTTTGGCGAAGTGGGCGCAAGCCTGCGCTCAGCGGTGGAGGCCTATGCGCGTGAAGTGCGCGCAGGCGCGTTCCCCGGTGAGGATCACGGCTATCCCCTGCCGGAAGGCATGGAGAAGACGCTGAAAAAGTTGAAATAACGCTGCCGTGTCACAGATATTTGAAAGCAAAACGCCCGCAATCGCGGGCGTTTTGCTTTTTCCGGCTAAGGCGATCTCAGCGCCGGTGAAAATCCACAGGAACGCGCACACGGGAGCCAGCCTTGTTGCTGAACAGCAAAAAGCCCTGCTCCAGACCGTGCAGATAAAGGCGGCGGGTGATGTCCACATCCTTGCGGCAATACGTGGCGATATCTTCCAGCCTCCCTTCCTTCCACCATTGCAGGGCTTGCAGGCCGTCGGCGCTCTTGGGTTCGCCCAGGGTGGCCTGCCCCAGATTGTCCAGTGGAAGGCGGTAGTTCAGGCGTTCGTACACGCGCTGCAAAAGATCAAGACTGGGCAGGGTGCGCAGATCAAATGGCGCAAAGGGCGAGAGCACGGCGTAGTCAAAGCGCAGGCTGTTGAAGCCCACCACAAGGTCGCTCCCGCGCAGGCGTTCGAACAATGCGGGCAGTTCCTCCTGCTGATAGGAGAAATAGTCGTCCGCCTTGCTGTCGTAGGCCACGGCAACGCTCACGCCCATGCGGTCGGCCCGGTTCCAGCCGCCCACTTCGGCGGCGGAGCGCCGGGTTTCGACGTCAAAGACCACAAAATTTTTTGGCGGCGGCACGGGAATGTGCGTCAGCAGGCCTGCGGCGTCAAAGGTATTTGTCCCTTGAGCGTCCGGCGCGCTGCTGGCCTCCCTCTGAGGCGTGGGGGCGCTGCCGCTGGAGCCGGACTGCGCAACGCCGTTAGCGCCGAACAGGCTGTTCTGATTGTCCGGCGCGGAGTGCTTTTTGCTCATGGATTGTTCCTCCATTGCAGTGTGCGCGGCTTCGGGCTGGCTGCCTTCATTGATGAAATCCAGAGCCGAAACCGCAGGCCGGGGCGCTGCCGCCAGGGCAGAGGCTGCGTCCAACGATTCCATATCCAGCCTGTCAGGAGCGGGGCTGATGCGCAGGTCGCGGCACAGGGCATCGCCTTCCGTGCCGGGGGCCAGCATTTCGCGCAGCAGCTCCAGCGCGCCGATCTTGCTGATGGGTCTGTTGCCGGATCCGCACTTGGGCGAATGCACGCAGGAGGGGCAGCCGTCCTCGCAGGGGCAGGCGGCAACAGCCTTGAAGGTGGCTTCCAGCAGGCCCCGCGCATCGGGAAAGGCCTGCCGCGTCAAGCCCGCTCCCCCCGGCAGGCCGTCATAAATGAATACGCCCGACAGCCCGGTCTGGGCATGCAGCGGGGTGGAAATGCCGCCAAAGTCGTTGCGGTCGGCCATGATGAGCAGGGGCAGCAGGCCAATGGCAGCATGCTCAAGGGCGTGGATGGAGCCCATGTAGTGCAGAAAGCGTTCTTCCAGCGAGGCGCGGATGCTGTCTGGTATGACGTACCACAGACCCTCGGTTTCAAAAACCTGCGGCGGCGCGGCAAGCGGCGTGATGGTGAGCAGGCGGTTGCCCGATGTGGAGCGCTTTTCATACCCGGTCACGGTGTCGGTAATGCGCAGGCGGCCACGGCAGACCAGCACGCGGCCCAGTGATGTGCGCTCAATTTCTTCAAGAATGTCCGTGCTTTTTTGCCCGCGTGTGCGCGTAAACCACGAGACCTTGGCAGCCTTGGCCACAATGCGGGCGCGGGCCGGGTCCATCTCTTCAATCACATAGCTGCGGCCCCGGTGCAGGTAAACAGCGCCGGGGTGCGTCTCCTGCCATGCGCGAAAGCCATCCACAGAGCCGATGATCTGGCCGTCCTGATCTTCAATGCTGAAGGTCTGGCCTGTGCCGCGCAAATCCACATGCCGCTGGGGCCGCTTGCGGGCGGCCAGCAGTTGGGTGCCGTCCGCCGATTGCAGCAATAGGCCCTTGGCGTTGAGCGCGCGGGCGGCGGCGCGGGCAGCAGGGCTTGCCAGCATGGCTTCACCGGGGGTGAGGGGCATTTCTGCCGCCGCGCACTCCAGATGGCGGGTCAAAATGACCTCGTTGTCCGGATTGACCACGGCTTTTTCCGCCGGGCGGCTGAAAAAATCTTCGGGATTGCGGGCAAAATACTGATCCAGCGCATCCTCGCCCGCCACCACGATAACGGCGGATTCCTGTTGGGCGCGGCCTACGCGCCCGCCGCGTTGCAGGGTGGCCATGACCGTGCCGGGGTAGCCCACAAGGATGCACACGTCCAGCCCGCCAATGTCTATGCCCAGTTCCAGCGCGCTGGTGCTGACCACGGCCAGCAACTCGCCCGAGGCCATGCGGGCCTCGATGCCGCGCCTTTCCTCTGGCAGAAAGCCCGCCCGATAGGCGGAGATTCGCTCGGAAAATACGCCAGATTGTCCGGCCCACAGGCTGATAAGTTCTGTCATGCGCCGTGAGCGGCAGTAAACTATGGTGCGCAGGTTGCGGGCCAGCGCCGCCTTGAGCAGGTCAATAGCGGCTGTAGCGGGGCTTTGTTCCGGATTAAGAAAAACAAAGTGCCGTGGCCCCTGCGGCGCGCCTGACTGGTCAATAACCACTGGTGCATCCGCTGTGCGGGCGGCAGAAGCAGAGGAAGGAACCGGAGACGGGGAATCTGTAGCAAGGATAGGCGTGGAGGCAGGCGCATCCGTGCCGGTCAGCGCTGCCGCCAGTTCGCCGGGATTGCCCACAGTGGCCGTGCACAGCACATAGACGGGCCGCGCTCCGTAGCGCCCGGCGATGCGGTTGAGCCGCCGGAACACCTGGGCCATGTGCGCCCCAAACACGCCCCGGTAGGTATGGGCTTCGTCCACAACCACATGGCTCAGGCCTGCCAGAAATTCCGCCCACTGTTCGTGGTGGGGCAGAATGCCGAGATGCAGCATCTCGGGATTGCTGATAAGCACCGTGGGCGGATTGCGCCGGATTTTGCGGCGAAAATGGTCGGTGGTGTCGCCATCATACAGGGCGGCAGTGGGGCGGGCCTCCTTGGGCCAGCCCTCCACCAGAGCGTTGAACGCGCCAAGCTGATCCTGCGCCAGAGCCTTGAGGGGGAAGAGATACAGGGCGCGGGCATCACGGTCGCGCAGGTAGCGGTCGAGCACGGGCAGGTTGTAGATAAGGCTTTTGCCGCTGGCCGTGGGCGTGGCTGCAACAATGGAATGCCCGGCGCGGATGTGGTCTGTGGCAAGGGCCTGATGGCTGTAAAGCCCGTTGATGCCGCGCAGCTCAAGGGCACGGCTGATGGCAGCGGGCCAGGGCAGGCGTGTGGGCGCGTAGCATGGCTCCACCGGCGGAAAGAGCTTGTGGCACGTGACCTGCGCGCCCAGCTTTTCCGACGCCAGCAGCGCCGCGATATATTCCCCCACAGACACAGTGCAGCGACCTATTCCGCAGTGCCGGGCTGCTGCGTGCTTTCGTCGGGCTTGAGGCTGCGCAGCACGCGGGCGGGAGAGCCAGCGGCAAGGCAGAAGGGCGGCACATCGCGCGTGACCACGCTGCCAGCGCCGATGATGGCCCCCTCGCCAATGGTTACGCCCTTGAGGATAAGGCAGTTCATGCCAATCCACACGTAGTCGCCAATGGTTACCGGGCGGTCGCCTTCCATGCCGGGTTCGGTAGCGCGGGCTTCCGGTGGCCAGTGGGCGTGAAAGTCGGAATCCACCACAATACAGTTGGGGCCTACCATGACCTGACGCCCAAGGCGTATGACCGTGGAGCGCGCGGTAATGGACGTGCCGCTCAACTGGCAGCCGGGGCCGATTTCAATACTGGCTCCGGGGCCAAAGGTGCGCAGCCGCACGGGATGGGCCAGAGCCGCAGCCGTGGCCCGCCGCCAGGAAGAAATAAGGCTTGCGCCAGCACCGATGCTCATGCGGCTGCCTGGCCAGCGCAGCAGGCCCACAGGCCCGTGGGCTGACACGCCAGCACCCACCTGCACGCCCAGCGCAAGGGCCTTGAGCCGCAGGCGCAGGGTGCCCCAGAACGCGCCGTTGACGCGCATGATCTGCAAACACAGGTAGCTTATGACGTTGGAAGGGGTGAGGCCCCGTTCCAGAACTTTTTTCAGAATACTCATGGCTTGTCCGTTGTTGACGTGTGCCGGAAAGGGCGTGGAGGCAAGCGACCCTCCCGCTGCAAGGCATCATGCCAGAGTCGGGCCATATGGTCGAGTGGAGCGGAGGAGCCTGTCCCGCGAGGAGCAGCGCGTGGCGCGCTCACCGCAGATTGCCGAGGGTCTCTTTTCTTGACGCCAGGGGCAATGAACGGTAAATTGAAAATGAATGTTATTTTTAAATTATACAGTTTTTTAAAGGTTCTCCCGGAGGCGCAATGGATTCAGTTATTCCTCTCACGTCCCTCAAGGTGGGCGAGATGGCTCGTATTGTCAGCATCAATGCACGGGGCGAACTTGCGCGGCGCATCCGAGACATGGGGCTGGGGTCTGGCATGCCTGTTTCTGTGGTGGGCTATGCCCCCCTGCGCGACCCTCTGGCCTTGCGTTGCGCGGAAGTAACCATTGCCCTGCGCCGCAGGGAGGCCGGGGCCATCATGGTGCAGCCCGCCGCCGCGACAAACAATTAGCGCACGTTCTTCAGGTTTGTCCGATGTGTGTTCAGACGCTCTGCTTTTTAGCGGGGCGTTTTTTCATGCTGCAAAGGCAGGCCAGCCACCTGCGATCAGGAGTCTCTGCGTGTACAGAGCGGCGGTGCCAGTTCGGCAACAGTGGCTGAATCCAGTGTGTTGGGGTCGTGATCTTTCACAAACTGCGTGGCAAAATCCACAAATGTGGCGGCAGCGTCCGAGAGTTTGCGGGCAGCAGGCAGGTACATCTGCATTTCCCGGTACAGTACTGGGTCGTGCAGGAGGGTAGCCACAAGACCATAGCCCCGTGCCAGCATCAGCGAAAACCGTCCAGCCAGTGCAACGCCGCAACCTGCTGCGGCCAGAGCAAAGGCTGTTGGCATCTGGTTGACCACATGGCCAATGGTAAACGGCGGCTGCGTACCCACGTCCGCGGCGATATAGCCCACTGATTCCCTGCCCACCGCAACCACGGGAACCTTTTTAACCTCGCTCCAGGTGCTGTGCCTCCCTGCCAGCGGGTGATCCGGGCGTGAGAGCATGCTCACAGGGGTGGTAAAAAAATGGCGGGCGATAATGTCTGTCTCAGGCAGGCGGGCCGGGCCAAAACCGACTTCTGCATCCCCTTGCTGTATACTTGATTGTACCAGCGCCATGGGTTGATCCACCAGCTCGACACGTATGGCGGGTTGGGCCCTCTTGAAGTGCGCGAGCAGCAGCGGCAACAGTGTGCAGGCTATGAGCGGCGCGCCAACAACGCGCACTCTGCCCGCGCGCAGACTGCTAAGATCTGCGGCGTATTTCTCCATAAGCAAGAATTCGTGAAAGGCCTTTTGGGCCAGCGTGTACATCTCCCGTCCATCGGGGGACAGTGAGACGAAGCGCGACGTACGGTCAAAAAGTGGCACGCCAACCTGCGCCTCAAGATCCTTGATGAGGTTGCTTACGGCACTTTGGGTTATGTGCAAGGAAGCCCCTGCAGCAGTGAAGCTGCGAAGGTTTGCAACCGTCAGAAATGCCTCAATTTGCCGCAGTGTCAATTGCATGAGTTTTCCCTTTCATTTAGCTGTTTCAATAACTTTATCTTATTAATCGACAAATAAAAACAATTTTACCCATCTGGATTTACGCAGCATAGTCGTGACAATAAAAATTCCATATGGGCAATACCGGTAGCCTGCAATGGGAACGAATTGACTGATAACGGTGTAATATGATTACAGCAAATGCGCATTGGCTGCTCATAGAGAAACCGCCAAAGGGAGAGCATATGAGTGAAGGCGTTATTTCCCCTGCAAATGCAGTAAAGGATGTGGGCGAAGAACCGACAAAAAAGCGGTTCATCGTTGTATTCTGTCTGTTTATCGGGATATTCATAGCATACCTTGACCGCGTTAACGTTTCGGTCTTGGCCGCCAACGATCCTTTTCTTATTGAAATGGGCATCAAAGGCGCACCCGTTCAGATTGGCATGATGATGTCCGTATTTCTTGCGGCCTATGGCGTTGCAAACGTGCTGCTGGCCCCCATAGGCGACTATTTGGGGCCGCGCAAATCCATGATGCTCTGTATCGGCCTTTGGACGGCCTCCCTGTTCCTGGGCGGCATTGCCTCCACATTTGCGATCATCATCGTCAGCCGCATTATGCTGGGCGTTGGCGAAGGCATGTATTACCCGCTACAGAGTGTTTTTGTAAAAAATTGGTTTCCCCGGCAGGAACGCGGGCGGGCCAACGCCGCCTGGGTTGTGGGGCAATCTGTCGCTCCGGCTCTGGCTATGCCGTTTTTTGCTTATCTTATTGGTAACTACGGCTGGAGAGCCAATTTCCATTTTTGCCTTGCTGTGGGTTTGATCCCTCTGTACCTGCTGTGGCGGCATACGGCGGATACCCCGAGGCAGCATAAAAGCATCAACAAGGCAGAACTGGCTCACATTGAAGAGGGGCAGGAAGTTTCGGCGACCAATGAAGTTGCGTTGCCGCTGGGGCAGCGTCTCAAGGGATTCATCGGCAATTACCGGTACTGGCTTTTGGTGTTTTGGTACTTGTGCCTCCAATGCATGTACTGGGGCCTGATAACCTGGTTGCCGAGCTACCTCAAATCAGCCAGAGGGTTCAGCTGGAGCGAAATGGGCTGGATGGCGTCCTTGCCCTTTGTGCTTTCCATTATCTTTAAGGTGTCCTGCGGATTTTTGACGGACAAGATAGGCAGAAGCGCGCCAATTCTGATGGCAGCCATGTTTTTTGCCGGTTGCTGCGTTTATCTGGGTGCGGTCACTGAGCAAAAATATCTCTCCGCCATATTGCTGTCTCTGGCTGTGGCATTCTGCACCATGGGAACGCCGGTGGCCTGGACGTTGCTGCAAGGGCTGATTCCCGGCCCGTCCATGTCTACAGCGTCAGGCATAATGAACGGCCTTGCCAACGGGCTTGCATCGCTTGCGCCCGCCATGATCGGATTTTTCATAAACACTACCGGCCAGTACAGCGGCGGCCTGCTCTGCCTTGTATTCACAGGAGCGGCGGCAACCATCGCTGCGGGCGTTCTTGCAGCCAAACGCTATTAGCGGCGCTGCTCACAGGAGAATAATGATGAAGATTACGAGTATTGATATTATTGATGTGGCCAATGACTTCAGTTCCGCTACCAGCAAGTGGCGTCCGGTTGTTGTTCGGGTAAATACGGATGAAGGCATCAGCGGTTTTGGTGAAGTGGGCCTTGCATACGGCGTGGGCGCTTCTGGCGGATTTGGCATGGCCAAGGATCTGGCCCAGATTCTCATTGGCATGGACCCCATGTGCAACGAAGCAATATGGGAAAAGATGTTGCGCAAGACATTTTGGGGACAGGGCGGCGGCGGTATTTTTTCCGCTGCCATGAGCGGCCTTGACCTTGCCATGTGGGACATCAAGGGTAAGGCTCTCGGCGTCCCAGTGTATCAGCTACTTGGCGGCAAAACGCGCAGCAAGATACGAGCTTATGCCAGCCAGTTGCAGTTCGGCTGGGGTTCCGGCAAGGACAAGGCCATGCTTGTTGATCCCCAGGCCTATGCGGAAACCGCGCTTATCGCTCAGGAAGAAGGATACGATGCCCTTAAGGTGGACGTTCTCGCCATGGACGGGCAGGGCAACTGGAACCAGCAGGATCTTTCAGGCGTACTGCCCGACAGGGTGCTGCGCCGGGGCTATGACCGCCTTGCAGCCATGCGCAAGGCGGTTGGGCCGGATATGGATATCATTGTTGAAATGCATTCTTTTACGTCCACCATTGCAGCCATTCAGTTTGGCCGCATGATCGCCGAGCTGGGCGTCCTGTATTACGAAGAACCCGTCATGCCTCTGAACCCCAAGCAGATGAAGAAGGTTGCGGACAATGTGCCGATTCCTATCGCTGCCGGTGAACGCATTTACTGGCGCTGGGGCTACCGTCCCTTCCTTGAAGAAGGTTCTGTGAGCGTCATTCAGCCTGATATCTGCACCTGCGGCGGCATCACTGAAGTAAAGAAAATCTGCGATATGGCCCATGTTTACGATGCGACCGTCCAGATCCACGTATGCGGCGGACCTATTTCGACCGCTGCGGCCTTACATATGGAGGCGGCTATCCCCAACTTCATGATCCACGAGTTGCACCGCTACGCCTTGCTAGAGCCCAATACCAGAACGTGCGTGCACAACTACATGCCCGAAAAGGGAATGTACTCCGTGCCCGAACTGCCCGGCCTGGGCCAGGAATTGACGCCGGAAACCATCGCGGCTTCAACAGTTGTAACGGTGAAGTAAGTTATACTCTTCGTCAGAACAGCTAATATAAGCCGTGCGGATTGAATCCGTACGGCTTTTTGTATGTCGGGCAGGGCTACCCGCTTGGATCGTCATGAAGCCTGCCCGTAAACGCAGGTGCGGTTGCGGCCTGCCGTCTTGGCGGCATACAGGGCGGAATCTGTCTGACGCACAAGCATCTGGCTTTCTTCCTTTTGCTCTTCAAGCGGCGTCAGGCTGCTCACTCCGAGGCTGACAGTCACCATGTCGCCCACGGGCGAACTGGGGTGGGGCAACTGCTCGCGCGCTACCTCCGCATGCACGCGGGCGGCCACGGCCTGCGCCGTTGCGGCATCCGCACCGGGCAGCAGCAGGGCAAATTCCTCCCCGCCATAGCGCGCGCAAACATCCGTGGAGCGTGCCGCCCGGCTCATGGCGGCGGCAATGCGGCGCAGGCATTCGTCCCCGGCCTGATGCCCCAGGCTGTCATTATAGCGCTTGAAGGTATCCACATCCAGCATGATAAGCGCTAGCGGCGTGCCATGTTGCAGGGCATGAAGCCACAGGGAGCGCAGCTTGTCGTCAAAAGCGCGGCGGTTGCCCACTCCGGTGAGACCGTCCACCAGCGACATTTTTTGAAAGTGGTCATGCTCCGAGGCCAGTTTTTGCGAACGCACCGTGGCAAGCGACAGATAGGTGCCAAGATTTTCAAGCGCAGCCGATATGTTGTGCAGTTCGGTGATAAAGCTGTGTTTGGGCGGCTGGCTGGGAGAGCCTGTGCCCAGCTGGTTGAGAAAGACCATGATGCTTTGCAGCGGGCGCGCAAGGTGCAGGCGCAGCAGGCCGAACAGCAGCGCCAGCCCTGCGCCCAGCAGCAAAAAGCCCATGAGCAGGCGGTTTTCAAATTCGTGCGCCAGCGTAGCTGTGCGGCGCAGTTGCAGCAGCATTTCATCGGTTACGGGCTGTGAAGTAGCCAGTTCCGCTATGGCGGCGGAAAGCTCCGCCAGAGCGGCGCTGGCCTCCGGCTCCGCTTGTTTTACAGCCAGTGAAGGCAAGGCCGCCAGTGCGGCCTCTGCGCCTCGCAGGCGCGCCATGTTGCGGCTGTCGGTCAATTTTTCGTTCTCGGCCAGCGTCATGAAAAGCCCGTAGGTTCGGGTTCCGGACACGCTGACCTCGCGCGCCATGCTCATAAAATAGAAAAAGCTGGCAGTAAAAAGCAGGGTCATCACCGTCAGGCCCAAGGCAATATACGCGCGTATGCCCATGCCGGGTGCGCGTCCTGTACGTTTGATCATCATACGTCCATCCAGAAAAAGCGGTACGTCTGATACACGCCCACGGCCATGCCGAAGGCCAGCAGCGTGTTGAAGGCAATGCTGAATGCCACCCACTTCCAGCTTCCCGACTCCTGCCGGATGACAACCAGAGTGACAAAGCAGGGGGCGTAGAGCATGACAAAAACAAGCAGAGCCAAGGCCGTGCCCTGATTCCACGTTGGGTCGGCGCGCAGTAGTTCCGCCAGCGAGGCCGGGTCTTCAGGGTCCTGCTCCCCAAGGGCGTAGGCCGTGCCCAGTGTGGAAATGATGGCCTCCTTGGCGGCAATACCGCCGATAAGGGCCACGTCGGTGCGCCAGCTGAAACCCGCGTAGGACGTTGCGCCTTCAAGCCATGTGCCAAGGCTTCCGGCAAGGGTGTGCCGCAGGCGCTCGGCATCCAGTTCCTCCTGCACTTTTGTAAGGGCTTCTTCCTGATTGGCGCGCGCTTCCGCAGGCAGATCTTCGCGTTCAAGCCCGGCGCTCAGGCGGGCGATTTCGTTTTCAAAAGGCAGGGCCGTTTGCGGATCAAGGGCCGGAAAGGTCATGGCCGCCCAAATGAGCATGGACAGCGGCACAAGCACCGTGCCCGCCTTTTTGAGGTACATCCAGGTGCGCTCCCAGCAATGTATGCAGATGCCCCGCACGGTGGGCATGCGGTAGGGCGGCATTTCCATGACCAGAGGCGTCGCTTCGCCGCGCAAGACGGTTTTGCGCAGCAGCAGAGCCACGCAAAAGGCCAGCACCCACGAGAGCATAATGATGGCAAACATCATGTTGGCGGCATTGTGCGGAAAAAACGTGCCCACCAGCAGCAGATACACGGGCAGTTTGGCCCCGCAGGCCATGTAGGGCAGGGTGAGCATGGTGGCCAGTTTTTCCTTGGGGCTGCGCATGGTGCGGGTGGCCATGACGCCGGGGATGGCGCAGCCGCCCGCAATGCCGCCGGAAATGATATAGGGCATCACCGATGCCCCGTGCAGGCCGAAAAACTGGAACACGCGGTCGGCAATATAGGCCATGCGCGCCATGTAGCCGCTGTCTTCCACAATGGCGATGAGCGCAAACATGATAAGCACCAGCGGCACAAAACTCAGCACCCCGCCAACGCCCGCGATCACGCCGTCCACCAACAGGGAGGAAAGCAGGCCTTCTGGCAGTGTGCCCCGCACCGCGCCAGCCAGCGCGCTGAACGCGCCCTCCAGCCAGCCCTGGGGGTAGGAGCCAAGAACAATGGTGATCTGAAACATGGCGTAGAGCACGCCAAGCATGATCAGCGCGCCCCACACCGCGTGGGCCAGTATGCGGTCGAGCCTGTCCGAGAGGCTGAGGCGGTGGCGCTTGCCGGTTTTGACCACGCAGGCGGCGGCAATTTTGCGCACAAAGGCGCTGTGTCCGTCTGCTATCAAGCCTTCCGCATCGCGGCCAATGCTGCCCAGCTCTTCCTGCACAAAGCGGCAAACCTGGGCCATGTCGGCCGCAAGGTCTGCATCCGCCGCCTGCAAGGCTGCCACGGCTTCCGCATCATCCTGGAGCAGGCTCAGGGCCAGCCAGCGCGGCGCACAGTGGGCATAGGGTGAGGATGCCATGCCCTGGCTTTCCGCAATGCGTTTTTCCATGGTTTCCAGTATCGGGTCTAGCAGGGGGCCGTAGCTTATGTGCAGGGCAGAACTGTGGATTTCGCAGGGCGAAGCTGCGGGAATGCCAGGCTGCTGGCTGCTGTTTTCTGCATCAAGGGCAACCTGACGCGCCGCAGAAAGGGCCTCGCGCAGGCCATTGCCCGAGGTCCCGACCGTGGGCACGGCGATGGCCCCCATGAGTTCCGACAGGCGCAAAAAGTCAATGCTGATGCCCGTCGCCCGCGCTTCGTCCATCATGTTGCAGGCAATGACCACAGGGAGGCCCATCTCGCGCAACTGGGCCGTGAGCAGCAGCCCGCGCTCCAGAATGCCAGCGTCCACAACGTTGATGACCGCCTGCACCGCGCCGCTCAGAAGCACGTTGCGCGCCACCACCTCCTCCTGCGAATAGGCAGAAAGAGAATACGCACCGGGCAAATCCACAAGTATGATTTCCTGCCCTTCGTGGCGAATGAAGCCTTCTTTCTTTTCAACCGTTACGCCGCTGTAGTTGCCCACATGCTGGTGCGCGCCTGTGAGGGCATTGAAAACTGTGGTCTTGCCGCAGTTGGGGTTGCCCGCGATGGCAAGCCTCAGGGAATAGGCCAGACCGCCGATAAGCGTACGGGCATTGCCGCCGCGCGCCCCGACAGTTGCGGAAAGGGATTCCGGCATGCTGTGCGCTCCTGTCATCGCCGCACCGGATCAGCCGGGGTGGCTCAATTTGAATGGAATTGAAATCTATTTTCAAATTATAGCGAAGTCAAGCGCATTGCTCGGTATTGACATGCGGCGAACATCGAATAATGTATGTACATACATGAAAACGCGGAGCACCCATGCAACTGCCTTGTCTTTTTCTCCAAATCCGAAAGGCGGATCGGCAACTCAACCAGCTTTACGGCAAATTTCTGGCGCGCAAGGGAATGCGTATCACCCAGTATGGTTTGCTGCGGGCGATTGCTGGTCTGGAGGAGCCTTCGATAACGGAGATTGGCCGGGTTTTGGGCATTGACCAGACAACCGTGACCAGAAATGTGGAAAAGCTGGAAAAAATGGGGTTTGTTGCGAGTGCCCCGGCCCAGGCGGATTCACGCAAAAAGATCATGCAGTTGACGGCCCTTGGTGCAGACAGCCTCAAAGAAGCCCACCCCCATTGGGAAGAGGCGCAGCAGCTTATGATTTCAGAATTGGGGGACGATGATGTTCAGGAATTGCTGCGACTTTTGCTCAAGGTTTCCCGTATTGCAGAAAAGGACAGCGCCTAGTGCAGACTGCAAATTGTGAGTGTATTGGGCTTGGTGCATCCATATTCATGTATATACATATAAATTAACAGGCCAGGAGACGCCATGCGTAAAGTAGTTGTAACAGGCTTTGGGGTTATATCTTCTTCAGGAAACGACCCTGAAACCATGTGGAAGAACATCAGTTCCGGAAAATCCGGCATCAGGTATATGGACGATCCCGCGTTTGATGAATCCCCGGTGAGAATCGCCGGGAAGGTGGACGATTTTTTGGCTGAAACGTATTTTTGTGCAAAGGACGCAAAAAAATACGACAAATATATCCAGTTTGCCGTTGCTGCGGCCTTGCAGGCCGTTGAAATGTCCGGTCTGGAAGGTGCCGATTGGGATCCGGAACGCGCCGGGGTTTATGTGGGTTCTGGCATCGGCGGCATAGAAACGATCATGAAAAATCATGAAGCATTTCTGGCCAAAGGCGCACGGCGGGTTTCGCCTTTCATGATTCCCATGATGATCGTCAACATGGCTTCGGGCGTGGTTGCTATCAGGACGGGTTTTAAAGGGGCGAACTATGCGCCTGTGTCCGCTTGCGCCACTGCCAACAATGCCATCGGCGAGGCATTTTTGAGCATCGCCCACGGGCAGGCGGATGTCATGCTGGCAGGCGGAAGCGATGCGGGCATTCAGCCGTTTTTGCTGGCGGGTTTTTCCAGCATGAAGGCTCTTTCAACCCGCAACGATGTGCCGGAGCAGGCCAGCCGTCCTTTTGACAGCGGGCGTGACGGCTTTGTTATGGCTGAGGGCGCTGCTGTGTTGCTGCTGGAGGAAGAGGAACATGCCCGTCGCCGTGAGGCGACAATCCTTGGCGAGGTGGTTGGGTACGGTGCAACGTGCGATGCGGGGCATATCACATCGCCAGACTTTCTGGGCGGAGCGCGGGCCATGGAAATTGCCATCCGCCAGTCTGGCGCTTCCGTGGCAGAAATTGGCTATATCAATGCCCACGCCACAGGAACAAAAGAAGGCGACAGGTCTGAAGCCGCAGCAATCAGGAGCGTTTTTGGCGACAGCCTTGAAACGGTAAAGGTCAGCGCCACAAAGTCCATGACAGGGCATCTGTTTGGGGCGGCTGGGGGCATAGAAGCCATCATTACTCTTGAGGCCTTGCGGTGTGGCCTGTTGCCGCCGACAATAAATCTGGATGCACCCGATGCCGAGTGCGATATCCCGCATATCTGCAACCGGGCCGAACAAACATCTACCTGTTATGCGCTCTCCAATTCTTTTGGTTTTGGGGGGCATAACGCTTCGCTCGTCTTCAGAAAATATGAAGAATAGACGGTAGTAAACATGCAAAACGGCCCGGCAGATGCCGGGCCGTTTTGCACAAAGTGATGTTCCTTCTAGCCCTCGTCAAGCAGGGCGGCGCGTATGCGGCACACGCCGCAACGGTCGCCGGAAGATGTGGGGTAGCCGCATTCCGTGCACGGGGCCAGTTCCAGGCCTTCCTCCGCCTCACGGCGGGCAAAAACGGGCCGCCCGCGCGAGAGAAAACCCTGATAGAAATCCAGCTTGCGGCCGGGCATGGCGGCCTCGAGATTCTGCATCAGACCCTTGAGCGTGGTGAAGCTCGCGCCGGGGCTGTACGGGCAGGGGGCGTAGTGGTTTTCTATGCCCATAAGAAAGGCGTAGTTGGCCGTTTCAAATTCCGAGAGCCGCCACAAGGGCTTAACCTTGCGCGAAAAGCCGTGTTCGCTTTCCAGCCGCGGCCCCTGATCTGAAAGATAGGAGGTATCCCAGCGCAGGGTGTTGCTGAAAAGGCGGGCCACTTCATCGTCCAGGTTATGCCCTGTGGCAAGGGCGTCAAAGCCTTCGTCCAGGGCGACCTTGTTGAAGAAATGGCGTTTGATCTTGCCGCAGGCCGAGCAGATGGGGCGGTGCAGCCTTTCCTTGACCAGCGGAATGGACAGGCCTTCTGCTGCCATTTCCTTGACCATGAGCTTGAGGCCGTGCTTGGCGCAGAAGCGTTCAACCACGCCGCGCGCCGCGGCGGAAGAAACCGGAATGTCCAGATCAATGTGCAGACCAGTTACGTTGTAACCCTGGCGGGAGAGTTCGAGCATGAGCGCCAGGGAATCCTTGCCGCCAGAAAGGGCCACCAGCACCCGTTCATCGCGGGTAAACAGCTTTTGGCCTTCAATGCCGCGTTCTACCTGGCGGGCAAAAAAATCCTTGTAACAGTCAGGGCAAAAGGCGGCGTTGTGGCTGCGCAGGGCCACCACGGCCTCGGCTTTGCAGATTTTACATTTCATACGGTTCCTGTATGTGTTTGCGGTATTGCCTCACGCTCAGGCGGCATGCTGCCGCCACTGGCGCGGGGCGCGCTGATGATCGTTGCTTGTTTACTACTGTTGCGGGTCTTGCGGCTGACCGCTTTTTTCAAGCCAGCCAAGCTGACTGCACCAGCCTTCGTGCCGGGTGCAGGTTGCAAGGGCAAAGGATTCATGGCTCAGACCGGGCCGCAATGCGTTGCCCGCTTCCACAATACGGCGGCGCTGGGCTGCATCCGTCATGACGTTTATCATGCATTCGGCCAGCGATTGCGGATTGTTTTCTTCAAACATGCAGGCGGCATCGGGGGCGACGGCAAGCCGCTGCTCATGCAGGGCGCTCTGTCCGCAGATGACGGGCGTTTGGGCCGCCAGTCCAGCCCCGAGTGTTTCCGGCAGTTCGTCCGGCGCGGAGCCGGGCGCTATCCATGCATGGCAGGTGCGCAGCAGGTGCGGCAGGCTTTGCTCGTTGAGCAGGCACAGGCGCGACTGCACGCCCAGCGATTCCGCTTCGTCCAGTACTTCCTGAAAGCGGGGGCCACCCCCGGCGGCGCGTACTTCCCATGCGGGCAAATCGCGGCGCTGCCAGATGGCGGCCATGGCCCGGATGACAATATGCGCGCCCGAGCGGGGCGTGAGGGCATCGCCCATGCAAAAAACAAAACGCTGATCCTCTGCGGGTTCAGCAGGCCATTCGGGCGCAGGTTCAAAACCTTCAATGCTCATGCCCGGCGCTGCCAGTGTGAGCGTGTCGCCCGGCAGGGGCAGCGCGCGGTTTTTGGGACCGCGCCATGCCGTTTCGCCCTCGGTGATGCCGCTGGCTTTGGCAATGCGGTCGCGCACATAACTGGAGCCGCAAAGTATTTTGTGGGCTGCCAGCATTCCCTTGCCAAAGCAGACTTCCGGGCGCGGCGCGCGCAGCAGAAATGCATGGCTCAAAAGAGTGGAGGCCGGGGGACGCATGATCAGCACCCGGCGGCCAAGGGGCATGCCGCTTTCGCCAAAAGTCTGCACCAAAAGGTGCTTGTGCTTGCGCTGCCAGAGCCACAGACGCATGAAATCCATTGGTCCGCCTGCCGTGAGTATGGGCAGGTTCAGCGCGGCGGCGCGGCGGTGCAGGCGCGAATTTTTCTGGCACAGCAGCATGGGGGCCAGCCTGCCGCCGTCTCGCATGGCGCAGGCCAGGGCCAGCGCGTGGTCTTCTTCCAGCCGGGCAAGGCGCATGGGCGCGCCCATTTCTGTCCAGTGGCGCTGCTCTTCGGGTGAGGCGGGGCCGTCAGTGGTCTGTTGCAGGGCAATAAGCAGAACACGCATCAGAGGGGCGCGCCTTTTTTCAGCATATAGTCCAAAAGAACATCCTTGAGCCACAGGGCCACAGGGCCGGGCTTGCCAGCATGCGCGCCATGACCCACGGGCTTGCCGTCAAAATGGGTGATGCCCACGCAAAGGGTGGAGCTGGTGAACAACAGCATTTCACTGGCGCTGTCTATAGCTGCGCGGGGAATGGGCATCTGCACGACAGGCATGCGCTCTGCGGCAACTTCCATGGCGGCCAGCAGGGTGGTGCCCGGCAGAATGCGCCTGATTTCAGGGCAGAGCAGGCGGCCCTGCGCGTCCACAAGGCCCACGTTGGCCACGGCCGCCTCGCCCATGATGCCGTTCTCGTCAAAGGTAACGGCCACGTCCATGCCCTTCTGGCGGGCTTCCATGGCCATGAACACATTGGGCAGATAGTTGGTATTCTTGATGCGGGCCAGATATTCCTGCTTGGGCGGGATGGCGCTGGCAAAGGCTGTAAGCCCTTTTTCATAAAAGGCCGCTGTGGGCAGAGCCTTTTTGAGGGCCACAATATACAGACCAGCCTGAGGGCATTCTGCGGGCGAAATGCCGAATCCGCCGGGGCCGCGGCTCAGAAAAACGCGCAAGTCGCCATTGTCCACGCCTGCGGCAAGGGCCACATCAAGTATGTGCTGGCGCAGGGCTTCCCATGTGCAGGGCGGCGTGATGGAAAGGGCCGCAGCGCCGTCCACCAGCCGGGCCAGATGCGCATCCAGCCCAAAAATTGTGCGTTGACGAAAACTGATGCTTTCAAAAAGGCCGTCGCCGCGATGGCAGATATGGTCATCAAGGGGCAGCAGCAGAAGACGCGGGTCGGTGCAGATATGCCCCACCCGGTGGTCATAAAAAGCGAGAACCTGCTCCGACCCTGGCCGGGGCGCGGAAAGCAGGGCCTTGAGATATGTTTCAGCGTCTACAGCTTGCACCGCAAAGGCCTCCAAAGCGCACGGGCGCGCAGATCAACGAGACCCGCGCGCCCGTAGGCAATTACTTCAGGAACACGTTTTTGTCGGTCACGCGCAGCAGATCGCGCTTGATCAGTTCTTCGCCGATCTGCACGGCGTTGAGGGCTGCGCCCTTGCGCACGTTGTCGGCCACAATCCAGAGGTTCAGGCCGTTATCAATGGTTTCGTCCTCGCGGATGCGCCCCACGTAGGTTTCATCCTCGCCCACGCAGTAGGAGGGCATGGGGTACATGAGTTCGCGGGGATTATCGACCACGCGCACGCCGGGAGCCTGCGAAAGCATGACGCGGGCATCCTTGGCTGTGAGTTTCTTTTCGGTTTCAATGTTCACCGATTCGGCGTGGCAGTAGAACACCGGCACGCGCACACAGGTGGCCGTAACCTTGACCGAAGGATCTTCAAATATTTTGACGGTTTCATGAACCATCTTCATTTCTTCCTTGGTGTAGTCGTTATCAAGGAAGACATCGATGTGCGGCAGCGCGTTGAAGGCAATGCGGTAGGGATAGGTATTGCATTCCGGGTCGCGGCCATTGAAGAGGTCGCGCACCTGGCGTTCCAGTTCTTCAATGCCCTTCTGCCCGGTGCCGGAAACCGCCTGATAGGTGGAAACCACAACGCGCTTGATCTTGACGGCGTCGTGCAGGGGCTTGAGCACCACCAGCATCTGGATGGTGGAGCAGTTGGGGTTGGCAATGATGCCGTTGTGGCCCTCAAGGGCGTGGGCGTTGACTTCCGGCACCACCAGGGGGCAGCGGTCGTCCATGCGCCATGCAGCGGAATTGTCCACCACCACGCAGCCAGCCTTGGCCGCATGCGGGGCAAATTTTTGCGAAGTGCTGCCGCCGGCGGAAAAAATGGCCAAATCAATGCCCTCAAAGACATCTTCTTTAAGCTCTTGCACGGTCAGCTCTTTGTCGCCATACGGCACCTTGGTGCCCGCAGAACGGGCGGACGCAAAGGCGCGTATTTCAGTGGCGGGAAAGTCCCTTTCGTGCAGGGTCTTGAGCATTTCACGGCCTACGGCGCCTGTGGCGCCTACAACGGCTACAGTCAGCTTCTTGCTCATGGTATTTCGCTCTCCTTGGGCGATGGGCGGCGGCTCGATGCCTCCAAAAAGGTGAGCGCGTACTATACCCGGCAAAAAGGCAAATGTGAAGGGCATGGCGGCCCAGCTACGGCGCTGCCTCGGGCTTTTTTGCGTTTTTTGCGGTTCGCGTACAGGCGGGTTGAAAAAAGCCAGCCCGCCGCTTTCGCAACAGGCTGGCTAAAAGGTATCCTATCGGAATCGTTCTAGAATTCAAGATTTCCCGGAGTGCGGGGGAAGGCAATGACGTCGCGAATATTGGTGATGCCGGTCAGCATCATGAGCAGACGCTCGAAGCCAAGGCCAAACCCGGCATGGGGCGCTGTGCCAAAACGGCGCAGATCCATGTACCACCAGTAGTCTTCGGGATTCTGACCAAGCTCCTGAATGCGGGCGGTCAGGCGGTCAAGGCGTTCCTCGCGTTGCGAGCCGCCGATGAGTTCGCCGATGCGCGGCACCAGCATGTCCATGGCGGCAACGGTCTTGCCGTCTTCGTTCTGACGCATGTAGAAGGCTTTGATTTCCTTGGGGTAATCATACACAGCCACAGGCTTTTTAAAATGCTCTTCAGCCAGGTAGCGTTCGTGCTCGGTTTGAAGGTCCGTGCCAAATGAAACAGGAAAGGCAAATTCCTTGCCGCATTTTTGCAGGATTTCCACGGCTTCCGTGTACGAAACGCGGGCAAAGGGCGCAGCCACCATGCCCTTGAGGCGTTCAATGAGGCCCTTGTCCACAAAGCTGTCAAAGAGCTTGAGGTCGGATTCGCAGTGGGCGAGGGCGTGTTCGATCACGTGCCGGGTAAGGCTTTCGCCCAGTTCCATGAGGTCTTGCAGGTCGGCAAAGGCCATTTCCGGCTCAATCATCCAGAACTCGGCGGCGTGGCGCGGCGTATTGGAATTTTCGGCGCGGAAGGTGGGGCCGAATGTGTACACGCGCCCAAGGCCCATGGCGAGGGCCTCGGCCTCAAGCTGGCCGGAAACAGTCAGGTTGCACTGGCGGCCAAAAAAGTCGGCGGCTACATCCTTGTCGCCGGGTTCAAGGCTGGTGACGCGGAACATTTCGCCCGCACCCTCGCAGTCCGCTCCGGTGAGCACCGGCGTATGCACCCATGAAAAACGGCGGCTCTGGAAAAACTGATGCACAGCCTGGCCCGCTTCGGAACGGATGCGGAAGGCCGCGCCGTACTTGTTGGTGCGGGAACGCAGATGCGCAATTGTGCGCAAAAATTCATCAGAATGGCGTTTTTTCTGCAAAGGGAAAGTTTCGGGATCAGCCAGGCCGAAAACAGTAACGCTCTGTGCCCTGATTTCCCACAGCTGCCCCTTGCCGGGCGAAGCCACAAGTTCGCCCGTAACGCTGATGGCGGCGCCCGTGGCGGCCTGATCAAGTTGCGCGTGGGCGGTGGTGCCCGCGTCAACAATGCACTGCATATTGCCGAGGCAGGAGCCGTCGTTGAGCTCCACAAAAGAAAATTCCTTGGCATCGCGGCGGGTGCGGATCCAGCCGCAGATGGTGATGGAGGCTTGCGCTTCGGTCGCGGCGAGGGCGTCTATGATAAGGGTTCTTTGCATGGCATGTTCCTTGTGATGCGGTAATTTGCAGACACTGTAGCCCTTAGTGCGTCGCAGCTCAAGATGGCGCACGCAGTGAAAGCCCTGTGCTGGAGTCACCTTGCGTTAAAAGACCCGCACAAGCCATGCACCCGCAAAAAGCAGGGCAATGCCCGCAAGGCGCAGTGGCGAAACAGGGTGCTCGGGAAAGCCCACGAGGGCATAATGGTCAAGCAGCACGGAGGCCACCAGCTGGCCCGACAGCATGACGGCGGTCATGGTGGCAGCCCCCAGCCGGGGGGCAAGAAAGATGGTGCAACTCACAAAAATTGCGCCAAGCACACCACCTGTCCACATCCACCACGGAACAGCGGAAAGCTGCGAAATGGAAGGCCATGTGTGCCTTGCCGCCAGGCTGTATACCCACAGCGCCAGCGTGCCCACGGCAAATGAAACAAGCGCGGCCTGCATGGGTTCGCCCAGAAAGCGCCGCAACAAGGTGTTTATTCCCGCCTGCACAGGGAGGCAGCAACCGGCCCCAAAAGCCAGCAATAAAAGAATGTGCTTCATGAAAAAATCCTTTGATCGGTATCATTACCCCGATGGGCTTGAGCGCGGTAACATGGCGGCAGGCAAGGCCAATCGGGTCAGGGCGCGGATTATATACATTTTTGCCAGTTTGCGCATGAAAAAATACCCGCTTCACCTTTTTCTAAAGATTATATAGAATGGATCAAGGTCAAGAACAAATCAGTTTCCTGCGGGCGTTCCGGTGGCCTTGCCCCGGCATTCGCTGACAGCGGGTATATTCTGAAATTGAGGGATAGGCATGAAAAAATTTTTTGGCGTTTTTACCCTGATATGCATTCTGGCGCTCACGGGCGCGGCCTTTGCGGCTACCCCACAGGCAGGCAAACCCGTGCAGGACAAGCCCGAAAAGACCGTTGACCGCGTGACCACGGTCAGCGTGTCGCTGGAAGGCACAGACAGCATTGGCGCGCGCCTCGGCACCAAGCTCAAGGAGCGCTTCAACCAGAGCAGCCTGTTCACCCTCAATGATGATGAAGAAAAAGACATTCCCAAGCTCTACGTCATGGTGAGCACTCAGCCTGAATTTGCCGGTCGCCCCGCTGTGGGGTCCGTGTATTCGGTATGCTGGGTGTTCAAGCAGGGCCGTGGTTACCTTGGCTACCTGCTGGCCCGGGATCTTGGCACGGCGAGCGTGGAAGATGTGGACGGTCTGGTGGACAAACTGGTGGAACGTACTGACGGCATAGCCGCCAAGTACAGCAGCCTGTGGAAGTAACAAAAGGCCAATGCTTGGCGCTTGCAGCAACATGCTGACGAGCATTGAGACTGGTGAATTTTATCGGCTGACCTGATGGCTCGAACCAGAGCCGGGAGTGTACGGCTAAATCGAACAAGCTTCCTTCCAACCCCGCGCGCGCCGAAATTTGTGGCGCAAATAAAAAGGCTTCCCACGTGGCGGGAAGCCTTTTTATGTATAGCGGCAAAATAAGACGCGTTCCAAATGTTCATTGCAGGGATTACGTCGCTGCGCTTTCGCTAACTTGCTTGGCTGTATCCGTTTCGTCAGCCCAGGCTTCAGGGGTTTCATCATAAAAGCGGTAGCAGTTTTTGCCAGCCTGTTTTGCCAGATACTGCGCATTGTCCGCGCGGTGCAAGGCCACATCGTAAGACGCCTCGGTGCCGTCAAACAGATATATGCCTATGCTCGTGGTGATCTCCACGCGCTGACCCTCGTGCTCGATAAATTTGTGCAGTTCTGAAAGCAGGGCCTCGGCCCGCTCCTTGAGCGCTGCGCGGGTGATATCCCTGACAAAAACGCAGAATTCATCGCCGCCGAAACGGCCCACAGCATCAGCATTGCGAAAGATGCGCTTGAGGGCATCGCTGGCTTCAAGCAGGGCGGCATCGCCCCTGACATGCCCAAAGGTATCGTTAATCAGCTTGAAATTATCCAGATCAAGGAACAGGAGCGCGTCTGTCTTATCCTGCTGCGGCTTGGCGGGCATGGCTGCGCATATTTTGTCGCGGAAGGCGGTCTTGTTCAGCAGATCCGTCAAACTGTCGCGCTGGGTGCGGCGCTCAAGCTCGGCACGGCGTCTCACTTCTTCATCAATATCAACAATTTTACCCACAAGGCGCAAGGGTGCGTCTTGCTTGCTGATGCGTGTGGCCTGCACTCGGCACCAGATATAGCGCCCCTCGGCAGTGGGGATGCGCATGACTGCAAAAGCAGTGGGGTTGCCGCTGCGGATGCGCCGCCGCAGTTCGTTGAGGGCGGGCAGATCTTCAGGATGGATGATGTGCCTGTTGGTTGGGCGGCCGGTTTCGTTAAAGAGGGGCGTGGCCTCCCTGCCGAATTTCAGCAAAAAGTTCGGCGAACAGCGGAACTGGCGTTTTTCGGTATCCACATCGAAAAAAATGTCCTGCGACTGCTCAAGCAGTATCCGGTAGCGCTCTTTTTCCTGCTCAAGCTCTTCCTGCATGCGCTTTTGCTCGGTGATGTCCACCACCACGCAATCAATGGAGCGGTGCGCATTCTCATCGCCGGAAAATGTACCGCGCAACAGCAGGGGCAGCCATTGACCATCCTTGTGGCGAAGCCTCAGTTCCGTGGTGTTTGTCACAGGGCCGTTTTTTTTGTCTGCCAGCATGTCGAGCAGCTTTTTTGTGTCGTCAGCATGCAGCAGATCAATAAACGCGGTAGTCTGCGGCTTGTCGGCCTCGTAGCCAAGCAACTGCCAGAATCCGTTGTTGGCATCAAGAATCTGCAAGGGAAGTTCTGTAGATATGCTGATGACGCCGCCGTTGATGTTGTCGGCTATGTGGGCAAGGCGCTGCTCGCTGGCAATCTGGTTCGACAGGCTTTTGCGGCGAAGGTGCAGGGCGTAGGCCACAAGAGCGGAAACAAAGAGCATCAGCTCTGCTACAACCATCAGTAGCGAGCGGTTTTCATACACAATATCCGCCAGAGTCGGAGAAGTAGCTGCCGCTGCTATATTGCTGGAAATGATCTGGGTTCGGCTCTTTTCGTCAATGGTCAGCAGGAGGTTGTTCAAAATGCCCAGCAACATATCGGGCAGCCCCGGCCTGATGGTCAGGCGCGCTTCTTCAACATCGCTGTAGCTGGTGACAGGGTTGAACTCGCTGAAACGCGGGGAGCTCGTAAGGTTATTGAGAACCATGGAATTGCCCAGGATGGCGTTGGCTTCGCGCCGGCCAGCGGCAGTCAGGCATGCTTCCTCATCAGGAAAAAGCTTGATTACCGCATTGGGAAATGCGTGGGAGGCGTACTCTGCTGCATTATAGATGCTTGCCGGTACTGCCAGTGTGAATAACGACTGTTGTTCAAGTTTTGTGTCGGGCTTGGCGTAAAGATACAGGCTGCTGCGTGTCAGCGGTGCGGTCAGGCGAAAATTTTTGTGCGATTGAAGGGCTGAAGAGGTAAACGAACCAAAGGCCATATCCAGTTTATTCTGGGTATAGGCCTCAGTAAAATTTGCGGGGCGTACAGCATAAGGTTCAAAAGTGACCTGTAAACCGCTACGCGCCGATGCATCGCGGAGGATGTCCGGGAGGATGCCACGTGCGTTCCCGGTCACAGGGTCCTGCCACGAATAGGGCTTGCGGTCAGGATCATAGCCCACGCGCAGGGGCGGCTGCTGGGCAATGTAAGCCAGTTCCGCCCGTGAAAGAGGCGTCTGAAACATGCGCGGAAGATACATGCGCCCCAGGCGATACTCCAGATCGGGCTGCTCCATCTTGAGCTGCACCATGGCCTGCTCAAGTTCCTGTATAAGTTTTGGGTTTTTGGGTGAACCTATGTAGAAAAAAGGTGTGAGCTTGCACTTTGCCAGAATTTTTTCGTCATTCCGCAACGAGAGTACGGTTTCCAGAATGGCGTCCACCTGGCCGGAGTGCATGGCTTCCCGCAGCTCTTCCCTTCCTGGGTACTCCACAATGGTGGGCATTGTGCCGCCGCGTTGCATGATAAAGTCGGTAAAGTCCTTAAGCCAGATGGGGTTGCCCATGCTCCCCACGCGTAATTGCGCGAGGCTTTCCAGATCGTCGTAAATAACCGGTGAATCATTGGGGGCCAGAATGGCCGTATAGGAAGTGCCGCCGGCGTATGCACAGTAGAGATACTGGCGGGCGCGTTCAGCCGAATACCGGGCGGGCGTGCAGATGTCGACCTCGCCCTTGTCCAGCGCGGCAAGGCAGGCGGCCCAGTCTTTTTCAACAACGTAGGTGATGTTCCACCCTGTATAGCGGGTGAGCTGCGCCAGATAGTCGGGAATGTAGCCCGTAACCTGCCCGTTTTCTATACGGTTAAACTGCGAAATGGGGGGGAGCGCCACACGCACGGTGCGCTGCTGATCAGCTAAAGCCGGATGTACAGTGATCTGCAGCGGGCACAATAAGGCAAAGCAGAACAGGAGCGTAAGAAGGAAAAAATGCCTGTTGCCCATATGCCTTAACCCAGTGACGCAGAACGCCTGTTACGATTGACCCGCCATACGCCGCAAGGCAAAAAGCCGGGCCGCCAGCGCCTCAAGGATTCTGGCCGGAGTAACTCCGTAGTTCAGGGCATCCTGAGCTTCGGCAAACCATTGGCAGGCTACCGCGCGGGCCTTGCCGCGCAGCCCGGCCAGAGCCGCATCCAGCGGGCGCGCCGGGTCATGCCTGCCTGAAAGTATTCTGCTCATGGCCTTTTGGCAGCACAGCAGCAAACGGGTAGCCCCTGCTGCGTCGATAGCTCCCTTGGCAGCAACACGGTCAAAAAAACCTTGCCCTTGAACAAGAAATTGCGCAAGGGCGTCTTCCCAAGGGCGCATGTCTTCATCATCGGCGCGGCTGTCAGGCCAAGGCAGCGTGAGGCAGAATGAGCGGGAAACCAGGGTGGGCAAAAGCTGTTCGCGCTGGGGCGCAAGCAGAACGAAGACGGTGGTGCTAGAGGGTTCTTCCAGGGCCTTGAGCAGGGCGTTGGAAGCTTCGTCGCGGGTGAGGCTGAGCCCCATAAGTATAACAACCCTGCGTCCCTGCCCGTGCGGAGCATCCCGCAGGCGAACCTTGAGTTCGCGCACGCGTTCCATGTTGAACGCACGGACAGGGCCAGGGTTTTCTTCATCTTCACGGTTGCTTATGCGACCATCATACGCTGCCAGATCAAGGTGCTCCCCAGCGGCAATCTGCATGCACACCGGGCATGTCAGGCAGGGAGCGCCCGATGCTTCCGCCTGCGGGCAGTTGATGCGGGCGGCCCAGTAGCGTGCCGCATCAAGGCGCTGGACCTCGCTGCCGCCTTCAAGCAGCAATACCTGCGGCGGAGTCGCACCCAGATTGTCGAGTACGCTCTTCAGCCGGTCAAAGGCGGCATCAGCTATGGCGGGCAGCAGGGTGTTCATGACCTGTAAGGCCGCTGCGCCTCCTAGCGCACGATGGTCTGGCGGCGGTCAGCGCCCACCGAAACCAGCGAAACCTTGACGCCCGTCAGTTCTTCAATGCGGGCGATATAGGCGCGCACAGTGGCGGGCAGCTCTTCATAGCTGGCGCACTGGGTGATGTCTTCTTCAAAGCCGGGCATTTCTTCGTAGATGGGCGTTACGCTGCCAAGGGAGCATTCTTCCTGCGGCAGGTAGCTCAGGCGCTTGCCCTTGTATTCGTAGGCAACGCAGATTTTCAGCACCGGCAGGTTCTGCAACACGTCAAGCTTGGTCAGGGCAATGTCCGTGAGCCCGTTCAGACGAACGCTTTCGCGCAGCACCACGGCATCCAGCCAGCCGCAACGGCGGGGACGGCCCGTGGTGGCACCGAATTCATGACCCTGGGTGCGCAGGTAGCTGCCTGTGTCGTCCAGCAGTTCGGTGGGGAAGGGGCCGGAACCCACGCGCGTGGTGTAGGCCTTGACGATGCCCACAATGCGGTTCAGGGCCGAGGGCGCAATGCCGCAGCCAGCCGATGCATTGCCCGCCACCGTATTGGACGAGGTCACAAAGGGGTATGTGCCGTGGTCGATATCAAGGTGGATGCCCTGAGCGCCTTCGAAAAGGATATCGCCGCCTTCGGCCTGCACTTCCTGCATGCGTTCTTCCACCTCGGTGAGGTAGGGAACAAGGCGCGGTGCAAGGGCCAGCAGCTCTTCACTCACGGTGTTTTCATCGAGAGGTTCAAATTTGTAGAGCTCGCGCAGCAGAACGTTTTTTTCCTGCAGGGCGTGAGCCACCTTGGCGCGCACAAGATCAGGATCTGTCAGATCGCCTGCGCGCAGGCCCACCCGGGCGGCCTTGTCTTCATAGCAGGGGCCGATGCCGCGGCCAGTGGTGCCGATCTTGTGTCCGGCGCGTTTGGCTTCACGGGCCTGATCCAGGCTTTTGTGATAGGGCATGATCAGATGGGTCTTCTTGCTGATGCCAAGGCGCGCGGGTGAAACGTCAATGCCTCTGGCGGCAAGGTGATCCACTTCTTCTAGGAACACATGCGGGTCGAGCACAACACCGTTGCCGATGAGGCAAATTTTGTTTTCGTGCAGTATACCGGAGGGGATAAGGTGAAGAATGGTTTCCTCGCCCTGCACCTTGATGGTGTGCCCTGCGTTGTTGCCGCCCTGAAAGCGGACGATAACGCGGCTCTGGGCGCTCAGCATATCAACAATCTTGCCCTTGCCCTCGTCGCCCCACTGAGCGCCGATGATGACCGTATTCGCCATGGTGTTACCTGCCTGCAATGCCGCCGCGCAACGGCGGGTGATGTAAGGCGCGTTCGTACGCCGGACGCGACAGATCGACCGAAGGGAGTCTACCCTACGGCCCCACTGCCGCTTAAGCGGGACGCAAAGCCTTTGATGATACGTATCCCGTATGCAACTGCAAGTCAAATGACCATCCAGGGCCATCTAACCTGCATGCGCGTCAACTTTCGGGCTTGGGGTCAGTCTGTTCCCTTTCGCTCGATCTGGAGGGCTTAAACTCAAGCACTCTGCACTTGCTGGCCGCCGGGGCGGCCTCCGGCCCTTCAAGCTCAAATTCCGGCATGGGATTGACCGCGCCTTCAGGCTCCTTGCCAAGCGGCTGCGCCTGCCTGGCCCAGTGGTAGTTGAAAAGCTGGTTTTTCCAGCGTTTAGCCTGAATCAGCGAAAATACGAGCGTAGCTTCCTCCCACCTCTTGGTGGGTTCAAAGCGACTGGCCGTCGTAGCATACTTGCTCCACAACGACATAAGCGAGGCTTCGTCAATGGCGTCCAGTTGCTGGGCCAGCCTGACAAGCAGCTTTTCCATATTACCTCCCATGTAACGAGGTACTGTAGTGTGCGCATGAAATTTCGTCAACGCGGGCGAGGGCCGGGCAGGTTTGCCGTCAGGCGGCGTCAGGCTGCGGCTGTCGCGGGTCGGGTACCATAAAAGTAAACTCCCCCTTGCTATCCGCGCGCCTTCCTTGACTGATGGAATCCCCGGCCTCCTGCCGATGGGCTTTGCCGAACCGCAACCTCCAGGCCGCCCCAACCGCCGTCAGCAGCGAATCGGGGCTGGTTGTCCGGCATGTTTTATGGTATGCGAATGCCTCACTTGATCGGCGAACATCTGGAGGCAAGCATGTCGGATCTCAAGTCCATGTACAGCACCGTCCACAAGGACGCTTTCCCTGACACCATGACCATCATTCTGGGCGATGAAAAACTCGTCTACCAAAAGCGCACCTGGACGCTGGACAACGAGGAAAAGGGCCTGCGCTACGGCGAAAATCCCGACCAGCCCGCAGCCCTCTATGCACTTAAGGAAGGCTCCATTACGTGCGGCGGTCTGAACTGGCGCGGCCCCGGCAACGGCATTGTTTCCGCGCTTACCGAAAGCCAGATGATTCAGGCCGGCAAACACCCCGGCAAGACCAACCTTACGGACGTGGACAACGGGGCCAATATTTTGCAGTACCTCACCGAGCGCCCTGCGGCGGTGATCTTGAAGCACAACAATCCCAGCGGCGCGGCCTGGAGCAATGACGGCATTGCTGCGGCCCTTGAAAAGGCCTTCTGGTGCGACCGCATCGCCGCCTTTGGCGGGGCCGTGGTGGTCAACCGTCCCTTTTCCCGCGAAGCTGCGGAAATTGTTGCTGCCAACTATTTTGAAGTGGTTGCCGCTCCCGCCTTTGAAGAAGGCGTGGTGGATATCCTCAAGGGCCGCAAAAATCTGCGCATCATGGAACTGCCCGGCCTTGGGCGGCTTGAAGAGCTGACCAGCTCGGCCTTTCTTGACATCAAGAGCCTCGCTGACGGCGGTATTATTGTGCAGAAGTCCTTTGTGAACCGCATTCTTGAAGCCAAGGACTTTTTGCCCGCCACCGCCACCACCAAGGAAGGCGTTTCTGTGGCCGCCCGCGCTCCCAGCAAGCAGGAACTGGACGACCTGCGCTTTGCCTGGGCCGTGGAAGCAGGGGTTACGTCCAATTCCGTTATTTTTGTGCGCGATGGCGCTACCCTTGCCATCGGCACGGGCGAACAGGATCGCGTGGGCTGCGTGGAACTCGCCATCCACAAGGCGCATACCAAGTATGCAGACACGCTTGCCTTCCGCGAACTGGGCCTGTCGCTCTACGAACTCAAGGAAAAGGCCGCTACCGATGCGGCAATGGCCGCCAAGCTTGCGGATATTGAAAGCCGCACCGAAGCCTCCCACGGCGGACTGGCCGGGTCAGCGCTTGTTTCGGACGGATTCTTCCCCTTCCGTGACGGGGTGGACGTAGCTGTGGCCCAGGGCGTTGCGGCCATTGCCCAGCCCGGCGGCTCCATGCGCGATGCGGAAGTGATTATGGCCTGCAACGAAGCCAAGCCGCAGGTTGCCATGGTGTTTACGGGGCAGCGCTCCTTCAAGCACTAGGGATTTTTTTTCAATAATTCTTTTGGCCGAGGACTGTGTCAGCCAGCATTTTTTACTCCAGTCATGGACAGAAAGAGTCCACTCCTGTCGTAAAAAACACTGTTTTCCTTGTCCTCGGCGCAAAATCTTTATTGAGAAACAGCCCTTGGAGCAGATTAACACTGAAAATGTTTATCTGCGCTGCACTGTGATAAATGGCATTTGTCCCTGACGCTGTCAGGTAGCGCGGCCCGGCCTGGTCAACGTGGATTTTCGCGTTCCGGTCGGGCCGCAAGCCTTTGAATCCAAAAACTGCCCCCATATTTGTGCGACACAATTGGGCGTATGATAATTGAGCGCACTGCTCCACAGGGTCACCGCATGCAGCACTCCTTGCCACAATCCGACCTTTATCACTCTGCCTGCGGTTCAGCGGCTGTATCCATGCCCCGGCTGTGCGTATCGGCTCTTTCTGGCGGCGGCGGCAAAACCCTGCTTTCTCTGGGGCTCACGCGCGCGCTTGCCGCGCAGGGCCATACGGTCAAACCCTTCAAAAAAGGGCCGGACTACATTGATGCCGCGTGGCTGACCATGGCCGCCGGAAGGCCCGCCACCAATCTAGATCCCTACATGCTCCAGCCAGAGCGCCTCAAGGCCCTGTTTGCGCATGCCATGCGCAAGGCCCAGGCGCAAAGCGGCGCGGTGGAAGTGCTCGGCATTATTGAAGGTAACCGGGGGCTTTTTGACGGCATGGATGTGGCTGGCTCATGCTCTACAGCGGAGCTGGCGCGCATGCTTGACTGCCCCATCATCCTCAGCATCAACTGCACAAAGATGACGCGCACGGCGGCGGCGCTGGTGCATGGCATGACAACCTTTGAACCGGGGCTGCACTTTGCGGGCGTGGTGCTCAATCAGGTGGGCACGGCGCGGCACGAGGCCCTGCTGCGCAAGGTTATTGAGGAATATACGGATGTGGCAGTGCTTGGGGCCCTGCCGCGCCTGAAAGATAACCCGCTGCCCGAACGCCACATGGGCATTGCCTCCTGCGGCGATGATCTTTCACCCGAGGCGCGCGCGGTGCTCGACAAGCTTGGCGGCTTTGTGGCCGAACACATAAATCTTGATGCCGTGATGGCTGCTGCCCGCGCAGCGGCCATTGCCAATCCCTGGCCGGAACAGGCCGAGCCTTTTTGGTCAACCAATGGGGCGGTAGATGCGGCGGTGGAATGTTTCAGTTCTGCGGAAGCGCCAAAGGAAGCGCCGCTCACGGATGCCTCCACTCCGGCTGAAAATTCGGGCGGCACGATGCCCGATGCGCAGGCCGTCAAATCAGCCCGACCGCCGCGCATAGCCTATGTGCGCGACAGCGCCCTGTGGTTTTATTATGAAGAAAATCTTGAAGCCCTGGCGCGCGCAGGGGCGGAACTGGTGCGGCTTGAGATCGTGGGGCCGCGTTCCGGCGTCTGGCCTGTACTGCGCGGTGAAAAACCGCAGCATGCCGATGCTGGAGAAATAGACGGCCTCTACCTTGGCGGTGGCTTTCCCGAAGATTGCGCGGCAGACCTCAGCGCTTCACCCCATCTGCGCACCTTGGCCGCATGGGCTGGAGCTGGCCTGCCCATCTATGCCGAATGCGGCGGTTTTATGTTGCTGGCGCAAGGCATAGAACGCGAGGGCGTGCTCTGGCCCATGAGCAATATTTTCCCTGTTGTCGCCCAGTTTTGCGGCAAACCACAGGGCCTTGGCTACGTGCACGGCACAGTGGTGGAGGGAAATCCATTTTTCCCCAAGGGGCTGGAAATTCTGGGGCATGAGTTTCATTATTCGCGCTGCTGCTGGCAGGGCGCAGCGCCCCGACACGGCCTGCGCCTGCGCAAAGGGCAGGGCATGGGGTGCGAGGCAGAGCATGCCGGGCAGAAAATGGGCAACGCGGCTCAAGCCAGCCGCGCGCCAGCACTGGACGGATTGCTGCGGCAGAATGTTTGGGCTTCGTACACGCATATTTTTGCCCCGGCAGTCCCTTGCTGGGCCCCCAATTTTGTGGCGGCTGCCGCCCGTTTTGCTCAGGGGCGCTGATGCCCGGAGGGTGCTGAAATGTCGGAAGCAAGCCGTGTTTCTGTGGTCATTCCTGTCTGGAATCTCTGGGACATGACAGAGCCTTGCCTGCGTTCGCTGGCCGAGCATTCCGCAGGCGAGAACATGGAAGTGGTGGTTGTGGACAACCACTCCACAGATGCCACGGCTTCAGAACTTGGACCCTTGGGCGAGGCCCTGTTCGGCACGGCATTCAAGGCCGTGCGCATGGCTGAAAATGCGGGTTTTGCACGGGGCTGCAATGCCGGGGCTCAGGCGGCTGGCGGAGATCTGCTGTTTTTTCTCAACAACGACACCACGCTTACCCCGGGCTGGTTGCCGCCTTTGCGTGCGGTCATGTCCGATCCCAAGATCGGCGCGGCTGGGCCGTTGCTTCTGTATCCTGACGGCACCGTGCAGCACTGCGGCATCTATGTGAATCCCTTCAATGCGGTGGGGCACCTCTACGAGCACTTGCCCGGCAGCTTTGCCGCAGCCCGCAAACCCCATCCCCTGCAGGCCATCACCGGCGCGGCCATAATGCTGCGCAAAACGCAGTTTGAATCCTGCGGCGGCTTCCATGAAGGGTTTCGCAACGGATTTGAGGACATTGACCTGTGTTTTGCCCTGCGCGCGCAGGGACTAAAACTGCGTGTGGAGAGCCGCAGCATCATTTACCATCATACAAGCCGGACGCCGGGCCGCTTTGCCCATGACAGGGAAAATTGCACCCTGCTCATGCAGCGTAAAGGCGGGGCAGTGCGCCCTGATGAACACGTGCTGGCAAAACTGGACGGATACGACCTGCGTATTGGTGAAAATCTCGATACCTGGATGGTGTTGCCCGAGGAACAGCAGCAGCGCATCAGCGCGGAGTTCTGCGCTAAGCCCTTTAACAGCGAAGCCTGCAAGGCTTTGTTGCGTGCCGAACCTCTTTGGCTTGAGGGCTGGCTCTTGCTGGCGCGGCATCAGGAGCAGGCGGGCGACCTTGTTGCCGCAACGGGCACGCTTATGGACTGTCTGCGGCTCATGCCCGACCCACGGGTGTGCAAAGCGTTGTCGCAGCTTGATCCTCAGGCAGTATTTGAGGGCGGCACGGGCGACCCTGCAATGGCAAAAGTCCGTGTACAGCAGGCGCGCCGTGCGGCTTATGCCAACGGCGATACAGCTCTTGCACAGTTGCTAGGCCAGTGGCTTGTGGAACATGCTGGCTGAACAGGGCAGGCTCTGAAAATATAAAAAATCGCGGTAGAGGCAAGCTCTACCGCGATTTTTTACCATCAATTCAGGCGATAATGACCTAGAATCGTGCAACGATCAGGTCTTCAAGACTCCGCTTCGGCACATAGTGGACGCCTTCGGCATCGCGCCAGTAGGCAGTTGCGCCACCCTCAGGCATAGGGGCCACAACGCGCTTTTCCTTGGCAACGCCAAGGCCCAGCACCAGAGCGATTTTCATGTCTTCCGGCACGTTCAGCAGGGAAGGCGCGGCCTGATGGTCAAAGGACTGAATCATGCAGCAACCCCAGTCTCGGCTGGTGGCGGCAAGCTGGATGGTCTGGGCCGCAATGCCTACATCCATGCAGGTCAGTTCCTTGCCGGTCTTGGGCATAAGAATGACCACAAAAGCTGTAGGGCGATCACCGGGGTGCGGGCCGCCCCAGTCTTTCAGCGCGCCTGCCCAGCGGGTGAGAGCGAACAGCTTCTGGCAGGTTTCGCCGTTGCCCACAAGCATGAAGCGCAGTTCCTGCCCGTTTTTGGCGCAGGGGGCGAGGCGTGCGCAGTCCACAAGCCATTCCAGCTCGGCCATGCCAAGCGGCTGGTCTTCATAAAAGCGGCGGCAGGTGCGGGCCGCTTCCGCAAGCGCTTTAAAATCCATAGCTGGCTCCTTGGTTTTTCCGGGACAAACCCGGTCGTTTGCGTCAGTCAGACTCAGCTTACACTGTTACCAACAGGAACCACAACTGGCTCCACTGGATACACGCGCCAAGAAAATCTCCGGAAACTCCGCCGTGTTCCCGTGTAGTGTCAATCAGGCTGTGGATCAGCAGAAATTGTCCAAAGGCCAGCAGGGGCAAGCGCCAGAATGGGCAATTGCCCAACAGCAGAACCAGCACAAGCATGCCCGTTGCCAGCACAACTTGCCAGCGGGCCAGTTGCGGGCTTGAGCCAGCGCAGGCAAGGCCGCCGAGCGAGCGTTCATCGTGCGGCACGGTATATGCCGCCAGCCAGATGCAGGCTGCACGGCCCCAGGCGGGCGCGAGCAGGGGGGCAATCCACTGGCCGTTGGCAAGCTGCCATGTGAGGGCCAGCCACAAGCCGCTGAAGGCCACAAGAAGATGCAGCGCCCCAAAAGCGCCCAGGCGGCTATCCCGCAGCACGGCCCAGAAGCGTTCGCCGCTGGCTCCACTGCTCGTGGCGTCGCCAAGGTCTGATAATCCGTCCCAGTGCAGGCCTCGCGTTGCCCATATTTCGCAAAGCATCCAGGCCCAGGCGGCAAGGGCGGCGACAAGGCAGCGGCCCGCAAAGCCTGTGTCTGGGGCGTCAAAGAGCCACAGGCAGAGAAAGGCGGCTGCCGTGCAAAGTGCGCCAAGCACCAGACCCACAGGGGCAAAAAAAGGCATGGCCGCGCTGAGTGAATCTGCGGTGCAGCAGGGCCGGGGAGGGACTAGGCGGGTCAAAAAAGCCAGGGCGTTATGAAAGCGCCCTGGCCAGGATGTCACAGAAGTGAGTGCCACGGTTGATTACCGCGTCTGGGGATGATTGAACGCCAGCGCATAGAGATGGTGGAAAAAGTCCACGTACTCCACGTTGATTCTGTCCGGCACCTTGATGCGCGAGGGGGCAAAGTTCAGAATGGAGGTAATGCCTGCGTCCATCAAGTGCTGTGCTGCCCTTTGCGCCCGCTCCGGCGGTGTGGTGATGATACCGATCTCGATGTTCAGATCAGTCACCATATCTTTGAGGTCGCGTGTGCAGTGCACTTCAAGACCGTGGACAATTTCGCCGATTTTGAAGGGATCGCAGTCGAAAATGCCCACAATGTTGAATCCGCGTGAGCGAAATTCGCCGTGGTTCAGAATGGCCTTGCCGAGGTTGCCGACGCCGATCAGCGCCATGCGCCATTCGCGGTCAACACCCAGGGATGAGGTGATGGCGGCAATGAGCGATTTGACATGATAACCAACGCCACGGATGCCGAATTCGCCGAAGTAAGCAAGGTCTTTGCGCACCTGCGAGCCGTTGACGCCGCAGGCTTCTGCAAGGGGATTGGATGAAATGACTTCGACACTGTCACGTGCGAAATTTTCCAGCACCTGAACATATGTGGCAAGGCGCTGGATAGTCGCGCGGGGGATGTGTTTGCTTTTGGGTGGGTTGACCATGTTGTACCTTCTGGGATGCCAAGCGTGTCTTGTTGTTACAAACTTTGTGAATTTGATTTTATAGCAGAAATACACACAGGCGCAAGCTTTGTGAATACATGGCGCACATGGCAGGCAACTTCGCTAAATAGCAGGAAAAGAAGCGTGTTATGCCTGCAATGTTCAGCTGGGACCAAGAACAGTGGAACCGAGCCTTGGCTTTTTCCTGCTGACTTTTTTGATAAAATTTATTTCACCACTTAGCAAGTTGCAGCTAACGCAAAGACACAAGTTCGCCATCTGTTATTTCAATACGTTAGGTTCTAAAAGCGATGTAGGACATAATCTATACCATAAAAGTTAACAAAGGTTAAGCCTCTTACGAAGCTTGGTGAATGCTGACTCAAGGAAAGGTATTTGCTGTGTGGTCGATAATGGTCTTTCTCTATATATCAAGTCTATCCCTGTGGAAGTGTGTATTCAACAATGTTTGACATTCTTTGTCAGGTATTGTGACTGAGGCAAAGTTTTATCTTCATGGTTTTTGCTGTTGCAGGCCGTTAGGACTTCAAAAAATTGCTGGTTGGAAGCAGTAGCGGATTCGAATCGATAGCTACAGACGTAACAGATCAAATCTGTTGCAAATAAAAAAGGCGGCCCAAGGGCCGCCTTTTTTACAAATCAATGTGATCCGGACTTACGCGTAGGGGTTGGCGTACAGCAGGATGAAGCTGATAACCAGGGCGTAAATGGCCAGCGATTCGATGAAGGCGAAGGCCAGAATCATGGTACCGGTGATCTTGCCGCTCACGTCAGGGTTGCGGGCAACGCCTTCGCAGGCGCCCTTCAGACCAAGGCCCATGCCGATGCCGCAACCGAAAGCGGCAATGCCGATGCCAAGGGCGGCGGCCAGGCAGGTGTAGCCCAGAGCCGAGGCGTCGAGCTGGTTGGCAGCAAAAGCCATGGTGGCCATGCCGAGAAGGGCCACGGTGTTCAGGGCGATCATCAGAAACTTACGCATGAGACACTCCTTGCACTGTTGTATTGTTGGGTCGTTATCGACCATTCCCCACTATGTGTCGTGTGTAACGTCCCGCAATTTGCCGATGATTATTCGGCGGGCCGCAGGCAGCCCGTGGCCATCGGCCTAATGCTCGGGTGCTTCAAGCGCGCCCTTGATGTAGAACATGGTCAGCATGAAGAACACGAAAGCCTGCATGGTCTTGCCCAAAAGGAAGAGGGCATAGATGGGCAGGGTGCCGAGTATGGGAGCCATTACGAAGAACAGCACCATAACGATTTCTTCACCTCGGATGTTGCCGAAAAGACGGAGAGAAAGCGAAACCGGGCGCGAAAGATGCGAAACCACTTCAAGCGGAAACATGAGCGGAATGAGCACCTTGGAGGGGCCGGTAAAGTGGTGGATGTAGTGCGCCTTCCAGCGGATCAGACCCACGGCGTTGTAGAACACGAGCACAAACAGCGCCATGCACACGGTGGTGTTGAGGTTGGCTGTAGGAGCGTCAAAGCCGGGCACAAGACCCATGAGGTTCATGCCGAAGATGTAGATGAACATGCCAGCCAGGAGGCCAACGAACTTGCGTCCATGCTCACCCATGGTGGCAAGGATGAAGTTCTCGATGGTATCCACCAAGGCTTCAAAAAAGTTTTGCAAACCTCCGGGAACCATGGTCAGCCGACGGCGCATGATCAACGCTACGGTGAACAGAATGGCCATACAGACCCAGGAGTAGAACACATGTTTGAATTCCACCATCGTTCCACCGATGGTGATCTCGTCCATGCCCATAAATGTGGAGAGCAATACCGGATGCGGCAAACCACCTGCCATGAGCCATGCCTCCTGGTGAGTACGCGCCAAAGCGCGGCGTTAATGTTAGACCCGTGCGGGCCATTCCCCAAAATTTGCGGCCTTGGGCATTTGCCCTGCCGTGTTGCGGCTGTAGTGCCCCGGTTTAGTCTGCCCGGCGTCGCGGTCCACGCGCTGCCAGGGCATAACTTGCCAGAGCGCAAGCTCCGGCTGCGGCCATGCCGCCTACTATGGCGAAAACAGGTGCCTGATACACAATCAGCGAAACATAAAGAAGTGCGCCGATTATAACCAGCCGACCCATCCAGCGCACAAGTACTATGCGCAAAAAGGCCGTGCTGTAATCCCCCAGGCCCTTGCGCAGAAAAAAGCGCGCCAATCCCCAAAAAGTCCAGGCCATGATGGTCAGGCCCACTCCAAACCAGAAAAACCAGGGTGTGGCCGTAAAGGCCAGCCCGCCGATCAAAAGACTGCACGCGGCGAGCAAAATTTCGTTACGCAGCAAAACACGGATAGCCGGGTGATCTATGCCGCGCCGCCAAAGCCAGGCGTCAAGGCTGTGTATCATCTGTTTCAGTCTGCGCACGGCTGTTTGTTTTGCCTTGCCCCGCTGGGGGCGTTTCGCTTTGCTGTTCCGGCACAAGGCCTTTCCGGCGGGCGTCTTGCGCCGCCATTTTGCGCAGCAGGGCCTGAGTGTCGCGATACACGTTCAAAAAACCCGCCGCAATGCCGATGAACAGAAAAACCAGCTTGCCCCATGGGCTGGTGCCAAACCAGTGGTCAATGCCGTAGCCTATGGCAAAACCCACTGCGGGGCCGCTTACCAGATGCAGGCCAATGACCCCTGTGTTGGCCATGGCTTCCATGCCGGTTTGCTGCTGCTTAAGAAAATCCTTGAACGACATAAGGCCTCCGCGCACGTGGCTGGAACCTGTAAGCGTCATGGTCCCCTTAACGCTGTTCAAATTATCACAGGCGACCCGACGCGTCAATGACTTTGGGCGGAAACTTGTGATTACGCTGCATCCCTTAGGGGCCACAGACGCGGAAAACTGGCTGTTGATACCAAAAATCGAGCCTCGTGAATATGCAAAAAAATGTATGCCCGCAGCTCAGTCGAGCCTGCGCCAGAGGCTCAGGCACTCAAGGTGTGGCGTGTGGGGAAAAAGATCAACGGCTTCAAGCCGCTCCAGGGAATACCTGTTGCGCAGCTGGGCGGCATCGCGCGCGAGCGTCGCCGGGTTGCACGATATATAAAGGATTCTGTCTGGGGCAATCTGCATGAGTGCATCCAGCGCGCGCGGCGAAAGCCCGGCCCTGGGCGGATCTGCCAGAGCGTCTGTTGCCTGCGGAATGCTGGCTGACTCGTCAAACCCAGCTGCCAGCCAGCGGCTTGCGGGTTCCAGAGGCGCAAGGTGTTCAAGGCGGTACGCCGCATCCCCTGCCTCATACTGGCAGTAATTGATGTCATTGGCCCTGGCATTTATGGCGGCAAGCTTCACGGCCCGACTGTCCTGCTCCAGGCCCAGCAAGGCGGAATAGTTGCGCGCCAGCAGCAGGCCCGGTGCGCCAACGCCGCAATAAAGATCGAGCAGGCCTCGGGGGCGGGCGTCCTGATGACTCTCCGCCGGGCTGTCAGCCAAAAGAATGCGCTGTGCCGCATGTGCAAGCGTCTGCGCCCCGCCAGTGTTCACCTGAAAGAATGAAGCCGGATCGAGGGTAAAGTTCATGCCGGCAAGGGGCAGAAACAACTGTGCGGCCGAGGGATTTTCCCGGCCCGTGTCGTCCAGGGTCTGCACGCGTTTTTCGCCAAAAGCAAAGGCATCGGCGGTGGCGCGTTCTTCATGGATAAAGGCCGCCAACTGGGGGAATGCCGCCAGCACCTCTCTGCCGAGCATCCGCACGGCTGCGCGCTGTGCGGTATCGCCAGGGCTTGTGATGCACAAGGCCCACAAGCGCGGAGTGCGCATGTCCGCTGCAAGGCCTCGCCTCAGTACAAAAAAACGCCAGAATCCATAGTCCACGGCCTCGTGAATCGGGATGGCGTGGCTGCGCGGGGTGCGCCGGGCAAAGCCGCCCCGGCGGCCCTGTCTTTGTTGACCTTGCGTGGGGCGAAAGGGCTGACCTTGCCTTGCATCGGGCGCTGCATAGGCGGCAAGGCCGCTTTGCGCCGCCAGTTTGCCCACCATACTTACTATTTGAAGCGCTTCGGATGGCATGAGGGCGCAGTGCGGCACATCCACTACATCGCGGCCATTGCGGCGGCGTAGGCCAAGTTTCAGTCCCGTTCCGTCTTCAGTGTCGTGCCCGAAGGCAAATTCCATTTTATTGCGAAACCGCGTCAGCGCGGGCGACCCTGTGACGGGCGGCAGCATTGATTCAATCTGAGCGCGGTCAAACTTGCCAATGCGGGTCAGGGCGTCCACTGCCAGAGTGCGCTTCCAGTAAAGTTGCTGCGCATAGGGCATGATTTGCAACGGGCAGCCGCCGCATTCGGCATGGTGGGGGCATATGGGATCGACGGCGTCCGGCGACTGGCTGAGCAAGGTCGAGGCTTCTGCATCTATAAAGGAGGTTTTGCGCCGCAAAACGCTCGCGTTCACCCGCTGGCCCGGCAGGGCATTTGCCACAAATACGACGGTGCCCTTGCTGGCATGGTCGTCGGCTGGCGCAAGGCGTGCAATGCCGCGCCCATCGTGCGAAAGGGCGGTGATATCAAGCGTGAGCTGTGTGGGGGCTGTGTTCATGCGCCCCACAGATAGCAGCAGGCTTGCGGCTGTGCAAGTGCGGCTGGAAGAGGAAAGGGGAGGGCGGCGCGTGGCTGAGTGCAGAAAGGCATTGCTCCCTGCCATGAAGTTGTGTATTCTCGCCACTCGCGCAAGTCGCGGACTGTTGTAGCGAGTTTTGCAAAAATTTCTGCGAAACGCGCTTGACATTTGTCGGCCTGTGGGGCAAATATGCCTTTCTCTTTTTGGAGGTTGATATGTACGCGATTATCGAGACCGGCGGAAAACAGTACCGCGTCGAAGAAGGTTCTAAAGTAGTTGTGGAAAAGCTTGCGGTTCAGGCCGGAAGCGAAATTTCCCTGGACAAGGTGCTGATGGTCGGCGGCGCTGAATGCAAAGTCGGCGCTCCCTATCTTGCCGGGGCCGCCGTTATGGCGGAAGTGGTGGATCACGGGCGCGGACCCAAGATCAAGGTGTTCAAGCGCTGGCGTCGTAATGACTCGCGCAAGCTGCGCGGTCACCGCCAGGATTACACCACCATTCGCGTTAAGAGCATCAACGCCTAGAACCCGGCTTTTGCTGAGGTTCGGCAGGCCGAGGGCATGGTCTGCCAATAGCCCCGCTTTCGTGCTGGGCGCGTTGAAAGATATTTATTTTGCCCCGCCGGTCCACAGGGTCGGCGCCCCAGGGAGGCTACCATGGCACATAAGAAAGCAGGCGGCTCTTCGCGCAACGGTCGCGACAGTGAAGGCCAACGCCGCGGCGTAAAGCGTTTTGGCGGTCAGAGCGTTCTGGCTGGCAATATTCTGGTGCGTCAGCTCGGCACTACCGTTTACCCCGGTGTGAACGTGGGCATGGGCAGGGATTTTACCCTGTTTGCCAAAGTGGCCGGCGTTGTGCGCTTTGAGAAGTATATCCGCAAGCGTCGCGTTCACACGCGAGTGCATGTGGAGGCGGCCGCCGACTAAGCGGCCGCGTGGAATTTGCCGATGAGGGAAGGGGCCGCGAGGCTTCTTCCCTCTCGGTGTTTGTGCTGGGGTATGTGTGGCGCAGGCCACAGACCGAAAAGCAGGGAACGTGGGGCAAACAGGTGTTTGCCATGTGGCGTTGACCTGCATTGCTGCAATATTTGCGCGGTTTTTCGGAACGGCAGCCCCTTATACATTACGGCGAGCGCCAGCATTGCAGGCGCAGCCGCGCGGACTGACCGCAAGGATATCCCATGCGATTTGTAGATGAAGCTCGAATTCAGGTGCGCGCCGGTAAGGGCGGGCACGGTTGTTTGTCTTTTCGGCGCGAAAAGTTTGTGCCGCGCGGCGGCCCGGACGGCGGCAACGGTGGTGACGGCGGTTCAGTGCTGCTGAAAGCCGATGGCCGTTTGCTGTCATTGTACGATTTTCGGCTCAAGCGCCTTTACGAGGCCCGGAATGGTCGCCCCGGCGAGGGTAGCCAGTGCGATGGCAAAAAAGGTGAAGACATGGTGCTGCACCTGCCGGTGGGCACGCTTGTTTTTGTTGAAGGGCCTGATGGTGAAGAGCTGCTGGCCGACCTCAGCGATCCCGAAGCGGAAGTGATGGTTGCACGCGGCGGACGCGGCGGCAAGGGCAACGAACATTTCAAGTCTTCCACCATGCGCGCACCGCGTTTTTGCCAGCCCGGCGAACCGGGTGAAGAAAAGAATCTGCGCCTTGAGCTGAAGATTCTGGCCGATGCCGGTCTGTTGGGCTTGCCCAATGCGGGCAAATCCACCTTTATTTCGCAGGTCTCTGCGGCGCGTCCCAAGATCGCGGCCTATCCCTTCACCACGCTCACGCCCAACCTCGGCGTGATGATTGACGAAGTAGATTCTGACAGGCGCATGGTCATTGCCGACATTCCCGGCCTCATCGAAGGCGCGCACGAAGGTCAGGGGCTGGGGCTGCGCTTCCTCAAGCATGTGGAGCGCACACGCTTTCTCGTGCACATTCTCAGCGTGGAAGACGTGGGCGAGGATGACCCCTGGGCGGGCTTTAACCTCATCAATGAGGAACTGTGCCGCTTTGACGAAGAACTGGGTGAGCGTCAGCAGATCGAGGTGGTCAACAAGATCGACCTCATCAGCCCCGAGCGCCTGGAAGAGCTGAAAAACAGGGCCAAAGCCGATGGCCGGAATATCTTCTTTATTTCCGCGCGGGACAACATCGACCTTGAGCCTCTGGTGGAAGAGTTGTGGCGTATGCGCGATGAAACCGCCAGCCACGCGCCTATCCTGCATTTTGCCGATACTGACGGCGATGAGGAAGAGGACTTCCCCGAAATTGAAGTGATCTATACCCGCGAATAGCGGTCTGTGGAGCATATATGACAGCGCCGACGGAAGACTGGCGGCAGGAACGCGCACGGGTGCTTGCCCAGGCGCGGGTGGTGGTCGTCAAGGTAGGCAGCGCCGTACTCACCGATGCCCAGGGCCTGAGCATGCCTGTGCTGGAAAATCTGGCCGGGCAGTTGGCGCGTCTGCGCAACCTGCTGCCTGCGGGCGATGTCGCATCCAGTAACGCGGGGGGCGCGGAGCCGCGCCGTCTGGTGCTTGTTTCTTCCGGCGCTGTGGCCGCTGGGCGGGCCGCGCTTGCCACGCGCGGGCATGTGGTTGAAACCACGGGCCTTGCGGCGCGTCAGGCCGCGGCAGCAGTGGGGCAGGGGCAGCTCATGCAGAGCTGGGACAAGGTGTTTTTTGCGCACCGCATGCCCACCGCTCAGGTGTTGCTGACCCGCGATGACCTGCGCGCGCGTCAGCGCTTCCTCAATGCGCGCAATACCTTTGCCGAACTGCTGGAATGGGGCGTGCTGCCCATTGTCAATGAAAACGACACCGTATCCATCAGCGAACTGAAGTTCGGCGATAACGACTGCCTTGCAAGCCTTCTGGTCAATCTGACCGGAGCTGATCTTTTCATCAATCTCACTTCCGCCTCGGGCGTGCTGGCTGCCGATCCGCAAAAAGATCCCAACGCCCCCATCATGGATCACATTGATGATGTGGCGGCCCTCGACCTGGGTCAGCTTTGCGGCGGCAAGACTTCCGTGGGCACGGGCGGCATGTATTCCAAGTTGCTGGCGGCCCGTCGCGCCGCGCAGATTGGCGTTCCCACGCTGATTTTGCCGGGGCGCGAGCCGGAGATCATCACGCGGGCCTTTGCCGCCAGCGGTATTTGTCCGGCTCCGCAGGGGCACGAGCCATTTACGGGCGGCACATGGGTTTGCCCGGCGCGGCATGCCATACCGCGCCGTAAATTCTGGCTGGCCTATCAGTCTGATCCGGCGGGCAGCGTGCATGTGGACGCAGGCGCGGCCAAGGCCCTGCTGCACAAGGGCGGCAGCCTGCTGCCCGGCGGCGTGTTCCGCGTTGAGGGCAACTTTCAGCAAGGCGGGCTGGTGCGCGTGCTGCACGAAGGGCAAAGCCTTGGCGTGGGCCTCTCCAACTACAGCACCTCAGACCTGAAAAAAATTATGGGCCTGAAACGGCACGAAGTCGCAGCTATTCTGGGTGATGCGCACTACCCTGAGGTGATTCATAGGGACAATCTGCTGCTTGATGCGGCAGTGTGAATGCAAAGGGCCGGATTTGATATGCCCTTATCTGAGTAGCTTGCGATAGAAAGGTCACCCAGGCTTCGCTGCGCTGCTCCCCATCAGATAGACAACATAAAAAAGCGTCACAGGCGGAACATGTGCAAGAGCCGCTTGTGACGCCTTTCAATAAGGTGTCAGTGTTAGTGGTTGCTGCGCGGAGAGAAATGCAAAAATCCGGAATGTTGGTGAATGGGAGCATTGCCGGGATATAAACTGATGCATGCCCCAGGGAGATTTGCGCAGCGACAGTACTCAGGATGTTGTGGAAATAATACTGCCAATATCCCGCAAAAGAGGGTCTTCCTCACTCGGCATCGCATCCTGCGCGGCCTTCTTCAGAATGTCTGCTTGTTCCACCAGGACATTCGCCTCGCTTGTGTAAGACCCTGACAGCGAATTATTCCGGCTATATATCACATCGACTGTGTTTATTTGTGTTGAAAGATCACTGATAAGCGCATCTATATCAAGCGATCCGCTGCTTAAATCAACACTCTTCAGGTAATTCAGATACGACAAATCATTCAGTGTAAAGGTTGAGCTACCGTATCCCATCTGTAGTTTAAACGTCGAGGATTTCCCATCGCCGCTGATGGTGAGGCGACTGTCATTCGTCCAGCCAGTTTTGTCTAACAGAGAAATATTATTGTATTTTGTGCCAGAAACAACTGACGAGAGCTCTCCGGCAAGGGCTGTAAACGCAGCGCCGTTGACGCTGCCCTTGGTCGGATCGGCCTTTACCTCTTGGGCAAGGGTTAACATCTGGTTCAGGTTGTCGCGCACTGTGGATGTGGACGTTGCGATCAACGTGGCTATATTTGCCCCTTCCGTGGCGTTTTTCGCCCCTTGCCGCAGCATGGATGCATCAGTCCGGATTCGCCCGGTCAACGCTGCGGCAAGCATTTCTTTGCCGGATGTGTACGTTGGGGGCACAGACTGCGGCAAACTATCCAGCAGAAGGCTCAAGCTTGCCTTCTTTAAATATGTGGCTGTCAAAATATCATCAAAAAAGTCCATTCCGACACCTCACTTGCGCACAGTTTGGTACTCCTCATCTCCCTAACGACATTTTTTTTAAAAAGTTTACCTGAATTTTGCCGCTCCTTGCAATGTGGAAGCCGCGAAATATGAAGCCTGAAAACAGCTTACTCCTGTATTGCTTTATTTTTAGTGCACTTACCAAACGCGAGAAACATCCCATAGCAACCATCGCCGATGGGTAGGACTTTAAATCTGCATGAAGCAGGCCCTATCGGGCGGCAAAGATTAAGCCATACAAATTGCTACCATAGCCACCTGTCCCTTAAAAAACTAACTGAAGCGTTCACATGGAAGAGGTGTGCAGCTAGCAGGAAACCGTCGCTCTGCTAGAAGAACACATACGTTTTTATACTGCGAAGAGATTTCAAAAAAGGTTCGGCCAGCTCTCTCCGATAGAATTTCGGGAAAAGCTGGCCGATTGAATATTCGCCCTGGCCTTTTTGGCCTGTCCACTTGATGGGGAGCAGACCACTGTCCGGCCTTTCTCTTTTGTTGGACAGGGGGTTAGCTGTGCGATCTGGATTTGCTGAACCGGATGAATACTTCGCGCAATTCCTGCCGGGAAAAGCCCATTACAGCGGGCATGCCCAAGCAGAGCAGCCCGATAGCCGCGGTGTAGATGACGCCGGAAACAAGAAAACGCGGCAGGGAATCCACATCGCCAATGCCAAGATAGAGCGTAAGCTGGCGGCAGCCAAAGGCCAGCAGCAGCAAAACGGCTAGGCTCCATATCTGGTGGGCCACGTTGCGCCAGAACTTGAGCGGAATAAAGCGCGATGCCAGCCAAAGATAGACGTTGACCGTGATGATCTGCACGCACACGGTTTTGATCGCCAGCCCCACAGCACCGAGCCCAAGGCCGAAATATTCCGGCGGCGCAAGCAGAAACCACGCTGTGCTGAAACCGTAAATGCATTCCAGCGCCGCCATGTTGCGCAGCACCTTGGTGCGGCCCGTGGCGTGAAAAACCGATCCCGCAAGCTGCCCATAGGCCTGATGCAGGGGATAGAGCGCCATGATCTGCACAGGCAGGGTCGCAGCGGCAAACTGCGCGCCGCCGAAAAAGTTCACCAGGGCGGAACCCTCGGCCAGCGTAAAGCACGAAAAATAGGCAGCCACCACGTACAGCAACGGGGCAAAACGCGTGAGCAGGCGACCCATGGCCTCGCGGTCGTTGTTGCCCCAGGCGATGGAAAGCTCGCGCATGACCAGAGGCGTCATGGCTGAAACAAAAAGAAAACAGGCCATGCTGACTTTTTGGGAAAGGGCAAAAAACCCCTGTTCCACGCTGCCGTCAAACCATTGCAACAGCCAGCGCTCGGCAGTGAGGAGCAAAAAGGAGAGCAGAGCCTGCACGAACAGCGGGTGGCTGTAATTGAAGAACTCCCGCCCATAGGCGCGCGTCTGCTCAGGCGTGAGCCGAAAGTGCAGGGGAATGCCCGCCTGCCGCCAGTAGGTGCGCGTAACCAGCCAGTAGCCAAGGGCAGTTGCCCCCAGCATGAGGTATTGCTGGGCAAAGAGCGTGTGAATATTCAGCCAGTCGGCCCAGAACATGAGCCCCAGCAAGCCCACTGTAAACAGCGACACAACGGTGCGCACCATCTCGGAAGAAACAGTTGCGCCCACGGCATCGTTCATGGAGCGCAGCACGCGGCCCCACCATGTCAGAAAAGCCCACAGGGCTGCCAGCGGTGCGAGCCACAGGGGCACATCGGGCATGAGCAGTTCGCCAGCCGCAGGAATTTGCAGCAGACCTGCGGCCAGCAAAATAATAGCGAATACCGCCACTGTAACGCGCATGTAAAAGCCGATGAGGCCGGTCTCTGCCTGCCGCCGCGAAAGGGAATTGTAAAAACAGGTGGAGGTTCCCATATCCAGAAAGCCGGAAAGCTGCTGGAACAGGTTGGTGGCAAAGCTGTAATTGCCGTACATCTGCGGCCCGAGAGCGCGGGGCAGAATGGCCTCCATGACAAGGTAGACCGGGACGGAGGCGATATTGGCCACGAGCTTGAATATGTAGCGGCGGGCCAAAGTTGGGGTAGAGCTTTGCATGCCGGGAAATTAGCTCACTTCGGCGGCGCGCTCAAGTGGCTGAGGCCAGTGCGGAAAAAATACCTGCTCAGCCGATTACCCGCATCCGGTTGCGGCGGGGCACTCCGGCAGGGCGGCAGGAGGGGCCATGCCGTGTTTACGGGCGTAAAAAATTACCGTACGATTCTCATTCCGATTGCGGGCGCAAGAGGAATGTTTGTTGTTCATACCATAAGGATACCGTCATGGATGATGAAGCACGCAGCAAAAAAATGAAGTCCGGGCTGGAAAAAGCCCCCCACCGCTCCCTGCTCTATGCTCTGGGCCTCACCAGAGAAGAAATGGAACGCCCCCTGGTAGGCATTGTGAACGCCGCCAGCGAGGTCGTTCCCGGGCATATGCACCTGAACAGCCTGGCCGAAGCGGTCAAGGCCGGTGTACGTATGTCGGGCGGTACGCCGCTGCAGTTCCCGGCTATTGCCGTGTGCGACGGCCTGGCCATGAACCACGAAGGCATGCGTTTTTCCCTGCCCTCGCGTGAATTCATTGCGGATTCCATTGAAATTATGGCGCGCGGTCACGCCTTTGACGCCCTGGTGTTCATTCCCAACTGCGACAAGTGCGTCCCCGGTATGCTCATGGCCATGATGCGTCTGAACATCCCCTCGGTGCTGGTTTCCGGCGGCCCTATGCTGCCCGGCGATATAGGCCCCGGCAAGCGCGGCGATCTTATTACCGTGTTTGAGGCCGTGGGCAAGGTGCGTAGCGGCGCCATGACCGAAGAAGAGCTGGAATATATGGCCGAACGCGCCTGTCCCGGCTGCGGTGCCTGCGCGGGCATGTTCACGGCCAATTCCATGAACTGCCTGTCTGAAACCATAGGCGTGGCCCTGCCTGGCAACGGCACTATCCCCGCTGTGAGCGGCGCGCGCATCCGCCTTGCCAAAACTGCGGGCATGCGGGTTATGGATCTGCTGCGCAAGAATATCCGCCCGCTGGACATCGTAACGCCCAAGTCTGTTGCTAACGCCGTGGCCGTGGATATGGCCCTTGGCTGCTCCACCAATACCGTGCTGCACCTGCCCGCCGTGTTCGGCGAGGCCGGGTTGAAGCTTGGCCTGGAAATTTTTGACGAAGTCAGCAAAAAAAGCCCCAATCTGTGCAAGCTTTCCCCTGCGGGCAAGCATTACATGGTTGATCTGGATAACGCGGGCGGCATCCCTGCCGTCATGACCGAGCTGGACAAGCTGGGCCTCATCAACAAGGACTGCATGACCGCCACGGGCAAGACCGTGGGCGAAAACCTCAAGGACATGAACGCCCGCGTCATGAACCCTGAAGTGATCCGCAGTGTTGAAAATCCCTATTCCAAGCAGGGCGGCATTGCCATTCTGCGCGGCAGCCTGGCCCCCGAGGGCGCTGTGGTCAAGCAGTCTGCGGTTGCCCCGGAAATGATGTGCCGCGATGTTACGGCCCGCGTTTTCGAGTCGGAAGAAGACGCCATGAAGGCCATTCTTGACGGCAAGATCAAGGCCGGGGACGGCGTTGTGATCCGTTACGAAGGCCCGCGCGGCGGCCCGGGCATGCGCGAAATGCTCTCGCCCACGGCGGCCATCACAGGCATGGGCCTTGGCAAGGATGTTGCCCTGCTGACGGACGGCCGTTTCTCCGGCGGCACCAATGGCGCGGCCATCGGGCACATTTCGCCCGAAGCGGCGGACGGTGGTGTTATCGCCCTGGTGCACGAAGGCGATACCATCCATATCGATATTCCCAACCGCAAGCTGGATCTGCTTGTGGACGAGGCCGAGCTTGCCAAGCGGCGCGCCGCCCTTGTGGTGCCCAAGAAGGATTGCCCGTACCCTGTGCTGCGGCGTTATGCCTATCTGGTCAGCTCGGCTGCCAATGGCGGGCGGTACAAGGAAATCTAAGGTACTTGGCGAAATGATTCAAAGCCCCCACGAGCTGGATTTGTTTTCTGGCCTGTGGGGGTTTTCTGGCCCCTGAGCGCAACGTTGTGAAAGGGCTTTTTGAAAGGATAAAAGCATATGGCGTTCTTGCATGCGCTGGGCGGTGTATTCGGGCTGATGCTCTTAGGTTTTGTAGGGTTCATGCTGGCGGCGCGCAACTGGTTTGGCGCGGAAACCCGTATTGTTCTGCCGCGTCTGATCACCCAGATCGCCCTGCCGCCCTTTCTCATGTACACGATCATGCACTCGTTCCATCGGGACGATCTGATCATGCTGGCAAAGGGGGCGCTGCTGCCGTTGGGCTCGGTGACCCTCACCTTTGTGCTGGGCATTGTGCTTGCCAAGCTGGCACGCATCAAAAGGCAGCATTTTGGCCTTTTCTGCGCCAGTGTAGCCAATTCGAACACCATTTTTATTGGTATTCCCGTTAATCTGGCCCTGTTCGGCGAAAGTTCCATCCCCTATGTGCTGTTGTACTATGCCGCGAGCACGGTTTTTTTTTGGACTGTCGGGGTCTACTCAATCACGTGCGATATTACTGAAAACAGAGGGAAAATTCCCCTGCGCACCCGGGTAAGACAAGTGTTTTCCCCGCCTTTCCTGGGTTTTATCACAGGGTTGATTCTGACCATGCTGGGCGTTGAACTGCCCGAATTTTTGCAGAACGTCGCCCGCTCGCTGGGCAATCTCACTACGCCGCTGGCCATGATTTTTATCGGTATTTCCATCTACGATATGGGATTGCGCAGCATCAGGATCGGCAAGGATATGGTTCTGCTGGCGCTGGGGCGCATGATGCTTGGCCCGCTGGTGATGACTGGCCTGCTGTATTTCTTCCCGGTGCCTGCGCTTATGGGCAAGGTTTTCATCATCCAGGCATCCCTGCCTGTGATGGCCCAGGCGGCGATTTTGAGCGCCCACTATCATACTGACCCGGAATTTGGGGCGCAGGCCGTCAGCCTGACGACGTTGCTCTCCATGATCACCATTCCGCTTTACATGGTTATTTTTTAGAGCTGTTCGGGCATTGAACCGCCTTTATTCAGCGGTGGCATTTCAATCAACATCCCTGCTTTTTCCCTTTTTTCAAATGCAAAGGCCGCAGATTTTGCAATCTGCGGCCTTCAAATTTTTGTGGCGGGCTTGGGCTACTTGGCGCTTTCAGCCAATACGTCCAGCATGAGGGAATCGGGCTTTTTGCTGCAAGCGTCGAGGTAGGCCTTGAGGGTGTCATCGCTGTTAAGCACGGATGCAGGCTTGCCGCTCTTGCCCCGGTTGTAGCCGTCAAGCCAGATCACAAAGCCGCTGCCATCGTCGGGGTTGGCGGTGTAATCCTTGCACAGGGTCTTGTCTGCGCGCCATGTGCTCTCTGTATCGACTGGAAAGGTCTTGCGGGCTTCCTGCCAAACGGCGGCAACCTTCTTGGTGGGGTCAACCTGGCAGGCGCCGTAGACCTGGCCCAGCATGGGGGCGAGGGTTTCCGGGTCTGCAATGGGGTTGCCCATCTTGGCGCTCACATAGCCGTCAATTTGCAGGCCTTCAAATATGGGCGGCTGGCCGCCTTCAGCCATGGGCTGGGTGACAAGTTCGGCGCAGATATACGTGGAAGGATCAATCTTGTCGTTGCTGGCCTGAACAGCCACGGGCAGTCCAAGCATCAGGCAACAGAGAATCAACATTTTTTTCATGAATACTCCCTTGAAGAAAGCGTTGTACTTCCTTGACCCACTGCGCCCGTCCTGTCAACTGCCGCCGAATGCATGTGCAATGGCAAAAGCAGCGTGGATCGGTGGTCTGTGCGAGTGTGCAGGCAGAACTGCACTGGGGCGCAAAAAAGGGGAGGCTCCATTATGGCTGCCCAAGGGCAATCACAAGGGAACCCCCCGCAAACAGACGTATGATGAATGCCGCGGAATCCTACAGTTCCGGCGGCAGATCCTGCAGTTCCTGCCAGGTGAACACGGGGCCGTCCACGCAGACGTAGCGGCCGCCGATGTTGCAGCGTCCGCAGATGCCCACGCCGCACTTCATGCGTTTTTCAAGCGTGGTCACGATGTTTTCAGGCGCAAAATTGAGTTTTTGCAGGGCCTGCACCGTGAACTTGATCATGATGGGCGGGCCGCAGAGCACAGCCACGCAGTTTTTGGGATCGGGGTTGAGTTCCAGCAGCACATTGGGGATCAGGCCCACCTTGTGCGGCCAGCCGTCAAAGGGGGCGTCGATGCACAGGGTGCAGTCCAGATCATCGCGGCGCAGCCAGTCTTCCGTTTCATAGCTGAAGGCCATGTCGCGCGGGGAACGTGCGCCGTAGAGGAGGCTCACCTTGCCGAAATCGGCGCGGTGTTCCAGCACGTGCAGCATGATGGTGCGGATGGGGGCCATGCCGATGCCGCCGCCCACAAAGAAGATGTCCTTGCCCTTCCAGTCGGCGTAGGGAAAGTAATTGCCCAGAGGTGCGCGCACGCCCACCTTGTCGCCGGGCGAGAGCCTGTGGATGGCCGAGGTCACTTCGCCCGCCTGCATGACGGAGAACTGGAGGTAGTTCTTCTGCGACGGCGGCGAGTTGATGACAAAGGTGGATTCGCCAGCGCCGAATACGGAGAGCTGGCCCACCTGGCCGGGTTCGTAGGTAAAGGACTTCATGGCCGCATCATCGTCCAGCACCACGCGCAGGGTCTTGATGTTGCCGGTTTCCTGTATGACTTCGGCCACAGTGGCGGGCATGGGCAGGTAGGGGTTGCCCTGCATCATGGGACGGGCCGTGATTTCGCGCAGCATGCCGCCGTCGGGCGCGGGCTTGAGGCCCGGCTTGGCGGCTGGCTTGGCGGCGGCAGTTGGCTTGGTATCCACAGCGGGTTCTGCCTTTGCAGCGGCCTTTTCAGGCGCGGCGGTATTTTGGGGCTCAGTCTTGGGAGTGGTGGCTTTGCCGGTAGTTTTCTTGGTTGCCATGTCTGCTCCTACTTGTCCGTGGACTTCTTGTCATCGTTGCCGTCTTCAATGGCGGCCAGCACGATGGAGCGGATGTCCAGGCAGACGGGGCAATTGCTGATGCAACGGCCGCAGCCGCTGCACGAGAACGAACCCCAGTTTTCAGGATAGGTGGAGTACTTGTGCGAAACGCGGTTGCGCATGCGGAATGCCTTGAGCATGCGCGGGTTGTGGCCGCTGGCCTCGCGGGTGAACAGCGAGGACATGCAGTTGTCCCAGCTGCGCAGACGGCGGCCACCTTTTTCGCTCAGTCCTTCGCCCTCATCGGTGATGGTGAAGCAGTAGCAGGTGGGGCAAAAGTAGGTGCAGGCCCCGCAGGAGAGGCAGCGGTCGGTCTGATCCTGCCAGAACTGCGTATCGTTAAAGCGGGCAGCCACTTTTTCGGGCGCGTTTTTGATATTGGGTGCTGGCACAAGGCTGGCCCAGGCTTCCTTGCGGGCGGCTTCCGCCTTGGGGAAAAGTTCGGCCCCTTCCGAGAGGGAAGACGCAGCCAGCAGTTCTTCGCCCTTGGGCGTGATGCCTTGCAGCACATAGCCGCCCTCGATCTCGGTCATGAGCACGTCCGAGCCTTCGGGGGAGGTTGGGCCGCCGCCAACCCAGTGGCAGAAGCAGGTGTTGCAGCCGCTGCCGCAGGTGAGCGTAACCACCGTGAGCTGGTCGCGCCGCGCCTTGTAGTAAGGATCGGCGTAAGGCCCTTTAAGGTAGGGGCGGTCAAGCACCGCATAACCACGCGCATCGCAGGGGCGGCAGGCAAAAACCACGGTGGGCTGAGCCTCGGGCTTGTCGTCCAGGCTCATGGTGACGCGTTCGAGGTTTTCAGGGTCCTTGGTTTTTTTGTAGCGCACCAGGGTTTCGCACTGGGGCAGCACGGCTTCCTTGGCGGGCACGGTGGCCTTTTCCAGAGTAAAGGGCTTGCCTTCCTGCCACGGCTCAAAGACCACAGAGCGCTTGTTGGCGGGCTTTTCTACCGGCACAAGCACACGGCGGCCATTCTGCGAGAGGTAGGCAAGAAACGCGGGCAAGCCGTCAGGGGTAACAAAGCGGATCATGCTCATTTCCAGTCCCTCTCATGAATGTTCTTTTCAACCACTTCATAGCCCAGCAGGGGCGGCACTTCATCCGGATTGAGACCGGGCTGGTAGCCGTCAAAAAGCTGGGCCACAGCGCGGGCAATCTGCTGGCGCAGGGCCAGGATGGGAATGCCCACGGGGCAGGCGCGCTGGCATTCGCCGCAGCCTGTGCAGCGGCCAGCCAGATGCATGGCGTGGATGGTCTGGAAGAAGAGTTTTTCCTTGGCGCTGTCTTCTTGCGTCATCCAGTGCGGGTCGCGGCTGTCGGAGACGCAGTAGTCGCGGCACACGCACATGGGACAGGCGTTGCGGCAGGCGTAGCAGCGCAGGCAGCGGTCCATCTGGCCGCGCCAGAAGGCGAGCCGCTCGTCCAGAGTCATGGAGTCGAGCAGGGCCAGTTCCGGCGGAGTATTGGGCGCGCCGTCCACCTTGACGGGCTGACCAAGCAGGGTGTCGGCCAGCACTGCCGAAGGCGTGGTGCAGCCGTAGCATTTGCCCTGGGCATAGTCCGTCATGCAGAAGCGGTGATCCTTGCCGTCGGCGGTGATGGTCACACCGGCCTCGTCATAGGTCACGCCGTCGATCTTGGTGTAGCGGCCCAGATCCTGATTGACGCGGGCCATGTCGAGCGTGCCTTCGCAGGGCAGGGCAAAGATGGTCACATCCTCGCGGCGGATCAGGTTTTCCTGAAGCAGCTCGACAACGGAGCGGGAATCGCAGCCCTTGACCACAATACCCACCTTCTTGCCCTTGAACGAGGGCAGGTACACGGCGGGATTGTTGACGTTAAAGGGTCCCCACACCAGCTTGTCCACGTCCTCGGGGGTCTTCATGAACAGGGGCACGGTGTGCGCGGCGTCATAGCCCTGCTGCCAGCCGAGCACGCAGTCCAGCTCGGGCAGCTTGGCCTTGATGGCTTCCTTGAGTTCGGCCAGGGCGGCGTTCTGCCCTGTGCCGAGGGAGCGCAGGGAGGTCAGCGCCATGTCGGCTATTTTGAGCAGCGGTTCGGGATCTTCCAGCTTGGGCGCGGGGCCGAGCTTGTGGATGCGGTCGGTAAAGACCGTGACCACCTGCTGCCAGCGCTGGCCTTCGGAGGCAGAAACCCAGGTGTATTCAAAGCGGCGTTCGTCAATGCCCAGCACGGGCAGGAACTGCTTGAGCACCTCGAGGCGGCGGCGGGCGTAGAAGTTGCCTGCGGCATAGTGGCAGTCGCGCGGGTGGCAGCCGGAAACCAGCACGCCGTCCGCGCCGTTGAGCAGCGCCTTGACGATGAACAGCGGGTCAATGCGGCCCGAGCAGGGAACACGGATGACGCGCAGGTCAGTGGGCTGGGTGGCGCGGGCCACACCGGCCGTATCCGCGCCGCCATACGAACACCAGTTGCAGAGAAAACCTACAATTCTCAGTTCTTTGCCGTTTAGCACTGGCATAAGGCGTTTACCTCCGCAAGGATCTGGTTGTCAGTAGCGTGTGAAAGCTGGATGGCCCCCTGCGGACAGGTGGACGTACACAGGCCGCAGCCCTGGCACACGGTCTCGATGACCTGAGCCTTGCCCTCGCCCCGGATTTCCACTTCCTTGATGGCTCCAAATGGGCAGCAGCGGATGCACTTGCCGCAGTTGACGCAACGGCGGATGTCCACCTGGGCGATCTGCGGGTCGCTTTCAAGCTTGTCCTTGGAGAAAAGCGCCAGCACCTTGGCCGCAGCGGCGGAACCCTGGGCCACGGAGGCGGGAATGTCCTTGACCCCCTGGCACACGCCCGCCAGATACACGCCGGCGGTATTGGTTTCCACAGGCTTGAGCTTGACGTGGCTTTCCATGAAGAAGCCGTAGCTGTCGTAGGAGATACGCAGCTTTTCCGCCAATTGGGGCGAGCCCTTGCTGGCCTCGACGCCCACGGCGAGCACCACCAGGTCGGCCTTGATTTCCACGGGCTGACCCAGCAGCGTATCCACGCCCATGACCGTCATCTGGCCGTTGCCGTCGGGGTAAATCTGCGACACGCGGCCACGGATGTATTCCGTGCCGTATTCTTCCATGGCCCGGCGGGTAAACTCGTCGTACATCTTCCCTGGAGCGCGGATGTCCATGTAGAAGACAAAGGACTTGGAATCGGGAATGTGATCCTTGGTCAGGATGGCCTGCTTGGCCGTGTACATGCAGCAGAAGCCGGAGCAGTAGGGACGGCCCACGGATTTGTCGCGCGAGCCGACGCACTGCACAAAGACGATGTTCTTGGGTTCCCTGCCGTCAGAGGGGCGTTTCACATGGCCGCCCGTGGGGCCGGATGCGGAGAGCAGGCGCTCGTACTGCAAGGAGGTGATGACGTCGGGGTACGCGCCGCCGCCGTATTCCTTGTACACGGTCCAGTCCATGAGGTCATAACCGGTGGCGGCAACAATGCTGCCCACTTCTTCGGTGATGACTTCATCTTCCATGTCGTACTTGATGGCCCCGGTGGGGCACACCTTGGCGCACACGCCGCACTTGCCCTTGAGAAGCTGGCGGCAGAACTGCGGATTGATGACGGCCTTCTTGGGGATGGCCTGCGGAAAGGCAATGGTGATGGCCGTGGTGTTGCCCGTCAGTTCATTGAAGGTGTCGGGCGTTTTCTTGGCCGGGCATTTTTCGGTGCATGCGCCGCAGCCCGTGCACAGGTTCCAGTCCACATAGGTGGTGCGCTTGCGGATTTTAACTGTAAAGTTGCCCACATAACCCGAAATGTCTTCCACTTCGGAATAGGCGTAAAGCGTAATGTTGGAGTGCTGGGCCACGTCCACCATCTTGGGGCCGAGAATACAGGCCGAGCAGTCAACGGTGGGGAAGGTCTTGTCCAGCTTTGCCATCTTGCCGCCGATGGTCGCATCGCGTTCCACCAGCACCACCTGAATGCCGCCGTCGGCGCAGTCAAGCGCGGCCTGAATGCCAGCCACGCCGCCGCCGATGACAAGCACGCGCTTGTTGACGTCAAAGCTTTTGGCCAGCAGGGGCTTGTTGTTGCGCAGCTTTTCCACAGCAAGCTGCACCAGTTCGGCAGCCTTGTTGGTGTTGGCTTCCATGTCTTTGCCGATCCACGAAACATGCTCGCGGATGTTGGCCATTTCAAGCATGTAGCGGTTCAGCCCCGCGCGTTCCACCGTGCGGCGGAAGGTGGGTTCGTGCATGCGCGGCGAGCAGGAGGCAACGACCACGCCGTCAAGCTTGTGCTCGTGGATGGCAGCCTCAATGGCCGCCTGCCCTGGTTCGGCGCAGGTGTACATGGGGTCGTCGGCATAGACCACGTCCGGATAGGTGCGGGCAATGGCCGCCACCTGGGCGCAATCGACGGTTCCGGCGATGTTGCTGCCGCAGTGGCAGATAAAGACGCCTATTCTCATTACCTGCCTCCTTCAGCGGCCTTGGCCTTCTGCTCTGCGGGTTTGGCTGCTTCCTCGCGGCGCAGCTCGCCCAGTTTGCGGATAAGGCCGTTGGGGCTCACGCACAGCTTGTTCAGGCCCAGTTCTTCTTCCGGCAGATCAAAGGCAATGCCCATCATCTGGGTGAAGTAGAGCACCGGCATACGGAACTTGGTGTCCACGGCCGCGCTGGCCTGATCCTGGCGCAGGTCAAGGTTCATCTGGCAGAGAGGACAGGCCACTACGATGGCGTCCGCGCCAAGGCGGGTTGCCAGCTCAAGGATGCGGCCCGAATTTTTGGCTGTCATGGGGCGCTCGGGAATGCCGAACGATGCGCCGCAGCAGGCTGTCTTGAGCGGAAAATCAAGCATCTCCGCGCCGCAGGCTGACATCATTTCTTCCATGAGCGTGGGATTTTCGGGGTCGCCAAAGTTCATCACTTCCGCCGGGCGGCTCATGAGGCAGCCGTAGTAGGCCACGAGCTTGAGGCCCTTGAGACTCTGGCGCACGCGGGCGGCGATGGCGTCCATTTCCATCTGCGCGGCAATGCCCTGCATGACGGAGGTGACAGGCGGAAACTGCTTGGCCGAGGGGCCGTCCAGCAGCTCGTCAACGCGGCTGCGGAAGGCGGGATTTTCCATGCGCTTGGCAGCCATGCGCAGGTTGGAAAGGCAGCTGGGGCATGGGGTAAGCAGAACTTCAGCTTTTTGCTGGGCGGCAATATCAAGATTGCGCACGCACAGGGCGGCGGAAAGTTCCGTATCCACGGCATGGGCCGGGGTGGAGCCGCAACAGTTCCAGTCGGGAATATCCACAAGTCTCATGTCCAGGGCTTTGCACACAGCCTGAGTGGACATTTCGTAATCTTTTGAAGAACCCCTGGCGGAGCAGCCGGGGTAGTAGGCAAAATTCATGGGCGCACCCCCTCGCGCTTGGCGCGTTCCTTGTAGCGCGTAAAGATACGGGTAACCGGCCCTGCCCCGCCCGGCAGAATGTGGGGCTTGAGTCCCAGCTTGCCCTTTTTGAGAGCTTCGGGCGCGAGGTCAACGTCGGTAAACACGCGCAGTGAGCGCATCATGTAGAGTGCCATGGTGCCGATTTCGTGGGTGCGGCCAAAGGTGCGCACCGTATCCAGGAAGGAAAACCAGAATTTCTCCACCTTGGGAACGGCCACGCGGCCTTCCTTGCGGGCCATGTGGCGCAGGGTCTCCATGACTCCGGCCACATCGATGTTGTTGGGACACCGTTGGCTACAGGTGGAACAGGACAGGCACATCCAGATGGAACGCGAATCAAGTACCGCGTCCTTCAAGCCCAACTGTACCGCCCGCATGATCTGGTTGACCTGCATGTCGTAAACGAACCCTGCGGGACAGCCGGCAGTACAATTGCCGCACTGATAGCAGGTGGACACTTTTTGCCCGCTGTGCGCATCCACTTCCTCCGTAAAGGCGGGGTCGCGCAGGCGGTTCAGGTTAATGGCTTCGTTCATGGGAACTCTCTGGTTAGAAGCTGATGGGGTGCCGCTGTGACAAGACTATCTACAACGCTACAGCAGAAAAAGTCAAAAATCTAGGCTCGCACCCCAGCAAATTATATACTGCGTCTTTACTACGCTTTGGCTGCGGCTTTAGCCGCCAGCGATTGCGCGGCTCGCAGCCCGAGAAGATAACTCTCAACGCCGAATCCGCACACGCTGCCCGCGCACACTGGCGACAGCACAGAATGGTGCCGGAACGCCTCGCGCGCGTGAACATTGGACATGTGAACCTCCACCACAGGCACAGGCAGAATGGCCAGGGCGTCAGCAATGGCATAGCTGTAGTGCGTCCATGCGCCCGCATTGATAACCACCGCGTCAGCGCCCTCGCCAAGCGCCTGGTGGATGCGCTCCACCATCAGGCCCTCGTGGTTGGTCTGAAAGCATTCCACAGTCGCGCCCATTTCCTGGGCAAGCGATTGCAGCGCTGCGTCAATGTCCGCCAGGGTGGCCGTGCCGTACTGTGAGGGGTCGCGCTTGCCAAACATGTTCAGATTGACGCCGTGCAGCACCAGAATTCGCATGGAAGCCTCGCTTTTCATGTCGGTTTATTGGGGCTGTTGCCCAAGGGCGTCCTCAAGGGCGCGGCGTGATTCGGGCGGCAGGCCCTGCCCCGTCCAGAGGCGGAACTGCGCGTCGCCCTGACCAAAAAACATTTCAAGGCCCGATATGCAGCAACGACCAGCAGCGCGGGCCTCGCGCAGAAAACGGGTTTCGAGGGGGTTGTACACAATATCGTAGGCAATGGGTGTTGCCTTGGCAGCACCGTTGGCGGGAAGTGCCCCTGCCAGCGAGAAATCGTATGGGGTGTCATCCTCTGCCTTGCCGCGCATGCCAAGGGGAGTGGTGTTGACCACCAGCAGGGCCGAAGGCTCGTGACGGTCTTTCCACAGCAGGGGCGTAAGGCCGAATTCGTCGGCCAGCGGCAGGTGCGATTTATCGGAAGGCGTGGCCACAAAGATTCTGGCAGGGCGCTTTGCATTGTCCGGCGCGGCAAGGCCAGCGGCAACGGCCCGGGCAGCGCCGCCCGCACCCAGCAGCAGCACATCCGCCCCTCCAAGAGGCATCTCTGCAAGCGGAGCCATGAATCCGGCCACATCGGTGTTTTCGCCGCAAAGGCGGTCTCCCTTCCAGTAAATGGTATTGGCCGCGCCCACCTGACGTGCAAGGGGGCTGATTTCGTCCACCAGGGCCAAAAGGCCAACCTTGTGCGGGATGGTCACAGAACAACCGCGAATATCGAGCAGGCGTACACTTTCCACAAAGGCGGGCAGTTTCTCGGGCGGCACTTCCCATTTCTGGTACAGTGCGTTGATGCCCAGCGTCCGGAAGCCCGTATTGTGCAACAGGGGCGAAAGTGTCTGGGCCAGCGGCCAACCGGTGACGCCATAGAGAGCGGTACCATTGGTGGAGGATGCTGCGGCGCTCATGCGGGGTGCTCTCCTGCGGGAAAGTGCGGCAAAAAAGTGTTTCTTTACAGGGTGATCCACATCTTGAGGCAACACTGTACCCTATGGGGCGGTACGGAGCAATGCTGCTGCGTTCGGATCGCCCGGATAACCAAAGTGGTCAAATTGGTATGGGCGCATCCGCCTGGCAGCGGTATCCTGCCAGAAATACAAAAGGCCCCGGGTTATGCCGGGGCCGGAAAATCATTACACCAAACAAGGGGCTGAGCCCATGCGGCTATGACCGTTTGAGTTCCATGGCCTTTTGCAGCATCTGATCTGCCGTGGTCACAACCTTGCTGTTGGACTGAAAGCCGCGCTGGTTGACAATCATGTTGACCATTTCCTGGGACATGTCCACGTTGGAATGTTCAATATTGTATGCATTTATCTTGCCGTAGTTTTCCGTACCGGCAACGCCCATTTCCATATTGCCGGAATCTTCAGTGGCGGAAAAGAGGTTGTTGCCCTCGCGGCGCAGGCCGTCTTCGCTGGTGAAACGGCATACGGGAATCTGCCAGAGATCCATGCTTTCGCTGTTGGAAAACTTGCCCACTACCGTACCATCGGCGTTGATGCTGATATTGTTCAGTGTGCCTTCGGCATACCCATTCTGGGTTCTTGTGCGCGTCACAGGAGAGGAAGAGGTGTAGTTGGTTGTGGCGTCTGCTGCGCGGGTGTAGGCGTTGCCCATACTTGCCAGCGCAGTGGGATCGGTACCCACGCTGGCGGCATTGCCCGGACTGTTTTGCCAGCCGCTCTTGGCGGTGATGCCCAGGTTCACAGTGACAGGCGCACCGTTGACAGTCATCTGGGGTATACCGTCCTTGGAGAGTGTGGCCGCGTTCCAGTCCGCAAGGTTTGTACTGCCTGCAGTGGATGGAGTGTAGGCCGACATTCCGGTAACTTCGCCCTTGGCATTGAAGCTGAGGGTACCCGCCATCAGGGGCTGGGCCTTGCCGCCATTGGCATCGGCATCCGAGGCAATGAGGTACTCCACAGTGCTTCCGGAGCCTGTGGATGGTGCGCCGTCAAAATAGATGGTGGCCGAGTGGGCCGTGCCATCGGCGCCATACAGGGTAATGCTTTGCCCGTATCCGTAGCTGGAACTGGCCAGGGGTGGATCATTGGCGGCGTTATACTGGCCGATGAGGCTGAAATAGGGATTTGCGGGGTCACTGGTGGTGTCTTTGGACTGTCCCACATTAAACCGCATATCAACGGCCGTGGTGGCCTTGGCGGGCATCTTGGCGAATCTGTCAACTGTAACCTGCGCCAGACCGCCCTTGGTGCCATCCTCAGCGTACTTGTAGCCCATGAGGGCCATGCCGGCAGGCGTGCGCCAGACGCCCTGGTTGTCGGGGCGGAAGTCGCCCGCGCGGGTGTAATACTCCTGGCCGGTTTTGTCCGTTACCTGAAAGAAGCCTTTGCCGTTGATGGCCATATCCGTAACGGTATTGGAAGATTCAAGGGCCCCCTGGTTGTACCGTGTGAGTACTGCGTCCAGCTGTACGCCCTGACCTACCTGCCCAAGGGCTACCTTGGAATTGGTCTGCGCATCCCACCAGTCGCCTATGGCCCCTTGCTGCGCGTAAAAAACGTCAGAGAACAGAGCGGTTTGCTGCTTGTACCCGATGGTGCTCACATTGGCGATGTTGTTTGAGATAACGTTCATGCCGCTACTCAACGTTTTCATGCCTGTGGCGCCGATAAACAATGACGAGTTCATGCTCTGCCTCCTGTCGGGAGGGAATAATTTTCCCTTGCCCGGAAACGATGCCCCAAACGGCAAGACGTTTCTGTTGCGAAAGCGTCAGCCGCAGCGCCGTCCATATGTGCGGCGCGCCTTGCCTGCTGTGCGTTAGTCGCACATATGGACAGGCAAAGAAAAAGGGCGGGAGGAAAAATCTTCCTCTCCGCCCTGAATAGAAGCAGAATCCGTGCCAGCCGTAACGCTGCTCGCGCTACTGCGGCGCGCTATTTTTGCAGCGGCAGGCCTTGTTTCTGCCAGCCCGTGATGCCTTCATTCATGTGGAGGATATTGGTTATCCCTTCTTTTTCCATGGCATCGTAGGCTCCGGCAGAGCGGTTGCCCGTGCGGCAGTAGAGCAACACGGGCTTGTCCTTGGGCAGGCCAAGTATCTGCGAATCAAAGGATGCGCCGAAAAAGTCCATGTTGATTGCGCCTGCAAGATGCCCTTCGCGGAATTCCGCCGGGGTGCGCACGTCAACAATGGTCAGCCCCTGTGGAGGATTCTGCAACAGGGTTGCGGCGTCCTTCACGCTGATATCCTTGGCGGAAACCTGAACGGCAGCCAGCAGGAGGAAGCATGCGAGCGCCGACATCAGGCCGTAAAGCCTGCCGTGCGATGGCGTTGCGGAGTGGGTGTGCGTCATTTCTGCTACCTGTAGTGGTTTGAGATCTGGGCCTTGGGCCAGCCTGCGATGCTATTTTACGGAGGCGCGGGCCTTGGCAAAGCCGTCGGCAGCCTTGCGGATCACTTTTTCGCCCACGCAGAATGCCAGGCGGAAGTAGCCGGGGCAGCCAAAGCCGGAGCCGGGAACCGCCAGCACGCGTTCTTCGACCAGCCTGTTCACAAAGGCCACATCGTCCCCGCCGGGAGCCTTGGGGAAGAAGTAGAACGCGCCTGCGGGCATCTGGAATTCATATCCGGCGTTCTTGAGCACTTCGCCCATGGCCTTGCGGCGGGCGGCGTAGACGTTCAGGTCAACCTGGCTGCCCAGGGCGGCGGCCATGATGTGCTGGCCCACCACGGGAGGGTTCACAAAGCCAAGAATACGGTTGGTGAGCGTGAGGGCGGCCATGAGCTCGGCCTTTTCGTGCAGCAGGGGTGAAACAGCGGCAAAGCCCACGCGTTCGCCCGGCAGCGAAAGATTTTTGGAGAAAGAGCTGATGACCACTGCGTAAGGATAGAGCGGCAGCACCGAAGGCACTTCCGCGCCGTCATAGGCAAGGAAGCGGTACGGTTCATCGGCCACCAGCCAGATGGGCTTGCCGTATTCCTGGCTCTTGTTTTCCAGCAGTTCGGTCAGCGCCTTGAGGTCTTTGCGGCTGTAAATCACACCTGTGGGGTTGTTGGGCGAGTTGATGAGCACCACACGGGTTTTGGGGTTGATGGCTTCTTCAAGCGCGGCAAGGTCGGGTGCAAAGGTGTCGGCCTTGCTCATGACAGCCCGGAAGGTGCCGCCGTGGTTGGCTACATAAAAGCCGTATTCCACAAAGTAGGGTGCAAAGCCCAGCATTTCTTCGCCGGGATTGATGACTGCGCGCAAAAAGGCGTTGAGCACACCAGCAGCGCCGCAGCCCAGCAGCACATCATTGGCGGTGAGGTCTACGCCCTGCTCCTTGCTGAGGTGGGCGGCCAGTTTCTCGCGCGCCCAGACAAAACCGCCGTTGGGCATGTAGCCAAAAGCAAAAGGTTCGCCAGCGTGTTCTGTGAAGGAACGCAAACCGTCCACAACGGCGGGGGGGGCTGGCAGGTCGGGGTTGCCCAGGCTGAAGTCATAAACGTTGTCCGCGCCAAAACGGGCCTTGAGCTGGCCTCCGGCCTCGAACATGCGGCGGATCCACGAAGAGTGTTCCAGATACCCCGTAACGCTGTCTGCAAGAATGGACATATACTGCTCCCACTGGTTGTTGTATTCGACCTGACTATTGGTTATGCTTCCAAAAGCCGCATAAAGCAATTGTCATTTGGAGGCCCTGATGCGTTTTGAAATTTTAGGCAAAGCCCGGCGTGCGCTCTTCCCTGTGCTGTGCGCGGCAGCCCTGCTGCCCGCTTGCGCCTCCAAGGAGACGCAGGAAATTCCGGACGGCATGGCCGTTACCGTTACCTTGCGCGAAGTTCACCGCTGTTCCCGGATATCGCCTGAAATTCAGGTGGCACAGACCCCCGGCAGCACCGATTACTATGACGTGCGCCTGGTGGAATTTACCAGCGATGGCCAGGATCTGTTCCTTGGCGGTGGCGAGTGGAACAACGATGGCAGCGGCATTATCCCCGAGGGCGGCCTGACGCGCCACTATCGTGGCCCCTGCCCGCCCGCCGGACAGCCCCGAAACTATGCCTTTATTGTTTCGGCCATGAATCGGCAGAACATGCAGCCCCTTTCCGTGCGGCTGTTCCGCTTTACTCAGGAATAATTTTCGTAGCCGCGTTTTTTGTCCGCTATTGCGGAGTGGGCATGGCGGCCCAAACGGAATTTCCGTCCCGTTGCAGATATGCTGCGCGGGGCGGATTTTTTTTGTCGTTGCACCGATTTTGCCGGACAGAAAATTTTTCCTGTGCCCCGCATAGCATTGCAATAGCGCAGGGGCAGAGACTTGCCGCTGCGCTCCGGCCTCGTGCAATGCCTGCGTGCCTGCGCTTGCCCTTGTAAACGCCAACAGGCGCTGGGGACGATATTTCGCCGCCAGCGCCTGTTGTTTATTCTTTATCTAATAGTCGTCTTCGTCTTTCAGTTCCGGCGGCACAGCCACTGCGCCGGTGATAATGCGGCGTCTGGGAGCGGCAGCCGGAGCTTCCGGCGCGGCCGAGCGGCGCACTGCCGGTTCGGGCAGGGTATTGTACAGCGCCCAGAAGGGCGGGTACAGCCCGGTCATGATGCCGGGGTTGCCCAGCTTCTGGTGGGGGCTTGCGCAAGCAGCCAGTGCAAGGGCCATTGCCCATACCGGATCAGGGGCATTCCAGCCCGTGCGCGGGCCAGATTGTTCTTTTTTGCACAATCTGCCGTTTTCATCCAAATCCAGACCCACAGCAGAAAGAAAACTTTCTACCGTTGTGCGGTCTGTGCCAGAGGGCAGGGCGGGCAGAGCGGCCTTGTCGCCCCTAAGGGCTGCACAGGCGGCCAGAGCCACTGGCAGCGGGGCCCATGCCGCGGGGAATCCGGCGGGCAGATCACCCTTTGCGTACTGTTTCAGGGGCGCGGCAGCGCGGGCGCAGACTTCGCCGCCGTTTTTGCCCGCTTCGTAGCGCAGGTCAAGGCCAAGCTGCTGCAAAAGATCCCAGCCAGCTTCAGCGGCGGGCAGAGCGGGCCACTGGCCGTCAAGCAGGGCTTCGCCGCCCAGAGCCAGGGGCAGGGCCAGGAGAAAGAGCGCCAGTTCCGGTTCCATGCCAGCCTGAGGCAGGGCGGGCAGGCTGAGGGGGCCGGGGTTGACGCGCACCTTTGCGCCTTCCACCTGCGCATCTGCGCCAGCTGCGCGCAGTATGGGCAATATGCGGGCAACAATGAGCCTGTGCTCGGGATGCGAGCCAAGATCAAGTGTGATTGCCCTTTCGTAGCCGGGAGCCGCCAGCAGGATGCCCTCGGCCAGTTCGGCGGGCACATCGGCAGGCAGTTTGACGGAATCGGGCAAAATGCCGGAGCACTCAAGGCGCGCGGGCAGGCCGTCGCTCTTGGGCACCACATGCACGAGGCGCGCGCCCAGAGTGGGCAGGAAGTGCCGCACAGAAGAAAAGTCAGCCAGTTTCAGGCTTGCATCGCCAGTAAACTTGGCACGCGAGGGGCGGCCAAGGTAGTGCCCCAGCAGCATGAAAAAGTTCCAAGCGCTGTCGCCCGTGTGGATAACCTTGTCAGACGCGCCAAGCGGAGCAGCCGGGCGGGCGGAAACGCCTTCATCCTCGCGGGTCAGCGAGGCGCCTGCCTGATTGAGCATTTTGACGCAGTCTACGATGGGATCATTCATGAGGCAAGGCGCTATATGCAGGGGCTGACCTGTGGCTGCGGCCAGCATCAGCCATGCGCGCGTGGCCCGGCAGGCCAGAGGTGCAGGCATGTGCAGGCGTACGTGTTTGGCGGGCGGCGCAAGGTTAAAGGCCGTGCGCGGCGGTTCTTTCGCTGCTGCGCCGCCGGGTTCGCCGCCTTCATCCGCGCCGTCAGCGCGGGCAGAGGCGGGACGGGGCTGAAATTCCACTTCCTGCATGAGCGAAAAAAAGTGGCCCGAAAGGCGCGCATCGCGGCTGATGTGGGAAACGGCGGCTTCCCACGACTCACGGATGGTTTTTTCTTCCGTGGAGTCAAGCCGGGGTTTGTCGCCGCGCATGCGGACAAGAATATTATTGCGGCGAAGCAGCAGCCGCAGAATGTCGCGGTCGATCTCGCAAACCACTTCGCGCAACGGCTTGCGGGCGCGCGCATCGCCGGTTTCGTGCCCGTTACGGGGGCCGCGCGGGGCGCGCTGGCCCCGTGCTTCGCGCGCATCGCGGGGAGCGCGGGAATCGTTGGAATTGTCGGTCATGCCTTGTCCTGTACTGATAATGAAATTTGGATAGGAGGGGTCCGCCCGTGGCGCAGCATTGAAAAAACAACAGGTTGCCGACTCATGGCTCGTTTTGCCGCGGGGGCTTCCCTTATCTGCCCAAGCGTGTTAGCTTGAAATGACTTCTCTTGCAAGGGTTGCCCATTGGGCAGCCCCGCGTGGCATGATCCGTTAATTTTTGAAATGGTTGTGACGCAAGAGTGGCGAAAATGCGAAATAGATTTTTTTTCACAAGGCAGTTAACTTTTTGAATTTGCTGCAAATCCGCATGACGGCTCTGTGAAGTTTCCACGAATTTTTGCAGAGGGGGGTTGACTCAAAGGCTAAGTGCTTGTTACTAATTGCGCAAGCCATACGCCCAACCTTCGTTGTGGAGGCGCTCGGCTAACCCCGGCGTGACGGATTTGCCGCGCGCCTCGCCGAACCCGGCGGGTTTTTCTGAAACACTTTTAAAAGAGTTGGAGGATACGTATGCCGACGTTTGTCGATCCGTCCAAGTGCGACGGCTGCAAGGGTGGCGAAAAGACGGCCTGCATGTACATTTGCCCCAATGACCTCATGATTCTTGATTCTGAGGAAATGAAGGCATACAACCAGGAACCCGATGCCTGCTGGGAATGCTATTCCTGCGTTAAGATCTGCCCCCAGGGCGCCATTACGGCCCGTCCCTATGCAGACTTTGCCCCCATGGGCGGGACCTGTATCCCCATGCGTTCGGCTGACTCCATCATGTGGACCGTCAAGTTCCGCAATGGCAACGTGAAACGCTTCAAGTTCCCCATCCGCACTACGCCGGAAGGTTCCATCAAGCCCTTTGAAGGCCATCCCGAAGGCGCCAACATCGAAGATGAACTGCTGTTCACCGAAACTGCCCTGGCCGTCCCGAAGACCGCCCTTGGCAAGAAGTTCGATGTTAAGGACGCTAACAAGACCTTCACCTGCATGGAACACGGCCGCTAGGCTATTGCAACCGCTAGTGCGATAAGGAGAAACAATTATGCCAATGATTCCCGTCAAGGAAGCGACGAAGGGTGTGGCCATTGCCGAGCCTGAAGTTAAGGAACATGCGGTTGACCTGCTGATCGTGGGCGGCGGCATGGGTTCCTGCGGCACCGCTTTTGAAGCAGTGCGCTGGGGCGACAAGCACGGCCTGAAGATCATGCTGGTTGACAAAGCCACCCTCGAGCGCTCCGGCGCCGTGGCCCAGGGTCTTTCCGCCATCAACACCTACCTGGGTGAAAACGACGCCGATGACTACGTCCGCATGGTCCGCACCGACCTTATGGGCCTGGTTCGCGAAGACCTTATCTTCGACGTAGGCCGTCACGTTGACGACTCCGTGCATCTGTTTGAAGATTGGGGCCTTCCCTGCTGGATCAAGGGCGAAGACGGCCACAACCTGAACGGCGCTGCCGCCAAGGCCGCTGGCAAGAGCCTGCGCAAGGGCGACGCCCCTGTGCGTTCCGGCCGCTGGCAGATCATGATCAACGGTGAATCCTACAAGTGCATCGTGGCCGAAGCTGCCAAGAATGCCCTGGGTGAAGACCGCATCATGGAACGTATCTTCATCGTGAAGCTGCTTCTCGATAAGAACACCCCCAACCGCATCGCCGGCGCCGTGGGCTTCAACCTGCGCGCCAACGAAGTGCACATCTTCAAAGCCAACACCATCATGGTGGCCGCTGGCGGTGCCGTTAACGTGTACCGTCCCCGCTCCACCGGTGAAGGCATGGGCCGCGCCTGGTATCCTGTGTGGAACGCCGGTTCGACCTACACCATGTGCGCTCAGGTTGGCGCTGAAATGACCATGATGGAAAACCGCTTCGTGCCCGCCCGCTTCAAGGACGGTTACGGCCCCGTGGGTGCGTGGTTCCTCCTGTTCAAGGCCAAAGCCACCAACTCCAAGGGTGAAGATTACTGCGCCACCAACCGCGCCATGCTGAAGCCTTACGAAGATCGCGGCTACGCCAAGGGCCATGTCATCCCGACCTGCCTGCGTAACCACATGATGCTTCGTGAAATGCGCGAAGGCCGCGGCCCCATCTACATGGACACCAAGAGCGCCCTGCAGAACACCTTCGCGACCCTGAACGAAGAACAGCAGAAGGATCTTGAATCCGAAGCTTGGGAAGACTTCCTCGACATGTGCGTTGGCCAGGCCAACCTTTGGGCCTGCACCAACACCGCGCCTGAAGAACGTGGTTCCGAAATCATGCCCACCGAACCCTACCTGCTCGGCTCCCACTCCGGTTGCTGCGGCATCTGGGTTTCCGGTCCCGACGAAGCTTGGGTGCCCGAAGACTACAAAGTGAAGGCTTCCAACGGCAAGGTCTACAACCGCATGACCACCGTTGAAGGTCTCTTCACCTGCGCCGACGGCGTGGGCGCTTCCGGCCACAAGTTCTCCTCCGGTTCGCATGCTGAAGGCCGCATGGCTGGCAAGCAGATGGTTCGCTGGTGCCTCGATCACAAGGACTTCAAGCCTGAGTTCGCGGAATCCGCTGACGAACTGAAGAAGCTGATCTACCGTCCTTTCTACAACTACCAGGAAGGCAAGGCCGCTTCGACCGATCCCGTGGTGAACCCGAACTACATCACGCCCAAGAACTTCATGATGCGTCTCGTGAAGTGCACCGACGAATACGGCGGTGGCGTGAGCACGTACTACACCACCTCCAAGGCGCTGCTTGACACCGGCTTCAACCTGCTCGCCATGATGGAAGAAGACTCCTTCAAGCTGGCCGCTCGTGACCTGCACGAACTGCTGCGCTGCTGGGAAAACTACCATCGTCTGTGGACGGTGCGCCTGCACATGCAGCACATCGCCTTCCGTGAAGAATCCCGCTACCCCGGCTTCTACTACCGTGCGGACTTCATGGGCCTGGACGACGACACTTGGAAGTGCTTCGTGAACTCGAAGTACAATCCCGCCACCGGCGAGACCAAGATCTTCAAGAAGCCCTACTATCAGATCATCCCCGACTAGTCGGCGGCACTGATGCCAAATGGGGGCGGCCGCAAGGCCGCCCCCTCTGCTGCAAGCTCTGGCTTTGCCAGGCTCGCGGCGGCGAAAAACGCGTGCCGGCGGCGGCCCAGGCCCTGCCGGAAAAAGAGCGGTTTTCGTGCCAGCCTGTTGGTGTGCCGATTGTTTGGGCATAGGTGCGCAGCACAAGGCAAATGTTCGGCAAGGGGATGACCGGCAGCAGGCCCCCCTTTGTCGGCGGGCGTGGTGCGGGCAGTTTTGTGCGCTGGCGCTCGCAGAGGTCGGCCACGGGGCCGCTCCTTTTTTTTCGCGGCGGGAGTCCTTTTCCTTCTTCAGCCGCTATGCAACAACGCAGGAGGATATCCAGGATGTCCAATGCCATTCTCGTCGTGGGCGGCGGCTTTGCAGGCCTCACAGCCGCCATTGAAGCGGCGGAACTGGGCCACGACGTCTTTATCGTCGAAAAGTCGCCCTGGCTTGGTGGGCGCGTGGCTCAGCTCAATAAGTATTTCCCCAAACTTTGTCCCCCCTCCTGCGGCTTGGAAATTCAGTTCCAGCGCATCAGGAACAACCCGCGCATAAAATTTTTCACCCAGGCCGAAGTGGTCGGGTTTATGGGCGTAAAGGGCGATTACAAGGTGAAGGTGCGCATCAGCCCCCGTCACACCGCCCCGCACAACATCGATTTCAGCCTGCTGGCCTCCAGCCTGACCGGCGAAGTGGAAAGCGAATTCGAGCTTGGTCTTGCCACGCGCAAGGCCCTGCACAAGGATATGCCTTTCGCCTTCCCCAGCCGTTACACACTCGACCTTGATGCGCTTTCCAAGTCTGACAGCGCACGGGTTGCCGGGGCCAAGTTCCTTGATGTGAATGAACCGCAGCGCGAGCTTGATCTCAATGTCGGCGCTGTGGTCGTTGCCACAGGCTGGAAGCCCTATGATGTTACCCAGTTGACCAATCTTGGCGCGGGCAACGTGAAAAACTGCGTGTCCAACATGCAGCTTGAACGCCTTGCTTCGCCCTTTGGCCCCACCGGTGGCCGCATTGTCCGTCCTTCCGACGGCCGTGCTCCCCACCAGGTTGCCTTTGTGCAGTGCGCTGGTTCCCGCGACCAGAATCACCTGAACTACTGCTCCTACATCTGCTGTATGGCCACGCTCAAGCAGTGCCTGTACATTGCAGAGCAGAATCCCGACACGCAAATCACGGTGTACTACATCGACCTGCGCGCCCCGGGCCGCTATGTGAAGGTGCTGGAAAAGGTCAAGGCGCTGCCCAACGTGAAGTTCGTCAAGGGCAAGGTTGCCGACGCCGTGCAGGCCGAGGGCAACAGGGTGCGCATTACGGCGGAAGACGCCGTGCGCGGTGAAAAAATGACCCTTGATTATGATCTTGTTGTGCTGGCCACGGGCATGCAGCCCTCGCTGGCTGGCGAAAATGCGCCCCTGCCCCTGCCGCTGGACGAAGACGGCTTTATCGCGGGCGGAGAAGAGGCCGGCATTTTCGCCGCTGGTTGCGCGCGCATGCCCCTTGATGTGATGCGCTCGGCGCAGTCCGGCACAGCCGCCGCCCTGAAGGCGGTACAAACGGTGAAAGGGAGGTAGGCGGCATGTCGGGTAAAATTGGCGTCTATTTTGACCAGCAGAACATTGGCGGCGGGCTTGATCTGACCGCTCTGGCCGAACAGACGAGCCAGAAGTGGGGCAGTCTTGTGCCCGTAGTCAAGGTCGTTCCCGTGCTGGCCCTGGCCGTGAGTGAAATCAAGGCCGACATCGAAGCGCAGGGGCTGGACGGCGTGCTGCTGTGCGGCGCTTCCCCCCGCGTGGATGCGGACATCTACCGCCTGCCCGTGCAGGTGGAACACGTAAACCTGCGCGAACAGTGCGTGCAGGCCTATAAAAATCCTGATCACACCCCCGTGGACACGGCCAACGGCGCGCCTGAACTGCTTGCGATCATGGCCCGCGACTATGTGAACATGGGCGTGGTCAAGCTGCAAAAGAGCGAAGTTCCCGATTCTGCCGCCATTACCGGCGTGCCGAGGGTGCTCGTTATCGGCGGCGGCTGGACGGGCCTTACCGCAGCTGCGGAAGCTGCTGAAACCGGGTATGAAGTTGTGCTCGTTGAAAAAGCCGAAAAGCTCGGCGGCGCAGCCAACAACATTCCCATGGGTTCGCCCTTGGCCTCCCCCTGGACGGACAAGCAGCCCACCAACGTGGCCGACAAGGCGAGCAAGGTGCTCGGCAACAGCAAGATCACCGTGCACCTGAACACCCGCATGGAAAAGCTGGAAGGCCAGCCCGGCGAGTTCAAGGCCACCTTTGCCACGCCCTCTGGCTCGCAGACCATTGAAGTGGGCGCTGTGGTGCTGGCTACCGGCTGGGTGCCGCTGGATCAGAAGTTCCTTGCTCCCATGGGCCTTGGTCAAAGCACCAAGGTTGTGGACGCCGCCACTTTTGGCAAAATGCTGGTAGCCGATCAGGTGAACGCCCGCCGTATCGCCTTTGTGCTTGATACCACTATTGCTGAAGAGGCCGTGCGCAAGGCCGCTGAAGAAGCCGAAGCCGCTCCTGAAGCCGCCGAAGCTGCCAAGCCTGCGGAAGGTGAAGAAGAAAAAGGCTTTGTAAAAGCCAACCTCGAAAGCTTCCGTCATGTTGCGTATTCCAACGCGGTCAACAGCGTGGGCATGCTCCGCCTTGCCAATACGGTCTGCGAAAAGACCAACGACACCTGTCAGACCTTCATCCTTTATAAGGACATGACTGTTCCCGGCATTCTTGAACGCTTCTACAAGAAGATGCAGGATCGTCTGGGCGTCATGATGACCAAGGCCGACGTGACCGACATCCGCGAAGCTGGCGACCACATGGTTGTGAGCTGCAAGAATACCCTGCTGGGTATGGATTTTGATCTGGATGTGGATCTGGTTGTGCTGCCCACGGGCCTCGTGCCCACCACGGCCAAGGACGTGACCGTCTGCTTTGACTACCGTCAGGGCCCGGACTTCCCGGATTTGAACCTGTTCGATGGTTTTGCGGATTCCAACTACATCTGCTTCCCCTACGAAACGCGCCGCACCGGCGTGTACGCAGCGGGTTGCGTGCGTCAGCCCCTGACCATGGACGCCTGCGAAGAAGACGCCAAGGGCGCTGTGCTCAAGGCCATGCAGTGCATTGAGGCCGCCAGCCACGGTGTTGCCGTGCATCCCCGCTCGGGCGACCTTTCCTACCCCGTGTTCAACTTTGTGCGTTGCACCCAGTGCAAGCGCTGCACGGAAGAATGCCCCTTCGGCGCTCTGGACGACGACGAAAAGGGAACGCCCAAGCCCAATCCGGCACGTTGCCGCCGCTGCGGCACCTGCTTTGGCGCTTGCCCGGAACGCGTTATCTCCTTCGCCAACTACAATATCGACCAGATTGGCTCCATGATCCGCGAAGTGCAGGTGCCCAAGGACTTCAAAGCCGATGGCCCCCGCGTGCTGATTCTGGCCTGCGAAAACGACGCCTACCCGGCGCTCGATATGGCCGGTGCCCGCAACAAGCCCTGGAGCCCCTACTGCCGCATCATTCCGGTGCGCTGCCTTGGCTCGGTCAACGCAATCTGGGTGTCTGACGCCATGAGCAAGGGCTACGACGGCGTCATGCTGCTGGGCTGCAAATATGGCGATGACTACCAGTGCCACTTTGTGAAGGGCTCTGAAATCTGCTCCCGCCGCAAGGAAAACATTGCCGAGACGCTCAACCGCCTTGGCGTGCAGCCCGAACGCGTGGAACAGCTTGAAGTGGCCATTGACGAATACGACAAGGTTCCCGACCTGATCGACGGCTTTGTTGACCGTATCATGGCCATGGGCCCCAACCCGTTCAAGGGCATGTAGGAGGATGGCAGCAATGGCACAATGTACAATCAAACCTGATATGGAGTTTGTCAGGGCGCTGGAAGAATCTGGGGGAGAGTCCCTCAAGAAGTGCTACCAGTGCGCCACCTGCTCCGTGGCCTGCCCTCTCGCTCCGGCCAATGCGCCTTATCCGCGCAAGGAAATGGTCTGGGCTTCGTGGGGCCTTAAAGACAAGCTGCGCGCCGACGTTGACCTGTGGCTCTGCCACAACTGCGGCAACTGCTCCGACCTTTGCCCGCGCGGCGCTAAGCCTGCGGACCTCATGGGCGCAGCGCGCAACGTCATTTACCGCGAACTGACCGAACCCACCTGCGTGGGCAAGCTCATGAGCAAGCCTGCTGGCCTGCCTGTGCTCTTCGCCATCCCGGCTGTGCTGTGGCTCTTTGTGTGGTGGATCCGCGCCGGTTTCAACGGCGGTCAGTGGTTCCCCCGCGCTGCCGATGGCCGCATTGTTTTTGGTCAGATTTTTTACGGCGACTACACCATCGACCCCATCTTCATGCTGACCTTCTTTGGCGCGGCCTTGATTATCGCGCGGGGCGTCATGAAACTGTGGGGCATGTTCAAGCCTGAAGGCTCACTGGCCGTCATTGGCAAGAAAAAGTGCTGGGTCTGGCATTTGTGGGACGTGCTGTGGGATGAAGTCATCACCCACCGCAAGTTTGACGACTGCGAAGACGGCCCCGCCACCGGCAAGGAAACCCCCAACCGCAAATTCGGCCACATGCTGCTGGTTTACAGCTTCGCCATTCTGGCCTTTGTTACGGCTGTGGTGGCTGTTGGTCACTGGGGCGGCAAGGTCATTCCGCTCATCCACATTGAAACGCCCATGCCGCTGCTCTTCCCGGTGAAGATTCTGGCCAACCTGGGCGCGCTCATGCTGCTGGCCGGTCTTGCCATCCTTACTGTCCGCCGCGTGATGCTGAATCCCAAGTTCCAGGGTTCCAGCTGGTACGACTGGTATCTGCTGGGCATCATCTGGCTGGTGGCCGTCACCGGTGTGCTGTCGCAGTGCTTCCGCCTGGCGGACGCCATTGTGCCCGCCTTCCTGGTGTACTACCTGCACCTGGTATTTGTGTGGATGCTTTTCGCTTACCTGCCCTGGTCTAAGCTTGGCCACTTCGTGTACCGCACGGCGGCCCTGGTTTACGCCCGCATGTACGGCAGAAGCTAACGGCGTTGGCCCCTGGCCTTGCGCCGGGGGCCGCCCTTGAGGATGCGCACAGTTCCCCGTGAGCTTTTCTGAAAAAAATACGATCTCCGAGGAGGAGGCCGCCATGTCCGATACATCTCGTAAGGTTTTTCCCGTGGAGTCCGTGCTTGCCCTGGTTGTGGGCAAGGAGGGCGTAGACGTCAAGGAAATCGCCGGTTTTGTTGCCGGTCGTTCCGTTGCCTGTGATACCTGCGCCAAGGCCGTTGGCCCCTTTGCCGCCGCATGGCTGGCCCGCTGGTACCCCAAGTTTGCCGATCTGAACTGGGTTGAAGGCCAGTCCTGGGACGCCTTTGTCAACACTGGCCGTAGCGCCCTTGGCGACAATGTTTCCCTCACCTGCATGGACGGCCTGACCAAGGCCCTGTGCGACAAGGTGCTGAACTACCTTGGCGAAACCTACGCCAGCATGGCCGCTCAGACCGCTGCCGCCGTGGCCCTTGAAGACCGCGTGCGCGCTCTGGAACCCGCTGAAGCCCGCGCTGCCGCTCTTTCCAAGAAAGTTGATGAGCTTGAAGCCAAAATCAAGACCATGAACACCGATATGGGCGGGCTGCGCAAGCAGGTTGCCGAATTCCAGGGCAAGGTTGCCATCAACCATGACGAACTGATGATGAACATCAAGGACGCCATCAAGGACGGCCTGAAAGGCATGGTTGTGGGCGGCGTTGCCGCTGGCGCTGCCGCCGCTGCCGGTGATGAAGCTGCTCCTGTTGCTGAAGAAAGCGCTGTGCCGGATGATTTCGGCTTCGGTGCTTCCGGCGCCAACAACGATGGCTTCGGTTTCTAAAGCAAAGACTGTCTGCGAGAGGGTTTGGGGCCTTGCCCCGAACCCTCAGGCAAATAAAAAAACCCGCCAACTGGCGGGTTTTTTTATTTGCTGCGATACTTATTGCACTGTACTTGTGTGCCGTGCTGGGAAGGTGTACGTCTGCTGCCCTCGGTTGCTGTAACAGTCACAGAGCCGCCCTTGTCAGCGCATCCTTTGTATCCTGCGCGCTGGGCGTAGCGGCTACCAGCGTTCGGGCATGGAGTGGGGCGGGAGCGAATTTTCCGGCTGGTCGCCAAGTTTTTCTCGCAACAGGCGGATCACGGATGTGGCATCGGAAAAATCCTGCTCCAGCTTGTCCAGTTGCAACTGTTGGGCGGTAAGCGCCGCATCAAGGGCCTTGATGCGTTCCTCCTGAAAAAAGGTCAGTTCTTCCAGACGGGTCAGCCGATCATCTTCAGAAGTCAGTGGGCGGGACATGGTTGCCTCCTTGTGAAACACCTGCTGGCACAGTTAGGCGCGTCTTCCGCCGCGCCGTCCATCGCCTCGTTTGCCGTTGCGGTCAGAGCTACGATCATCAGAACCGAAGCGTGAGTCTTTGCCCCTCTGCGGGCTTTCGCCACGGCCCGGTCTGTCGTGCGCGGCACCACGATCATTATCCTCGCGCCGTGCAGGCCGGTCGTCCCGCTGTCCTTGCGGGCCACGGGAAGGCCTTGCCCTGTCCTGAGGCTTGCCAGCTTTGTCGGGCCGTGGGCCGTCAGGCTTGCGAGCGTCACCATGCGTGCCGGGCCGGGTGCTGGGCCTGGCACCGGGCCGCGAACCAGGTCGCGAGCCGGGCCGCCGTGGTGCGTCCCCGTCCTCCGTGGCGGGCATGAGGATGTAATGCTGGCGCATGCGCTGGGCATCTGTGCGGGCAACATATATCTGTTCGCCAAGCTCATCGCGCCCGCAATAAAACATGGCCGTGGCAATGGTTCCGGGTGTGGGAATAAAACACTGCGTCTGCTGCGGATTCCAGTGGCGTTGCCGCAGCCAGTGCGACAGGGTGCGCATGTCTTCATCCGTACAGCCGGGAAAGCCGCTCATGAGATACGGCACCACATACTGTTCCCGCCCTGCAGCGCGGCTTTGGCGTACAAAGCTCTCCAGAAAGGCTTCAAACACGTCCAGCGAGGGCTTGCGCATGAGCTCAAGCACAGAGGGCGCACAATGTTCCGGCGCAACCTTGAGCTGACCGCCCGTAAATTCGCCTGTATAGGCGGCAAGGGCCTCGGCGTCACGCAGGGCAAGGTCGGCGCGAACGCCGCTTGCCACGCGGGCCTGCTTGACTTCCGGCAGGGCGGCAACCTTGCGCAGCAGCTCCACATGTTTGCGCTGCGGTGTGATGAAGGATTTGCACACGCTGGGAAAGCAGCAACTGGTGCGGCGGCAGGCGCTTTTGACGCGTGGCTTGGACATATCGTCGTCCTGCGCAGTGCGACTGTCCAGTGCGCAGTGCCCCTGCCACATGTTGGCGGTGGGGCCACCCACATCAGAAATCGCCACCGGGCCTTTGCCTCGGGCCACATTTTGTTGCCCCAGCAGACGCGCCTCCGCCAGGATGGACTGCTCGGAACGCGAACTGATGCGCTTGCCCTGATGCAGGGCCAGCGAACAGAAGGAACACCCCCCGCCGCATCCCCGGTGGCTTGTGATGCTGGTACGCATCATTTCCGCCGCTGGGATAGCCTCCCTGTAGCGCGGGTGCGCCAGCCGGGTGAAGGGGAGGGTGTAGAGATCGTCCATTTCTTCTGTGGTCAGCGGCTGGGCAGGGCGGGCCAGCACCACGGCGCGGTCGCCCACAGGCTCAAAGGCCCAGGCGTCAAGGCGGTGTACCTGCCGCTCCAGTTCCTGCGTCAGTTTGAGCAACTGGAAAGAGTCGGCCAGAATTTCATCGTGCGAGGGCAGGGCAACCCACGGTTCACCCTCAAGGGCAGGCGGCAGATTGGCCGGATGCCCGGAAGCGTCCAGCTTGTTCATCCAGGCCGTACCGGGGATGCCGCGAATGTCTTCCCCCTTGTCCAGGCGCTGGGCGCATTCGATAATGGCCTTTTCGCCCATACCCCAGATGAGCAGGTCAGCCTTGGCATCCATAAGAATGGGTTTGCGCAGGGAGTCTGTCCAGAAATCGTAGTGGGAAACGCGGCGCAGGCTGGCCTCAATGCCCCCAAGAATGATGGGCAGGCCGGGAAAGGCCCGCCGGGCAAGGTTGGCATAGACCAGACACGCGCGGTTGGGGCGCGCCCCTGCCTTGCCTCCAGGCGTATAGGCATCGTCGTGCCGCTTTTTGCGAAAAGCCGTGTAGTGCGCCAACAGGGAATCGAGCGCACCGGCGCTCACCCCGGCAAACAGGCGCGGGCGGCCCATGACGAGCAGATCGTCAGTATCCTCCCAGCCGGGCTGGGCCACGATGCCCGTGCGGAAACCGTGGTGGATCAGCCAGCGGGCCAGTAGCACATTGCCGAACGAAGGGTGGTCAACGTAGGCATCGCCGTTGATCAGCAGCACATCAAGCTGATCCCAGCCAAGTGCGCGCATTTCTTCCGCGCTCATGGGCACGAAACGCGGCTGGCGTAAGCGGCCTTGAGGCTGTGCGCCGCCAGCGCTTGCCTGCGGCGCGTCCGCCCACAGAGATTCTGGGGCAACAGCCTTGCGTTGCTGTGCGCTCTCGCGCAGCAGATCGGGAAAAGGCGGCTTGCGCGTGGGCGCTGGCTTGTTGTCTGCGCGCGCGGAGGCTCTGGCACCCTGTCGGCGCGGCGCACCCTTGGGCGCGTCAGCAGAAAGCGGAACGGCAGCCGTTTTTGATCTTTCGGGCTGCCGCTCAGGAGCAGCACAGCCCTGGTCGCCGTGCTGACGCCAGGGCTGCGGAAATGGCGCGGGGCGTTTATTTGCCATTGGGGGGCGTCACCAGGGGCATGTCTGCGCTGCCGGGAGTGGGCATCATGGCGTTGCCGGGCATGCCGTTCTGGCCGCCCATCATGTTGCCCATGCTGCCACCCATGTGGCCGGAGGAATGGTTGGATACAAATTCGTCCCATTCAGCGCGGTCAATAACTTTATCGCCGTTTTTGTCAATAACGGCAAAGGCTTCTTCGCGCATGTTGGGGAAGTAAGCCTTGAATTCCTCGTAGGACACCTTGTCGTCCTTGTTAGTATCCATCATGGCAAATTTATCAACCTTGGCCGTATCGGTTGCGGCGGGGTTGGCCTGGGCAGATGCGGCCCAAAGGCAGAGCACGGCAGCGAGGGCTATGTGCAGAAGCTTCATGGGGGATCTCCTTGTGGGGTGTTGAGCCGTCAGCGCTTGGGTTCTGCCTGCGGCGTTGCTGTATTGCAAGATAAAGCCTTGCCAGTCATCGGCAAGGTCAAAATTTCAAGTCCGGCCTATTCTGTTCTGAAATCAAGGCCCAGTTTTTCCATGCGGTCAATGCACAGAGTAAGATTGTCGGGCTGTCCCGGCTTGTGATTATCGGGGTAGAGCAGGGCTGACATATAAAAAATTGAGTTCAGACGCAAAGACATTCTGGCACTTGCCGAAAAGCCTTCCAGAGCGAGCGCGTAATTGAAGCGCGTTTCGCCCGGCAGCGGTTCAAGCAGGGGCTTGGCGTCTTCGGCCATTGCGGCCAGCAGTTCGGCCTTGAGGCGCATATGTTCATTATGGCCGGGGGTATCCCCGGCGTCAAGGCGGGCAAGGGCCTGCGCCTCTGCCGCCATAACTTCTGCATGGCGGTTGCGCAGCCACTTGATAAGGCTTGCCAAGGCCTGTTCGCTGGTGTTAGCGCTCACGGGATTCTCCTTGCTGGGGTTCGGCGCGGCCTGCTGTGCAGCCGTGCATGATTTTTAAAATGATACAGTTCAGGCAAGAAGGCAACGCCGGGCATGCATTTTGCGGCGTTGACCATAATTGCCGTTGACTAGTGCGGTTTATTGGTAGGATGATCAAAATAGATCCCCCCTCACGATTTATCCGCGTAGTGGAGGACACTATGGACATGTCGCTTCGGGTTAAACTGGCAAGCGGTTTTGGCGTAATCCTGCTGATTTTTGCCATATCCGGCAGCCTGGCAATGCTGGCTTTGCGCGCGCAGCGCGAGACGCTGGGCATGTTGGGCAGGCATGAACTGCCCACTATCAATCTGCTGCACGAAGCATCTCTGGACATGCAGCTTTACCGCAAGGCTGAAAAAGACATCCTGCTGAATATGGGCGACAGCAAGGCGCTCAAAGGATACATGGGCAAGCTGGATGAGGTCTCGGCTGGATTGGGCGAAAACCTGCGAAAGCTGGAGGCCGCCCTGCGGGGCAATCCTCAGGCCGGAGCCAAAGCCGAGGCTCTGGCGCAGGAGGCGACACAGGCATTTGCGGCTTACGATGCCGTGGTGCGCCGCACTTCATCAGATATAGCTTCCGGCTCTGGCAGCATGAGCGCCGCACAGGCCAATGCCTACTACACAACCTACAAGAATCACGTTCATACTACCGAAAAAAATCTGGAAGCGCTGGAAACCCAGTTCATGGAACGCGTGGTATCCAGCCAGCGAGAACTGGCCGAACAAACGCGCGGTACAGAACGCCTGCTGCTGATTTCCATTTGCGGCAGCGTTGTGTGCGGCGCGGGTATTGCCCTGCTGGTGCTGCTGTCTGTAACCCGGCCTCTGGGGCGGGTGATCAGCTTTGCGCGCGCCGTGGCTGGCGGAGACCTCGAGGCCCGGGCCAGCGGCAGTTACAGTGCGGAAATGGCCGCGCTGCGCGACAGCATTGAGGGCATGGTGGGCACGCTCAAGGGCAAGATAGCCGAAACCGAGCGCAAGAGCGCCGAGGCTGCAGAAGAAGGCCGCCGCGCCCGGCAGGCAGCGGATGAAGCTCAGGCCGCCAAGGCAGCAGCAGAACGAGCCAGGGCGGAGGGCATGATGGAAGCCGCCGCGCAGCTTGAACGCGCGGTGGAGGGCATTTCGTCCGTTTCCGGGGATATATCTGCGCAGGTGCGTCAGGCCAGCCTTGGTGCGGAGCGCCAGTCCGCCCGCGTGGGCGAGGCCGCCACAGCCATTGAGCAGATGAACGCCACCGTGCTTGAAGTTGCCCAAAATGCCGCCAGTACCGCGCAAAGCACGGATGCCGCGCACAGCAGGGCCAATGAAGGTTCCGGCGTTATGCATCAGGTGGTGGACGGCATGGGCGAGGTGCGGCGCGTCTCCGCAGAGTTGAAAAAATCCATGGATACGCTGGGCGGCATGGTGGGCAACATCGGGCAGATCATGTCTGTCATTTCGGATATTGCGGATCAGACCAACCTGCTGGCTCTCAATGCGGCCATTGAGGCGGCGCGGGCTGGCGATGCCGGGCGCGGTTTTGCCGTGGTGGCGGACGAGGTGCGCAAACTGGCGGAAAAAACCATGGGGGCCACCCGCGAGGTGGGCGAGGCTGTCAGCGGAATCCAGAGCGGCACCAGCGCCAACATAGAAAATATGGAGCGCGCCCTTGCCGCTGTGGAGCGCACAACGGAACTGGCCGGGCGTTGCGGCGAGGTGTTGCGGGAGATTGTGACCATGGTTGACGGCGCGAGCGATCAGGTGCGCGCCATTGCCACCGCCAGCGAAGAACAGTCTGCCACATCAGAAGAAATCACCCGCAGTATTGATGAAATTAACGGTATTTCGCGCGATACGGCTTCGATTATGAACAAGTCCGCGCAGGCTGTGGAGCAGTTGGCGGGGCAGACGCGCGATTTGCAGGGCCTGGTGCAAAAGATGAAGTCTGGCGCGTAGCAACTACGCCGAATGCCTCGCCTATGGCGGTGGGCAAGGCACATTTTTACCAGATGCTGCATACCGGGCCTTAGTGCTGACCCACGCTGCGAAGCTTCTGTTTGCAAATTGTGCAGACTCACGAGCGATTCATGCGCGGCAAAAAGTGATGTCTTGAAAAAGGCATCACTTTTTATTTTACAAGAAACTGTATCATATTGAATAGTTGCGAGTCTTATGAAGTAAAAAAATACAAATTTTAATCATTTTTTTATTAAATAAAATCATATAGTTATAAATGTAGTGAAAATTTGCTACTTTCTTTGCTCTCTTGCATCGCTCTTTAACAACCTGAAATATCACGTATTATTAGTGCTGCATGCGCCAAAAATTTACCTCCAGTTTACTGAAATGTTTCAGTCTTACATAATAAAATTTTTGTGGCATTTATTTTGTTCGGACCCCGACTTGAAGTGTGGTGACCAATCTAGCAGCCCGCAGATTTGGAAATCCATGCGTGAAATTCTTGGGATGAACAAAAAACAAAGAGGTTCTTATGCGTGACGCGCAAGTGGTGAGAAGACAGAATGGCCTGGAAATCCAGTATCAGTATGACGCTGCTGGACGCATTGCCCGCAAAACAGAGCAGTTTAACGGGGCCTCAAATGTGCTGGAGTATGCCTACGATGCCGAGGGCAGGCTGACCGAGGTAAAAAACAACGCTGCCATTGCGGAAACATATAAATACAGCGCTTCTGGCCAGCGCGTGCGCAGCAAGGTCTGGTATGACGGCTGCCCTTCTGCATCAACAAGCGCAATGGAAAAATCGCGCTACAGCTATAATGACAAAGGCCAGTTGGAAAGCGACGGGCAAAACCGCTATGCCTATGACAAATACGGTTCGGTAAGCAGCATCGCAGGCAAGCGCGGCCTTCGCCTTGCCTACGGCAGCAGTACCATGCTGGGCAGGGCCGAGCTCAATGATGGTTGCGAGCTGCGCTACGCCTACAAGGGCACAAGGCTTTACAGGCGTTACCGCCACAACGACATTACTGGCGAATACCGCTGGAACGATCAGGCAAGGCTCGCAGGCTTCCGCGACCATGAACTGCGGCTGGAGTATGGCTATGCCTATGATGCGGACGGCACCCTGAGCAGGATAGTCATTCGCCCCTTGGGCAAAACGGTTCTGGCTGCTGATGCCGCTCCGGAAAATGAACGCAACGGCTCGGACGGCTGGTTGCACTGGTTTGGCGCAGCAAATCGTAAGGAAAGAGTGTGCCAGTGCCTCTCTGCATACCAACAGTTTCGCAACTCTTCTGATGCTGGCAAGCCGGAGAAGTCCGCTCTGGGAGGGGCAATGACCGGGAGCGCCCCTGCAGGGGCGGCATCGGCGCGGTCGTCACTCGTGCTGGCGTGCTGCTGCGATCATCTGGGCACGCCACGCCTGTTTGTGGGGCCAGACGGCAAGGTGGTCAAGGAGGTGGTGCGCAGCAGTTTTGGCAAAATTGTTTATGATTCCTTACCCTGCCTCTATGTGCCCATAGGTTTTTGCGCCGGGCTGGAAGACAGGGACACCCACCTCATACGGTTTAACTGGCGCGACTATGATCCACGCATTGGCAGATTTATGTCGCTTGACCCTGCAAACGACACGCGCGGCGATGGTGACCTCTACGACTATTGCGTGGATGACCCGGTCAACAGGCACGATGCCAGCGGGCTGGCCTGGGATGAGAGCAAGCATCCACGCAATGTCGGTGGTCAGTTTACCAACGCGGGGGGCAGCGCAGCAGGTTATTCTACCTATGGGCATGAATTGAGAGCGCCAGTATCCCGAGAGGTTATGTATCGGGCAGATGTTGGTCGCAATGCCATGAGCGAGAGGGAAGAGCTTAAACGGTCTGCCATATCGCGCAACGGCATGATGCGGAGGGAGGAGATTTTGCCGAATGACAAGCCATTGCCCAAGTGGGATCTCGACGCGGCTATAGCGCATCTGCAAAATGCGGCGCATGAACATTCAAAGAGTCGGTGCGGTGAATATGTCCACAAGGCAATTGATGCAGGCGGAATTAGACTCAACACAGCATACAATCCTAATGGGGTCAGTGCTAGTGGGTATGGCCCAATTTTACGGCACGCGGGTTTTCTCACCGTGGCCCCAGGCGAGAAACTACAAAAGGGAGATGTTGTCGTTTTTCAGCCCGTTAAAGGGCATCCAGATGGGCATGTTGCCATGTTTGATGGAAAACAATGGATATCTGACTATAAGCAAGACAGCATATACGCTGCCTCAGCCTATAAAAATGGTGCGCCTTATGTTGTTTACCGACGACCATAAATGAGCTAAGTGATATAGGTGGTTAAATCATTGCCTTCATTAGGGGGGCGTGACCGCTGACAACAGCCAAACCCGGCTCTCTGGTGGCAAACACAGCCACCGGGGCAGGGGGGCAAAGACAATAGAGGTATAAACGCATGCGCTTTCGTAAAATACTCATTTGTGTGCTCACAAGTATGCTGTGTTTTAGCATTTTTTGCCCCAAGGCGGCAGACGCAGCACAAACGCCGCAGGAATTTGTTAAGAAATTTTATGAGTGGTATCTTATAAAAGATTATGATCTCTCGGATGCACTCAAACAAGATAAACTGGCTGAGTATGTTGATGAGGAGCTGATTGCAGAACTCAGAGAAGAAGAAAAATGTCATGAGATGAGTTATTTCACGCAAATGGGCCCATTCTTTATCGGATTTAAAAATGCTAAAGTTCACGTTGGCGGTGTGCTGCATATGACAAACGATGTATTTGTCGTGCCTGTTACAATTACCAAAGAATCAATAGAAAAAATTGTGATCGTCTACGTACATAAAAAAGACGAAACATTTAAAATTCATTCCGTCTCAGACGCATATCCATACTAATTCGCGGGAATACCAATATGAAAAAGATTTTTCTTGTCTGCATGCTTCTGCTCGCGAGCTTGTTTCAAGCAAGCCCTCAATTTGCCCAAGCACAAGATGTAAAGTCTTTTGTGCGTAACTTTTATAGCTGGTATATTAAACAGTCTCTGCCGTTACACGGTAATCCTGTTTTTGATGATGCCATATTCAAATACGTGTGCAAGGATACTGCGAGAAGAGTGCGGCTTGATTATGAAAGATCGGTTGCAGATGCGGATTATTATCTGAAAGGGCAAGATGTTGATGAAAAATTATTGGAAAATCTTATAGTTGATAAATCCATTGCCGTAAATAATAGCCTCAGTCTTGTATCTGTGAGCAGGAGCTTTAGAAAGGAATACGTGCCCAGTGTTGTGGTATATGTAGAAACGACGAAGGGCGGCATGTGCATCAGCAAAGTAGAGCGCATTGAAGGGCGTAACCGTCGCGGTGAGGCGTACTGATTCACTACGATTATTGGTTGGTCGAGGTTTGCCATGTGCTCTCAGGCTGAGATCCGCGCGGTTGTGCTGGGCATGCATTCTCTCGCGTGTTCAAAACTGGCCGCAATCCGCGCTTAAAAGTTATCCATGCATGTGTCCGGTGAGCAATGTTTCGCCGGGCGCAGTTTGCAAAATCAACGTAGGAATAAGCATATGCACATTCGTAAAATACTTATTTGTGTGCTCGCAGGCCTGCTGTGTCTTGGGATTTTTTGCCCTAAGGAATCTGATGCAGCACAAACACCGCAGGAATTTGTTAAGGAATTTTATGAATGGTATCTTATTAAGCATTATGAAAATAAAGACATTCTTGAAGAGGAAAAACTGCCGGAATACGTTGAGGAATCTCTTGTTGAGTATCTTAAAGCCAAGCCGTCTTCTGATATATACTATTTTATACAACACGGTAGTAGCACTATGGCATTTAAGGATTGCCGTATCGTAGTGAAAGATACACTCAAAATGACAGATGATGTTTTTGTTGTCCCTGTCACGTTTAAGGGGGAAAACTTTGAGCGTGCTGTAATTGCATATGTAAAAAAAGTTGACTCTGGTTTTAAAATTGCGTCTGTATCAGACGCTTACCCATATTAAGTTGCAGGAAAATACATATGAAAAAATTTCTTTTAGTCTGCATATCCCTTGTCATAAGCCTGCTTCAGCCATGCCTACAATCTGCGCACGCGCAAGATGTGGAGTCATTTGTTCGTGATTTTTATAAGTGGTATCTTAAGCAATCACTGTCGTTTGTTAAACAACCTCAGCCGTTGTTTGAGAAGCTACCTGTTTTTGATCAAGACATATTTAAATACGTGTGCAGATGTACAGCCAAGCGCGTTCAGTTTGACTATAATAGAGGGGTCGGCGGCAATGGCGCTGATTATTATATAAAGGGGCAAGACGTTGTAAAAGAGCAGTTAGAAGATTTTAAGATCGGTGGGTCAATAGATGTGAGTGATAATCTCAGGCTTGTTTCTGTTAGTATGAGGAAGGAATACTCCCCATATATTGTAGTGTATGTGGAAAAAACAAATGGCAGTATGTGTATCAGCAAAGTAGAAGATTCTCCTGGGCCTAATTTCCGCGCCCCTGTGTACTGATTCGCGGCGCTTATTAATGGGTCACGTCGCGCCATGTGCTCTCAGGCTGAAATCAGCGTGATTGTGCTGGGCATGCCTTCTCTCGCGTGTTCAAAGCTGGCCGCAATCCGCATTTAAAAGTTATTCATGCATGCGCCCGGTGAACAGTGTTTCGCCGGGCGCAGTTTGCAAAATCAACGTAGGAATAAAAAAATGTGCATCCGCAAAATGCTTATTTGCGTGCTCACAAGCATGCTGTGTCTCGGCGTTTTTTGCCCAAATGCAGCAGACGCAGCACAAACACCGCAAGAATTTGTTAAGGAGTTTTATGGGTGGTATCTATCCAAGCATTATGAACATAAGGATATTCTAGAAGATGGAAAACTGCCAGAATATGTTGATGAGTCACTTATTGAGTATCTCAAAAAGAAAAGATCACCAGATTTATATTATTTTACGCAAATGGGCGAAACGATGCAATTTAAAGATTGCTGTGTGCTTGTGAAAAATGTTCTTACTATGACAGACGATATGTATGTTGTTCCTGTAATATTTAAGGGAAAAGATTTTTATAATGTCGTAATCGCGTATGTAAAGAAATCTAGATCAGAATTTAAAATTGCATCCATATCCGATGCCTACCCATACTAAATTAGCAGGAAATGTATATGAAAAAATTTCTCCTTATATGCTTGGTTTTTGGAATAGGATTGCTTCAATCCTGCCCACAAGTTGCGCGCGCGCAAGATGTGGAGTCTTTTGTGCAGGATTTTTATAAATGGTATATGAAGCAATCGCTGCCGACAGGTGATCGTCCTGTTTTTGACGATGCCATATTTAAGTACGTGTGCAAATGTACAGCAAAAAGAGTACGCCTTGATTATAAAAGGATGGTTGGTGACGCTGATTATTATCTTAGGGGGCAAGACTTTGGAAAAGAATTGCTGGATAACCTTATGGTAGGTAAATCCATTGATGTGGACGATAGTCTCAGTCTTGTGCCGGTGAGTGTGTCCTTTAGGAATGAGTACACACCGTATATTGTAGTTTATGTGGAAAAAACAAAGGGTCGCATGTGCATAAGCAAGGTAGAAGATTCCCATGGACCTAATTTCCGTGAGTCTGTGTACTGATTCGTTGTGATACTTGGTTGGCGGAGTCTTGTCATGTGCTCCCAGGCTGAAATCAACTTGGTACAAAGCATGATCGGCTAGAGACATGGGCAAGCCAGCAAAATCACCAGTAAAGAGTAAATTGCATGCAAGAATTCACAGTAAGAAGTGTTCGTCAGGATGATTTGGAGAGTATAGCTGAAATAGAATCCGTGTGCTTTCCTGCGGCTGAAGCCGCCTCACGGGCATCCTTTAAAGAAAGAATTGCGGCTTTTCCTGAGTCTTTTCTTGTGGCTGAAGTTGGCGGTAGATTGGTGGGGTATATTAACGGATGCGCTACCGATAGCCCCGTCATATTCGATGAACTCTTTTATAGCACGTCTCACCACAATAAGACTGGTGAAAACCTAACTGTTTTCGGGCTGGCTGTGATTCCAGAATTTCGGAAGCAAGGCATTGCCTCCCAGCTCATGAAGAATTTTGTGCAAACAGCTAAAAAGTTAGGCAAAAAGAAAGTCATACTGACGTGCAAAGAGCGACTGATTCGCTACTATGAATGCTTTGGTTATGTGAATGATGGAATTTCGAAATCAAGTCATGGCGGAGCGCAGTGGTTTGATATGACGCTTGCGCTTGATACGTAAAGTAAACTGTAAAAATTGCAGTGTGGAAAAAGTGGTTTACTTCTTCTCCACGCCGCCGCTTGCGGTTCTTTTGGAATTGCCAAAAAATAAGCCCGGCTTTTGGCCGGGCTTATTGCGTATATCTGCGGGTTAATCCCAGTGACGCTTGTCTTCGATGGGTCTGATCTGCGGGGGCAGGCTGCCGGGAGCCAGCACACGCAGTTCGGGGCGCAGTTTGATCTTTTCGCGGAACTGGTGCAGCAGCTCTTCTTCGCGCTTGAAGCCGCTGGTTTCCACAAACAGGGTCATTTCGTCGATGCCGCCGGGGTTGGTGACTTCGATCTGCCAACGCTTGATTTCTTCAAAGCGGCTCATGACCTGTTCAACCTGATGCGGGTACACAAACATGCCCATGATGCGGGCGGTGGTGTCCACGCGGCCCACAATGCTGCCAAGGCGCGGGCTGGTGCGGCCGCAGGCGCAGGGGCTGCGGTCAATGTACGAAAGGTCGCCCGTGGCAAGGCGGATGAGCGGGTAGGTCTTGTTGAAGGCCGTCACCACGATTTCGCCCACTTCGCCGTCCTTCAGCGGGATGCCCGTGTCAGGATGGCAGATTTCCACGTAGCAGCGGTTGGCAATGTGCAGGCCCGTTTTGTGGAAGCATTCGTAGCCGATGCAGCCCACGTCGGCGGTGCCGTAGCCCTGACGCATGACGAGGTCGTACTTCTTTTCCATCTGGGAGCGCATCTTTTCAGACAGGCGCTCGCCGGTGACAAAGGCCACTTCGAGGAAAAGATCCTTGCGCAGGTTGAGGCCTTTTTCTTCGGCCTTTTGCGCAAGGTGCATGAGAAAGCTGGGCGTGCCCACATAGCCGGAGACACGGAGCTTCTGCATGATGTCGAGCTGGGTGGCGGCGTCTGTAGGGCCGGCGGGAATAACCGCGCAGCCCAGGTTGCGCAGCGGCTCTTCAAACATGAGGCCAGCGGGCGTCAACTGGTAGTTGAACGTGTTCTGCACGGCGTCGCCAGGGCGAAAGCCAACGGAATAGAAGGCTTCGGTGTAACCCCAGTAGTCTTCTCCACGGTCTTCGGGATCGAAGATGGGCCCAGGCGACAAAAAGATGCGCTTGAGCTCGCCGATATCCTTGGTCAGCAGACCGCCCAGGCGCGGCCCCATGGACTGAAGGAAGATAAGTTCTTTCTTCTTCAGGATGGGAATGTGCTTTATATCGGTAAGTGTTTTGAATTTCTCCACATTGAACTGCGCACGGTCGAAGCGTTTTTTAACGTCTTCTGAATAGCGGTATGCGTAGGAGAGCAAATCTTTGAGCTGAATAAGGCAGTACTGACGACGCTCACTTTCGTCCAGTACTTCTCGGCGGCTGTATATGCCTTCTGTGCGGTCTTTACGGGTCATACCTACTCCATGGGGCGCGGTTGGTTTTGCAATTGGTGAACATAGACACTCCAATTGTAAAACGCAAGCATTTTTTTAAAAATTCAAATATAACAAATAGTTATATGAATAAATTTTTTGCGGCATCGTGCGCCTTTTGCACGACCTTTCATTTTTGCAGTTGTGTTGCGCTGCCTGACGCATCGGTATCATTGCCATTTTTGTCGCTTGGGGCTGCCGCGCCAGCCAGATCAAGGCAGCGGGCGCGCAGGCTGTCGTACACAGGCTCGGAGCGCAAGGCATTGGCGGTGAAGGCGGCAATATAGGCCGTGAGCACCACCGTGGGAATGTTGTGGAACGATCCTGTCATTTCAAGCAGCAAAAATGCGCCGGTCAGCGGCGCGCGCACAGAACCGGCAAAAAGGCCTGTCATGCCAAGGGTCAGCACAGTGGCGGTCTGCTCCGGGCTGATAACTCCGGCAGATTGCAGGCCCGAGGCCATGCATGCCCCGCCAATGGAACCCATGAGCAGCACTGGCATCAGCAGGCCGCCGGAAACGCCGGAGGCAAAGCTTATCCATGAAAAGGCCATCTTTACCGCCAGCAGGCCAAACAGGCCCAGCAAGGGCAGGGGCAGGCTCTCAAGCTGTAAGGTGCTGAAGCCAATGCCCACAAGCACCTGCGGGCAGAGATAAAGCAGCGCGCCAGCCAGCATGAAGGGCAGGAGCACGCGCAAGGGGCGGGGCATCAGGGGGCTGTGGTCGGCCCAATGGGTGAGGCGCAGCAGTATCAGATTATAAAAAGCGCCCAGAACGCCCATGGCTACGCCGACTACGGGGATGACCCACCACTGCGTCCAGTGGATAAAGGGCTGTTGCGCAAAGGGGAACACCAGGCCGAATCCAAGCAGAACCTGCACCACAAACCATGCGGCAAGGGCGCACACGCCCGTAAACAGCAGCATGGGGGCGCTGAGGATGGTTTTCATTTCTTCAAAAGCAAAGAACATGCCCGCCAGGGGCGCGCCAAAAGCGGCGGCAAGCCCGGCAACGCTGCCACCCACAAGGTAACGCGGCAGGCTCTGCCCACTGCGCTCGCCCCACAGGTGCCCCACGCCAGCCCCCACGGCCGCGCCCATCATGATGGAAGGCCCCTCGCGGCCAACCGACAGGCCACCGCTGAGGGAAACGAGCGTTCCGGCAAATTTGCACAGCAACACGCGCAGCCAGTTCATGCGCATTTGCCCGCGCACCATCAGCTCCACCTGCGGAATGCCGCTGCCGCTCACGAGGGGTTCAAGGCGCAGGGCCAGCAGTGCCAGCAGGGCCAATATCGCCAAACCGCCGAAAATCCAGGCGGCCACAACAGGGTCATAAAGGTCGTGCTGGCGTATGGTGTGCACAAGCGCGGCGTTGATGTGGTCGTAAGCAAGGCGAAAAAGGCCGATAACAGCGCCAGTGACGCCGCCGGTAACAAGGGCCTGCATGATGACGCGCCTGACGCCAATGTTGCGCAGGGCATCGAGATCCCGCAAGGTTGGGGGTATGGGACTGTGAAAAGGCACGATAAATCCTTGATTTGATCTGTTGACGGGGGGAAGTATGGCCGGAAGAAAGCCATATTTCAAGCCGTTGTGCAAAATTCTTAAAAAAAAGCTTGCCAAAGTCAGCGCAAGTAGATAGAAGACGTTTCCAGCCGCTGTGAAAGAGCAAACGCTCTGGCGGTAAGGCCTAATGGGCCGAGGTAGCTCAGTTGGTAGAGCAGGGGACTGAAAATCCCCGTGTCGGCAGTTCAATTCTGTCCCTCGGCACCAGTAAATACAAGGACTTATGCTTTCTGCATAGGTCCTTTTTTTGTATTTCTGAAATTTTATCCCGCTCTTATCCCGCGATCGTCGAGTATGAAGCGGTTATTTGAGGTATTGTTTGGTAAGAATCTAAGCGCTAGAGCCGGCAAGAACTCTTATTAAATTTCGCCAGTACCCCAAGGTTTGCGTTCAAGCAAGACAATCGCTATCTTCCCAGCATGAGCACAAGCAAGGAACACTTCCTTCCCCTCAGGCCATGCATCAAGTGCGGCAAAACTCCTCAGCTTGAAGCCTCTAGACCGGAGGGAAGAACTCAGGATATTTACAAATATGCCTGTGAATGTGGCAACTGCCCACTCCAGTGGTCTGTCAGCAAGTCTGCTGCAATTCGTTTGTGGAATGCATATGTTGCGACTTGACCTATACTTCAATCAAAAAATAAAAGTATAGCAAGGGCAAGGAAGCGGGAAAGCCCCGTTTCCCTGCCCAAGAATCAACACTGATTCTTACCTGCCTTCGCTTTCAGGCAAGGCCAGCCTTTTCGGTTCTTCTTCAGCATTGCATCTGCCGTCTTTTCGATTTTCCAATTCCACTGAAACCGCAGCCGCTGTGAATACTCCTGCGATCCCTGCCAGTATGCCGCCTATAAATGCCCATTTACTGCCCATATTCTTGCTCCTTTCTGGTTGCCGAGTACGGCTAGTCATCCCAATTATCCTTGATTGCCTGAAGTACAGCTATAACAACTGGTATCCAGTTCAGGTAATTCATCTACCCTCCCTTCATTTAGCAGCGCTGGATGCGCCGCTTTTTGTTAAGTAAGAAGAAACGAAATATCCCCGTTCGGCACCAAGGTATGAAATCGATGGGGACCATCATATCGCACCACCTTTGAGCAAGGCGACCTGCAGCATGGCAAACATTGCGGGCACCAGATCGTGCAAGTCGTTGACCACCCTGCTGGTGTGTGGCAGCAGGCATGTAATGTGCTCATCCCGTATGCCAAGGCCATAAACTTCAAAGCCGAGTTTTTGGGCCACCCCGATGGCATTGTTTGCAGCCAGTTGGTTGTCCGGCATGCCGTCAGTGATTACCAAGATCATCTTGCGTTGTTCTTTGAGAGGCAGCATGGTTTGCAGTACCCACCACAAAGCCCCAGCCAAGGGGGTTCCGCCAGAAGCCAGAATGTCGAACCTATCAGGCAACGGCTGCCCATGCCGCATTATTGGGAATACAGAGTTTGTGACCGTCGTAGCGGGGAAAACCGTAACCGCTGGGTTCACGCCACGAATATGGCTCAGGGCAGTTGCCACGGCATAGCAGGCCCGATTGGCAAGATTAATCGGTGCGCCAGCCATGCTTCCGCTTACGTCCAGCAGGATATGGACAGCGGTGTTAACGCCTTGCTGCTCAGATTCTTTTTGAAAAACACGAGCATTGCCGACCTGCAGACGGTGCAGCGAATTGGCGTGCAGTGTGCCCCTGCGACCAATACTGCATCGCCTTTGTGTCTGTGCCTGCAGAAAGCCCTGAAGGCGAGTGCGCAGGGCAATGCTGGCCTGAAGGGCTTGCAGTTTATTTTCTGCTGGCAAAGGGGCTGCATGCCGGGTGCCTTCCACGGCCACGGTCAGTGCGTCACCAGCGGATTCTGCGCTGCTATTGGCAAGCTCAATCGACATGATTTCGCCGAGTTGCTTGGGGAGATCCTGCGCCTCTGCATGAAACAAGGCCTTAAGCGGTAAAGCACTCGACAGTTGGACTGGTTCAGATTGCTGGTTGATTTGTGTGGCAGAATCGTTGGCTTCCCCTGTCGCTCTTGGTGTGGCTCCCTGACCCTTTTTATTCGTGCTTTCGCTGGTTGCAGTTGGCTGAGGTGGTTCCCACTGCCTGACGCATATGGCAATTTGTCGAGCATATTCGACTGCTGCCGCTGTATCCGGGCAATGGATGTAAACCTTGACAAAAATGGCATCCAAAGCATCTTTCAAGCTGGGGAAGTGCTGCTCCATGATGCTTGCCGCGTGTTGGCGTGCCGGGGTCACCTCATCCACATCCCACGCCCGTACCGTCAGCAACACATAGTCCAAAACAGCAAGGGCCGGGGAATCGTCCCCGGCCCTTGGCTGTGCTTGCTCTACAAAGAATCGTCGTATCAGCCAGTTCAAGTTTCTCCGGCAGCCGGGGAAAATACCCGACAGCTTCTTTTCAACACGCCAGTCCTCAAGACAGTTAAACAGGTTGAAGGTCACAGGATCAAGGTTTGCAGTTTTTAGCACACTAAAATCTGTGTGCCGTATATGGGCAGCCTCATGGTCTGTAAACCCCTTGGCGAGTGCCAGCAATTCCGGCTCGCAATCCATGGGCAACGATGGCAAGTGGATAACCCTACCGTTGGTGCAGGCTTCCTTGCCGCCGATACGTACCTGCACCCCATAGCGATCGCCAAGGATGGACGCCAGCAGGGGCAGACAGTTGAGAACGTCTTTTGTACGTACCATGGCGTCACCACAGACCCAGGCTGGGTATGGCAGGATGCGGCAAAGCGCTATCTGCCACGGGAATCTCAGGCAGGATGGGCTCATCGTCCATATTCCCATCCATGGTGTCATCCATCTGTCCAGCAAGGCCGTCCGGCTCGTGGATAACGTCCGGACCAGCCAACAGGGCATCAAGCACAAACGCCGGGCCGTAGCCCTCAACAACTTTTTGGGCGTGGCCCACAAGAGCCGTACTGTCTTTGAGCAGGCAGACCAGCCCTTGCAAAAGCAGCAGGTCTGTACCGGTGATGTTGCCCTTCTTGGGCATGCGCAACAGTGCAGCCTGCACGATGTCAGCTACCGGGGCCACATGTGGCTCTACAAATGACAAGCCCGTAAGCTTGGTATGCAGGGTACGCAACGGCGAAAGCGCCTTGTGGGTTACCTCTGTCTTGCCGTGGTAAACCCTGCGCCAGATATCATCAGCCGACTTGGCCACTTCATCAAACAGGGTGCCGCCGAGGCCCTGCACCTCTTCCGCCAGACCGGCTTCCAGCACAGCGGTGTTGTCTGCGTGCTGCTCAAGCGGGGCCACCTTATACAACTGCCAGCGGAAATCCATGCGGGCTCGTACATAGTCAGGCCCCACAAGGGAGTTACGGATAATTTCGCCCCACTGATGGTGCTTCTCAATCCATGCCTGCACATTTTGGTCGTAGCCAGCCAGAAACGCTTCCTTTTCTTTCTGGAATTCTGTGCGGATGTTGAGTAGCTCTTGCACAATTTCGCCGGCCTTTTCTTCTGGTATGGCCCAGCCAGACATGAACCGCACCCCGTTCCGGTCAAGGTAGTTGAAGGCGCGGGCTTTGAGTGTGCCGAACACCTTGAGGTTTTCCGGGTCGGCAATGCGCTTTGAGCCCAGAGAAGCCAGATCTTCAGGGGGTAGTTCTGCGCCGCCCAAGTCCTCTTGGCTCATTTTGCGACGGGCAGACCACAAGCTGACGTTGAGATTAAGGGCCAATAAATTTTCCAAGATGCGGATGTCAGAAACAAGTTGAGTCATAGTAGCCTCCTAGAACGAGCTTTTTGTTGTATTAAGGGAGTAGCCTGCGTTGAGCTTCTTTGCTGCACGGGTTTCAAGCTCCATCACGGAACTGTTGCCCTCACAGTTTTCGGCGGGAATAAAGTGCTGCTGGCCAACGGTGTCTGGCTTGCCCCACTTTAGCGTGAGGCCCACAGGGCTAGCTTCGCCGATCCAGAACTTGCCGTTCTGTTTTTTGCCGGAAAGGTTGTGAATTACCTGAAGATGAACGAGGGGCTTGGCCACTGTCGGTGTGTGGTGCAGATGGCCGCGCATGAAGCGTAGGGCTTGCTCGCCTTGCAGGATTTCAATTTCTGCCGTTACGGTTTGGGGGGACTCAACTTCCACCTGTTGAGGGAACATGCGCTGAGCCAGCTCGTGCAACATTGCGCGGGTTTCACGGCTTGCACGGTAGGCCAGCGCCCGGTCGAGGGCGTAGGTGACAGGCTGTACGCCCTGATGGGCCAGCGGCTGAAAGCGAACGGTCAGATCCCCCCATCGCAGCAAACTGCGAGTGGAAAATGTAACTTCAATGGCGTTGGTCATATTGCTGGTGGAAGCCTCGCCCATGAACAGCTTGCGAACCTCATTGGCATAGTCCACCATGGTGGCGCACAACGATTCGGGAAGCGAAGGGAAGCGCCGTGCGAGCAGGCGCTTTTCCACCTCGGCAGATGGGTAGCCAACTTCACAAATTGTGAAGCGGTCCAGCCATGCAAGGTTTTGCCGCTGGGTGCCCTGGTAGAGGCCGGTGTCATCGCCACCGCCATTGGTATTGGCCGTGGCAACCAGACGGAACATGGAGTGCGGCGCAATCAGTTCGCCGCCGTTTTCCGCTATGCACAGGGGGGAGCCGTCCAATACGCTATTCAGCCCTGCTGCAATCTCTGGCGAGGTCAGGTCGATCTCATTCAGCAGCAAAAGTGCGCCGTAACGCATGGCAAGCGCAAGCGGGCCGTACTCGAAGGTCATGTTGCCATTTTTTACTGTCAGGTGACCAACCAGGTCGGCAAACTCCAGCCGCCCGTGCCCAGTAACCTCAAAGACTGGATAGTTTAGGCGGGCTGCCAGCTGCTTGATGCATGTCGTTTTGCCGCAGCCTGTAGGGCCGAAGACGTACAGCGGGTCCTGGGGGTTGAGAAACCAGACCACAACATCGCGGCTGGACTCATGGAAGATATATTCGTGGTCAATAGCCGGGGTGTAGGCCGAATGGACGGCGAAGCCTCTGACAGTGGTGCCGGATGGTTTGCCGCTGAAGACCTGACCGGCATCAAGATCCGTGGGCTGCAGCTTACAAAGGTCGTTGATATTATTCATGCCTGGCTCCTTAAAACGAAAACTGCCCCAGGGTGGGGCGGTTTTGGCGAACGGGATAAAAGTGAGGGGATGGTCATGAGCGCCCTATTTTTCAGTTTATTGGCGAAATGCTCAATTTTTCGAAAGGTGAGCCGGTGCGCTCGCAACGGGCCAGCAAGGTGTCCACGTCGATGTCGCCCTGATGCTTAGAGTGAAAAATATCGGTCAACTCCTCCCGCAGTGCATCCTTGTCTAAAGTAGTGCGCCCTGCTGCCACTGACATGCGGAATCGGTAGTTCCCCGTGTCTACCCAATCCCGTGTGCCAGCCTGGCGGTGAACAAGCTTGAGCACTGTTTCCATCTCTTTTATTTCGCTATCTAAAGCGGTGCGCTGCTCCTTGAGGGCCGCCAGCTTTTCCAGAGCTGGTTCCCATTGGGGCATTTGCACACCCTGCGGGAATTTGGGGCAGTCTCCGTTGTGTTCGCAGTACGAGCACAACGGGTAAAAGCCCTGAGCGCAACCCACCTGTGCCAGGGTTATGTGCCCGGCGCGGAAATCTGCAAGTTCGCCCCAAAGTTGTGCCGCATGGTCAAGGGCAGTATCCAGCATGGCCTGATTGAAGCCATAGGGGCCGAACGCTTTAACCTCCTTCATGGAAAGGCAGAGCAACCATGCCTCCATACTTGTCTCGGCAGCAGTTGCGGGCAGCTGAAGGCCAAGCTGGGCACGGCAAAGTTGAGGGAAGGTCATTTTTTCATGCAGAAGCGTACCGTCCTCAGCACGAAGGCTGAAGACGGACTTGCTCCATGCTTTTGTCAGCAGGCCGATCTGTCCGTGCAGTTGCAGCAGGTGGGAATCGTGCGGGGTGCCGGGTAGCTTGTCGGTGCTTTTTACTTCCAGAATGCGTATGGCATTGACGGGTGCGCCCCATACCAGCACAAAATCAAGGTGGGCTTTGATGGGCACGCCCTGATACTGCCAGTTGATCTCAAGCTGCGGTAATACATGCAGACCCAGTGATGCCAGAGCCTGCCCAACTCCGGACTCGAACCAGTGCCCGCGCTGAAGTGTGAGCAGGCGCTCCAGACTGTTTGTAGTGGGCAGCACCTTTCTGGCCAGTGCAGCCCGTGAACATTCCCAGTGCTGACCGATGTCGCTCATACCAATGTAGCTGGAGCGGTCGCCCAAATGGGCAAGTGTGTCTTTGTGAGCCACGGCTTGCAGGCCCTGCCTGATTAACGCCCGTAATCCTTCCGTGCGGTCCTTCTGTTCCATGGTTTAGCCTCCATAAACGTGAAAGGGCCGCCATCAGGCAGCCCCCTCACTCGGTATTTTTATTTTTGCTATGCGGCATCAACATACTTCCACCACAATTTTCTCTGCGAATTCCAGCGGAAGCCCGAACCAGTCAGTAATTCTTTTTTGGCCTGCGTGTTGCCGGTGGCAATGATGCACGGTCGTCCGTCCTGAGCGGTAACCTGCTGGTAGGTGACACCTTCAAGCGGTGGAAGGCTTTCAAGGCTGGCTGACGGACGATTTGAAGGGGTTGAAATGTTGTTCGTGATGGATGGGTCGCGTTGTCGGACTTTTTGCGATTCAGAGACGACTGTGGGCAATTTAGGCCGTGTAGACGATTTTTTGCCATTTTTAGCCCCTTCGCCATCGTCATCTTCGGTTACCATGCCCAACATGGCGGTTAACGCGTAGCGACGAGCATAAGTAATTGCCGATCCCATGCCCTGCGGGTCGGCCTTGGGCAAAGGAATCACAGCAAGAGAGCTTTGCCACTGGCCAGACTCTGCATGTGTCAGCTTGGTAACCAGCCCTAAGGAGTTGGGCTGTTCCACAGGCACAGGATACTGGCACAGCCAGATGCCATTTTCGATGAGCGCATCACGGCAGGCGTCCATGACGTTGTTGAGGCTGGCGTACCAGCTTTTGGTAAAAGGATTTTCGGCATCCCTAGTAATTGGCTGCACGGTTCGCTGCACGTTAAGCAGGGCCTTTGCCAAATCGGTAATGTTTTCTGATTGATATTGGTTCATATGAAAATCCTCCTTCGATAGCAAAATGACAAAGCCCCGCCCAGCTTAGTGCTGGGCAGGGCTTTGGGGGGGTGTTTGAAATATTACTCTGGTGTTCTTGAAAGAGTAATATATTCTTAAGATTTGACGAATAACATTGTCCCATATTCCATCCTTATGCTCCTATGCCACACTAAATTTTTCAATGGAATATTTTTCGGGGGGAGGGTCAGAACAGCAAGGGAATTTAAGTGTATTAAGATAGTCTTTACGCGCTTGCTTGCCCCGTAGAAAATCGATTTCAGCGTCCAGGCAGAATGATTCCGGAAGTGTTTCGCCCCGGCCGAAAGCACTGCTACGTCGTTCTCATGACGGAACTCCCAGACCTCGACATCCTTGCCGTCGGCGGTCTTCAGCTGTTGGTCGGTGTCGACCAGCCATTTAGTGTGTTCCGAAGTCCAAGGCATTCACGTCCCATCCCTGATTTAGTTGCCCTTCAATTTCAACAGCTCATCGTCCAGTCCGTAGCGAACCACGTCGATCCGGTCGCTGCGTTTTGAAACAAAATCTCCTGTCAACACGGGGAGCTGGAATGGGAAGAATGTCGGGTTGTTCAGGAGCAGCCCTAATACGCCCTTGGCCTCTGGGGAGGCCAGGAGTGCTGACTCGAACATCAGGATGGCCAGGCTTGGCTCGGCAATGCTCACAGGAGCAGCTTTCTCATAGCAGCCCTTGGCCTCGGAATCCTTCAGGGCTCCCCAGGCGACAAAAGATCGGATGATATATTGCGCATAACGGCTAACGGTTTGCCGGTCACCATACAGCTCCTTGAGGCGATTGATGATCTGCGTTTGGGTCACCTGATCCTGCAAGGCTAGTAAACGGCCAGTCTGTCGGGCCACATTGAACCAAAATGGATAGACCGCCGAGATCATCCCCCAGTGGATCGCCAGGGCCATGGACGGGTTTTTCCTCAGAAACGCCAGCGAGGCATCCCGGAATGGAATCAACTCGGGGTCAGGAGAGACCCAGATCTTCATCAGATTGTTGACGACAAAGGTCCTGGTCTGATCGCTTCGTTCGCCTTCGGAGCCGTTGCCTTTTCGATCCGCGATAAACTCATGCAGCTCCTGGCGGATGGTTTTGGCGTCGAGTCCCGCCAGCAGCAGATTGGCTGCTTTCTGCATCCACTCGAAACGAATCACCTGCTTGATGCCAATGGCTTCATGTCTTTTGCCCATCACCGTGTCCTCCTTTCAAACTTCACAAGGGGCACGATTACTTCTTCGATGGCTACACCGCCGTGACCTACGATGGCATCTCCCGGGTTCACGAATGCGTCGCGTCCACCGGCCACCAGGGGAAAATAACCTGCTGGCAATCCGACCGGCTGCCACTCGTGGGCAAAAGGGAAGGCCCCAGCCACCTGAACTCGGAGTTCCGGCGTGGGATAGACACGAACACGCTCGCCGCGAGTTTCGGCAATCACACCTTCAGACGGTCGGCCTTTGCCTTCGCATTGGATGTTGCCGTGATCGGCCGTCAGCCAGACCTCATAACCGTATTCCAGCAGATGGCCGACCAGGGCAGCCAGGAATCCACCCCGGCACCACTGCTTGATCTGGTTGTGCATCCCGGCCGCGCCGAGTTGCATTCCGTGCATGATCTTGTCCACTTTATCCACGACCAACCCCACCACCTTGGTCTTCCCGGGGTAGATTGAGGAGTCGAGGACGCCCACAGCATCGCCGTCGCCAAGACCTCGCTGGTAAGCGACATCCAGCCGGGACAGACCATGGCCTTCCCAGAACTGCTTCCAGAGTTTCTCTTCGCTGTTGGTCGAGTTGATGGATGACGGGAAATAGAGCGGCGGCTTGCCCGAGAATATCGATTGCCGCGATACCGAGGTCAGCGTCGGAATCCAGGCGAAGATCGCGGATTCGCGCATGACCAGATCGGCGTCCTGCTTTTGCAGAAGCTGGCGAATGGTTACCCACTGATCCAAGGCCAGGCCGTCAACCACAATCAACGCCGCACGGTTGCTACCGGAGTCCTCGATATCCCTTGCCAGGCGGCGCGGCACATGGTGCAGCATGGCTGGATTGGTCGGCGGCAAGTTGATCAGACTGGAGTAGTGGTCCGCCAGCCAACCGGTGAAGGTCAAGTTCAGTGCATCGCCGATTTCCCTGAGCCGGGTCTGATACTCGGTGCTGTTGCCACAGTGAACCAGCGAAGAAAGTTCGGCCCATTTCAATGCAAAGGCGGTCCAGTCCGAGTAACGCGCTTCCGCAGTGGGCAGTTCCTTTTCGACAAGGTCAAACAGGCGGGAAATCCGAAGCGCGTCATTGTCGGTGCCGGAGGTTGCGATGCCGCTGCGGACCCAGGACCCGGCATCCACTTCAATGTCCCTGGCCTCAACCGGGGTGAGGTTTCCTTCCAAAAAAAGATTGTCGATGTAGACCTTGATGTCCTGATGGTCGAACGGCAGGAGGTCAGGGCCGGGCATAATTGAGGCTGGCCGCGGATGTTGCTCTCGCCACGGCGGCATGTCCGGCCAGTGCAGCAACGGGCACGTAGTATGCCGTGACGGCTCAATCAGTCCAACGTGCACATGCCGTGCGGATTCGAACGTGGATGCGAACAAGGGATAAAAAGCAATGCCGCCCGCAACAGGGCAAGAAGTAGGGCTAGGCCAGGTGTAAACCTGTGCCTTGTGAGCAGGCTTGGCGTCGAAATTCAGGCTTGAACGACCTGCCCCATTGGCAACCTGGCGCTTTTAAACCTGAGCGCCGGGTTGATGTTCTTGTGCGGGCTTGAGACCGCGTTTGCAGCATGAAAAGTCAGAGATTGCGGCAGCCACCATAATCCCTTTTTGCTGGCCGTCAGCCCACCTTTGGGAAAGAGGTTTTTTGTCGCCAGTCTGCGCCCCGCAGCCCCCGCTCACCCCAACTGCTCAAAATAGTCAGGGCGGCTAGGATCGTACCAGATGGTCATTGTGCCATCGCTGGACACTTTTATTCCCACTCCATATTTTGACAAAGTGCAGGCAGCCGCGCGCCGTCCTCCGCCGGAGGAGCCGCAGTTGATCTTTAAAATGGCTCCTGCCGCAAAAATTGTTCCGTCTTCAAAAATGATTGTCGCTCCATCCATAGAGAGTATTTCTTGGCGCAGTTGCCGCGAAAGTTCATAAAACTTTTTTCCGCCGACAATCGAATTAAGAAGTATTGTCTTGTCATTTTTCTTTTTCACAAGAATATCTTCTTCAGAAACAAAATCCATGCAGTCCCTGATGCAGTTTCCGTCATAGACAGAGCTTCTTTTGATTACTCCAATGCACGCCCCCTTACGTTGGAAAGACGCATCAATAACACTGGCGTATACGGATTTGAACGTAGCGGATGGAATTTCCGCCACATCAAGAACTTTAAGTAAAATTGGCGCAGCATTAATTGTTGAAGAATAAATTTCGTGTGGAAAATAGCACCACTGCCCCCTGCGTTTTGCAAACACAAGACATTTGTTCTTGAATATCAATATTTCGCAATTATTGTTCAGACAAAATGCATACCTGCTTTTTGAAGTCCAGGCCGCAACTGGCAGATATTCCAGTGGTGCAAAATAATCTTCGCTTTCATAATTTTTTGATGGTGAAAAATGGTCAACAATGCCGCCCTGCCTGCTGCACACCAGTAACGAATTGCAAGCCGAAGTAAGAACACGTGAAAAATCATGCTTACAGATATCATGCAGTTTATTTCGAGAAAAATTCAGACTTTCGTCAATTCCTATGGAAAACGATATATTTTGCCCCTCGTATGTTTCTATGGAAAATTCTTCAAGAATATTCAGTACCGTCAGTATGGTTTTGTAGTTTGAATACGAAATTGCCTTTGAAATGCCGAGCAGTTGCGCTTGCGGCAAACAGGCATTGAGGTAGTTCGGCAACAGTTTTTGTGAAAACAGCATGCGCATTTCATGGGAAATACATCTAGCAATTTCAGATTCTTCCTGAGTAAAGCCGAGCGCCCGCTTTATGCTATAAGAGCTTCCCGCTCCAGTGAATATATCAATATTAATGGCATCATAACTATCGCCATCAATAGCTCCACCTGTCACGCCCCTGTTTTCATAGGCGACGGCCCCAAACAGCGAGGCGAAATATCTTGTTATTATTTCCATCCGCTTTTTTGCTGACCACATAGGTAAACTCCATGCGCATGCAATCTGCATGATGTATTTTGCGCCAGACTGAATGCAGCATTCTTCTGCGGCATTGCCAGCTGACCCCACAGTTCTGACCGGGTTTTGAGGCCATTTGTTGTTCTAAACCAACCCAATCGCAGCAGCCTTCAAACCTTCCCCAACTCGGCGTTCCGCATTCCTCGCCGCCGGCAGCCAGGGCTGGCGCGCTACGCACATGCCTTCGGGCGTTGCTGCACCACTTCCCAACAATGCCGCCCGAGTCAGAACCAGCCCTCTGTCCTCTTATCAAATTCAGATATCGGTTGCAATCCAGATTGCAATTGTTATCTGAATTTGGTAACAGTGCGGTCATGTTGGTGAGACTGCGCAACCAAAGGAGGGAGCCATGAAAAGACTTACGCGACAGGAGAGCCGGGAACAGACACGGCAATCGCTTATCCACGCGGCTGAACAGGAACTTCTTAGGGTGGGCATTTATGAGGCGTCCATCCGCCGGATATGCGTAACAGCAGGGTACACGCTGGGGGCGTTCTATTCCAACTTCGGCAACAAGGACGAATTGTTGATGGAAGTGGTGGAAATCCATACCGCCCGCCTGTTTTCCTCGCTTGATGAACTCATCGACTCCAGCAACACCCCTGACTTCAAAACAATAGCCAAGGAAATCGGGTGCTGGCTCAAAGAAATTCAGATGGATCAGATTCTATCCAATCTTACCCTGGAATTTACCCTTTATGCCCGGCATAATGAACGGTTCAGCATCATCTATGCCGCTAACAAGGAACGCTGGCGCGGAAGGCTCGCCCAATCGCTTGGAAAGCTGTTTGACCACCTGGGGCAGACTCCCACCATGCCGTTGAAACAGCTGGCTCTTGCCCTTTCTGCCTTGTGGCAGGGCCTGGTTCTGGAATCTGTTGTGCCTGGAACAGATGCGGCCGACACCATCATCCCGGTCCTGTTGAATTCGCTGCTGGAAAAATCTCAAGCGGACAGCTCCAGGGAGCCTTAACCATGCGTCAGGCTGTGATTGCTTCGCTGGCGTTCCTGTCTCTGGCTTGTGCTGGTTGCCAGAACGCGTCCAAGGATGAGCCTCCACGGCCTGTGAAGGCCGCGATTGTGGAACAGGGTTTTGAACAGGAACCAGCGCTTCTGACAGGGCGCATTGCTGCCCACAAATATGTCAATGCGGCATTCCGCATTTCAGGAAAGGTGGCGGAACGCCTTGTTTCCGTGGGAGACTCCGTTGTCGCAGGCAAGGTATTGGCAAAGCTTGACGATGCAGTTGTGAAGGACACGTTGTCCTCTGCAAAAGCAGATGTGGCGGCAGCGCTGGCTACCCTTGACCAGACCAGAAAACAGGCCACCCGCGTGTCCAATCTGCTTTCCGAGCATGCCGTTTCAAAAAGGGAGCACGAAGCCGCCATTCGCCAGTACAAGGCGACGCTCGCCCAGCTTGAGGCAGCAAAAGCCCAGCAGCACACTGCAGAAGAACAGCTTTTGTATGCAACGCTTGTCTCGGATAGCGACGGCGTTGTTGTGAACAAGTTTGTTGAAACGGGAGAAGTTGTTGCTGCCGGGCAGCCAGTTTTCAGAATAGCTGAAAATGGCGCATATGATGCGGTTTTCGACATGCCGGAAAACCTGTTGGACGTTGTGCTTCCAGGCCGCACTATGGAAGTGTGTCTGGACAGGTTGAAGAACATTTGCTCCGAAGCAGAAATTTATGAGGTTTCCCCTGAAGCGGATTCCGCCACCCGCACATACCAGACCAAGGCCATTGTAAAGCAGGCTTCACAGATGCCGCTGGGAACAACTGTAGTTGGGCGGGTGGTTTTGCCTAAAAGCAGGGTCATCATCATTCCTTCAGCGGCGGTAGTCTCGCATGACGGACAGGCGGCGGTGTGGGTAATTGACAACGCCACAGGCAAGATTGCCCCACGGCCCATTGAGGTAAGGCAATACACAACCAGCGCTGTTGTTGTGGCGAGGGGCCTCAGCGCCGGGGAAAAAATTGTGACCGCAGGGGCGCAGGCCCTCAGGAAGGGGCAAAAAGTCAAGGATATCGCCAGTGATGAAGCGCATTAACTTATCAGAGTGGGCGCTCAATCATCAGGTTCTGATGATTTTTTTCATGGTGCTGGTTGTTGTTGCCGGTGTGCGCTCCTACTTTCATCTGGGGCAGAATGAAGACCCGGAGTTTACAGTCAAGACAATGGTTGTGCGCGCATATCTGCCTGGTGCGACGATTGAGGAGACCGTGCTGCAGCTTTCGGACAGGATAGAAAAAAAGCTGCAGGAAACCCCATCTCTGGACTACCTGAAAAGCTACACCCTTCCGGGTGAAACCACGATTTTCGTCAATCTGCTCTCCCGCACGCCGAAGAGCGAAGTTCCCGACATCTGGTATCAGGTGCGCAAAAAGGTGGGGGACATACAGCACGAGCTTCCGGCGGAAACGCGCGGGCCATACTTTGACGACGAGTTCGGCGATACTTACGGCATCATCTATGCTTTCACCGCCGACGGCTTTTCACACCGGGAACTGAAGGATTATGTTGAAGATATCCGCAACGAACTTCTGCACGTTCCCGATGTGGCCAAGGTAACCACCATTGGCGAGCAGGATGAAGCCTACTACGTTGAATTTTCTCCGCACCAGCTTGCCACGCTTGGCGTCAGCCGGGATTCCATAATTGCGGCCCTCCGCAGGCAAAATGCGCTGACCCCGTCCGGCACGGTTGATACGGGAAAAGAGCAGATTGTTCTTGAGCCAACGGGAAAATTCCTATCCGCGGAACAGCTGGCGAATGTTACCCTTTATGCGGATGGCAAAAAAGTTCGGCTGGGAGACATTGCGGAGGTTCGCCGCAGTTATGTTGATCCGCCGCAGCCGCTTTTCCGCTTTAATGGACATGACGCCATCGGTCTTGCCGTATCCATGCGCAAGGGGGGCGATGTCCTGCTGCTCGAAAAGAACATAAACACCACCATCGAGGCATTGCGCTCAACCCTGCCGGCGGGCATTGAAGAACACCTTGTGGCGAACCAGCCAACTGTTGTTCACGATGCCGTCAATGAATTCATGGAGGCGCTTTTCGAGGCGGTGCTGATAGTTCTGGGCATCAGTTTTCTCAGTCTCGGCGTCCGGGCCGGGGCCGTTGTGGCTTTTTCCATTCCCTTTGTGCTGGCCTTTGTGTTTGTCGGCATGGAAATCTGCAACATCGATTTGCAGCGTGTGTCTCTGGGCGCCCTGATAATTGCGCTCGGTCTGCTGGTTGATGACGCCATGATTACCGTGGAAAGCATGGTTTCAAGGCTGGAGCAGGGATGGACCAAGGCCAGGGCCGCCACATTCGCGTACACGTCCACCGCCTTTCCCATGCTTACCGGCACGCTCGTGACCATATTCGGCTTCATCCCCATAGGACTGGCAAAGAGCTCCGCCGGAGAATATACGTTTTCTCTTTTTGCCGTGGTGTGCATGGCGCTGCTTGTTTCGTGGTTCGTCGCGGTGCTGTTTGCACCCCTTATCGGCGTAAAGGTGCTGAAAGAACATTCACAGCAACACAAGGCGGAACCGGGAAGGGTGGCAGGCATTTTTCACCGCGCTCTTCTGGCTGTCATGCGCCATCCCAAAAAGATGGTGGCCGCCACGCTGCTTGCCTTTGTGCTGGCCCTCGCCGCTCTGCCGCTTGTTCCCAAACAGTTTTTCCCTTCATCGGAACGCCCGGAACTTATGGTGGACATGACCTTGCGGCAGGGCAGCTCCATCAAGGAAACAAACCTTATCGCGCAGCGGTTTGACGCAATCCTTGCCGCAGATCCTGGCGTAGACCACTGGAGTTCCTATGTGGGGCGCGGCGCAATACGTTTTTATCTGCCGCTGGATGAACAGTTGCAGAACGATTTTTTTGCCCAGACGGTTGTGGTCACCAAGGGGCCGAAAGAACGTGAACACGTTCAGGAGCGCTTGCAGGCGGCTCTTGACCATGAGTTTCCCGAACTTGTCGGTCGGGCGTACGCCATGGAGCTTGGGCCGCCAGTCGGATGGCCCGTGCAGTACAGGGTGTCCGGCAAAAACCTGACCCAGGTGCGCAAATATGCCGAAGCTGTTGCTGCGCTGATGGCAGGCTCGCCAGCATTGCACAACATAAACATGAATTGGGGAGAACCGGGACGTAAAATGCGCATTCACGTCCGGCAGGATGAAGCCCGGCGTATGGGGCTTTCCTCCTCGGCTATTGCCCAGGCGCTTTATTCAACGGTGTCCGGCGTCAGCGCAACGCAAATAAGGGATGGAATATATCTTGTTGATGTTGTGTTGCGCGCAAGAACAGAGGAGCGCACAACCATTGAAGACTTGCAGACGCTGGATGTGCCCTTGCCCGATGGCCGCTCCGTGCCGCTGGGTGTTGTGGCGGACATGGAGTATGTGCAGGACTACCCGTTGATATGGCGCAGGGACAGAATACCGACCATGACCGTGCAGGCCGACGTGAAAAAAGGCATCATGCCCGACACCGTTGTGGAAAAACTCCAGAAAGACATGCATGCGCTTCAGGACAGCCTTCCGGCGGGCTACCACATAGAAACCGGCGGCTCGGTGGAAGAAAGCGCCAAATCCCAGGAGTCTGTGGTTGCTGCAATTCCCATAATGGTTTTGCTCATACTTACCGTGCTGATAATCCAGCTGGAAAACTTCAGGCATCTGGTGCTTGTGATCTGCGTTGCGCCACTGGGAGTTATCGGCGTGGTGCTGGGGCTTCTGATCACCCATCAGCCTATGGGCTTTGTGGCCTTGCTGGGGGTGGTGGCCCTTATCGGCATGATCATCAGAAACTCGGTAATTCTTGTGCACCAGATTGATTGCGAAAAAAAATCCGGGAAATCTGACTGGGATGCGGTTGTGGCCGCCGCCACCATCCGCTTCAGGCCAATCATGCTCACGGCAGTTGCGGCTATTCTGGGCATGCTGCCCATTGCCCCGACCATTTTCTGGGGGCCAATGGCCAATGCCATAATGGGGGGCCTTGCAACGGCAACCGTGCTGACGCTGCTTTTTTTGCCAGCGTGCTATGTGCTGTGGTTCCGCATTGCCGAAACACAACCCGAGGCAGGAGCAGAAAACGCCAGTGACCGCACATGATGATCCCGCCCTGTAACGGCATTGAGGAAACTGGCGCAGCGCGCCAGTGACAATAGAGGCTCAGTGGGTTCTGCAACATCAGAACCCACTTTTTTATGGCTGTGGTCGCCGCCCCATAGGATTCCCGACTTCCGGAAGGCAGAAGGAAAATGGCAATCAGGCTTTGCAGCAATGCAGCATCCCGCCCCAAGGATCGCGCTCACGGGGCAAGCATTACGAGAACGTTCCCGCACAAGAGCACATTTAAACCTTTCCGCAGTACCCCAAGGCGCTATGAACTGCCCATGAGCAGACCTAGCCGGAAAGCTCCCCAAGCTCCTTCAGCCGCTGCTCCACAAACTCCCAGCGCTGCAAAAGCTCCGTCTGCTCTTCTTCCAGTTTCACAAGACGCTCTGTTGTGCTGGTGAACGCCGCCGGATCCCTTGAAAACAGCTCGGGGTCGGCAAGCGCCGCCTCAAGGTTTTTCTGCTCCTGCTCCATGCCGTCCATGCGTTCCGGCAGGGCCTCCAGCTCCTTTTCCAGCTGTTCAAACTCCCGCTGTTCCTTGAAGCTGCGCCTGCGGGGCTTGTCCGAAACCGGGCGAGGGCCGGAGCGGGCCGTTTTTTCTTCCGGCTTGCGCTCCTGAACTGGCGCTGGACGCTGGCGCAGCCAGTCCGTATACGCGCCCACATACTCATGCACCATGCCGTCGCCTTCAAACGTAAGCACGCTGGTCACCAGATTGTCCAGAAAACTGCGGTCGTGGCTGACAATAAGCACCGTGCCGGAATAGTCCGCAATCAGCTCTTCCAGAAGATCCAGCGTTTCCGCGTCAAGGTCGTTGGTGGGTTCGTCCAGCACCAGCACATTGGAGGGGCGGGTAAAGAGCTTCGCCAGAAGTAGCCGGTTGCGCTCACCGCCGGACAGAATCCTGACCGGCAGGCGCAGACGGTCCGGCGTAAAAAGAAAATCCTGCAAATATCCGGCAACGTGGCGCGTGCCGCCGTTCACCGTGACCACGTCGTTTCCTTCCGCAACGCTGGCCATGACGCTTGCCTCAGGGTCAAGGCTTTCGCGCAACTGGTCGAAGTAGCTGACCTGCAGGTTGGTGCCAAGACGCACGGAGCCTTCCGTTGGCGAAAGTTCGCCGAGCAGCAGGCGAATCAGCGTAGTTTTGCCCGTTCCGTTCTGGCCGATAAGGCCCACCCGGTCGCCGCGCTGGATGATGGTGGAAAAATTGCTGAACAGCGGCGGCTTGCCGGGATAGGCAAAGGTGACGTTGTCCGCCTCTATGACCAGCTTGCCAGAACGTCCGGCCTCCTGCGCGGCCATGCGCACGTTGCCCTGTTTGTCGCGCCGCGCCGCCCGCTCGGCGCGCAGGGCCACAAGGGCGCGCACCCGGCCCATGTTGCGCGTGCGCCGGGCCTTGATGCCCTGCCGTATCCAGGCTTCTTCCTTGGCCAGCTTTTTGTCCTGAAGGGCAAAAGCCCGTTCTTCGGCTGCAAGGCGCTCTTCCCGCCGCTCCGGGTAACGGTCGAACCCGCAGGAATAACTGTGAAGCTTGCCCCGGTCTATCTCCACCACCCGCGTGGCAAGGCGTTTGGCGAACGCACGGTCATGGCTGACGAAAATAAGGGTGCGGGCCTTGCGCAGCAGAAAATCCTCCAGCCATGTGATGGTCGTTATGTCCAGATGGTTGGTGGGTTCGTCCAGAATGAGGTCTTCAGAGCAGATGAGCGCCCGCGCCAGCGCTACCCGTCGCTTGGTGCCGCCGGAAAGCGCCGTAAACTCGGCGTCCGGGTCCAGCGCCAGATGGTTGATGACGGCAAGCACCTCTCCGTAACGTTCCCATCCGCCCGCTGGTTCGAGCCCGTGTTCCGCCCCCGCATGGGCGGCGGCCAGGGCCTTGCCTTCTTCGCCAAGAACTTCGGCCACCAGAGAAAAAACAGAACCGCTCCAGCTTTCCGGCACATCCTGCGGCATTTGCCCAACCGGGGTGCCGGGCCGGAGAATCATGCCTGAATCCGGCTGCATCTGCCCGCCAATAAGCGCCAGCAGCGAGGATTTTCCCGCGCCATTGCGCCCAACCAGACAGACTCGCTCGCCAGCCTCAACGGAAAAGTCCGCCGCATCCAGCAACGGCTTGCCGCCGAGGTTCAGGGTTATGCCCTGCATGCTCAAAAATGCCAAAATCTTCTCCAACGCTTGAGTATTGTTCCACGTATGTGACGACCGCCCCGAAGGACGATGAAGAATGTTGGCGCATTCCGGAAGGCCCTTCCGGCAATGCCGCCAGTATAGCTGCTTGCAGAGCGTAATACCCCAGCGCACGAACCGACGCAACGACCCCGCACCGGGATTCACCGCGGTCCCGCAAACAGGAAAGGCAATGGCTCACGAAGCGCCAGGCAGAATATACCGTGGCAAACCATCGCTATTTACAACGATATTTCGTGTTTTTTAATTAAATTTCGTTCCTTAAATTAGAAACCATCAAGGTTTAATTCTTTAATATGCTGTATTTTAAGTGAAAACTTTTTTGGCGTGTTTTTTGTAAGAAACAGGGCAGCAGCACTGTTCCCGTCATTCATTTTTGGAAACGGCAGATGCAAAAAAGCAGGCAAAAACAGCTGGGGCGCATCAAAGGGCAATTTGCCGGGCCTTTCTAAGTATGCGCCACCGGATTCCGGTTTTGCTCAACCATGGTTCGGCATTGATTATCAGGCCGGACAGAACAATGAACTTTTGAGGTGTGATGATGTCAAAATTCGCAACGCCGCAGTTGGACCAGCTTGAAACCGGCCCCTGGCCGAGTTTTGTGTCCGATATCAAACAGGAGGCCGCGCACCGTGCGGCCAACGCCAATACGGTTGAATATCAGATCCCTGTGGACTGCCCCGAAGACCTGCTGGGAGTGCTTGAGCTTTCCTATAATGAAAAGGAAACCCACTGGAAGCATGGCGGCATCGTGGGCGTGTTCGGTTACGGCGGCGGCGTTATCGGCCTCATCTGCAAAGCGCGTTGCCAGTTCATCGCGACGTGCCTTGAAGGTGTCGGAAATATACTTCAGAAATATCATACCGAGAACGATGTGCTTGTACTCGGCTGCATCCATGTTGGCGCGGAGCTTGTCTGCAGCTGCCCAAAGAGTCTTTTTAATGTCATCTAGCATTGTAGTTTTTTCTCCACTACAGGTATATGCATCGCTGGGGCGTGCTTAAGCACCAACGATCTCCTATTGCTTGAATGCGACCAGAGCTCATCGAAACGGTCCGAGATTGTTGAAAGGCTTGGCCATAATGATAAACTCTTACTGGTTTTTTGTCATGCCGTCTTTGCTCACTATTTCAAGTTCGGGGGACACTGTCATGCAGCGGCAGGCTGGCCTGATAGCTGCGTGGCCATTCCAGGGATGTCGCATGGCGGGCCGTGGCAACTATACTGGGGTTATGATTATTCGTTCGTAGGGATGAAACATGCCCAGACTAAGAGAGCTTCATCACAAATTGTTATGCGCCCCTCAACCTTTTTTACACCTTTAACAGATCAATGAGTTGGCTGGCCTCATTTGCTGTCATCTCAGTATATTCCTTGCGAAAGTTTATAGCGCAAAGCGCTTCAGCGTCTAGTCCCTGCCGTTCAGCAAGGTCGTAGGCATAGCATAGTTGTTTGTCGGAAGCAGGCTGATTGGCACTGCGTGGGGTAAAACCGTACATAATCACCTCAAATTTATCATAGTAGTTTAAATTTTTTCCGAATGTACGCCATGGCTGAGGCACGGGTGTAGCCAATCTTTGACCCTGCCCGTACACGCACTGCGGGACCTTTGTGCAAAGCGTCTTCATTGGACAGCGTTTTTGCTGAGATCAGCCCGCCTGTGGCCTTCGCCAGCTCTGCTCTTGAGACAACAGGCGGTAATTCCTGTTCGATAGACCTAAAAAAGGCTTCTGTACCGAGGCCGTGGTTTATTAGGCTTTCAGAACGCTCAAAATTGCGTTGCCAGTATTGTTGCATGTATTCTCCTGCCTGTTGGGCTGATAAGGGTTGGTGTGGGAATGCATATAATAAGCAGATAATAAAATAAAAAAAGGGTGTTGCCATTAAAGTAACACCCTCAAATATTTCGAGTGAAACAGTTAATTCTCTTCGGATTTGCCTTTCTGATAGGCAGAGACTTCATCCAGTAGAGCTCGTATCTCCTTTTCAATGACTTCTCTAAAATGAGCATCCGATATTTTTTCTATATCTTTCTTGATTCTATCGCGCAGTTTTTGGATGTGACCTTTGAATGCAGTCAATCTGCGGTCTATTTTGGGAATCTTATTTTCCGGTTGGGCAGTAGGTTTCTGCCCTGCTTCACCAGAACTAGAATCTCGCGATTTTTTGGCTGCTTCCTTCTTTTCTATGGCCTCTAGCATCTTTTTGAATTCAGCTTGCTGCTTATCATCTTTCAACTTTGAAAGTTTAAGTAGCTTGTTGCGCGACCAAAGGGGACTCGTAATAGCCGCTTCTTGTATGCCAGATGGGAGGTTATTGAGCTTGAGTATTTCAGAGATAGTACTTTCTGCCTTGCCCAATTGAACTGCAACGTCTTGTTGAGCTAAACCAGATACATTGATGATGTCTTGAATAGCTCGAGCTTCTTCCATGGGCAGGAGAGAGTTACGCTGCAAATTCTCGGTCAAAGCAATGACCCTGTAATTTCCAGATACCAACTGAGCTGGTAATTCTTCAAGACCAAGTTCTGATGCTGCCTTGTATCTGCGCTCACCCGAGACTATTACTTTGTTATCGCCATCAACCCGGTATAGAATTGGAGTAATAATTCCATTAGCCCTGATAGAGTCTTTCAGCTCTCCAAGTTGCTGTTTATCAAAATAGCGCCTAGGCTGATTACTATCAGGCAATATCTCTGATATCTTGAGTATCTCGATCTTTGAGCTAACACCCACAGGGCTTTGGGGGACTAATTGAGCATTTGTCGATACCTTGGGCGGATCAATAGTCACAGCAACACCTCGTATTTTTTAACTATTTTACACTTCGGAACTCCGAACTTACCAAAACAACCAAGGATGTCTACGAGCAGGCCTTTTCATTAGCGTATGAATGATTGACAAAAAAAGTCAACACAAACCAAAGCCATGATGACCTGCGAACATAACGGTTTACTCGAGAGGCCTGGAGGATGCCGCTACCTCCGTATCTCGCATCATCATTTTCGAGGTATCCTCGTGCATGAGGACACTCTTGATCCCTTAGGGTTGAATTCCTTGGTGCGGACTTTAGCCAAATAGCTACCAGCAAAGATTACATCATTGATCTGATCTTCGGCCTCAGGTGAATTGCGCTCTATGAGCTTCCCCTTGGCTCCATTGCTTCCAGAAAAGTTAACAAGCCCATCATAGCTTTCATTGGGCGTGCTATTTGCTTTTTGCAGTTTATTTTTGACAGCTCTATTCACTGCCTCTTTGACGGAGTAGCCATTTTGAATTGCATTGCCGTTGACAAACACATTTACATGAAAGTGTGGCTTGTCATCTGGTGAGACCCTTTCTGTTGTCCAGACCCAATGCACATCAGGATCATTTTTTCCTTCTTTTGATTTTGAGTTTAGAGTACGTGTTGCACTTTCAATAATCCTGGTCATGTCCTTGCTGTCGAGTGCATAGTCAATCTCTTGCCCATTATTCCAGAGACGACCAGTTGCTGTGTTCTGAATATCAAGGCGTACTGACAACACCCTTGAGTGCTCTGCTATCATGTGTTCAACAGTGTCTATGATCTGGTCTAATGTTTTTATATGACAATGGAGGTTACCATCTTGCCCATTGTTAATTGTGTAGCCTCTGTATTTTCCATTAGTCGTGGTGTCTTTTGCCATGACCATCTCCTTTAGTTTGCTTTAACTCTGTCGTAGTTATTACTTCTATGGCTAATGAACATGCAAATGGCATTAATGTTGTGCTTATAATTAATTCTGCATGTTGCATTTATTATTCACAGCAAACAGCTCTTTTATGATTATTATTAAGACACTACTAAAACCGGGATAGCCAAATACGCACTATACCGAATATAAATAAATTTACTTCTGAGAGGTGCTGACAACTTTCACATAACATATTTGCGATAAAGTTTTTTTATAGCACAAGATGTTTTGCAATTAACAAGCAAGTTCATAATTTTTAGTAGGTAATATCATTACGACTGAATCAAGCAGGCAAAAACTAGACTCAGATATTGAAGGGAAAAATCTCTGATAAAACCTGCACCCCCATCTATTCAAAGCAAATAGATGGGGGTGCAGTGAATTATAATCCCTATCAGGCACTGGTAATGAAATTTTTATGAACAACACACAGGCGCGGCTTGCTTGGGGTAATGAGTTGACGGATGATGTTAAGCTTCTCAAGAGCATCAAGCGCAGGAAAGATATTGTCGTTTTTCATTTTTTCTATCCCTTTTGCAACCTGCGTTGACGTAAAAAAGCTATGCCTATGACGCTTGATCCAGTCTAATATCTTTTGAGCATCGTAGTATGCACTCAACCCATTTGCAGAAAACGCGTATTCTGCATGAAGGCTGATGCTGTATACAATTTTTTTAGCTATAAGCACATCATTCTTGGATACAAAATGGTTATCAGGTTTAGCATGCCCCCAGATATGGAGGATTGTTGCAATCCTCGCGACCAAACCGCGAATCTTTCGGAGATAGGCTCGATAATGAGTTTGCCCTTTTGGTGTTCGGTTTTGTTCCTTTTCAGTTTCCTTTAAAATTATTAATAGCTGTTCTTTTGCTTCAGGAGAAAATTGTATTTCAATCAATTTTCTTGACGGTTCTTGTGTGAAGTTATCTTCAAGTAAATTTTCAATTTTTTCTGAATACGAATTATAATCTGATTTACTTGAATTATCTTCAACTATCTCATCCTGCTTTCCTCCGAAACAAACAGCAAATCTTGGAGAAAGGCCATGCAAGCCCAACCTATCATTTGAGTACAGTTGTCGTGCAATATCTGGATTTACTACAATCCCTATGTTTAAGAATGGCTGTTGAAGAATTTTTGTTCCATCGCGTTTTGTTTCTGTAATAAACTTTTCATAACCATGAGCTTTCGTGAAAATATCTAATGGTGACCTGGAAGCAAGCACTAAATGTAAAAAAGTGTTACCTTCCGCGCTCGCAAAAGTACTACCCCCACCATTGTCCTGCATGGTCGCGTATAATTTCGGAAAAGAAGTGTCCTCGGTAAATACCCTTGGCAGAGCAGAGGCTTCCTCAACTGGACAGTAATCATTTATCATGTTGCGATCATGGCGAACATTATTGGCCAACGTTTTGAGAGCCTCTTTACAAATAACCAAGTCTTTACCATGATTTTTTTGGGACTGCTTCAGCGCAATTTCTCTTGCAATAACAATGTCTACATTGTTGGATTTTGATAATTTTTCTGCATGCTGAGCTTGTTTTCTATTTTCAAATGATTCATGAGGTCTCATGACTAACTTCAATAGATTGCTCTTCATATTTCCGGACTCTGCGCAAACGATTACATAAAGCGTGATTGCCTCAAGCCATTCATCATTAATTTTTGCAATATATCTTCCTCGTGTAGCAGCTGCTATTGACAATAAAACAAATAGCAGCACAGAGAGGTAGCTCCATCCTGTGTTATCGGCTATGTACTTTACGCTTCCTCTCAAGCCATCAGGGATATCTTCCAGGTGAATATCTCCAAATGAGTTTGATATTTCAAGATTAGAATAAAAATTTGAATTCAGATCCTCTGACATCTTTTTTATTTCATCGCATAAATCCTTAGCGTCATCTATTCGTCGAACTTGTTCTTTCGCCGTTTCATAATTGATATATGCGCGCATGGATTCTGTTTCATCCCGTATACGTGCAACATATGGATTCTCTCGAAGGTTAATTCTTTTGTTTGCAGGGCTATTCGAAATTTTCTTATTAAAGTTGCCGTCTTCATTATTGTCTAATTTTCTCATGACATTGACCTCTATTTGCTATCAGTCTTCTCCTCACCGGCATGAGGAGAAGACTGATAGAGCGCTACAGATTCTTTAAGACCCCATGCCTATTGTCCGTCCTGCGATTATGGCCTGGCTGCAGATTCAATTCGACTATTAGCCATAAGCCTGCGACTTCACCCCAACTGTACCGAGCAGTTCTCCCAATTTTGCAATAGGGAATGCCTATGCTATGAAGTCGGTGTGCTGCATAAAAAATTTCCTGAAATTTTATTCAGTCAGACCAATTTAGATTGGCCTGCCTGCTGAATTTCCTAATGTTTTTTGCGTTAAGGTAATTTTGAAGCGCCAAGCTGTGACAGGTTAAACTCCAAGATTAATACGTTTGATCCTACCCGACCTAGAAGCCAAAAGCGTATTCAAAACGCGGAAATTAGCTCTGATAGGTCATCTTTTGCAATTGATGACAATTCAGCTCTCTGCATTTCGTTCATTCGCAAAAGGCCTTCATTCATCCTTCCATGGTTGCGTTCTCCTCAGCAGCATTGGCTGCTGGGGAAGCACAATAATCATAATTATGTTCGTTCTGTAGCTTGCACCGGCACCACACAGTACAAGACGTTTAGTACTAACTCGCTTTTTTCAAAGCATCTCAGCTTAAAAGCCGTTAGATGTTCAAAGACGGATCAATGAGGTGCTTTGAAAGGAATGCTTCTAAGTCACAGACGCGATAGCGCACAGCGCGGCCTATTTTGATATAGGGAAACCCTATGCGCTTAAACCTGTGAGCACGAAGCGTAGAGAGGCTCAACCCGGTTCGGGCTGAAACTTCTTGCTCTGTCAAGCATTGGCAAGTTGATTCTATGGCAGACATGGCCGACCTCCTTGGTTAAACTGGGAGTTACGGCCATTTTTATACAGGAAGGAAAGGACATAGGGGGATCGCGTAGACACCGACAAGCGGTTAAATCTACTAACAGTAATTTATCCTAATTATAAACAACAATTTCCTTACAGACTGAATGAGGACTCTGGTATTCCGGGCGTAAAAAAGCCTCCCCTGTAATATCTTCGCGACGTAGTGGAGAGGCTTTTATGTGAATCACATAGAACCATATATATGACGGCAAGTTAATACTGTTTCAGATCTCAACCAAAATATTTATACCACTAGGTTGCAGTGTCGACAAATTCATATTCAAAAAAACCTATGGTTCGCCTCTGAAGTTTATTCGCATCTGATATCTTTTTTGTAAGATTCATCCATTCCTCTGCTGTTTGTGTCCCCCTAATTTTTTCAACAGCATATTTAAATTGCTTAGTCCACATGTTACGGCATTCACTATAATATTTACATTGAATACAGTCTGTTGTTGTGCTTTTTTTTAATGGATCGCACTTAATGCTCTTATCACTGCGTGAATGCCGCTCTAGCGCTGATTCAAGATTTTCATTATGCAGAACACAGAAATCATAAATTATAAGTCCAGTAGCCTTATAAAATATATTCTGCAATGTCTGCCTGTAAGACCCACTCTTGGAAAGCCTATGGACTTCTTTTATAACATCAGATCGCTCACAATTTTCATAGTCACTATTTGACTTAAAAAGAGTTGCTTGCCTTGTAAGTTCATTAATAGTTTCCTTTAGAGACATATGAGCATTGACTAGAAACATTATAGAGTTATTACAATCTTTGACAACACACTTTCGCTCTACAATATCTCTGCATTTAAAAACAGCAGGTAGTTCATTATTTGCTCTATAGTTCAACACGACATCTTCCATTTTGTACGGAAAGGGGAGAAAAGACGGCGACACACTAAATCTTGAAGCAATGTCTAAGAGAATGCCAATATTACTAATATTATTAATTACCTGTACTATTTGTTCTCTAAGATGTTTGAATGCAAGATTCGTAGTTTCAAAAGACACACCACCAAATTGCATCATTAATATATTTATACCCATTGCTTCACAGCAATAAATAACATCAGAAAGAAAATCCATTTTCATGGGATATGGAACAACACTTTTTTCTTCATAATGCGCTTCTAAAACTTTTCCGACAATATTAATTGTATTTTCTATCTCACCATTATTATAGCAAGACATTTCAAACCTGCGCTTCGCATATTCACAAAAGAAAAAGGACTCTTCCAACGTCGTCTGGTCAAGGACTGAGTTTGGCATATCACTTCTTCTCCCTATCAATATTAAATATTTCATCCGCGACACTGGCTGCCCGCTGCATGGCCTCATCGGCCAAGTGGGCGTATCGCTGGGTCATTTGCGGGCTTGAATGAGTCAGTAACTTTTGCAGTGTGTATAGATCAACTTTCCCACTAGACGCTAGAAAGGACGCATATGCATGCCGCAATCCATGCAAGGGGCGGAAATCATCGGGAAGCCCTGCCTTCTTCTTGACCCGAAGTGCGACACGGCGGAAGTCCTGTCTTTGTCCGCCATCCTTTCCGGGAAAGACATAATTACTGCCGTGCGGTAAGGGCACTAGAATGGATCGAGCAGCCTGTGACATTGGGATGATTTCAGTCTTTCCTTTTTTAGCAGCATCCCCGCGCAGAGTGATGAATCCTCTCTCGAAGTCAATGTCGTCCCAGCGCAAAGACATGAGCGCACTTTTGCGCATGCCCGTGGTAAGGGCCAATCGAATAAAGCTCGCTGCAACTTGATCTGCCTCTTCATCAAGCGCCTGCTTGAGCTTCGTTACTTGATCCAGCGTTAAGGCTTCCGTCTTAACATTATCTACTTCAGGCATTTCAAAATAAAGAGTAGGCTGCTGGGCACATAGCCCCCGCTTGACTGCAAAGTTGATAAGTCTACGAATAAAAGCCAAAACATGCTTTATCGTCTGTGGGGATAGGGGCTTTGCTTCACCGCCTCTTTTGCGCGGCTTGGTGAGTACTGACAGCTGATTACGAAGATCATCAATGTCCTTGGTGGTCAGTTCCTCGGTTGTCTTTTCGTGCAGGTGAGGAAAATATTTGAATAGGCACGCGTCTGTTTTCAGGATGGCTTTACCAGCATTTATTGCAGCATAATGCTCCCAAAGTTTGGCAAGAGTTGCTCGGGATTGTAAAAGTTTTTTTTTCTCTTCTAGGCAACGCCGTTTCTCAGTATTGGACAATTCTTTACCACGCATCCTGTCTATGCGTACTTGATTGGCTTTGGCCTCAGTCATTCCAACAGAGGCCTTCCCCACAGGTTCTTCAATCTGCTTCGCCTCTCTGCCGCCAATTCGATAACGGATGTAATATGTTCTCTCTTTGCCGCTATCGTCATCGCGAAAGTAAACACCTGGATATTTTTTAGATTTTGTGCGTTTTTGTGTTGCCATATAGGATCACCTCAAGTACAGCAAAAAGCAGAGAGCCTCATTTCTTCCCCACACCATTCCCCACACAGATCATAAAAATAGTGAGCAATAGGTGTAAAGTCAAACAACCTTTAACATGTATATCTAGCTGTTTTTAAAAGAATATATCAAAAGATGAAAATCCATATACAATATGGCACTTAGTCTTTTAAGCAGAGAGTCGCAGGTTCGATCCCCGCACGACCCACCATATATTTCAAGGGCTTATGGCTAACAGCTGTAAGCCCTTTTCTTTGAGCTGCTTGCCCTGTCTTTAAGGTAGAACTCATTTTTTCGGCTTTCAATTCCACCGATATGTGTGGCTTCAACTCTGAGTAGGGTAGAGAACGGGTCTCTCAGGCCACTCAGAGTGCATCTACCCAGGTGATGATCGCCGCATTCACATCGTCCTTCCGATCCTGCATGATCCAGTGCCCAGCGCCTTCCCACAGGTCGACCTTTGATTTCGGGTGAGAGAACCATGTATGCATTCGCTCGGCTTGCTCTTTATCTCTGCAAAGATGATAAAATGGGGTACGAATGGTTTTGCAAAATTCTTTGCTTTGCTTCCCAAGTCCGACTTGGTTTGGGCCAAAAAATAAGGGGGCAAAGGATTCACGCACAGGATAGATCGGTGTGCCCTGAAGGCGTCTGGTATGCCATCGTTTTAAAGCAGGATCTGTGGCTTTGTCGTAAAATCCGGCTAATAAGGCTGATATTACATCGCTTGGATTGCCGTGTTGCAGGTCATCAACCGTCTTTTGAAATATAGAAGCAAGTTTGTCGGAAAATCCGAGCGAACCATCAACCGAGACGACTCCCTCAATCAGATCCGGCCGTTTGTTCGCTAGGCGTGCGGCGATTTGCCCTCCCATCGAATGCCCCACCAGCACAAATTTTTCACTTGAAAACCTAGTCTCGATGAGCGTTTCGATATCTGCGACATAGTCATCCGGCATGTAATTGCCAGACGGCATTACCTCGGATCTGCCGTGCCCGCGCAGATCTATGGCAACAACGCGATAACGGCTTTCCAACGCTGGGAGTTGCCAACTCCAATCATGCGAGTCACAACTCCAACCGTGGAGCAGCATCATGTTTTTACCTTTTCCAGTGTCGGTATAAAAAAGCTCGGCGGTTGGTTTACTTGCGCCAAAGGCCTGTATTGGAGTGGTCGCGTCTGTGGTTAACCCCGTAAGTACCATAAGGCCGCGCAGGGGGTTGGCCATAATTGTCGAGGCTGTGGTCAAGCCTAGCAGCTTCATGAGGCCTCGCCGGGATAAGGGCGTGTTCTGTACTTTCAATGTAAGCATCCTTTGAGATATCCTCGCCGACATCAACATCGACGACCATTAATAAAGTGGGCTGTGCTCATTAATATATGTTACGATTATAACGTCAATTACGCACCTTAAGGTGCGTAGATATACAGGAGTATACTGCTATGACACAAAAAGTGGATACTGTTTTTTTTGCGGACTGCGCGGCACGATCATTCTTCGACCAAGTTGCAAACAAGTGGTCTGTGATGATCCTAACTATTCTAGAAGAGAAGCCTACACGGTTTAATGAGCTCATGCGCAGGCTTGAGGGTATTACGCATAAGGCGTTGACGCAGGCTTTGAGACGATTGGAAAGAAATGGATTAATCATGCGCAAGATTATGGCGACATCTCCTGTAGCCGTCGAATATTCAATTACCGAACTTGGCCGAACGCTACAGGTACCTTTAAGGGCGGTCTACAATTGGGCGATAGAACACCTGCCTCAAATCGAAAAGGCACGTGAACACTATGATACTAAAGAGGAACGTCAGACTGCTTCTGGAGAAGTTGAATAAGAAGCTGCTGCGTAGTTTAGAGGTTCACATTCACATGCTGCTTGCGATACCCCAGGAGGTAAGCGTATCGAGTTTTATAGGGCACTTAAAAGGTAAAAATAGTTTGATACTCTATAAGCAATCGGCAATCTTAAATTTAAATATTACAGTCGTGAGTTTTTGTTTCGCGTGTTTTTATATAGATACCGTGGGCAAGGATAGTACAAAAATTCAGGATTGCATAAAAAAGTAACTTGATAGAGATAAGCTCAGCGATCAGTTGAGTCCTCCGTATCCAGGGTAACCCGTTAACGGGCCGTAAGTAACAGAAATGCAAATGTCAGATCGAACATGCACGTGCTAGGGAGCAGATGGTAAGAGAGCCTTATAGGGGCTTACGTCCCCGCGGCGCAGGGTGATACGTATTCTTTGGGTTATGCAAAGGTATATTCAAGCGTAGGGGGCTTCATCTGAGGAGCACGGAGCCGCCCGTGCGGATTACCGGGGGCTTGGCCGATGCAATGGGCCTGCTCTCGTTCCTCATGCAAACAGTTAGAGCGGCATGTAGATGAAATTAAAACGGCCCGTTGGCTCTATGAGCCAACGGGCCGTTATGCTAGCAACAAAGATTAATCCCTGTCTTCTTCTGCGCCGCGCGGTTTTCTGCCCCATTTATCGGGGTGCGTAAGCCGCTTGCCGCCGCCACCGTTACCGCCGCCATCGCGCTGATTGCGGGCAGGGTATCCGGGCCGGGGGCCACGCGGTGCGCGGGGGCCAGGGCCAAAGCTCTTGCGCTGGAACGAGCCGCCGCCAGTATCCAGCTTGGCGGTTACGCGCGTACCGGCAATAAACACGCCCCGGTTAAGAACGGCCAGCACGTCATCGGCAAATTCGCTCTGCACTTCAACAAGGCTGAAATGCTTTTGAATGCTGATTGCGCCGATGCTGCGGCCAGCAATGCCGCATTCGCCAGTGATGGCGCCCACCATTTCGCCGGGCGAAACCTTGTGCGCGTGCCCCACGCTGATGTGCAGGCGGGTCATGGGCGCATCATTACGGCGCGGACGCGCGCCATCGCGGTCGCCCTGACGGAACCCGTCGCGACCGTCACGACCATCGCGGCCAAAACGACGGGGCGCTTCGGCCAGCGGGTCTTCTTCTGGCACGTTGGTGGCATCGCCAAAATCGCGCTGCATCAGCAGCTTGAGCAGGGCTGCGGCCACATCGCGGCTGGTGATCACGTCGTCTGCAAACTGTTCGGACAAAAAGTCTTCAACCATCTGCATGCAGCTTTCCAGCGCACCGGCGGTCAGCGTGGCGCGCACTTCGTCCAGCAACCGCGAGGTGCGGATGTTGGCAACGTCGCGCAGCGAAGGCAGGCGTTCCTGCTGGATGCGGGCCTTGGTATGCCGGATAATGTCGCGCAGCTTGTGCTGCTCGCGCAGGGTCACAAAGGTGAAGGCCTTGCCCACGCGGCCAGCGCGCCCGGTGCGGCCAATGCGGTGCACGTAGCGCTCTGCGTCATGGGGGATATCGTAGTTGACCACGGCATCCACATCGTCCACGTCAATGCCGCGCGCGGCAACGTCCGTGGCAATCAGAATGTCCAGCCCCTCACCGCGAAAACGCTGCATGACCCTGTCGCGCTGCGACTGGGCAAGGTCGCCGTGCAGGCCGTCGCTCTGATAGCCGCGCTGTTGCAGGTGGGCCGTCACTTCGTCCACGCTGCGCTTGGTGGAGCAGAACACCAGGGCCTTGCGGAATCCCTGGGCGTCCAGCACCCGGCACAGCGCGTCCATCTTCTGATGGGGGCGCACTTCGTAATAGACCTGCTCAATGGCGGGCACGGTCAGGGTTTTCTGGGCAATGGCCAGCATTTCCGGCTCACGCAGAAAGCGCTTGCTCAACTGCAAAATAGCCGGGGGCATGGTGGCCGAAAAAAGTACGCGCTGGCATTCAGCGGGCACCCGCTCCAGAATGGCTTCTATATCTTCGCGAAAGCCCATATCGAGCATTTCGTCGGCTTCATCAAGCACAATGGTGGTTGCGCCGCCCAGGCGGAGGGTGCCGCGCTGGAGGTGATCCATAACGCGGCCAGGGGTGCCTACCACCACCTGCACGCCGCGTTCAAGAGCGCGGAGCTGGCGTTCAATGGCCTGACCGCCGTATATGGGCAAAATGGCGACGCCGCGCATGCGGGCGGCCAGTTTGCTGAGTTCTTCGGCAACCTGAATGGCAAGCTCGCGCGTGGGGCAAAGCACCAGCGACTGCACCGCCCTTGTGGGGGTGAGCTTTTCCAGAATGGGCATGCCAAAGGCGGCTGTTTTGCCGGTGCCGGTCTGGGCCTGACCTACCGCGTCGCGGCCAGTCAGCAGAAAGGGTACGGCGAGCACCTGGATAGGAGAGGGTTCTTCAAACCCCATATCCTTGACGGCCTGCAATAATTCCGGGGACAAATGAAAATCTTCGAACGATGGGGACATGCTGTTCCTGTACATAAAAAATTACTTGGTAGCGTACCATAGCCTCATACACGCCAATGCACAATGCCCCATCAGCCCCAGATTGCGGCAGACGGCGGCCTGACTGAAAAAAACCGCCCAGAAGCCGCCCCCCGCAAGGGATGAAGATTCTGGCGCAGATGTAAAAAAATTCTGCTACGCGGCACAAAGCGTTTAGAGGCTGTTGACCTTGCCGCGCTCCTCTGTAGGATGGCCTACGCCGGAATAGTCCTGCATCACGTCAGCCATCAGGAGAAACCATGTCCTGTATACAGACACGCGGTCTTGCCTACGGCCAGATATCCTATAGAGATTTGGACATCGAAGAGGGCAAGGCCACCTTTATCAGCGGCCCCAGCGGCTGCGGCAAAAGCACGCTACTGCGGCTGTTCAACAAAACTCTGGCCCCTACGGCAGGCACGGTGCTGTATCAGGGGCAGGACATGGCCCAAACGGACAGCATTGCCCTGCGGCGAGAGGTTTTGCTGGCAGGGCAGTCCGTGTTTCTCTTTGAAGGCACCGTGGGCGAAAACTTTGACGCCTTTTGCGAAGCCAGAGAATCCGCCACCCTTGCGGCGGAAGACAAGCAGAAATTCCTGCGCCTGTGCTGCGCCAATTTCCCGCTGGATGCGCCTTGCGTGCATCTTTCCGGCGGCGAACGCCAGCGCGTGTTTCTGGCCATCTGCCTTTCATTCCTGCCCAAGGTGCTGATGCTCGACGAACCCACCTCGGCTCTGGATCAGGAAACGGCAGAGCGCTTTATGGCTCAGGTGCTGGCTTTTTGTCGCGAACGCGGCATGACCGTGGTAGCCGTGAGCCATGATCCCGCCCTGACCGGGCGGCATGCGGAAAACATCATCAGCCTGCGGGCAGAGGCGGAATAACCATGAACGGCGTTGCCCAGATTCAGTTAGGCTCGTTTTTGCTCGTCTATGTGCTCTTGTTGGTGGTGCTGGCGGTTATGAAAAAATGCCGCATCAACCAGACCAAACTACTGGTGCTGGCAAGCGCACGCATGACCTTGCAGCTCATTGCCGCAGGCTACGCGCTGACCTTTCTTTTCGAGCATCCGCACCCGCTGCTCACCATGGGCTATCTGCTCATACTGGTGTTTTTTACCATTTATCTGGTGCTTTCGCGCAACAAAAGGCTTAACCCGCGCTTTCGGGTGATAGTGTCTGTTTCCATTGCCAGTTGCGGGCTGGGCATCATCATATTTTTCGTGACCTGTATTGTGGGGCAGAGCGTGTTTGATCCGCAATACCTCATCCCCATCAGCGGCATGCTCATGGGCAACGCGCTCACGGGCGTATCATTGGGCCTCAAGTCGTTCTGGAACGGCCTTGAGGGGCAGCGGGCGCGTGTGGAGGCGCTGCTGAACATCGGTGCCACGCCGGAGAAGGTGCTCTTTCCCTTTGTGTGCCAGGCGCTGGAAACCGCCCTCGTGCCCACGCTCAACTCCATGCTGGGCATGGGCATAGTGGTGCTGCCCGGCATGATGACAGGCCAGATACTTTCCGGCACCGCTCCCACCACCGCCATCCTGTACCAGATAACCATCATGGTGGCTATTTGCGCCTGCGTGTGCCTGTGCTGTTTCTGCTCGCTCTATTTCGGCTACAGAACGCTCTGGAACGCGCAAAAACAGGTGGCTTTCTAGGCGCAGGTTGCCAGTGGGACTGTCCGAGCGCTGTTTACGGATAATGCGTTAGCGGCGTTAGAGAAGCACACTTCGCAGGGCTGATTCAAGATCCGGCTGGTGAAAGGCATAGCCAGCAGCCTGCAACCGCGCTGGAACAGGATTCTGCCCAGCGAGCAGCAGTTCATCGGCCATCTGCCCCAGCATCAGGCGCAGTATCGCTGCGGGCACAGGCAGCCACGAGGGCCTGCCGCAGGCCTTGCCAAGGGCGCGGGTAAATTCGCTCATGCTGGGGGTGCGCGGCGCGCAGATGTTGAACGTGCCCGCAAGGTCGGGTCTTTGCAGCAGCAGGGCGGCTGCTCCGGTCACGTCTTCAAGGTGCGTCCAGCAGAATGGCTGTTTGCCTGACCCCAGCGGCCCGCCCACAAACATGCGGAAAGGGGGCAGCATGCGCTCCAGAAATCCGCCGGGGGTTCCATCCGCCTTTTTGCCCAGCACCGGGGCAAAGCGCAGCACGCAACGGCGGATGCCCATCGCTTCAACGGGCACGGTGCTCTGTTCCCACTGGCGGCAGGTTTCGGCCAGAAATCCCGTGCCGGAGGGCGCACCTTCATCGCAGGGAGGCGCGCTGTTTTGCCACAGACCGTAGTATCCGCTGGCCGAAGCCTGCAAGAGGGTTGCAGGCGCTTGCTGGGATTGTTCCTTGCGCAGGCGCAGGGCAACGCACAAGGCTTGCCCGGTTTCTACCCGGCTGTTCACAATGGCCTGCTTGCGCTCCGGCGTCCAGCGGCCTCCGCCGATATTCTCGCCCTGAAGGTTGATGATGGCGTCGATGCCGTCCAGCAATCCGGCCAGGGCAGCTCCATCCCAGCCGTTCCAGACCACGCGCCGTGGCCCGTTGCCGTCCTTGCCCGCCCTGCGTGAAACCACGCTTACGGTGAGGCCCTGGCGCATGAGCGCCGTTGCCATGTATCGCCCCACAAAGCCTGTGCCGCCCAGAATGAGAACATGCATGGTGAACCCCCTCTGTTGTGCGAAGCCGTGCGTTTGATGCAGTCTATACCGTTTGCCGGAGAACAGGCAATTTTATCGTTTTGCCGGCCTTGCGGTTGATTGCGCGGGATGCGGAAAAACCTCCTGCGCCATGCGGATGAACTCCCGCGCTGCGGGCGACATGCGGCGAGCGTCCGGCGTTGCCAGGGCTACCTGCCGCCGGGCCGCAGGACGGAGGGGCTTTTTGACGTAGCCCTGTGCTTTATCTGGCGGCAGGGCGGATTCTGCCACAATGCTCACGGCCTCGCCCCGAGCCACGGCGGCAATGGTGCTCACAAGCTGCAACGAGCGCCAACGTATACTGGGTTGCAGTCGCAACGCGCGGAACAGGCCACCGATAATGTCTTCAGATCCGGCTCTGGTCATGGCAAAGGGGCTGGCGCAAAGTTCCTCCAGGGTGACGGCGTTTTTCTTCGTCAGCGGGTGCGCCAGAGGCAGCAGGGCCACCAGCTGGTCTTCCATGAGGGGAAAGGTGTCAAACCGTTCATCCGGCAAGGTCACAAAACCAATGTCCACACGGTGGTCTGTGAGCCATTGGGCCACCTCGCCGTCCGGGCCTTCATCCACGTGGACTTCAATGCCGGGGTATACCGCGCGGTATTTTTCAAGCACCGGGGGCAGCAGGCGCAGCGAGGCCGTAGGGCCAAAGGAGCCAATGCGCAACGTGCCGCGCTTCATGCCGTGCGCGTCCGAGGCCTCCTGCCGCATGGATTCCGCCAGCCCAAGCATGGCCTGCGCCTGCCGCAACAGGCGAGCGCCCACATCTGTAAGCTCCAGATTCTTGCCGCGCCGCAGCAGGGCCACGCCAAATTCCTGCTCAAGCGCTTCAATGGCGTGGGATACGCCCGATTGCGAAATCCCCAGTTGCAGGGCTGCGGCAGTGAAGCCACGGCGCGCGGCCACGGTGGAGAATATTTCAAGCTGGGTCAGCGTCATTGCGATTCCATGAGTTATTGCTCATTTCTCTATGAATGAACATGTACGTAAATGTATGCGCTTCAGCTAGCGGGTGCAATGGGTGCGGCCTGTGCAATGCCTTTGGCCGCAGAATTTCAGTAAAGTCAGGGATTGAAATGAGTGTTGCAAAAGAACGCGCGGGGGACGCCGCCGTGTACGTCCGGTTGGCACTTGTGGCCGTGGCCTGGGGGGGAACCTTCATTGCGGGCAGAAGCCTGGCTGGCGTTGCGCCCATGTTTTCGGCGAGCTTGCGGTTTTTGCTGGCCTCGGCGGCGCTGAGTCTGTTTCTTGTGGTTTCCGGCAAGGGCTTTCGCCGTGTGACGGTGGGGCAGGCTCTGGTGGTGAGCCTGCTGGGGTTTTGCGGCATCTTTTCTTACAGCTTTTTCTTTTTCAGCGGCTTGCAGCACATCAGCGCCTCGCGCGCGGCGCTGATTGTGGCGCTGAACCCGGCGGTCATGGCCCTTATCGCCTACCTTTTTTACCGTGAACGCGTGAGCGCTCTGAAAATGCTTGGCATTGCCCTGTGTTTCGGCGGTGTGGCCCTGGTGGTCGGAGGCGGCGATCCCCAGCGGGCAGGGGCTGGCGGCAGCGGCTGGCTGGGCGAGGCGCTTATAGGCGGCTGCGTGCTGAGCTGGAGCGCCTACAGCGTGTTTTGCAAATCTGTGGTGCGGCAGCTTGGGCCGTTGCACACGGTTACGTATTCCATCTATGCCGGAACCCTCATGCTGGCGGTCTATACCGCCTGCACGGGCGCGCTAGATTTTGCCGCCGTGGCGCGGTTCAGCAGCGGCGAAATGCTCAGCCTGCTCTATCTGGGCATAGTTGGCTCCGCCGTGGCCTATATCTGGTATTATGACGGCATCCAGAAAATTGGCGTAGCGCGCGCTGGCGTATTTATTGCGCTCAATCCCCTGGCGGCGGTGCTGTTTGGCGCGGCCCTGCTGGGTGAACAGATGACACTGGCGACCCTGCTCGGCGGCGCGCTTATAATCACCGGCATTGTTGTGGAAAACTTCCGTAGCGGGGCCGGATGCGCTCAGGCCGCCGAACCGCCCTTGGAAGTATCCGCCGAACCGTCCACCAAACTATCCGGGCAGGCGCGGGGCTGACAGCCGCAATCTTCTGCTTCTAGTTTTTTCGCATTTTTTTCAAAATCCAGATGCTCCCGGCCCCAGGTGTACAGCGCCTCCAGCGCCGGGAGTAGTGTTTTGCCGCGCTCTGTGAGCGAATATTCAACCTTTGGCGGAATTTCGTTGTACTGCCTGCGGTGGACAAGGCCAAAATCTTCCAGCTCGCGCAGGCATTTGGTGAGCATCATGTTGGTGACGCCCCGTACGCTGCGTTTCAGTTCGTTGTAGCGCATGGTGTCTTTTTCGGCCAGGTGCCACAGAACGGGCAGCTTCCACTTGCCGCCAATGCACTTGAAAACGTGCAGGATGGGGCATTCAGTTTTGTCATCATACAGGCCGCTGGCGGCGCGTGAAGGAGATTTTGCCATGGTATGCTCGCTAAAAGTAGGGAAGAAAAAAATGCGTACTTGCGAAAATAGTTTTAGAGCAGGTATACATGGTGGTCAAGAAGTTCCTTGCCATCAACTAATTCCCACAGGAGGATATAATGAAAATTTACGCCATAAACGGTGGCCCGAGAAAAAAGTTCAATACCGCCAAGCTGCTTCAGTCTGCTCTGGACGGTGCTGCCGCCGCACCCTGTAGCGAAACAGTCGAAACCGAGATGATTCACCTGTATGGTCTCAACTACAAGGGTTGCGTGAGCTGTTTTTCGTGCAAAAGGGTGGGCGGCAAGAGCTATGGGCATTGCGCAGTCAAGGATGATCTGGCCCCGGTGCTGGAAAAGCTCTCGCAGGCGGACGGGCTTATCTTTGGCAGCCCCATCTATTTTGGCAATGTCACGGGCATGATGCGCAGCTTTCTGGAACGCCTGATGTTTCCCTTTTTCGTGTATGACAAAGACTACAGTTCGCTTGCTCCCAAGCGCATGCCCACGGCCTTTATCTACCCCATGAACGTGAGCAGCGAAGAAATGGAGCAATACGGTTACCTTCAGAACCTCAAGGGCATGGAAACCTTTGTGGGTCGCCTTTTTGGCGAACCGCAGGTGCAGCATGTGCACAATACCTACCAGTTTGACGACTATAGCAAGTACAAATGCGAACGGTTCTCCGAGCCGGAAAAAGCCGCTTATCGCGACGCGCATTTTCCGCAAGACCTGGAACAGGCCCGCCGCATAGGCGCGGCAATGGTTGCCGCTGCTGCCAGATAGCTTCCGCACTGCCCACGGTAAAACACAAAGCCCCCGTTGAAAAACGGGGGCTTTGTCATTGCTGATAGTTACGCCAGAGCAGGCTTATGCGCCCAGATAGGCTGCCTTGATTTCCGGCGTGTCTGCCAGATGGGCGGCGGAACCTTCTGCCACAATGCTGCCTGTGTCGAGCACGTAGCCGCGATCCGCCACCTGGAGCGCCAAACGGGCGTTCTGCTCCACAACCACAACGGTCAGACCCTCGCTGTTGAGTTGCTTGAAAGTGCGGAACATGTCGTACATCAGCAGGGGCGAAAGACCCATGGAGGGTTCGTCCAGCAGCAATACCGAGCAGTTGGTCATGAGCGCGCGGCCCACGGCCAGCATTTGCTGTTCGCCGCCAGAGAGTGTGTCGCTGCGCTGGTGCATGCGTTCTTTAAGGCGCGGAAAAAGCTCAAAAACCTTGTCCACATCCCGCTGGATATTGTTGTCCTTGCGCGTCCATGTGGCCAGCTTGAGATTTTCGTTCACCGTAAGGTTGCCGAAAATGTGGCGGCCTTCGGGCACAAGATCCATCTTGAGGCGGGCCACCACATGGTGGGGTTCTGTTTTCAGGATGGATTCGCCGTTAAAGCGGATGTCGCCGCTGATGACCGTGGGCGATTCCGGCGGCGTGAGACGCATGACGGCCTTGAGCGTGGTGGATTTGCCAGCGCCGTTGGCCCCGATGAGGGTGACTATTTCGCCCTTGTTCACGTGAAATGAAATGCCGTGAAGGGCTTCAATCTTGCCATAGCCGGCGTAGAGATTTTCAACTTCCAGTAGCATCACACGTTCTCGTCGCCCAAGTAGGCCTTGATGACATCGGGGTTGGACTGAATTTCCTGCGGCGTGCCCTTGGCAATGGTCTTGCCGAATTCCACCACGGTAATGTGCTGACACAGCGACATGACAACCTTCATCTGATGCTCGATCATCCAGATGGCGATTTTGAATTCGTCAAATATCCAGCGGATGTGCTTGATGAGGCCGTCCACGTCTGAGGAGTTCAGGCCAGCGGCGGGTTCGTCAAGCAGCAGCAGCTTGGGGTCGGTGGAGAGGGCGCGGGCCAGCTCCACACGGCGTTGCAGGCCGTAGGGCAGGTTTTTGGGAAATTCATTGGCCACATCGGCCAGTTCCATGATTTCAAGAATCTTTGAGGCCTTTTGCCGCACGCGTTTTTCTTCGCGGCTGTAGCGCTCGTTGCAGAGCCATGCGTCAAGCAGCCCGTATCCCAGCCTGTGGTATTGCGACACGCAGATATTGTCGAGCACCGTCATGTCGTTCCACAGGCGGATGTTCTGAAAGGTGCGGGCCATGCCCATGGCCGTAACCTGATGCGGCTCAAGGCGGGTATCGTATGTATGGCCGTTAAAGACAATCTGCCCCTCGGTGGCATGATAAAAGCCCGAGGCCAGGTTGAATACCGTTGTCTTGCCCGCGCCGTTGGGGCCGATGAGGCCCACAAGGGAGTGGTCTTCCACGGCGATGGAAAAATCCGTTAACGCAATCAGCCCGCCGAAGCGTTGCGTGACTTCTTTCATTTCAAGCAGTGCCAAGGTCAGCCCCCACTCGTTCTGGTTGTATCTGCATCAATGGCGCTTTCAGGACGCGCCGCCCTGGGGCCGGCAATTGCTTTAGTCGCGCTTGCCGAAGCTTACCAGCCGTTTCAGTTTGGGGAACACATCGGTCAGCTCCCTGTTGCCCAAGAGGCCCTCGGGCCTGAACTGCATAAGCAGAATGAGAATCAGCGGGATGATGACCCACTTCCATTCTTGGCTGATGTTGAACGAATTGGGCACAAAGGGCAGCATATGGGCCAAATCGCTCATGGCAGGCAGGGCGAAGCGCAAAAGCTCGATCAGCAGAGTAAACATCACTGCTGCCAGCACCGAGCCGGAAAGCGAACCCATGCCGCCCAGATACACCATGACCATGGCCTCGGTGGACTTCATGATGCCAAAGCTGTTGGCGTAAATGGAGCTGAACATGTGCGCGTAAAGCGCGCCCGCCACACCGGCAATGCCCGCTGAAACCATAAAGGCCACGAGCTTCACCTTCTTGGTGTTGACGCTCATGATCTCTGCGGCAACTTCGTTCTGGCACACCGCAGGTATGCCCTTGCCCAGGGTGCTGTTTACCAGACGGTACAACATCATGGTGGTGATCATCACGCCAAGCAGCATCCAGATCATCATCCAGGGTATGTCGGCCACGCTCTCCATGGCGCGCACCACGCCGCGCATGCCCGTAAGGCCGCGAGGGCCGCCCACAAAGTCGATATTGATGATAAGCGAAATGATGATGTAGTTGGCGGCAATGGTAATGATTGCCAGATAGTCGTCGCGGGTTTTGAACGAGGGCAGGGCCACCAGCAGGCCAAAGAGGGCCGCCACGCCGCCCGCTGCGGCAAGCACCAGGGGAAAGAGCAGGGGCGCAAGCTCGGGCGGCAGCAGGGGAGCGCCCAGCATCTTGTTCTTGGTGAACAGAATGATGGAAATAAGCCCGCCCACATAGGCCCCCACGCACATAAAGCCCGCGTGACCACAGGAAAACTCGCCCATGTAGCCGTTCACAAGGTTCAGGCTGGTGGCAAAAATAACGTTAAGGCCCATGAACTTGATGACTGAGAGCCAGTAGCCGTCAATCCACGAAAAGTATTCGGCAAAAACAAGCACCAGCCCGCCGATCAGGAACAGAAGACAGTCTATCTTCTTCTGTTTGACAACCCGTTTGATGGCATAGCCGAAGCAGAGCACGCCCAGAATCGCGAGAACCGTTTGTACAAAAAGAGGCAGCATTCAGACACTCCGGCTAGATTTTGGTCGTTTGCGGCATGCCGAAAATGCCCGTGGGCCGCACCCACAGGATGAGCAGCAGGATGGTGAAGGAAAACAGATCCATGTAGGTGGACGGCAAAAAGGCCACCACCATGATTTCTACAAATGCCAGCATAAAGCCGCCCACAAATGCGCCGCGTATGTCGCCAATGCCGCCCACAACCGCCGCGATAAAGGCCTTCCAGCCGATCATGGCGCCCATGTATGGCTCAAGGTTGGGGTAGCACATGGCAAACAGCATGCCGCCAAGCCCGGCAATACCCGAGCCAAGCACAAAGGTGACCACAATGACGCTGTCGAGCGGTATGCCCATGAGCGGCAGGGCAAAGCGATCCCAGGAAACCGCACGCATGGCCATGCCCACCTTGGTGCGCGTGACAATGGTCTGCAAGAACAGGAACACCAGCACCGCAGCCACAATAACCCATACTTTCAGGTTGGTGATGACCAGCGGCCCGATGGAATATACGGCCTTGTCGATAAGCTCTGGCAGCTTGCGCTTGGTGGCGCCGAGCAGGGCAAGGTTGCCGTTTTCAAGAATAAGGCCGCACATCAGTGCGGTAATGACCACATAGAGCCTGTGCGCGCCCTTGCGGCGCAGGGGCCGGTAGGCAATGCGCTCAAGCGTAACGCCCACCAGAGCCGTGAGGCCCATGGTCAGCACAATGGTCAGCCACAGGGTCATTGGCTTTGAAAGGCCAAGCCCGTCGGAAGAAACCAGATACGTGGCCACAAAAAAGGAAATGTAGGCCCCAACCATAAAAATGTCGCCGTGGGCGAAGTTGATGAGGCGCAGCACCCCGTAAACCAGGGTGTAGCCCAGGGCGATGAGGGCGTAAAAGCTGCCCCATTGCAAGGCGTTGAGGGTCTGTTGCAGCAGAAAGTCCATAGGCTACCCAAAAATGCTGACGGTTACAGTGTGCAAATCCTGTGGCGCTTTTTTTCAATTTCTGAGCGGCAGTGCGCGTTTGCGGCCCCTGAACCGCCCGTTCAGGCGAAAACCCTTTTGCCCCAAGGGTAATTTGCGGGTGGCTTACGCCAGCAACGCAAGGCAAGCCTTACCTCTGCATGCTTTTAAGCCAAAAAGCGCAAAAATATTCCTTCTTCGTACCGGGACTCAGCCAAAGGCAAAAAATATCGATCTGATCTGTGGCGCAGTTTTTATCCGCAGCGGATGTTTTGCCGCCGCGCGGCCCCCTGTGGGTTGGGCCGCGCGGCAGTGCCAATTACCTGCTGATGTCTGCTATTTGGGGCAGACAGATTCCACAAAGGCGAACGCGCCGGTTTCCGTCACGCGCACAATAACCGCACACTTGATGGGGTCGCGGTTTTCGTCAAACTTCATGCTGCCGGTGATGCCGTCAAAGTTGGCCATGCCAGCCATGTTGTCGCGAATGATCTTGCGTTCTTTCTTGAGGTCGGGATCAATCTTGCCGGCCTTCTGGATGGCCTGAAGCACGATGTTGATGGAGTCCCAGGTCAGAGCGGCAACGTCGTCAGGCACATAGCCGTACTTGGCCTTGTACTTGTCGATGAATTCCTTGGTTTTGCCGGTCGCGCCCTCGGCGGTGTAGTGGGTGGAGAAAAACTGGTCCACACAGTCCTTGCCGCAGAGGTTGAAGAGCTCGGCGGAACCCCAGGCATCGGAACCCATGAAGGGGCCCTTGTAGCCGAGGTCGCGGGCCTGAGGCACAATAAGGGCCGCAAAGCTGTAGTTTTCAGGCACAAAAATGAAATCGGGCTTTGCCGCGATGATCTTGGTCAGCTGGGCAGAGAAATCCTGGTCTTTGGGGCCGTGCGATTCCATGGCCACCACAGAACCCTTGCCGTGCGTCTTTTCAAAGGCTTCCTTGAAGTTGTCGGCAAGGCCCTTGGAATAGTCGTTGGATACTTCAAACAGAACAGCGGCTTTTTTGGCGTTGAACTTCTTGGTGGTGAAGTCCACGGCCACAGGAGCCTGGAAGGGGTCAAGGAAGGCTCCGCGGAAGACCCAGGGGCGGTCCTTGGTGGCGTCGGGATTGGTGGACCAGGGGGTGATCATGGGCACCTGCTCGTCATTGGCAACAGCGCCCGCAGGCACGGCCTGACGCGAAGACTGGGGGCCAACGATGGCCATGACCTTGTCGCGCTCAATGAGCTTCAGGGTCACGTTAACGGCAGACTCGGGTTTGGATTCATTGTCTTCATAAATGAATTCAAGCGGGTACATCTTGTCGCCCACTTTCAGCCCGCCCTTGGCGTTGATCTCTTCCTTCAGCATTTCAGCCGCATACTTGGAACCTTCGCCCACCTTGGGGATTTCACCGGTAAGCGGGATGGGGAACCCGATTTTGATCGGAGCTTCTGCGGCCATGGCCGCTTGCCCCACAAAGAGAGACAGGGCGCAAACTGACGCTACTTTCAGCAAATTCATGAAGGCCTCCCGAGTTTTATGTGCAGTTACAGGGGTGTACCAAAAATACGGTAAGGCTGAACAAAGCAAAAATTATTCCGTTTTGCTAAGTTATTGGAAATGAACATAGTTTGTAAAATTTAGCGGCACAAAAAATACGTTTTGGTAACTTTTTGCGCGTAAGCACTACAAAACAGTGAAAAAATAAAACGATAACCAGAGCATGAACCTTGTCGCATATGTGGTATCGCAAGTCAAATATGATACCGTGTTGGAGGGGGCTGTCAGATTTTTTTGTGGAGCAGTTTCACAATATGCTGAATTTAAAAGGTTTTTTTGAGTTGCCCGTGTGGCTGCTTTTCAGCCCATCAGGGATTCTGGTTGTGAGCACCAGCTTGGCGGCGAGAAAAGGATCTCGTCTGGATAGATAACTTACTGTTAATATTGTAAAATTGTTTTTAAAGTAAAAAATACTTTTTTGTCGATTTTGCGGAGTTGTTGTGGCTTAATATCCCGAGAGGTCTCCAAAAAAATCTAAAATATAAAATAATTTCAATTCGTTACCTTATTCTACGGACTGGTAGGCCTTGCCCTCACGCCCTTGCCGGAAACGGAGGAACCCCTGCTAGCAGCACTGCCGCCAGCTACGTTTCCTGCGCCGCTTCCGCGTGGCGTCAGACCAGACAGAGCAGCCCGACAGGCCTAAAAAACCTGCGGTATATAAGCACGATTCAGCGCTAAAAGCCACAGAAAAAGATTACCTGCATTGCCTGGGTCAATAACCAGCAGCCAGCCCGTCACTGCGCGGATCAGTTGCTCCAAACAACACCCCGGTATCCTGATCACAAAGAATGGCCCCGGCATGGCCCATCAGATCGCTAAAGTCTGCAATGCGTTCAACCGAGTGCCCCTGTTTGGTCAGGGCTTCGGCCAATTGCGGGCTAAAGCGGCCTTCGAGCCGGAGGTTGTTTACCGGCAGGCCCCAGCTTCGGCCATACAGCCAGCGCGGCGCGGCCACAGCATCGTGCGGGCTCAGGCCAAAATCTACCATTCGGGTGACTATGGCCGCCTGGGTTTGAGGTTGGCCCTCGCCGCCCATGGTGCCGTAAACGAGCCATGGCTTGCCGTCCTTGCGCAGCATGGGCGGGTTGAGCGTATGCATGGTGCGCTTGCGCGGTTCAAGTCTGTTAATATGGGCGGGATCAAGCGAAAAAAAGCTGCCCCGGTTTTGCAGCAGGATGCCCGTATCGCCAGCCACAAGGCCAGCGCCAAAGTCGTGAAAAATGCTCTGGATGGCAGAAACAGCGTTGCCTTGAGCGTCCACCACGCCAAACCAGCAGGTATCGCCCTTGGGTTCCAATGGGGCGGTGGGGTTGAGGGCGCGGGCAGGGTCAATGCGGCTGGCAAGCTCGCGCCCATGCTCCGGAGAAAGCAGATAATCTACAGGAATGTCGGCAAAGTCCGGGTCGGTCACATAAGCATCGCGATCGGCAAAGGCCAGCTTGGTGGCTTCGACTATGGCATGCAGGTATGCGGCGCTGCCCTCGCCCATGCCTTGGATATCCAGATGCTCAAGGATGTTGAGTATGGAGAGCGAAGCCAGACCCTGGGTATTGGGCGGCAGGTTGCAGCACTCAAGGCCCCGGTAGCGCACACGCAGGGGCGTGACGGTTTCTGCCTGATGTGCGGCGAAATCCCGCGCAGTGAGCAGACCGCCGTTGTCCGAGAGCCAGCGGGTCAGGCGGTCGGCCAGTTCGCCTTCGTAAAATACGCGCGCGCCCTCGCTGGCGATGAGGCCAAGAGTAGCGGCAAGGTCGGGCAGGCGCAGCACAGCCCCTGTTTGCGGGGGTGCGCCGGTGGGCAAAAAAGTATGGGCAAAGCCGGGAAACCGCTGCAATTGCCGATAGCCCGTGGGATCAGGCTTGCAGTCCTCATGCAGCCAGTGGGCCAGAGAGGGCGTTACGGCAAAACCTTCTGCCGCGAGGCTGATGGCCTCTTGCAGCAGGTCACCAAGAGCAAGAGGGCTGCCCCATGAGCGGCTGAGTGCATGGGCGGCATCCCAACCAGAAACCACACCGGGCACAGTGCAGGCAGCCAGCGGCCCGCGCAGGGGAATGGACGAAAGGCCCTTTTGCGCAAAAAAATCCCGCGTGACATTTTCTCCAGAGCGGCCACAGGCGTTGATGCCGTGCAGCGCGCCTGTCGCTGCCTCGTGCGCCAGCCAGAAATTGTCGCCGCCGATGCTGCACATCTGCGGGTACACAACGGCCAGCACTGCCGCTACTGCAACGGCGGCGTCGAGGGCGGTGCCCCCCTTGCGCAGAATATCCATGCCTGCCTGGGTGGCAAGGTAGTGAGGAGATGTAACCATTCCCCGCGTGGTCATGGGGTCAAACCTCTGGGATTCCGTTTCCGCATAGGGGCTGGATGCAAAATTCATGATGCTTCCTGTGTAGGGTGGCTAGGTGTCGCATGGGTGCCGCCAGCAGGGTGCAAATCCTTGAATCCCCCATGGCATGCAGTGGGATAATCCGTGGCCTTGCAGCAGACTAGCGGCGGGGGCGCGGCACGTCAAACCGATGCTGCATCCCTGCCAAAAGATGAAAATCAGGCGCAAGATTTTGCCCAAAACCTGTCGGGGTATGCAGTGCAAGCCTCATTGAGGGGGGGCAAAAAAGGGCGTAAGCAGGTCTGACGCCGCGCAGGTGCGGCTACAGATCAGCAGGCAGCCGCGCTCTGCGCGGCGCGAAGGACACGATATGGGGACAACAATAATGCTGTTTGCCGTGGGGCTTGCAGGAAGCTTTGTTTTTGACCGTTTTCATCTGCCCGGCGGGGCCATGACCGGGGCCATGATCGCCGTGGTGATTTTCAAAAGCTGCGGTTCCATTACCTCGCCCGACATGGCGCACTGGGTGCGCTTTATTGTTTACGGGTGCGTGGGTGTGCTTGTGGGCAACATGTATAATCCCGGTATGCTCGATGCCGTGCGCGACACCTGGCCCATGATGCTGCTTTCAACGGGCATCATTTTGATGGCGGGGCTTTTGTGCACCTGGATTGCCGTGCGCTGGGGCGGGCTTTCTGTGGGCGGAGCGTATCTGGCGACCAGCCCTGGAGGATTCAACGCTGTGGTGGCGCTTTCCGGCGGCACAGGAGCAGAAGCCCCCATGGTGATGGTCTATCATCTGGTGCGCATCTATGCCATTGTGCTGCTCTCGCCCATTGTTGCCAAGATGCTGTCTTATTTAGTGAAGTAATAGGTCAATGACCGGCATCTGCCCTGCGCATGGGGGGGCGCTGACCGCCACAGACATTGAGCCTCCGTCGGATTCCGCCGGGGGCTTTTTAGCGGGCGAGCAGCAGAATCAGACCGCCCAGCCCCGGCAGCGCCACCATGCAGCCTTTGAGCAGCAATTGCGGAGCCATGCGGGTAAACTTTGCACCCACATACGCGCCGATGACCTGACCAGCCAGAACCTGCAGGAACAGCACAAGATCCAGATGCCCGGCGGCGAGAAACCCCAGGCTGCCAAAGGCTGCGATGGGCAGAATGACCAGCATGGTTGTGCCTACGGTCTGATAGAGCGGCACATTGAAGATAATCAGCAGGGTCATCTGGATAAAGGGCGTTGCCCCCACGCCGCAAGCCCCGGAAACCAGACCGTTGAATACGCCCACCATGCCTGTCAGCAGCCAGAACTTCACGCCGCGGGTGCTGGTGAAACGAAAGCTGAACAGCGGATTGGCAGGGTGAAAGACCCGCAGATAAATGAGGAAGGCGGAGAGCATAAGCACCACGCCAGTCAGCGGTTTGAGCGTGGCGGAGGCAAGCCCGGACGAAATATGCGCGCCGCAGAAGGCCCCGGCGGCGCCAAACGCGCCCAGCAGCAAGCCCAGCCTGCGGTTGACGTTGCCCTCGCGAAAGTGGCTGATGGAGCCTGAGAGGGACGTAAAAGCCATGGCCGCGAGCGAGGTGCCAAGGGCGACCTGCATGGGGATGTCAAAGCCCACGCTGAGCATGGTGATCATAACCCCAGCGCCGCCAGCGCCCACAAAGCCCAGCAATATCCCCAACAAAAGCATGGCGGCAAAAACAAGCATAGATCACCTGCTGCACGGGCCGCCTCCACGGGCGGCGTAAAGTTGAGCAATTACATGCAGCGGCAGAAATCGCCGCGCAGTTCTGGCAGGCTAGCTCTACCGTGTGTGGGGCGCAAGGGTATTTTTCCCCGCCCGGCGGGTCAGGCGTGCGCCGCCCTTTGCGCGCGCAGCAGCGTATCCCACGCCCGAACGTAAAAGATCAGGTAGCGCCAGCACACATAGGCCACAACCAGGGTGGCGACAATCATTTCCAGCACTGCCAGCACCTTGAGTTGCAGGGCGTACTCCAGCGTTGCCGGGTACGCGGCCAGCAGTTCGGAAACCTTGTACAGCGCTGTTGCACCCACCGCCATGGGGAAGGTGTAGGCCGCAAAGCCGGGGCTGAAGGGCAAACGCAGCAGTTTGAAAAAGGCAACATAGATGATGCTGGTCATCAGCACCGCCACCCCGAGCAAAAGGCTGCACAGGAGCAGGGAGGGGGTTGGCTCAAGGCTCAGATAGGCTACCAGCGAGAGGCTGGCCGGAGCGGCAAGCACCGCGATGGTGGGCTTGGATGCGTCTTCGATTTCCCTGGAAAATATGAGGCGATACAACATGACAGGCAGCAGGGTCGCGTAATTGACCATGCCAAAAACCATCAGACCATAGGCAAGCTGGTAGTAGGCCGGGCCGGGAACCGTCATGGCCGCCACGCTGATGCCAACAAAGGGTACAAACCAGCTCGGCAGCATGTGGTGAAGGCTGAACTGCCGTACCCGGAAGGCTACAAAGGCCAGCAACAGGCAGAGATGCAGGGCCACGGCAAACAGCCAGAGCCACTGGGCCGCCCGCGCATCCAGAATGCTCAGACTCTTGGATTGCAGCATCAGGGCCATTGAGGTGGTGGGCAAAATGCTGCCAAGCACGGGATGGCGCAGTTCTTCGAGCAGCAGCCTTGGGTTCAGGGAAAATTTGCCCGCCAGCAGCAGAATCAGCGTCATGGATGTCAGCGCGCCAAAAACCTGTGCGAAATTGTGGAGGGGCAGGCTTTTTTCAAGCCCGATGCCCAGGCTGGCAATGCCAAGGGCCAGCCCCGCAAGGGGCGTGGGAACAGCGCGAAAGAAATTGCGAACACTCTGCAACATGGAACTATCCTTGGTTGTGGTCTGCTTGCATGTTTGCCATGGATCAGGCATTAAGAAAATCGAAATGAATTTAACGTAATGTATAAAAAAATTAAACGATGATATGACACTCAAGCAATTGCAGGTTTTTCTGGCTGTGGCGCGGTTTCAGAACCTCACACAGGCCGCAGAGGCTCTGTTTCTGACCAAGGGCGCGGTTTCCCAGGCCTTGCAGGAACTGGAGCGGCACCTCGGCGTGCGCCTGTTTGACCGGGTACACCCGCATTTGCGGCTGAATCATGAGGGTGCGCGCCTGTGGCCGCTGGCGGATGAAATGCTGCAAAGGGCCGAGGCCATCGAGCGGACGTTTCAGGCTGGCGGGGCCTGCTTTTTGAGCATTGGGGCCAGCAAGACCATTGGCAACTATCTGCTGCCGCAATTGATGCACGATTTTGAAAAGGATCACGGCTGGCTGCCCAAGGCGCAGATAGCCAACACCAACCGCCTGCTTGAACTGGTGGAAGGCTATGTTCTGGATGTGGTGCTGCTGGAGGGCGAGCAGCATCGGACCGACATGGTGGCAGAGGAATGGCTGAAGGATGAAATGGCAGTGGTGGCGTGCAAGGGGCATGCTCTGGCGGACGGCAAGGCCCACGCGCCGGAAGAGCTGGCAGGCCAGCGCTGGATTCTGAGGGAGCCGGATTCCGGCACGAGGGCCTTTTTTGCGCACACCCTAGGCTCGCTCATTGCGCCCTATACCGTGGCCCTGAGCCTCAGCTCCACCGAGGCGGTGCTGGGCATGGTGGAGCATGGGCTGGGCATCACCTTTGCTTCACGGCTCATGGCCGAGCTGCCAGGCTTCAGCAGCCGTTTTTCAATAATCCGGCTGACGCAGACGTTTTCACGCACATTTTCTCTTTGCTGGCACGAGTCGAAATACCATTCTGCGGGCATGGATACGTTTATCCGCTTTTGCCGGGCGTGGTCGCCGCTCAGCAGATAGCGCTGCGCAAAGAGCCCCTTATGTGGGCTACCGCTGGCGCGTCAGGTGGTACACGCGGGGAACCATGTACATGAGGCTCAACTGCCCGCGCGTAGGCTCATAGCGCGTGGCAACCACCACAGAACCCAGATTCCAGAGGTGGGCGTCATCGCCTTCCCCGGCCGAGGCCTTGCCAAAACGGTCAGTGACCATCTTGAGGATCATGCCCTCCACCGTATTGTTCGGCGCGGTGTAATCCAGCTCAAGAAATCCCAGAGGGCCGGGTTTTCCGGGGCCGTAACAGATCGCCATCTGGCGCGCGCCGGGGGCAACCTTGGCGGCATCGTACAGGTCGCAGATATAGGCGTCATCCTCGCGGATAACGGTTGCTCCGTACTGTCGCAGGGCTTCACGCATGGAATTTCTGTCGGTATTGTCGAGCCGCTGGCCAAACAGAACGGCCTCGGGGCGCGAAGGTTCGGCGCGGGCCATATCTTCCAGTTCTTTCATGGCGTTGGCATCGCCGTTCATGGCCGCCGCATAAAGCAGCAGCACCGCCCGCGAGGGGTTCTTGGTCACGCCCTGCCCGATGCGGTAAAAATGCCCAAGGCGGAACAGAGCCTCGGTTTGCTGCTGCGCGGCTGCGCGGCTGTACCATGCCGCCGCCGCAGTGAAATCCTGCTGTACCCCGCGCCCCAGCTCATAGAGCATGCCCAGATTATATTGGGCCTCAGGCTGGCCCTGCCGCGCCGCCAGATCAAACCAGCGCGCGGCTTCCGCGGGGTTGGGTTCTATGCCGCGTCCCTGTTCCAGCATGCGCCCGTAGTTGCTCATGCCCGAGGGGTGCCCGGTCTTGGCTGATTCTGCAAACCAGTGCAGGGCGCGGCCCAGGTCAGGCTCCACCCCCTGCCCGAGGTCATAAAGCACGCCAAGGTTGTTCATGGCCTGCCCATCGCCCGCTTCGGCCTGTTTGCTCCAGATGCTTTCCGCGGTGGCATAATCGCCCTTGGCGTAGGCTGTTGCGGCTTCTTCCGCCTGCGTGGGCGGCGAAGTCCTTTGCGGAACAGGCACTGGTGTCTTGGTGGGGGCGCTTTCCACTGCAGGCGCGTTTTTTTCCTGCTCGGCGGCCGCTTCCTTCTTGCCCTTTTTTGATTTTTTATCTCTGCGGTTTTTTGAGCCCTTTTCCTTCACTGGATCTTCTGGCTTTTTGGGCGCTTCAAGGGCAGGGCTTGCGGGCTGGGCAGGAGCGGCGGGGGCAGATGCGCCCTGTGCCGCAGGAGCCTGCGGTTGCTGGGCCTGAGCAGGGGCGTGCGCTCCCGGTGCGTTCATGGGGTTGACCTGCTGCGGCGTGGGCACGGATGGCGCTGCGACGTTTGGGGTCTGCACCGTGGGTGTTTGCACGGTAGGCACCTGAACAGTAGGCGTCTGTACTGGCGCTGCTGGCATTGGCTGCGAAAGCGTGGGCGAAGTTCCGCCCCCGAAGGGTTGCCCACCCATGCCGTTGGGGCTGGGCGCATTGCTCCCACTAATTGGAGCGTTGGGCGCGCCAGTACCCTGAACAAAAACGGAGTCTGACGCGGCAAAAGCCGCGCCGCCCGGCAGCGCCAGGGACACGCACAGGCTGTACACGAATACGGCCCGGATGGCTGAAATAAGATGGGCGCGGCTGTAAACCGCGCCCCATCGAAGAAACATGCTGGTGTTCCTTACGGTTTACGTTTGGGGCAGTTAAAATTCATAAAGTCCACTTCCGGGCGGCTTGTCAGGCGCTCGTCAGGTACCAGGGCATAGCCGCGCCAGTCGCGCAAGGTGGCATTGATTCTATCCATATTCACGTAAGCCAGCAAGGCGGGCCAGCGGTCGGCCATATCGCGCAGCATGCGCGCATAGGTGACTTCCCCGCCGTGAAAGCCGTCAAAGAACTCGCAGTCGCCGGAAGCAAAGGTGCGCGGGTCGGTAAATTCCATAACGTCAATGCCACGGGCAAGCAGGGCGTCGCGCAATTTGAAGAGGTGCGGATAATCGGCCTCCCGTTCGCGCATGGCGTCAAGCACACGGACAGAAAGGGGCGAAATGAAAACAAAGGTGGCAATGCCCCTGGCCTTGAGCCGGCAGTAAATTTCTGCAAAGGCGTCCAGATGGGCGCTGCTGATGCCGCCGGGGTCGCGGCTGTCAGCCAGCGGCTTGGCGTGGAAAAAGGCCTTGGTACCGTAGCGTACCTGCTTGAGGGTGTCCTCGAACTGGTAGTCAAAGGGCCGCTTTTGCCCTGTGCTTTCACCCGTATAATACCAGGAGCCGTCAGAGCCAAAGCCGTCGTTGTACTGCTGGGCCATGATGCCGTAACGGGCGTTGCGGAATCCGCCCATGGACTGCGGCAACATGGGGGCGATAAAGTCCCTGAACGAAATCTTGCCTTCAAGCAGCCATGTCCAGGGTTTCTTGAGGCTGTCGAATCCGTAGTTGTACGACCCGCTGGTGGGCGGTTCTTCCTTGAATGGGTCGGCATTCCACTGCGGCATGAACCACCAGAAGTCCAGCCCGATGATGATGGCATCCGGCTTGTGAATGCGCAGCATGGCGTCGATGGTGGAGCGCAGCACGGGCAGATTGCCCGCCGTGCCGCCCACATTGAGGAAGGGCTTGCGGAAGTATGCGCCGCGGAACTGCATGACGCGCGAGGAACCCACGGCGGCGATCTCAGGCTTCACCTTGGCATAGAGTTGCAGTTTGTAGTCCACAAAATCCTGGGAAACGCCGGATCCAAACACGGCAAAGTTCCCCTTGGACTGTTCTGCGACGGCCCGTTCCACGGCCACGTCGCCGCTGCTGTGCAGCCACCACGCGGTATAGGGAACGGCCAGCAGGCATCCCGCCAGGACAAGGCCCAGCAGCACGAGAAAATAACGCTTCAAAAAGGCGGTTTCTGTGTTGTTCATGGCGTTCACGCGTGGTTAAAATTGGAAGTACAGGAAGGTCGCCTTGCGCGAAACCAGAATCAGGGTGAGGAAGGCCATAACGGCCAGCCCCGTAGCCCAGGCGGCTGTGGGCCGCCAACTCAGGCGCGGGCGGCTGCCATCGCGTCTGCCGTGCAGAATCTCGTGGCTGTTGGGCAGCGCCCAGACCACCAGAAAACTCACCAGCAGCAGGGCAAAGGGAACCCATCCCTGAATGTAGTTGTTGGGCAGCCAGCGGGCCACCAGGGCGGCAAAACCCGTAAGCCCGTCGGTTGTTGCGCTCAGGCCCGCCGCTTCACGCGTAAACGGCCCTGTGAACATGGCTTTGAACATGCGGCCTGCGCCTTCAATTGTCAGCGCGCGGAATACAACCCAGCACAGGTTGATGCAGAAAAATGTAAACAGGATGGAGCAGATGCGCAGAGGCGCAAGGGCCAGCACGCGCTCCAGTGTCTTGCCCTTGATGCAGGCGCGGAAAAAGTGGTTGATGCCCAGCATGGAACCGTGCAGCGCGCCCCAGACAATAAAGGTCCAGCCAGCGCCGTGCCACGCGCCGCCGATCAGCATGGTCAGAAACAGGTTGCGGTACTGCATGAGCCGCCCTTTGCGGTTGCCGCCAAGGGGGATGTACAGAAAATCGCGCAGCCACGAACTGAGCGTGATGTGCCAGCGCCGCCAGAAGTCCACAATGCCTGTGGATTTGTAGGGCGAGTCAAAGTTTTCAGGCAGCCTGAGGCCCAGCATGAGGGCAAGGCCAATGGCCATGTCCGTGTAGCCCGAAAAGTCGAAATACAGCTGGAAGGTATAGCACAGAGAACCCAGCCACGCCTCGGCCCCGCTGAGCGGAAAGGCCTTTTCCGCCGCATTGAATACAGAGTCGGCGTACAGGGCAATGCTGTCGGCCAGCAGAACTTTTTTGACCATGCCGATGGTGAAAAGCGTGAAACCCTGAGTCAGATTCTCCGCAGTGGCTGGCGCAAGGGTGTCAAACTGCGGGCCTATCTGCTCATAGCGCACGATTGGCCCGGAAATAACATAGGGAAAGCAGGCGGAGAACAACGCATGCCGCGTAAAGCCCTGCGGCGTGACCTGCCCGCGGTATACGCTGACAAGCCAGGCGATCTGGATGAAGGTATAAAAAGAAATACCCAGGGGCAGCCCTGGCGGGGTGAAATGCCACTGCGCATGCAGCAGCGCCCCAAGATTCTGGGCCAGAAAGGCGGAGTACTTGAACCACAGCAGGGGCAGCAGGTTGAGCACCAGGGCAAGAACCAGCAGGCCCTTGCGGCTCAGGTGGAACCGGCAGCCAGCCTGTTTGCGCAAACCGCACAGGCAGGCCTTTTCGTCATCGCCTTCCGCGTTTTCAGCGGGGGCGGCATCCTGTTTCTGCTCTGTCTCTGTCTCTGGCTCTGGCGCTGCCAGGGCAAGGGCAAAGGCATAGTTCATGCCCAGAATCACAGCCAGCAGAATCAGGAAGGGCAAACCCCACAAACCGTAAAATACTACGGAAAAAGCCAGCAGCACCAGGGCAAGACCCGTGGGGCCGTAGCCCTGGGTCAGCCGCCAGCACACCAGCAGCAGGGGTAGAAAGGCGAAAAGGAATGTGTACGAGTTGAAAAGCATGTGCGACTCCCGTTGGACGGCGTGGACATGCCCGCCGCGCTGGCGTCAGCCTGAATTCTTCCGAGTTTGCAGTGTGGGATGCTTCGTACTCTGCGGCTGAGCCGCTGAAATGCGGGCATCCTGCTTTGATCCCCAGTGCTGCCTTGCGTTCCGCACAGCAGGGCAAGGCGGTTGCTCAAGCCCGGCATGCATGTCTGCCGTGCCGGGCTGTGCATTTTTTGTAGGCCAAATGGCAAAGAAAAAGCGCGCACGACAAGAAACGCGTCACACGCGCCCCCACCGGCATGCCAAGGCTGCCGAGGCTCCGAGCTTGCCTAGGGGTTCAGCTCTGCGCGAAGCTTGCGCGAGAGGCGGAACACCATAACCTTGCGCGGCGGCAGGGTGATGGTTTCATCTGTCTTGGGGTTGCGGCCCTTGCGGGAGGCCTTGTCATAACACTCAAACTTGCCGAAGCCGCTGATAAGCAGGGCCCGGTCTTTTTTGATGGCGACCTTCATGATCTCCAGCAGTTTTTCTACCACGTTCTTGACATCTACGCGGTTTTTGTCCGTTTCTTCGTAGATGGCCTCCACGATGTCCGCTTTGGTCAGTGTTTTTTTCATAGTGCTCTCCGGCGCAGTGCGCTGGTATGGCTGAGTGGAACCCAGTGTTCCTAATGCCCCGCAGCAATGTTTGTCAGCTTCACACAAACGGAACTTTTGTGTAAAATACACGCAAGTTACAGACAGAGCAAGGTTTTTTTAAAAAAATCGCCTGCATGTCATTTTCCGTCCAATGCGCTCTACATACCGTTTCACAGTCAGCGAGCCCCCTATGCCCCCCAAAAAAAAGTTTTTGTCCATGACCCTTATGGACATTTCTTCGCCCTTTTATAGACAAGCTCATTCCGTGGATGCCTGCTGTGAATCTGTGCCCGCCGCACTGCATGACCAGGGAGCTAATATGAATATGGCTCAGAATATTGCGCAGACCTCATCGCAGATTGGAGGCAAAGAGCGCCCGGTGCCGCTGAATTTTGCATGGCTGCAGCGCGGTGCGGAACCTCGGCAGGCCGTTGTGCCGGTTTTTTTACCATTCAGGGGCTGCCCTGTGCGCTGTGTTTTTTGCGCGCAGGACGTGCAGACTGGCGTTGGCGACTGCCAAAATCCGGATTGTGCGGAAGGCTCGCGCGCCGCAAGTGTGGAGGGTCTGCTGCTCGCCGCACGGGAGAGTTTGCGCCTGCGCCATGAAAGCGGGCAGCCTGCGGCGGAGCTGGCATTTTACGGCGGCACTTTCACCGCATTGCCGGAGGAGGATATGGCCGCCTGCCTCAATCTGGCCTGCGAAGCGCAGGAAAAAGGCTGGATAGGTTCCTTCCGCTGTTCAACCCGCCCGGACAGGGTGGATGCCCCAATACTGGAGCGGTTGCGCGCCGCAGGCTGCGGTGTGGTGGAACTGGGCGTGCAGAGCTTTGCCGATAGTGCGCTTGCCGCCTCCCGCCGGGGTTATACCGGCGGCACTGCCCAGGCGGCCTGCGTTCTTGTGCGGGCTGCTGGCCTCAAGCTGGTGGTGCAGCTCCTGCCCGGCATGCCGGGGCATAGCCCGCAGTTTTTTATGGACGATGTGCCAGCGGCCCTGGCTGTGGGCGCGCAGATGCTGCGGTTTTATCCCTGCCTTGTGCTTGAAGGAACGGGCCTTGCCGCCATGTGGCGCGATGGGAGCTACAAACCCTGGCCGCTGGAGGATACACTTGAAAGCCTTGCCCACGGATGGCTCGTGGCAGCACGGGCCAACGTGCCCGTGATCCGTATGGGCCTTGCCCCGGAGCCGGGGCTGGAGAGTGCCGTGCTTGCCGGGCCGGTGGACAGGGAACTTGGCGGCAGGGTCAAGGGGCGTGCCTTGCTGCTGGCGGTAAGGGAACTGCTTGGCGAGAATGCGGCAACACCAGCCGCGCAGTTTGATTTGCAGCTGCCCCGGTCAGCCCAGGGTTTCTTTTGGGGCGCAAAGGGAGAACTGCGCGCCAGATGGGCGGCGCTGGGGCTGCGCACGGTATCTTTTGACGATAACACCTCGCCGCAGCTTGTTTTTATCTAGGTCTGGTTGGAAGCGAAATGTTTTGCAGGGAGACGCCTTTTGTAAAAAGGTTTTTCCCCACGCTCAGTTACTAAAATTCAAGCGCGGCCAGAGTGACGTCGCGCAGGGTAAAACGCACAGAACCCGCTTTGCGGCGGGTTCTGTGCGTTTGTTGTCAGCTCTGGAAAAGGAGGCGGCCGCCGGGGGGGAACCGGCGGCCGAGAAGGGAGGGAGGGTGTTGATGGTTATAAGGTTCTGTTCAAAGGAGGAGGTTCTTGGAGGCTCCGTGATGCCCCCCTTGGGGGTAGGGGACAGGACGGAAATTTGTTCTCAGTGATCCTGTATATGTCAACCGCCTTAGGCGGACGAGTTGGGAGCGGCAATTTCGGTTGATTAGTGGTTACTGGGCCGCGCCGTGCTGATGTTTCGCCGCAGCGGGGGCGTCCTTTTTGGGCATGGGGGCAACGGCAGGCTTGCCCACTTCCTTTTCAAGACGCTGAGTCATGGTTTCGTGCATCTGGCCGAGCTGCTTTCTGAGTTGCAGCAATTCGGTGGCAGTGGCGCGCACAGCCGCAATATCGGGGTTGGAGGCATTTTGCAGGGCGCGCAGCTCCTGTCGCTTGATGAACATCTGGTCCTTTACGGGTTCCATCTGTTTGACGAACTCGGCCACAATGGCATCATACTTCTGCTGTTGTTCGGGGGTATACGCCCCACGTCCCATCATGCCGTGTCCTTGCATTCCGGGGCAGGGCATTTCACCCATGCAGCCGCCCATTTCCCGCATGCCTTCTGGCATATCGCCTGCGGGGCCAGGCTGGCTGTAGGCGGTTATGGCGCCACCCATCAGAGTTGCTGCAAGTATGGCTGCGATGGCGATGTTTTTGGATTTCATGGAAGGCTACCTCGTAGTCTTTTTTCTCGTATATGGTTTCGTTGTTCCTGCAACGTTTGATTGCTATATAGCAATGCGTGTGCCAACTATATTTTATTTAATAAAACTAGAATGTTAATCTGTTATCCCCCGCGGCCGTTGCGCCTGCGGGCAGAGAAGCGTATGTTTTTTATACATTCGGGCATTGTCTCTGTATAAAATTTGTACATCTGCATAATTTTCTTACAGGGGCTGTCGGGCAAAATTGAATAAAAAACGCGCCCGCCTTGAGGGCGGACGCGTGTTGCTGCGAGCAGATTGTCGCGGTTATTTGCTGGCGGAAGTGGACAGACCGGGATATTCCATGCTGCACCCGCGCGTTTGCGGGCTGCCAAGCGGAACGCCTACCTCAGTACCCATTCGCTGGTCTGCTCGTTGCAGAAGGGCGCGCAGTTCATCTCGCAATTGCTGTAATTCATGCCCCAGACGGGGCAGCGTTTCCGGCGAGGTGGTCTGGTTGTAGCTCAGGTGGGCAAGCTCGTTTTTTTTCAGCATGATGCTTTTGCGCAGTTCGTTCACCTTGGGGGAGTATTCGTCAATGACGGCCTGGGCTTTGGCCCGTTGCGCGGGCGAAAGCTGTTGCAGCCATGTCCGCATATCTGCGGCGTGGTTGGCTGCGGGGCTTCCCGGCGAAGGTGTATATTCCGCATAGTCGGTCTGATCCGCCGCCGTTGGCTGGGGGAGGCACAGACTGGCCAGAACACAAAGGGAAAGAAGGGGTTTCATCATAAAAGACCTTCTGAAGAATAAACTCGTCCCGCTCTCATACCAATCACTGAGCGGGGTGGCAAGATTCCCGGCTTTGTGGGCACGAGGAATGAATAATTTATTGCAAAAAGCGTGCAAATTTTTTTACTCGTGGTGCGCCTCTGGCGGTGCCGCGCGCAATACAGAGTGTGCCGTATGAATATGGAAAACAGCACGGCTGAAAAAAACGGGCAGGAAGCTGCGCAACAGGGCGCAGCCGCAGCAAACCCCACAAGCCCCGCAATCTCCACAGATAAGTCGCGGACAGCGCAGGCCGCCGCTGTTGGCGCGCATACGCCGCTCGGCCTGCTGCTGGGCGGGGCCGCCGTTGTGCTGGCTCTCATGGTAACGCTGCTGACCCTTATTTCCATTGACCGCAGCGAGGCCGCCATGGCCCGCCTGCTGGCGGAAAAGGGTTCATCGCTGATCATCGCCTTTGAGAGCATCCTGCGTTCGGGCATGCGCAGCGAGGCTGGCGTCCGCCTTCAGGTGCTGCTGGAAGAAATGGGCGAAAGCCCCGGCATTGTTTTTGTGGCCGTGACCATGCCTGACGGCACCATTGTGGCGCACAGCAACCCTGCCCGGCTTGGTGAAATTTTGCAGGTGGGTTCGCATGAAGCCGATGAGGCCACCATGCGCGACCTTGCCCCCGACATGCTGCCCCACTGGGGTATCATGCGCATGGAGGGGCGGCGCGTGTTTGCCGTGTACAGGCAATTTTCGCCGGGTATACGCGATCTGCCAAGGGGCTTTCCTCTGCCGGTGATTTTTCTCGGCCTTGATCTTTCGCCCTTTGAAATAACGCGCAGCCAGAACCGGGACTACGTGGCCATGCTGGCCGCAGTGACCCTACTGGTGGGCCTGGCCTGCCTGGTGGCCCTGTACTATGCCGAGCGGGCGCGGGAGTCTCGTCAACGGCAGCGCATGGCCGAGGGCAAGGTGCGCAGGCTTGAAGAAGAAGTGCGCCGCAAGGAAAAGCTGGCCGCTGTGGGCAATCTGGCCGCAGGGGTTGCGCACGAGATCCGCAATCCTCTCAGCTCCATCAAGGGCTACGCCACCTACTTCGGTCAGCGCTTTCCCGAAGGAAGCGAAGACCGCGAGGCCGCCAATGTGATGGTGCACGAGGTTGACCGGCTCAATCGCGTAATTATGGATCTTATAGGACTTTCACGTCCCAGCGATGTGAGCCCGCACCCGACTGATCTCAAGCTTGTGGTGGATCACGTGACGCGCCTTATCCATCAGGATGCGGACAAACGCGATGTCAAGATTGTCTGCCGTTCGCCCCGGCGGGTGCCGCTGGCCCTGGCCGACCCCGAACGCATGGGGCAGGCCCTGTTGAACCTCTGCCTCAACGCTCTGGACGCCATGCCCGAGGGCGGGCAGCTCACGCTTGCCATTGTGGAGCGCAAAGGGCGCGTGTGCCTTATGGTGCGCGATAACGGCACAGGTATTGAGGCCAGCCAGTTGCCGCATATTTTTGACCCCTACTATACCACCAAGGGGCAAGGCACGGGGCTGGGGCTTGCCATGGTGCACAAGATTGTGGAAGCCCACGACGGCGAAATCAGCGTTACCTCGCGCCCGGCGCAAACTGCGCGCCGCGGGGAAACCACGTTCCGCATCTGGCTGCCCCGCGCGGCGGAAGGCGCGGTGGCGCAGGACAATCGTAAAAAATAACCTGCGCGGCTGCGGCGCGGCCCGGGATTTCAGGTTTTTGCCAAGCATAAAGAGAGGATACGGTGAGCAACTGCATACTGGTTGTAGACGATGACGATGCCCACCGCGGCATGCTGCGCACCATGCTGCGCTCCTGGGGATATGCTGTGGAAGAAGCCACGGACGGCGACGAGGCCGTTCCTCTGGTTCGCGAAAAATCCTTTGACGCCGTGTTGACTGACGTGCGCATGGCGCGCATGGACGGCATCCACGCGCTCAAAAACATTCTTGAATATAACCCAGCACTGCCCGTGGTGCTCATGACGGCCTATTCATCAGTGGAAACTGCCGTGGAGGCTCTGCGCCTCGGCGCATACGACTATCTGGTCAAGCCGCTGGATTTTGAAGCTCTCAGGCATACGCTTGAAAAAGCCATTGAGCATTCGCGTCTCAGTGTGGAAAACCGTGAGCTGCGCCGTCAGCTCAGCGATGCCGCCGCGCGCCCCGGCATCCTTGGCCGTAGCGCCTCCATCCGCGCCATGCAGGAAATTATCGCCACTGTTGCCCCTACCGAGGCCACTGTGCTCATTTCCGGCGAATCCGGCACTGGCAAGGAACTGGTGGCCCGCGCCCTGCACTGCGCCAGCGCAAGAGCCGATAAACCGCTGGTAACGGTGAACTGCGCGGCCCTGGCCGAAAACCTGCTGGAATCCGAACTGTTCGGGCACGAAAAGGGCTCGTTCACCGGCGCGGATCGCCGTCGCGAGGGGCGCTTTGCCCAGGCCAACGGCGGCACGCTTTTTCTGGACGAAATCGGCGAGATGCCCCTTACCCTTCAGTCAAAGCTGTTGCGCGCCTTGCAGCAGGGCGAGGTGCAACGCGTGGGGGCCGATGCCGCCATAACCGTGGATGTGCGCATACTGGCGGCCACCAACCGCGACCTGCGCGAAGAAGTGGCCCAAAAGCGTTTTCGCGAGGATCTGTATTTCCGCCTCAACGTCATCTGTATTGAAGTGCCGCCCCTGCGTGACCGCGCCGAGGATATTCCCGTGCTCGCCGCGCATTTTCTGGAGCGCTTTGCCAGCCGCAACCGCAAAAGCGTGCGCGGATTTTCGCCGCAGGCGCTGGCCTGCATGCTGCGCTACAACTGGCCCGGCAATGTGCGCGAACTGGAAAACGCCGTGGAACGCGCCGTGATTCTCTGCAACGGCGACCTCATCACCGAGCGCGAATTGCCCTCTGTGGTCACTGGCCCCGCCCTGCCCGACGAACGCCAGCCCGAGGTGGACGCCTCCCTGGCAGGTCTGCCCCTGGATGCCGTGGAGCGTCGGGCCATTGAGGAAACTCTGCGCCAGACAGGCGACAACAAGAGCGAGGCGGCCCGGCAGTTGGGAATTACGAGGGCTACTCTGCATAACAAGCTCCGTAAGTACGGCCTTGAGTGATCGGGGTCTTTTGCGCGCAGACGGCGTTCCGCTGCGGAGGCGACATGGGTCATGACCGAACGTCCACTCCCTCTGTTTCCCCTTGCGGGCCTTGTCAGCGCACAAAATTCCTCCGATCACTAGACGAATGTGGGTTCTGAATTCTTTTGCGCGTGGGCAAGGAAGAAGTGTATAACACCCCTCCGAGCATCAGTTGCGGATGGCGGGCGGGCTTTGCACCCTGACGGCGTGCCCCTCTGAGGTCGTTTTTGGGGGATTGGCCTGAAAAGCAATGGAAATGGCGAGTTGCACTGATGAATGCCGCGCGGTAAGGCGTTGGAGAGAGGTTTTCAATGAGAACAGCAGGAGACGGCATTGCCTTGTATCATGGTGCTGATGGAACAAGGCGGCTACTGAAAATTATTGCAGCTCTGCTTGTTATTGCATGTGCGGAAACATGTATTTATTGGAAATTTTCAGCGCCAACGAGCAACAGCTCGGGTGAGTCAATGGCCTTGTCGCCAGAAGCGGCTCGTGAATATGTTTTAAAGACGGAAAAATTGATTATTATCGACGTGCGCAGTCAAAAAGAATTTGCAGATGGGCATCTTCCAAACGCCGTTAACATGCCACTATATGCTTTTCAGCATTTGGTAAAAAATATTCCGCAGGATTCTGCTGTGCTGTTGCACTGTCAGTATGGCTACAGGGCGCTTCAGGCATACAAGCTGTTCAGGCGGTTGCGCCCAGACATCAACAATGTCCGTTACGCAGCGGGGCAGTTGCATTTTTCATTTTTGCAGAAAGAAGGTCAGTCGGGCCAGTAAGGACAAGCCCGCCTGTCGTCGCGACAGCACGCTACAGAAATAAGGCCCGCTGCCCTGACTGCCTGAGAACCTGAAGGCTAAAAACTCTCAAGCCGCGCCTCTGCTTCTTTTTCCATATTTTCTTCATTGAAAAAGAGTACCAGCAGAGCGTTCCTGTTTCGCGTTTCCGTCTTGCGCAATATTTGCCGGATGTGGGTTTTGAGCGTGTTTTCAGAAATATGCAGCCGACCGCAAATGGCAGACGTATCGCACCCCTCCAGAATCAGACACAAAACATCCCGTTCGCGCAAAGAAATACCGTATGTCAGGGCAAAATCAGCGATGCTGTCTGCCCGGCAGCGTTCGCTTTTGTGTGATTCCTGCGGGGTGAAGGCTTTGTGTTCTGTTTTGTCTTCGCCGTCCGCTGTGGGCGTTTTTGATACCCCGGAAAGCGTCAGGGCGTACTGGATGCGGGAGCTGACATAGCTGAAGGCCGTAGTGAGAAAAAGGCACCAGAATGCAACCGGCACTGTACCGGGAAAGTGCTCCACAAAGCGGTATACGCACAAAAAAGCCATAAGCATTGCAAGGTAAGGAATGGCAGAAATCAGGCCGCGCCGGGGAGAGTGCCTGCCGATCTGAGCGAAAACTAGCAGAAAGTACAATTGCGCAATGCCACGGCACGCAAGATCAATCACATAAATGATCCAGTAGATGACTGTTCCCTCTGTGATGATCACAAGGGTCGGGGATAAAATTACCCCGCCAATGCAGAAGAGTAACAGGCGCATGTCCGTGCCGTACTTGTCAATCAGCAGGCCAACAACGGGATAGGCCAGCCACGTATACAGGTGCACCTGGGCGGGGATGGGAAAGGCCTGGCTGTGAACTCTGTAAAATGTGATGTCAATAAAGGCGTTTAGCAGAAAAAATATAAAGGCGATGGCAGTCAGGTATCTGAGTGAAATTACTGTCAGTTTGTCTGACTTGCGCACAACTTCCAGGCCTTCTGCTGGCGGTTGCTCTTTGAACAGGCAAGTGGCCGCCATGCCGCCGCTCACGAACTGAAGGCACAGCATAAGCCATTGCAGCGATTCATCTGAAAGGGGAAAGATGTATAAAAACAGCCAGAAAAAATCCCCAACAGCAAAGGCAACGCCCAGATGAAAACCGGGTGATGAACTGCGCGCAAAGAAATTTTTGAGCAACGGGGGCAGAACCGCCCCGCCCCAGAAACAGGCTCCGTAAGAGTAAATGGCATTGTTCTGGAATATGCTGCCCGCCCACAGCAGTGCGCCCATCATGGTCAAGGCCACAGCGCACGGGGCGCCAAAGCGTTTGGGGAGCCAGGTGGAAAACAGCAGCCCACCCAGAATTATGCCGCCGCAAAATCCGGCAACCGCGTTTTGCAGGGAAAAAGATACAATGCCAAGTCCCCGGCCTTCCAGAAAAATTACAAACTGGGCTGCCAGCAGGCTGGCAATGCCTATGCCGGAAATGACTGGCAATCCCTTTTTGCCTGATTCCATTGGTTCTCCGAAATGTCAGCGTGGCTTGTCATCAGATAGTCAGTTGCAATTGCACTACCCCCTAAAAGAACACCACATTTATTATGGGTCAATAGCAAATTCGTATACGTGTTATTCGATACTGATTGCATCATTCCATCTGGCCCTCGCGGAAAGTTGCCCGAAAGCTTTTTTCAGCGTGAGGCCGCAGTAAACTTCGGCGAAGTGCTGCAACAGAACTATATGGATTGACAGGAGAACAGAGCAAAGGAAGGTACCCGAACAAGCGTTCGGGTACCTTCCTCTTCAAGCCATGCGACATCTGTGGCCCGCTCAAGCTGACAGGGGCTTTTGTCACCGGCTGTGCATGCCTCGGGATCAGCTAGTCCTGCAAAAATTGCTGGAATGCTGGCACGTAAGCGACATCACATTTATTCAAGTTCCGCAGATCCATCGCCGCGCAGGGTAATTTTCTTAACGCCGCTCAGATCGAGGTTTTGCCAGTTCACCTGACCTCCGTCGCTGTCCACGGCGATCAGTTCCCACCCCTTGGGGCTGCCGCTGATGTTGATCTTCAGGCCTTCGCCATTGGCAAGCGTGTCATTGCCCAAAAGATCCTGAGCGTTGCCGCCTGCATTGGAGTCAACAAGGCCAAGACGCTGGATGGTAAATCCTGTGCCATTGGCGACAACGATGTCCTGTGCAAGGGCTGCTCCAGCGCTGAAACCAAAGAGCATCAGCGCTGCGGCAAAAGAAAGGATAAAGCGTTTCATATAATTATCTCCATGTGGTCCAGGGTGTGGTGGCGTGCCGTGTGCTGAAGTCGGCAGTGGTTATTCGGGTACGGCTTCGATGGCGTCCATAATGGTTTTGGCAGGGTTTTTTGCGCAGTAGGTGCCCAGGTGGGTGCCCAGCTTTTCCATCCACTGATCGCTGATGGAGGTATTGCCGCTTTTGCCGCTCATGTAACCGTCAATCCACATCACCATCATGCTTATGTTCTGCTTGTCAGCCAGAAAGTCCTTGCAGGTGATTTTTGCCACATCCTGTTCTGCTGCATGTGCCGCAAAGGGAGCAGCGCCCAACATAAAAACAGTCAGTGCAGCCAACATATACTTTTTCATTACTTCCTCCGTCTTCGATTGATATTTAACCATGACCCCAATTATCCGAAGATATTCGTGCGGTGCTGGGGAATGTCAGCGCCTGGACGCAAAGCCTATTCCAGTGCAGGGCGCCGCGAACCCCTGATGGCCTCAACAACCCGATCAGGCCTACACTTTGGGCAGAGCTCTGCACATCACCTTAATGTTCGATTTTGCCGATTGCTGTTCACCCTTGGGGGTGAATAATGGCGTGGTACATAAAAAAATTAATTATATTTAAGAGGGTTAACGATTCACAGCCGCAGCGTGGATGCTGCGATAATCCTCTGCTTTGCGCTCGAGCGCCTGCCCGGCAGAGCTTTTTCCGGGCAGCGCATTCGACTGCCGTGATGGCTGAACGGACACATCACCCACATGGGTGACAAATTTTTTTGCACAAAGGTCTCTTCGGGTGATACCGTTTTGCGACCAATTGGAGGAAAAAGCTGCTGGAATTCTGCGTCAATGCCGCACGCATTGAAAATCTAGTTATGGAGAACGGTCGATGAAAGATTCCAGCACTCACGTCAGTGGCATGATCTGGGCGGGCTATGTTCTGCTGCTTCTTTTTTCTTTTTCACTTTATTGGAGTCTGTTGTTGTGGGCTGGCCTTGGCGCTTTGGCCCTTGGCTATTACCAGCGCCGACAGGCCCGCAAGGGAGCCATGCAGGCAGAATGCGCTCATGCCCGGTGGCAGGTGAATACCGTGTGGCTTGCCTTGGTGCTTGCTCTTGTGGGGATTGGCGGCATCGTCGGGGTGGCTGGATGGATGGGGAATGATCCCGCAGTAATGGCAAAGCTTGATGAACTATCCACCGGGGATCAGCCCCCTTTGGAAATGCTGCGTCAGTTCTGGGCGATTCCGGGCAGCAAGGCTCTGGTTGCCTTTATGTGCGGCTCCACACTCCTGTACCTTGTCTGGACTCTCAAGCGCACGCTGCAGGGGTTTTTGTCCATATTGAAGGGGACAGTGCCTGCCGCGCTTGGCCCTTTGCACTGGGCGGCGCTGTTGTTGGCCGTGCTGATTCAGGTGGGTATTCCGCTGGTGCTTTTGTAAGCGGTGACGCTTATGCGCGGCACTGTGGTTTGCCTTGCTGTTATTTCTGGTTTTCTGGGGACGGCTGGCCCCTCGGCCTGTTTGTGCGCGGCCTCGGTGCCTGCCAGGGATAGCGTATCGTTCGCATCCATGGATCCAATGCGGAATGCCCCTGGCTGGGGAGCGGGGCTGGCCGCCAACTCTCCAGTATGCTCCGCCAAATCGTGCAACAGCATGGAGCAGATTTATGAGCAGGCGCAGCACGGCGATGCCGAGTCCCAGCTCTGGCTTGCCCGGCAGTATGAAAGTGGTTCGCGCGGCCTGTGCAAGGATGACCCTCTGGCTGTGATCTGGTTTAAAAAAGCGGCAGAAGCAGACCGGGCAGAAGCCCAGTTTGCCTTGGGGATGCGCTGCTTTTTTGGCCTTGGCGTAGCGCAGAATCTTGAACAGGCGGTGTTGCTGTTGCACAAGGCCGCGCAACAGGGGCATGCCGAAGCCCAATACAGGCTTGCAGGCTGTCTTGAGGATGGCTTGGGGGTAAACGCAGACAAGGCCGCAGCCGTGTATTGGTACAGTAAGTCTGCCGCACTTGGTTACCCCCAGGCGCAAAACATGCTCGGCATTCTTTGCAGCAAGGGCATAGGCATGCCGCGCGATGCGCATGCCGCCGCCAACTGGTTTCTGCGGGCGGCGGTACAGGGCTATGCAACCGCCCAGTATAACCTTGCGCGCAGCTATGAGACAGGGGACGGCCTGGACAATGACAGGGAAAAAGCCCTTTACTGGTACGGTAAGGCCGCCCGGCAGGGCGATGCTGACGCGCAGGCCCGTCTTGATGCCTTTTGACTGCTTCGGAAGCCTTTGTTTTCTGGCAGTGTGACCCTGTAACTTTGTTTTCAGCACGATTCTTATGCCGAAAAACAGTATCCGCTACTTCCAATGCGCAGTCTGCGTTTTGCCAATGTTGCTGCTCTTTGCCTGCCCCTATGGAGCCCGTGCTGAAGAAACGTGGGCTGTGTACTGGTATCTCTGCGGCAGCAATCTTGAGTCAGAAGACGGCGCGGCCTCTGCCGATCTGGCAGAGCTGCTCAAGGCTCGCCTGCCGGATAATGTAAAGGTGGTCATTCAGACCGGGGGAGCCAGCAAATGGCACAGGCCGGGCATCAGCCCCAAAAATATCGGCCGCTACCTTTACCATAAAGGAAAACTTGAGCCGGTGGCAAAGCTGCCGCAGGCAAGCATGGGGGATGAAAAAACGCTGACCTCCTTTCTTGCCTTTTGCAAAGAAAATTACAGCGCAGATCATCAGGTTTTCATTTTTTGGGATCACGGCGGCGGCAGCATCGGCGGCGTAGCCAATGACGAGAATTATGCATTTGACGCCCTGTCCCTCAAGGAAATCAATAATTCCTTCAAGCAGGTGTATACGGCCTCTGTTGCCCGCCCGCCATTTGAAATCATCGGCTTTGACGCCTGCCTGATGGCTACGCTGGACACAGCCAGCGCTGTAAGCGGGTTTGCCCGGTACATGGTGGCCTCGCAAGAGGTGGAGCCAGCCAATGGCTGGCAGTACACGGAATGGATGAACGCTCTTGGGGCAAATACCTCCATAAGCGCGGAAGCGTTGGGCAAGGCTATCTGCAATACCTATCTTGACGGCTGCAAAGAGGCGGAGACAGCAGGAAACGCCACTCTTTCGCTTGTTGACCTTGCCAGGATCCCTTTTGTTAATCTTGCCTACAACGCGCTCGGCCTTGAAGCTGTTTCCCTCGCCATGGATGACGACAGCTTTTACGCCGCCTACGGCAGGCAGGCCAAGGCCTCTGAAAATTATGTGAACTCGCGTTCGGAAGGCTACACCAATATGGTGGACCTTGGTTCCCTTGTGCGGCGGCTGAAAACGGCCTTGCCCGAGTTTGCTCCGTATTTTCTGGATGCTCTGGGCGAAGCGGTGGTCTATACGGTTCACGGCCCCTACCGGTCGCCTTCCGGTCTGTCCTGCTACTATCCGTTTGACGGCGGCAAGGCTGGTTTTTCCAGCATGATGCGGGCGGGCAACATCACCACCTTTCTGGTCCTGAGCGGGCTTCAGTTGGGTTTTCTGGATACGGACAGCGCCGTAAAACACCTTGAACGCATCTCTGCTGATATCTCTGCCGCCCTTGAACGGGAAGAAAACATCCCTGAAGGAACATCTGCTCCTGCTGCACCAACGCCTCTGCCCGCGCCCCAGACGCAGGGGAGCGCACAATCCTTGTGGGCGCCCTTGCAATCGGGCTTGTCAGCCATCCTTGGCGGGCAGAGTGCTGATGGTCAATCCCCAGGCAGCGTTGCGGCTTTGCTGGGACAGGCGGCCAGCGCCGTGGTGGCATCGGTGGCTCCCCTGAAGCCGCTGGATATCACCGCGCTTGAGGATTTTGAGGTAACAGTCGGCGATGGCGGCGAGGCGCTGCTCAATCTTGGCACAGAGCGTGTCAAATTTCTGGATAGCGTGCAGTTTTACCTTGCCTACTACAGCATCGAAGACAACCTGATCATGCTGCTGGGCAAGGATGCAGATATGGAAGCTGACTGGACCGCAGGTGTGTTCAAGGATAATTTTCAGGGAAGGTGGGCAGCTCTGGACGACCACCTGGTGTTCCTTGAGATCACGCATCAGGATGACGGGGTAAACCACTATGTTGTGCCTATCAAACTGAACGGAGTGCGCTGCAACCTTATTGTCGTCTATGATTTTGCGGAAAAGGAATACAAAATCCTTGGGGCGCGCCGTGTGCAAGAAGGCGAAATGACCGACAAGGCGCTTATCAGGCTTAAGGCTGGCGACAAGGTGACCACAATTCTTCTCGCCATGCAGATGGATGACGGAGATGGAGAGTTTCAGGAGGTGGAGGTAGATACCTTTACCCTTGGCAAAAAAGTTGTTTTTGCAGATACGGACATGGGCGATGGGCAGTTCATGTTCATGTTTGAAATGACAGATGTGCAGAACAATGCCGCCACATCGCAAATCGTCACCATTGAAGTGAAGGATGGCATGGCCGTTTACAGCAACTGACACGGTCAGCCGCAGTGGGCAGTTTTGCAATCTTTCCATGCATATAAATTTGTTCCAGCGCCAAGCTGCAAAGGGGTTCTTGAGGGTGCGGGCCTTGGGTCGCCGGAGCCGTTTTTCGTCTATTCCCCGTCTGCGCCGCCAACCTTGCCACAGGCCGCCGGGATCGGTATTGAACAGGCATGAGTGAATCCAAGAGCAACAACGGTAATTTCCCGGCTATGGACGTGAGCACGGATCGGCTTGACCGGCTTGCGGATTTTTTTAACGAAGTCGGCATGCTGCGGCACACGCCCCGCACGGGATACGCCTTTTTGGGCACCGGGCAGGAGAACGTGGCCGAACATTCCTACCGGGTGAGCGTCATGGGCTACGTGCTGGCCCGCATGTGCGACATGGACCCGGCGCGGGTGACGTATCTTTGCCTGTTCCATGATTTGCATGAGGCCCGCACGGGCGATCTGAACTACGTGAACCACCGCTATGCGCAGTGCCAGGCCCGCAAGGCGCTGGAAGACTGCGTGGACGGAACCGGGCTGGAGGATGACGTGCTGCCCCTCTGGGACGAGCTGGCGGAAGAAGCCAGCCGTGAGGCCATTCTGGCGCACGATGCCGACCAGCTTGATCTTATCTGCAACCTCAAGGCCGAACTGGACAAGGGCAATGCCTTTGCCGCCCAGTGGCTGGAAAGCGCGGTAAAGCGTCTGCGCAGCCCTGCGGCGCAGCAGGTGGCAGAGGCTGTGCTGCGTGCGGATCACAACCGCTGGTGGTATGGGCAGGTTGAGCGGGAATGGTGGGTGCGGCGAGGTCGCTGAAGAACTGATTTTCAGAAGTACGAAAGGCCCGAAACCGGGCGGCGCAGTGCCGCGTTATCCGGTCTCGGGCCTTTCTTGATACTTTGCCGGAGAGGAGCAGGGAGGCCTCTTAACTGGCGGCCTGCCTTTTCTCCGCAATACATCCTGCGGTTACATCACCTAGTTGGCAACCACCGTCCCTAGCGGGGCATCGTCAAGCAGGTAGCGGCGCAGGCTTGAAGGCGAACGCCCGTCAAGAATGAGCGCGCGCTGGCAGCCCGCATCCAGAGCGTTGAGGCAGGCTTCCACCTTGGGGATCATACCTCCGGTGATGACGCCAGTCTCGCGCAGCTTCTGGATTTCCTTGCGGTTCAGGCTGGAAATAATTCTTCCGTCAGCATCCAGCACGCCGGGCACATCGGAGATCAGCACAAAATATTCCGCGCCGATGGCCCCTGCCAGCGCGCCTGCGGCGGTGTCGGCATTGATGTTCAGGGCTTCGCCGTCCGGGCCGGAGGCCACAGGGGCCACCACGGGCACAAAACCTCCTCCCAGCAGGCAGCGGGGCAGGGCTGGATCCACAGCTTCCACTGTACCCACCAGGCCGAGCGCGGGATTCTTCACCCTTGCGCGCAACAGCCCGCCGTCGCGGCCTGAAATGCCCGCAGCGCGCACGCCCTGACTTGTAAATTCGTTGACCACGGCCTTGTTCACCTGCCCGCAGAGCACCATTTCAACAGCTTCCATGGTGGCGGCATCGGTAACGCGCAGGCCGTCCACAAAGTGGCTCTCAATATTCAGGCGCTTGAGCAGGGCAGAAATCTGCGGGCCGCCGCCGTGCACCACCACAAGGCCCATGCCCTGTTCGGTAAGCTGCGCAAGGTCTGCGGCAAAGGCCGAACTGAGTTCGGGCTTGTCCATGGCGTGTCCGCCGTATTTGATAACGACTGTAGCGTTTTTCATCTGTTTGATCCTTTGGCCGTCTGGGCCGGAAAGGCTGCTCCGCCTCGTTCGCGCACAGGCGCAGGCGCGGGCCTTTCATCAGTATTGCGTACTTGGTTTACAGTTGGAAGCACTAGCACCCTGTGCGCCGCCCTGCAAGAGTCGCGTGTGACAAGTGCGTGGCGATGCAAATAATTTTTGATTTGTGCCATGCGCAAATTAGTTGGCCTCTGGGCAGCGCCAACCCTCCCCGGCATTGTCTTGGAGTAGCAAAACAGCTATGGATGGTACAATGGAAAACGGGGGAATTATGGCCGCAAAAAACGCTGCAAAAGACGCGTCCCGCAACGAGGACTGGAACAGCGAAGCCTTGGCTGCGGCCAATGTGGGGCTGTGGGTCATTGATATCGACAGAAACACCGGCCATATATCCATGCTTGCCAATCCGGTGACCCTGCGCCTGCTTGGTGCAAGCGAAGAAATGACCCCCGCCCAATGCTTCAACTTCTGGGTGGACAGGGTTGATGCCCGCTCCCGCCCCCATCTTTGGGCCATCCATGACGAATTTATTGCAGACACCGCCATGCACGAGGTGCGCTACCAGTACAACCACCCCACGTGGGGGCTGGTGCCTGTGCGCTGCGGCGGGCGGCGCATCAGCGCCGATCATGATGATGTTGTGCGGGTTGTCGGCTATCATCAGGATATGACGGAGCTGCACGAGGCGCATCAGAGCCTGCGCGAGGGGCTTGTACGGCTTTCGCTGGCCTGTCGCCTGGGCTGGCTTGGAGTTTTTGAGATAGCGCGTCTCGAAAATTCCGGTCTGGATATTACTGGCAACGATGTTTTTTATGAGCAGTTTGGCATCAATACGGCCTCGAACACGGCGGACAGACTTGAGATCATGGGTTCGCGCATTGTAAGCGAGGATCAGCCCAAGTGGCGCAAACTGTGCAACCCCGCAGGGTGGACGGCTGGCGGGCAGGAGCATCTGGATTTGCGGGTTGCCCACCCGCGCAAGGGCTTGCGCTGGTATGCCCTGGCCTATGAGATTGTGAGCGGGCCGGGAGTGCTGCGCATTGCCGGTTTCAGCGATGTGACGGAGGCGCGCCAGCACGAGCGCATCCTGCGCGAGGCCAAGGAGGCCGCTGAAGCCGCCAATGCCGCCAAGAGCATTTTTCTGGCCAACATGAGTCACGAGATACGCACCCCCATGAACGGCATCATGGGCATGGCGCATCTGGTGCTCAACACTCCTCTGAATCCCCAGCAGCGGGATTATGTGGAAAAAATCCATGCAACCTGCGAATCCTTGCTGGATATCATCAACGATCTGCTGGATTTTTCAAAAATTGAGGCCAACCATCTGGAGCTTGAAAATCTGCCTTTTGAGCCGCGCAAGGAACTTGAGTCGGTCATGTCTCTGCTGCGGCCCAAGGTTGGGCACAAGCTCAAGGATTTCAACCTTGAGAGCCGCATGGACCCTCGCGTGCCGGAAGTACTTTCCGGTGATGCCCTGCGCTTGCGGCAGATCCTGCTGAATCTGGGCGGCAACGCACTGAAATTTTCCGAGCGCGGCACGGTGCGCCTGGCCGTGGAGCTGCTGGAGCAAAGTGACGGCAAGGCGCGGCTGGCCTTTATTGTGAGCGATGAAGGCATTGGCATGTCGTCCGATGAACTGGCCCGCGCATTTACGCCTTTTTCGCAGGCGGATACGTCCATCACCCGCAGATTTGGCGGCACTGGGCTTGGTCTCTCCTTATGCCGCCGCCTGATAGCCCTCATGGGGGGGAGCATTTCCGTGCAGAGCGAGCCGGGTCAGGGGAGCGTTTTCCGTGTGGAGCTGCCCTTTGCCATTTGCAGCCAAGACTGCGCGCAGGAACAGGCAGAAGAAAGCAGCGGGGAGGAAGCCGTATCGCTTCAGGGCCTGCGGATACTTTTGGCCGAAGACGGCGATATTAACCGCGAGATCATGGAAGTTCTGCTGGAAGACATGGGCATAACCTGCATTTCTGCCGTCAACGGGCAGGAGGCCGTGGAAATCTGGAACCAGCGGAGCGCGGAGATTGATATTGTCCTCATGGATGTGCAGATGCCGGTTATGGACGGCTATTCCGCCACGCGCGCCATCAGGGCCAGCAGCCTGCCGGGGGCCAAAACCGTGCCCATTATCGCCATGACGGCCTATGCCATGCGGGGCGATGCGGAACGCAGCATGCAGGAAGGCATGGACGCGCACCTGACCAAGCCCGTTAACCTTGCCGATCTGCGGCGCACACTCAAACAGTTCAGCCGAGGCCCGGCAGAGTAGAAATGTCTGATGCTCTGCGGGCGGCAGCTGGCTTGCCGAAAGGGGCAAAGCCTCCTGCACTTGCGCAGCGGCTCTTGACACTCAGCCGCCCATGCGCGACCTTCCCCCCAACGCCAGTTTCAAGGAAAGCAACATGACTCAAGTGGTAACCCGATTTGCACCCAGCCCGACAGGGCATCTGCACATAGGCGGCGCACGTACCGCCATTTTTTGCTGGCTTCTGGCCCGCCACTCCGGCGGACGTTTTCACCTGCGCATTGAAGACACTGATTTGCTGCGCTCCAAGCAGGAATATACCGATTCCATCCTGGCCTCCATGCGCTGGCTTGGGCTGGACTGGGACGGCGAACTGACCTACCAGACCCAGCGGGCCGATGTGTACAACCGCTATGTGGACAAGCTGCTGGAAACAGGCCACGCCTACTGGTGCTCCTGCACGCCGGAAGAAGTGGAAGCCATGCGCGAAGAAGCCCGCCAGAACGGCCTCAAGCCGCGCTATAACGGGCGCTGCCGCGAACGGAATCTCGGCCCCGGCGAGGGCCATTGCGTGCGCCTCAAGGCGCCTGTGGCGGGCAAGGTGGTTTTTGACGATCTGGTGAAGGGCAAGATAGCCGTGGATGTCACCGAGCTGGACGACATGGTTATCCGCCGCGCTGACGGCATGCCCACCTACAATATGGCCGTGGTGGTGGACGACTACGAAATGGGCATCACCCATGTTGTTCGCGGCGACGACCACGTTTCCAACACGCCGCGCCAGATTCTTATTTATGAAGCTCTGGGCCTGCCCGTGCCCCGTTTTGGGCATGTGCCCATGATTCTTGGCCCGGATCGGCAAAAGCTCTCCAAGCGCCACGGCGCGCGGGCGGTCATTGAGTATCAGCAGGACGGCCTGCTGCCGCAGGCTCTGGTGAACTACCTGGTGCGGCTTGGCTGGTCGCACGGCAATCAGGAGCTGTTCACCAAGGAAGAACTGATCGAATATTTTGACGGCACCAACCTGAACCCTGCCGCCGCGGCCTTTGACCCGGCCAAGCTGGAATGGTGCAATGCCCATTTTATGCGCGAGCTGCCCCTGCCCGAACTGGCGGCGCTGGTTGCCCCCTTTGTGGAAGAGGCCGGGCTTGGCGCATTGCCGCAGGAAAAGCTTGAGCCACTGTGCGTCATGTTCCGCGAGCGGGCCAACAACCTCAAGGCGTTGGGCGAGGCCTTCCGTCCGCTGGTGGTGCCTGCCGCAGAACTCAGCTATGTGGAGAAGGATACGGCCAAGCATTTTACCGATGCGGGCAAGGCACATTTGCAGGCCCTCTCGGCTGTTTTTGCCGCTTGCGAGCCTTTTACCGCTGAAGCCCTTGAGGCCGCGCTCAACGCCTATGTGGCCGACAACGGGCTGAAGTTCAAGGAAGTGGCCCCGCCCCTGCGCACGGCCCTCATGGGCTTTATGGGCGGTTCGCACCTCAATGAAATCATGGCCTTTCTGGGCAAGCAGGAAACCCTTGCCCGGCTGCAACGGGCTATGGGCTAACAGGCGTTTTATAGTCAAAACCTCGCGCAACGGGCAGTTTTGCCACAAGTGCCCGGGTTGATTTGAGCGGCGAGGGTATCCGGTTTTTTATTGCCGGGTACCCTCGTGCAGCAGAATGGGCGTATGTTACCCTCAGGATGGGCCTTCCGCATTGCCCCCATGCGCTGCGCGCCTGAGCCAGGTTGCCTGAAGCGGACGCTTCTTCTGAAACGGCAAGCTTGCCCATCCGCGCTGGTATCGAGATTGCATGCAAGGGAAGGTGGAAAAGAGTGCCTTTGCGGCCTTGCGTCTTTTCAGGGGGGGGGATAATGCCGGATCTACAGGGCGAGGATGTTGCGGGCGCGCCATGCCCGAGCCATAGCAGCAGACCGCTGGTGTCTTTTTTTGCTGCAGGCCGCAATGTGCAGGAGTATGTGGAGCAGGCCATGCGCTCCATGCTCGACCAGACGGTTGACGATTTTGAATTGCTCATGCTGGATGATGGCTCCACCGACAAAACCTACGACGTCATGATGGGCGTGCAGGACCCGCGCGTGCAGGTTTTGCGCAATATGGAGGGGCAGGGCATCGCGCGCAGCCTCAACCGGCTTATGTCCCAGTGCCGGGGGCGGTACTGGGCGCATATGGATGCGGACGACATCTGCGCTCCACAGCGCCTGGAAAAGCAGCTTCAGATCATGCAGGCAAACCCCGATATTGGTATCTGTGGGTGCCATTTTGTGGCGTTTTTGCCATCCGGTGAGGGCGGGCTTATCAGGCTGCCTCTTGATTCAGAAAGCATCAAGGCCAACTTGCTTTTCAAAGCGCCGATGGCGCATCCTTTTGTGACCTTTGACGGGGATCTTTTTTCCCGCCTCGGCATACAGTACTCTGAAAAAATGGTCTGCGCTCTGGATTACGAGCTTTACCTCAGGATATTTCTGCGTCATCCGCAGATGGCTTTTGCCAATGTGGATGATGTGCTCGGGTTTTATCGCAGGCATAACGCCCAGATTTCCACGGCGCGCAGCACAGAGCAGGCGCAGTATGCCTTCAGGGCGCAGATGCAGGTGTTCCAGACACTGGGCGTTGCGCCTGGTAACCGCCTGATGAGGCATCACCGCCATCTGTATGGCGGCGCCCCCGTTGAAACCGCTGAAGATATGTCTGGGCTTGTGGATTGGGCTGTCACCCTGCGCATGGCCAACGCAACCAGAAAACTTTTTTCGCCTGATCTGTTCAATGCACTGTTGTATGGTCGGCTTGAGGCCGCCATGCAGCGCAGTCCGCATCTGGCGCAGCCCCACCTGTGGCGGCTGCAAAAGTGGGATCATTAGCAATGACGGGGGCTGCACCGATGGAACTCACGGGTCAGAACAGGGCATGGCGCCTGCCGCAACCGTGCGCAGTGAGGTATTAGATGGATACCACTCTTCCTACCCAGGAAAGCTTGCAGCCCCAGATGAGCGAAGCCGAAGTGGCCCTCATGGACAAATATACGCCGGATGGCTGCATTCTCGAATTCGGGGCTGGCGGAAGCTCGGCCTTTTTTGCAAAAAAAGGCGTACGGCAGCTGATCAGCGTTGAATCTGACCGGGAGTGGATAAACCGCATGCTGCTGGGCAACAGCACCCTGCGGGAATGGGCCAAGGCGCGGCGCTGGTGTCCCTTTCATGTAGAGATAGGGACAACGGGCGAATGGGGGTTTCCCCTGTCGCATGAGCCTGTCGTGGCGTGGCTTAACTACCATCAGGCCATATGGGATGCCGTTGACGCCTCAAAGCTGGATTTTGTGCTTGTGGACGGACGGTTCCGGGTTGCCTGCGCCTTGCAGCTGCTGCTGCGCACCAGGGAGAAAACGCCGCTGATCATGGTGCACGATTTTACGCCCCGTGAGTATTACCATGTGCTGCTTGAGTATTTTGACGTGGTTGAAGAGGCCGATACCGCCGTCATTCTGGAGCGCAAGACGCCAGTATCCTTTGCAGAAGTGGCTCTATGCGTGCAGCGGCATCAGTTTGACAACCGGTAGGCCTGCGCAGAACTGCTTTTGGGCTGGCACCGTTTGGGAAAGGCGACCTGTCGGTATGGCAGGGCTGATAGCTCTTTTTTTGACCGCATCCTTGCTCATGCCCGCAACTCACGGTGATTGCGCATAAAGGAGCCGCAATGTCTTTTTCGATCGATGTAGCCGCTATCCAGCGTATGGCACTTGTAAAGGTGGACGGTGGCCTGGGCAGTCAGATGTGGCAATACGCCCTTTCGTTGGCTGTGGGGAAAGGCAGTTCCTTTACGGTAAAACATGATTTGTCCTGGTTTCGCCATTACGCCAAAGATATACGCGGGGTCGAAAACAGGTTTTTTATCCTAAACAGCGTTTTTACCAATATCAATCTGCGCTTGCCTTCTGAAAACGAACGCCTGTTCTTTCATATAGCTCTCAATCGGTATCCCGACAGCATTTGCAATTTTGATCCTGACATACTTGCCCTGAAGCAGCCCACCTACCTCGGCGGCTATTATGTCAATGCACAGTATGTAACCAGCGCGGAAAAAGAAATTCGCGAGGCCTATGTCTTTGCGCCAGCGGTGGAAGAGAGCAACCTGGACATGCTGCAAGCCATACATGCCGCGCCAATGCCGGTAGCCGTGCACGTACGGCGCGGCGACTACATCGGCTCGATGCATGAGGTTCTTACCCCACGGTATTTTGAACGCGCCTTCAAAATTTTGGCAGCGGCGTTGCAGCCAAAGCCAACTTTTTTTGTGTTTTCCAATGGCATGGAGTGGACAAAAAAAGCCTTCGCCGGTCTTCCCTACGATTTTGTTTACGTGGATGCCAACGACAACGACAATGTCGCAGGGGATCTTTTTTTGATGACGCAGTGTAAACACTTCATCATCTCAAATTCTTCGCTGAGCTGGTGGGGGGCCTGGCTTTCGCAGCGGGCGGAGAATAAAACCGTCATCATGCCCAGCAAGTGGCGTGGCGGCAAAAGCCCCATCCCGGGCGAATGCATGCGAGTGGAAGGCTGGCATATGTGCCCGGTAGAATAACGCGGCGCGCACCCTGCTTTTTGCATTTTTGCGGCAACGATCAGCGATACTGGGGGATATGTGAAAAGTGAAGAAATGGCGCTGAAAGAACAGTTTCTTCTGCGGTTTCTGGAAGTGGCGGAGCAGTTGCAAGATGGCGGGCGTTTCCTCTGCTGCAAGGAAGATCTGCACCCCTGTCTGAATGATGCGCAGGGCACAACCCCCTTTGACGCCCATTATATCTACCATACGGCGTGGGCGGCACGCGTTCTTGCACGCACGCGGCCCGCAAGCCATATAGACATTTCTTCGAGCCTCTATTTTGTGTCTATCGCGTCGGCCTTTGTGCCCATCACGTTTTACGACTATCGCCCCGCCCCCCTTACCCTTGGCAACCTGCGCTGCAAGCGGGCCGACCTCACCAGCCTCCCCTTTGCTGACGAAAGTGTGGATTCCCTGTCGTGCATGCACGTTGTGGAGCATATTGGCCTTGAGCGCTACGGCGATCCTTTTTCTCCGCAGGGGGATATTGCGGCCATGCGCGAACTGGCGCGTGTTCTTGGCAGGGGAGGGCGTCTGCTCTTTGCTGTTCCCATTGGCGGGGTGGCAAAAATTCACTACAACGCTCACCGCATCTACACATACAGCGCAGTTCTGGAGGCCTTTGGCTCCCTGTATCTTGAGGAATTTGCCCTTGTCACCGACAGGGGAGAATTTATTGCGCACGCTTCAGAAGCGGAAGCGCAGCAACAGAAGTACGGCTGCGGTTGCTTTCTTTTCAGAAAACAGAAGTAGCCTGCATGCCGCCTGAACTGCTTGAGGGGGCTGACCGCGTTAATGGGGCCTTCTGCACTGGCAGTGTTTTGGGGTAGGGACGACAGGAGAAGCCGGGCGACTTGCTTCGGATTTTGTCAGGGGCTTACTGGTACAAGGGGCTCATGGAGCGCAGCAGGTTGATGAACAGGCTGTCCAGCCCCTGCACAAAGGATGCGATGCGGTCAGACATGATGACCATGAGCAGCCCCAGAAAGAAAAAGCCCACCATCACCTTGATGGGGAACCCAAATTCCATGATGGGTATCTGCGGCGAGGTACGGGCCATGAGGCCCAGCGATACTTCAACCATGAACAGGGCCACCATGACCGGGGCTGCGATCTGCAAGGCCAGCACAAACATCTGCGAGGCCAGATACAGAATCTGGCGCAGCACCACTGGCCCGATAAACAGCCCTCCCGGCGGCACCAGGTCAAATGAGGCCGCAAATCCCTTGATCATATACAGATGCCCGTCAAGGCTCAGAAAAACGAGCAGGGACACCATCCACAGAAAAAATGCCGTGACGCCCGTCTGGTTGCCGGTGAGCGGATCGGCAAAGTTGATCATGGTAAAGCCCATCTGAAAGCCCAGTAGCTCACCACCCGCCTGAATGCCCATAAACAGAAAATTGACGGCCATGCCAAGTACCAGACCTAGCACCATCTCTCCCAGCATCATGAGCGCCACGTCAAAGGGATGCGCGGGCAATGCGGCGGCTGGGAGCGTGAGGTGCGGCCATACGCCCAGGCAAAAAACAATGGTTATGGCCGCCTTGACCTGCGTGGGGATGTTGTTGGTGGAAAATACGGGCAGCATGAACATGACGATGCTTACACGCATCATGGTGAGCAGCAGGCTGAGCACACTGGCCGGATCGTAGTTATAAACATCCATATAGTAAGTTTTGCAAAAAGGTTGCCAAGTATTTCGTCACGCTTGTGACGCCCAAGGGCAGAAGGGCGAAATGTTTGGAGCGGCAAGCCTGAAATGGCTGCCACGCGATACCAGTATCGAACGGTTCCCGGTATGGTTTGCTTGATGCGTTCTGCCTTGGGCACTACTGTGACGCAACTACTATCACTGCCGCAAGGAGACATTATGGCCATTCCCACATCACGCACGCAAAGCGAGGCCACTGTCTGCATAGAAACAGCGCTCTGCACTGGCTGCGGCCAGTGCGTGGCCGTGTGCAAGGATTTTGGCCTGCGGCTTGAAGGGGGCAAGGCCTGCCTTGCCCCCCAACCGCTTTTTGGCTGCGTGGGCTGTGCCCATTGCATGGCTGTTTGCCCTGCCGGGGCCATAACCGTGCGTGGCCGGGCGTTGGGCCCGGAAGATCTGTTTGCCCTGCCGCCCCTGAGCAGCTCCGCGAGTTTTGATGCCTATTACGCCCTGTTGCGGCGGCGCAGAAGCGTGCGCGAATTTATGCCCGCCGAGGTTGAGCCGGAGCTGGTTGAGCGCATCCTTGACGCGGCCCGCACCGCACCCACCGGAGTGCCGCCTTCGGACGTCAATGTGCTTGTGCTGGACAGCCGGGAGAAAAACCGCGCCTTCACCAGTGATTTTTGCGCACACCTCAAAACCCTTGGCTGGCTCACTGCCCCCTGGTTTCTTGCGCTCATGCGCCCATTCTGGGGCAAGGCCAATGACGGCCTGTTCCGCAATTTTGTGCGGCCTGCGCTGGCGGCGTTCACATCTTCAATGGATGCGGGAATAAATATCGTTACCTATGACGCGCCGCTGGCCATGTATTTTTACGGTTCGCCCTGGGCAGACCCCGCTGATCCGCTGGTGGCCGCATCCCTTGCCATGCTGGCTGGCGAGGCTCTGGGCCTTGGCACCTGCATGATAGGTTCCATCCACCCTTTGTTGCAGTGGGGCGGCAGCGCTGCGCGTTTTCGCAAACGGCATGGCATCCGCTGCAAAAGCCGTGAGGGCGTGGTGGTGCTGTTTGGATATCCGAGCGTCCACTATGGCAAAGGTATTGAACGCAGTTTTGCCTCGGTGCACAGGGCATAAACATCTTTTATATAAAAAAGCGCCGCAGGATATGTTCCTGCGGCGCTGGCAAATCTGATCTGAGCTGGTTGGAGCAAGGTTGCTCCGGCCCTTTATTTGTTCAGTTTTTCGGAAATAACTTCGCGTATGATCTTGTTCAGGCCGGGGAGGTCAGGCTTGGAAACCTGCCTGTCTGCCCCCACCTTTACGCCCTTTTCATACAGCGCATCGGTGATGAGCGAGGAGAACAGGATGATGGGCAGCGTGCTGAGGCCGGGGGTTTCACGGATTTTTGCCGTGAGCATGTGCCCGTCCATTTCCGGCATCTCAATGTCGGAAATAACCAGATGCACCACATCCGTAAGTTCCTTGCCCTTGGCCTGGGCTTCCTCACGGGTGTGCATCAAAAAATCCCAAGCGGCGCGCCCACTGCCCACAGCCGTGACCTGAAAACCGGATTTTTCCAGCGACGACTGCATGACATTGCGCAGCGAGCTTGAATCGTCAGCCACCAGCAGGTGGAACTGTCCGGCGCCTTCCACGGGGGTGGTGTCCACCTCAACCTGCGACATGTCCAGGGTGCTGTCGAGGCTGGCGAGGATTTTTTCCATGTCCAGAATAAAAAGCACGCGATCCTGAATACGCAGAACGCCCGTGATGCTTTCGCGCGAATATGTCTGCACATACTGGTTCGGCGGTTCAATGCGATCCCAGGTCATGCGGTGGATGCTGGTGACGGAGGAGACCATAAACGCCGCCTGCACGCCGCTGAATTCGGTGACAATGACCTTGGTGTTTTCTTCCGTGGCCATTTCTTTGCCCAGCCATGCGGCAAGGTTCAATATGGGCAGCACCCTGCCGCGCAGATTGAACGTGCCAAGTACTGAAGGGTCGCACTTGCTGGGCACACTGGTGATATTGGGCAGGCGGATGATTTCAAGCACCTTGGCAACGTTGATGCCGTAATGCCCGCTGTAAACCTTGCCGTCCGGCTGCTTTTCATCAATGATAAATTCAATAATTTCAAGTTCGTTATTGCTAACGTTCAGCAAGCTGTTTTGCGACATGGCTTTCCATCCTGTGCTGCGGAAGGCGTGGCTTTCCACCGATATCGTGTGCTCCGTTTACGGGAACTGCTGTTGAGATGTATCGGCAGGATATGTATTCCCTTAAGGCCTATGTTCAAAAACCTATTTGCGCCCCTTCGCGGGCTTGGCGGCCTTGGGCGGTTCGCGTCGGGGGCAGAAGCTCAGCATTTCGCATGTGTCGCACAGGGGTTTGCGCGCATCGCACACTTCGCGCCCAAACCAGACCATGCGGTGGTTCACGTCGCCCCATTCCTCGCGCGGAAAAAGTTTCATGAGGTCGCGCTCAATCGGTATGGGATCGGTTTCGTCCGTCAGCCCCAGGCGGTAGGCGATGCGCTTCACATGCGTATCAACCGCAAGGCCTTCGTTGATGCCGTATGCGCCAAACAGCACCACATTGGCTGTTTTGCGGGCAACGCCGGGGATGGTGACGAGGTCTTCAATGCTTTTGGGAATCTGCCCGTCAAAAACATCACGCACACGCCGCGCCGCGCCCAACAGGTTTTTGGCCTTGCTGTGAAAAAATCCTGTGGGCCGGATAACGCTTTCCAGTTCTTCCAGCGGGGCCTCTGCCAGAGCGGCAGGGGTGGGCCAGCGGCGGAACAGCTCCGGCGTAACAGTATTCACCCTGGCATCTGTGCACTGCGCCGCCAGCACTGTGGCTACCAGCAGTTCCCATGCATTTTGGGCGTCCAGATGAGTGCGCGGGTGTGGATAGCGTTTTTGCAGGGCGGCAAGAACGTTCCGGGCCGTTGCCTGTGGGGATGATTTTACGCTCATGTCTCTTTATGCCACAGCGAGCGCATGCCCGCAAGCAAGGGCGCAGGCTGTGAGCGTGGCATAACTCTCTGCAATGGAGCCAGTCCCGCCTCCGTTTGGCTACAGTATCGCGCCCTGGGTGCAGGGTTTGTTTTTTTTTCGGCTACGTGTAGCATGCCTTCATGGAACACGGGGAAAACAGCAAGGTTTTTCTGGTCTATATGACCACGCCAACCCAGGAGGAGGCGCTGACGCTCGCGCGCGAGCTGGTGCGTATGCGGCTGGCCGCCGGGGTCAACATCGTGCCCGGCGCGCAGTCGGTTTACCGCTGGAAGGGCGAGGTGCACGAAGCCGGGGAATGCCTGCTGGTGGCCCAGGTGAGCGAAGCCGCATTGCCGGATTTTATGGCAAAGGCGCGCGCACTGCACAGTTATGAAGTTCCCTGCGTGGTCGCCATGCCCATTGCAGACGGCCATCAGCCTTTTTTGCGCTGGATTACAAAAAACAGTCTGCCGCCCACGGCCTGACCAACCTTCATCCGTCACGTCATCAAGAGGAAACTATGTCCATCTATGTTTCAGGATCACTGGCTTTTGACCGCATCATGACCTTCCCTGGCAGTTTTCAGGATCACATCCTGATGGACAAGCTGCACATGATCAACGTGAGCTTCATGGTGGACGGCATGGATGAACGGCGCGGCGGTTGCGCGGGCAATATTGCCTATTCTCTGGCCCTGCTTGGCGAAAAGCCCACCATTGTTGCAGCCGCTGGGCGCGACTTTGGCCCTTACGCCATTGTGCTGGAAAATATGGGGCTGCCTCTGGAAGGTATCCGCCGGGCGGAAGAAATCTTTACCGCCCTGTGCTACATCACCACCGATCTCAACAGCAACCAGATCACCGGTTTTTACCCCGGCGCCATGAGCCTCCCTGCCGATTACAGCTTCCCCGCCATTGATGCGGACAAGGACATTGCCATCATCTCCCCCGGCAATGTGGAAGACATGCGCCGCCTGCCGGGATTTTACCGCGAAAAGGGCGTTCCCTATATTTTCGACCCCGGCCAGCAGTTGCCCGTGCTCACCGGCAACGATCTGCTGGCGGCCATTGAAGGTTCCTTTGCCTGCATCACCAACGACTATGAACTGAACATGATCTGCAAGGCCACGGGCAAGAGCGAAGACGAACTGGTGGGTCGCACCCTGTGGCTTGTTACCACGCTCGGCGCGGACGGTGCGCTGGTGCGCGGTGCAGATGGCACGGAAACGCGCATTCCCTCCGTGCCGCCGCGTCAGGTTCTCGACCCCACCGGTGCGGGCGATGCGCACCGCGCAGGCCTGCTCAAGGGCCTGCTGCACGGGCTTGCCATGCCCGAAGCCGCCAAGCTCGGCTCTGTGAGCGCCAGCTTCTGCCTTGAAAAAATGGGCACGCAGGAACACGAGTATTCGCCTGAAGTTTTCCGTCAGCGGTATGAGGCCGTGTTCGGCCCCCTGCCCGAAGGCATTCTGGCTTAAGCGTCAGGCCGCCCCTGCGGCAGATAACTCCAACGGACTGTAAACCGGGAGCAAACCATGCAGAACAAGCTTCCTGATGGCATACGGGTTCTGTTTGTGGCTGGTTTCGGCCCGGTGGTGGCCGACCCGGACGCAAGCGGAAAGCTCTACAGAAAGGTGCTGGGCCTGCCCCTGCGCCATGAAGAAGGTTACGAAGGCTATTGGCATTCCCAGTGTCTGGAGGGCGTAAAACACTTCGCCCTCTGGCCGCTGGAAAAGGCCGCGCTCTCCTGCTTTGGCGAGGAGGTCTGGCCGGAGCGTCTGCCTGTGCCGCAGGCCTGGCTAGAGCTTGATGTGGAAGATATTGTTTCCGCCACGCGCATTCTTGAGCAGAACGGCTATGAGCTGCTTCTCCGGCTGAAGGAAGAACCCTGGGGGCAAACCGTCACCAGATTCCTCAGCCCAGAGGGCATACTCATGGCTGTTACGCACACGCCTTTTTTGCGCGAGGCGTCTTCGGCGGAGGAAACGGCCTGAGCAGGGAGGCGGCATGTACTACATTGCGCTGGTGGTATTTGCGGGCTGCATTGTGGCCCTGCAACCGCCCATCAATGCGGCCTTGAGCCGCACGGTGGGGCTGCTGGAAAGCGGGCTTATTTCCTTTGCCATAGGCGCGGTTTTTTTGGCTGTCCCGGTTCTGCTGATGGGGCGGGGCAGTGTGGTCCGCGTAATTGAAACCCCTGTATGGCAGTGGGCTGGCGGGGTGTTGGGCGCGTTCATGGTTGTGAGCACCACCCTGGCCGCGCCGCGTATTGGCGTGCTGGCTACGCTGGTCGCCATGATTTTTGGCAACCTTGTTATGGCGGCCATCATCGACCACAACGGCTGGTTCGGCCTTAATGTCCTTCCTTTTGACTGGCGCAGAATGCTTGGTCTGGTGTTGGTGCTGGCGGGCATCGTCCTTGTGGTGCGCCGCTGATAATGCCTGCGGCGAACGGAAGAATCCCCGCGTTGCAGCAAAAATAAGGGAAAGAAATGCGCGTTGATGCAGTGCGGGAGTTCTTGGCCCGCCACGGTCTTGAAGAGGCATATCGGGAGTTTGAAGTTTCTAGCGCCACAGTTGATCTGGCGGCTCAGGCCATTGGCTGCGAGCCGGGGCGCATTGCCAAGAGCCTGTCCATCAGCGTCAACGATGCTCCGCTGGTGCTGGTGGTCATGGGCACGGCCCGGCTGGACAACCGCAAGTTCAAGGACTCCTTTCACGCCAAGGCCCGTTTTATCAAGCCCGAAGATCTGGAGGCCCAGGTGGGGCATCCTATGGGCGGCGTCTGCCCCTTTGCCCTGCCCGAGGGCGTTGCCGTGTATCTGGACGAAAGCCTCAGGCGTTATGATCCCGTGTATCCGGCTGCGGGCGCGCCCAACAATGCTGCCAAGCTCACCCTGGCGGAGCTGGAGCGGGTCACGGGCGGCGTGTGGGTGGACGTGTGCAAGAACGAAGAATCCTGATTTTTTTGCTGATGCGCCCGTAGGATAATACTGCGTTGCGGCACGGGCCGTGCGTGAACCTGCGGGCGCTGTGTTTTTGACGCGCCCTGCGGGCGGGCGATTATCTGCGGCTTGTTGCCTCAGAGCGCCCGCGATGTGCTGGCTTTTTTGGCCCTACTGCCCAAAACCGCCGCGCCGTCTGTGGCATCCGCCCACGCCGCAGCGTGCGCCGTGCCCGTCGCACAGTTCATAATCCCCGCCTTCAATGCGCAGCAGCTTGCCGTTCACCAGCGAGTCTGCCAGTTTTTTGCGCGCTTCCGCATAGATGCTCTGCACGGTGGTGCGGGCAATGCGCATTTTTTCTGCGCAGGCCTCCTGATTCATGCCCTCAAGATCAATGAGGCGCACGGCCTCATATTCGTCCACGGTCATGATGACTTCCTGTTGCGCCTGCGGGGCGCTCTGCCCAAAGCCCGGCAGCGGCCCAAAATTGCGGTTTTCCGGCAGGCAGCAGACTTTGCGCCATTTTTTTGGTCTTGGCATGCAATCCTCTTTGGGCCGTCCGGCAATGCGCTCTCAGGATGCGCACACTGACCGGGCGGCCTTGCTCATTCATATGCGGACACTTTAGCCGTTATTGCCCGCCGCGTCACTGCCTGCCGCAGGGCCTGCGCCGCAGCTTTCGGCCTGACCTGCGGGGCCGTTGCCCTGCTGCATACCACGGCCCATGCCGCGACCCATACCACGCCCTTCGCCGCGGCCCATGCCTGCTTCCTGCCCGTTCATGGCGCAGTTGCCGCCCCTGTTGCCGTGTCGTTGTCCGTGGCGGCAGCAGCGGCCTTGCCCTGTGCCCTGTCCCATGCCTCGGCCCATATTCTGGCTTGCGTCCATTCCCTGACCTGCTGTCTGGCCTGCATCAGGCGTAGCGCCCATTCCGCGCCCAGCCGCGTTGGCAGCCTTGCCGCACTTGCCCATACCGCGCCCTGTGCGCGAACCCTTGCCCTCCGGCCCTGTGTGATCGAAACGAGGCATATTGTCCTCCTTGAGTTGTTGTTATTGACATATGTCATAAACAGGAGTATGTGTGTTTACGACATATGTCAATAACAAAAAATCAGGCAAGGCCAATTTGTCTGAAAAAAATGCTTCTGAAAGCAGTTCATCTTGAGAGGGCAAAGAATCATGAGTGATTGCAATCATCAGTGCGGTTCCTGCGGCGAGCAGTGCGACGAGCGCAGCGAGGGGCAGGAGGCGCAGGTGGATTTTCGCGTCAAACCACACCCAAAAAGCCGCATTGGAAAGGTTATAGGTGTTGTCAGCGGCAAGGGCGGCGTGGGCAAGTCGCTGATCACATCCCTGCTGGCGGTAGCTTTGACTAAACAGGGCAAACACTGCGCCATTCTGGATGCCGACATCACCGGCCCTTCCATTCCACGTGTGTTCGGCCTGACGGGCAAGGCCCATGTTGAGGGCGACGGCCTTGTGCCCGAGCGCAGCAAGGGCGGGGTGGACATCATGTCCATGAACCTGCTGCTGCCCGGCGATTCCGATGCCGTGCTCTGGCGCGGCCCCATCATTGCCGGCGCGGTCAAGCAGTTCTGGTCGGATGTGGTCTGGCGCGATGTGGACTACATGTTTGTGGACATGCCTCCAGGAACGGGCGATGTGCCGCTGACCGTGTTCCAGTCCCTGCCGGTGGACGGCATTGTGGTTGTGACCTCGCCGCAGGAGCTGGTGAGCATGATCGTGCAAAAAGCCATTGATATGGCGCGCCAGATGGATATTCCCATCCTTGGGCTGGTGGAGAACTACTCGTACTTCAAATGCCCGGATAACAACAAGGAATACAAGATATTCGGCGAGAGTCACATTGATGCCGTAGCCCAGCGGCACGGCCTGAAGGTGCTTGCCCGCCTGCCCATTGACCCTGCCCTTGCACAGGCCTGTGACAAGGGCGCCATCGAGGATGTTGACCATCACTTTATGGACGGTGCATTGGCCGTGATTTCGCGCATGTAGGATCGCGTACAGCGTAGCGCCTGTGGGGCGTCTGTTGCGCATGGCCGCAAGGTGTGGGAGCCGTTGCACGGTTGGCCCTGCCTTGCGACCATGCGTGTTTGCTGAATACGTAAAAAAGGGAGTATCTTTACCTTTGTTGCCATGTGTGCCTATGCTTGCCCAAACCAAGGAGCAACCATGCGTACATACCAACAGTTCATCAACGGCAAATTGGTTTCCCCTACAAGCTTTGCAATGATTGAGGTGGAGAATCCCTCCACCGGCAAAATAATGGCCCAGACGCCCAACGGCGGGCGTGAGGACGGGCTGGCGGCACTGGCAGCCGCACACAGGGCACAGGATGCCTGGGCGGCGCTTCCGGCGGTGGCCCGTGCCGGATACCTTAAAAAAATGGCGGATCTCATCCGCAAGCACAGGCTGGAACTTGGCCGCATCCTCGCTGAGGAGCAGGCCAAAACCCATCCTCTGGCACAGGTCGAGATCGACCTCACCGCTGAGTATTTTGACTACTATGCCGGATGGGCGCGCATCTACGAGGGCGAGATCATCCAGAGCGACCGCCCGCGCGAAAATATCCTGCTGTACCGCAAGCCCATTGGCGTTGTGGTGGGCATCTGCCCGTGGAACTTCCCCTTCTTTGTCATGGCGCGCAAGGTCGCCCCCTCGCTGCTTGTGGGCTGCACCACGGTTATCAAGCCAAGCAGTATTGCCCCGGCCACGGTCATGCATTTTGCCAGCCTGCTTACGGAGCTGGACTTGCCCGCTGGCGTGGTAAACTTTGTTACGGGCGGCGGCAGCACCCTGGGCGAGGCCCTTTCTTCCAGCTCCATGACAGACATGGTCAGCCTGACAGGCAGCGTGGAGGCCGGGCAGCGCATCATTGCCGCTGGCGCGCAGAACATCACCAAGGTTTCGCTGGAACTGGGCGGCAAGGCCCCGGCCATTGTCTGCGCCGATGCGGACATGGATCTGGCGGTCAAGGCCGTTACTGCCTCGCGCACGGTGTTCAGCGGGCAGGTGTGCAATTGCGCGGAACGCCTCTACGTGCACGAAAGCGTGGCCGACATGTTCGCCGAAAAACTGGCTGCTGCCTTTGCTGCCGTGCGGCTGGGCAATCCCTTTGACGATCCGGCCCCGGACATGTGCAGCCAGATCAGCGCCGAGCATCTTGAAAAGATCAGCGGCATGGTCAAGCGCGCGGAAGCCGACGGTGCGGAAGCCGTTGTCGGCGGCGCGCCCGCCGACCGCGATTCCGGCTACTTCTATACGCCCACCTTGCTGCGCAACTGCCGACAGGACATGGAAATCGTGCGTAACGAAGTGTTTGGCCCCGTGCTGCCCATGATGACCTTCCACGATCTGGATGAAGCCCTGGCCCTTGCCAACGACTGCGACTACGGCCTGACGTCCTCCATCTACACCACCAACGTATCCACGGCCATGGAAGCGGTGAACCGCCTGAAGTTTGGCGAGACCTACGTGAACCGCGAAAACTTCGAGGCCATGCAGGGCTTCCATGCTGGCTGGCGCAAGTCGGGCATTGGCGGCGCGGACGGCAAGCATGGCCTTATGGAATATCTCCAGACCCATGTGGCCTATATTCAGTATTAACGCATAATTGCAGACATGCTAAAACAAACGAGGCCCCTCAGTGAGGGGCCTCGTTTTCATATCAGGGGGGCGGGCGTTGTTTACTTGGTAAACAGAATCAGCGCCACCATCTTGAGATCCGTGGAGCCGGTATTGAGCAGGCCGTGGCTTTCGCCATCGTTGCATACGGTCACATCGCCAGCCTTGACGGGGGCTTCAACGCCGTTGTCGTTGTACATGCCTTCGCCTTCAAGGATGTAGTATATCTCGATTTCGCCGTTGTGCTTGTGGTTGCCCACGGCACAGCCGGGCTTGAGGGTACCGATGTTGAACAGACGGCCTTTGCCGGCCAGCCCGTTCTCATTGACGATCTTGGTAAAGTGGACGGCGCCCGGTCCGCCAAAAAGTTCCTTTTCAAAGCATTCCAGAGCGTCAGCGCGGTTGATCATGGTGTTCTCCTGTGGTTCGGGCGCGGATGCGCCGGTTAAAACTGGGCTGCAAGAGCGCGTTTCCCTGCTTTGCAAGGCCCGCCCGCAATGCCCGCGTGATAACCGGGCATTGCGGCGGCGATCATTCGCGCGGAAAGCGCTTAGTTGTTGTTCTCGTCATCGTCCCCGTCATCGGGGGCAGCGGCTGGCGCATTTTTGGCCTCCGGCTTGCCTTTGGCCCCGGCAGGCAGCACCTTGTGCGGACGGCGCGGCGCGCGTCTTTTACTTGCGCGCGGCTTGGTCGGCGGTTGGGGGGCCCTTGTGCGAGGCGGCAGTTCCTTGATGTTCACATCAAGCTGCGGGAAGGCGATTTCAATGCGCTGTTCGCGGAATTCGCGTTCGATTTCCACGCGAATGTCCGAGGCTGTGGAAACAGACACGTCATAATCCCGCACCCAGAACCTCAGACTGAAATCAAGCGTACTGGCCCCAAAATCCGCAAAGGCCACGCTCGGCGGGGGATATTTGAGCACGTTGCTATTGGCGTTGGCCGTTGCCAGCAGGATTTTCATCACCGCATTGGCATCGGAGCCATAGGCCACGCCGACCTTGATTTCCCTGCGCACGGTGCGGCTGTTGCGCGTCCAGTTGATAAGGCGGCTGGCCACAAATTCCGAGTTGGGGACAATGATCAGGGCATTGTCAAAGGTTTCCACCATTGTGGCGCGCACGCTGATTTTGCGCACACGGCCCTGAGTGCCGCCCACTTCCACCACATCGCCCGCCTGGAGAGTGCGGCTGAAGATCAGTATCAGACCCGACAGGAAGTTGTTGACGATGGTCTGCATGCCGAAACCGATACCGACAGAAAGACCACCGGCTACCATGGCGAGGTTGCTCAGTTCCATGCCCACGGCGCGCAGGGCGAACAGGCCGAAGCAGCACCACAGCGCATAGGTAAAGGCCGTCTGCATGGGCGGGATGAGCGTGGCGTCAATAGCCAGCCCCTGCTTGGGCAGGCGCGCCAGAAAGCGCGAGCCCATGGCAACCGCCGTGCGGGTCAGGTAGAACATGGTGATGATAAGCAGCAGGTGCACAACGTTGAACTGCGTAGCGCCCACGTTGACGCCGCGCAGGACATAATGCTGGAGCAGGTACATGCCGCCGGGCAATGTGCCGACCCACTGCGAAACGCCCACAAAGGCCGCAACCAGCACCACAGGGGCGGAGAGCGCCACGGCAAGGTGAGCAAGGGCAGCGCGCACGCCTTCCTGAGGCAGCTTGTCGTTGAGGCTGCTGACAAGAGACATGCCCCCCATGCAGAGTTGCAGGGCCAGCGAGCAGGAAACAAAGAGCAGATACAGCACCATGCTGTAGATGTGCAGCCCGGCCAGGGTCAGCACAAGGCATATCCACAGCACAATGGGTTCACATTCAAGCACGCTGGTTTCCACATGCATGGGGCCAAGATCAAGCTTGGGCCTGCGGTGCTGCCGCACAATGGAAATAATAACGATGCACAGCCAGATAACCAGCACCAGAGGCTTGGTCAGCGGCAGATAAAGCAGAACGTATGAACACAGCGTTGGCTGGATAAGTATCCAGAAGGGCGGCTTTTGGCGAGGCACTTCAGGGTATTTCAGCAGGCGCAGGTCCCATGCCAGATGTATCTGGGCCACAATGAGACACAAATTGCCCAGGGCCAGAAACAGTCGAAAGAATTCACCGGATGCGGACATGGAACTGCCGAGAAATGCCAGCCCCACGCACAGCCAGGGTAGACTGACGCGGAAAACATGCCGCAGGGTGCTGTTTTCGTCCTTGTCCTGCGCGGCCCAGCGGCGGTACAGCAACACGGTGAGCACGCCGGTAAGCAGCAGGCCGAGGATAAAGCGCAGCACTGCCGTGCCCCAGCGCTCAAGCGTAACAGGAACTTCCACAGGCAGGCGCAGGATCATGCCCTGAACGGAATAGTGCATCTGCCGCCCAAAGTCGGCCCATGCATCAGGGCTGAGCCAGGGCACCGGGCTTTGCAGATAATAGTTTTTCCACAGCAGGGGGATCTGGGCGTTGATCTCGTCCTGCATCTTTTCCAGCCGCTTGATGAGCGCCAGAGCAGGAGCAAGGGCCGAGTCGTACTGGGCCAGAACGGCTGTAAGGCGCAGGCGGGTGAGCGCCAGCGTTTTGCCGTATTCCTGCATTTCCGGGCTAAGGCTGCCATCGTGCAGGTCTTCAGGCATGCTGTCGGCCAGATAGCCAACGCGTTCCAGCAGGGCCTGGGCCTCGCTGCGCGCAACCAGCACAGGGTCAAGCATCTTGCGCAGATCAAGCACCGTGGCTGTGATGCGGCGGCTGACGGCCTCAACGGGGTTGGGCCAGTTTTTATACGTATTGAGCAGCACCAGCAGACGCCGCGCTTCTTCCATGAAGGGCTGAACTTTCTGGCTCAGATTGGTTGACCGCTGGGCAAAGGTATCACCCATGGCCGTGGCCTTCTGGGTAATTTCATCGAGCATGGCCTTTTGCCCGCTCCAGACCATTTCCCATGGATCGCGCAGGGGCAGTGTGGCAATGGCGGGTTCTTCGTTGGTGTCAACCTTGGATTCAGCCTTGTCGTCCGCCTTTTGGTCCGCTTTTGCGTCTGCTTTGGCATCAGCTTTGGCATCAGCTTTGGCATCGGCTTTGGCGTCAGTCTTGACGGAGGGCTTGTCGGCTTTGTCAGACTTGTCGGCCTTCTCGCCCTTGGGGGCGTCCTGTTTGGCTGCATCGGGCTTGGCAGTGTCAGGCTTGGCGGCGTCTGCCTTGGGGGTATCCTGTTTGGCGGCGGGGGTCGGTTCCGCCGCAAATACGGCGGGAGAGGCCAGGGCACAGCACAGGGTCAATAAAAGGGCGGTTATCAGCAATTTGGGTGCGTGCATGGAATCCTCAGATTACAGTCGGTTGTCCCTGAAGGTGGATGCCCTTCCATACGTCAAGAAAGGCCGTTTGAAAAGGCCGTGGTCTTTACAAGGAGCCGGACGGGCGGCATAGTCCGGACATGGAAAACGGCATCAACACCCCGCCTTCCGGGCTGGAAAACAGCCCTGTCGCCGCCCCGGCTTCACTGCCCGTGGCCTTGTTGCAGCAAGAGGATTATCATGATCCCGGCTTGGGCAGGGCTGTGGGCGAAGTCATGGACGCTGCCCGCCTGACGGAGCTTTGCCCCCTGCGCCCCGGTGCGCGCGTGCTGGTAAAACCCAATCTTTTGCTGGCAAAGCCCCTTGCTTGCACCTCGCCGCAGGTTGTGGCCGCAGTATGCGCCTGGCTTATGGATCACGGTGCGCGGGTGCGCGTGGCGGATTCGCCGGGTTTTGGACGCGCGGCCTCTGTGGCCCGGGCTGTGGGGCTTGAAGCAGCTTTGCGCCCTCTGGGCCTTGAAGTTGAAGAGATCGGCCCTGCGCAGCCGGTACCCCTGCCCCTTGAGGGGGAAGCGGCGCAAAAGGCAGGTTTGCAGGCGGGCGGATCGCGATTTCATGTGGCGCGTCTGGCACTTAAGAGCGATTTTATTGTGTCGGTTCCCCGGGTCAAGGCCCATGCGCAGATGCTGGTGACGCTCTCCGTCAAAAACTGTTTTGGTTGCGTGCGCGGCCTGCACAAGGCTTTTGCCCACGCCCGCGAGGGGCGCGCCCCCCTGTTTTTTGCCGACTGCCTTGCCGCGTTGTGGGCGGCCTTGCCCCCTGTTGCCGCAGTTGCGGACGGCGTTACGGCCATGCATGTGACAGGGCCGAGCAACGGCAGCCCATTTGCCTTGGGCGTGGTAGGGGCCAGCGCCTCTGCCGTGGCGCTGGACGAGGCGCTGTATGCCGTATTGGGTCTTGCGCCGCAGAATGTGCCGCTTGGTGCGGCCCTGTGCCGCCGCCGTGCCTGGGGCAGCGCCGCGGCAGAGGAAAATGACGGCGTTCGGGCTGTCTTTCCCCTGCGAACCCCCGCGGATTTTTCATCTGCCGGGTTCCAGTTGCCAGCGGAGCTTTCGCACACGTCCTTTCATCCTGCCCGCTTTGTACACAGTTGTTTTCGCCGCATTGTTGCGGCGTTCAGAAAATAGCCGCCAAGGAGCCTCATATGCCCAGAATCCTGCCTGGAGAAACGGATATTTATGCCATCACGGATGCCGGTCTTTCACTGGGAAGGCCGCTTGAAGAAGTTGTTTCCGCCCTTATGGGGGCAGGCGTGCGCATTTTGCAATATCGCGAAAAAAAACTGAAATCCGGTGCCATGCTGGAGGAATGCCGCCTGTTGCGGCGGCTGACCAGGGAGGCCGGAGCCTGCTTTATCGTCAACGACCACGTGGATATCGCCATGCTGGTGCAGGCAGACGGCGTGCATGTGGGGCAGGAGGATCTGCCTGTTCCCGCCGTGCGCAGCCTCGTGGGGCCGGAAATGATCATCGGCCTTTCCACCCACCTGCCGGAGCAGGCCCGCGAAGCCCGCAGCCTTGGCGCGGACTACATCGGCGTGGGGCCGATCTTTGCCACCAACACCAAGGAAGACGTGGTCGATCCCGTTGGGTACGAGTATCTGGATTGGGTCGCCCGCAATGGGGATTTGCCCTTTGTGGCCATTGGCGGCATCAAGCGGCATAACATTGCGGAAGTCGCGCGGCACGGCGCGCGCTGCTGCTCGCTTGTGAGCGAACTGGTCGGCGCGCCCGACATCCGCACCAGAGTGGAAGATGTGCGCAAGGCCATGCGTGAAGGCATGGTGGGGTAGGGCCTGTTTCTAAATAATTCTTTTGGCCGATCACTGCGTCATCCAGCATTTTTTACTCCAGTCATGGACAAAAAGCGCTGCTGTCTTTATCCGTAGCTTCCTGCGTCGCAACGGCTAAAGCGAGTCCACTCCTGTCGTAAAAAAACTGTTTTCCTTGTCCTCGGCGCAAAAGCTTTTATTTAGAAACAGCCCCTAGATGTAATATTCCAATAGGTTGTTCACCTTTCATAAATCGGTAAAGCTGGTGTTACCAGACAACAACATACCGAGTGAAGGGAAGGGTGAACAACGTGTTGACACTTTACACCTGGAGCGGGCCAGCCTCAAAAAAAGTGGCGGCACACGCTGTTGCGTATGCCGCCACTTATGATTCTGAACGCACGGTGCGCTATTGCAGCGCCTGGCCCACTGCCCTGTGGTAGCCGCGCATGCGGCGACTTTCAAGGCGTGAGCGTTGCAACTGCGACCTGATTTCGCTGTGCGCCCTGGTGGCAAGTTCCGTCAGCTGATCCTGCACACGGGCCAGCTCAATCAGGTGAGTTCTGTATTGGTCGGCCTGGCTGTCTTCCAGCATGTGCCAGGCCATGCTGGTCACTTCGCCCCGCCTTTCGGCAAGCTCGACCGCCCTGTCGTATGCGCCGTCCTCCAGTGCCGCCATTTCCAGGCGGGCAAGGTTCAGCGCTTCATCAAGAAGGCATACTCCCTGATTCATGCAAGCTCCTGAGGCCTATTGGGCCATGTGTTCGGCAACCTGCTTGTGCAGAATCTCGCTGGTGGCGCGCCAATCGTCGCACAGCGGGATGAATTCATATTCAAGCAGGTCAGCCAGGAGAATCCAGTCTTCGTTTTCCAGCACGTCGCCCATTTCAGAAAGCAGGCTGGAAAATTTTTCGGTTTTTTCGGCAAAATCGGGCAGAGCGCCATCCGTGTAGTTGGTGCGCAGTTCACCCAGCATGCCCATGAAGTCGCGGGTCACGTCCAACAGATCCTGAAAAAGTTCCAGGGCGTCAGTGTCGGAGGCGGCGCGGAACAACCGGGCCACTTCGCGCGAACCGTGGGCCATCATCTGGGCGACCTTGCCCATTTCGGCGGACATATCCACAGCCATTTCAGCCATGGGCACGGAGCGCACCTCAATGGAAGAAATTTCGGAGCAGGCGATGTCTTCGGCCTGATGCGGATAGATCTCGGAAAACGCTTCGTTGTTTACCAGAACGTCCGTGACCACGCGGTTGGTCATCTGGTCTTCCTGCATGACATCTTTGAGCAGTTCCTCAAGGTTGGCAAAGGCAGAAATACTTTTTTCGCTTTGTGAGCCGTCTATGATTATCATTCCAGTTCCCTCCTCTCCCCACAGGGAAGATTTTACCGTAATGTGTTCTGAGTATGTTTAAGCAAATGACGTGCCATCAGTAAATTTATGGCGCCAGATAACGAAATGCGCGCCAAGCTGGGCAGTAAGCTCCAGCAGGTCGTCCAGCCGGTCGCCGCGTTCCTGGCGCAGTTCACGCCAGAAGGCCCCCAATGAGCGCAGCTCGGGGCAGGCGTCAAAAACCGTTTGCAGGCGTTCGCAATTGCGTAAGAACAATTGCCCTGCCTTGGGGCTTTTGCCTAACAGTTGCCCCTGTTGCGTAAGCATTTCAAAAAGTTGTGCGGCCTGCTCCAGCGATGCCGCCATACGTTGCGAAAATCCGGCAGAAAAAGCGCTAGCCGAATCGTCCGCATGGGCGGTGCCATGTGCAGATGATGAAGGGGCATTTTCTTCAGGCTGACGTGTATCCGAGCTCCCTTGCTCCGCCGCTGCGGGCCGGGCCGCGCTGTCCAGTTCGTCAAGTATCTGACGCCAAAAAATCCGCTGCTGCGCAAGCCAGAGGCTGCGATCCTCGGCGGCGTGCTCCGTAAGGCAGCGCACGGTCATAAAGCCCTTGTCATCCTGTTCCGTCAGCCATACGCGGGCCTCGCGCCCCACAAGGTCAAGCGGTGCGGCATCCCATCGTCCAGCGTCAAGCCATGACAGGGCGAGGGATTCCACGCTCCGGGGGCTGATGTGCGTCACACATGCCAGATTATTGGGGCAGGGGCGGCCAAAGGGGCAGGGATGGCAGGGCAGGGCAGGTTCCAGGCAGCAGCATCCGGGCAAATAGGGGCCGGTGTCGCAGGGCTGGGCCGTGGCTAGAAATATGGCCAGGCAGGGCACGCCAAGGCCAGCAGCTAGATGCATCGTTCCGGTATCGTTGGTAAACAACAATTTTGACCGGCGTAGCAGTGCCGCCAGTTGGGTGAGGTTGGTTTTGCCCACGGCATCCACCCAATGCCCTTGGGCAGCCTGGGCATAGGCTTCGGCCAGCGGGCGTTCGGCAGGTGAGCCAAGCAGCACCGGGCAGTGCTTGCGATCGCGCCACAGCCGGTCGCCCACCTCGGCAAAAAAATGTGCGGGCCACTGCCGCCGGGCTTCGCTTGCGCCCAACTGCATGGCCACAAAACCGCATGTCTCTGGCGGAGCCTCGGCAAGCAGGGCGTCCGCCGCAACCAGGGCTTCCCCGGGCGGATCAGCCAGCCGCTGGCGTGGTTGCACGTCTGCGGCTGCTGGCGTGTGCGGAGCGCCCACCATGCGGAACATATCCGCAAGATTAAAGGGAGCGCTCAGTCGGTTTGTAGCGCCGCTGTTCAGAAATGTGGACCAGATGCCCCTGTTTTGCCCAAAACCGTGCGCGTCTAGGCAGAAACCTCGAATTTCGGCCTGCCCGTCCGCCTGCCCGCCAGCCAGCAGGCCAGTGAGCAGCCGCGCAGGCAGGGTAGTGGTCAGGTTGACGACGCAGTCGGGCCTGGCCTCGCTCCTGACGGCGCGGGCAAATTCCAGCAGAAGCGCCGTTGCGATGCGCCAATCCTTGTCCATGTCGGCCATGAGCCGCGCGCCGGGCAGGGGCCAGGTGCGCTCCACATGGCGCAGCAGGGGCTGGGCGCTAGAAAAATTGTCCAGGCACACCAGATGCACTGCCTGGCCCTGACAATGCAGATCTTCAATGAGGGGCTGGCATTGCAGCAGGTCGCCAAATCGCGTCAGGTTGATGACCAGTGTGGTGCCTGAGCGGTCAGCCGCAGAGCAGGTGGTCTCCATTGGTTGACTGCCTTATGCCAGCGCCGAGGTTTTGCCGCCGTTCAGAAGGTTCAGGGCCAGGGCCTTTTCCTGCTTGAAGCGGTTGGCCACGGCTGCCTGAATATTGCTGTCGGAAGATCCGAACTGCCCCACGCGTATGTTGTACACGTTGTTGATGAGGTTGCGCTCATAGGCCGCATCGGTCGGTTTGCCGCTCATGGCGTGCGCCCGCTCGAATATGCGTGCTGCGCCAGCAGGGCCGTGCTGTACGGATGTGCTCCAGATAACCTCGCGCATGGCTGTGGAAACCTTGTCTGGGTTCAGGCCGATGCGTTGTGCGATGGAATCCAGCGCGGGCTTGTAATGGCTCTGACGTACAAAGGCCTCCTGAAGATCCTCAAAACGCTCGGGCTGTTCGCTGGCGATGGCTCGCCACGTGTCGGGCATGGCGCCCTTGCGGCTGCCCGTGTTGCCGGGGCCGGAGGAGCGCAGGCGCTTGGAAAGATCCGGGGCTTCCGTATCCAGAAAATCCAGAAAATCCTTCAGGCTGCCCGCGCGGGACGATACCTGATACTTGCCGTAGGAGGTGCCGCCATTGCGGTCATAGCCCACGGCGGCAATGCCGTCGCTGCCAGACTCAAAGCGGGCTGAAAGCTGACCGAGCTCCATGTCCTCTACCTTATGCGAGGCTTTGGTGCGGGCCTGAGCCTGGGGCTGGGTGCGCGAATGGACAAAATCGCCCATGTTGAGTCCCTTGATGCGGTTGTCCATGGCGCTGGTCATGGAGCGCAGATGGCGGGCAGTACCCATGCTGCGGGCAAGATCAAGGGTTGAGTTGCCGCCGGATACTGTCTGCATGAGGCTGTCAATGGCCTTGGTCTGGCGCATGTCGGTTTCTGCCTTGCTGAACACCTGCGCGCGGGCAAGATCGCTGGGCGAACGCCCTGCCAGTACCATGCCCTGCTGCCCCGTATTTCCAGCCAGGGCCATGCCTGCACGCTGCATTTCGGCCGTGCTGGCGTTTTCCGCATTGGTGGTCTGGCCGCTCATGATGTTGGCAAAGGACGCAGGGTTTCCGGCCTGCGCAGGCGCAGTGCGGCGTGGTGCTCCCGCCTGGGCCTTTTGTGCATCAGATGGGGGGCGGATCAGAAAATTGGAAAGTGCCATGTGTTCCTCCTGCGGGCCTGAGGCTCCGCGTTGAGGAAAAAGCAAGTACAGTGCCAACTCTGGATATGCGCGGGTAAAACGACAGGTTATATTTTGCGGGTCGGGCCTGCGCCGGAATGCTGACGCTGGCGGAGGAACCAGTGAGGGTTGCCATCAATAACAAGGGCAACCGACAGCATCGGTTGCCCTCGGGAAAGGCAATGGGTATGGGATCAGGCTGCCCCTTCCGAGCGGAAGCGGTTACTGCTTGGCGGGTTGGGCTGGCGCTTCTTCGGTGTTGGCGCTGTGTACGGAAGTCGCCAGTTCCTTGGCAAGCGTTTCGGCAAAGACCGGGGGCATGCCCGCGCCCGTCTTGAATTCCTGATGGACGAGCAGGGCAATGCGCATCTGACTGCTGCCAACGGCATTGCGTTTGCCAATGTTTTTGAGGTTTGTGCGGCGGGAACCCTGAGTGCTGGGGACATGGCGCTGCACCAGCAAAACATCCGCCACCAGGGCGGTGCCGCCCTTGCCGCTCAGTTGCGAGGGGGCGTCATACCCTGCAGTCACCACCTGGCGGGCGGTTTCCGGTGCGGTCGTCCCGGCAGCAAGCACGACTATCTGGAGGATGTAGCCAGCCTCGCTGGGGTTTGGCACTACCGTATAGCCCTGGCGTTGCAGCCATGTTTCCACCTGGGTGCGCAGGCCGAAAACCTTGTTGGTATTATCGCGCACGTTAACATAAACTGCCGGATGGATGTTCACATCGGCTTCCGGCTCCTCAATCTGGCCCTGACGCAGCACTTCCACACGTGCGGCGTCCGCCGGTTGGCGCACGCACCCGCACAGGGAGGCAACGGCCAGGCACAGCATCAGAATATAGCGGATAAAGGACATACTGCTCCTTTGAGATGCCGCCGCCAAAAAAGGCGCGGATCTGAGTTGTATTCGGGGGGAGATAATATTTGCGACCAGCCTCGCGGGGCGAGGGCTGGAATGCGGATAGCGTTGGCGCGAAATCAGGAGCGCAGCGACTCGAGAATCTTTCGGCTTAATGTGTCCTCTAGGGCGGGCAGGATTTCCTCCTTGCCCATGTTGGCTCCCTCAGCGCGCACCGTGGTGCGGTGCATGTCCGCATCTGACGGTTCCCGTCCGTTGCGGCCCACGCCCACAAGAGCTTTCATTCCCCATATTTTGCTTTTGCCGGAACTGTCCAGCAGGGCCACGCCCAGGCCAAGGGCCGCTCCGGCGCCTGCCCCCCAGGCTGCCCCGCTTCTGCCGCCGGTTGTGCCGCCAAGCAGCACGCCCAGCATGGCTCCGGTGGCGGTTGAACCCAGGGCATGCCCTGCGCTCACAGGGGCGTTGCGCGAACCCAGAGGGTATATGTCCTCTACCTTCACGCGTATGAGCAGGTCTGCCTTTTGCGCCGAATCGGCGGGGGTCAGATCTTTTTCGCTCTGCAAATAACTCGTGAGCATGGATTCAAAGTCGGCGTTAAACGAGGCATCGCCGCCGCTCACTGCCACGTGCACGGTCTGCCCTTTGCGCACCTGCACACTTTGCAGCGGTGCATCAGAAACATCTGTATCGCTGCCTGGCTGCGCTCCGGAATCTGCGGCAGGCGGGGTGCCCGGCTGCTCCTGATGCGTGGCGCAACCCGCGCCAAAAGCAAACATGGTCAGCAGGCACAGAGCCGCAAAAAAGTTACGTGGCAGAAAACAGATTGTCATATGCTTCCTTGCAATTTTGAACGACACTATCATAAATAGCGCAGATTGGCCTTGCTGTCCAGTTTGGCACGGTTGCCCCCAGGATAAGCGGTGCTGGCGTATGGAGCTGAGACAGGTCGGGACTTGACAAATGCTTCGTACTTGACGCTATTGGTTGTGTCGCGCATTGCCGCCAACGGGGCGTTATGGCGCTGCAATGGATTTTGGCAACGGAAAATAATCGTTGCGCGGGCGTGTTGCGTTGCGATTGCACGCAAGAAAAATTGCGTGAAAACGCCGCGCTGGCAACCATATAAGTGACGGTGCAGGGTGCGCGCGGCAGCCACGCGATGGCGTGAACGTTAACAGGGCCGCACGTTTTTTGCCGGCAAGCACGAGATAACCGAGGGGCAGCATGGGCAAACAGCTTATCATTGTGGAATCACCCGCCAAGGTGAAGACCATCAAGAAGTTTCTGGGGCCGCAGTACATGGTGCAGGCCAGTGTTGGCCATGTGCGCGACCTGCCGTCCAGCTCGCTTGGTGTGGACGAAGCCAACGATTTTGCGCCGCACTACGAGGTTATAGACAATAAAAAAAATGTGGTCAGCGAACTCCGCGCGGCCGCTTCCAAGGCCGATACCGTATATCTCGCGCCCGACCCCGACCGCGAGGGAGAGGCCATTGCCTGGCATGTGGCGGAACTTATCCGCGACAAAGCCAAGGATATCAAACGCATCCAGTTTAACGAAATCACGGCCAAGGCGGTGAAAGAAGCCTTGGCGCACCCGCGCGAGCTCAACGGACATCTTTTTGACGCGCAGCAGGCCCGCCGTGTGCTGGATCGTCTGGTGGGCTACAAAATTTCGCCCCTGCTGTGGAAGTCCATCAAGCGCGGCATTTCTGCCGGGCGCGTGCAGTCGGTGGCCCTGCGCCTCATTGTTGAGCGCGAGGAGGCCCGCGAGGTCTTCAAGCCCGAAGAATACTGGCTGTTCAAAGCCTTGCTGGCAGCCGACGTGCCGCCGCCGTTCAAGGCCGAGCTTGCCAAGGTAGGCGGAAAAAAGGCCGTGGTCAGCAATGCGGCCCAGGCCAAGGATATTGAAGACGCCATGGCGGGCAAGCCCTTTGTGGTAGAAAGCGTGGAAGAAAAAGAGCGCGAACGCGCCCCGCAGCCGCCCTTCATTACCTCAACCTTGCAGCAGGCTGCCAACCAGCGCCTTTCGTACACTGCCAAGCGCACCATGAATATTGCCCAGCGTCTGTACGAAGGCGTTGAACTGGGCGACAGGGGGCTTACGGCCCTCATCACTTACATGCGTACCGACTCCACACGCATTGCCGATGAAGCCCGCGATGCAGCCAAGGCCTTTATTGAAGGCAGCTTTGGCAAGGAATATCTGCCCAAGCGGGCCAGGGTCTACAAGGCCAAGGGCGGCGCGCAGGACGCGCATGAAGCCATCCGCCCTGTTGACGTGACCATCACGCCCGATGAGGTGAAAACTCACCTGCCGCCGGAGCAGTACAATCTTTATCGGCTCATCTGGTCGCGCTTTGTGGCCTCGCAGATGGCCGGGGCGCGCTTTCACGACACCACGGCCAGTATTGCCTGCGCGCATACGCAGTGGAAGGCCAAGGGCGAGCGCCTGTTGTTCCCCGGTTTTCTGGCGGCCATGCCGCGCGGCAAGGATGAGGCGGACGCTGAACTGCCGCCTCTGACCGCAGGGCAGACGCTCACGCTCGAAAAGCTCGACAAGGAGCAGAAGTTCACCCAGCCCCCGGCCCGCTTCAGCGAAGCAAGCCTTGTGCGCGAGCTGGAAGAACTGGGCATCGGGCGTCCTTCCACTTATGCGGCCATTATTTCCACCCTTCAGGACAGGGAATACGTGAGCCTGAAAGAGCGCCATTTTGTGCCCACCGACCTTGGGCGCGTGGTATGCACCCAGCTTGTGGAGCATTTCGGCAAGCTCATGGACGTGGGTTTCACCGCCCAGATGGAAGAAAACCTGGACAAGGTGGCCGAAGGTCAAGAACAGTGGGTCGAACTGCTGCGGCGTTTTTCGGAAGATTTCAATCCCACGCTGGCTGCTGCGTCCAAGAATATGAAGAGCCTCAAGGGGGGCATGCCCGCAAACCTGCCCTGCCCGGAGTGCGGCAAGGATCTGCTCATCAAGTTTGGCAAGGCCGGGGCTTTTCTGGCCTGTTCCGGCTATCCGGAATGCCGCTACACCAGCAATTTTGAGCGTACGGAAGACGGCACCGTGGAAGCCGTGGCCCAGGAAAAGCCCCAGTATGAAAAGGTAGGAGACTGCCCGCAGTGCGGCAAAGACCTGGTGATCAAGAAGTCCCGCACTGGCAGCAGCTTCATTGCCTGCACGGGCTATCCTGATTGCAAGTACGCGGCTCCGCTTTCCACCGGGGTGCCTTGCCCACGTTGCGGCAAAGGGTCTCTGGTGGAAAAAAGCACCAAGCGCGGCAAGATATTTTATTCATGCGACCAGTACCCGCAGTGTGATTTTGCCCTGTGGGACAAGCCCGTGCCCGGCCCCTGCCCACGGTGCAATTCGCCCTATCTGATCGAAAAGAAAAGCCGCGATGGCGCAAAGGTCATCTGCCCGGTCAAGGGCTGCGGCTATGTGAAGGAGGATGGAGATGGGTAAGAAAAACGATGCCTCTCTGTTGCCTTCAGCCGGCGAAGGCCCCAAGGGCACGCCGGAATCTCTGGTGACAACCCCGTGGGAAGACACGCTTGAAGCCCGCGCTGCGGCCCTGCTGACTGGGGGCGAACCTCTGGTGCTTGTGACCGTGGTGAGCCGCACAGGCTCTGCCCCGCGCGAAGCCGGAACCCGCGCCCTTCAGACTCGCAACGGATTTGAAGGTACAGTGGGCGGCGGCCTGCTTGAAGCGCGCGCCATGGAAGCGGCCCGCAACAGCCTTGCAAGCGGCCTTTCTGCGCGTGTTTCGTGCGACATGAGCGGCTTTACGCCCAACAGCGACATGATCTGCGGCGGCGGCATGGAAGTGCTGTGCGAGGTGCTTCCACCCCGTCAGGCTGAAATGTTCGCCCTCGCGGCAGAAGTACTGCGGCTGGGCGGTCGGGGTGCATGGCTGGTTGAACTGCGCCAGGACGGCGTTTCGCTGCATGGCGAGGGGGAAACCCCGCAGAGGCGGCTGTTTGTGGACGCCTTGCCGGAACATGCCGTTTTGACCGAAGGCGTGACCGTGGGGCTGGACGCGATAACCCCCCTGCTGGAGACGCGCAAGGGCCGCCCCGGGCTGGTAGATGTTGACGGGCGCATCCTTTACGTGGAACCTCTGGATGCGCCGCCCGTGCTCTTGCTGTGCGGCGGCGGGCATGTGTCGCTGGAAGTTGCGCGACTGGCCCATTCCTGCGGCTTTGTGGTGGACGTGGTGGACGACCGCGAAGAGTTTTCCAATGCGGGGCGCTTCCCCATGGCCCGCCATTGCCGGGTTTTGCCTGGCTACGAGAACCTTGTGCAGACCTGCGATATCGGGCGCAGGCATTTTGTGGCCATTATCACGCGCGGGCACAGTTTTGACCGCGAGGCCCTGGCTCAGGCTCTGACAAGTCATGCCCAGTATGTGGGCATGATCGGCAGCAGAACCAAGCGCGAACAGGTGTATGCCGTTTTGCGCAAGCAGGGGGTGCCAGATGCGGAACTGGCTGCCGTATGCTGCCCCATTGGCCTTTCCATAGAGGCGGAGACACCGCAGCAGATTGCAGTTTCCATTGTGGCCGAATTGCTGGCCGCCCGTGCCGGGACCCTGGTGCGCCTGCGATTTGACGACTAGAGCCGTTGGCGAATGAAATAATCTAACTGCCCGGCCAGACTTTTTTTGAAAATTCTGGCCGCGAAATGCGGGCAGGCTTTTGCCTGCTGTAGGCGCATTCCAGGTGCTAACTGGCCCTGAAAGGCGAGTGTGCGCCGCTCCGCCGCGCAGTTGCCTGCTGCCGGATTGCCGGGTGCGCAGATACTTCATCCCTTACCCTCCAAGGCGCTTTGCATGACCCTTACAATTGTCGCCCTGCTGTTTCTCCTGCTTGTAGGCATTTATATAAATGCCAGGATGCGTACTGCGCGCCATCTGCGCTGCATCACAGAGGAGAAGGGCGATATTGCCAGGGCCTCCGGCATGACGGCCAGCATCGGCGTTTTTTATCCTGATGTGAGCGCCACTGTTGTTATGGGCGTTTCTGAGGAAATCGGGGCGTGTTATTACCGTGTGCTGCGCGACGGCAAGGTCATCAACCGCAGCCGTATCAATCTGGCCAACATCAAGCGTGTGGAACTGCTGATTAACGGCGATGTGCGCAATGTGGGCATTTCATCCGCGCAGGCCACCAGTTTCCTCAAGGCCACCGATGTGGCAGGCAGAATACTTTCTCAATATTCTTCGGCAGACCTGCGCGTCATGCTGCGTGCTGGCCTGCGGATTGTTTTTGCGGGCGAAAGCGGTGCAGAGAAGCAACTGGAGATAACAGTGCTGCGCATGACTGACGAGCGCCACAAGTTCAAGCGCATGGAGCTGCTCAAGGATACCGTGTGGTGGGTGGTCTTTCTGGACAGTGCAAGCGCCAATGCCAGACACATCAGAGAGTACTTTGAAAAGAGTGAAACCCCTGATTCTGATGGAGAATTTTTCTAAAAAAATAGTTAATAATTTCAGTATGTTATAAAAAAATACCACGATACCGTAACCACCTGAAATTACAAAGAATAATCGCATTCAACATTTGGCTGCCCAACAGCCCGATACATTGCTTTTTGGCGTGAACTGTGCTTTTTAAAGGGGTGGTTTACTGCAATTGTCGGTGAGTTTATCAGGCTGGGGCTGTATGACGCCCCCAACGCGTCATTAGGCGCTTGTTCGCGCCAAATCTTTCATGCTGATCCCCCCCCCAGGAACGACGTTTAGCGATGACCCGTCTCGGTGGAAAATAAAGCCGCCGCCGTTACGCCGTGCGTGTTTTGAGCGCCGTGCGCCACGCCATATGGAGTTATTCATGAGTATCAGACCTATTGCGAAAATTTCAGTTGTATTGGGGCTTTGCCTTGCCCTTGTCGCTTGCCAGAGCGACAAAAAAGGACAGCCCGACATGCGCTTGCCGGTGTCGGCTGTTGAAGTAACCGTGGCCGATGCCTCCTGGCCCAGCCAGTTTCAGGCTCAGGCCTCGGGTTCACGCGCTGTTGAAGTGCGCGCCCGTGTTCAGGGCATCATTGAAAAGCGTCTGTACAACGAAGGCGATTTCGTTAAGGCCGGGCAGCAGATGTTCCAGCTTGAACGCGATCAGTATGAAGCCCAGGTGCAGCAGGCGCAGGCCCAGTACGTGAACGCGGAACGTGAATGGAAGCGTATCCGCCCTCTGTACGAAAAGAACGCCGTTTCGCAGAAAGACCGCGATTCTGCCCTGGCAGCGTACGACAGCGCCAAGGCCTCCCTGCGTCAGGCCAAGATCAATCTGGATTACTGTCAGGTGGTGGCGCCTGTTTCCGGCTACAGCAGCAAGGAAAACTACACCCCCGGCAACCTGGTGAGCAACAATTCGCTGCTTACCTACGTGAACCAGACAGATCCCATGTACATTGACTTTTCCATCGCCGCGCCTGACCGCATGCTGCGCCAGCAGCTTGCAGCCTCGGGCGTTCTGGTGTTCCCCAAGGACAACCGCTACAAGGCCAGGTTGCGCCTGCTGGACGGCACCATGTACGGCACGGAAGGCGACGTGACCTTTATCGACAGCCAGGTGCAGCCCACCACGGGCGTTATCAAGGCCCGTGCGGTGTTTCCCAATGCCGACGGGCAGATCATGCCCGGGCAGTATGTGCGCCTGTTTGTGGAAGGCGATATTCTCAAGAACGCCATTCTTATTCCGCAAAAGTGCGTTGTCGTGACCCAGAAGGGTACCGTGGTCATGGGGCTGGACAAGGACGACAAGGTCTACCCCATTCCCATCACTGTGACTGTGGCTGTGGGAGATCAGTATCTGGTGGGTTCCGGCCTCAAGGGCGGGGAACGCATCATCAGTGAAGGTATCATCAAAGCCCGCCCCGGGACTCAAGTGCGCGTGCAGCAAGCCGGTGGGCAGCAGCCCCAGGATGCCGCGCCGAAGAAGTAGGTAGCATATGGCTGTTTCTACAAAGCCGAATTTCTTTTTGCGCAGGCCGGTTCTGTCGGCCGTTATCTCCATTGTCATAACCCTGGTGGGCGCGCTGGCCATGAAGGCCCTGCCCATCGCACAATACCCCGACCTTGTGCCGCCCACGGTCAACGTGAGCGTGTCGTACCCCGGCGCTTCTGCGGAAACCATTGCCTCCACGGTTCTGGCTCCCCTCGAAGTGAATATCAACGGTGTGGAAAACATGCTCTACATGACTTCCATTGCCGCTTCGGGTTCCGGCTCGGGCAACATCAACGTGTACTTCAAGCTGGGCAGTGATGCCAACATGGCCCTGGTCAACGTGAACAACAAGGTTAACCTGGCCCAGGCCACCTTGCCGGAAGATGTGCGCAGGCAGGGCGTCACGGTCGTCAAGCGTTCGCCCGCCATGTTGCAGGTGTTCTGTTTCTATTCGCCCGACGGGCGCTATAGCGACGTGTTCATCCACAACTGGGCCCAGGTCAACGTTGTTGACGAACTCAAACGCCTCAACGGCGTGGGCGACTGCTCGCTTTTTGGCAGCATGGACTACTCCATGCGCATCTGGCTGCAGCCGGACAAGCTCGCCAAGTACGGCATCACCACACAGCAGGTAACCTCGGCCATCCAGGAGCAGAACTCCCAGTATGCGCCTGGTCGATTGGGCGACATGCCCACGGCTGACTCCACCCAGCTTACCTGGCAGATAGACACCCAGGGCCGCCTTGTCACTCCCGAAGAATTTGGCGAAATCATCGTCCGCTCCGGTGATGACAGCGCCATGCTGCGGCTTAAGGATGTGGCGCGCATAGAACTGGGCGGCAAGGATTACAGCGTTCTTTCCAGCTATAACGGCATGGGTGCCCGCATGGGCGCCGTGTATCTGTTGCCGGGCGCCAACGCCATCGCCACGGGCGATATGGTAAAAGCCAAGCTGGAGGACATTGCCTCGCGCATGCCCGATGGTCTGGCTTACACCCTGCTGGTGGACAACAACGACTTCGTTATCGAATCCATCAAGGAAGTGGTGAGCACCCTGGTCGAAGCCATGATCCTGGTGTTCATCGTTGTTTACGTCTTTCTGCAAAACTGGCGCGCCACGCTTATTCCCTGCATTGCCGTGCCAGTATCCATTATCGGCACGTTCGCGGGTCTGTACGCCTTTGGCTACACCATCAACACGCTTACGCTGTTCGCTCTGGTGCTTGCCATCGGTATCGTGGTGGACGACGCCATCGTTGTGCTTGAAAACGTTGAACGTATCATGAGTTCGGAGCATCTGCCGCCCAGGGAGGCGACAGCAAAGGCCATGAACGAAGTTACGGCCCCGGTTATCGCCATTGTGCTTGTGCTGTGCGCCGTGTTTATCCCTGTTTCGTTCATGGGCGGCCTTGCGGGGCAGATGTACAAGCAGTTTGCCATTACGATCTCGGTATCGGTGGTGCTTTCGGGCATTGTGGCGCTGACGCTCACTCCGGCGCTCTGCGCCCTGCTGCTCAAGCCGCATGCCCATGACCACACGCCTGCCAAGGGCTTTGTGTGGTTCAACTATGTGTTTGGTCGCATTACCCGCCGCTATGTAAACGCCGTGCGTTTTGTCAAAGCCTCCGCCTGGCGTGCGCTGGCGCTCTGCGTAGTCATGGTTCTGTGCATCGTGGGGCTGTTCCGCGTAGTGCCCGGCGGCCTTGTGCCGGATGAAGACCAGGGCTATCTGCTTGGTCTGGCCATTCTGGACGATGGCGCGGCCCAGCCCCGCACCCGCGCGGTCAACAAGGTGCTTACCGACTTCATGCTCAAGAACCCTGCGGTCTTGAGCGTGGGCACGCTCTCCGGTCTGGACATCACCTCCATGGCTGCCAAGAGTAACTACGGCACTTTCTTTGCCCTGCTCAAGCCCTGGGGAGAACGCAAGGATCCCAAGGAGGCCGCCAGCGTCATCGTGAACACCGTGGGCGCTGTAACCGTGATGCAGCCCGAGGCCTTTATCTTGGGCTTTACGCCGCCGCCCATCAGCGGCATGAGTAATACCGGTGGTTTTGAAGGCTATGTGCAGATGCGCGGCAGCGGCAGCCTCAAGGACATGGAAGAAGCTGCCAACAAGCTGGTGCTTGAAGTGACCTCCAAAAATGCCGACGGCACGCCCAAGTACCCGGCTGTGGGCATGGTGCGCAACCTCTTCACTACTGGTTCGCCCCAGCTCTACGCCAACCTTGACCGCGAACGCTGCAAGGATATGGGCATCAGCATCGCCGATGTGTATTCGGCCATGAGCGCCACCTTCGGCAGTTCATACGTCAACGACTTCAACCTCATGGGCCGCACCTTCCAGGTACGCTTGCAGGCTGAGGCGGATACTCGTGTGCTGCCTGAAAGCCTCAACGACATATACGTGCCCAATAAAAATGGCGAGATGGTGCCCCTGACTGCGGTAATGACCCTTGAACGCCGCACAGCTCCGCAGGTTGTGGAACGCTACAACGTATTCCCGGCGGCCCACATCATGGGTGCGCCCTCGCCTGGGTATTCTTCGGGCCAATCCCTCAACGAAATGGAAAAAGCCGCTTCTGTGGTTTTGTCCTCCGATTATCAGCTGGGCTGGGTTGGTACCGCCCTTCAGGAAAAAATGGCAAGCGCCGACACCACTGTCATCTTTGTGCTGGCGCTGGTCATGGTCTTCCTGATTCTTGCAGCACAATATGAATCCTGGTCCTTGCCGCTTTCAGTGCTCACGGCCGTGCCTTTTGGCGTGTTCGGAGCCCTGTTGGCGACCTGGGGTCGCGGGCTTTCCAACGACATCTACTTCCAGGTGGCGCTGGTGACCCTGGTAGGTCTGGCGGCTAAAAACGCCATCCTTATCGTGGAATTCGCTGTTGAGGCCTGGCGCGCCGGGCGCAGCCTTGATGCGGCGGCCATCCACGCATCCAAGCTGCGTTTTCGGCCCATCGTGATGACCTCGCTTGCCTTTATCCTCGGCTGCGTGCCGTTGGCCATCAGCACGGGCGCGGGCGCAAACAGCCGCCACGCCATCGGCACGGCGGTCATCGGCGGCATGCTGGCGGCAACGTGCATAGCCACGCTGTTTGTGCCGTTCTTCTTCAAGGCCATCATGCAACTCTCACTGAAACTGCAGGGCAAAACTGATCCGAATGCGGGCAGGGACCACCTTGCGGAAGACCAGGAGGACGACATATGAGCGCTTCCGGCAAGGCCCCGGGCATAATGCTCAAGACACCTGCATTGGTGCTGATGCTGGCCATGCTGCTTTCGGCATGCTCTCTTGCTCCGCGCTATGACAGGCCGGAGCAGGAAATGCCCAAGCAGTGGAGGGCAGTGGATATGGGCTCAGCGCCTCTGCATACCGACTGGTGGAACAGGTTTAACGACCCTGTGCTGTCAGAACTGGTTGAAGAAGCGCTGAAAAACAATCAGGATCTGGCCGAATCCATGGCCAAGATTGAATCTGCCGCCGCGCAGGTGGGCGTAGGCACGGCCGCGTTGATGCCCGTCATCAACGGCACCGGTTCCGCCGCCGCTCAGGGCGCATCAGAAAAAGCCGCCAACACGGTGCCTTTTGACCAGAGCAAGTTGTCGCGTTCTACCACAGCCTATCAGGGCGCTCTGAGCGCCTCCTGGGAACTGGATTTCTGGGGCAAGATCCGCAACCAGTACACCATGCTCAGCGATATCCTGATGACCACGGTTATTGGGCACGAAGCCCTCCGCCTCTCGGTGGCCGGGCAGACAGCCCAGGGCTACTTTGCCCTGCTGGCGCAGGACATGCAGCTTGATACGGCCCGACGCACCCTGAAATCGCGTGAAGAATCCTTCCGGATTTATACCGCCCGCTACAAACAGGGCGATATTACCGAACTCGACTGGCAGCGCGCCCGTGCAGAGGTGGAAACCGCCCGCGCCCAGGTGCACACCAGCACCGTGGATGTGGACAAGGCAGAGGCCGGTCTGGCCGTGCTGCTTGGCCGCTCGCCCCGCGACATAATGGATCGGGCCATGAAGCGCGGACAGGGCATCCACATGTTGCCCGCGCCGCCTGTGCTGCCCGCTGGCCTGCCTTCTGATCTTCTGGAGCGTCGGCCTGACGTGCGCGCCGCAGAATTCAGCATCATGGCCTACAACGCCAATATCGGCGTTGCCCGCGCACAGTTCTTCCCCTCCATCTCCCTCACGGGCATGCTGGGCTCCCTGAGCGCTTCCATGGGCAACCTCTTTACCGGCCCCGCTGGTACATGGAGCTATGGCGCAAGCGGTACGGTGCCCTTGCTGGATTTTGGCCGCAACTGGTATAACCTCAAGGATGCCGAAGCCCAGAAAAAGGCAGCCATCGCCGTGTATCGTAAAACAGTGCAGACGGCCTTTGAAGACATCCGCACGGCGCTGACATCGCAGCGTGAGGCCGACCACATCGTGAGCAGCATGCAGGTGCAGGTTGAAAGCCTGCGGCGTGCCGCCCAGATTGCTGGCCTGCAATACGACAACGGCTATACGGACTACCTGACGGTGCTGGACGCCGAGCGTCAGCTTTTTGCTGCCGAACTGCGGTTGGCGACAGCGCTGCGCGACAGACTTGATAGCGTCGTCAGCGTGTGCATGGCCCTTGGCGGCGGTTGGCAGGACCCCGGCACAAGCCCCAGCTTCCCTGTGGTGAACACAGAAAAGCTGTTGCAGGAGCAGGCTGGCGGACGGGCAAGCGCGCCTGCGGCTAAATCCGAATAATATACGAACTGAAGCGGCATGCTGCCGCTGACTGATAAACAGTGGGGGAGGCGTCTGACGGCGCTTCCCCCACTGTGCGTTTATGTGCATATTCGTCCGTATCTGGGAACTGAAGCCAGCCCGGCCCGCTCGCGGGGGCTTTACAGAAGGGGCGGGCCTGTCGTAAAGGGAAAAACATGGATAAAAAGTTGCCCCTGATTTTTCTTTCTCTTTGCGTTGCGCTGGGTTTGTGCTGCTCTGCGCCGGATTTGGCATGCGCCAAGGAAAATCCGGCCTCGACAGATCAGACTGACAAAAGCACACCTCAAAGTGCCCCCCCCAAATCCAGCGCCCAGCGTTCTGGCGAGAAAAAAGGGGCCTCCGCCAAGGCAAACCGGCGCGAGGGCAAGCAGAAGGAAAAGAACTCCAAGGGTATTCACGCCCCAGCGTGGGCGTTTGGCGGCGGGGCGCAGAGCCGGGATGCATGGCGGGAAGGCACAAGCACCAACGATCTGCAAAAGCGGGCCGTGGGGGATGACGCGCCCAAGGAAAAATCAGTAAATACAACGGCCAGCATCAATTCCGCCCTCAAGGGGCCGCCAGCAAAAGAAGAACACAAAAGCGGCATGGCAGTGAGCGTGGGGCAGGAAGACTCCGCGTGGCGTAAGAAGGGAGAGCATGAACTAGAGGCGGACGAAAATGTCCCCATGCAAAGCCGCCATGTTGTGCGGGCCTATGCGGATGTGGACGCGGGCGATGACCTGAGCATCAGGGTCGGGCCGGAGCTGATCCTCAAGGATGAGCAGCGCGAGCGCGCCAATGCCAACAAACAGCCCGAATCCGCCTTGGGGTTGGGCATGCAGTTCAAGCTTGACTTCTAGCCCTGCCGCAGGAGTGGGTAATTGTTTGTCTGTGCGTGCGGGGTTGCGTAAGGAATGGCTGCCCCACAGCGGGTGAAGGGCCGTATGGGGCCTTACTGAACGTTCTGCGCAAGGATAAGATCCACTTCATCCACGCTGAGGCCAGCGTTTTTGGCGATCTGCCGACTGCTCAGGCCTTTGCGGTGTCCATTTAAAATCAGTTCCCGCAAAAACTGGGGCGAACGGCTGATGCCCTCGGCCTGTTCCAGCAGGCGGCGCAGTTCATGCGTGCGCGCTTCCAGCTTTTCATCCAGATTCCGCAACTCCGCCTGCCGTTGGGCAAACGTAGCCACTATTTCTTTTTCCAGCCGTGCGTTCATTTCTATGCGCGCCAGCAGGCTGTCCTGATTGCCCTGCAAGGCGTTGAGCAGGTCCTCTGACCGGCGCAAACGCATGTAGAAAACAAGCACACCGCCAAGGATGGCAAGCTCGAAGAGGGAAAAGAGCATGATAAGTGCGTAAAGCAGTGTGTCGTTCATACTTTTATGTTCAAAAGGTTGCCCACAAGCGGGGATGAAGTTTCACCCGCTGGGGTTTCCGGTTCAGGGGGGGGCCGCCGCCTTCTGCGGCTGCCAAAATGGGGTGCGCCCTGGTGATCGGCATCCGGGTTCAGCGCCGTCTGGGTTCCGGGTTCTGTGCGCGTTACCTGCTGCTGCTCCTGCTTTGCCATGGCGGCGGCAAGAACGCGCGACATGGCAGCCGATGCCTGCGGGGCGACAGCGGCGGCATTGCTTACGGATGTGGCCAGGCTGGTCTGGGCATACAGCACGGCCATGGTGGCGTCAACGCTCATGGAGGCCTCCTGTTGCCGGTTCCGGGGGCCTGACGACCTTCAGCAGGTCGCTTGTGCAGCAGCAGCGGGTGTGCCTTGCGTAGGGCCACGGGCGCTGTCGTCTGCTGGCTCCACTGGCCTGCAGATGCTGCTGTGGCTATTCGTTCAGATAACTCTCAAACAAAATGTCATCAATGCGCCCCTGCGTCAGGTAATCGTTCAGCACCCCGCTGAGGTCTTTTTTTATGGTAGCCGTATTGGCCGGATTCAGCAAAAACTCGTCCGACTTGCTGCTCAGGTAATAATACAGGGCATCACGCAGAGGGATGAGCTTGTGGTCAATCTCCATGCCCACCCTGGGGCTTTGGCTGACTGTTGAAAATTTGCAGATCAAAAAGCGCGCCCCAGTAGGTGTTTGCCGGGGAATAACGAAGGGTGCCAGTTCCTTGACGCTGTCAGGCTGGGCAGTCGGTGTTTTCGCAGAAGGCACCACGATCACGTCTGGCTTGATTGGCTCCGGAGGCGGCGGCGGGGGGGTGCGCAGTACAAACCACCAGATTGCAGCGCCTGCCACCAGCAACACGAGCAGGCCAGCAGCGGCAGCAATGAGCAGCAGCTTTTTTTTCTTCTTGGGTGGTTCGGCCCCTTCTTCGGCTACCTGAAGTGGGGCTTCCTCGGTTTTGGCCGGGGGAGGAGGCGCCTGTTCCACAAGGAACGGGGCATCGTCAAGATCAAGTTCGACCTTGCGCAGGCTTGTGTCCTGGCTGACCGCAACCTGAAGTTCATCCTTGACGGGGGCGTCTTTCAAATCCTGCTTTTCAGCCACGCGCCTCTCCTGACAATCACGGCCTGTTCATCTGTTCCATGCCGTGACCAGCACTACACTACCGCAACCACTAAGAACAAAAAACCCGCCCCGAACCAGGTGAGCGCATGCAGCGCTGACCCCGGCCAGGAGCGGGCCGTCAAAGCCAGGGAAATTTGGCGCTGTGGCCAAAGGCAGGTTGCCTGCGAAAAGGCTGGCTGCCCTGCGTGGTTATTTATGTATATCCGCGCCACGCATGCTTGCCGGGCGAATGCACATCGCCTCTGGCAAGTTTTTCAACATGGAATGCTCTAGGGGAAAATCTTGTCGATTTTCTGCTTCATCGTGTCCGCAGTGAAGGGTTTGACGATGTAGTTGGAAACCTTGGCCTGCACGGCTTCAATGATGTTTTCCTGCTGGGCTTCAGCAGTGACCATCAGAAAGGGGATGTTGGCAAACTGCTCGCTTGAGCGGACCTTGCGGAGCAGATCAATGCCTGTCATCTGGGGCATGTTCCAGTCCGAAACGATAAAGTCGATCTTCTCGCGGTTCAGAACTTCCCATGCCGAGGTGCCGTCATCGGCTTCCACCACGTTCTGAAAACCAAGCTGGCGCAGAATGTTGCGCACAATACGGCGCATGGTGGAAAAATCGTCAACCACAAGAACACGCATATTCGGATTGTAAGGCATGAGAAGAACTCCTTGAAGCGCCGTCAATATCGGTTTGCAACAGACGTTGCAGCCGTGCGCCACTGTCTGTCGTAAGCTTATATTTCTGTGCCTTCGCCGTAGAGATTATGAAATTCCTTGCGAAGGCGGCTCAGGGCCTGTGAATGTAATTGTGAAACCCTGCCTTCAGTGATGCCCATGACTTCGGCAGTTTCACGCATATTCAACTCATCAGTATAATACAGCGAGAGTACCAACTTTTCTCTTGGCGTCAAGCGGTCGATCAGCGGTGCCACGCGCTCCACAAGCTCTTGCAGGGCAGTGCTGCGGAAGGGTTCTCCGCCTTCGGGGCCTTCGCCCGAAATCGTGTCCTGAATAGCGTCAAGTGAAATCCAGAGCTGGTTTTGCAGGGCTTCAAGCCCCTGCCGCACATCACGCATGTCGAGGCCGGTGATCTTTTGCAGCTCGTCCTCGGTGGCCTGACGGCCTTGCTCGTGTTCAACCTTGCGCATGGCTTCATCAAGCACCCGCACACGCTGACGCAACGACCGGGGAAACCAGTCAAGGCGGCGCAATTCATCGAGCATGGCTCCCTTGATGCGGCTTTCGGCATACGTTTCAAAGCGGATGCCGAGCTGCGGCCTGAACTTGCCCAAGGCTTCCATGAGGCCCAGGGTGCCGGAGCTGATCAGCTCCCCAAGTTCTATGCTGCGCGGCAGTTTGGCTTTGAGCCGCAAAGCGAGAAAGCGGATCTTGGGCGCATAGTGACGCACCACGGATTCCTGCTCTGCCGGTGAAAAGCTCTCCCAAGGGGTTGCCCCGGTTTCGAGCGCTTCCCAGGGGCAGGGAGCTTGCGCTTGCGCTGTGCCGGTCTTCATGTTGGTTTCCTTCGGATTTGCCTCTTCTACCCCGTGGCATCTGGATGCCTGTTGTGCCTCGCTCCACCTGCCCGCCAAGGCTGGTTGCGCTGCGTTATTGACTCGTTGAGGTTATGAAGCGTTGTTTCTGTCGCCAAAGGCTTTTCAGGCCCGGAATCCCATCCGCAATTCTAGCGGAACAGCAGTTTTTTCCAGAAAAACTTGATGTTGCCGTCGAGGTTTTCGGGGGCTTCCCATGCGCTGATGTTCTTGGCCAGCGACATGGTGGCCTTTGCCGCCGGGCTTTGCGGTTCGCTTATGCAATAGGGCAACTGCTGCACCACGGCCTTGCGTACGCCTGTATCGCGCGGGATGACGCCCACAAGTTCCAGGGAGACGCCGCTGAGAAAATGGTCGCAGGCCTGATGCAGACGCACAAACATGTCCTTGGCCGTCTTGAGGTCCGGGGCCATGTTGACGCACACCTTGAAGCGTTCAACGCCGTGATTGTTTTTCAGCACCTTGATGAGAGCATAGGCGTCAGTGAGCGAGGTCGGTTCCGGTGTGAGCACCACCAGGCGCTCCTGCGCGGCCATGTTGAAATAGAGCACGTTGTCGCTGATGCCTGCGCCTGTATCCACGATGAGGTAGTCAAGCCCGTCTTCCATTTCATCAACGGCTTCAAGCAGTTCAAGCTTCTGACCCGTGGAAAGGGTGAGCATTTCGCTCATGCCGGAGGAAGCAGGCAAGATGGAAAAGCCGTAAGGCGTGGGAAAGAGTATGTCCGAAATGGTGGCCCCTTCGTGAAACAGATGAAAAATATTCTTCTGCGGGGTCAGACCAAGCACCACGTCTACGTTGGCCAGGCCGAGGTCGGCGTCAATAAGCACCACCTGCTTGCCCAGCTGCGCAAGGCAAATGGCAAGATTGACCGAGATATTGGTCTTGCCTACGCCGCCCTTGCCAGAGGTGACGGAAAAAACCAGAGGGAAAGTGCCGCTCATCTGTCTGCTCCACATGTTATGGCTCATGCCGCGCTAGGCGGCCTGGCCGGGAAGTTGCCTTTTGAAAATAAGACGCCAGACCAGCGGCTCGGTGGCCGGGGCAAGGCTTTCCTTGAGTTCCGCGCCGAACGACAGTGCTGAAACCGGCAATCCGGCAGCGCAGGCCACATTCACAATATTGCCGAAGCTCACGGCTTCGTCCAGCTTGGTCCATACAAGGGAGCCAGGCCCTTCAAATTTATATCTTTGTAAAAAAGCCTGTGTTTGCAGCGCGTCAAAAAATGGCGAAAGCGTAAGGTGCGTAGCTGCTTCCACAGTGTCCAGGCCCATGTCGGCCCGCCAGTGGGCAAGATTGCCGTTGCGGTCAAGGCCGGGAACATCAATGAATACGGCGCGGGCCTCTCGTGTGGCGGCCAGGGCAAGCTCCATGGCGGCCTTGTCGGGCGCTTCCATATACGTAAAATTGGAAAGTTCCGCCCAGTGGCGCAAAATCAGCCTGCCGTTGCCGCGCAGGCAGTCGGCGTTGATAAAGGCAATGCGCGCTTCTGGTTCGTGTTTGCGCAGGTGCAGTGCAAAGCGCAGGGCCGTTGTGGTTTTGCCAAAACCGAAAGGCCCGGCCATCAGGTGGATGCGCTGCTGCCACTGTTCCGCGCCCCAGGCCTTAACCGGCACCATGCCGCAGAGGCATTCAAGCACAGAGGCTCCGGGTTCCGCCAGCAAGCGCTGATAAAGGTCAACCGCCACAGAGTCAGAAACACCTTCGCGCTGCAAATATTCCAGAGCAACACGCTGGCGGGGCGTAAGGCGTTCAAGCTGAATGGCTGGCTTCATCAAGGCAAAAATCTGATCCTTGAGATGCATCCATTCCTTGTGCCATTCACCCCAGCCAGCAGGCGCGCCTGCGGCTTGCGCTGCTTCGGCCTTGGGGCGCTCGATCCCGGCAGTTATTTCATGGCAGACGGCACCGTTCTTACGATAGGTGCGGTTGCCCAGGATAACGGCGTCAGGCCCCATCTCGGCCTTGATTCTGGCCAGAATTTCCTGTGATGTGGCCCCTGTGAACGTCTTTACCTGCATGGCCCATTCCTTTGCCTAACGGTTCTATATCGCCCAGCGGCGCATCTGTGCCGTTTGTTTGACGACAGACCAGTAGTTGCAAATTCGGGGCCAACTTGTTGGGCAGTATTGGCCCATGCGGTTACAATCACGGGAATGCAGCTTTTGGCATAGACAATACTAGCTGGTGGAAAAGTAAAAGGCAACGAATCCTGATAGCTGGAGAGGAATATAAAAAATAAAGCGGCGCTCTGACACAAGGGGTCGGAGCGCCGCGCAACGTTGGGGCTGGCCGGATTATTCGGCGCTTACCACGCCCACAGATTGCAGCCGGATGTCGGGCGGAATCTCCGCCTGCGAGATGACCGGCACCGTGGGCAGAAAGCGCGTGACAATCTGGGCCAGATGCGGGCGGATGAGCGGCGTCACCAGCAGCACGGGCTGGGCATCGGTATTCACCGCATTGTCGGCAGCCGTGCTGATGTTGTTCACCAGCCGCTGGGCCACCGCCGGATTCATGGAGAGGAAGGTTACGCCGTTGTCGGCATGGCGAATGCCTTCCTGCACCATACGCTCGGCATTGGGCGCAAGGGTCAGCACTGAAAGCGTTCCCTGGCTGTCCAGATACGGCCGCACAATGGCGCGGGAGAGTTTTTCGCGCACATATTCTGCCAGCGTGTCGGGGTTTTTGACGCTTGTGCCAAAGTCGCCCAGAGTTTCCACAATGGTGAGCATGTCGCGTATGCTGACGCTTTCGCGCACCAGCAGTTGCAGTACTTTCTGCACCACGCCAAGGGGCAGCACATTGGGCACCAGGTCTTCCACTGCCTTGGGCGCATGCTTTGCGACCGTGTCCAGCAGACCCTGCACGCCCTGGCGGTCAAGAAAGTCGGCCAGCTGACGCTTGAACACTTCCGTCAGATGCGTGGCGATAACCGTTGCCGGGTCAACCACCGTGTAACCCGCAAGCATGGCTTCCTCGCGCTGACTGTCGGGAATCCACAGGGCAGGCAGGTTAAAGGCAGGCTCGCGCGTTTCAATGCCGCTGATCTTGGTGGTCACGTTGCCGGGATCCATGGCCAGAAAGTGATCGACCAGAATTTCTGCCGAAGCCACCTGATTGCCCTTGATAAGCAGGGCGTACTGGCCGGGCTTGAGCTGAAGGTTATCGCGCAGGTGCAGCGAGGGGATGACCACGCCCATGTCCAGCGCGAACTGTCGGCGTATGGAGCGGATGCGGGCCAGCAGGTTGCCGCTCTGTTCTTCGTCCACCAGAGGGATGAGGCCGTAGCCCACTTCAAGTTCAAGTGTATCAAGGGGCAACAGTGCCTGAACCTCTTCTGGCGTGTCGGCAGTGCCGGAACCGCTCTTCTTTTTCTTGTCTGCCTTGGCCTTGTTGGCGGCCTCCTGATCCTTGTTTTCCGTGAGGCGGCTCACCACAAAGATAAGGATGGATATGCAGAGGAAGGGGATGGTCGGCAGGCCGGGCACCAGCGCAAACAACAGCAACACGCCCGAGACCATCTTGAGCGCGCGGCTGTTGAAGGTAAGCTGGGCCAGAAATTCTTCGCCCATCTTGGCTTCGGAGGCGGCGCGCGAAACCAGCAGGCCTGTGCCGGTGGAAACGATGATGGAAGGTATGGTGGAAACCAGACCGTCACCGATGGTCAGCAGGGAATAGGTGGTGAGGGCTGTGTTCCAGTCCATATCCTTCTGGACCATACCGATGATGATACCGCCCACAAGGTTCACCAGGGTGATGAACATGCCTGCGTTTACGTCGCCCGAAACAAATTTGCAGGCACCGTCCATGGCGCCGTAAAAATCTGCTTCCTTGCGCAGCCCTGCACGGCGGGCATTGGCCTGTTCTTCATCCAGCAAGCCAGCGTTGAGGTCGGCTTCAATGGCCATCTGCTTGCCGGGCATGGCGTCCAAGGTGAAGCGGGCAGCCACTTCTGCGATACGCGTGGTACCAGCGGTGATAACGGTCTTGTTCAGAATGAACAGGATCATAAAAATAACGGCGCCCACAACGTAGCTGCCGCCTACAACAAACTGGCCGAACGCGCGGATGACTTCGCCCGCGGCGTTTGCGCCCATATTGCCGTTGAGCAGAATAAGGCGGGTGGACGCCACGTTGAGCGCCAGCCGCAGAAGGGTCGTGACCAGCAGCAACGAAGGAAAGATGGTAAATTCCAGCGGCGAGGTCATGAACATGGTGGTTACAAGCACCAGCAGTGAAATGGAAATACTGACGCAGAGCATGAAATCGAGAAAAAACGTGGGCAGAGGCACCAACATGACAAACAGGATGATGACCACGCCGGCTGCAAGAAATATTTCGCCGTTTTTTGAAAATCGAGCGTAATCAAGCTGGGGGATTACTGCGGCAGCCATTTTTATGACACCTCTCTGCGTTGGTTCCCGAAAGCGGGTTTACCCTGGAACGTATGGGCAAGATGGAAAAATTTCATGTCTTTTTAGTGTTTTACCACTTTGGGCTTGATCTTCCAGATGCTGGCCAGCACGGAAGCCACAGCTTTGTAAAGCTCTTCGGGAATCATGTCGCCCACCTCTGTGGACTTATACAAAGCCCGTGCCAGAGGCACGTTTTCGCGAATGGGAATCCGGTTTTCGCGGGCTACTTCCTTGATTTTTTCGGCCAGATGGTCTGCGCCCTTGGCAAGCACGATGGGGGCGGGAGCTTCCGATGTATTATAGCTCAGGGCCACGGCTATGTGCGTGGGGTTTGTGACTACCACATCCGCCTTGGGCACGTCGGCAAGCATACGCTTGCTCATCATTTCCATCATTTTTCTGCGTTGCTGCCCCTTGATCACGGGGTCGCCATCGGTCTGTTTCTGCTCGTCCTTCACTTCTGACTTGGTCATCTTCATGCCTTCGTTATAGGCATAGCGCGACTGCCATACGTCAAAAATGGCAATGGCAATGATGGGCAGAAGTGCATAGCTGGTCAGCTTGAAGGCCATTTGCAGCATATAGGTCGCCACGCCTTCGGTGCTGGCGTAGTACATGGGCAGAAAGTTCTGGTGTTCCTTGAAGATGATCCAGCCGGGGATAATGCCGAGAACAAGAGAAAACAGCAGGCTCTTGATGGTGCGCAGGGCTGTTTGCGGCGATGCCAGCATCTGCTTGAGGCCCTGAACTATGTTGAAGCGCTTCAGGTTGGGGCGCATCACCTTGGTTGTCCAGAGTTTGCCCACCTGTAAGCGCTGCGCCAGAAAGGCCAGAAATCCCAGAGTCAGCAGGATTGGCATGATCATGCGGGCAATTTCAAGCGTGACGTCAATGCTGAGGCTGTAGACGTTTTCAGGATTGGGATCGAACTCCCACGAGTGGCTGAGAAAGTGGCGGAAGAGGCGCTTGATGTTGTCGGCCATAGGGCCGATCCAGGCATAAATAATACACATGCCCCCCAGCAGGCTCACGGCCTTGCCAAGCTCCTGCGCTTTGGGAACATTGCCCTCCTCACGCTGTTTGCTGACACGTTTTGGAGTGGCTTCTTCTGTTCTGCTTGGATCTTGCTGTGAACCGAACATGCTCTTACCGCCCTGGCTTGGTTGGCGCTGTTAAGCGCTTTGCCCTGGCAATAGCAAGAAATATGCCCGTCAGAGAACTGGCGGGCATATCAGATATGGGCGCAACGGTCATTGGGCGTATGGGCTTCCTCCTCATGTACGCCATCTGTTGCGAGCTCTTTGAAATCAGGGAGTTTGCCGATCCTCTTCCTCCTGCCACCACCAGCGGGCGCGCTGGCAGAGCAGGTCAATATCGCCAGCGGCGGCGAGGTTGAGCATCTGCCGGTACTGGCGCACAGCCTCATAGCTGTATGGATTGGCCTCAAACAGGCCAGCGAACATGCGCGCGTCTTCTGTCAGCATTTTGCGGGCCGCGTTCTGGCGGCGGCGGAACGAAGGCGTAAGAAAGGGCAGCAGATCCTCATGCTCCGCCAGCAGGGCAAAATAAGCCAGGCTGGTGATGAAGTTCATGTTCTGGATGCTGGCCATGGCCTTGTCGTGCTTTTCAGCAGTGGTGCAGAATACACGGCAGCCAAGGGCTGTAAAAAAGCCCGAGGCCAGCTCCACATGCTCTTGCACCGCATGGGCCCCCGGCACAATGGCCACGGGCTGGTCTGCCTGCGGATCCGGCTTGGGGCCAAAGAGGGGGTGCGTGCCCACCACAGGCCCTGCCCAGATTTTTTCCATCTGTTGCAGCGGGATTTCCTTTACCGAGGTTATGTCCGCCAGCACAGCCCCAGGGAGCAGATGCGGGCAGACCGTAGCAACAACCTCGCTGAATACAGCGGCAGGAACGCAAATGATGGCCAGATCGGCCCCCGCGCAGGCGGGAGCAAGAGCTTCGGGCGTCAGGGGCACGTCCGCGCCCGCCACGTTCAGCCCTGCCGCCTTGGCGCGGGCCAGCAGCATGGCGCCCATGCGGCCGGTGGAGCCGACAATGACGGTTTTTACGGGATTGCGCGGGCAGAAGCCGGTAAAGCCGTCAAATCCATCCTCCGCAGCGGATTCCCCGCCGTTCTGGGCGGCAGGGACGCCGTTGCTGCCTTGATTGCCGTTCATGCCAGTTGCTCCCAGATATTCCAGAATTGCGGAAAGGATTTGCGCACCACCAGCGGGTCGTCCAGCAGGTCGCGCACGTTTGTTTCAGGCTGGCGCAGCCCCAGCAGGGCCAGAGACATGGCGATGCGGTGGTCGTTGTGGGCCGAGAGGGAAACGCCCTCGGGCAAACGCGGACAGTCCGGCTTGCCGTTGCCGCGTCCGGCCAGGCCGTGAATGAGCATGCCGTCTGAAAGCTGGTCAATGACCACGCCAGCCTTGGCAAGCTCCTGCGCCGGGGCGCTGATGCGGTCCGACTCTTTATAACGCAGATGGGCCACATTGCTGATGCGCGTGGAACCCTGCGCAAAGGCCGCCAGAACGGCCACTGTGGGCACGAGGTCGGGGCAGTCGCCCATGTCCAGCTCCACGCCATGAAGGGCGGAGGGGTACACGGTGACGGAATCCTCCGTCATGGTCATACGCGCGCCCATGCGCTGCAAAATGCCCAGCATGGCGCGGTCGCCCTGCAGGGAATCCGTGCGCAAACCTTCGACCCTCACGGGCTTAAGGCCCAGTGCGCCAGCGGCCAGCAGATAGGAGGCGCCAGACCAGTCGCCTTCAACTGTGTAGTTGCCCGCGCGGTACGCGCCGGGATGGACTGTCACGCGCAGGCAGCCGGGATGCGCGGCCTTGAGCTCGCGCCATGCGCCAGGAGGCAGCATTTCCCACGGGGCATCGGCCTCGGCGCGGTTTTCCACATCAAAGCGGATGCCATAGTCGGTCAGGCATTGCAGGGTCAGCCCCACATAGGGCCAGGAAACGGCTTTCTGCCCGCCAAGCGTTACGGACAGGGGCGCAGGCCCCATGGGGGCAGCCAGCAGCAGACCCGAAAAATACTGGCTCGAAATATCCATGCCCAGGGTCACCTCTCCCTCGCACAGCGCGGGGTTGAGGCCCTTGGCGTGCAGCACCAGAGGCGGGCAGTCGGGCTTGCCTTCAAAGGTGACGGCAAGCCCCAGCTTTTTGAGTGCGTCCGTCAGTTCGGCAATGGGTCTTTCGTGCATGCGCGGCGCGCCGTGTATGCGAAATTCACCCTCGCCAGCGGCCAGCACGGCGGTAAGCAGCCGACAAGTTGTGCCGGACTCTTCCACATCACAGGAGAGGGGCGTACCCTCTGCGCCGCCGAGCGGCTTGCCGCCCATGCCCGTCACGCGCCACGCGCCGGAGGCCTGAGTGCTTTCGGGCAGGGTTTCCATGCCCGCCCCGGCCCCGCACAGTATGGCGCGGGTGCGTTCGAGGTCGCGGCTTTCAAGGGTATGCCGCACGGTGGAAACACCCTGCGCCAGCGCCGCGCCAATAAGATAGCGGTGTGAAACGGATTTGGAAGCGGGTGCGGTAACGCTTGCCGTGGCCTGCTTTTCGGCCTCGGTGATGATAATGGTGCTCTGGCTCATGAGGCTGGCTGCTCCGGTGTTTCCGAGTGGAGGTCAAGACGGTCCAGTTGCGGCCCTGTGGGATAGCTGCCCAGTATGCGGAAGCTGGTGCAGACTTCGTGCAGTTTTTCCAGCAGGGGGGCGTAGCGGGGATCTTCCAGATCACTTTCCACATCGGCAAAGAAAACGTATTTCCAGCGCTGGCCGCGCAGGGGGCGCGATTCCAGCTTGCGCATGTTGATGCCGTTGCTTGCCAGCAGGTCAAGCACGCTCGAGAGCGCGCCAGCTTTGTCTGCCGTGGTGAACAGCAGCGAGGTTTTGTCCGCGCCGGTATGGCCGGGCTGCGGGCCGCCCGTGCGGCTACCCGAGCGTGCATCGCCGGGGCCGATGATCACAAAGCGCGTCCAGTTGCCCGGCTCGTCCTCAATGCGGCGGGCCAGAACGGCAATGCCCATGAGGTCGGCCAGCTTGCCGTGACCGATGGCGGCTGCGTCTTCCTTGCCAGCGGCGTACTGTGCGGCGGCAGCGGTGGATTCCACCGGCACAAGGCCAGCGCCGGGCAGATGGGCGCGCAGCCACGCGCCGCACTGGGCCAGGGGCTGGGGGTGGGAATACACGGTACGCACTGCGGCCAGCGAGGGCGCGTTGCTCAGCAGACAGTGCGAAATGCGGGAAAACAGCTCGGCCTGAATATGCACGTCGTACTTGAGGAACAGGTCAAAGCTCACGCCCACGGTTCCCTGAAGGGAATTTTCCAGCGGCACCACGCCGAGCTCGCACTGACCGGAAGCCACTTCCTGAAAGACCTGCGTAATATCGTTGCAGGGGCGGAACTGGGCGGCATGGCCCAGGTACTCCACGCCTGCAAAGTAGGAAAACGTGCCTTCCGGGCCGAGATAGGCCACATTCTGGGGTCGCTGCAAGGAACGGGAGGAAGAAAATATCTCGCGCCAGATGGCCCGCAGATGATCCTCCGGCAGGGGGCCGGGGTTGCGCGTAGCCAGACTGTCCAGCACTTCCTTTTCCCGCAGGGGCTTGAAGATAATGCCCGGCACGTCGGCCTTGATACGTCCCACCTCAAGGCTCAGGGCCGCCCGCTGGTTAAAGAGCGTGAGCAGATCCTGATCCACGGCGTCAATCTCGTGGCGGATGGCGGCAAGGCGCGCGCCCGCCTCATCGGGAGAGGCTGCCTGACGGTCTGCTGCGGCTGCGGGGTGGCCTTTGGGCCAGTGGCTGTTGCTGTCGTCCATGCTATATCTCCCGGATGTCTTCGCGGATGCGCATGCCAAAATGGCGGCCGGCTTCGTCCAGGCGGCACAGCACGGTATCGCCGGGCTTCAGGCCCACTACGCTTACCGGTTCGCCGCCGGGGGTGGTCAGGCGGATGGTTTCGGCATTCTGCAAAAATACCGCGCCGGTTTTGACGCCGTCTTCGGTGGTGACCTGGGCTTCAACCAGCAGCATGGGGCGCACTTCAATCTTGACCCTGCCAAGGGTGGCAAGGCTTGTTTCGCCGTTGGCGTCCACGATCAGCACTTCCTGCCCCGCCTTGAACTCGCCAAGGTAGGTGGTTTTGTCGCCGGGCAGGCGCACGTAGGCATGCACGGCCCCCGCATTAACCCTGAAGGGGCGGGCGGCCACATATTCGTTGCGCTCGGTTTCCGCATGCACAAGAAAGGTAAAGGCGCTGGAATTGCCCACCAGCATGCCCTGCCCCTTGCGCAGGATGGAGAGCGTGTCGGCGCAGACGCGGTGCCCGAGGCCCACGGATTCCACACGGGTGATCACTGCGGGCTGCAGTTCTTCATGCCCCTGCGCGAGCTTGCACTGGCTGACAATGGTCTTGAGATCGGCCACGGCCTCTCTGGATACAACAATGCCCGCCACACCGCGTTCCAAAATTCCTGCGGCAAGGCGGGCCTCGTCCAGCGTAGCGGCCTCAGCCAGAACGCTGTCGCTCTGGGCCAGAAGGTTTTCCACAGGTATTACCTCCCAGCCGCGAGCCAGAACCACACGCTCGCCCTTATGCAGCCGTTCGAGCACGGCTTCTTCGTCAGCCTTGACGCTGAGCGCCATCATGGCGGTATCTTCAGCAGCCCACACAGGGCAGCGCGAAAGACCGGAAACTTCTTCCACATGCTTGCGCGGCACAATAACGCCGTCCACGCCGGATTCCAGCGCCAGGGTCACATCACCCTTGTCAAAGGGAACGCAGTTGAAATAGATGCGGGACATGCGGCTTATTCTCCTACAATTTCCATGGCCTGATCCACGGAAGCGTTGTCGTGAACGATGGCGCGCAGGGCCTTGACCAGAGCAACGCGGTTGGGATGCTGGAAGACATTGCGGCCCACGGAAATCCCCGCGCCGCCAGCGCTCAGTGAATCCTGAACCATCTTGAGGATCTGGCGGGTGGAATCCATGCGTTCGCCACCAGCGATAACCACGGGCACACAGCAGGCGGCCACTACTTCAGAGAAGCTTTCCACATCGCCGGTGTAGGGCACCTTGACGATGTCCGCGCCCAGCTCAACGCCCACGCGGGCGCAGTGGGCCACCACGTCCTTGGCGTAGCCGTTCTGGATCTGGGGGCCGCGGGCGTACATCATGGCCAGCAGCGGGATGCCCCAGTTGTCGCACGATTCGGCCACACGTCCCAGATCGGCCAGCATGAGGCGTTCATTGGGGTCGCCCAGATTGACGTGTACCGAAACGCAGTCCGCGCCATGCTTGATGGCTTCTTCAACTGTGGCTACGAGGGTTTTGGTGTTGCCGAGGGGGGAAAGAGCGGTGGAGGCAGAGAGGTGGATGATAAGGCCGATGTCGCTGCCCGCGTTACGGTGTCCGCAACGCACAAGGCCCTTGTGCATGAGAACGGCGTCCGCGCCGCCCGTGGCCATGTCGTTGACGGTGTCGCGCATGTCCACCAGGCCTTCAACCGCGCCGATGGTCACGCCGTGGTCCATGGGAACAATGATGGTACGGCCATTTGCGCGGTTGATGATACGTTCCAGGCGGATTTTTTTTCCAAGGTACATGGGCTCGCTCCTTTCAGTCTGCTGCTTTAAGGTGACCCGCATGGAGCGGGGTTTGCCGCATCTTTTCCGGCGGCCCATACAAAAAAAGGGCCGCTGGCTTGTTGCCTGCGGCCCGTTGAACTTTCTAACTTTTACGCGTCAGCAAAGCTCCCGACCACAGGCTCCGGTAAAGTACGCAAAATAATACCAGCTAAAGATGCCAGCGGCGTAGGAGGAGGTGTGGTTGGAAGAAATGCGCTGCATGAAAGTATCCTTAAAATTTTCTAGGTAAAAAGCTACGCGGCATGCAAAAGCCTGTCAATAGAAAATTGAAGTTTGCATGCAAATTATTCGCAAAGTCAGGCTGCGCCACGCTCTGCGGGGTCTGAGGGGGCGTCCGGGGCTGTTGTTTTGCGCCGCAGCTTGCGCGTTTCAATGCGCTTGAGCACAAAGTCGCCGGGTTTGACCCCTTCGGGCACTGCCGAGAGGGGAAACTCCGCGCGGGCCAGATTGCGGTGCCCGCCGGCCTCGCCCACATCGTAAAAACAGGCGTCCGCAAGACGGCCAATGTCCCGCCCGCCATCGCCGCGAAATATCACGATAACGGTTTTGTCCACCACGCCGCTTACGGCTATCCACCGCAGGCCATGCACCCGCGTGAAAAAGTCCGCCACTGCCACCAAGAGGTCTGCGCTGTTGACCTCGTTGAGCGAGGCAAAGGCCCCGCCGCCGCGGCAGTCGGCAAGGGAACGGAATGCGCGTGAAAACAGCGGCAGCCATTCCCGCAGGTATTCGCTGCGCAGAATACGGCGCAGCAGGCCGTTGTCCGCATGGCGCGAAAGCCACTGATAGGCGCGGAAATCGTCTTCGCCGCCAGAGCGCTCAAACGCCGCCGTATCTGTGCGGATGCCGTACAGCAGGGCTGTGGCCAGCCTTGGGCCGGGGCGCATGCGCAGAGCCTTGAGATAGCGGGCCATCATGGTGCTGGTGGCGCCCATGTTGGGGCGGATATCGCGCAACAAAGCCGGGCCAGCCAGTGAACATGCCGTAATATTGTTGGCGGCGCGGGGCAGGGGATGGTGGTCGATGATGCAGTCAAAGTGCAGGCCCTGAAAAGCCTTGCTGTGGTGCGGCTGGGAATCCACCATTGCAAGGTGGGTGTACTGGTCGGCATTTTCAGGCTGCCAGGGGCGCACGGGGATGTTCAGGTAGCGGATCATGGCCAGGTTGTCGGGGCGGGTCACCTCATTGATGCGCGCAATATCCACGCTGTGCACCTTGTGGATCATAATACGCTTGAGCGCCAGCGCCGATGCCAGGGCATCGGGGTCGGCATTGATGAGGATGCACCAGCGGTCGTCCTTGCTGAGACCTGCCCGCCATTTTTGCAGCAGGGCGATGTGGTCTGTGGCGCCAGCCATGATTCTCCTTAAACGTTTATGCGCGAATGTTCATCATCTGCCGGAATGCGGTTGCGCAAGTGCCTCCAGCACCGGCAGGGAAGCGGCCAAACGATTCCAGTTGAATATCTCGACCATATGCACTGCCGTAGCGGGGATGCGCTGCATGAGGGCGGCTGCGGTCTGCGCCTGCCCGGGCGTAAAAGCCGTGAGGGGCAGATGCCGGTCGCCGTCGCCGGGGGCGCTCCAGTGCGTCATGGTCGCCTGCTCTGGCAGGGTCGAAACCAACAGGTTTTTTTGACCATAGCCCAGGAGGTGCCCTACGTCCAGACACAGGCCCAGTCCGTGATCCTGAAGAAATCCCTGTCCAAGGCAGGTAATATCACTGTGGGCAACGTTTTCCAGCAACAGCGGAATATCGCAGCAGTTTTTCCAGTGATGCGCAAAACCTGCCAGCAGGCGGCGTTGCACTTGCGGCGATCCCTGGGGCGGGTGCAGCACGGCGCAGCGCGGCTGAAGAAAAGCCGCCTTGCCAAGTACGGCATGGGCCAGGCGGGCGGCAGCGCGGGCAGGATAGGCGGCAGTACTCTTGCTGGCGGGCCAGGGCAGGTCAACGGGCAGATGCACATGCCAGCGCAGGGGCAGGGTTTCCAGATCGGGCGGCAAGTCCTGCGGCCCGTAGTTCAGGCAGGACTGAGCTTCAAAAAAACACAGACCTACCTCGTCCACCTTGCCAGCCAGAAAGCGCGCGTTTTCCGCCACTCCGGCGGGCAGCACAAAGGACGGAGCGGCCAGACGGCCTGCAAAGCGTGCGGGCCGCAGATGCGGCGTGTCTGGCTGGAGCGTCTGGTCGCCTGAATCTCGGGACATGGGGGTGTTCCTTGTGCGCGGCATGTGGCGTCGGCCATGCAGCCACCATGCGCAAAGGGGGAGATTTCTTGAAAATCTCCCCCTTTATCATTCTATAATCGCAGGAGGCTACACCAGTTTGGTGCTGCTCCAGCCGTGTTCCTTGGCTGCTGCTTCGGTCTTGGGGCCACCCAACACGCAGGTGGATCCGCTGCGCGCGGCCTCGGCCAGCACCTCGGCAAATTCGCGGAAGTGCTTTCCGGTGGTGGAAAGGATTTCCTCGCGCATGAGGGCGCGGGCTGCATCGGTGTCGTCCGTGAGCCAGCGCGAGAGGGACTGGGCACCCTTGGCGTCGGGCAGCAGGTAGCTGTCCAGATCGCCCACCGCACCCACTATGGCCTGGGTGAGCTGGGCCTTGTCCGGGCTGAAGGTGCGCAGGTATTCGGCCATGCCGTCAAAGGCCGCCAGGGTGTCGTCCACGTTGGGATCGCGGTATGAGGCGCACACAAGGGTGCCGCCAAGGCGGTCAAGATTGCAGAACGCGCCGTACGCGCCGCCGCGCACGCGCACGCGCTCCCACAGGTAGCCCATGCGCAGGCTGCGCAGGATAACGCTGGCCGAGCCGTGGTACACATAGCCCTGATCATAGATGTTGGCGGCCTTGCCCACATAGTTGATCTGGGCCGGAGCAATGAAGGCTTCGCCCTTGGGCAGTTCCAGAGGGGCGCTGCCAAAGTCCGTTGCCGCTCCTGCCCGCGCGGGCGAAAGCGAGCGCAGCAACTGGCGGGCTTCCGTTTCTACCAGTGCGAGGCCCTGCGCCTCCGCGGTGCAGTCCATAACAGCGCCGGGCCGGGCGATGATGCGTGAGCGCAGTTCTTCAAGATCGTTCAAAACAGACTGCGGGTCCGTGTCCATGCGTTCCAGCAGGCCGCGTACGCTCTCAAGGTAGCTCAGGCCCGAGGTGCGTTCGGCAATGGCGCTTGCGCCGTTGAAGCGCGCCCGCAGGCGGGCGCTGACCGCCGCATGCCCGGCGGACTGCAAACCGTGCTCCAGCCGGGCCTTGCCTTCCAGCAGCATCTGGCCCAGACGTTCGCGCAGCACATCGGCGTCCGTCAGGGGTTCCAGCAGAATCTCGCGGGTCAGGGCAAAGAGGTCGGGCAGCTTGTCGTACACGGCCTTGCCCGACACGCCAAGGTAGCCAAAAGTCTTGCGGCTGCCGCGCACAAGGCCCACCAGCGTTTCTGCTCCAAGGCCGCCCGTTTTTGCGGCCATAAGTGCGCCAAGCTCCGTAAAGTCGCGTTTGGCGGTGCCTGTTTCGGTGAGGGAACGGGCAAAGAGCGGCAGCAGGGGCACGAGCCTGTCCGGCACATTGGCAAGGGGCAGCAGCAGGGTTGCGTAGGCAATGCCCTGTGTGGGCAGTTCGTGCGTCAGGAACGTCTCGGGCAGTTCTGCCACTGCGCGGGGCAGCAAGGCGTTTTCACGCGGCAGGTCTCCAATCCCCAGGGCCGGGATGGTCGCAAGAGCCTCCGGGCTGTCGGGCGCGCTCTGGGCTTCCATGAGGCGGGTGGTTTCTTCCACCATCCTGGCGCGGGCCTCGGCATCGGCGGCGGCCTGTACGGCGTCCACGCGGGCCTTTTCCGCGTCTTCGCGGGCTTTGCCCAGCTTGGTGTCGGGCAGCAGCACCACGGTGGCGCGGTGCTCGTTGTTGAGGAACCAGTCCTTGATCGCCTGTTCAAATACGGGTTCGCCAGCCTCAATGCGGGCTTTGAGGGCGTTGAGGGGGGCTTCCCACGCCAGCGGGGCCAGCGGGTCGCCATCATACAGCCATGTGGTCAGCGACTGCACCATGGCCGAAAGCCCACGGGGGAAGCGCCCGGAATTGTTTTCACGGTAGGCGAATTCCACGCTGTTGACGGCGGCTTCCACTGCCGAGCGGGGGATGCCTTCTTCCACCAGTTGGGCCAGGGTGTCAAAAATGAGCAGTTCGGCCTGCTGCACATCGCGCGGGGCCACGCCCTTGAGACCGGTAGAGTAGTACATCTGGCGCAGGTCAGTCTCCAGCCCGCAGCCGGTGGTGTCTTCACCAAGGCCGGAGGCGATGAGCGCCTTGCGCAGGGGGGAGCCGGGCAGGCCTTCAAGGATATGCTCGAGCATTTCCATCAGCAGGGCCTGATGCACGTCCCCACGCTCACCCAAAAGCCAGTTGACCGTGAACAGCGCGCGTTTTTCGCCCTTGGAGGCGGCATAGGCCACTTCAATCTGGCGCGGGGTTTCCAGGCGCGGCTGCAAAGGCACGTCGGAATTGACCGGTCGGGCCGTGTAGCCCTCAAGCGCGGCTGCCGTCAGACGCAGGCGTTCGTCTTCCGGGTCGTCGCCCCAGAAGAAAAAGCGGGCGTTGCTGGGGTGGTAGTAGCGGCTGTGAAAATCGTAAAAGGCCTCGTAGGTGAGGTCGGGGATGTTTTCCGGATTGCCGCCGGAATCAAGGCTGTAGAGCGTATCGGGGAAGAGCGCCTGCTGGCTCTGCTCCGCGAGGACGGAATCGGGCGAGGAGTATACGCCCTTCATCTCGTTGTAGACCACGCCCTTGTACGACCACGGGCCATCGGGCGTTTCGGCCTCCACGTGCCAGCCTTCCTGCCGGAAGATATCTTCATCGATGCGGGGGTGGAACACGGCGTCTATGTAGACGTCAATGAGATTGTAAAAATCGCGCAGATTGCAGCTTGCGATGGGGTAGCAGGTCTTGTCGGGAAAGGTGAAGGCGTTGAGGAATGTTTGCAGCGATCCCTTCATCAGTTCCACAAAGGGTTCCTTGACGGGATATTTGTCCGAGCCGCAAAGAACGGAGTGCTCCAGAATGTGGGCAACTCCTGTGGAGTCGGCTGGCGGCGTGCGAAAGTTGACGCCAAAGCACTTGTTTTCGTCAGAGTTATTAATGGAAAGCAGTTGCGCTCCCGTGGCCTCGTGCCGCCACAAACGGGCGGTGCCGTCCACTTCGTGCAGATGCTGTTCTGTAAGAAGAGTGAATCCGTGCTTGTTCATGATGAATCCTGAAGTGTTGATGTGCAGCGCCGCTTGAGGCGCAGCGTGAACTCTAACTATAAGTATAGATGCGCCGTTTGAAAAGGGGCGCTGCCAGCGGGCGCGTCATGCCCGGCTTGTGACCCGGCTCCCGGCGTGATACTGAAATCAGCCCATGCCCTTGCGCGGGGCCGCAAATTTTTGATTGAGCGAGATGATATGAACATGAACTGCAAGTCCTGTACAGGCGGGTCTGCACTGGCGGAAAAGCTGGTGCTCTGGTACATTCCTCTGGCTTTTGCCGCCTTGTTCATATGGGGCAGCGTGTTGCAAATGCGCAGCTTTGTCATCAATGATGCGGATTTTGGCTACTTTATTACGCAGATCTGGCGGGTCTGGAACGGCTGGGACTGGCAGGCTCCTTTTTCCAACGTCTATGAGGGCAAACCCTTTTACGCCCACCATTGCACCCCCCTGACGGCCCTGCTGGCCCCCCTTGTGGGGCCGTGGAAGAGCCCGTACCCCCTCAGCGTTCTGCAAGGCGTGGCGGTGGGGGCAATGGCCTTTATTCTGCCCCGGCTGGTGCGCACCCTGCATGAAGAAGCGGAAGGCGATACGCCTTCTGGCAACTGGGTGTGGACGGCAGGTTTTGCGCTGCTTCTTTTCTTTTTTTTCCGTCCGGTGCTCACGCCGTGGTCGCGGCAGGTTCACTACACAACGCTCGTTACGCCCATGCTCATGCTGGCCGTGCTCATGCTGCACAAGCGCCGCTGGTGGGCGCTAGCCGGATGCTGCCTTGTGGTCTTTCTGGCGCAGGAGCGCGCCGCGCCCAGTATTTTCTGCCTGGGCATGTATGCCTTTTTGCTGTTGGGGCAGCGGCGTGTCGGCGCTATTTTATGCCTGTGTTCCGGCCTGTGGTTTGTCACGGTCACAAAGGTATGGCTGCCCTACATGCGCCAGCTTGCGGGCGCGGGCACGGGCTATGCCTTCAGCCATTTTGTAGATGTGCGCGGGCAGTGGGATCTCAAACTGCGATACTATATCCAGTTGTTGGCGTATTCGTGGTTTTTGCCCCTGCTTGGGCGCAAGGCCTTGCTCTGCCTGCTGTGCACGTTGCCCTATCTCGGCATGGTGGCTGTTTCCGGCTACAGCCAGATGTGGGCCATGGCCGGGCAGTATGAGGATTTGCCCGGCGTGTTCCTGATGCTCGCCATCTGCCACGCCTGCATGTGGGTGCAGGGCAAACTGCGCCCCGCATTGTGGAAAAAGCTTCTGCCCGCCGCCGGTGTGGCGATGGCCGTCATCATGCTCGCTACGCAGACGGGTTGGTATAATCCGGCTGTGACAGTGGCGCGGCTGCTGCAACACCCCGAGGCGCAGTCTTATACGCGCCTGCGCGAAGCTCTGGGGCAATTGCCGAACTTTCCTCCGACGGTGCGCGTGTGGGCGCAGTCCGGCCTTGGGCCGCACGTATTTTATCCCTATCAGCGCTATATCGCCGACATATCGCATATGGACGGGCCGCTGGGCGACAGTGTGGTGATGATTTCACCCTATGCGGGCACGGCCTATCTTGCGGGCGGCGGGGGCGGGGTATCACGTGGAGAATTTGAACGGGCGGCAGCGTTTTTTGACGCGCATCCCGATCTTGTCCGCGTAAAGAACAGTGATGTTCTGGTCATTTATGCAGGAAAGGGGCTGAGCGAAACCCAGCCTGAGCTTGTGCAGGGGCTGAGCCGTTAGGCTGATCTGCGGTTTGCGCGGAAATTTCCGCATCAATGCTTGCTATTCGCAAGGTGATAGTGTATTGACTCCCTTTCCATCAAGCACACCCAAAGGCAGCGGCCCGGGGTGCCCGGTGGGACGGCGCGTGTGGCGTCGTCCATTTTTTGCGCCCAAGGACGGCTTGTCCCTCCTGGGTGTGGACATCGGGTTGCAGGGTCAGGGCATGGGTGGAAGAAGTTAACCCTTTGGAGGAATCCCAATGGCTTATGTCAGCATGAAGCAAATGCTGGAAACCGGCGTGCATTTCGGTCACCAGACCCGCCGCTGGAATCCCAAGATGCGTCCTTACATCTTTGGCGCCCGCAACGGCATCCATATCATTGACCTGCAGCAGACCGTCAAGCTGTTCCGCGTCGCCTACGACAAAGTGGTCGACACTGTTGCCAAGGGCGGCAAGGTGCTGTTCATCGGTACCAAGCGTCAGGCTCAGGAAGCAGTGGCCGCTGAGGCTGGCCGCGCCGGTCAGTTCCATGTGACCAACCGTTGGATGGGCGGCACGCTCACCAACTTTGTCACCATCCAGAAGAGCGTGGACCGTCTGAAGAAGCTGGAAGCCATGTTTGGCGACGGCACCATCAATCGCTACCAGAAGAAGGAAATTCTGCTTCTGGAACGCGAAATGAAAAAGCTCGAGGAAACCCTTGGCGGTATCAAGAACATGGACCGCATTCCCCAGCTTGCCTTTATCATCGACCCGCACCGTGAAGACATCGCCGTGAAGGAATGCCGCAAGCTCGGCATCCCGATCGTGGCCGTGACCGACACCAACTGCGATCCCGATGTCATTGACTACATCATCCCCGGCAATGACGACGCCATCCGCGCCATCAAGCTGTTTGTGGCTGCTTTCGCCGAAGCCTGCATGGAAGGCGAAGCCATGAACAAGGATCACAAGGGCGAAGCCGTCAACGCCGAAGAAGCCATGCAGAAGGCTGAAGCCGCCGCTCCCGCTCCGGAAGCCGCTCCCGCCGAATAGCAGGCCTTTCCATATTCCGTATCCTGGGGGCGGCGCAACCTGTAAGGGCTGCGCTGCCCCCGTCTGGATGAAAGATTGCGCGCCGCGCTTCGCGGAGGCCGCGCAACCGATCAGGCATTTACAAAACTCCGGCTTGGGGCCGGACAGCGTGTGGAGTATACTATGGCTATCACTGCACAATTGGTTAAAGAACTGCGCGACATGACCGCCGCAGGCATGATGGACTGCAAGAAAGCCCTGGTGGAAGTGGAAGGCGACCTGGAAAAGGCCGTTGACTGGCTGCGCCAGAAGGGTATGGCCAAGGCTGCCAAAAAGTCTGGCCGCGCCACCAGCGAAGGCCTCGTGACCGTGGCCGCCACTGCCGACAACATGCACATCGCCATGGGTTCGCTGCTTTGCGAAACCGACTTCGTGGCTCGCGGCGATCAGTTCCAGGCCATGGCCACCCGCGTGACCCAGGTTATCCTTGAAAAGGCTCCTGCCGACGCCGCCGCTCTTGAAGCCCTCCTGGGCGAAGAAGTGACCCAGCTCATCGCCTCCGTGGGCGAAAACATGCAGCTCGGCAAGTTTGCCCGCTTCAGCAAAAAGAGCGCCAACGATGTGGTGGGTCAGTATGTCCACGCCAACAGCAAGATTGGCGTTCTTGTGTACCTGACCTGCGGCAAGGCTGAAAGCGCCGCCAAGCCCGAAGTGCTGGAACTGGCCAAGAACCTCGCCATGCAGGTTGCCGCCGCCAGCCCCCTGGCCCTTGACGCCGCCAGCCTTGATCAGGCAGCTGTGGAGCGTGAACGCGAAGTTTACCGCCAGAAGGCCCTTGAAGAAGGCAAGCCCGCCCAGATCGTGGACAAGATTGCCGACGGCGCGGTGAAGAAGTTCCAGAAGGAAGTATGCCTCATGGAACAGCCCTACATCCGCGATGACAAGAAGACCATTTCCGACATCGTGCGCGAAACGGGCAAGACCATCGGCGACGAAATCACGGTTACCGGTTTCGAACGCATCCAGCTTGCTGCCGAATAGGCACAGCGCTGCGCCGGATTCCGGCACATAAGTGTACGCCTTCTGGCCAAGCACGGTTTTATGGGGGGCCTTTGGCCCCCCATTGCGTTTGACAAAGTCAACGCAACCAGAAATCATGAACTGACAGCGCCTTGCGGTGTTGTCGGGCGCGAATGGTTTCTTCAAATCCCGCCAGGCGGGAATTGCTGTCTGCTGGGGCCTCTGGCCCCTTTTTTATTACGGAAACGCGGCATGGCCGCCGGAGAAAATATGTGGGATCTGGCATGGGTAACTGACCCCGCAGCCTGGGCTGGCCTGGGTACGCTGGTGCTGCTGGAAGTGGTGCTGGGCGTAGACAACTTGGTTTTTATTTCCATACTTGTGAACAAGCTGCCGCAGGAAAAGAAGCGTCAGGCCTTCATGACCGGCCTTGGGCTTGCCCTGCTCATGCGTATGGTGCTGCTGGCCTTCATGGCGCGGCTGGTTGCCCTTACCGACCCCCTGTTTACCATGGGGGGGCACGGCTATTCTGCCCGCGATCTTATCCTTATGGCTGGCGGCGTGTTCTTGCTGCTCAAGGGCACAATGGAACTGCACGACAGGCTTGAAGGCCATGCGGGCAGGTTCGATACCAGCGGGCCGCAGGCTGGCTACTGGCAGGTGATTTTTCAGATCATCATTCTGGATGCCGTGTTTTCGCTGGATTCCATCATCACCTCCGTGGGCATGGTGGACCATGTGTTCATCATGATGCTGGCGGTGCTGGCTGCCATGGTCATCATGGTGCTTGCCGCAGCCCCCCTGCTGGAGTTTGTGGAGCGTCACCCCACAGTCATTGTGCTGTGTCTGGGATTTTTGCTGATGATCGGTCTGAGCCTGCTGGCCGATGGACTTGGCTACCATATCCCCAAGGGCTATATGTACGCGGCCATTGGTTTTTCCGTGCTGGTGGAGACCTGCAACCAGTGGGCCTTGCGCAGCCGCCGCAGGCGCTACAGCATGCGCGACATGCGCGAATCCACGGCGCGGGTCATTCTGAACCTGCTCGGCGGCGGCGTACCCGGCGGCGGCGAGGCCCAGCTTGAGGCGGCGGCGCTGGCTGGTGATGCCGGGGGGCAGCTCTTTGCTCCCATGGAGCGGGACATGGTGGCCCGTGTGATCCGCCTTGGCGGGCGCACGGCGCGTTTTATCATGATTCCGCGTCAGCGCGTGGACTGGCTGGACAGCAATGCCGACCGCGCCACGGTCACGCGTTTTGCGGCTGCCTCGCGCCTTGCATGGCTGCCTGTGCAGCGGCGCGATACGGACGAAGTGCTGGGCGTGGTGCACCCCGGTGAAATCCTGCAACAGGAGCAGCAGGGCATCGGCAACCGCGAGTGGGATCTGAAAACCTACGTGCGCCCCGCGCCCACCATATTTGAGCACACGCCGCTGACAACCCTGCTGGAAGATTTTCGTACAAATCCCGCGCCGCTGGCCTTTGTGCGGGATGAATACGGCAGTGTTGTTGGCATCATCACCCCCGCGGAACTGCTGAGCGTGCTTGCGGGCCAGATGGGCGATATGCCCGCCGGGCCGGAGGTTTGCCGCAGGCCTGACGGCAGTTGGGTCCTGCCGGGGCGTCTTGCCGTTGACCTTTTTGCAAGCTGGCTTGGGGTGAGCCTGCCGCGCCGTCTGTTCAGCGCCACCCTCGGGGGGCTCATTATGGAGCGCCTGGGCCGTATACCCGAAAAAGGCGCGCGCCTGCGCTATCAGGGCTGGGATCTGGAGATAACACGCATGGATCGTCGCCGTATTGACGAGGTGCGCGCGGTCAAGCTGCTGCTGCCGCATACCGATGGCAGAAAGCGCAAAAAATAAAATTATTGGTCCGCACTGGTCTGATATGTTGACATCTTGCCGGGTGCCAGCGTAGGGTCTCAACCATGAGCATGAACACACAATCTTCTTTCCGCCACGTAGCGCTGCTATCCATTATGTGCGCCGTAGTAGTACGGTGTCACACTTTGCGCGCGTTCTGAGCAGGGAAGATCCAAGGTAGTATTGCAAACCCCGCCGGCGCGAGTCGGCGGGGTTTTTTAGTCCGCACCGCCGCCGACAAGCCTCACCATCGAAAAGGAGTCTTGCGGCGATGTTACGTCTTACGGGAGCAGAACTCACCATCCGCCTGCTGGAGAACCAGGGTGTCACGCACATTGCGGGCATCCCGGGCGGTTTCAATCTTCCTCTCTACGATGCCCTCGGGCGCAGTGGAACCATCCGGCATATCCTTGCCCGTCATGAACAGGGCGCAGGCTTTATAGCGCAGGGCATGGCGAGGGTTACGGGCCGTCCCGGCGTTATCTTTGCCACTTCCGGCCCCGGCGCTACCAATACGCTCACGGCGCTCGCCGATGCGCGCATGGACTCCGTGCCGCTGGTCTGCATCACCGGGCAGGTGCCCCTGAGCATGATCGGCACCGATGCCTTTCAGGAAGTGGACATCTACGGCATGTCCATTCCCGCCACCAAGCACAACTTTATTGTGCGCTCCATTGACGAACTGCTGCGCGTGATTCCCGAGGCCTTTGCCATTGCCGCTGGCGACCGCCCCGGCCCTGTGCTGGTGGACATCCCGCGTGACGTGCAGGTGGCTGTTGCTGAATTGCAGGATCTGCCCGCCGCCGGAACCCCCGCGCCCATGCCGCAGCCAGACCCGCAGGCCCTTGCCCGTGCGGCGGAAATGATGAACACCGCAAAGCGCCCCCTGTTGTTGCTGGGTGGCGGCACGTCTTCTCCCGAGGCCTCGGCGGCGGTGGTTTCCTTTATGGAGGCCCGTCGCATCCCCGCCGTCATGTCCCTGCGCGGGCTGGGCACGGTGCCGCACGGGCATGAACTGGCCGTGGGCATGCTTGGCATGCATGGAGCACGCGCTTCCAACATGCTGGTGGACGAATGCGATCTGCTCATGGTTGTGGGCGCTCGCCTCGGCGACCGCGCCACGGGGAGGCTGGACGGATTTTGCCCCAAGACGGGCCTTATCCACATTGATATTGATGCCTGCGAGGTGGGCAAGCTGCGCATTCCGCAGGTGGGTATTACGGCGGACGCGGCAGAGGCTCTCACGGCCCTGCTACCCCTGTTGCGCAAGACTGACCATGAGCCGTGGCTTGAGCGCGTGGCAGCTTGCAAGGCGGAGCATGGCCTGCGTTTTGACCGCACGGATGAGGTCTGTTCGCCCTACGGCATCATCAGACACGTGGCGGACGCCTTGCACGGCACGGGCATTGTGAGCACAGACGTGGGCCAGCACCAGATGCGCGTGGCCCAGGCCTACCCCATGATGCAGCCCCGGCAGTGGCTCACATCCGGCGGGCTGGGAACAATGGGTTTTGGCCTGCCTGCCGCCATAGGCGCTGCGCTGGCAAAGCCGGAGGAAACCGTGGTCTGTTTTTCCGGCGATGGCAGCCTGCTCATGAATATTCAGGAAATGGCCACGGCTGTTGAAAATCAGGCCAACGTCAAGATTATCCTGTGCAACAACGATGGGCTGGGGCTGGTGCAGCAACAGCAGGATCTGTTCTTTGGGGGGCGGCTGTTCGGCTCGACCTTTACGGCAGGCACGGACTTTGTGCGCATTGCCCAGGGCTTTGGCATGCCGGCCATCTGCCTCAACAACGAGCGCGACCCCAGGGTCGTGCTGGAAAAGGCCTTGGGCACGCCCGGCCCATGCCTGCTTGAAGTGCGTATGAGCGCAGAAGAAAAGGTTTTTCCCATGGTGCCGCCAGGAGCGGCAAACAGTCAGATGATAGAGGGGGTTAACGCATGAACGGTTCCGTGACGAGCGCGCTTACAACTTTGCACTTGAGCGTCAACAATCATCCCGGTGTGCTTTCGCACGTGTGCGGCCTCTTTGCTGGCCGCGCCTACAACCTTGAAGGCGTGCTTGTCACGCCGGAAGCAGACGGCGATACCTGCCGCATGTGGCTGGTGGTCAAGGACGATGGGCGTATGGAGCAGATTGTAAAGCAGGTGCGCAAGCTGCACGATGTGCTGGATGTGCAGGTGGGGCATGCGGAACCGACGGTTTTCAACCGCCTGGCCGGTTGCCTTGAATGCTGAATAAGAGCAGGGCGCGGTGCGTAAGTACGTAACCTCGCGCCTTGCGTAACAGGCTGTCCACGGGCTGCGCCCCTGTCTGCCTGCGTTTGATGGACGCGCGGGCAGATCGGGGCGCAGCCCTTTTTTATTCAGCCAGCAGGCTGGCCCCCCGCCCGCCGTCATAGGGCACGCGTTCAAAGACCTTGCGGCGCGGGGTCAGGCTGATGTGGTAGTACTGGTTTTGCGGAATGTAGATAAAGGGCACGTCTTCGTTGCGCTGCCGGAGAAAGAGCGAAAGCAGCACCCGGTTGATGGCCTGATGCCCCACAATGATCAGGGGTGCATCCCCAGCCAGAAAAAGCGCCCGCCGCAAACCGCGTTGTACCCGCTCGCGCAGCAGGGCGTAGCTTTCTCCATTGGGGTAGGTGTAGGTGTACTTGCAGGCGTTGCGGCCTTGGGTGACCTCGGGCATGCGTTCGCGGATTTCGCTGTAGAGCATGCCCTCGCAATCGCCCGCCCAGATTTCGTCAAATTCCTTAAAGGCCATGGCATGCGCCTCTGGCCGTTCGGTCAGCAACGGTGTTGCCGTTTCGTGCGAGCGTATGCGCGTGGAGGTAAACACCCACTCAATGGGCTTGTCGCGCAGGTGGGCGGCAAGGGCAAGCGCCTGGGCGCGGCCCGTGGCTGTGAGCGGCGGGTCGCCGCCAATGCGGCCCCGCAGGTTGAATTCCGTCTGCCCGTGGCGCGCCAGATACAGGCACTGAATCCACACGCTGACAACCATTTCGCGGATAGCGGGATAGTAGGGTGAACTTTCGCAGGGGCGCTCGTCCAGAATGCGGTTGGCTGTGGAATCAACGCGCAGCCAGTATTTTTCGTCCTGCAATGGCTCGTAGATGGTTTCATAGTAGCTGATGCGCTTCATGAAGCTGGCAAGGGCCTCTTCTTCCGTGTACGAGGCGTATTCCGGCAGGGTGGTCTTGCGGCGTATGCAGGCATTGAGCAGCAGTTGGTCTTCGTTGACGCATTCCACAAAGAGCACCGGGTAGTCGGTGAGCGTGGTTTCTATGAGGTGCCTGCGCGCGCGGCTGACGTTGGTGGCGTCAAGAATGGCCACCTCGCCGTCCTTGGCAAGCCATTCGCGGGCAATCTCCATGTTGCGCATGCAGATCATTTCGCGCGCTTCACGTCCCAGCTTGTTGTTGGGATCGTAAAAATTGGGGTCGGTGGATTCCGCGCCAATGAGCGCGCGGCGCATGTCGCCGTTATTGAACAGCTTTGCGGCAATGCCCTCGGTCACAAGCCCATCGCGGATGCGCTTTGCCAGAGTGGATTTTCCCCTTGCGGGCAGACCGACCATGGCGACATAAAGTTTCTGCATACGACCTCCGTTGCAGCATGGTAGGAGAAAAGAGAAAAAAATAAAAGAACTCTGCGGGATGGGGCGGGTCGCTCCTTGCCTGCCCGCAATAGCGGTAGTATCATGCAATAAACATATTTACCTGCCGAGTTTTGCCATGAGCATCACGGCCTTTTTCAGAACGCTGGCTTCCCGGTCACACTGGGCCATCCACAGTGTCTGGCTGGTCGTGCTTGCTGGCATCCTATGCGCCAACGTGGTGGATGGTTATTTCCAGCTCCAGGAAAATGAGCTGCGTCTGCTGCTCTCTGAAAGCAGCATTGCCGTCAATATTGTCAAAATGGAAGTGGGCGGCATCACCCATCTGCTGGACACGGTGGAAAACGCTGTCATGGCCCAGCGGGACGAAGGCCAGCTTGCCGACCAACTGCAAGGTCTGGTGCGGGATAACCCCCTTGTCGCCGCCATTGCTGTCGAGCTCAACGGTGCACCACGGGCCTCCACTGGCGCAATTTCTTCTGCGTCCACAGCCCTTTTCTCCCGTTCCACAGCAAAGGACGGGCTTCCATCCGTATCTGTAAGCATTGCCTTGAAACCAGAATTCTGGGGATACAAACTGGCGTATGCATTCAACCGCGCAGATGCCAAAGTTGCCGTATATACAGCCTCTGGCCGCCCTTTGCTGCCCTTTGCCAACCTGGGCAACGCTGAAAATGCCCTTTTGGCGGAGAGTATTGCAAACATGGCACCCGATGCGGCAGCGTTGCACACCCAGTCCCTGCGGGCTGATGGCGCGCGGTCCATGCTCACCTTGCAGCAGGCGGCAGCGCCCTTTCTGGCGGGCGGCCCCCTGGTGGTGGGAACAATCATCAGCAGCGAGAACAGTTATGCCCACTGGCATAGCGACCTGCTCATTCAGGTGTTGATATGGCTGGCCGCGGCAGTGCTTTCGACTTTACTCCTGATGATAGAAGCGCGCCGCCGTCGCCGTTCTGAACTTTCCACAGAAAAACTGCAAAGCGCCATGCGCTCGCGCGACAAGTTCATCAGTATCCTGATGGACCACGCGCCCATCATGGTATCCTACTGGGATGCGGAGCGGCGGTGCCATTACGCCAATAGAATGTACAGGGCATGGTTTGGCAAAGGTGAGGAGGAGATCATCGGCATTGATTTGCAATCCCTGTTGGGCGAGGAGCTGCTTGCCAAATGCGCCCCCCTCATTGATGCGACCCTGCGCGGCGAACCGCAGAATTTTGAACAGGAAAGGGCCAGGGCCGACGGTTCAACAGGCTATGTGCTGTCCCGCTACATACCGGATATGGATGGACGGGAGGTGCGAGGTTTTTTTGTTATTGCCTCTGACATTACAGAACTCAAGCAGACACAGCAAAGCCTGGAAAAACGCATTGAAGACCTGTACTCGCTGGCGACCACAGACGCGCTTACGGGTTTGAACAACCGCAGGAATCTGCTGGAAAAGATTCAGTTCGAGATTGAAAGGGCCAAGCGCTACGGCCTGAACATGGTCTTCTTCATGCTCGATATCGACCATTTCAAAAAGATCAACGATACTTTCGGGCATGATACGGGCGATGCCGTGCTGAAAGCGCTTGGCGCCCTGCTGCATGACACCATGCGTACCTCTGACCATGTGGGACGCCTTGGCGGGGAAGAATTTGGCATTCTTCTGGCCAGTGTTGTGCCCGAGCAGGCAGAAGCCATTGCGGAGCGGTTGCGCAGGCGCGTGGAAGAAATGGTCGTGTGGCACAACGAAAAGGACATTCGCTTTACAGTCAGCATTGGTCTGGCGGATTTACAGGCAGATATGGAAAATCCCCTGGAAGACATGGTGAAGAGGGCAGACCTTGCCCTCTACCGGGCCAAGAACAGTGGCCGAAATCGCGTATGCCTTGCGGACAATTTGTTGCCGCCTGCCGTGGATAATTCGGAGGGTCAGGGTTTTGGCGCATAAAAAGAACGCCCTTGCGCGGCAGGTGCAGACCTGCCGCGCAAGGGCGTTTCTTCAAGTATTCAGACAGATTGCGTCTTAGCGCACCTTCAGCTTGAGAAAGCGCTTTTTGCCGAGTTTGACCACGTATTCCCCGGCTGCAAGCGGGGTGATGGCGTCTTCGCAGCGTTCTCCATCAATGGAGAGCGCGCCTTCTTTCATCAGGCGTTTGGCTTCGCCACGGCTTTTAACAAGGCCTGCGGCCTCAAGAAAAAACGGGGGAGTGCTGTCTTCGCCGCAGGCGCACTGGTGCTCGGGCATGTCGTCCGGCACGCCGCCGCCAGCAAAAACGGCATTAAAGCCCTGCTTTGCTTCATCGGCATCTTTTTCGCTGTGGTAGCGTGCCACCATCTCGTGGGCAAGATTTTCCTTGGCGGCCTTGGGGTGCAGCTCGCCGCTGGCCACGGAAGCCTTGAGGGCTGCAATGTCTTCAAGGCTTTTGGCCGAGAGCAGCTCATAATAGCGCCACATAAGCTCATCAGAGATGGCCATGACCTTGCCGAAAATCTGGGAAGGCGCTTCGTCAATACCAATGTAGTTACCGTAAGATTTTGACATCTTGCGCACGCCATCGGTGCCTTCGAGTAGGGGCAGGGTCAGGATGCACTGGCTTTCTATGCCGTAGTGCGCCTGGAGGGTGCGGCCCACCAGCAGGTTGAACTTCTGGTCAGTGCCGCCCATTTCCACATCGCTCTTGAGGGCGACGGAGTCATAACCCTGACACAGCGGATACAGGAATTCGTGGATGGATATGGGACGCTGTTCACGGAAACGCTTTTCAAAATCATCGCGTTCCATCATGCGGGCAACGGTATAGCTGGAAGCCAGCTTGATAAAGCCCGTGGCGTCCATCTTGCCCAGCCAGGCCGAGTTGAAGGCAACCTCGGTCTTCTGTGGATCAAGAATCTTGAAAACCTGCTTTTTGTAGGTTTCCGCGTTGGCAAGAACCTGCTCTTCAGTGAGGGGGGGCCGGGTTTCCGAGCGGCCGGAAGGGTCGCCTATGCGGCCCGTAAAGTCGCCGATAAGAAAGATGACATGGTGCCCCAGTTCCTGAAAATGACGCATCTTGTGCATAACAACCGTATGCCCGAGGTGCAGGTCAGGAGCGGTGGGGTCAAAGCCCACCTTGATGCGTAGCGGTTTGCCGCGCGCTATCTTTTTGCGCAGTTCGTTCTCGTCAATCAGCTCGGCCATGCCGCGCTTGATGGTGGCCATTTGGCGGTCAATATCCGTCATCACCCTTACCTCTGTGCTGGCTTCGGTAAAAAACGCCGGACCAAAAAAAGAATATGCGCCGACGTAGACGGAAAGTGATACCCCCAAGGCGGCGATAGTGTCAAACCATGCCGCAGAGAATCAGCCAGCCTACAGGCTCAGCAGGGAGGCGACGCGGCTGGCGCTCAGGCCGCTGTGAACGGAAAGCGCGTCCATGGGATTTTGCGAGATCATGCTCATGGTGTCGTCAAGCACGCCGTCCACTTCGTCATCTGCCAGCAAATTGGGGGCGCTCAGGCTGACAACGTCGCGGGAAGGGGCGTTGGCTGCGGTGTTTTCATCCTTTTCCATGGCAGGGAAGGCAAAAGCCGGAGTGGGGTTGAGTCCGGAAATTTTCATGGCGGTATCCTTTATGTTGATGACCTGCATGGGTCAAATTTTCCGCATGGCGGCAATACTGCCATAATGAATGCAATTTTAGGGCCATAAACCCCGGATTGGGAGAAAGCGCAGGGGGTGAGGCCGTGGTAAATGCAGGGACGATACGAGTACTTGCGTCTAGGCGGAGTCTTGCTGATCCTTTGACGCATCGGTGTATTGGGTGAGGCACTGACGCAAACGGGGGGAGCCGCCCTTGACGTTGAGCCAGCGCAGCCGGGCGCGGCGGGCGCTCCAGTCCAGTTCTTCCTGAAAGCGCAGGCGCACGGCAACGCCCTGGGCGTCAGGGGCCTTGCCAAAACCTGCCCGCTTGGCAAGAAAAACGTAGGGAGGCACAGTAACTGGCACCACGCTGGGCTGGAGAAAAAACAGGTAGGTTGCATCGGAGGTGAAGGAGGGCATCGCCAGTTCTTCCGGCATGCAGACGCATGCCCCGCCTTCTGAAACATCCAGAATGCGGGTGGCTGGCGGGGCCACCTGACTGTACGCCTCGAGCATGATGCGTAAATCGTTGGTGGTGTCGGGGCGCTCCGGCGCGAGCAGCACGCTCGACATGCGGCTGTATTCGGCGCGCCAGGGTATCCGCTTGCTGCTGCGCAACTGCCGTACCGTCACATGGCGTGAAAAGCGCAGGCTCAAATACAGCATTTCGCCACTGGGCCCGACAGCTGTTTCGAGAATTTGCGCGGTACCGTAAACGCCAAGACGCGCCGTCGTATCCTGCGCAATATGCCGTTTGACGCTGAAGTAAAATTTGCCCTGGTTTACCACCGCCTTGTGGTTCTGGGTCTGCATGGTCATGGAACGCACAACAAGCTGGGCTTCCCTGCCGTTGACCTCGCGTACCAGACCCTCCACAGATATGCAGGCAGTTTCGCCGCACCAGATAAGGCAGCATTCAAGGTGTACATTGGCCCCGGTGTTTTGTGCATCGGCCAGTGCCTCATGGCAGCTTGAGTTCCAGAGGCAGAATGAAGCGTCTGAATTCATGGGACAGCCTTGAATGAGTTGGTAAAGCTGTGTAGATATATCAATATTGTTATTATGTCAATGTGTTAGTGGTATTTACTTGTATAATATGCAGTCCGATTGTGCCTAAGCTGTTACTTGTAACAGACTTTTTGTGAAAGGTATCAGGTTGCATATGTTGTGTTTGGTGGGAACGCGGGCAAGCCTCAGCCTGCTCCAGATTGCTGGTCGCGTTGATGGCATCAACGCTCAGAAGGCCGTCTTCCACAGGAAGACGGCCTTCTTCAATATCCAACCAGGCAAGCCGGCATATCCCCATTTTTTAGCAGACGCGAGCTATGGGGATGTGTGCGTCTCCGGATTTATGCCTTAGCCTTCTTTTTTGACTTTTGACTTGGTCATGGCAAGGCCAATGCCTTCGAACAGTTCGAAGATGGCAAAGCCGTACCACAGGGTGTAAAGCACGTAGAAAACCAGCATGCCAACCATCAACATAACGTGCTCGGACACCTTGGCGGCGGTCACGCTGTAGAAGTTGTTGCCCGGTTCGATGGCGCGGCGCAGCACATGGTCCACCACCTGCGACTCGGCGATCAGGCGCTGCTTCTGCAGTTCCTTGATGCTGGGCGAAAGCAGGTACCACCATGCGGAGGCCACTTTAAGGGCATTCTCCCCACCGTATTTCTGCGAAACCTTGTCTGCATCATTGTGATACAGGGCATCGGAATCGTCAGTGGCGGAGGCGAGGATTTTGCCCAGGTCGCCGGTAAAGGTAACCTTGCCGTCAGTGGCGCTGACATCCGTGGCTCCCGCAGTTTGCAGGGCCATGGCGGCAACGGGGGCAAGGGCGGCCTTCTTGAGCTTGACGGTAACCGTCACGACCTTTCCGTCAACCTTTTTCAGGTTTTCACGAACGCCAGGGATAAAGTAGGATGACCCCTTGGAAAGTTCGTTGAAGACGTTATCGGCGTATTCAAGGCCGGTAACGTGCTTGCCGTTCTCGTCACGCAAGATGGGCATGAGCAGGGCGGCAAACAGAACCAGAAACGAAATGAGCATCAAGCTGCCCCGGAAGAAAGGGGCTTTGGCATGAATAAGCATGATCAGGCCTCCCCTCTAAGCTTGCCGAGGTTGAAGAAGAACTTGCTGAATACCCAGATGCCGAAGAAGGCAACAACAACCCAGAAAATCACGTTGCCCACGTCTTCAATAATGCCCACCACGCTGGGCGACCAGTTCAGCACTTCAAGCTCAACAAGCTTCTTGGGCAGGGTGGCCGCACGGTTGATGAAACCGGCAATGATGGAGATGGCGTAAAAACCGCGAATGTGAATGCCCTTGACCACCTTGGTGGTCAGAGCGCCCACCTGGATGCCCAGCAGCGAACCAAGCAGCATGCCGACTGCCAGCGTGTAGAACACGTAGCCGTAAATGGCGTACTGGCCGATGGAGGCAAAACCGGCGGTAAAGATGATCTGCAGAATGTCGGTGCCAACGGTGGTCATGGACGACACGCCGAAGATGTACACGAACATGGGGAAGGTGACGAAGCCGCCGCCCACGCCCATGATGGCGGCCAAAAGGCCCACGATGACGCCGCCCGCGGCAACGATCCAGCCGGAAATGCGGCGGCCGCCGGGAACGAGGTCTTCGTCAAAGGTAATCATGGGCGGCACGGCCAGAGCCTGAAGCTTCAGGGCAACGCCTGTCATACCGGCGCTGCCGCCGTGCGCGTCCTGATTTGCTGCGGCGCCGCCGCGGGAGCTCTTCAAAAAGTCAAAGAGGGCATAGAAACCAAGAAAGCCCAGCAGCACTGCGTAAATGGTGCTGATGAACAGTTCGGAAAGCAGCGGGTCAGAGTTGTACAACCCTTTGTTGATCGCGCCGCCAATGACTGTTCCCACGCCGGAACCCACAAGAAAGGCGATGGCCAGCTTGGTGGAAACGTTGCCCAGTTTTTTGTGCACCGTGGTGCCCATGATGGCTTTGGCGAAAATGTGGAACAGGTCAGTGCCCACCGCCAAAATACCTTTCACGCCCGCAGCCATAAGCGCGGGGGTGATGATGAAGCCGCCGCCAGCGCCGATACACCCGGTGATCAGACCGGCTGCAAGGCCCACGGCGATGGAAGCCAAAAAGATGGTGTTGGTGTAAAAAGCCGGGGCATAGGCGGTTTTGCCGCCCAGCATTTCGTGATACTCATAGGCTTCGGCCAGGCAGCCCGCCAGAATGGGAACTGCAAGAGCCAACAAGATGAGCAGCTTTTTCCTGCTTTTGAGAATGGAAGTGGAGACTTCCAAATCCCATTTGGCATAAGCCTGGGAGCTGCTCAGCAGAAACTCATACACCTGTCTGCCAAAACTCATACTCTCCTCCAATACGATTGTTCCGGCCAATGGCCGAGGTCGTGGCCCCAATACAAACAAACCGTCTAAGGCAATGCCGTGCGTCGCGTCACACACAGCTGGGTTCTGTCAGTAGATATGCTTGAATTCTTTGGTTTTTTATCAATCTCCAGCTCAAAATATCCTGTACCCAGTCACTCTGACATATTAGCCGGAATTTGTAAAAGAAATTTATCACGAGCAAGGCTGCTCGGTCTGCAAACTTTCCAAAAATAGTCCCGGAATTCGCCAGTTTTTCGCTATGCTGGAATGCTCAATAACCTCGGCAAGATATGAAAAAGCGCTCCCTCGCATTACTGTGGGGGGCGCTTTTTCGCCGTATTTGTGAAATTCAAAACAATCTATTTTCTGGCCAGGCCCTGGCTCTGACCAAAGATGACAAGTTCCATCCAGTCCAGTCCGAAATCAAGAGCGGCTTCATCGCCCTGCTGGCTGTCTTCCATGATGGCGGCCTTGTGCTGATCGCTTATGTCCACATGCGAGAATACACGCATGTTTGTGATAAGCTCACGGAACTTGTCGATCTGAAACAGACACAGCACTATCATAGTTACCAGTCGGGGTTCAAGTGGTTGACCCGTTGCCCGTACCATGGCCATGAGGCGCATATAGCGGTCGTTGGAAGTGTTGAAGGGTTTTAGTTCCTCATTTTCCAGCCACTGATGGGGGGTACGCACGGTACCTTTGTCAAAGCCAAGGCAGTGCGGCTCGCGCACCACAAAGAAGCGTTCCGAAACGCCGTCTGTTGCCATTTTCGTGCCGCGCCCCAAGGGGTAGTAGCGGCAAGCGCCGGGCCTGTCTTCGTACACTGAGCAGCCCGCGGGGGTCACAAAGGGGCAGGGTTCGTCCGGGCCGTCAAGCATGCGCAGCATGGGCAGGGGAAAGCCCGTGTCGGGAAAGGAACGCATGGTGGTAAAGGTTCCAAGAAACTCTTCGCTGCCAATGCCCAGATTGCGGCGCAGGCGCAACACGTCATATGGGGTGAGGGGCAGGGTGAGCTCAGCGCAGCAACGGTTGAAACAGGGAACATCGGGGTTGCAGTCGAAGCAGAAGGTTTCGTCAGGTTTCAGTTCGGGCAGGCTGTCGAGAAGTTCACGGCTGGCGTCAGAGGACATGGGCGCTCCTGGTTGCGTGCCCGTGGCGCGGCGGCGCGGGGCGGGGAAACAATAAATGCCCGCCGCGCGGGCAGAAAGCGGCCCGCTTGCGCAGGCCGCCTTGCCGTTATTTGTGTTGCCGCCCGTGCGGACGGCTAATGCTAAATGACCTTGTTCAGCGCGTATTCAATGATGCCCTCTGCGCCAGCAAGGCGCAGACGGGGAATCAGATCGCGCACAACATCAATCTGCACCACGGATTCCACCGAGAGCCAGTGGGTGTCGCGCAGGGGCGAAACCGTGGGCGAATTGAGCGAGGGCAGCATTTCAAGGATAGCTGCCAGATTGTCTGCTGGCGCGTTCATCTTGAGGGCCACCAGATTTTCTGCCTTGAGCGCGCCCTGGAGCAGCAGATCAAGCTGTTCGATTTTGGCGCGCTTGGCGGGGTCTTCCCATGCTTTTTTATTGGCAATGAGCACGGGGTAGGAAACCATGACCTCGTCAATAATGCGCAGGCCGTGAGCGCGGATGGTGGTGCCGGTTTCGGTCACTTCCACAATGCCGTCAGCCAGACCTTCCACGACCTTGGCTTCGGTCGCGCCCCACGAATAGAACACGTCAACCTTAACGCCTTCGCGGTCAAAATAGCGCTGCGTCAGGCCTTGAAGCTCTGTGGCGATGCGCTTGCCCGCGAGGTCGGCGGCCTTCTGGTAGGGCGAATCGCCCGCCACGGCCAGCACCCAGCGGCAGGGGCGGTTGGAGGTCTTGGAATATACGAGGTCGGAAACGCGCACCACTTTGTCTTCGTGGTTGCGCTCGGTCAGCCAGTCAAGGCCGGTGATGCCCACGTCCAGCACGCCAGCTTCGATGTATTCGCCGATTTCCTGCACGCGGCAGAGCGAGGCAGTGATCTGCGGGTCGTTGATGTCGGGAAAATAGTTGCGCGTATGTTTGCGGATTTTCCAGCCCGCGCGTTCAAAAAGGTTGATGGTGGCTTCTTCCAGCGAGCCCTTGGGCACGCCAAGCTTGATGATGGGCATGGTATCCGCGCTCATGACAGTTTCCTTCTATCGACCGTAGACTTTTTTGGGGTCAAAAACCTGCGGGGAGCATTCCCGCACCGAACCTTGCTTCAATTCCCTGTAAAAGCAGGAGCGCCGTCCTGTATGACAGGCGGCCCCGCCGATCTGCTCAATAAGCAGCAGTATTGTGTCATTGTCACAATCGAGCCGCAGGGAACGCACTTTTTGTACATTGCCCGATGTGCCGCCCTTGTGCCAAAGTTCCTTGCGGCTACGGCTCCAGTAATGGGCCTCGCCGGTTTCAAGGGTTTTGCGCCATGCGTCTTCGTTCATATAGGCCAGCATAAGCACTTCGCCGCTGTCGCAATCCTGTGCGATGGCGGGCAAAAGCCCCTTGCTGAAGTCGGGCTGAAACCCGGGGTTGCCTTCCAGAGCCGCGCTGCCGTCAGGGGTAGCGGACATGGGGCCTCCTTTGTTGTGTCGGCTGGCAGGGCTGTGCGCGCTTGCGTTGTGCCGACAAAATGCGGTGTCTAATAGTGCGGTTTGTTCCGCGCAAACAGTTAAATCTACCTGCAAGAGCCGCAGGACGCAAGCGCGGCGTTCCTGAGGCGGCATGGTCTGCCGCAAAAGGCGCAACTTGCGAATCCATGCCGGGTGTGGCATGCTGGCACGTTAGCAAAACTCTTAGTTATGGCGGGTGTGCCGCCGGGAAAATACATGGCCGATTACGATTCCACTGTGAATGAGTGTGCGGATTCCGCTTCTGACGCCGCGTTGCACGGCATTTCCGTCAGCGAACCCGATGACGCCCTGCCCAGGGTTACCCTTGACGAATTGCCCGTGGCCGTGAGTGCGGCCTGCCGCCGGGCCGGCTGGCAAAGCCTTATGCCCGTGCAGTCGCTGGCCTTGCCCTATCTGCTGGCCGGGCGCGACATCATGGTGCAGTCCCGCACTGGCAGCGGCAAGACCGGCTGCTACCTCTTGCCCATGCTTCCCCATATTTCTGCCGACCTCAAGGCCCCGCAGGCTCTGGTGCTGGCCCCCACGCGCGAGCTCGCCGTTCAGGTTGAGCGCGAGGCCGCTGTAATTTTTGCAGAAACAGGCATCCGTACTGCCGCTGTTTATGGCGGCGTGGGCTATAAAAAGCAGATGGATGCCCTGCGCGACGGCGCGCAGGTTATTGTGGGCACGCCCGGTCGCGTGCTTGACCATTTGCTGCGCCGCACCATGGAACTGCGCGACCTGCGCGTTCTGGTTTTTGACGAGGCCGACCGCATGCTTTCCATCGGGTTTTATCCCGACATGAAGGAAATCCAGAGCTATCTGCCGCAAAAGCGCATTCATACCTGCCTGTTCTCCGCCACGTATCCGCCCCATGTGCTCAAGCTGGCGCGTGAATTCATGGCGGAACCGGCCATGCTTTCCCTCTCGCAAAAAGAAGTGCACGTGGCCGAAGTGCAGCACCTCTTTTGCGAGGTGAAGCCCATGGATAAAGACCGGGCGCTCGTGCGCCTGCTGGAAACGGAAAACCCCGCCTCCGCCATTATTTTTTGCAATACCAAGTCCAACGTTCATTATGTGACGGGCGTTTTGCAGGGCTTTGGCTATAGCGCCGACGAGCTTTCCGCGGATCTTTCGCAGTCGCGCCGCGAGGCCGTGCTTGAAAAAATCCGCGAGGGCAAGCTGCAATACCTTGTGGCTACAGATGTTGCGGCGCGCGGCATTGACATCGCGCAGCTCTCGCACGTTTTTCTTTATGAGCCGCCGGAAGATCACGAAAGCTACATCCATCGCGCAGGCCGCACTGGCCGCGCGGGTGCCGCCGGTACGGTCATTTCGCTGGTGGACGTGATGCAGCGCATGGAGCTTGACCGTATCGCCAAACACTACAAGATCGGCATAATGCCCCTGCCTCTGCCTTCGGACGAAGACGTGGCGCGGGTAGCCGGGGCCAGACTGACCGCCATTCTTGAAGGGCGGTTCCGCAATCTGACCGGGCTTGAACGCATGCGCGTTGGGCGCTATGCCCAGCTTGCGCGCGATCTGGCCACGCAGAGCGATGAGGAAGACAACGTGCTGCTTCTGGCCATGCTGCTGGATGCCTGCCATCAGGAAAGCCTGCGCGAAACACGCTTTCCCGATGGGCGGCCTCGCGCCGCCGAGGGCCAGCAGCGTCAGTCGCGTCAGGCAAAGCCGGGCCGTTCACGCGGTGGCCGGCCAAAGCCATCCGGTGGCCGCAGCGCGGACGAAGTGGAAGCCAGCCCCGCTGCCCCTGAAGGGCAGGGCGGATCAGCGGATTCCGGTTTTGATTCCGGCGCTTGCGAGGGCAATTCTTCGCATTCCGGCAAACGCCGTCGCCGTTCCTCGCGACGTCGTGGCGGCAATGCAACCGAGGGTACTGCAGGGCAATCTGCCGACGGGCAGGGCCAGGGTTCGTCCCGCGAGGGCGGAGACTAGGCATTTGGGGATCTTACGAGCAAACAGTTAAGTGTGACAGCCATGCAGAACAGTGACGATCTCACCACGCAGGAGGCATCGACAGACGGTGCCCCGTCTGAAGCCGCGCGAGCGGCTTTGGAGAATTTCAAGGCATTGCTGGCCGATGCCGACTTTACCCTTGAGCTTGAACTGCTGGGCATCAAGCGCATGCAGTTCATGCGTCGCCGCCAGATGCAGTCGGAACTCATGGGGCTCTACATGGCCCTGTGGCGACTGGCGCTGGCGCGGTCTTTTCCTGTTGACGCTCCGCGCATGTTTGAGCTTTTTCAGCAGGAATACGTGCAGGCGCACAAGGACAAGCACAGCAGCCATATTGTGCAGCGGGCCAATGAATACTGGGCCATGCTTGAGCCACGGGGCGATGGCGACTTCAGCGAAGTTGCCCGGCACCTGTGCTCCTTTTCCACGCAGGATCCCGGTCAGGCCAAGAGCATCAATCTCAAGCTGGTGCTGCATATCCGCAAGATTTACAAACTCGTTTTCGACCGGCTCATCTAGCCGCCGGGCGTGCGTTATCTGTTCGGGAACCGACATATATAATGAAAATCGTCCATTCAGTTGACGCGCTGGGCGCCCTCGCGGGTGCCGCCGTCACCATCGGCAATTTCGACGGCGTCCATCTTGGGCATCAGGCTCTTATCCGCCGCACCCTCGAGGTTGCTACGCAGGAAGGCCTGACCCCGGTGGTCATGACCTTCTGGCCGCATCCCCGCCAGGTGCTCTTTCCCGAGCGCGGGCACATGCCCCTCACCACGCGCGAAGACAGGTTCGCCCTGCTTGAAGCGCTGGGTGTTCCCTTTGTGCTTGAGCTGCCCTTTACGCGCGAACTGGCCTCGCTGGATGCCGGAACATTCGTGCAGACCATTCTTGAACCCATGCATCTGCGCCGCCTTGTGGTGGGCTACGATTTTACGCTGGGCCGCAACCGTGGGGGGCAGGTCACGGTGCTGCGCGAGCTTGGCGCACTGACCGGCTTTACCGTGGAGCAGCTTGAACCCGTGCTGGTAGAAGGCACGGTTGTCAGCTCCACGTCTCTGCGCGGGCTCATAGGCCAGGGGGATGTGGCGAGGGCCGCGCGCCTGCTTGGGCGATTCCACGGTTTCAGCGGCGAAGTTGTGCACGGCGATGGGCGCGGGGCTGGCCTGGGCTTTCCCACCGCCAACCAGCGCAAGCCCGAAGTGGTGCTTCCTGTGGAAGGCGTGTACGCCACCCGCGCCACCCTGGAGGGCCACGCATGGCCCGCAGTGACCTGCGTGGGCCGCAAACCCACCTTTGGCGACAACGAGCTTGGTGTTGAAACTTTTTTGCTGGAAGACGGCAAAAACCTTTATGGTCAGATGATGCGCCTGGAGTTTGTGGGCCGTGTGCGTGGTGAAGAACGCTTTGCCTCGGTGGACGCCCTCAAGCAGCGCATTGCCCAGGACGTGAAGGACGCCCGTTCCCTGCTTGCACAGGCTGCATTTTAGGAGGGCCGGGGGCGGCTGGAGAAACCATGATCTGCGCCGACATTCATAACCATACCGTTGCTTCGCACGGCCTTGCCACAGTGGGCGAAATGTTTGCTGCCGCACAGGCGCGTAATCTGGTCTGGTACGGTTTTTCAGAGCATTCCCCACTGCCGCCCGGTTATTCCTGCCCCTTGTACAAGGGCGACCTCGTTGTGACCTTCCCTGCCTATGCCGACGAAGTGCTGGCCTTGAGAGAGCAGACATCCAGCCTCAGATCTGGCGCGCATGCCCAACCGCGTGTGCTGCTGGGCATGGAGCTTGACTGGCTGCCGGTCAACACCCCCTGGATGTGCGATATGGTCAGCCGCTATGCCTTTGACTACATTATCGGCGGGCTGCATTTTGTGGACGACGTGCCTGTAGGCTCTCCCCGCAGTTGGGGGCCGGAGGTTGAGCGCCAAGAGCGCTTTGCGCGCTACGATGCCTACTATGATGTCATGCGGGGGCTGGCTGCCAGCGGCATGGTGGATGTGGTGGCCCACCCGGATTTCATCAAGGTGTGCTGCTTTGATGATTTTCAGGCATGGCTGGCCCTGCCGGGCAGCACAGACCGCATAGCAGCCGTGCTTGAGGCCATGCGCGCCACAGATACAGCCATGGAAGTTTCTTCGGCAGGCTTGCGCAAACCATTTCACGAACCCTACCCCGGCCCGGTCATCATGCGCTTGGCGGCAGATCTGGGCCTGCGCATCAGCTTTGGTTCAGACGCGCACAATATGGAAGACACGGGTTCGCACTTCACGGAATTGGCGGCCTATGCCGCGTCCTTTGGTTTTACGCGCAGCCGCATCTGCGTGGCCCGCGAGCGCAGGGAACTGTCATTCTAGCCCTAGTGGCCCCTTTTGCTCACATCTCTGCGTGTGCAAGACATGAAAAATCCCCGTTCTTCGCATGAAGAACGGGGATTCGTTTTTGTGTCCGGCAAAGCCTTATTTCAGCAGGCCCACAGTCTGAACAATAAATATCTTCCAGCCTCCGGTCAGCGGGAGCTTGCCGTCCAGCGCGTGCAGGCCGGACACGTGCACATAGTTGCCAAGGCCTGCTGATGCGCAGAAAAGTCCGGCATTCTGATACAGGGAGCCCACATGCGCCCCGCCCCATTCATTGCCCTGCGGAACGGCGTAGAGCAGGGTGAGCGAGCCGCCGCCCATCTGGGCGCGCCAGTCGCCATCCAGCACCTTGACAAGGGCGTGGGCGGGTTCATAGAGCCATACGCCGCTTTCAAGGGCCACGTACAGGCGCACATCCTGACGGTTCATGGCCGTGGGGGCGGTTCTGCGTCCATCTTCGCGGTTGACGCCCCAGGTAGCCCACAAGAGATCGCTCAACTGCTGGGGCGAAAGGGCCGCTCCGCTGAAGCCCGTTTTTATGGAGCGGCGCTGGGCCAGAGCCTGCATCAGGGGCATGCCGCCGGTTTTATTGGGGGCGGGCAGCTCCATGCGGGCGTTGCTGTCCGCAGCGTTCACAGTTGTGGGAGCGGCGGGGATAAGCGCAAGAGCCGCCAATGACAGCAATAGGGACAGTGAGTGTCTGACGGTACGGATCATGGGTGTTCTCCGTGTGGTGGTTGGGTTTGTACCAGTAGCGGTTCGCTATGAAATACAGGCAAGATTCCTGTTCCGCAAACGCGCACAGTCAAGCATGCCTTTGCAACAGAATGCTCAGATTTCGCTTTTGGGGGCGCGCTCCAGCATGGTGTCCAGCGCGGCGACAGCGTGTTCGCCGGTCATGCCCATGCGCGGGGCCAGTTGGGGGAGATTTTCAACGGCATCGCAGGGTCGCACATAGAGCGGCTCCACATCTGCATCAAAATAATCGCCGTGACGGGCCAGCAGGCACAGCGAGTCCGTATTCGGGCAGACCAGCCGGGGCATGGCGAATGGAGAGTCCGTTTCCTCTCCTACGGGAACCATGCGCATGCCTTCCAGAGCCGCAAATACATCTGCATTGCGGGCAAGGCCGCTGCCGCAGATGTGCGTACGGCGGTGCTTGTCTGTGCCATCCGGCAGGGGCGCTTCCTGTGCGGCCTCGATACGGCGCAGGGCCTCCTGCGGCGCGCAGAGGTCAACAGCCTGCGTGGGCTGGGCCGGAATCTGCGGCCCATACGACATGAAGGGCTGGCAGTGCACAAGATTGCGGCGGGCGTGTGTGAGCACCCATACTGGGGTGCCGTAAAACAGGTTGTGCTGGAGCACGGCGCTGGTGGCCAGAGCCTGCATGTAGTCCAGGCCCGCCAGACGGGCCTGCCCCACGCGGCGCAAGGCTGCGGCGGTGGTCAGCACCAGCCGTATGCCGGTAAAGGAACCCGGCCCGCGCACGCATGCAATGCGCCGAAAGTCGGCGGGCTTGATGCCAAGGCTGCTGCAAATCTCTGCCAGGGCCGGAGCCAGAATTTCCGTAGCTCTGTCGGCCTTGTGCCATTCCTGCACGCAGATCAGCCGCTCGTCTTCGGTGACAATGATCTGGAGCGCGCCCTCTGCGGCATTGAGGACAAGCTCAAGCCCGGTGCCGTTCTGCATTATGAGCCGCTCCCGAACCAGCCGGTATTCTTGAGGATGCGCCACAGGTCGTTATAGGTGGCAAGCAGCATGAGAGCCACCAGCAGTGCAATGCCCGCGCGCATGGCGTAATCCTGCAACCGGGCGTTGAGCGGACGGCGGAAAATTATTTCCCACAGGCAAAAAACAATCTGCCCGCCATCCAGCACGGGGATGGGCAGCAGGTTCAGGATGCCAAGGTTGATGCTGATGAGCGCCGCCAGCGCCAGCAGCCCGGCAAGGCCTTCGTGGGCCTGCTTGCCCACCATCTGCATAATCATGATGGGGCCGCCCACCTGATCCAGAGGCACCACACGCTCGGCCAGTTTTACAAAGCTCTGCCATGTGAGCGAAACCATGTCTGCGGTCTGGCCCGCTCCGGCAATGGCCGCGTCGGCAAAGCCGTGCTGCACAAGCCGCACTGCGCCGGAATTGCGGATGCCGATAAGCCATGCGCTTTCTTCTTCGCCAAAGATGGTTTTGCGGATAGAACGTTCAGGCGTGAGTTCCACGCTGATGATCATGCCCTGTTCGGGCTGCGCGGCTTCATCGGCGCGGGTTTGATCGTCAGCCTGGGGGGCCATGTCCGGGCGCGAAAGCGTGACGGCAAGCGTTTTGCCGTTGCTCTGCGTGATGGCGTCGGCCATGGCCTGCCAGTTGGCAACGGCAGCGCCGTTGATGCTCACGATGGTATCGCCGGGCTGAATGCCCGCCTTGTCCGCAGGGCCGTTCTGCACAACGCCGCCAACCTGCGGCAGCAGCACTGGGGTGCCCCAGCCAAGGGCCAGGGTCCAGCAGAGCAGCCACGCCAGAAGGATATTGGCGGCAGGGCCGGCGGCAACCACAAGCAGACGCTGCCATGCGGGGCGCAGGGCAAAGCTTTCTTTTTCGGTAAAGCCTTCGGGAATGTCCTTGGGGTCGCTTTCGCCCACCAGAGCCACATAACCGCCGAGCGGCACCAGCGAAAGGGCATATTCCGTCTTGCCCTTGCGGTATTTGAGAATCTTGGGGCCAAAGCCCAGCGAGAACGTGGAAACGCCCATGCCAAGACCACGCGCCACGGCAAAGTGCCCCAGCTCGTGGAAAAAGATCAGGCCGCCAAGAACGACCACTACTGCAATAATTGTTGTCAGCACAAGGAACCTCCGTCACGGGCCAGCCCGTAGACCAGCTCGCGGCTCTGGCAGTCAAGGCGCTGCATGCGCTCCGCCAGTGTATGCGCCTCGATTGTCAGTGCGGCTTCGCTGTCAGTTGCGGAAGCGGCACCTTCAAGAGGCGCGCATAAAGGCTGATGGCCAGGGTTGGAAGCGCCGTGCGCCTCCAGTGCGGCGGCTATCAGCCGGGGGATGTCCATAAACGCGCAGCGGCCTGTAAGAAAAAGATCCACTGCGGCCTCGTTGGCGGCGTTGAGCACTACGCAACGTCCGCCACGGTTTTCCAGCACCTGTCTGGCCAGCCCGAGACAGGGGAAAGCACTTTCGTCCGGTTCATGAAAAGTAAGCGGCTTCGCCGTAAGGTCAAGCGGCGGTACGTTGACCGGCACACAGCGCGGCCAGAGCAGGCAGGCCGCAATGGCCATGCGCATGTCCGGCGTGCCGAGTTGGGCAAGCTGGCTGCCATCGTGAAATTCCACAAGTGAATGCACCACGGACTGAGGATGCACCAGCACCTTGATGCGCTCGACAGGCACGCCGTAGAGGTGAAAAGCCTCAATGACCTCCAGCCCCTTGTTCATGAGCGTGGCCGAATCAATGGTGATCTTGGCCCCCATGCTCCAGTTGGGATGCTTGAGGGCCTGCTCCGGCGTAACGGCGCTCAGGGCCTCGAGTGTCCAGCCGCGAAACGGCCCGCCGGAGGCTGTGAGAATGAGCCGTTCCACTTCCTGCCCGCGCCCGGCAAGGCACTGAAAAATGGCGTTGTGCTCGGAATCCACAGGCAGCACCACGGCCCCTGTGCGGGCGCACACGCGGCGCACAAGGTCGCCAGCCAGCACCAGGGATTCCTTGTTGGCAAGGCAGATGACCTTGCCTGCCAGAGCCGCCGCCAGCGTTCCGGCAAGACCCGCAGCGCCCACCTGTGCGGAAAGCACGGTGGAAGCCTCGGGCAGGGAGGCCAGCTCCGCGTACCCCTCGCTCCCCACAAGAATGCGGGGGCGGTAGTCCGCAGGCAGAAGCGCGCGCAGTTTGGCTGCGGATTCCTCGTCCAGCACAGCCAGATGCGGCGGCCTCCATGTGAGGGCCTGTTCCGCAAGGCGTTGCACGTTGCGGGCGCAGGCAAAACCCACCATGCGGAAGGCCTGCGGATGCGCCGCGGCTACTTCCAGCGTACTGCGGCCTATGGAGCCTGTGGAACCCAGCAGCACCAGACTGCGCGGCCATGTTTGCTGCCAGCTTTCACCGGGGGCGTCAGAAATGTAATTGATGGAAGGGCCGCCCAGGCCGGGCCAGAGTTGCGCCATGGTGACGTTGTCCTTTAATGGGCGCGCGCAGGTGTTCGCGGCGCGTGCGCGCATAAGATTGGTACTGCGGCAAAAAATTCAAGCTCCCCGGTGGGGATAACCGAGGATTTCAAAATAAAGAGGCTCTAAGGGCCATTAACACTATGAGAAGCTTCGCCCCCCGCGCAAGCAGGGGGCAAAAGAGTCATAGTGCCAACAGGCCCTAAAAGAAGAAAAACCACTGGTCAACAACGGCCACCATGGGCATGGCAAACAGCAGGCTGTCGGCCCTGTCGAGGATGCCGCCGTGCCCTGGCAGCAGGTTGCCGGAATCCTTGATGTTCACCGAGCGTTTGAGGGCGGATTCAAAGAGGTCGCCCAACTGGGCGAAGGCATTGACCGCAATGCCCAGCAGAGCAAAGGAGAACCAGCCGGTTTTGCCGTAAATTTCGCCGTAAATGGCGCAAAAGATCACGCAGCCAACAAGGCTGCCCACCGCGCCCTCCGAGCTTTTCTTGGGGCTGACGCGGGGCCACAGCTTGTGGTGGCCGAATCGGGTCCCCACAAAGTAGGCGGTGGTGTCTGAAATAGCCACCGCTGCAATAACAAAGATGAGCTTGGTTGTGGAGAGGTAGGTCGCCGGAAGCAGCAGCAGTGGCACATAGGCCAGCCCCGCCATGAAGATGCCGCTGGAGGCAAAGGCATTGTCGTCTTCAACAACATCCCACCGAAAAAGAAAACTCATGGAGGCCAGCACAAAGCCAGCGCCAAGGCAGACCAGAGCATCTTGCGGCCTGTGCAGCCACGTGAGGCAGATCATGCACCAGCCAAGCACGATGGCGCAAATGCGGCTGGGCACACGGCTGGAACCCCAGAACAGGGAGTAGAATTCCCACAGGCCGAGGGCGCATACCAGCAAAATAACGAACAGCAAGGGCAGGCCCCTGAACCAGAGTGCCAGCAGCAGGACCGCGGCAAGGGCAAGGCCTGTGAAAATACGGCGGATATCGATGGATTGCGTTGAAGGATCAATGGGCATCAATTTGCTCCTGTGTTTTGCCGAAGCGGCGCGAACGGGCGGCATAGGCGTCAAGTGCCATGCGGAGCTGCGCAGCGTCGAAGTCCGGCCATGGCACGGGCGTGAAATACAGCTCGCTGTAGGCGCATTGGTAGAGCAGATAATTGCTCAGCCTTTGTTCGCCGCTAGTGCGGATAAGCAGGTCAGGGTCCGGTTGCCCGGCAGTGTAAAGATGGTCGGCAACGGCCTGTTCAGTCACGTCTTCAGGGCGCAGGCCCTCGCGCAGCATGGTCTGCACGGCGCGCACGATTTCGCCCCTGCCGCCATAGTTGAGGGCGAGGTTCAAGATCATGTCCTTACCGCCCTCGGTGCGTTTGATGGCATGGCGCAGAGCCGTGCGCTGGGCAAGGGGCATGGATTCAAGATCGCCCAGAACACGCATGGAAATACCCTGTTCGACCATGCGCGGCACCTCGCGGCTCAAAAATTCCATCAGCAGGCTGAAAAGGGCGCTGATTTCTGTCTTGGGGCGGTTCCAGTTCTCGCTGGAAAAGGTGTAGAGCGTGAGGTGGCGTATTCCCAGTGACCGGCATTCTGTCACTATGTTGCGCACGGTTTCCGCGCCAGCGCGGTGACCTGCTTCGCGGGGCAACCCGCGCGCCTGAGCCCAGCGGCCATTGCCGTCCATGATGATGGCGAGGTGTGTGGGCAGTTTGTCTGGATGATCCGTCATGCAAAAGCCTGTGGTGAAAAGTCCTGCGGGTCTGCGGCCTTGTCTGCGGCGGCAAAGCCGCGCCCCGCAAAGTGCTTGCGGGGCGCGCACAACCCGGGCGGAAAATCCGCCACGGGCTAGATTTCCATGATTTCCTTTTCTTTGGCCGCGCACTTTTTGTCGGCATCAGCCACAAACTTGTCCGTCAGCTTTTGCACGTCTTCAGAAGCCTTCTTCTGTTCGTCTTCGCTGATGGCCTTGTCTTTTTCCAGCTTTTTCAGGCTGTCGTTGGCGTCGCGGCGCACGTTGCGCACCGCCACCTTGGCGTCTTCGGTGTATTTGCGGGCCACCTTGACCAGATCCTTGCGGCGGTCCTCGGTCAACGGCGGAATCATGATGCGGATGACCTTGCCGTCATTGATGGGCGTAAGGCCCAGGTCAGACTTCAGAATGGCCTTTTCAATCACCGAAATGCCGCCCTTGTCCCATGGCTGGATGGTCACGGTGCGGCTGTCGGGCACGGCAACGGAGGCCATCTGGCTGATGGGCGTGGGGGTGCCGTAATAGTCGCCCTTGATGCCGTCCACCAGGGCGGTGGAGGCGCGGCCCGTGCGCAGCTTGGAAAAATCGCGTTCCTGCGCGGCAATGGCCTTTTCCATACGGTCTTCGGCGTCCAGAAGGATGCTGTCTATATCCATCAGTATTCTCCTTGGGGGGCTCAGTTCTGAACGATGGTGCCTACGGACTCGCCGGTGACGGCGCGGCAGATGTCGCCGCCAAACATGCGGCACACGATGATGGGCACGTTGTTGTCGCGCACAAGGGCAAAGGCCGTGGCGTCCATGACGCCCAGATGGCGCGCCAGTGTTTCGTCATAGGTGATGCTGTCGTACTTGACGGCATCGGAATATTTGTTGGGGTCTTTGTCGTAGATGCCGTCAACCTTGGTGGCCTTGATGATGGCGTCGCACTTCAGTTCCATGCCGCGCAGGGCGGCGGTGGTGTCTGTGGTGAAGTAGGGGTTGCCGGTGCCTGCGGCGCAGATGACCACGCGGCCCTTTTCCATGTGGCGCAGGGCGCGGCGGCGGATGAAGGGTTCACACACTTCCTGCATGGTGATGGCCGAAAGCACGCGCGTGGGGTAACCCAGCTTTTCCAGCATATCCTGCACGGCCAGCGCGTTGAGCACTGTGGCCAGCATGCCCATGTAGTCGGCGGACGAACGTTCCATGCCCTTGGCCGAGCCGGAAAGCCCGCGAAAAATATTGCCCCCGCCAATTACAAGGGCCATTTCGACGCCCATTTCGAGCACGGTGCCGATTTCACGGCAGATGGTGGCTACGGTTTCCGGGTCAATGCCGGTCTTGTTTTCTCCGGCCAGGGCCTCGCCGCTCAGCTTGAGCAGCACGCGCTTGTATTTCAGTGTGGGCATGAGTCCGCCTTGGTAAAGGCTGAGGTGTTGCGGGCTTTCGCCGGACGCAGGAAAAGGGCTGGACTTTTGGCCCTGCCCCAAAACGAAAGAATTGTAACAGAATTTGCGCGCAGCTCAAAGTGTTTTTGCGGCAGCAGTCCCGGCCAGTCCTGAGCCGTCCTGCGCAGATGCTACAGACGCAGCCTGAGAGCGTCGATTATGCCTGCTTGGGCCATTCCTCCACGGTGAAGGGCAGGCTTTGGGCCATCTGGGCCAGAGCCTCGCGCGCCTCTCGTTCCCTGTGGGGGGAATAAATAACCCGCAGCAGGGCGGTCTTGTTTTCAAGCACGGTAAAATAGGCAATGTGCTCATAAGCTTCGAGCAAAAAGCGGAACAGCCCCGTATGCTCCGGCGCAATGCGCACCAAAAGGCTGGCGCTGCGTGTTGGCGGCGGCAGTGCTGGAGCCGGTTTGCGCCTTTCGCGCAGGGAAGGCGGCCCGGAAGCGGACCCTCGTGCGCGCGGCATCAGTACAACCCGGTCCAGCGGGCCAGAATGACAAGGCCAATGCCGAAAGCGATGGTGAGAAAGTAGTTCTTTGACCACCACGCAACCAGCAGAGAGGGCAGGGCCACCATCAGGAACAGGTTGGAGGGGCCAGCGTTAAAATGACCTTCGTAAAAAAACACGTCCGGCCCCACCAGAGCCGCCATGACGGCGACGGGCACAAAGGACAGCCAGTGCCGCAGCAGCGGAGGCAGGCTGTCGCCCTTCAAAAAAGTGACAGGCAGGATCTTGGGCAGAACAGTAACCAGAACACTGCCAAGCAGGCAGAGCAGCAGGGCCGCATGGGTGCTGAACCATCCGCTTTCGTTCATGATTCGGCCTCCTCCGTGCGCGGTGTCGCCATGTTGCTGATATCGCGGCTGTCTGCATCCTTGCTTTGCCGGTCGGCAAGGTCAAGGGGTGCGCCCTCGTGCCGCGCCTTGCGCACCAAGAGCCATGTGCCAAGGCTTGCGCCAAGCACCGTGGCAACGGCAATGTTCCACTGGGTCATGCCCGCTGCCTTGAGGCTGATGGAAAGCGTGGTGGTAAAGAGCGCCACCAGCACATGCAAGCGGCTGACGCACTGCGGCACCAGCAGGGCCAGAAACATGGCGGTGAGGGCATAATCAAGGCCCAGCGGCTTGACATCGCTCACAAGCTCGCCGCAGAACGCGCCGATGGCCGCACCGGAAACCCAGCCCATCTGCGCGGTCTGGTTGCAGACAAAGAGCGTGGTGAGGCTGCGCTGCCAACCATTCTGAAAAGCCGTAACATGGACGGCAAAGGTTTCGTCCGTAAGGCCGAGGCCCAGCAGAAAGCGTTGCCCGCGCGGCAGGCCAGCCAGCCAAGGAGATTCTGCGGCGGATTGCAGCAGATAGCGCAGGTTTACAATAAACACTGCCGCCATTATGGAGAGCGCGCTTGCGCCAGCGCCCCACATGCCCGCGAACACGAACTGGCCGGAGCCGGAAAACATGAGCACGGACATGGCGACAGCCAGAGAGGGCGGGATGTTGTTCTTGACTGCAAGAACCCCAAAAGCGAAGCCTACGGGCAGGTAGCCCAGCACAATGGGCAGTGCGCGCCGCAGGCCCTCCGCCAGGGGGGAAGCGGAAGATATGCCGGACATGTCATAACCTCGATAAAAGTAAGACAATGAGGCTACGCCCTTTGCTCCTGGCTGGCAAGCCAGAGCAGGGGATTGCTTCCAGGTTCGGCGGCTGGCGGGAGTTCGGCGGGCTGCCCTTCTAGCATGAGCCAAGCAGATGCAATGGAGAAAGCAAGGTGTTTCGTTTGCTGCCTCCATCCATGAAGCGAAATTTGCCTGCCTTCGTGAAGGGCCGCAAGGGCAGACTCCACGAAGGCAGGCAAACTGTTATGACTCTGTGCTGCAAATATGGATCGTCAGCACCGCGTTTTTTGTAAGACCCTTACCACCAGAAAAGGGGATACCTCTTGCGGGCAGCGAGATTGTTGGCCGCATAGGCCAGGGCCAGCATGCAGATGGCCCCCGCTGCGCAGGGCAGGAGTACGTACCAGTAGCCGAGACTGTGGATGCCGGGGCCGCCGATGACGGCGATAAGAGCCGTTGCGCCGCCCGGAGGATGCAGGGTCTGCGTTGCGTGCATGAGGGCGATGGCCGTGGAAACAGCAAGGCCCGAGGCCAGCACCGGATTATCGCTGAACAGGAGCTGGCAGCTCACGCCCACAAGCGCGGAAAGCACGTGCCCGCCCACAAGATTGCGGGGCTGGGCCAGCGGGCTGTGGGGCGCGCCAAAGGCCAGCACGGCGGAAGCGCCGAACGAGCCGATGAGCAGGGGCAGATTCCACTCTTGCGAGCAGAGCTTTTCAAGCAGCGCAAGGCTGATTATGGACAGGCAACTGCCTGCCCACGCCCAGAATATTTCATTCCAGTCGGCCCTGGGCGGGGCCATTGTGCCTGCCCGCAGGCGGCGCAAAACACGCATCATTGGCATCCTCGTTACTAGATGTTGCGAGAATCGCGGGTTGTGAAGCCGTGCTTCCCTGGTTGAATGAACTGTTTGTGACTGCGTTGGAGCATTTCAAAGCTAATCTGGTCTAGATACGGGCCATGGCAAGAAATGCCGCGTGCAGGGCAGCAAGCAGGGCAATGAGTGTTGGGCCTGCCCAGGCTTGCGTGCCGTGCATGCCGTAGCAGGTTATGGAGAGCGCCTTTTGCGGGCATACAGCTATGCAGTCGCGGCACAGATTGCAGTCCGCATTGGGGCCTGATGTCGTCATGGGGTCACCCATGGCGTCCTGACGGCATATCCGTACACAGGCCATGCAGCGGCGGCAGGAGCCTGTGCGGCGCACGCGCCAGGGGGCAATGCGCCCAATCCACTTTGCCAGCAGCCCCAAGGGGCAGAGGCCCCGGCAGTAGGCGGCGTATCCGGCCTTGCGGCTGACCAGCAGGGAAGCCGGTACAGCCAGCAGACCCAGCAAGAGGCCGCAGGCAAGAGCCGTCTCCAGCGGCGCGCCCGAAAGGCGCAAGAGCAGGGGAACGGCAAGAGTCAGACCCAGCATGGCGAGCCGCAGATATGGCAACCACCTGGGAGCGCGGCGGGGAACGGGCGGAGCAACATTACCGGAATCGGTGTTTGCAGAGCCGGAATTTTTTATCGCAGATAATCCGTGCGGGCCTCCGGCGCAGGACTTTGCGGCGCTGGCATCCCACACGCCAAAGTAGCAAAGATGGCTGCACCAGGCCGCGCCCGCAATCAGGGTGGAAAAAGTGAACAGGCCCAGCATGAACCAGCCGCCGCCACGATAGATGGGCGCGGCGGCGATCAGCCCCGGTACAGGCAGATGCAGTTGCCCGCTGAGAAGAAAGCGGCTTTCCAGTGCCAGCCCGAGAACAAGCTGGGCGAAAAAGACCAGTGAAAAGAGCCGCCACAGGCGCATTCTGACCTGCGGAACCTTTTTGCCGCTCAGCCATCCGGCTGCGCAGGCCGCCCAGATGCTCGCCAGCGCAAGTTGCAGTGATCCCCATTGCGGGAAGAACCGTTCAATGACCAGCAGTTGCGGCTTCATAAGCCAGACTGGCAGCAACAGGGCAAGGCAAAGGAACAGGGCGGCCAGTTGGGTGCGCGCGCTCGTGTCCCCCTTGTGGTAGCGTTGTCGTGCGGATTCGCGCAGCAGGGGCAGGGCGGCAAGCGCCGTCAACAGGGCAACGCTCAGCAGGATAACAGCCAGCCGGTGCCACGGTTCGCCCATGAACATGCGCATTTGCACAAACTGGGCCGCAACCCATATCCAGCGGGCGGCCAGCAGGGGCAGCACCAGCAGGAGCAGCAGGCGCACCCACGCGGCGCGGCCCCAGGCAAGCAGGGCCAGAGCAAGGCAGGCGGCGGCGAGGCCGGGCTGACCGCTGCGCCAGAAGTGCGCTCCAGCAGGCAGCAGGGCCAGAAAAGAAGGCAAGGGGATAAGGCGGGAAGCTCCGCGCATGTCAGACTTCCTTTACATTCGGCATGTTATGGCGTTGTTACGCGCCGCCGTGCATGGGGTGAGGCGTTTACTTGGGCAGTTTGCGCTTGCCCACCAGATCCACAATGTCAATGCGTACCACGCCCGTGCGGGCAAGGGCCGCATCCGGCGTGGGCGTGGGGCAAAGGGCGGCGTAGCGCACTGCCAGGGCATCAAGGGCGAGGCCCTTTTCCGCCGGATCATCCACAATCACGGCGCGGCCGGTGCCGCACAGCGATTTGTAATAGGTCGTGGACTTTTCCCTATGGATGGTCACATCCGCACACAAGGTAAAGGCCACATTGGGGTTGCGGCGGATACAGTCCAGCTTGTGACCTTCAAGGGCGCAGTGGACGTAGATGCAGTTGCCCTGGCGCACAAAGTTGAGCGGAATGACATAGGGAAATTCCCCGTCGTGCATGGCAAGGCAGAGGTCTTCGGCGGTGGAAAAAACTTCGTCAAAAAATGCCGGATCAAGGCATTCGCGGTTTTGTTTGCGCATTTGCGGCTCCTGATACTGGCCTGCTGTCTGGTTACAGCGAGGTATTGCTGCCGATGGGGTCCGGCGTGGATAAGATGCCTGCGGCAAGACAAGGGGGTTGCGGGGCTGGGGCATTGGCAGTGTATTTTTGCAGGCTGCGTTGCCAGTGCAGGCGCGCCGCAGCAAGATCTGCCGCGTCCGGATGGCGCTCAGCCTCGCGCAGGCGGGCCAGACGCTCTGGACTCAGGGGATGGCCGCCCTTGCGCTGGGATGCGGCAACCACCTGCGGATTGACCCGGCCCTGGCACAAGAATCCATCAACTACCGTATTGCCGCCAGCCTGTAAAATTTCGTGCGTTGCCGCCATGCAGCGGCAGGCGTGGTCTGAATGGGGCCACGCGCCCAGCGTGCCGAAAAAAAATACGTGCTTGCCGCGTATACGCTCCATGTAGCGCAGGGCGCGGGCATCAGGCAGGCCTTTGCGCACCCAGAAGCCCAGGGCCAGTATATCAAAGTCATCCGGCTCAGGGGCGATGCGCACGGGAAAGCAGGGAAGACCCGAGGTGTCGGCCAGAGCCTCAGCCACTTTGCGGGTATTGCCCGTGCAGGAAGAATAAACAATGCAAGCGTTCATGCTGATCCTGAAAATCTGTTTTGAGAATTTGCATTCTCATCGCGTTTGGAGCGCTCCTTGGCGAGCGCGCACTCATAAAGGCGGTGCTGCCTGAGTGGCGGCATCTTCACTGTATAACGGTCAAAGCTGCGCCTGCAGCCGACAGAGTGGTATCGATATGAAATGAATCTATGCTTCTGCCCTTTCGCGCAGGGCGTTGGCATCAAGCAGAATGATGCGGCGTCTGTCGCGGTCAATGAGTCCGGCTGATGTCAGGGCGCTAAGCTCCCGGCTCAAACTCTCCCGGCTTATCCCCATCTGTCGGGCCAGGGTTTCCTGGGTAACGCCCATGCTCAGGGTAGCGCTTTTTTCCATTTTTGCACGGTGCAGCAGCCACGCCGCTACCCGGCCCGAAACGGAAATGCGACCCTGCGACCCCGCAATCTTGTTGATGAACAGGCGTTGGCGCAGGCTCATGGCCGCCAGCATGGCTACCCCAAGGGCCGCGTCATTGCGCAGGGCTTCAAGCAGGGCCTTGCGTTCGAGCCGCAAAACTACGCCGTTCTGCACTCCGATAGCCGTTGCGGGCAGGCCTTCTTCATAAAAAAGGACCCCTGCGTCCAGCATTCTGCCGCAACGCACGAGGTGCAGCACACATTCCTTGCCTTGAGCCGAGTGGCGGCACAGTTTGACCATGCCCGAGAGCAGCAGCATGGCATCGGTAGTGGCTTCGCCTTCGCGAAAAAGCGTCGCGCCCTGGCTGAATGGCTGCACACGGGCGTGCAGGGCCAGCTTTTGGCGTTCAGTATCCGACATGGCCGCAAAGGGGCCGGTTTGCAAGGCAGCATGGATGGTTTGCAGGTCGCTGTTTTCCATCTTGTCTCCCCTCAGACCTCAGCATGCGTGCGGGCGGTCTGGTATTGCAGTTTCGCTTACGTCTGTACGGAACGCCTCAGTGCCATGGCTGACAGCAAGGCCTGTTGTCAGCAACACTGGCAATACACCAGAAATGCCCGGGATGTTCTGTGACCGAGATCACAAAAACTTGCAATTCAAAGTCGCATTTCAGGCTAAATAAAAGCAACATGCTGTATATTAATGCGATTTTAGAGCAGGGTGCAAATGAAATGAATTAACTGTTCTGCAAGGATGTTCCCGAAAATCCTTGCCACGAAATGCGAGCAGGCAGGTTTTTGGCTGGTGTAAGCGAGCATTTCAAGCGCTAATGATTATAGAGGCTGCATGCGGGAAACGTGCGGCCTTTGCATAAAGCGCAAAGCCTCGGCGCAGAAGCCGGAATATTCCGACTGCCGCGCCGAGGCCTGAATGTGCAGAGTGGGCAGAAGCGCTTACTTCTTGCCGCCCTTCTTGGTGGCCTTTTTGTTGCTCTTGGCAGGCTTGGAGGCCGCAGCCGTGGGTGCTGCAGGGGCAGCCACGGGCTTGGTTTCAACAGGTTTTGCCGCCGTTGCGGGCTCCGTTGCCGGGGCTTCTGCCGCAGGCTCCGCCTTGACTTCAGGCGCGGGGGCTTCTTCCACTACCGGAGCGGCTTTGGCTTCGGCAGGGGCTTCTGCGGGAGTTTCCACAGGCGCTTCGACCTTGGGTTCCTCGGCTTTGGGCGCTACGGGAGCCTCTGCAACTGGGGCCGGAGCCGCCGCTTCCGCCACTGGGGCGGCAGGGGCTTCAGCCTTGGCTTCTTCAGCTTTGGTTTCCTCAGCCTTAGGCTCTTCAGAGGCGCGGCCAGCAGCGGTCACGGATGCACGGGGGCCGGGTTCTGCCACTGGAGCGGCGGGTTTTTCCGGCGCGCCTTCCATGGCGGGCTTCTTTTCCGGCGCAGGGGCTTCCACCACAGAACCGTCTGCCAGCACCAGCGAGAGGGCGTGGGCCGGGCAGGCTTCCATGCAGGCGGTGATGCGCTTGCCGTTTTCCATGCGCCATGCGCGGCACATGTCGCAGCGCACGGCCACTTCGCGGCGGGCGCGCTGGGCCAGGGTTTCACCATCGTCGCCGTCCACGGAGGGCATGCCGATGGTGTCAAGGGTGATGGTGCCGTAGGGGCATGCAGCGATGCACATCTTACAGGCAACACAGTATTGTACGCGCATGATGATGCGGCCATCGGCATCCTGCTGCAATGCGCCGGTGGGGCACACGTTGGCGCAGGGCGCGTGGTCGCACTGGTGGCAACGCACGGTGGTCTTGAAGCCTTCGGCCTTGACCACCTGTACGCGCGAAACCAGTTCGTCGCGGTGTTTCATGGCCTCTTTAAAGCTCATGCCGTGGTGGGCGGCAATGCAGGCCACTTCACAGCGGCGGCAGGCGCGGCATTTGTCGGGTACGACCTGGATATGTTCAGTCATGGTCCGTTTCCTCGGATGCAACGTGCAGGGCCATAAGCGTCATCCCATGACCCCCGTTGAAGTGGATGTTTTCGCCGCCGCAACTTGGGCAGACGAAATGCCGTTGCGTCAGGCTGAATTCATGTCCGCACTGATTGCAGGTACAGGCCAGGGGCGCGCATGCAAGCGTAAGCTTTGCGCCCTCGGCAAGGGTTCCTTCCGCCAGCAGTTCAAAGCAGGCGGTGAGCGTTTGCGCTTCCACGCAGGCAAGCAGGCCCAGTTCGCACTGAAATTCCGCAATACGGCTGACCGGAGATTCCGGATGCGCCTTATTGTGGTCTTCCACGGCCTTGATGGCCATGTTCAGCAGTCCCTGAACCAGCGTTGCCTCATGCATGGATCAAACTCTCCAAACCTTTACGCCTAGCGTTCGGTGCAGGAAACGCAGGGGTCGATGCTGTTGGTTATCAGCGCCACATCGGCCACCTTGCAGTCACGCATCATGACGCCCAGGGCCTTCCAGTTCATGTAGGAAGGCACACGCCATTTGAGGCGCGAGGGCATATCCGTGCCGTTGGTGCGGATGTAGTAGAACACTTCGCCGCGCGGAGCTTCGGTGCGGGCGCAGGCCTCTGCCGTGCGGATCTGACGCATGGGCGCCGTGACCTCGCCTTCGGGCATCCTTTCGATGCACTGGCGGATGAGGCTGAACGATTCAAATATCTCGTGCAGCCGCACCATGGTGCGTGAGTTCACGCAGCAGCCGTGCTCAAGAACCGGGTTGAAGTTCAGCTTGCCGTAGGCGGCGTAGGGCGAATCCTTGCGCACGTCGATGGCAACGCCGGAACCGCGGGCCACAGGGCCAACCACGCCAAGATGCACGGCGTCTTCCTTGGGCAGCAGGCCAAGGCCCTTGGTGCGGCCAAGAACCATGCCGTTGGTGGCGTAGATCTCGCGGATTTCATCCACCTGCGGTTCAACCTTGGCAAGGGTCTTGAGCATGTAGTCCAAAAGCTCGGGCGTGACGTTGTACTTAACGCCGCCGATGCAGTTGGCCGCCAGGTTCATGCGGTTGCCGTAAACGGTTTCCTTGAGGTCCTGCATCATTTCACGCACTTCCATCACGTGCATGAACAGCGACTTGAAGCCGATGATATGCGCCTGAATGGCCGTGTTGAACAGGTGCGAGGCAATGCGCTTGATTTCTTCGGCCACCACGCGCAAGTAGCAGGCGCGCTCGGGAATGGTGATGCCGAGCACGTTTTCCACCACCATGCTGTAGGTGAAGGAGTGGCTGTTGGAACAGAGCGAGCACACGCGTTCGGTGAGGGTGACGTTCTTGACGAGGTTGCGCTGGGTAGCCATGGCTTCCATGCCGCGATGCACGTGACCGGAGGTCAGTTCCACGTGGCGAACCGTTTCACCCTCCACCGTGAGGTGGAAATATACCGGCTCCTCAAGGGCCACGTGTACGGGGCCCAGAGGCATGGTGAAGGTGTTACTCATGGTTGCGCTCCTTGTCATTGAGAATGCGTTCCCAGAGGTCGGTGGTGCAGGCCCCGTTCATCATGATGGACAGGGGCACGGCCTCGTTGAGAATGCCTGCGTCAAGCTCTTCATCCAGAAACAGGCGCGTGGGATTGGGGTGGCCTGTAACCTGAATGCCGTAGAGTTCCATCATTTCCCGTTCGTGCCAGTCGGCATTGGCGAACAGGGGGGTGATGGAGGGCACGGTGGGCCACTCGCCGTTAAGGGTCACGGTCATGTTGTAAACCACGCCGTCCAGCTCAAAGTGGTAGCAAACTTCCTGCATGGGTTCGCTGAGCTGGCGGCGGTTGTAAGCAGTGGTCATGCACAGGCGCGCCTTGGCTTCGCTCATGATGGCGGCGGCATCCTGCAACATGCGGGGCGTACCCAGCCTGAACCAGTGAAAAGCGTTGCCGAAGCTGTCCGTGCTGTGATGTACGGCGTCGTCTTCGGTACACAGGGCTGAAAGCCCTTCGATGACTTTGGCGTTGCCGTTAATTGTCTCTTGCATATGTTCTCCGCGGGTATGAACCGCTAATCCTTGGTGGGAGCGGCAGAAGTGACGCTGGTCGCCGCTGCCTCGCCGCTGGCGGCGGGCAGTACGCAGGCATTGCGCTTGGCGTCCTCAAGCTGGCGGCACTTGGGGCAGAGCCTGCGCGTCAGATCCCTGTCGATTTCGTCATTATAGGCATAGAGCTTTTCGGCCAGCTTTTTGGGCAGGGGGCGCATAAGCTCGCCGCAACCGGCGCAGGGCTCGTAGCGAACCGTCTGCTGTTCGATGCGGTTGAATTTTTCCGATTCCGGATGCGCGGTGTGCCAGTCGGTCGTGATGCTCATGGCCCCGGTGGGGCAGTAATGGCGGCACGAGGCGCACAGGCAGCAGGAGTTTTGCCATATGGTGATGGTAAAACCCTTGCGGTCGGGCAGCGGCGAGATGTTGATGGCCCCTGCCGCGCACGAGTGACGGCAGATGCCGCAGCCCATGCACAGGTCGGGATCCACAACAGCCTTGCCGCGCAGCCTTTCGGGGGTGAAGGTTTCGCCCAAGGGGAAGGGGTCGGTACTTGGACCTTCCAGCAAATTGCGGAACAGAACTTTCAGAAAGCCCGCCATATCACTCCTCCACGCCCAGTTTTTTCAGCCAGATGGAACGCGCCAGCACCACAGCCTCAAGAATGGCCTGCGGGCGAGGCGGGCAACCGGGCACGTTGACGTCTACCGGGATGTAGCGGTCAAGCGGGCCTTCAATGGAATAGCCTTCGCGGAACACGCCACCCGAGATGGGGCAGATGCCCACCGCCACAGTGACCTTGGGTTCGGGAATTTCGTTCCACACTTTAAGCACGCGGTCACGCACCCTGGTGGTCAGAGGGCCTGTCACAAGCACAATGTCGGCATGCCGGGGGCTGCCGCAATAGCGGCAACCCAGGCGTTCCACGTCATAGCGCGGAATACAGGCGGTTGTTGCCAGTTCCACGTCGCAACCGTTGCACGAGCCTGCGTTGATGCGGAAAAGCCACGGCGACCGCACGGAGAGTTTTTTAAGCATGTTATCCAGCGACACGTCGGCCTCCTTACATCACCCAGACCAGTATAAGGCTGCACAGCGCAAGCGCCGTGGGCACAGTTATGTAGAAACGGAAGGCCTGGTCAATGCGGAAGCGCCCGGTGGCCGATTTGACCAGCGTGAGCGAAACCAGCATGAGCCCAAGGCACTTGAGCAGGAACCAGACCAGATTCACCAGCCATATGTCAGATATGGTGCCGGGGAAGAAAAGCGCAACCCCCAGGCCCAAAACTACAAAGGTCTTGAGCGCGGACGTGATCTGGAACAGGGCCAGCAGGGGGCCGCCGTATTCCAGCAGGGGGCCTTCAATCAGTTCAGTTTCCGCCTCGGGGATATCAAAGGGCACAACGCCCATGGTGCCGGGCAGGAAGATCAGATAGGCCAGCAGAGCTGGGATCATGGTCGGGTTGAACCCGAAGGAACCCACCTGCTGCTGCATGGCGACGATCTTGAGCAGCGAGAACTCCGCGCCCCAGGCACCGCCGCTCAGCACCTTGCCCGTAAGCATGGCGACAGAGAGCAGAATCATGAGCAGCGGCGTTTCATAGGCCAGCATCAGCATCATTTCGCGCGAGAAGCCCACAGCGCCGTAGGGCGAACTGGAGGCCGAGCCGCCCAGCATGATGGCCATGGCCGGGATGGGCAGCAGGTAGAAGATCACCAGCAGGTCGCCCATGTTGAACAGGCCGTTGAACACGCCGGGGATCGGGATAAAGGCCGCGCACACGGCCATACCCGTGAAACCGAACACCGGGGCCATCAAAAAGGCCGACCGGCAGGCGGTTTTGGGGATAAGGGTTTCCTTGGTCAGCAGCTTGGCGATGTCGAGCCAGGGCTGGATCAGCGGGGGGCCGACGCGGCGCTGCAGCCGCGCCTCGACCCGGCGGTCAAGTCCTTTGAAGAACATCGCCACCAGCAGGGCAAAGGCCCCGCCGGGGAAGATGCACATGTGCAGTATGGCAAGCAGGGTGTCGCTCATCAGCGGTTCTCCTTGGCGGGCTTATTGCCGCCCATAAGGCCGAGGATTTCCCCGAAAATGCTGGAGGGCTTCATGCGGCTGGTGGACGTTTCGACCGGCAGACCGCAGGTGTGGACGTCGATTTCGCGCAGGCGGGTAAAGCGCAGCACGAACCAGCGTCCGCCAGCAAATGCAAGGGCCATCATGACGAACATGCCTGTGGCGTTCCATGCGCCGGGGCCGGAAAGCACGCCGGACAGGCCCACGTTGAGCGGCATAAAGCCGTATTCAGCCAATACGTTGTTGATGGGGCCAAGGGCCAGGCCGGGGAACACGCCCGTGATCACGCAACCGGCAGCCAGAATGCCCATGGGCGCGCGCATGATCAGCGGGGCCTCATGCACTTCGTGCAGGTTGGGCGAGGGCTGGCCCAGGAAGGCCGCATGCAGGAATTTGGCGATGTAGGCCATGGTTAGCACGCTGCCGATCAGGGAGAGCAGCGCCAGGAAGGGCTGGCCCGCTTCCATGAGGGCATGGTAGATAAGCCATTTGGACGAGAATCCGCTGGTGGGCGGCACGCCCACAACCGAAAGCCCGGCAATGGCGAACATGGCAAGGGTAAAGGGCATGTGGCGGCCAATGCCGCCGAGGTCTTCCAGCGTTTCCCTGTGGGTGGCAAACATGACCGCGCCGCACACAAGGAACAGCAGATCCTTGAAGAACACGTGGTTGATCACGTGCAGCATGCCGCCCGCGTAACCCAGCGCGCCGCCAGCGGCAACCGCCAGCACCATGTACCCAAGCTGGCTCACCGTGGAATAGATGAACACAAGCTTGATGACGTTGGTGCGCAGGGCCTGCACGGCAGCCATGATGATGGTGATGCCGCCGATCCACATGGCAACGGTGCTGATGATGTTCTGCTCCATGCCGCCGAGCACGCCGGCCAGCATAAAGCCGCCGCCCATGAGCATGAACAGCTTGATGAGGCCTAAGATGGCGCTCTTAAGCAGCACGGACGAGATGTAGCCGGAAACAGGCGTGGGGGCCAGGGCCGGGTGCATCTGCCAGTCAATGCGGAAGGGCAGCTGGGCCGCCTTCATCAGGAAACCGGCAGCCAGCAGGGCCATGCCAAGCCATGCCGCGCCGTGGGGAATGTAAGGTGCGGCACCCGTGAGCAGGGTGGCGTTGAAAGGCGTGAACGGCCCCACAACGCACAGGCCCAGGAAGATGAAGCCCGCGCCGAACACGTTGAAGATAAAGTACTTGAAGGCCTCGCGCAGCGAGTCCTTGTCGCCCTCATGGGCAATGGCCAGATACAGCGTCCACGAGCTCATTATTTCCCAGAACAGGAAGAAGCTCAGCATGTACTGGCTGGCGGCCATACCCACCAGGCCGCCGCACATGGCGGTAAAGGCGCAGTAGAAGCGCCACTGGCGGTGGCTGTGTTCCATGTAGCCAAGGGCGTAGGCCATGTTGACCGCGCCAAGCACAGGAACCAGCAGGGCAAAGCAGAAGGAAAGCGTATCCAGATCGCGGCCAAACAGGATGACCAGCAGCGCGGTGAACAGCAACACGCCCACGCTGGCCCATCCGGCCTTTTTGCGGTCACGGTAGAACAGGGCGGGCAGCACTGCGCCAAACACAGGAACAACCACGAAGATGGGCCAGGACACATTCATGGCCAGGAGCACATCGGGGTCGTTGAGGTTGGGCGTAAAGCACATGGAGGCCACCGGCACCACAAGGTTCATGGCGAGCTGCGGGGCAAGGCCCATGATAACGCAAATGCCCGCCAGAATGATCAGGCCGATCTGCATGCTGCGCGGCGCTTCGGTCACGGCGGGCAGGTCGGCTGGGCGTTCTTCAAACACAAGGGTTTTCAGAATGCGCGTGTAGTAGATCAGGCCCACCAGCGAGCCGCCCAGAATCAGGGCCGCCAGCCAGATGTGCCCGGCGGCGGTGGCCGCCTGAATCATCAGGAACTTGCTGTAGAAAGCGCCAAAAGGCGGCAGCCCCATGATGCTCACAAGGCCGATGCCCATGCAGGCAACGGTCACCGGCATCTGGCGGCCAAGGCCGCGCAGGTCTGCAAGCTTGCGGCTGCCCGCGCGCATGATGAGAGCGCCAGCTCCAAGGAAGAGCAGGTCTTTCATAATGGCGTGGTTGAGCATGTGCCACAACGCGCCTGTGGTCGAAAGCCACGTGCCTACGCCGAGCACCAGGGCGATTTCGCCAATCTGCCCGAGGGTCGAATAGGCCAGCATGCGTTTGATGTCGTCCTGGCGCAGAGCCATGATCTCGCCAAAGATCAGGGTTGCCGCGCCCATGGCCACAAGGCCGGTGCCCAGCCAGGAAAGGCCGAACAGGCCGGGCATGCCCATGATCATGGGCCGCATGAGCAGCACTGCCACTATGCCGAACACGCCCATCTTGGTGATGATACCCGAAAGGGGACCAGACACCGAGGAAGGCGCGGCTGGGTGGGCGTCAGGCAGCCAGGAGTGCAGGGGCACAAGACCCATTTTCACGCCGAAGCCAGCCAGGCAGAGCACAAATGCGCCCTGCATCAGCCCGAACGAAAGCGAAGGATCGCCCAGCAACAGAAGGCCAGGCAGCATGAACAGCGCGCCGCCCGCGCACATTACATAATATTTGAGGCCAGCATTGTAGGCGCTGCGGTTGTTCTCATGCACCACCAGAAAGTAGGAGGCGAAGGTCATGAGTTCCCAGTAGCCGTACATGGTCGCCGAGTCGGCGGCGGAGACGATGCCCGCCAGCGATGCGAATGTCAGCAGCAGGAAGAACCAGTAGCGGCCCTGACGTTCGTGGATGTAGCTCAGCGAGTATATGCTGACGACCAGACCCACAACGGCGATCATAACCAGGAAGAGTTTGGCCGTGGGACCCGCAGGCGTGGCGATGGTGGTCGCCAGCGCCAGAGCGGAGAAGGCCACGCCCACCAGGGGCGCGCGGTCGAACTTTGCCAGGAATGCGATGCCGGTCAGGAACGCACCGGCGTAATAACACCAGTATGCCGGGTGCGTTGCCGAATGCGGTACAGCCACATTGTAGGAAGAAGCGAACAGTTCGGTGATGGGGCCTCTGAACAGGCCCAACAGAGCCACAACTACCGCGAGGCCCAGCATCACAAAAACATTGCCGGAAGGCGCTGCCCATGAAGCCGGGGTTTCTTCGCCTGTGGTGTCCAGCACGGCAATCCGCACTGCTTCCACATGCAGCCAGATAAGAACTGTGGTGGCAATGGCCATGCACATGAGCGCCGCCATGGCGCCGGGCATGCTGCCCAGAATGCCAGAACTGATGAACATGCGGGCTTCAGGCACCAGGAAGGGCGAGCCGCCCACTGCAGCCAGCATGCCAAGGCCGAAGCAGGCTGCTGTCCAGGGTTGACGTTTGCCAGTGGCGCGCAAATCCTGCAGCTGCACCGGTGCGTTAAGCGCCGGGGGGGTCAGCCGTGAAAGGGCGGCCCAGGCCAGCAGCCGTGCGGCTGCCTGGAACAGCACAAAAAGCCACAGGCCCGTGCTGTTGATGCCGCCGCTTGCTCCAAGACCCAGGCAGAAAATGCCTGCATCATGCAGCGAACCCCATAGGATCAGGCTGCGGGGATTGTTGCGCTGTCGCACGGACTGCGCCGCGCCATACAGCATAAGGGCCATGCCCACGAGAAGCGGCACAAGAAAGCCGCCTGCCGAAAACAGTGATTCCGTCATAGTTTGCCCCGTGGTTTGCGGGTCTCTCGGATGTACCCGGCGGATCAACCCGGTCAAGTCCGGGCCGCACTTCCTAAATGGCATCGTGGTATCACCACAATACCATGTCGTGAAAAAATGATCTTAAAAAGTTTTTTTGGCTTAGCCCACTTTGCAAACCGTTGCAAGCAACAACTCTTCCAAGAAGAACAGGTAGATTGCAAAAAATGGTATCAAAATGGGTAATGTGAGGGTGGGAGCAATAAACGGTTTGCTATTTGCGCGATTTTGAGAGGCTGTGAAATCGGTATGTTAGTCTTGATTTAACTGGTTACACAAACAAATTGTGCAAAAAAGCGCTAATGCATTGTGCAACGTTGTGAAATTCAATGACAACGCCACGTTAAAATGTGATTTTTTGAACTATCGTTAAAAGAGGGTGATCGCGCAAAAAATGAAGTAATACAAATTTAAAAAACGTGTTAAAATTGCGCCGAAATTGATAACAATTCCATTGCGCGCAGTCACCTTTTTTGTGATTTATTTTACCAGTGTGTGCGCAGCACAAGAAATGTGAAATAAAATTTTGACCCCGTGAAAAAAAAGAAAAAAATTTTCTGAAGGGGAAAAAAGAGGGGGTAGAGCGGGCAAAAGCAGCGCTCTTCGGGCCGGGCTTGCGGCTGCCGAAAAGCTCCAGAACTTGCTGCATCAGAGAAAAGGGAAACAGCATTTTGCACTGCAAAATGCATGTTATATGGAATGGTGCAATGCTGATGTGGAGTGTACTGCGCTATTCGTCACGCAGGCGGCGGGACATAAGATTGTGCAGCACCTCTTGAGGATCGTTGTCTTCATACAGGATGCTGTACACAGCGTCTGTAAGAGGCGCGTCAACTTCAAGCCTGCGGGCAAGCTCGTGAATGGCGGCTGTGGTTTTAACACCTTCGGCCACCATGCCAAGGCTGGTCGTGATATGTTCAAGCTTTTCACCGCGCCCCAGCCGCAGGCCTACCTGGCGGTTACGCGAAAGGTCGCCCGTGCATGTGAGGGTGAGGTCCCCAAGGCCGGAAAGCCCCATGAAGGTATGCGGCTGTGCCCCTCGGGCAACCCCAAGACGGCTCATTTCGGCAAGGCCACGGGTAATGAGCGCCGCGCGGCTGTTGTGCCCAAGGCCGAGGCCGTCGCAAACGCCGGCAGCTATGGCCATGACATTTTTGACCGCGCCGCCCATTTCAACGCCCATCACATCGGTGCTGGAATAGCAGCGAAAAGCGCTGCCGGAAAATATCTGTCGCAGCAGGTGCCCCAGAGCTTCGTCCGCCGTAGCCAGAACCACGGCCGTGGGCAGACCGCGCAGAACGTCCGCAGCAAAAGATGGCCCGGAAAGTGCCGCGTAGCGGGGTGCAAGATGCCCAAGGCTCTGTTCCGTCACCTCCGCGCACGTGGCGAGATTTGTGGTTTCAATGCCCTTGGCGGCATTTACCAGCACCACGTTTTTGCGAAAGAAGGCAGCGTTGGCGGCAAGCCAGCCACGCAACTGCTGGCAGGGAACCGCCAGCACAACGATTTCCCGCCCCATGGCGGCAGGGTCAGTGGTAGCGTCAAGGCTGGGATGCAGGGCAAAGCCCGGCAGATAGCGCGGGTTTTCGTGCCGGTTGCGCACAGCCTCGGCCACTGCGGCATCGCGCAGCCAGAGGCAGGTCTTGTAGCCGTTTCCCGCCAGCAGGTGCGCCAGGGCCGTGCCCCAGCTCCCGCCGCCAGCAACGCAGATTTCAGGATTGGACATGGTAGGCTCAGAACCCCAGATTTGATTCCTGCCCCGGTTTGTCGGGCAGTCTGTCCTTGGGAATGGACGGAGTTTCCTTGCTTGTCAGGCGGTTGCTGCCTGAACCAAAACGCACCAGAAACATGCCGCTGAAACGCTGGTCTTTGTATACTTCAACGCGATACAGCCTGCCCTGGCGGTCAACGGAAAAGCGGGACTGAAAATCTTTGAGAGCCATGACCTCGCCGCTTTCGTCCTTGCGCCCGCTGTCAAAACCGATGGCGTTGACTCTGTAGCCTTCTGTTGGCTGCACGAGCAGGCTCTTGGTCACTTCCAGCACCTGCCCGAAGGGGGCCTCGGTTTCGCGCCCGTCAGCCAATACCCGCATGCCTGTGATGCTATGGTCCATTTCGCGCCAGTCGGGGCGGATAAGAGTGATCATGCGGTTGCCATAGTGCACGCAGTACTGGCCTTCCTCGCCCTTGGCGCAGGGCAGCACTGCCATGATGGGCTTGGATGTGACCGCCTGTGCTGGGGCATCCTTGGAAAGCGGCAGCAGGTTGATGGCCGGGCGCACATCTTCCAGCGGCAAAAAAACCTTGTTGTCGGCAAAGGTGACGTCAAGCTTGTCCAGCAGGGCTTCGCGCACTCCCTCGGGGGTAAGCGCAAAGCCGCGTGTAAATTCCACCCCAGCCTGCGCAAGAAACGATTCCACCATCAGCAGGTGGTAATATGCCCGCACTTCAACAGGAAATTCCTTGCTTGCTTCAAGCCCAAAGGCTGCCTTTCCCTGCCGTACAGCGTAGTACGAGAGGCTTCTGTCCATCTCGTGATCGCCCTCGGCAGTTCTGGTATTGTGCACGTGCAAGGCATGCTGCGGGGAGAGCAGCTTGCTGTTGGCCGATTCTGCGGCCTGCCGGGCTTCATTTCCCAGTGACCCCATGAACACGCCGTCAAGCGCTTCCTGGTCAATGATCACAGACTGCCCCCAACGGTTGGGATTGCGCAGCTTGTCCTCAAAGGTGGGGCGGTAATACCCGCTGCCATCGTGCAGGTTGAGCACCAGCCCCACGCGGGGGTGGCTTATGAGTTCCTGAATGCGGCGCACGGTGCCAAATTCTGGGTCGTGGTCGTCAAGTTTGGCAAACTTGCGGTTCATGTCGCCGTGCAGCCCGCGTGACCTTTTGATAATACTTGGGAAATTGAGGTTTGGCACAACCCACAACACGCCTTTGCGAATGGTGTAGTGTGTGGTCAGCAGAGTCGCGGCAGAAAATCCGCCAGGTTCATCACCCTGAATGCCGCCAACCACCAGCACCACTGGCGAAGCCGGAGCCGCCAGCTGAGCGGCTGCATCTGCACTGGCGGTTACAGTATCACTTCTGTCAGGGCGTACAATTGCGGGGATGGCCTGCGTCAGCCCCTGCGCATCGTCGCCCAGCCGGATAGTTGTAAAGTCCAGCGCAAAGTTGCCGGGTGCCGCCACTGAGGGAGCAGCCACGAAAAAACAGCACAGGAAAAAGAACAGAAGGGCTTGAAAACAGCCCTTGCCCGCGCAAAATATGCCGATGATGCGAGTGGTTTGTATTAGCATGCCTGTGGTGTTTCGCGCTGAAGGTGCAGTGGATCAGTGACCGTATTTACCTGCCAAGAACTACGCTATTCGGCAGAAAACGGCAAGATGAACGGACTCTGGACGCGCAAGGCAGGGTCACCTGGCAGCGTGATGTCATGAGAAGTCTTGTGCGCCCTTGCCTGAACGGCGTCTGTAAAAAACACCACTGGTGGCAGCATGAAACAAAGGCGCGCTGCCGTGCATGGTCTGAAAACCTGCAATCGGGCAGCGCGCCATGAAGGTGTAGTTCTGTGATGGTTGTCACAGATTCATGAGCTTATTCCGGGTCAAAACCAATGTTGCTGATGGCTGTCTTCAAGGCCTGCAAATCCACCGGCCCGCTTTCTTCAAAGCGCAGTTCTTTATCCTCAAGGCTGACCTGGGGATTGGCAACGCCAGATATCTTTGCCGCAGCTTCTTCTACAGCGGCCTTGCAGTGGCCGCAACGCATGCCATTGACTTTCAGGGTTTTCATCATATCCTCCATGCAGGAATGAGTTTTCATTTTCATCTACAGCTTACTCGCCGCCATACGGAATGACAAGTGGAGAACCCATGAGTACAACTACGGATAAAGCCTGCCCTTTGCGTTTTGACATCAGCGGCATGCACTGCGCCGCCTGCTCCTCGCGCATTGAGCGGGTAGTGGGCCGCATGGAAGGGGTGGAAAAAATCAGCGTGAACCTTGCTGCCGCCAGTGCGGAAGTGTGGCCCGGCGACGGGCAGGACAGCGACTTGCAGCAAAGGATAATGGAGCGCGTGGCCTCCCTTGGGTTCAGCGCGGCTCCCGCTGCGGACGATGACGCCGCGCGCCAGTTTGAAGAAGGCAAGGCCAGGGCTGCGGCTGACATTCAGGCCCGTTTGCGCCGTTTGCTCCCCATGGTCGCGTTTGCGGTTCCCCTGCTGGTTATATCCATGGGGCACATGCTCGGCCTGCCATTGCCGAAGGCGCTTGATCCTCATCTTTCGCCACGCGCCTTCATGCTGGCGCAGCTTGTACTCACCTTGCCCGTGGTGTGGCTGGGGCGTCATTTTTATGTGGACGGCATCAAGGCCCTCCTGCGCAAGGCTCCCGCCATGGACAGCCTTGTGGCCGTGGGTACGGGCGCGGCCTTTTTGTTCAGCCTTGGCAACACACTGCTTGGGCTTGCTGGCAGCGAACCCATGACCCGCGCCATGAACCTCTATTATGAATCCTGCGCCGTGCTGCTGACCATGATCGAATTCGGCCAGTATCTGGAGGCCGTTGCCAAGCGTCGTGCTGGCGATGCCATGGGCGCGCTCATGAGCCTGACGCCGGAAACTGCTTTGCGGCTCAACCCAGACGATGCCGCCGCAGCGCCGGAAGAAACTCCTCTGGCACAGGTGCGCGTGGGAGATCATCTTTTGCTGCGTCCTGGCGGGCGTGTGCCCGTTGACGGCACAGTGCTGACCGGCAAAAGCGCTGTTGATCTGTCGCTGCTCACGGGTGAATCCATCCCGGTACCCATCGGGCCGGGGGACAAGCTGGCGGCGGGCAGCATAAACGGCGAAGGCTCGCTGACATTTGTGGCTGACGCCGTGGGCGGCAACACCCGCCTTGCCCGCATCATACGACTGGTACGCGAGGCTCAGGGCAGCAAGGCCCCCATCGCCCGGCTGGCCGACAGGGTAAGCTTTTATTTCGTGCCCGCCGTCATGGTCATTGCCCTTGTGGCGGCCCTTGCATGGCTTGTGTTCAGCTCTGAACCCATAACAACGCCGCTGACGATTTTTGTGGCTGTGCTGGTCATGGCCTGCCCTTGCGCCATGGGTCTTGCCACGCCCATGTCCATCATGGTGGGCACGGGGAGGGGCGCGCAGCTTGGCGTGCTGATCAAGAACGGCGCTGCCCTGGAGCAGGCCGGGCATATCAGCGTGCTGGCCGTGGACAAAACAGGCACCCTCACCACGGGCAAACCCGTGCTGACAGGCGTGACCCTGCTGGATGCTCCGGAGGGCATGGACGAAAATACGTTGCTGGGCATGGCAGCCTCGCTGGAGGCGCGCTCCGAGCATCCGCTGGCACTGGCCATTGTGGGCGCAGCAAGGGAGCGCAATCTCGCATCACTGCCCGTGGATGATGTGCAGGTAGCGCCCGGCATGGGGATTTCGGGCCGGGTGAAGCTGGATGGCGTGGGCTACGGTCTTGCCGCGGGCAACAGAACATTCATGACTGAGCGCGGGCTCGTCGTGTCGGAAGAAGCGCAGCAAAAGCTGGCCCTGTTGGCCGAGGCGGGGCAGACTCCCTTGCTGCTGGCTCTTGAAAAGAATGGCAGCACCAGCCTTGCGGGTATTCTGGCCCTTGCGGATGCCCTGCGGCCCGAATCAGCCTCAGTGGTAGCAGCCCTGCGCGGCATGGGCGTGCGCGTGGTCATGCTGACAGGCGACAACGAGCGCACGGCAAAAGCCGTGGCAGCGCTGGCAGGTGTGGAGGAAATTGCCGCTGGCCTGCTGCCCGCAGACAAGGCCGCCTATGTGCGGCGGATGCAGGATGAAGGCCACGTGGTGGGCATGGTGGGCGACGGCATCAACGATGCCCCGGCTCTGGCTGCCGCCAATGTGGGCATGGCAGTGGGCACGGGCGTGGACGTGAGCGCCGAGGCGGGCGATATCGTGCTCATGCGGGACGGCATGGAGGCCGTGCTCACGGCTCTGGCGCTCTCGCGCGCGACCATGCGCAACATCCGCCAGAATCTCTTTTGGGCATTCGGCTACAACGTGCTCGGCCTGCCTGTGGCGGCAGGCCTGCTGCATGCTTTTGGCGGCCCCATGCTTTCGCCCATGCTGGCGGGCACGGCCATGGCGCTTTCTTCCGTTTCCGTAGTCACCAACGCTCTGCGGCTGCGCTTCTTCAAGATCATGCGCTAGGCAAGACCCCTGTTTCAGGCATTGCGGATCAGCGTTGAGAGGTATACATCCACACGGTTGCGTTCCATTGGGGCGCAACCGTTTTTTTAGAACTGTTACCGCCTGAAGTAGCTGTTTGACCGAGGGCAAACCCGCCCGCGTCTGTTTCGCGGCAAGGACGCTGCATGGTTCCCGTTTATTACTGGCTTCCTGCTCTGGGCTGTATGGGCATGGGTTTTATGTTTCTGAACGTATCCGCCGTGGCGGAGCAGTTCAGGAGTCTTTTCAGCCTCAATTACGCAGGGCTTGGTGTTTTTCTCAGTGCGCCCTTTTGGGCGCATACACTGGTGCAGGTTCCTGCGGGCCTTGTGGTGGACAGATTGGGTACGCTGCGCACACTGGCGCTCTCGGCTCTTTTGTGCGCCGCTGGCGGCTTTGTGCCATTGCTCCTGCCGCACAACATGGTTCTGGCCGTGTGTATGCGCATGCTTATCGGGCTGGCTACGGGATTGCTGTTTCTTTCAATGGTTTCCGCCGTCAAGACCCTGTGCCCCCCGGCATTCATGAGCCGAGCGCAAGGTTTGCAGGGCGCTGCATTCAGCCTGGGAACAATGGTTCCCTTTATCGTGCTGCCATATTTTGGCGAAAGCGGCTGGGCGGCAGCCTATATTCTGGGGGGCCTTATGTCCGTGGCCTTGCTGGCTTCGCTCCTGTGCCCGCCCCTTGCGCCGCTGCGCCGGGAAACCAGAACAGAACCGACCTCTGCGGGCAATGTGCTGCGCGTGCTGGGGCAGGTGGCGCGCAACAGGCGGCTGTGGTTTATCGGTTGCTGCCACGGATTTTCTTTCGGCACCATAACGGCTCTGGGCAACTGGCTTTCCGTGATGCTGGCGGACAGCGCCAGTTCTGGGGCCGTTGCAGGCAGCAGCAACGCAGAAGCCTGGGCCTTGCCCACAAGTCTTGTTCTGCTGGCAGGCACAATGGCGCGGATTGCAGGCGGCGAACTTGGCCGCGCCCTGCCCAAGCAGAAACTTCTTGTGGCCCTTGTGCTCGGCATCGGGCTTTTTTATCTGCTTCTTGCTCTGGCTGGCAGCACATGGATGTTGCTGGCCTGCGCCTTTGCCTTGGCCGTGTGCTGCGGCGGCACCTATGCTTCTGTTTTTACCCTGACCATTGAGGCCGCTGGGGCCAGCCATACGGCAACAGGCATCGGCTTCATGTCCATGCTTGCCAACTGCGTGAATGTGGGCCTGATTCTGCTGCTGGGCGTGGTGCGCGAATACTTGGGCGGCTTTGCTCCGGCGCTGGCGCTTAGCAGCGTGTGCGTGCTGCTCCTGCTTTTGTGGGGTCGCTCCATCAACTGGAAATGCCGGGAAGAGTAAAAACGAAGGCCCGCCAAATGGCGGGCCTTCGTTTTATGCAATACTTGCGGGATCAGGGCGTCATTGCTTTCAGCACAACAACGCCGCCGATAATCATGGCAACGCCCAGCGCTCGGCCCCAGTTGAGGGCATCGCCAAACACAGCAACGCCAAGAATGAACGTGCCTGCTGCGCCAATCCCCGTCCACACGGCGTAGGCCGTGCCCAGGGGAATCTGCTTTTGAGCCAGAAAGAGCAGCCAGCCGCTCAGGGCCATGCTGGCAACGGAAAGCGAGATCGCCGCCATTCGCCAGGCGGGCGCTGTTTGCGCCACCTTGAATCCGAGGGGCCAGCCTATTTCACATAATCCTGCTGCAATGAGCGCTACCCAGGGATTCACTCCATATCACCTTCGAGAGCTTCTGGGGCTTCGTCTGTGAGGCCAAGGCGGGCCTGACGGGCGGCTTCCTGCTTGCGTTCACGCGTGCCCATGGGCTTGCGCGAGTCAAAATCAGCGCTGCGATCCTGCTGACGGGCAAAGACCAGAAAACCCGTGTGGGCCGTCATGCGGTCTTCGGGGCGCAGGCGGTCAGCCACTGGCTTCCAGCGGCGGATGAGAATCTCGCACACTTCCACATCGGCAAAGGGGCCGCGCTCAAGGCCCAGCAGCAGCTTGCTCACCTGGTCAACGGTGGGCAGCAAAAAGCCGAAGCTCGCACCAGGGCGCACTGCGGCCAGGGCATGGTCGAGGTATTCCCACGGGGTGCGCACATCAAGGAAGAGCGCGTCCGCACCGGTCACGGCAAAGCCTTCGGCCACATCGCGGTTGTGCAGTTCCACATTTTCGCCCACGCCAGCCCACTCAAGGTTGCGGCGCGCCAGCTTCATGAATTCCTCACGGGCCTCATGGCTCACCACGCGCCCGGTGGGGCCGCAGAACCACGAAAGGCCAGTGGTCAGGCCGCCGGAGCCGCAGCCCGCCTCAATGATGGTACGCCCCGGGCCAGCGCCAAGGCGCAGGCAGATATAGGCGATATCCTTGGGGTAGATGATCTGCGTCTGACGCTTGAGGCCCTTGAGGCGGTCATACAGGGTGGCTTCCATCACCTGAATGGGCACATTCTGGTTGGTGTAGACCACAGAGCCAAGGTCAGCCTGCGCCACCTCGGTGGAAACAAGGGTGCCATCATTGCTGTGCCAATCCTGGCCTTCAACGAGGCGTTTGACATAGCGGCGGCCCTTGGGGGTTACATAGACGACAAGCGTACCGAAGGGAATCATGAGGTTCCTTTATTAGCTGCTTCAGGGCCGCGCAAGGGGCGCTTCCCTCAGGTGTCAGAAAAAATGCTTCAGGGCCGCGCTGCCGCGTCTACCGAAACAAAGCGCCAGTCGGCAACGGAAAAAAGACCCCGCGCCGTCAGCTTGAGCGAGGGAATCACGGGCAGTGCCATGAAGCTCAGGGCCATGAGCGGAGCCACATTGGCCGGAATTCCGTGCCCGTGCAGCAGACCGTGAATGGCATCCAGCGCGCGTACCACGGTTTCCGGGGCTTCGTGGGTCATCAGCCCGGCTACGGGCAGGGGCAGTTCCTCAAGAATCCGGCCTTCGCCCGCAACGGCGATGCCGCCGCCCATGGCGGCAACCCGGCGCACGGCGGCCAGCATGTCTGCATCGTTGTCTCCGCAGACCACAATATTGTGCGAGTCGTGGCTTACAGAGGTTGCCACAGCCGCGTTGCGCAGGCCGTATCCTGCCAGAATGCCCACGCCCACCTTGCCAGTGGCCTTGTGGCGCTCCACAACTGCCAGCTTGCACAGACCGTCGTTCTGGCGGGCGTCAAAAAGTCCATTGGTGCAGGCGACGTCATGCTCTTCGGCATCCGTCACCAGCGAACCGGGGTGCAGGCGGATAACCCGTGCGCGGCCCGACGGCAGGGGCAGAGCAAGCACGTCATCCGGCAGGGGCGCAAGCCGCACCGTATTGGTCAGGTCGTTCAGGGGCGGATCTGCCAGCAGGACGAGCATGCGGCCTTCTGCGGCGATCTGCCTCCCGCCCGCAAAGGTCATGCGCACGTTGAAGGATGCCAGATCGTCAACCAGCACGCAGTCGGCGTCATAGCCGGGGGCAATGGCCCCCTTGCCTGGCAGTCCCTCGGCCTCGGCGGCGTTGAGGGTACACAGACGCACTGCGGTGACGGGGTCCATGCCCAGGGCCACGGCCTTGCGCAGCATTTCGTCCATATGGCCCGCAGTAAGGAGTTCGGAGGCGTGACGGTCATCGCAGCAAAAGGCGCAGCGGTGGCAGTTGCCGGGCGTGACCAGCGGGGCCAGCGCGGGTAGGTTGCGCGCTGCGGAGCCGTCTCGCAAAAAGATGCGGCAGCCGCGCATGAGGTTCTGGTGAAATTCTTCAGCCGTGGTGCACTCGTGCGTATTGGCAATGCCCGTGCACAGGTAGGCGTCAAGTTCCCTGCCCAGCAGGGCCGGGGCGTGTCCGTCAACGGGCTTGCGCCGTGAACGGCTCAGGGCAAGCTTTTCCAGCACTTCAGGATCGCCGCTGAGCACGCCGGGGTAGTTCATCATTTCGCCCAGCGAGGCCACGTGCGGGTCGTCCATGAAGGGAGCCAGGTCTTCGGCTTTCAACACCGCGCCGCTGTCTTCAAATGGCGTGGCCGGAACGCATGAAGGCAGGGCCAGAAAAATGCTCAAGGGCAGGGTCTGGGCGCTGGCAAGCAAGAAGCGCAAGGCGGCAGTGCCGCATACGTTGGCCAGCTCGTGCGGGTCTGCCACAACGGATGTGGTGCCGTGGGGCAGGGCCATCTCGGCAAAGCGCGCTGGAGTGACCATGCTGGATTCCAGATGGATGTGGGCATCGATGAAACCGGGCAGCAGATAGGCCCCTTGTGCGTCCACCACTTCGCGGGCCTCGCGCTGGCCAAAACCCAGAAAAACGCCGTCGCCGATGGCCACGGAATCCTGCCGCACCAGACCGGAAAAAACATCAACGACTCTGGCGTTTGTGATGAGGATATCCGCCGGTTCGGTTCCGGCGGCCATGTTGATGCGGTGTTTCATGGAGGTCTCCGCCCCGCAGGGCAGGCTGCACCACGCCGGAGCGCTTGCAGGATGGGAAATTCGGCTTTTGCCGGGCGGTCTTGTCTACGCCGCGTCACGCACGGAAGCTGCATAGTCTTTCGGCTGGTGCAATTCCGTGCGTGACTGTGGCTTTAAACGTCTGGCTTCTGGGGCCTGCGCTTAGAACATCTGGCGCATCAGGTCTTCGCCGCCTTCCGAGGTATCCACTGCCGTTCCATCGGCAGTGGTGGGGGAGGTCGCAGATGCGCCCTGCATGGGCTGGTCGGCCTTGAAAGCCAGGCCATCGGCCATCACAATGCCCTCGGGCATCACAAAGTCGTCCTTGGGGTAGCGGTCTTCCACTTCACTGCGGTAGTAACGGAAGATGGGGGCGGCAGTACGCCCGCCCTGTTCAAGGCGGCCAAGGCTCTGCACCTGATCGTAACCCACGTAGACGCCGGTCACGAGGTAGGGCGAAAAGCCCATGAACCACGCGTCGCGTTCATCATTGGTGGTGCCGGTTTTACCCGCTATGATGCGCCCATCAATCCTGGCGCGCCCGCCAGTGCCGGAATTGACAACTTCCTTGAGCAGAGTGTCCATAATGTAGGCGTTCTGGGGGCTGACAGCCTGCCAGTGTTCCACTTCCTGCCTGTAGAGCACACGGCCCTGCGGGTCGCTGATGGAGGTGATGATGCGCGGGCGCACCCCAAGCCCCTGATTGGCAAAGGCAGCGTAGGCCTGCGTAAGATTAAGCGGCGATACTGCCACAGCGCCGAGGCTGATAGCCAGTTCCTGCGGAAAATGCGGTTCAAGCCCCAGAGCCTTGGCGCGCTGCACCACATTGGCTATGCCCACCTGCTGCGCCACGCGCACGGTGCAGGTATTGCGGGAAAGGGCCAGAGCCGTGTGCAGGGGCAGTTCGCCCTTGTAGTTGTGTTCGTAGTTTGAGGGCCGCCACACTTCATTGGTGTAGGGGTTCACATACACAAAGGGCGCGTCCAGCACCGTGGAGGCGGGCGTAAAGCCAAAGTCCATGGCCGTGGAATAGACCACGGGCTTGAAGCTGGAGCCGGGCTGACGGCGAGCCTGCGTTGCGCGGTTAAAGTGGCTGTCGCCAAACTGGTAGCCGCCGATAAGGGCCACAACGTCGCCGCTCTGCGGTTCCACGGAGGCAATGGCCCCCTGCACCAGCGGATCCTGCTGCAAGCGTAGATGGATGGGGGTATTCTTTTTGACCGCAGTGGGATCAAAAGGAATGGTTTTCTGCTCTTTGCGGCCCTTGGCGTTGGTTTCCGTAACCGTGATTTCTTCTGCGGAAACCCAGATAACATCGCCAACCGCCACCACCTGGCGGGGGTCTTTGATGGCTGGCGCGTTGGCAGCCGCAACCTTGGGGTTGGGCTTGCGCGCCCAGGACATGGCCGAAACAGGCACAATGCCCGTATAGCCCTGGCCCAGCGCCACTTTGACTTCCTTGGTATCCACGGTGGTCACAAGGGCCTTCACCCAGTCACCGCCTGCCAGATCAAGGGGAGAAAACTGGTTTTTCGCCAGAAATTCCTTCTGTTTTGCAGGGTCAAGCTGCTCCACAGGGCCGCGCCAGCCCTGGCGCTTGTCCAGTTCTTCCAGCCCACGGCGCAGGGCCGCGCCAGCCGCAGTCTGATGTGCAGGATCCATGGCGGTTTGCACGGTCAGGCCTGCTTCATACACGTAATCCGCGCCGTACTTGGTGGTTTCCACCCCCAGTGCGCGGAGGTTGGATTCCGTAAAAAATTCCACCAGCAGGCGGCGGGCTTCTTCAAGATACCACTGCGCCGCACCGCCCATGCCCTCGGGCATGCTCCAGTAGACCAGCGGTTCGGCCACAGCCTGATCATACTCGGCCTGAGTGATCCACTTGAGGTCGCGCAGTCGGCCAAGCACGTACATCTGCCGGTTCTTGGCTTCCTCCGGCCTGCGGAAGGGATTGTAAGAACTGGGGGCCTTGGGCAGGCCCGCAATGACGGCGCTTTCAGCCAGGGTGATATCAGCGGCATGCTTGCCAAAATAGGTGCGGGCAGCCGATTCCACGCCAAAGGCGTGTTCACCCAGATATATCTGGTTCAGATAAATGGTAAGGATCTGATCCTTGGTGAAGTTTCTTTCAAGTTGATAGGCCAGAATGGCCTCTTTCATCTTGCGGGTATAGCTGCGCTCGGATGTGAGCAGCAATTGCTTGATGAGCTGCTGGGTAATGGTGCTGCCGCCCTCGCCCTGGCGTCCCTTGCGGAAGTTGTTGATGGCGGCGCGTGCGATGGCCACGGGGTCAATGCCCATGTGCCTGTAGAAGGCGTCGTCTTCCGCAGCCAGAAAGGCCATGGGCAGATAGCGCGACATGTCCTTGAGCCCAATGACAAAGCGCTTTTCGTGATAGAGGGTGCCAAGGGTTGAACCGTCGCGCGCCAGAATGACAGTAGCCTGCGGCTGCTTGTATTCGGCGATACGGTTCAGGTCGGGCAGGTCGCGCGAGGCCCAGTAAAAAAGCATGGCCACCGCGCCGCCGCCCAGCAGGCCGCAGACTATAACGATGCCCATAAACCAGAGGGCGCATTTTTTCAGGGACAGACGAATTTTCATGGCAGGGCGATACCGTTTTTTTGGCCCGGCGTAAAGGGAGGGGAGCGTAGCGCGGGCTGATGAGAAGATATGAAATGTTGCCAGAAAGGCAAGCCCCGGCGGGCGCGCCGCACGGTATGGGCGGCGCATGCCCGAGCAGGGCGGTATGGGCAAAAAAAAGCGGAAGGTTTCCCTTCCGCTTTTTTCCAAAATGTTGCGGCTGGACTACACGCAGCCAGTGGGCTTGGGCAGGCCGGCCATTTTGCAGGCGCCTTTGCCGGGGCCGGAGGGGAAGAGTTCGTACACTTCCTTCAGCTTGTAGCCGGTGTTCTTGGAAAGAATACGGACCATGGGGGCAATGCCGTTCTTCTTGTAGTAGTCCTGCAGGAAGTCAAGGATCTTCTGGTGATCAGCGTTGATCTCAGAGATGCCTTCGGATTCCTTCACATAGTCCATCCATTCGGGGCACCAGTCGTCAAAACGCAGAAGGAAACCGTCTTCGTCAACTTCAAAGCTTTTACCTTTATAGGTGATCTCAGCCATGCGTGTGTCCTCCTTGGACAGCTATTGCTCAACCTCGCCGGGGCGGACGCCCAGGCGTTGCACAACCGGATATTTCCGGCCGAATTCCTCCGTTGGGCGCGAAAGCATACCGCAATCACAACGAGAGTCCTTATGACACAAATAATTTTTGATGGCAAGTCCTGTGCATCTTTTTTGCTCTTGCCCCACTTTTTTTGTTGCGGCTTTTGTTGAGTAATTCAGATGCGATAGGATAAATATGATTTAATTGTAGGGATTTAGTGCTGGCAATAGAGCACTTTGCCGAGCTTGCCGACTCCGTCCATAAGCTCCTGCTCGGCCTTGGAATTTTCAAGGTCTCGCACACGGATGAACAGTTGGCGGTTGCCGTCAGCGTTGGAGACGGTCAGCACCGAGAGCAAACGGGCATTGTGCGCGCGCAGCAGGTCAAACAGGGGGCGCGCCGTGCCGGGCTGGTCGGGCAATTCTATGGCAAATTGCAAACCACCCATGCGTGCGCCGGTGATGTCGACCAGAGCCTTGAAAACATCATGGTCAGAAATGATGCCCACAAGCCTGCCGTTGTCGTCCACTACAGGCAGGCCGCCAACCTTGTTGTCCAGCATGATCAGGGCTGCCTGCTCGACAGTGTCGGTCGGTTTGACGGTGATGGGCTTGGCCGTCATAATGTTTTTGGCCTTCAGCTCGGCCAGCAGGTAGTGCATTTCGTACATGTCGAGCGTGGTGGCCTTGGAGGGGGAGGCGTCGCGCACGTCGCGGTCAGAGATAATGCCAACGACCTGACCGTTATCATCAACAACCGGGATGCGGCGGATGTGGTGATCCTTCATGAGCTTGCCCACTTTGAGCAGCGATGTATCGGGGCCAACGCTGACAACATCGGTGGTCATCCAATTCTGTACAGGCATGCTTCCCTCCGGGGGGATATGTTTCAGGTTATAACGGCGTGGTCGCAGCGACCCGCACAATCCTTTTATACACCAATGTGCCGAGGCTGCACAAGTGCGCGTGCTCAGTTTGCGCGCGCAGACAAATTTGGAAGGGGCCGATATGTTTTTATATCTTGATTGCTCTGGCGGCATCAGCGGGGATATGACCCTTGCGGCCCTTGCGCACCTTGGGGTGGATTATGCCCCGCTGGCTGCTGCTCTGGCCCGCGCCGGCGTGGATTGCCGCATTGACGCCAGGGGCGAAACACGGCCCGGCGGGCCGGGTCAGATGGTTGCCGTAAGCTGGAATGCCGAGGGGCAGCCCCTGCGGCATCCGGCGGATATCGCCGCCATATTTGAAAGGGTTGAAGTCTCGCCCGGCGTGCGCAGCCGCGCTCTGGCAGCCCTAAATGCATTGACTGAAGCCGAAGCGCACGCGCACCAGATTGCCCCGGCTGAGGTGCACTTTCACGAGGTGGGGGCCATCGATACCCTCGTGGATATTCTGGGCGCGGCATATGCCGTGGAGGCCTTGGGCGTGAGCCGGATATGCGCCTCGCCGTTGCCGTGGTTTTCCGGAACCGTGGAGTGCGCCCACGGGCGCATCCCGCTGCCAGCGCCCGCAACGGCGTATCTTATGCGCGGTAAGCCGGTTTTTGCCACAGATGCGCGCGAGGAGCTTGTTACGCCCACGGGCGCAGCCCTGGTGCATGTCCTGGCAGACCAGTTTGTTTCCGGCCCGGAGGGCGTTGCCGTTGCGCTTGGCACAGGCTACGGCTCCCGCCCCGCGCCCGCTGGCCTGCGGGCGTGGCTTGTGGAAGACGGCGCAGGCGGCGCTGACCATGTGCTTGGAGGGCGTGAAAAGGTCATGCAGTTCGAGAGCCATATTGATCACCTTAACGGCGAAGACCTGGGTATGGCGCTGGAGGCGCTCTCCGCCATGCCGGAGGTTCTTGACGTGCTGTGGCTGCCGGGTGTGGGCAAGAAGAACCGCCCAGCCGGATTGCTGCGTGTGCTGTGCCTGCCCGGGCAGAGAGATTGCGTGGAAAATGCCGTGCTGCGCCACACTCACACTCTGGGCCTGCGCGAACAGACGCTTGATCGCGTGGTTGCACCGCGTCGCGCTGTTTCAGTGGACATGGCGGGGCAACCTCTTGCCGCCAAGGAGTATTCTATTGAAGGGCAAACGTATGTGCGCCCCGAGGCAGACGCGCTCAAGGCCGCAGCCTTGCGAGACGGCGTGGGCGTCCCGGCCCTGCGCAATGCGCGCGCCAAAAACTGATGGCCTTTTTGCGGCACAAGGTCTGCTTCTTGTATTCTGCTGGTTGGCGCACTAACGGCTTTTTAACATAAAGTTCCATAGCATGGCTGCCATCTTGCGCACAGGCTCGAGCTGGCGTAAGGAGGCAATGGGCGAAATGCCCACCCAAGGAGGAACTTTATGCGTATGAAATATGTGTTGAAACCGTTGGCGCTGAGCGCCCTTGCCGTGGGCCTGCTCTTTGTGGGCACCCCTGCCGTGCAGGCGGCCCAGAATGGAGATGCCCCGCAAGGGTACAAACAGAAGGGTGACCGTAACGGGCGTCAGGACGCTGATCGTGGCGGACGTCAGTATGACCGCAAGGACAGCAAGAACCACCCCAATGGGCGCATGGACGGACGCCACGACAACCGCAGCGAACAGGGCGAAAAAATGGGCAAGCCCCGCTACGACAGCGAAAAGGGCGACCGCCGCAGCTCCCGTGGCGACGAGATGGGCCGCCCGCGCGATGACCGCCGTCCCCCGCGCGACATGCAGCAGCGCGACTCCCAGAAAGGGCAGCGGCCTGCTGCGCGTCCTGCCGACAATGATGACGACGTGCGCAATTAGCAGCGGGGTGCTCCTCCGCTGATGATGGGGCGTGCGCTCTGCACGCCGCCCGATTATGATAAAAGCCTTCCGCTTCGGAGGGCTTTTTTGTTTGGTCTGCGCTCCCGTCTTTTGGTGCGCGTTATATCCTTCCTTACCGCATGGGCATGCATGCTGCCAGCATTGGCAGAAAGATCAGATTTATTGTCATTGTTGCCAGCCTCTGCCATGCCCTAGGATGGGTGCATAACTTCAACGCCGGGGTGTTCCATTATCCGGCAAACAAGGAGACGTGTATGCACCAGAATATTCAGCGCAGTCTGCAACCCCTGGCTCTTTTGCTGGCGCTGCTTGCAGCGTTCTGGCCCACTGGCGTACAGGCGCAAGCCGGGCAAATATCCGCACAGGTGGAGATTGACAACATGTACGATGTAAACCCCGCGCCAGGGGCCCGGCAGATAACATTGGGCGTGTTGCTGTTCCCCGGATTTGAAATGCTGGATGCCTACGGCCCCATGGAAATGTGGGGCAGCATCAGGCACGCCCCGGCCCGTTTTTGGGAGGATGCGTCAAAGCGTGTGGATGTGAGGCTGGTTACCGTTGCTGTTGTGAAGGGAGCCGTACCATCCAACCAGGGGCCCAAAACCATGGCTGATTATAGCTACGCGGATGCCCCAGAGCTGGATTACCTGCTTGTGCCAGGCGGCAATGTTGCGCAGCAACTTCAGAATCCGGCAACTCTGGGCTGGCTGCAGAAAAAAGCCAAGAGCGCCAAGCTTGTCATGTCTGTGTGCAACGGCGCGTCACTGCTTGCCGCTGCGGGCATTCTGGACGGCAGGCCCGCCACCACAAACAAGATGGCCTTTAAGGCGTCCACAGCCCCTGGCCCGAAGGTGAACTGGGTGCCCAAGGCCCGCTGGGTGGATGACGGTTCGGTTGTGACATCTTCGGGAGTTTCTGCCGGTATGGACATGACCCTGGCGGTTATAGCCCGTCTGTACGGACAGACCATGAGCGACTGGCTTGCTCTCGTGACGGAATACGAACCCCACCGTGACCCTTCCTGGGATCCTTTTGCCGCAAAGGCCGGGCTGGCGGAGTAGCATGGCCTGCCCGCCTGCCACGTCTGCCTGCCAATTGCGCGGCATGGCCTGATTGCACAGCACGCCGCACAGGTGCGCACATCATAAAAAAAACAGCAGCGCCCGCATATGCGGGCGCTGCTGTTTTCAGTCAGGGGCAGTCCGGGCTTAGCCCTGGCATTTCTTTTTGAGAGCCTCAGCAATGGTGACGCCCATCTGGTGGCAGGCCTTGAGGGCCTCGTGATCGGGCCGCCAGTTGCACTTTACGGGTTCAGCAGGCATTTCCATATTCATGGAGGCAAGCTGCTCGTGCAGGAACTTGGGACCTTCTCCCGACCAGCCGTAGGAGCCAAACGCGCCGCCAATGCGGTTCAGGGGGCGCAGACCTTTCATATAGGTAAGCTGGGCGGCCATGAGGGGCAGCACGGTATTGTTGTGGGTGGGCGAACCGGCAATGACCGCGCCGCAGTCTGCCAGTTCGGTCATGACTGCGCTGTGGTGGTTCTGCTTCACGCTCATGATGCGCGTGGGAACGTTGTTTTCTTCCAGGCCGCTGCAAATGGCGTAGGCCATTGTTTCCGTAGATTCCCACATGGTGTCGTAAAAAATGAGCGCGCGCTGCTGGGGCTTCTGCTCGGCCATGGCGCGGTACATGTCGATGATGCCGCGCACGGCCTTTTCACCCCTCTGAATGAGGCCGTGGTCAGGGGCGATCATGTCGATATCGAGCTTTTCAACCACGGGCAGGGTCTTGAGAACCATGGGGGAGTAGGGCAACACAATGTTGAAGTAGTATTCCTTGACGCGACGCGTGTACTCGCCGTCATCACCGAATTCGTCAACAAAACGTGCGGAGCTGGCGATGTTCTGACCAAAGATGTCGTTGCTGACCAGCAGCTTGTCTTCGGGAATGTAAGAAACCATGCTGTCGGGCCAATGCAGCATGCGGGTTTCCTGAAACACGATGGTGCGTTTGCCGATGTTGATGCTGTCGCCGTTCTTCACAGCCTGCACGGGCCAGTCTTTGCAGTCAAAATAGCCAGCCATCGACTTGAGGCCAGTCTGCGACACAAAGATCTTTTCCGGCTTGCAACGCTCAATAATGGCTTCCAGCGCACCAGCGTGATCCAGTTCCATGTGGTTGCAGATGATGTAGTCGATCTTTTCCGGCTCAAGCACCTGGGCCATGCGGCACAGCAGGGTGCCCTCGCAGCCCGAGGCGACGGTATCAAGCAGGACGTTTTTTTCGTCCTTGATCAGGTAGGCGTTGTAGGTCGAACCGTCAGGTGAACGGGAATAACCGTGAAAATCCCTGTGATCGTAGTCGACAAAGCCGACCCAGAAAATATCTTTTTTTATTTCTACTGGCTGCATGATGTGTCTCCGCAGTGTTGGGGAATCCCCTTCTATAAAAATCCCCGCCCTGCCTTAGGGCAAGGCAAAGCGGGGGGAAAGAACGGGGAAAGAAAAAAATTAGGCAGGGGTGAACTGGTCTTTACCCACGCCGCAAACGGGGCAGGTCCAGTCATCGGGCAGATCTTCAAAAGGCACGTTGTCGTTTTCAGCGGGGTCGTATTCGTAGCCGCAAACGCCGCAAACATACTTTTGCATGGCATGTCTCCTGAATATATAATTGTGGCTTGATGCCGGTGTAACAAATGGGAACCGTGCGGTTCCTGCATCAGAAAACCTAGTTTTCGGCCTTCCAGTGACCGTGCAGATTGCAGTATTCGCGGGCGGTAACCTTGGCAGCGTCAATGGCAAAGAAGGCTTCGGGCGCATCGCCAGGCTTCAGGAACTTGGTGTAGCTCCTGCCGTCGGCCAGCAGCTCGATCCATTCAATGTAGTGCTTTTCTTCCATGGGGTGGGCAACGCTGCCGACCTTGACCATGTAGCCGCCTTCAACCTTTTCGATAACAGGCACGTGCTTTTCAAGCGCGCCGTCGGTTGCGCCTTCGACCATCAGCTTCATGGGGTCGCCACAGCAGACGATGTCTGCGCCGCCGCCGTGGAGAACTTCAACGATATTGCCGCAGTGGGTACACTTATACACTTCGAGTTGCGTGGGCATGAGTCCCTCACTTGTTTTGACAGGTTAGCTTGGGGGGAGGCGGCTGAGCATGCCGCAATCAGCGCGTTCAGCCCCTTACCAAGAAATATTGTGAAAGAAGTGGCTCCCGATGTAAAGTCTTTTTTTTAGCATTGATAATTATTATCAACAAAGAGGCGAGAGGTGTGAGTCCACGAGAAGCGCATGAAAAGCCAATTTTCAGAAGCAGAGACTAGCCCGTAAATTACTTGTTTGGACCCTTGGGCAAACTGGAGCTTTCCGGGCCGGATGCCGGATGGGCAAGGGACGTTCCCGGTTCTGTGAGCGGCGAGGCAGCAGGTGCCGATTCTGCCGGGGAAGCCTTGGGAGCGTCAGGCGCGGCAGGGGCGCTTGTTGCGGTGCCCGGGGCTTGTGCAGGCGGAGCTGCGTTTGCCGGGGCAGCCTCAGCGTCAGGGGTGGCTTCTGGCTTGGTGGGCACAACCATGTCGGGCGCAGTGTCCGAAGGAGCTTGCCCGGAGGGATTGGTCTGCGCCGGTTGCGCAGGCGTGTCGGTTACGGGCTGGGTTTGATCCGCATTTGCCGCGGGTGCAGGTGCAGAAACGGGTGGCGCTTGTGTTTCCACAGGTGCTGCGGGCCTTGCGTCCACGCCGCCGGGAGCGCCGCCAGGGTTGCCATCGGAATTTCCTTCACCGTTTTTGCGGCGCGCGCCAAGCACATTAGGCAGCACTGCCCGCAGGTCGCCAGTCACCAGCAGGCCGCTGGGGCTCAGGCCCACAAGTTCGCGGGTAAGCGCTGCGGAACGAACCAGCAGGCCAGCCTGGCCCCCGCCTTCCACATACATGACGGTGCGCACGTTGAGGGGCAGGTGCAAGACCTGTTGCGCAAAGGAATAGGCTTCCACGGGCTGGCGGCAGTGCATGAAGAGGATCTGCCCGTCTCCGTCCTGCGCCACTGCCGAAATGGAGTAGTGCGGGCCGCCGGGCGACCAGAGGATGCGCCTGTCGGCATTGATCATGCGGTAGTTTTGAATCACAAGATCATAATGATCCATCTGTTGCCGCCACAGGGGGTTATCGCGGTCAAGAATGGCTGCCTTGGGCAGGGTCGGTTCATCCGGCCCGGCCACAAAAAAAGCGCCAAACCGCTGCACCACGCGCCCGTTGTTCACATGCGAACCCTGGCGCATGTAGCCTGTGCTCGTGGAAGCGTCGGGCAGGTACATGCTGGCATTGATGGCCGCAACAAGGTTGTACTGTTCGCCCCACTGGTTCAGTTGGCGGGAGGGGCCGCCATCCTGAGAGCGGGAGCAGAGCGTAAAGTCAAATGATGCAGGGTCAATACGCAGGACGGTGAGGCGGGCATCGCCTTCGTTGAGCTGAAATTCGCCAAACAGGAGGCCCGGTTCAAGTTCCCGCCAGTCGGCTCGGCCCTGAGCGTCCACGCCGCCTTTGGCGGCTGCGGCGTCAGCGGGCTGCATGGCGTGGGGGGCAGCGGCAGGCAACGCCAGCGCGTGGCCCTCGTCGGGCAATACAGCGCCGGGGGGCTGATTGCCCTGCTGGTCTGGCGCGGCAAGGCCGGGCCGGGGCATGGCTACGGTGCAACAGACAATCAGGGCCGCCAGCCATGTTGTCGGCAGACTGCGGATTACCCGCCAAGCGGGCCGGATTGCGTCCGTTGCTATAAAGAAAAACTGCCGGGTATTCATGTCTTGCCGTCTATTTTTATTGTCCGTAACCTGCATTACGACCGCTTTTGCCATTTGGCAAGGTGCGATGGCACATTTTTATTGACATATCAATTTATCTTGATATAAACATAAACAATCACGCCGCAGTAATTTATCAGGCTGCGGGCATATCGCGCCAAGGAGTCTTTCCATGCATATCGGCAAAATGATCAGGGAACTTTCGGCCCCGTTTTACTCTTTGGAGTTTTTTCCTCCTTCTGACACGGCCCAGTTGCCTGATTTTTATGCCACGGTGGATCGCCTGCGCGCGCTCAACCCCCTGTTTGCGTCAGTAACCTACGGTGCGGGCGGCGCGCGGCAGCAGAATACCCTTGCCGTCACGGCGGAGTTGGCGCGGCGGGGCATTACTGCCATGGCGCATCTCACATGCGTAGGTGCGGAGCCGCAGTCCATCGCCGCATTTTTGCACGATTTGCAGGCTTCTGGCGTCAACAATGTGCTGGCCCTGCGCGGCGACCCGCCCGCCGACAAGCCGTGGGACTGGAACAAAGCCCACTTTCGCCACGCCTCTGATTTGGTGGCCTTTGCCCGCGAGCAGCAGCCTGATCTGGGCATAGGCGTAGCTGCCTATCCCGCCCCGCATCCCGAATCGCCCACCTTTGCGGACGACAGGCGCTGCACGGCTGAAAAAATGCGCGCCGGGGCGGATTTTGCCCTGACCCAGCTGTTTTTTGACGCCCGCGAGTATGAAGACCTGGTGAGCCATTTGCGCGGGCAGGGCATTACTACGCCGGTCATCCCCGGTATTCTGCCCATCCAGAGTTTTGACTCGCTGCGGCGGGTGCTCTCGCTGTGCGGGGCCAATATTCCGGGCAAGCTCTACCTTGCCCTTGAGAAAGCCAATAACGATGGCGGGGCGGAAGCCGTGCGGCAGGTGGGCCTTGATTACGCGGTGCGGCAGATACGTAGTCTGCTTGATGCCGGGGCGCCGGGCATTCACCTGTATACATTGAACAAGGCTGATATGTGCCTGCGGCTGGCCGAAGCCGTAGGTACGCTTTAGACCTGTTGCCTTTGAGGATGTGCGTTTTCAAAGGTTCAGGGCGTTCGCGCTGGTTCTGAGCCGTGCAAATTGACCGGCATGCGGGGCGTATTGACCACCCCGCATGCTCGAGGCTACTCTGCCGCCATGAGTTCATCCATTGAAAAAGGACACGGCTGGCTGCTTGTGGCCGTGTGTACCTCCTTGTTTTTTATGCCGTTCATGATGGCCGGAGTGAACGCCGTGCTGCCGCCGCTGGGGCAAAGCCTCCATGCCAGCGCGCGCGAGCTGGGCCTCATGGGGGCCTTCTATTCCATGGGACTGGCTGTGTTTCAGCTGGCCAGCGGCAGCATGGGCGACATCTGGGGTTACCGCCGCATATTTTTGTGGGGTATCGCCCTGTTTGCCCTTGCCGGCGCCTTGCTGGGTTTTGTCAATTCTGTGCCGCTGTTTCTGCTGCTGCGTTTTGTGCAGGGGGTGGGCGGGGCCATGTTCAACGCCTGCGGTCTGGCCCTGCTGGCCTCGGCTGCTCCTGAGGGGCGGCGCGCCTCCTATCTTGGTTACAGCGGATCGTCAGTATACGCGGGCATTGCCTGCGGGCCGCCTGTTGCGGGCTTTGTGGCCGGGTGGCTTGGCTGGCAATGGCTGTTCTGGGGCAGCGCTCTGGCGTCCGTGGGCGTGCTGCTGCTGATGAAATACCGCGTCAAGCTTGAATGGCGCATGGCCAAGGGCAAGCCCTTTGACTGGAAGGGGTGCTGCATTTATGCGGGAGCCATGACGGCCCTGACATTTGGCTCGTCCGAGCTGGCCGATGCTCCGGCTCTGGCTGGCGGCCTGCTGGTGGCCTTTGTGGGGCTGATGGCTGCTTTCTGCATCAAGGAACTCAGGAGCGACTATCCCTTGCTTGATCTGCGGTTGCTTGCCCGCAACAAGGTTTTTGCCCTGTCGTCATTGGCTGCCTTCATCAACTACAGTTCATTTTTTGGCATCGTGTTTTTTTTCAGCCTGTATCTCCAGTTCGGACGCGGTATGACCGTGCAGCAGGCCGGGCTTTTTCTTGCGCTCCAGTCTGTAATGCAGGTCATGACCACCCCTGTTGCCGCGCGGTTGTGCGGCAGGTTTGAACCGGGCAAGGTCAGCGCGGCGGGCATTGCCCTGTGCGGGCTGGGCCTTGTTGTGTGCGGGCTTTTGCGGGTGGATTCGCCCATGTACGTGCTGGTTCTGGCCCAATGCCTGCTCGGCGTTGGCATCAGTCTGTTTGCGCTGCCCAATACCACCATTATTCTTGAGAGCGCGGGGCGCGACCGGGTGGGGCAGGCCGCAGGGCTCACGGGCGCTGTGCGCACTGGCGGCCAACTCTTCAATATGACGCTCATAACGCTGACCCTTGGGCTTTTTCTTGGCAGCGAGCCAGCCGGAACGCATAATATTGATGCCTTCATGGGAGCCATGCGCGTTGACCTGATAATCTTTGGCGTGCTCAACCTGTTGGCTGTGGGCTGCGCACTGGCCCGCAACCGCCGTTGACCGCCTTTTATATCCCCCGGGGAACATCCGCTGACCGCCTGTGCCCTCGCGGGCTGCCATGCCGCGCCTTTTGGCAAAAAAAGCGGCAGGCCGCAGAGAAAAATGCCTCATGGCAAGTCTAAAGTTTTTATCGCTTCTGCCGAAAAGGGTTGAAGGACGGATAACGCCATGGCCGACGCAACCTCCGCGCAACTGCGCATGATGCTACAGGGGTATGAACAGCAGCTGCTGGCAGCCCGGCGTCTTGCAAGGCTCAGAATGCGGCGCAGAGTTGCCGAAGGCGATGACCCCAGCGACCCTGATCCTTCTGCCAGCCGTCGCATGATGGTTGAGAAGGTCGCCCGCGAACTCTACGAAACCCTGCTCTATACCGGAAGCGACAACCCCGTGGTGGAAGAAATCCGCCAGGAACTTGGACGTGAAGTGGGGCAGGAAGTGCAGTTTACCTATCCGCCAGGCGGCAGACTGCGTATAGTGGGGCAGGGGCCGGAAGGCCTGGAACCTTTATCGGATGAAAAACTGCGTGCGACCCGTAACGCCCTGTGGCGCGTCACACGAAAAAAAGTTGACGAAAGCATGCTTGACGAACCGCCTGCCATTTAGGTCGGCAGCAGGTTGAGCAAGCGGAGAGAACTATGGAAATTCAGGGAAAGATCAATACGTTTCTCGATCCCTACAGCAACACGGCCAACCTTGAAAAGAGCGGCGAGGCCAGACTGAAGGGCAGAGCCAGCGGCACGCCTTCTGAAGGTTCGCAGGGGGATACTGTCAGCGTATCGCAGGAAGCCCAGTTGCTGACGGAAGCCCGGCGTACAGCCCAGAATACGCCCGATGTGCGCGCCGAAAAGGTGGAAGCATTGCGTACTCAGGTCTCCAACGGCACCTACAAGCCTGACAGCAAGCTTATTGCCGCCAATCTTGTGCGTGAGGAGCCGGGTCTGTTCAGGTAGGCATGCCCATGACGCGGTTTTTTTGAATCCGCGCAGAGCAGACAACCATTTTCAATGTTGACCTGCTTGGGCAGCAGTCGCAAGTAATCACCCAATAAATACTCGAAAAGAGCGGTAAGGGAGCCGAATCCCTGACCGCTCTTTTTTATTGGGCGAATGGGGCAGGCGGAAAACTGTTTCGCGGCAGGGTATGGGGCGGGAAAGGTGTGGACTGGCGGTCAGGGTCAGGCCGCCCGGTGCGGTCAGCAGTGCGTCAGCATGTTCGGCATGGTTTCTGCAATTCCCTGTGTGCCGGTATTCCGGCAAGGAGTCTGTGCCATGAAATTGACAATACTGCGCCATCCGGCCTTCTGGATAACCACCGCCGCCCTGCTTGTGTGCTGGGCCTTGCCAGCGCATGCCGTGCGCATCAAGGACATAGCCACGTTTTCGGGCGTGCGCGACAACCAGCTTATTGGTTACGGGCTGGTGGTTGGCCTGGCCGGAACCGGCGACAAGAAGGACTCCGTCTTTACGCTCAGTTCCATGAAAAACATGATGGACAGAATGGGCGTGGGCGTGGACGCCTCCGCACTTAAAATCAAAAACGTGGCCTCGGTCATGGTAACGGCGCGCATGCCGGTGTCGGCCAAGCCCGGCACCAGGCTGGACGTGACGGTGTCCTCCGTGGGCGACGCAACCTCCCTCATGGGCGGGGTGCTGCTGCAAACGGCCCTCAAGGGCGTGGACGGCAAGATATACACCCTGGCTCAGGGCGCGTTGACCGTGGGCGGTTTTTCAGCCTCGGGCAAAGCTGCCAGCACCACAAAGAATATCGCCACCGTGGGCATCATCCCCGGCGGCGGCATTGTGGAGCGGGGCATTCCCTTTGAGTTCAACCAGCAGGACAAACTCACGCTCAATCTGCGCGTGGGCGATTTCTCTACAGCGCAGCAGATTGCAGAACGCCTCAATGGGGCCATGGGTGGGCGCTATGCCCGTGCTGTGGACGCCACCAGCGTGACCATGGACGTGCCGCCCCAGTACCGCAACAACCTTGTGCCGCTCATGGCCTCGGTGGAAAATCTGGATGTCAGCCCCGACACCTCCGCCAAGGTGGTGGTGGACGAAAAGACAGGCACCGTTGTGCTTGGGCGCGATGTGCGCATCTCTCGCGCTGCCGTAGCCCACGGCAACCTGCAAATCACTGTGCAGGAAAGCGAACAGGTTTCGCAGCCCGGCCCATTCTCGCAAGGCCAGACAGTGGTGACGCCGCAGACGGAAACCAACGTGCGCGAAGAAAACCGCCATCTTATGATGGTGGAAGGCGCGACTCTTCAGGAACTGGTGGACGGCCTCAACGCCATTGGCGCAACCCCCCGCGACCTCATATCCATTTTACGGACAATGCAGGCCTCGGGCTCCTTGCACGCGGATCTGGAGGTAATTTAAATGACCACGCCCATGTCAACCGCTCTCATTCCTCCTGAAGCCGGAGCGGGCGAAGTTGCCCGCAAGGAAGTTCAGTCGCGCCTGGCGGGCATTGGCAACCTGGGCGGGAAAAATATTGACCCTGCGCAAAAGGAAAAAAAGCTGCGCGAATCCTGCGAGGGCTTCGAGTCCATCTTTATCCAGAAAATGTGGGAAGAGATGCGCAAAACCCTGCCCAAGTCCACCTTGCTGCACGGCAAGGAAGAACAGTTCTGGCAGGGCATGTACGATCAGGAACTGGCCAAAAAAATGACATCGGCTGGCGGCATTGGTCTGGCCGACATGATGTACGCCCAGCTTTCGCGCAGCCTGACATCTGCAAGCCGCGCCACGGCAACGGATGCTTCCGCCATTCAGCGGCCTTTTACGCCTGCGGCGGCTCCCATGCTTCCACCTGCGCCGGATGCGGATAGCCCGCACAACGATAGCGGCAGGGACGCTGCAAAGGACAAGTCCAGAACATCAGGCGCTGCTGCATCCGTGTACGGCGGTGTTGCTCCCATGCAGGACGCCGGACATGCGGAAAATGGTTCCGCCGCGGCCCGTACGCTGACCGGAGCACAGGCCGTGGCCGAAGGGCAGGACCCAGAAGAAGCTGCGCGTCTCGCCCAGCAGGCCATGCAGGCCTCGGCCCAGCCGGAGCGGCACAGGGTGGTGCATACCACCAATGTTGTCGGCAACATGAATTCCGGCCTCAACCTTGCCCGCAAGGCGCAGTTTGAAGCGGGCAGCAAGCTGGGGCCCAATGCGGTGCGCCCGCCCATGCAGCAGATGTTGGGTCTTGCCCAGCCGCAGAGCCGCGCCGCGCAGGCTGGCGGCCCCGTGGGCAGCCAGGCGGACGGGCAGAATTGGGGTCAGGGCGGTGTGCAGATGGATATGTCTGGCATGAGTATTCCGCCGCTTACGGGGAATGTGCTGGATGCCCAGTCCCTGAATTCCGCTGGAGGCATGCAGTCAGCCATGCAGGCGGCCATGCACCAGCAGGCTATGCAGGGGCAGGCCATGCAGGGGCAGAATATGCAGCCCGGCTCAAACGCTCAAGCTGGTCAGGTGCAGCCTCCGCAGCCGCAAAAAGTTCGCTATACGACCAATATCCCGCCGTCAGGGCGAGGCGGCAAGCAGGGATTGATCCGTACGCTCAATGTTGACGGCGCAGGCCCCAACAGCAATGCAGGCGCCGGTATTGCCGCCTACCATGCCCAGCAGGGGCAGGGCGCAGGCATGCAGCAACAGGCTCCTGCCCAGGGCGCACAGCCCGCAGCCCAGGTAAGCACCCTGCCCATGGGCCCGGCGGGTCAGCCCGCAGTTCTGGCAGCAAGCCAGCCCGCAAGCCCCGGCGTTCAGGCTCCCAATCAGCCTGTAAGCCCCGGTGTTGCCCCAGTGGCTTCGCCCGCATCTGCTCAAGGCGTGACCAGTCCCGTGCCGCTGACGGGCGGGCAGATATTCGTGCGCCAGGGCGGTCAGGGCGGAGCAGCCAAGGGGGCGGCAGCCTCGGGTATTCCGCCGCTGACAGCTACGGACGTGTACGGCAAACCCTAACTAAAATTTATCGTGGGATTGCTCCGGCGGGGGCTGAACTGACGATGCCGTACGCTTCTACGGCGCTTGGCAGCTTCTCATGATCAATCTCTCGTTCAACCGCTCTGTATGCCTGCGCCGGAAGTATTTTCAGGCACGGATTTTGCTTTAATTGTGCCGGGGCGGCAGTTTCTGCCTTTTTCTGTCGGGCAATATCCTGACTACGGCTGAAATCAATGGCCCTCGGGAGGTTCACATGCACAACGCCATTTACGAATCGCTTTCGCGTCAGGACAAGGCTCTTTGCCTGCTGCGCGACCTTCTTGAGGAAGAATATACCTGCCTTCTTGATCGCGATACTGATGCCGTGGTGTCTCTTGAGTTCTCCATACAGGAGCTGATCCGTCAGCTGGCCGTGGAAAAAACTTCTGTCATCAGAGGTCTGGGCGGCATGCGGGCCATGGAATACGCCACGGCGCTGCCAGACGACATGGGCGCGGCCCTGCGGGAAATCCTGCAACGGATAGATACGACGGAGCAGTCTGTTGCTCGCCAGGCCTCGCGCAACACCAACCTTTCCCTGGCTCTGCTTGATCAGAGCAGCCGCGCACTTCAGGCGCTCACAAGTCAGGCCATGCCGCCAAAGGCGGAAACCTATGGTCGCCGTGGGGGCATGAGTGCCCAGCGGCAGACGCAGGCCGCGTTGATCTCCGGGAGGCTGTAGTCATGCTCAGCGGTCTTATGAATGTGGGCAAAACTGCCCTCAACGCCGCCCAAGCCTGGATATCGGTCACTGGCAGCAATATCGCCAATGCCGATACCGAAGGCTACACCCGGCGCTATGTGGATCAGCGCGACGCGGGCACCCTTGTCGCCAAACCTGGCGGCGAAGGTCTGGGGGTTAATGCGCAGCAGGTATTGCGATATTTCAACTCTTTTCTTGAAAGCTCCTATGTGCGCCAGTCCACCAATTCTGCCCGCTGGGAAGAGCAGGAAAACATCATGGGGACGTTGGAAAGCCTTTTCAACGAATCCAATCGGGCGGGCATAAGCTCTTCCATGAACGCATTTTTTACGGCATGGCAGAAGCTTGCGCAGCGCCCTGGCGACACCGCCTCGCGCGAAGATCTGCTTTCATATGCCGACAACCTTTGCGACATGTTGGGCAATACAGCCACATCGGTCAAGGCGCTGCAAAGCCAGATGGATGTTTCCATCAATCAGAGCGTCAGCCGCGTCAATGAGCTTGCCAAGAGCATTGCTTCTCTTAACAAGCAGATCAATGCCACGACCATTGATGGGGTAAGCAATCCCAATGATCTGCTTGACCAGCGCGACCAGCTGGTGCGTGAAATGGCAACCTATGTCGATGTGAAGACCATGGACTCTGGGGGCGGCAATTTTACGGTGGCGCTCACCACCGGTCAGCCTCTGGTGCAGGGTGTCAACACCAATGATTTAGAGATTCGTGAACCGCGCGCGGAAAATCGGCTTTCTGTAGGCTCGCCTTATACTGGCAGTATCCAGTATGACGGCTCCGACAGCCACGAATATACGATAGATATCGTTTCCGGGGGAAATGCTGGCCCTGCGGGCACTGCTGGCAACCCCACGTTCCGCGTTTCTCTGGACGGCGGCAAAACCTGGCTGCGTGACGAGAACGGCAATGAACAGCACTACGAAATAAGCTCCACAGGCACATCCACCGATCCCGTGCAGGTGAAGAATCTGAAGATATCCTTCGATTCTACCAGTAATTTTACCGTTGGCGACAAGTTCGACATAATACCCAAGACCGGGCTTTACTGGATTGAACCCACGCGCGGCCCGCAAAACGTGACGCCTCAGGTGGGCTTTGACGGAACGGACACCGCCGGTCGCGTGTCTGGCGGCAAGCTGACCACCTATTTCAATATTCGAGACGACAACTGCGGCCGGTATATGGATGAACTGGATGCCACCGCCAAGTCGCTTATCTGGGAAGTGAACCGCATCCACAGCCAGGGTGCTGGCACCTCTCTGTTCGATTTTGCACAGGGGCAACAGGGCGTTTCCAACACAACGGTGCCTCTGGGCTCAGCCCAGGCCGTGCTGCCGGAGTCCAGCAGGCTCCAGGCCGGCAACGTCAATTTTTATTTTTACAACAAAACTTCGGGCGACTATGTTTCGTCGGGTCAGCTTGACTTCAGCGCCATTACCCCCGGAACGCCGAACTTTGATCCCAGCAAGCACTCGCTGGATGATGTTGTTTCCGCCATTAATTCTTCGTTCCCCGGCGAGCTTACAGCCACCATCCAGGACGGCAAGCTTGTACTCAACACTGCAGCGGGCAGTAACCTGCAGTTTGCGCTGGGCACTGACAGCACGGGCATGATGGCCGCCCTTGGCGTGAATACGTTTTTTACCGGCACCACTGCCAGCGACATAGCCACAAGCAGACAGTTGCACGACAATGAGAACTACATTGCCGCCGGGCAGGTCAACGGCCAGCAGCAGATAAATAAGGGCGACAACGCCACGGCCACAGCTATTGGCAAACTGGCCAGCACCAACGTGACCATTTCAACCGCGTGGAAGACCACCAGCAACCAGACCATCGGTCAATACTACGCTAGCCTGGTTACGACAGTGGGTGCGGATACCCGCTTTGCCAAAACAAATTCGGAATACCACAAGGCACTCACCAGCGACCTTTCCGAGCAGGTAAGCTCTGCTTCTGGCGTCAACCTTGACGAAGAAATGGCCAACCTGATCAAATACCAGCACTCCTACACGGCAGCGGCAAAATTGATAACCACCGCCGACCAGATGCTGCAAACCCTCCTTGGGCTTAAGCAATAGGAGCCTGACATGGCTATACGCGTTACGCAAAACACCATGTATGACAAAATGACGAGCCAGATGCAGAAAAGTCTGGCTGCCTACATGGAAAGCAACGAGCAAGGCTCTTCGCAAAAAAAGATCAACAGGCCATCGGATGATCCTGCTGGCACATACCGCGTGCTGGTGACCCGCAACGACATCAGCGCCACTACCCAGTATCAGAGCAATGTGGATACGGCCAAGGGCTGGTTGTCGCTGGCCGACAACGTGCTCGGTACGCAACTGAGCAACTCTCTGACAAGCCTCAAGGCTCTGGCTGAACAAGCCTCGACTGGTACCTATTCGGCAGAGAACCGCAGACAGATTGCGGATCAGGCCCGGCAGATATTTGGCCAGATGCTCAACCTTTCCAACACCCAGTATGAGGGCAACAGCATTTTTGCCGGTCAGCGCTATGACCGCAACGCCTTTGAGGAGGGGTTGGCCCTGACCAGTGCCGACACCAACTGGGATACGGCCATTCAGGCCGGGGACTACACGATTCAGGGCGCGTCCAGCAAATCCATGATGATTCAGTTTACCAGCACCGGGACGCTTGATGGCGGGCCGCAGACTTTTCGCTGGTCCAACGATGGCGGCACCACCTGGAGCACGGGCACCACGGCTGGCAGAACACTGACTGCCAACGGTGTAACCGTCACCATGAAGAACGATATGGCAGTTACCGCAGCTGATATCAGCGCCGGGCCAGGATCAAAAAACGGTACGCTGGTGTACATCCGTCCTACGGCCGTCTATCAGGGTGACGACAATGATCCGCCGCCGACAATGACTGTTATGGGCGGCCCCGCCAATCTGACGACATCCGCCGCCGGATCTTTTGGCGGCAACGTGCTGTTGCGTATGGACAACAACGCCAACCTTTCCCTGACGGGCAGCACGGTCAACTATTCGTACAGCACGGACAGCGGATCAACCTGGGTAGCGGCAACTGCCACCACGGATGGTTCAAACAAGCTTCGCCTGCTCGTGCCAAGCGGATATGTGGATATGGATGCCACAACGGTAGCTGGCAACACAGTAAACGCTGGCACGCAGATTCTTGTGCACCCTGACCGCGCCGATCTGAATCTTGAAATAATGAAGGGTTCGTATATTTCGGTAAACAACGTGGGCAAGGATATCTTTGGCGGATACTACGAAGGCAAGCCAGCCCTGCCGGGTTCGACAAACCTGTTTGATATGGTGGGCGAATTCATCAGTTATTGCGAAAATAACAATCAGGAAGGCTGCCAGCAGACGCTCGCAAAAATTGCCACTGTGCAGCAGAATGTGCTCACCCAGACAGCCCGCATTGGCGGGCTTGAAAACCGGGTGTCAACTGCCAGCGATGTGCTCAGCTTTCAAAAGCTAGACCAGCAGGAACGATTGAGCTATACTGAAGACGTAGACCTGACCGAGTTGCTGACAAAGCTGACCCGGCAACAGTTGACGTATCAGACAGTGCTTCAGTCTTCTTCAAAGATAATGCAGATGAGCCTGGCCAGTTATCTCTGATGCCGAGTAGCGGCGGATTTTGCCGCCTGATGCCGGGCAGAAATAAGCGCTGCCCGGGAGCGGTTCATGCAACGATATAATTAACGGAAGCACCTATGCTCATATTGACGCGACGCCCAGGAGAAAGCCTATATCTGGGCGAGAATATACGCATAACTATCCTGGGCATGCAGGGTAAACAGGTCAAACTGGGCCTGGAAGTACCCGATGACACCACGATATACCGCGAAGAAGTGTACAAGCGGGTTGTTGAGGAAAACCGGCGCGCCCTTGAAACCAGTAATAACGACCTCATGGTGGCTGCTGAACTATGGCACGAAACAAAGAAATAGAAATCGACACCCGTCTTGGACGCCGTTGTATCGATACGGATAAGGTTGTGCACTTTCCCCGTGGGCTGGCCGGGTTTGAAAACGAACGGGATTTTATCCTGCTTCAGATCCGACCTGAAGCGCCCTTGCTTATTTTGCAAAGCGTGAATACCCCGGTAGTGGGCCTGCTGGTGGCCGATCCATACAGCTTTTTTGACAAATCCTACGCACCCCAGGTGGGAGATGCCGAAAGGCAGTTGCTCCATATCGAGAGCCTTGAGCAGGCAGCCGTGCTGGTGACGGTTTCCATTCCTGCGGGCGCGCCCGAGCAGGCCGCGCTTAATCTCACCGGCCCCATTGTCATCAACTATGAGGCCCGCGTGGGTTTGCAGGTGCCGCAGTGCGGCGAAGGATTGCAGCAGGTGAACCTGCACTCGCTCAAACCTGTGGAAGAAACACAGGATGCAGGAACTACGCCTGCTGATGGTGCCAACCCGCAGGAATGTTGCTGCGCCAAGGCCACCCCCACGGAATAACGCGCTACTTTTTTATGCCACGTTGACCCGGCTGTTGTGAAACAGCCGGGTTTTTTCGTGTGGAACTCGGTTGGCGCGCGCTGGTGCTTTGTTCACAGGCTTTGCCTTCTGCCATGCGAAATAATTTTGTAACATTGTGTATTTAAAGAATTTGGTGTTGCGCTATCGCGATGAAATTGTTAGTGGAAAAAAGCAGTGGTGGTGAAATAAATAACTTGCATGCGGTTTAACATGGTGCTAGATTGAGCGCACAAACAGTCAAGCAAAGAGCTAGTCTGTTTTGAAAACGTTAATTGATCTGCCTCATAACTGGCCGTAAAAATTACAGATGGCAACCCTCGGCAAAACCCGCAGACCCCTTCTGCGAATCCGTACCCCTTAACGGAACTGTTTTGCCTGCCTCTGCGTCCGTGCCGCTCTCTCCTCGCCTGGCGGAGCGGTAAACAGGACAATGTTGGCCCGGCGGCATACCACAGATGCCGCCGGGCCAAAATGTTTTTTCCGCAAAAGCCAAAGTTATCCCTTTCTCCCCAAAAGCCCAGCCTTGCGTGAGCGTGTGGGGCAGCCCTGCCCGTTGTGTTGTTGCGCAAACATCGGTGCGGGTATTTGCTATTTTGCTTCGCAGAAGATACTTCCCAGATTTACAGTGATTACCGGAATATTGGCATTAAGCGAAGTACTCAAAATCGCATTGCGGTGCATTCCACCGCGCGACCACCACAGGAATAGTACATGATGATCAAGACGTTCGCGCTTTTTGTGGCAACGGCTCTGGCGGAGATAACGGGGTGCTACCTTCTCTGGTTGTGGTTGCGCAAAGGCGGTTCTGTCTGGCTGCTGGTACCCGCCTGCCTGAGCCTTGCGGTGTTTGCATGGTTGCTGACCCTGCACCCCGCAGCCAGTGGCAGAGTATACGCCGCCTATGGCTGCGTATACGTGGTTACAGCCCTCTTGTGGCTGCGCCTTGTAGATGGTGTACCGCTGGCCAGCACAGATATCTTGGGCGGTGCTGTGGCTCTGGTGGGTATGGGCATTATTGTCTCAGGCTGGGGAACCGCTGCATAAAGGCTCGGGCTATCCGCCACCAATGCAAAAAGCCGGGTGTAAACCCGGCTTTTCTACGCTCATGCTACTGAGTGGAATGTTTAGTCGATGCCCATGGCCTTGCTGATTTTTTTTGCGGCCTTTTTGACCTTTTCCAGCGGGCTTTTTTCCGCCGCGGCCTCAAATTCGCGCAGCAGTTCTTCCTGCTTGGCAGAAAGGCGGGTAGGCGTGAGCACTTTCACCTCTACCAGCAGATCGCCGCGCGAACGACGCCCGGGGTAGGGCATGCCCTCTCCAGAAACGCGCAGCAGGGTGCCGCTCTGAATACCCTTGGGGATTTCCAGCGGCAGATTGCCGTCAAGGCCGGGAACTTCCGCCCGGTGGCCCAGGGCTGCCTGCACAAAGCTGATCTCGAGGGAGTAAATAAGGTCTTGTCCCTGACGCTGCCAGCGCTTGTCCTGCTCAACGGTGAGCACAACATAGAGATCGCCAGCCGGGCCGCCGTGGACGCCGGGTTCACCCTCGCCGCGCACGCGCAGGCGGGTGCCGCTGTCCACGCCGGCAGGCACGCGCACCACAAGTTCGCGGGTATCTGTGGTGATGCCCTCGCCCTTGCACTTGGGACAGGGCTTGGTGATAACGCGCCCCGTGCCCTGACAGGAGGGGCAGGGCATGGATATCTGGAAAAATCCTTGCGAGCGGCGCACCTGACCGCTGCCGCCGCACTGGCGGCATGTTTCCGCCTTGCTGCCGGGGGCCGCGCCGCTGCCGTTGCATTCGGAGCAGGTAACGTGCTTGGGCAGGGAGATGCTGATCTCGTCGCCCTTGGCTGCCTGAGCAAAGGTGATGGTCAGGTTGTAGCGCAGATCAGCCCCGGCCATGGGCCTGGGGCCGCGCGTAGCGGTAGAAAAGCCAAAAAGATCGCCGAAGATATCGCTGAAATGCGCAAAAATATCATCGTTGCTGCCAAAACCGCCCGTACCGCCCTGAACGCCAGCGCGCCCAAAACGATCATAGCGCGCGCGTTTTTCAGGGTCGCGCAGCACGTCATACGCTTCGGCGGCTTCCTTGAACTTCTGTTCGGCCTCGGCATTGTCGGGGTTGTGGTCGGGGTGATACTTCAAGGCCAGCTTACGGTAGGCCCGTTTAATTTCGTCATCTTCGGCGCTGCGGCTTACGCCCAGCACTTCGTAGTAATCGAGCTCCATCGTAGTTCCGGTCACTGTGCGGCTTGTGCGCCTGTGCTAAAGGTTGTACATAAACACGGCGGCTCCCCTGGGGAAGCCGCCGCGCGGACAATTTGTCCCCAAAAGGCTACTCCTCTGCGGCGGCCGCGTTATGGCCGGGCAGGGGGGTGTAAAGACTGTCGTCATCAGGCAGAACCTTTCCGGCGGCAATTTCGCGCAGGGCGGTCACGGCCTCTTTGTTGCGAGATTCTACCAGCGGTTCATAGCCTTCGCGGTACTGATGCACACGCTTGATAGCCATCTGCACCAGCAGAAAACGGTTGTCCACGCGCTGCTGACAATCTTCCACGGTAATACGGGCCATGCTGCCTCCGTAAGTACGCGGCTTAAACGCCGCATTCCGGGCCGCCACGGGCAACCCGGTTGATAAATAATACCGCCCGACCATTTGTAAAGGCCGGGCGTGTGCATACGCCTTGGCGCAGGATTCTCCTGCTGAAATAAGAATTGATATATGTCGTCCGCAGTGCTGTCAATAGGCCTGCTGAAGCGGCAGCCAGCGCGGAACAACAGGCATCCCGAAATTTTACGGGTTTGCCGTCAACGGGTGTACAGGAAAATTATGAGCAGAGAAAAAAGATCATTCGCACAGGAAACCTGTGTTAAAAGTGCGGGCAAGGCCATGCAGAAAACAGGCATGTTGTGGCCTGGCTGCAGGGTTGCTGTTGCCGTTTCTGGCGGCGTGGACAGCTTTGTGCTGCTGCAAAGCCTTAAAATTCGCCAGGGAATCGTACCTTTTCACTTTGAAATCATGGCGATTCACCTCAACCCTGGTTTTGACGAGCAGAGCCATGCGGCCCTTTTGCCCTGGCTGGCCAAGCGGGGCATACCCGGCCATATTGAAATGACAACTTATGGCCCAGACGCGCATTCAGAAAAAAATCTTCGTAGGTCGGCCTGTTTCCGCTGCTCCTGGCTGCGCCGCAAGCGCCTGTTTGAGCTGTGCGCACAGTATGGCGTGACCCACCTCGCCCTTGGGCACAATGCGGACGATCTGGTGCAGACGTTCTTCATGAATCTGAGCCGCAATGGCCGCGTGGACGGCATGAGCATGAATGAGTCCTTTTTTGGCGGCGGGCTGCAATTGATACGCCCGCTGCTGCTTGTGGAGAAAAAGTTTATCCTCAAGGCTGCCAAACAGTGGGAACTGCCCATCTGGGCCAATGCCTGCCCCTCGGCGGGTAATACCGCCCGCAGTTCAATGGGGGAAACGCTGGAACACCTGTATAGGGTATCCAAGGATTCGCGCCGGTGCGTTTTTAATGGTTTGACTCGCTGGCAGCTTGAAAAGAACAGCGTGGCTGCGGCCGTGGGCGATGAGCAGCCCCTGCCGGACGCAGAAGCGCGTGACGGCGTTGCGGATTGACACGGGCCGTATCCCGGCTCTAGAGTGTTAGCCCAATGCTGTTCGGCAAATATCACATAGTCATCTTCACTGAAGGTCGTAGCGGCAGCCGCAACCTGCGTATGCGCGGCTGGTTTGGCTTTATTGCCTGCGTGCTGGTGCTGGCCCTTGTGGCCTGCAATGTCTGGCTGCTGCGCAGTTGGCTTGAAACCCGGCATCTGGGCGACGACCTGCGCAATGCAGACAAAACCATTGAAGAACAGCGCCGCCAGCTTGTGAATCTGGTTGAGCGCATCTCTGTTGTGGGGCGTGATCTGGAGCGGGTGCAGAGCTTCGACTCCAAGCTGCGCATCATGATGAACATGGAGAAAGATCCCACGGAGGCCGGTTCCATCGGCGACAGGCCGGGGGATTTTTCGCGTACCTATCTGCCCTTGCACCGGCAGGAACTTGCCGCCCGCAAGATGCTTGAATTCCTTACCCGTCTCTCTGAATCCGTGCGGCTTGAAGAAGTGCGCCAGCAGGACTTGCTGCTGGCCCTGCGCGAAAACCGCGATGCCCTTTCTTCCATGCCGACCATCTGGCCTGTGGTGGGTTTTGTTTCTTCCAGTTTTGGATGGCGCTCGGCACCCTTTGGCGGGCGGGGGCAGTTCCACAAGGGCCTGGACATCACCAACCGCATCGGCACGCCCATTATGGCTCCAGCTCAGGGGATGGTGACCCTCTCCGGGCGCGATGGCGCGTATGGTTTCAGTGTTGAAATCAACCACGGCAGCGGTATCGTGACCAAATACGGGCACATGCAACGTTGCGCCGTGCAGGAAGGCCAGTGGGTCAAGCGCGGCGAAATTGTGGGCTATGTGGGCATGAGTGGCCGCACCACAGGGCCGCACCTGCACTACGAAGTGCGCCTTAACGGTGTGCCGGTTGACCCCATGCGCTATATTCTGGAGTAGCCCGGCCATTTCCGATTGTTCGTTTTTGTATCATGCCCCGGCGCGCATCCATAAACGGTTTGCGGCGGCGGGCGCAAGCAATGGGGAAAATGCGGCACCATGCGCAAGCATCACAAAATTTCTGGCAGGCCTTTTAGTGCCGCGCACGCCAGCACGCCGGGGCATGCGGTGCGTGGCGGTTTCTGCCGTAATCTGTCTGATATTTTTGCGGCATTTTCGCGGCTGCCGATGCTGACTGCTGGCATGTTTGCAGTCATGGGCGCGGGCATGACCTGACGTGCGGGTTCTGTGGGGCAGGTTGTCTCGCTACGTGCCGCTGGTCGGGCTTTCCGCTGATTCCCCCTCTCCCGATCAATTAAGCTCAGGCGCTCCCCCTCACAATCCAGGTTTCGCATCCAGAATGCGGAACCGTTTTTTATTTTTGAGCGTTTGATGGCGCGCTTTGCGCTTTTGCGAGATCACTATTCTTTGTGGAGAGGCATATGGAAACTACCGGAAAAGGACGGCGCGATTTTCTCAAATCGTTGGCGCTGGGGGCAGCAGGCACTGCCATGCTGACGCCGCAAGCCGCCAATGCGGCGGAAGGCGGCACCTTGCAGGTATGGTCGTGCGGCGGGCTTGCCGAGGCCATGATGCCTGCGCATGAGGCCTATCAGCAGCAATCGGGCGTCAAAGTTGTCTACACAGGAGCCTTTGCCGCGGCCTTGGGCAAATCCCTGCTGACTGGCGGCGGGCAGACGGAGGTTTTTGCCGGGCGTGTGCTGGCTCTGGCCCAGAATCTGCGCAAGGCTGGCAAGATGCTCAATTTCAGGCCTTTGTGTTTTACCAGCTACGTCATTGCAGTCCCCAAGGGCAATCCCGCAAAAATCAATGATATTGAAGATCTGACCCGTCCCGGCCTGCGGGTTTCCATGGCGCGGGATGCCTCTGCCCCCGGCGGGCAGGCCGTTATGGGCATCCTCAAAGCTGCGGACATAACCCCCAAGGTGCTTGCCAACGTGCCCGAACAGGGCAGTTGCGTGCAGCGTTCTGTGGAAAGCGTTGCCGATGGCAAGGCTGATGCCATGATCGTGGAGCGGCGCATCACCCGCATGACGCGTTTTGCTGATCGGCTGGATCTGGTGGAAATTCCCGAACGGTTTTTCCCCGCCGGGCCGTTGACCTTTACCGTGGGCATAATGGCAAACGCTACTGATCCGGCAAAGGCCTCAGCCTATATGGACTGGATTACCAGTGCGCTGGGGCAGGCTTTTTTTGAAACGGCGGGCTTCATCCCTGCCATTTCGTCCAAGGGCATGGAACTTGTGGAAAAGCTGGGGGTAAAGGATGTTGCATGAAATTGTCGCCCGTCCCAGCCTGCGGTTGAGGGCACTTCAGTGGTGTAACCGCGCGGTACTGTTTGCCTCCACGCTGTTTTTGGGCGAGTGGGCCTTGTTTGGCGTGTTCCGTTGCCCCTTTGTTGTGCCCTTTGTGAGCTGCCAGAACTGCCCGGTCATCACCTGTCCCGGTCAGGCGGCGCGCATGTTCTGGGGATTCTGGGGCGTGTGGCTTGCTGTGGCGGCCTTGTTTGGCAAGGCTTTTTGCGGCTGGTTGTGCCCTGGCCAGCTTGTGAACCGGGCACTTGCGCTCAATCCTTTCCGTTTTGGGTCCAACCCTGACGGCGTGGCGAACTTTCGCTGGGCCCGGTATCTGGTGTTGGCGGCGGGGCTGACAGCCTGGTTTGTTCTGGGGCAGCCGCGCGTGGACGTGCCTATTCGTGTGGGAGAATTTTGGCCCTCGGCATGGCTTACGTGGAAGCATGCTTTCCCCATGTGGGATTTGCGTCTGCTTATCACCTTGGGCGGGCTGGCGTTGGGGCTGGTGGTGCTGATGTGCTGGTGCCGGTTTGTTTGTCCTTTTGGCGCGGCGCTGGAGGTTGCGCGCAAGTTTGCGCCGCTCCGTTTTTACAGAACGGAGCAGTGCAATGATTGCGACAAGTGCAGGCGGGTTTGCGTTATGCGGACGAGGCCGGGCGAGGAGAATTGCACCAATTGCGGTGATTGCGCGGAGAGTTGCCCCACGGATTGCATCCGGTTTGGGCTGAAGGGCCGAAAGTAGAGAAAAATTTTTGATTGGGGTTTGGGTAGAGCCTGTCGAGCGCATTTACGCAAACCCGACTTTTGTACCCTGAATGCGTCAGCGCCGGGATTTTGATGCTCACGTACATGAGTACGTTGCGCTCAAAATCCCGGCGCTTCCTTTTCAGGCCGCAAAACGCGTATTTTGCAAATTCACTCAACACCAGCCATCGCCTCCGCGTTCGCTCCGGCGAGTTTAAGGAAGGCAACGCCACAACCAGCTTTTGATGGCGAGTGGACTATTCTGACTCGTAATTTCTCTGCCTGCTTGCGGTTGAATTAAGAGCGGAATGCTCGCAGGAGAGAGTGGCCCCGAAGTCTCATGCATTGCGACCTGGATCGGTCAAGTTGGTGATGATTGAAATTTTAGAGATGCCCTGAAAACGGTGCAAAGCCATGCCCTTTTCAGGCAACGTATCGGCGGTATTTGGCTGAAACAGATTCACATCCAGAGCGAAAGCGAACTCTGGCATTTACGCGGCGCGGAGGGAGATCACCTGAGCGAGCGTAGCGAGGGAAGGAAGCTCCCGCAGCTATAGTCGCGTTGCCCTCGCCGCATGAAGAATGCTGAAAGCCCTTCTTAGGGGGTGTTCCGGGGGGAGTGCAGAGGGGGCCTAGGAGGGGCGCAGCCCCTAACAGGTCCCCTCTGCCCCACGCCGGGGAGGCGTCCCAAACGCCGCCGGAGGGCGAAACCAAGTGCCCGCAGGGCAGCAAAAATCAAAGAAACACACCAAGCCGGGAGGCGAAACTGCGCGCCGCACTCAAAACCAACAAAAAGGGAGCAAGCCTCTCGGCCTGCCCCCTGCTTTATTCAGAAAGAAACTGCAACCCAAATCTACAACTTCACCGCTCCAACCCCCGGCAAAACCTGCTCCAAGGCATGCCCAAGAGAAAGCAACTCGCCCTCGGCAAAGGCCTTGCCAAAAAGCTGCATACCCACGGGCAAACCGCTCTCGGCACCAACACCCACAGGCATGGAAAGCCCGGGCAGACCGGCAAGGTTCAGCGAAAGCGTGTAGGCATCCATGAGGTACATCTGGAGCGGATCGGCGGTCAGGCTGCCCACATTCCACGCAGGAACGGGCGAAACCGGGGCCCACAGGGCATCGCATTTATCAAGGGCGGCGAGGTATTCATCGCGGATGAGGCGGCGCACCTGTGCGGCCTTGCGGTAATACGCATCGTAATAGCCGGAGGAAAGCACATAGGCTCCCAGCATGATGCGGCGCTTGACTTCCTGTCCGAAACCCTCGGTGCGCGAGCGCACGTACAGGTCTTCAAGATTCTTGATATCCGCCGCGCGGCGGCCATAGCGAACGCCGTCAAAGCGGGCGAGGTTGGAACTGGCCTCGGCCATTGCGATAATATAGTAGGTTGCGATGGCCGCATCTGTGTGCGGCAGGCTCACTTCCACCAGTTCCGCACCCTGAGCCTGAGCAATGCTCATGGCGTTCTGGCATACGGCGCGCACTTCGGGGGCCAGACCTTCACCAAAAAATTCCTTGGGTATGCCCAGCCGCGCGCCCTTGAGGGGCTTGCTATTCAGGGCGGTCACATAGTCGTCCACAGGGCGCGGGGCGCATGTGCCGTCACGCTGGTCATGCCCTGCGATAACGCCGAGCACGCGGGCGCAGTCTTCCACGCTGCGGGTCAGCGGGCCCACCTGATCCAGTGACGAGCCGTAGGCGATGACGCCGTAGCGCGACACGCGGCCGTAGGTGGGCTTGAGGCCCACGCAACCGCACAAGGAGGCGGGCTGACGGATGGAGCCGCCGGTGTCCGTACCCAGAGAAGCAAAGCATTGCCCGGCAGTGACGGAAGCGGCGGAGCCGCCGCTGGAACCGCCGGGGACCCGGTTGACATCGCGCGGGTTGCGGGTGGTCTGGTAGGAGGAGTTTTCCGTGGTGGAACCCATGGCGAACTCGTCCATGTTGTTCTTGCCCAGAATAACGGCCCCGGCCTCGCGCAGTTGCTGCACGGCAAAGGCGTCATAAAAGGGAGTGTAATTTTCGAGAATGCGCGAACCAGCAGTTGTGCGCAGCCCCTTGGTGGAGAGGGCGTCCTTGACCGTTACCGGCACACCCCACAGGGGCTTGGCCGGATTGGGCCCTTCCTTGTCCAGGGCGGCGGCAGCGGCAAGCGCCCCTTCCCTGTCCACGGTCAGCATGGCCGCTATGCGCGGTTCTGTGGCGTCCATGCGCGCAAGGCAGGCCGTAACGGCGTCAACTGCGCTCAGTTCCTTTTTTTGCAGGGCCTGAGCCGCTTGTGTGAGCGAGAGGGAACAAATTTCTGTCATGGCGTTCTCAAATATGTTCTGCACTGCGGTTTGAGCAATGCGGTGCGTTTTTGTGCGGGATGCTCCGGCGCTGGTGGTTCGCCGGGCTGCTGCACTGGCCGGGCCAGAGCAATATTACTCTGAAACTGCTCTATACGATGCGGGGCACGATGAAATATTCGCCATCGGCCTCGGGCGCGTTGGCGAGCACTTCGCTGCGCTCACGCCGCCGGGCCGACACATCGTCCCGCAGGGGGCCTGGATGCTGGGCCGGGCTGTACAGAGGCTCCACATCCTTGGTGTCCACGCGCGCGAGCACGTCCATATAGGCCAGAATATCGCCCATCTGGCGGGCAAACAGGGTCTGTTCTTCCTCGCTGACGCTCAACCGGGAAAGCGTAGCCATGTGGGCCACTTCTTCCAGACTGATGGTTTTGTTGTCTGCCATGTGTAGTCCTTTAAAGGCAATGCCTGCGGGCGCGATCAGCGCGCAGCGGGCAGGCTGAGTTTATACGAGGGGCGCGGCGTGTTGCTCATGATGGGCGCAGACGGCGGCGTCTGACCAGTCTGCACTGCCGGGGCGGCTTCCGCGCCTGCGGCAGGGGCCGCAAGGGGCGCGCCGGTGGCGTCCACGGGGGGCAGGCCCTGCATGCGCAGAGCAGCTTGCTGCAATACGCGAGCGCGGGTTTGCTGGAAGGTTTCCACATCCACGGGCGTCATGCCAGTGGGCGAAACGCCGAACAAGAAGAGCTTTTGGTGGGCAACGCCCGCGTTGTCCCACGAAATGGGAGCCATGCCCCAGATCATCTTGGAGGCGCGCTGCGCGCGGGCCGTAACCTGCGGCGTGGTCAGGCGTGAATCAAGCCCCATGGACACGGCAAAGCGCACAAAGTCGTAGCCCAGGGCGTTCCAGAAGTCCGTGCCGGGCGCCTGAAGGGCACGGGGGGCCTGCGGCTGGTTCCATGCGCCGGGAAAGACCGCCAGAGCGAACTTGTCGGCATTGGCAACCGTTTTGCCGGAGAGGCTTTGCTCCCAAAGCGTGGTTCCCAGAAGCACCAGCCGGTCCTCGCCGTTATAGAGCAGGCTTGTGGTCAGCATTTCCATGCTCTTCCACGAATCTGGCAGGAACAGGGCTTCAAAGGATGTCTGCGGCACAGGGGTTTTGCTGCCCTGCGGCGTCTGGGAATTGATGAGCGGAGCCACTGCATTGCTCCACGAGGTGGAGTCGGCAGGGTTATACGAGGCCTTTTGCAGCAGCATGTTGTGGCTGGCAAGGCTCTGTTCCATGAGGCCGGTCATACGCACACCGTACGCATCGGTGGGATAGAAGGCTCCGTAGGTGCGGATGTTCAGGCCAGTGCTGGCAAAGTTGATGAGCGTGTCGATCTGGTCTTGCGGGCTGGGGAAAAAGCGCCATGCGCGCGCTCCTTCATCGCCCTGCTCAAGCGAAGGCACAAAGGTGAAGAAGGCTCTTTTTTCGAGCTGACCGTGCTCGCGGGCCTGAGCGTAGTTGCGCGCCTGCAGGGGGCCGCCCACAACAGCGCAGGCCGAGGGCAGAGCGTCCAGACGCTGCAACCAGTCGGCGGCTTCGGTATTGACCGTTTCAAGGCGCATCTTGACGCCGCTGGCGGCAAGCTCGCTCTGGGCCATCTGCGCGCCGTGGCGCACCTTGCTCGCAATGGGGGCATACGTGCCGGAAGACGGCAGGGCCAGCACCACGCAGGGGCCGGTAACGGCCGCGGGGGCAACCGGTTGGGGTTTGGGCTGGGGCGCTCTTTGACCAAGGCCAAAGGGCATCTGACACGCGGCAAGACAGCCAAGAAGCGCCAGCAGCGAAACATTGCGGGCCAGCGCGGCGAAAGAGCGGCAAAAATTCATGACGGTATCCTGGTTGTAGTACCGGCAGGCCCGTCGTACGCGGGCCGCAAAAAAAGGTCTGGTTCAGGGAACCAGACCTTTTTAGTACAGGGTAGGCGTGGTTGCAAGTTCGGGGCGTATGCCGCCGAGCTGCCCTTGCCCTTATTTCTTCACTTCAGTGTAGTCTGCGTCCACAACATCATCACCCGCATTGCCGTGCTGCTGGCCTGCGCCTGCGGCTCCGGCCTCTGCGCCGGGCTGGCCGCCAGTCTGCTGGGCCTGCTGCTGATAGAGCTGTTCGGCAAGCTTGTGCGAGGTCTTGGCGAGGTCGTCGGTGGCAGCCTTGATGGCTGCGGCGTCTTCGCCTTCCATAAGCTTGCGCAGGGCGGCGATTTTGCCGTCAATGTCGCTCTTGAGCGCGGCATCGGCCTTGTCGCCAAGATCGGTCAGGGATTTCTCCGTGCCATAGATCAGGCTGTCGGCGTGGTTGCGCGCTTCAATCAGTTCCTGCTTCTTCTTGTCGTCCGTGGCGTGGGTTTCAGCCTCGCGCACCAGACGCTGGATGTCGTCTTCCGACAGGCCGGAAGAAGCCGTGATCTTGATGGACTGTTCCTTGCCGGTGCCCATATCCTTGGCGGACACGTTCACGATGCCGTTGGCGTCGATGTCAAAAGACACCTCGATCTGCGGCACGCCACGGGGCGCCGGGGGAATGCCAGCCAGGTCAAAACGGGCCAGGGTCATGTTGTCGGGCGCCATGGGGCGCTCGCCCTGAAGCACGTGGATGGACACCGAGGGCTGGTTGTCGGACGCCGTAGTGAACACCTGACTTTTACGCGTCGGGATGGTGGTGTTCCGGTCGATCAGCTTGGTGAACACGCCGCCCATGGTTTCGATACCAAGGGAAAGCGGGGTCACGTCGAGCAGCAGCACGTCCTTGACGTCGCCGGTGAGGATGCCGCCCTGAATGGCAGCGCCCATGGCCACAACTTCGTCCGGGTTCACGGAGCGGTTGGGCTCCTTGCCAAAGAACTTGCCCACCACGCTCTGCACCAGAGGCATACGGGTCATGCCGCCCACAAGAATGACTTCGTCAATCTGCGAGGCGCTCATGCCCGCATCGGCCAGGGCCTTTTTGCAGGGCTCAATGGTGCGGTCAACAAGGTCGCTGACCAGCGATTCAAGCTTGGCGCGGCCAATCTTGATGAGCATGTGCTTGGGGCCGTTCTGGTCGGCAGTGATAAAGGGCAGGTTGACCTCGGCCTCCATGGAGGTGGAAAGGTCTTTCTTGGCCTTTTCAGCGGCTTCTTTCAGGCGCTGGAGGGCCATGCTGTCCTTGGCAAGGTCAATGCCGTTTTCGCGCTTGAACTCTTCCACCAGGAAGTTGATGACGCGCTGGTCAAAGTCTTCGCCGCCGAGGAAGGTGTCGCCATTGGTGGCGCGCACTTCCACAACGTTGTCGCCAACTTCAAGGATGGAAATATCAAAGGTGCCGCCGCCGAGGTCGAACACGGCGATCTTTTCGTTGGCCTTTTTGTCAGCGCCGTACGCCAGCGAAGCCGCAGTGGGCTCGTTGATGATACGCTTGACGTCAAGACCGGCGATGCGGCCTGCGTCCTTGGTGGCCTGGCGCTGGGCATCGTTAAAGTAGGCGGGCACGGTGATAACCGCTTCGGTAACGGTTTCGCCAAGGTAGGCTTCCGCATCGGCCTTCAGCTTGGCCAGAATCATGGCCGAAACTTCAGGCGCGCTGTAGGTGCGACCATCAACTTCCACGCCTGCGTCGTCATTGGCGGCCTTGACGATGGCGTAGGGCGAATGCTCTTTCCAGCGGCCAACTTCAGGGCTTTCAAATTTACGGCCCATAAGGCGCTTGATGGCGAAAACCGTGCGCTTGGGGTTGGTAACAGCCTGGCGCTTGGCGATATCGCCAACCAGACGTTCCTTATCTGTAAAGGCGACCACGGAAGGAGTGGTACGGCCACCTTCGGGATTGGTGATGCACTTGGGGTCCTTGCCCTCCATGACGTAGACGCAGGAGTTCGTGGTACCCAGGTCGATGCCTATAATCTTGGACATATCTGAATCCTCCTCAGGAAAACTTCTCTGTGCGCTTCGCGCTACCACCTCCGAGGGGCCTCAGGGAGTGCGCAAACGGCGGCGAGCGCGGGAAAATCAGCGCCATTGGTTGGGCGCGAACAATATGTAAGTCCTTCTCCGTTATCGTCTAGTCTTGTTGTGGAAAAAAAACAAAAAATTCCTTTTGTGCCCTGCGCCCTCATTGACTGTCGGGTTAAAAGAGCTGTAGCTTTTTTTTTCACATACCCTTTCTCTGGTATGTCAAATAACATCAGGAGGAGACCTATGGAATTTGGCAGAAGAACACTATTGACAGGGCTTGGCGGGCTTGTACTTGCGGGCGGTATGACATCTGTCGCCGGCAACAGCCTTGCTGCGGGGCAGACGCAGCCGGGTGGCCGTTTTGAGCAGGTCGGTGGAGATCATGGCTGGAAACCGCACAAGCTTGATCCCAAGGAGTGCGCAGAAGTGGCCTACCTTGGCTACTGGCACAAAGACTACGGCTGTGGTTATGGCGCGTTTTATGCCATCATTGGCCTAATGGCAGAAAAATACGGCGCGCCGTACAACCAGTTTCCCTTTGCCATGCTCGAGGCCAACAAGGGCGGCATTTCGGATTGGGGCACAATTTGCGGGGCTCTTTATGGCGGCGTATCAACCTTTTCCCTGTTCTGGGGCAGAAAGGAAGTGCGGCCGATGGCCAATGATCTGTTCCGCTGGTACGAAACCGCAAAGCTCCCCGTGTTTGATCCCGGTGAAAAGGCACTGGGTTTCAAGGGGAGCCTGCCGCAGAGTGAATCGGATTCGGTTCTGTGTCACATCTCTGTTTCCAAGTGGTGTTACGTCAATAAAATTGAAGCCGAAAGCAAACAACGCAGCGAGCGTTGCGGCAGGCTGACGGCTGACGTGGCAGCAAAAACGGCGGAAATTCTCAACGCCAAGATTGATGCAGGCAAAGATTACAAAGGGGTATTCCCCGTGCAGAAGTCCGTGTCATATTGCGGCGAATGCCACCAAACCAAAGGAAATGAAGCCAACTGGGCCAAGGGAACCATGGACTGCACCCCCTGCCATAGCGGCGCAAAGGGTACAATGAACAAGTTCAAGGATCATCCCTAGCCTTTTTGTCTAACGCTTGGCATCTGTGCCTGTTAGCCTTGCAGTGCAGGCATCGAACATAAAACAAACAGCGCCGAAACCTGGGTTTCGGCGCTGTTTGTTGCTTGTGCCGCCACGAGGCAGCACATCCTTATATATTGGGTTTACTCTGGCTGGCGTCGCTTTTGCGGATGTCGTCAAGGATGCCCGTTACAATATTGACCTGAGCGGCAAGGTCGCGCACCTGACCGGCGGCGGCATTGGTGGCCTCTGCTATGCGGGCGCTCAGCGTGTTGACCTCGGCAATATTGCGGTTGATTTCTTCCGAAGCTGCCGACTGCTGGGTGGCTGCCGCGGCAATGGCGGAAACCCGGCTGCTGGAATCGCCAGCAAGATTTGAGATAAGGTCAAGCGAGTGCCCCGATTCCTGCGCCATGTGGCTCACCTCTTCAATGGAATTGACCGTGGTATCCACCGTGGTGGCGCTTTTGCTGGTGCCTTCCTGAATGGCGGCAATGGCTTTTTCCACCTCGCTGGTGGCGCTCATGGTTTTTTCGGCCAGTTTGCGCACCTCATCGGCCACCACGGCAAAGCCGCGGCCTGCATCGCCAGCGCGGGCGGCTTCAATGGCGGCGTTAAGGGCAAGCAGGTTCGTCTGGTCGGCAATGTCGCGGATAAGCGTCAGCACGGCGCCAATGTCCCTTGCCTGTTTGTCCAGCGTGCTCATTTCACCCTTGAGGCCAGAGGCCTTGCCTTGCACTTCCTGCATATTCTTGATGGTGCGCAGCACAATGTCCGCGCCTTCCTGGGCGTGTCCCTGCACGGAATTGGCCGCATCGGCAGCGCCATCTGCATTGTGGGCCACTTCAAGCACGGTGGAGTTCATTTCGTCCATGGCAGTGGCGGTTTCGGCCATGCGGTCGGCCACCGTGCCGGACTTGTCGCGTACATCGTTGAGTGATTTGTCGAGAGCGTTGGCGGCATGCTGCAATGTTTCCACAACGCCCTCAAGCTGGTTCACAGTCTCCATGCGGGCCTTGTGCGCGGCTTGCTCGGCCTTCTTCTCAAGGGCAATGCGTGCGGTGATGTCCTCGCCGATTTCCACATGGCCCACCACGTTGCCGCGCCGGTCCTGCAAAAAGTCGAGCATGATCTGCATGGTTTTGCCATTGGGCATCTCATTGATGACCCGTTTGTTGCCCAGGCGCAGTTGTTCAATGCCGCACTGCGGCGTGTTGCAGATGTTGCCCTGCTTTTCCGAGCAATGTTTGCCCACCACATCGCCCTGACAGGATTTATTCATGCTTTCAAGCGCGACCTTGTTGCAGAAGGTCCAGACCATGTCGTTATCTGTTACCGAAATGGAGAGGGGCAGGGTATTGAGTATGCTCTCGTACCAGTGAGCCTGGCCTTCGAGCTTGGCTACCATTTCTTGCAGGGCCGTGGCCATGTGGCCCAGACAGTCGGAACGGTCTATGTCCAGCTTTGCTTTTTCATCACCTGCGGCAATAGCCTTGGCGTAGAGTACAATTTTGCGGATGGGGCAGAGCCTGTTGCAGATAAAGAAGGAGCCGGCAACGGCTAGCAGGAGTGTAAAGCCGCCGCCAATCAGCAGGGCTTTCAGTGTGGCAGCGCCGGACAGGGCATCGCCCAGAACCATGGCAAACCCGATGAGCATGGCCATACAGGCCAGTACGAGACCCGCGACAAAAACAAAAATGATGCGATAAGCCAAAGTCATGTTCATGGAATAGAACCTCATCCTGCGCCTTTGATTTGCTAGCAAACGCCATTTGGCCTGGGCGCTGTCAGTTGGCCAGTGCAAAGCAATGCAACGCGCAAACAGAAACCATCCCACTGAGATTCCTGAAAGTTCTTACGATGCATATGTCTTTGGCAAAACACATAACATATATTATGTATATAATAGTATATGCCAGGAGGCAGAAAAACAAGGAGATTGTGCAAATGTGCACAAATCACAAGCGCATTGCAGGGCAAGGCAGACAATCTCCGTGTTGCCCTTCTTACGGCATAATCATCGAAAGATTTATAGCGGAGTGAAAAAAAAAGACGAGTCGCTGAGTTGGGTATGCGGAATGTCAGGAGAGATCCTGCCGGAATTGCAGGGATTGTCGCAAGGTTTCTTTGTCCATGAATTTTACTTCGGCCCCAAGGGGGATACCCTGCGCAAGACGCGAAACGCGCACGGCAGGGAACTGCCTGCGCACCATCTGCCGAATGAAGGAAGCTGTATTTTCTGCCTCAAGCGTCGCACCCAGGGCAAGAATAAGCTCATGCACCTCGCCTTCGCCCAGGCGTTTTACAAGCCTGTCCATGTCGAGGCTGTCGGAATCCATGCGCTCAAGAGGGGCGAGCAGGCCGCCCAGTATCAAATACTGGCCGTGATAAAAGCCGCCTTCGTCCAGCGTGAGCATGCTGTCCCATTCCGTGACAAGGCAGAGCGTATCGCGGGCGCGCTCCGTATCGGAACAGACCGCGCAGGGGTCAGTGGAAGAAAGCCCGCCGCAGCGCGAGCAGAGGTGCAGATTGTCGCGCAGGTCGTGGATGCCGCGCCCAAGACGCCGTGTTTCGGCTTCCGGCCATTTGAGCAGGGCCATGGCGGCCCGCATGGCGGATTTGGGGCCAAGGCCCGGCAGACGCGAAAGCTGCTCTACCAGGGCCTTGAGCGGTTCGGGAATCCGATCGTGCATGGCTCTAGAAAAGGCCGGGCAGCTTGATGCCGCCGGAGATGGAGCTCATTTCGCGCTCCATGGTTTCACGGGCGATGCGGCCGGCTTCATTAACAGCAGCCAGAATAAGATCCTGGAGCATTTCAACATCGTTGCCTTCAAGGGCCTTGGGGTCAATGATAAGTTTGCGCAGTTCCTGCTTGCCGGAGACTTCGGCCTTGACCATGCCGCCGCCGCTGCTGGCTTCGTAGCTGTGTTCGCCCATTTCCTGCTGGAGTTTGGCGATCTTGTTCTGCATAACCTGCGCCTGGCGCAGAATGTCGTTCATGTTCCGCATGTGTTTCTCCTTGCGTCTGTTGCATGCTTCCGGTTCCGGCGGCTTGGGCCGGGCGGACGCGGAAAGTTTTTTTCAGTTGCCAGCGGACTCAGCGGTTATCCTGATCCACCGGGCGGCACCCTTTGACCCGTGCGTTCAGCACTTCAAGGCAGGGTTGCAACTCGGGTCTCTGGCTGAATTCTTCAATCAGTTCCGCCTCGGGGCGATAGGGCCGGGGCGCCACGAGTTCAAGTTGCGTCTGCCCTGCGCCGTAGGCGGCCAGAGCTGCTGTCAGCTCCTCACGTCCGCGTTCAAGCTGGAACAACTGGGTTTCAGCCTTGGGGGCGAGGCGTAAAATTCCGTCAGCCCATGTGGCGCTCACGCTGCGCAGCAAATGCTGGCGCGGCATGTCGCGCCCGGCACCTTGCCATGAAGAGCAAAAATCACAAAATGCCGTCCAGTTGCAGGCAGCCTGACCTTCCTGCTTGCCCTGGCCTGGTGTGCCTGCGCCGCCCCGGTTGAAGCCTTGCCCGTCAGCGACGCTTGCGCGGGAGTCCGGCTGGTCAGAATTACTGGAGCCAGCTCCATTTTGTCCAGAATCATCTTGCCCGAAATTTCGTGAGCCAGAATCTTCCTGACGGAGGGCCTTCTGGCCGGGGCTACCCTGATTTGGACTACCCATATCTGAGATGGCCAGATCTGTGCTGCCCAGATCAGGTTGCGCTGCTCCTGTTTGCGCACCGGGCCGCCAGGGGCGGTGCGTGGGGGCAGCAAAACTCTGGGCCGCGTCAGGCTCGTCAGATTCCGCATCGTCCGCATCATTGGCGGCGTGCTGCCCGGTGGCGGCATCCCTGGGGCGGGATTGAGCCACCTGCGCGCTTCCGGCGGGCATTCCCGCACTGCTTTCCATACGCTGCGCAGAGGGGGGCACTGCCTGAGCCTGCTGTTGGCTTCCCTGTGCGACTGCCTGACTTGGGGCCTGCACTGATGACTGACCAGCTCCGCCAGCCTGGCCGCCGGGGCCGGGCGTGGCCTGCCCAACGGGCAGCAACTGCGGCAGCAGGGCAAGGTTGAGCAAAAGCAGTTCAAGCGCTGCTGCTGGTTCCGGGCTTTGCACTATGCCGCGTTGCGCGTCAAGAGCCATCTGCCATGCCGCGTGCAGGTGAGCGGCAGAAAATTGCGGGGCAATGCCCTGCCAGAGGGCGGCTTCGTCTGCGGGGAGGCGCAGGCTCGGCACAATGGCCTGACCACTCTGGCGCAGCAAAAAGAGGTTGCGCAGATTGCCCGCAAGCTCACGCATGAAAAAGCCAATATCCACACCCTGCTGCAATATCTGCCCGCAGAGGTTTGCCACGGCGGCGCAATCCTGCCCTTGCAGGGCGGTAAACAGCTCTGCAAACAGTTCCTGCCCTGCGAGGCCGAGCACCTGCCGGGTGGCTGCAACGGTGAGTTCCTCGCCGCCAAGGGCGAGGGTCTGATCGAGCAGCGACATGCTGTCGCGCACGCTGCCCGCCGCCCTGCGAGCAATAAGCCGCACGGCCCCTTCTTCAAAGGCCGCGTTTTCCTTGCGCAGCACGGCGGTGAGGTGGGCAAAGAGCGCGTCTTCGCTCAGGTGGCGAAACACAAAATGCTGGCAGCGGCTCACAATGGTGATGGGGAACTTGTGCGCCTCGGTGGTGGCAAAGATAAAGACCACGCGCTCCGGCGGTTCTTCCAGCGTTTTCAGCAACGCGTTGAAGGCGTTGCGGGTGAGCATATGGGCTTCGTCAATGATGAAAATCTTGTAGCGGCCTTCCATGGGCGCGTAGCCGATGGTTTCACGCAGGGAGCGGGCGTCTTCCACACTGTTGTTGGAAGCGCCGTCGATTTCGGTCACGTCAACGTGAACGCCCTGGGTGATCTTGCGGCACTGCTCGCACTGGTTGCAGGGTTCCGGCCCCGGAGCGTGCTGGCAGTTGAGCGCCTTGGCAAAAATACGGGCAATGGTGGTTTTGCCCACGCCGCGAGTGCCGCTCAAAAGGTAGGCGGCTGCGGGCCTGTCTTCTGCCGCAGCACGGGAAAGGACGGCCTTGACCATGTCCTGTCCTGCTACCTGGGCGAAGTTTTGCGGCCTGTATCGTGCGGCGAGGGAAAGATGTTTCATGGCGCTCGTTGCCTTTGAAAGATGACCAACGGGCTGTCGGGCAGTCCCGGATTGCGCTGTGCGCGAACCCGCAGGAAAGGCTGTTACCTGTTGTGTCCGTGTTGCGCCGGATTACGACGCAGGGCGGACTTGTTTACTCTTTGGTATCCGGCAGCCCCGCGAGGGCGGAGCTGCCGGATGCATATCTCTATCTAAGCGGCGGCATTGCGGCCCGCCGTTTGTCTGCACTAAATGGTAAAGCGGTGCAGCCAGCCTTCGTATTTGGGATTTTCGCCCTTGACGATGGCAAAGTATTCTTTCTGCAGGTGCTTGGTCACCGGGCCAGCGTGCCCGACGCCGATCTGGCGGTGGTCAAGCTCGCGGATGGGGGTGATTTCAGCCGCGGTGCCGGTAAAGAACGCTTCATCAGCGATGTAGAATTCATCGCGGGTGAACTGCTGTTCTTCCACGGTGTAGCCGAGGTCTCTGGCAAGCTTCATGACGGAGTCGCGCGTGAGGCCGCCCAGAATGGACGTCCAGGGCGTGGTTTTGATCACGCCGTCGCGCACGATAAAGATGTTCTCGCCCGTGGCTTCGGAAACATAGCCGTTGGTGTCGAGCATCACGGCTTCGTCATAGCCGTCTTCCTTGGCTTCCACCTTGGCAAGGATGGAGTTGATGTAGTTGCCAGCGGCCTTGGCCTTGGACATGCTGGTATTCACATGGCTGCGGGCAAAGCTGCTGGTCTTGACGCGGATGCCCTTTTCAAGAGCTTCTGCGCCAAGGTACGCGCCCCAGGCCCAGGCGGCGATGATGGTCTGCACCGGGTTGTTGCCGGGGTAGACGCCCATTTCGCCATGGCCCACAAAAGAAAGGGGGCGCACGTAACCTTCGGGCAGTTTATTGGCCTTGAGGGTCTCAATACAGGCGGCTACGAGCTGTTCAGCCGTGAAGGGTACTTCCAGGCGCATAATCTTAGCGGAGTTAATTAGGCGCTTGCAGTGGTCTTCCAGACGGAATACGGCAGAAGTGCCGTCGGCGCAGGCGTATGCGCGAATGCCTTCAAATACGGCGCTGCCGTAATGCAAGGCGTGGGTCAGCACATGAACCTGTGCTTGTTCAGAAGGGAGCATTTTTCCGTCAAACCAGATAAACTTTGCGTTCTGCATGGCTTTCCTCCGCAGTAGCCTGCTGTATAAGACGCGGGCGCGCCGGGGCAGTCCCGGCGGTTGCCGCAAGAGCAAAAATCTACTGAAAATGACCGCATATGGCAAGCAATTGCGCCAGTGGGAGAAAGAATATCCACAATTGCGGGTGTATGGAGCAGACAAAGGGGATGCGCGGCGGGGCAGGGCGGGTAAGACCGCCTGAAAACTGCCCAATAATAAGGGCTGGCCCTGCGGATGGCGATGCCGTATGTTCAGGGCCAGCAAACAAGTATTATGAGGCTGGAATTATGAGCGAAACATATGTGCTGGGCATTGACGCCGGGGGCACGCACACCGACGCCGTGCTGCTTGCCTGCGATGCCGCCGCAGAAGAGCTGGCTCCGGGCGAAATTGGAGCAGAGGGACTTGGTGCCGAAGCTTTGCCCCCCGCCCGGTTGATGGCCAGCGCCAAGGCGCGCACCCGTCACGACAATCTGCCCGCGTCTGTGCGCGAGGTGCTCGCCGCCCTGGCAACGGCTGCCCCTGGCTGCGATTTTGGCGCTATTTCACGCGTGACCCTTGGGGCGACCCTGGCCGTCAACGCCCTGGTGCAGGATCGCGCCGACCCTGTGGGGCTGGCCCTTTCCGCCGGGCCGGGGCTTGACCCGCATCGTTTTGCAATGGGCGCGCATGTCTGCGTTGTTCCCGGCGGGCTGGACCACCGGGGCGTGGAGGTCAGCCCCCTGCGCTCTGCCTCCTTGCCTGCCGCTGTTAGGGAATGGGAGGCGGCGGGGGTTGCCGCCGTGGCCTGCGTGGGCAAATTTTCGCCGCGCAATGCCGCGCACGAACTGGCCATGAGCGAGGCCGTGCGGTCGGCTGCGCCGCAGATGTCCATAACTATGGGGCACAGGCTCTCGGGGCGGCTCAACTTTCCCCGGCGCATGGCAACCGCCTATTTCAATGCCGCCGTGCAGCGCCTGCACAATGAATTTCTGGATGCCGTGGAGGCTGCCCTTGCCGAGGCTGGCATCACAGCCTCCGTGCGTCTGCTCAAGGCGGACGGCGGCGCGGTGCCGCTGACGCTTTCGCGCCGGGAGCCTGTGCAGTCCATACTTTCCGGCCCTGCGGCCAGCGTCATGGGCGTGCTCGCCCTGTGCGGCGGCAGCAAGGCCATGCGGCAGGGCTGCTCCCTGTTGCTCGATATGGGCGGCACAACAACAGATATGGCGCTCTTTGTGGACGGATCTCCGGTAGTGGACAGGGACGGCATGCTGCTCAAGGGGCGGCGCACCCTTGTGCGCGCTCTGGCTTCGGTTTCCATCGGCGTGGGCGGCGATTCGCTGCTTACGGTGGATGCCGCGCATGGCGCTGCGCGTCCGGTTCAGGTCGGCCCCTTGCGTGAAGGCCCGGCCATGGCCTTTGGCGGTTCCCGTCCCACCCTGCTGGATGCCCTGAACGTATTGAATTTTGCCGCTGGCCCGGCTGACGCGCAGGGTATCAATGGCGGGGATGCCGTGGCGGGCGATGTGACCGCATCCACGGCGGGCATTGCCGCACTGGCCGCAGAGCACGGCCTGTCCCCGGAATCTCTGGCCCAAATGGCCGCAGACGATGCCCTTGCGCAGGTGGCCGCCGCCGCCAGCGCCCTGACTGATGGCATCAATGCCCGCCCCATTTACACCCTGGCGGCCCTCAAGGCAGTGCGCGAGGCGCGCCCGAAGCACGTGTGGCTGGTGGGCGGCCCTGCGGCCTGCGTTGCCCGGCGCATGTCCAAAGCCCTGAACATGGCCGTGGAAACACCGCCATACGCAGATGTCGCCAATGCCGTGGGCGCGGCCCTGACCCTGCCCACAGACGCGCTGGAACTCTATGCCGATACCGGGCGCTGCGTGCTGACAATCCCGGCGCTGGAATTGACCGAGCGCATTGGCAAAGGCTACAGCCTGGGCGAAGCCCGCCAGCGGGCCAGTGCCCTGCTGCGTGAAAGGCTGGAGGCGGCTGGCGTCAGCGGCTCGCGGGTGGAAGTGACCGAGGCGGACATCTTCGCCACGCTGGACGACGCGGGTTTTGGCAGCAAGGATATTCGTGTTGTTTGTCAGGTTGTTCCCGGCCTCTCCGCTGCCATGAAAATTATGTGAGCGGGTGCGCCGTGCGTGTCTTTTACCCTCCATCTGCGTCAAAATATTGCCCGGTGTCGGTCGAGTACCGTTATGTACACTCCCTCCACGGGCAATATTTTTCCTTGCCGGAGAACAAAATCCATCGCACGGCGCTCCCGCTCACGAAGAGACAAGGGCTTCAGAATTTCGGCGGAGAGCAAACGGTGCTCAGGGGAGGCCGACTCTGACGAACGTGCGGCCCTGAGGAAGGGAAATTTGCGCATGGCGCACCCGCTCACGAAAGTATGGGGTAGTGAAATTTCGCTGGAAAACAAGAATCAGCAACCACTTGTTGCAGGAAAACACGTTGCTTTGCGCAGCGGATTGATATGAAAAGTCCTCAGGGATACACCATAGCACAGGCAACGGCATGTCATGTGCCCCTGCTGGCGGCTATTGAAGTAGCCGCTGCGGGGATTTTTCCTCCAGGCTCCATACCGGATCACATCCGTTCCGATTTCACGCCTGTGGACAAACTCCATGAAGCTGTTCAAAACGGCCTTCTCTGGGCGGCCCTTGACCATGCGGGCAATCCTGTGGGCTACGCCTATGTGCGGCTGATTGACCATGCCGCCCTGCTGGCCCAGATTGACGTGCACCCCGACCACATGCGCAAAGGTATCGGCGCAGCGCTCATCGGGCAGGTTGCGGGGTATTTACGGCAGCGCCAAATGCCCGCACTCTATCTGACAACGTTTACCCACGTGCCCTGGAACGCGCCATTTTACGCCCGCTTGGGCTTCACTGCTCTGGAAGATGCGGACATGCCCTGGTTTCTCAAGGATATTCTTGAAGAAGAAAAGCGCTGCGGCCTGACCAACCGCATCGGCATGCGCCTGCCCCTCGCGGGGGAGGCCAACTAGATATGTTTGCCTCGGCAATATGGCTGGCACTTCCAGTCTGTGCCATTCACATTATTACCACCAGTCAGCTACACCATGCAGATAGTTCTTTTTGAGCCGGAAATTCCCCCAAATACAGGCAATATCGCCCGGCTGTGCGCCGCCACGGATACCACCCTGAACCTCATTGAGCCTCTGGGCTTCAAGCTTGAAGACCGCTACCTCAAGCGCGCAGGGCTGGATTACTGGCCCAACGTGCGGCTGCGCGTCTGGCCCGACTGGGCCGCCTTTGCGGCGCAGGGGCAGCAGGGTGCGCGCCTTGTGCTGACCTCGGCCAAGAAAGGGCAGGTCAGCGCCCCGGCGCACCAGTTTGCCTTTGAACCGGAAGATTGCCTCGTGTTCGGGCCGGAGACGCGCGGTCTGCCGCAGGAAATTCTGGCGCTTTCACCCCACCGTATCCGCATTCCCATGCTGGAGGGCCGTGTGCGCAGCCTCAACCTTTCCACCTCGGCGGGAATTGTGCTGTATATGGCCCTGGCCCGCACCGGCCTTATGGAGAATTGGGCGTGAGTCTGGCGCAGCTATTCCCCTATTCCGTGTGGGAATGCTGGTGGCTTGCCCCGCTGGCCCTGATTTTTGATCTCTGGCTGGGCGATCCTGACCTGCCCTGGAGGCACCCTGTCTGCGTGGTGGGCAAGCTGCTGGACTGGCTGGAAGCCCCGGCGCGGCGTTTTATGCGCAAGAACGGGCCGGATGCCGAACGCCAGCGGGGGCGCTTTGCCGGGGGTGTTGCGCTGGCAGTGCTTGTGGGGCTGACAGGTGTTGCGGCATGGGGGCTGGTTTCCTTGCCGGTGCTTGGGCCACTGCTGGCCCTGTATCTGGCCTGGGCCGGGCTTGCTCTGGGCAGCTTGCTGCGCACCGGGCAGGAAGTGCTGCGCCGGGTCGAACACTATGACGAGCCGCAAGCGCGCGAAGCGCTTTCGTGGCTGGTCAGCAGGGACACTTCCAGCATGGACCGCCCCCTCATGCGCAAAACTCTGGCCGATACGCTTTCTGAAAATCTCACAGACGCCTTTATGGCTCCTTTTTTCTGGCTGCTCGTGGGCGGGCCCGTGGCCATGTGGTGCTACAAGGCCGTGAGCACCACTGATTCCATGTGGGGCTACGTGACCGAAAAGTGGCGCTGGCTGGGCTGGGCCGGGGCGCGCGGCGATGATGCGCTGGCCTACCTTCCTGCCCGTTTGTCGGCCTGTGCGGCCTGCCTTGCGGACAGATGCGTAGCCATCTGCGAGCAGCATCTGCGGTTTTTGCCCGGTCGGCTGCGGCCCGTGCGCGTGTGGCAAGGCCGCTGGCCCGGTTTTCGGGTTGTGGCCCGACAGGCCGTAGGTATGCCAAGCCCCAATTCCGGCTGGTCCATGACGGTCTGCGCATGGCTGTGCGGCGCGCGCATGGGCGGGCCGTCCGTGTACTTCGGCACGCTGACGCCAAAACCCTGGCTCGGGCCGGAACAGGACGAGGCCGCGCCCTGGGATCGCAAGCGCTTGCTGGCGCTTTGTGAACTCTTGCGCTATAGCGCCTTGTGTGGGGGACTGACGCTCTGGCTGTGCTTCATGGTGGTCAGTCTGCCTAATTTTTGAGGAAGATATGCTGTTAATAGTGCTGGGCGCTGTATGCCTGCTGGTGGGTATTCTGGTCGGGCTTACGGGCGTGGGCGGTATTCTTGTTCCTCCGGGCCTGATCCTGCTGAGCGGGCTTGAGCCGCACGAGGCCATGGGGACGGCGCTGGCGTCCTTTTTGCCCATTGGGCTGGTGGGAACCGTCATGTATCGCCGTTTGGGCCATGTGGACTGGTCGCGGGCCACGCCCTTTATGATCGGCGGCCTCGCGGCTCTGCCCGGGGCCGTGCTCAACGCCAGCATCAACGCAAAGCCGCTGGTAATTTTGCTGGCGGGCATCATCCTGTTTGCAGGCTTTTGCGTATTGCGCCCCCCCAAGGCTGGCGGCAGCGTTTTTTGGCAGAGCAGGGCGGGGTTTTTCTTCATCGGGGCGAGCACGGGCTTTCTGGCGGGCATGACTGGCGCTGGCGGCCCGGTGCTGACCATCCCGTGGATGATAGCCGCTGGGGTTGCCCCCATGACGGCTGTGGGCCTTGCCATGCCGTATCAGGTGGTTACAGCCCTGTTTGGCACGGTGGGCAATATAGCTGACGGGCATGTGGATTTTGCCCTGCTGCCGATAATATGCATTCTTGAAGTCGCAGGGTTTGCTGGCGGCGTGGTTCTGGCAAAACGCACGCCCACAGGCATGCTGCGCACCCTCATTGGCGGCGTGTGCTGTTTGCTGGGCCTGTTCCTGCTGGTGCGGGAGCTGGAGCAGTATTTTTTGAATTGATCGGAATGGATTTGTCCAAAGCAGGCTTGGGCGGGCTTTGACCGCCACAAGGCGAGTGCCCCGGACGTTGATTGTTTTATATGGGCAGACTTGATCCGGGCAGCCCCTTTTGCCGCAAGGCAAGTGTGCCGTCCATTGCATTCCCCGAGGGGGCCGCATGAATATCGCCGCGCTTTTTATCCGCCGCCCTGTGGCCACTGTGCTGATAATGCTGGGCATGCTGTTTTTTGGCGTGTCGGGGTATCGCAACCTGCCCGTAAACCAGTTGCCCACGGTGGATTTTCCCACCATTCAGGTGCAGGCCGAACTTGCCGGAGCCGATCCGGAAACCATGGCCTCATCCGTGGCTACGCCGCTGGAAAAAGAATTTTTCACCATTGCGGGCATCGACTCCATTTCATCTGTCAATTCTACGGGCCGCACACGCATCACCATCCAGTTTGCCCTTGACCGCAATATCGATGCGGCGGCTCTGGACGTGCAGTCGGCCATCGGCCTTGCCCAGCGCCGTTTGCCCTCCAACATGACCGTGCCGCCGAGCTTCCGCAAGGTGAACCCCGCGGATCTGCCCATCCTGCAACTGCGCGTATCATCTGCCACCTTGCCGCTCTATGTGCTTAATGAATACGCGGATACGCTCATAGGCCAGCGCCTTTCCATGGTGGACGGCGTGGCTCAGGTGGTCATTTACGGGCAGAAGCAGTACGCAGTGCGCGTGCAGCTGAATCCGGACGAGCTGGCCACGCGAGGCCTTGGCATTGACGAGGTGGCCGAGGCTGTTGCCGCAGCCAACAGCATGCTGCCCACAGGCTCGCTGGAAGGGTCGCATCGGGCTGATTCCATCAAATCTTCGGGCCAGCTTATGAACGCCCGCGCCTTCAGCGACGCGGTGGTGGCCTACCGCAACGGCGCGCCCGTGCGCCTGCGCGATCTGGGCGAAGTGGTGGACAGCTTCAAGCAGGACAAACAGCTCACCTGGAGCAACGGCGGCGCGCCCAGCATCATGCTGGCCGTGGAGCGCCAGCCCGGCACCAATACCGTGCAGGTGGTGGATTCCATCCGCGCCCTGCTGCCCGCGCTGGAAAAACAATTGCCGCCCTCCGCCAAGGTGGAGGTTTTTTACGACCGCTCCGAGTCCATCCGCGAATCTGTGGCAGACGTAAAATTCACTCTGGTGCTCACGGTATTTCTGGTGGTGCTGGTCATCTTTATTTTTTTGCGCAACCTGCCCGCCACCATCATTCCCAGCCTTGCCCTGCCCATGTCGGTTATTTCGACCTTTGCCGTCATGTCTGTGCTGGGCTACAGCCTGGACAACCTCTCGCTCATGGCTCTGACTCTTGCCGTGGGCTTTGTGGTGGACGATGCCATCGTCATGCTTGAAAACATCGTGCGCCATCAGGAGATGGGCAAGGATCCGCAGACAGCGGCCTTTGACGGCTCGGCGGAGATCGGCTTCACCATTGTTTCCATGACGCTCTCGCTGGCGGCGGTGTTCATTCCCGTGCTGTTCATGGGCGGCATTGTGGGGCGGCTGTTCCGCGAATTCGCGGTGGTGATCATTGCCGCGATCCTGAGCTCCGGCGTGGTTTCACTCACGCTCACGCCCATGCTCTGCGCTTATTTTTTGAAGGCTCAGGGGCGGAACATGGCCGGGCACAAGCCTGCCGTGAGCGGGCTGTACGGCGCGCTCGAACGATGTTTTGACCGCCTGGCCGACCTGTACGCCCGCTCGCTGGATGTGGCGTTGCGCCATCGGCGCATTACCCTGTTGGCCTCGTTTGGCCTGTTGGCCCTGACAGTATGGCTGGGCATGGTCATTCCCAAGGGTTTTTTGCCTACGGAAGACATGGGCCTGTTGCAGGCCAGTACCGAGGCGGAGCAGGGCGTGTCCTTTGAGGGCATGGTGCGGGCGCAGCACAGCCTTGACCCAATGCTGGAATCATCCACCCATGTGGCGGCCTACAACTCCATTGTGGGCATTGTGGGCGGCAGCCAGAGCATGAACAACGGCATCCTGCTCATGCGGCTGGCAGAGCACGACAAACGCCCCGGCATTGAGGCCGTGGCCCAGAAGCTGCGCAAGGATCTCAACACCTCGCCTTCCATGCGCGTATTTGTGCGTGTGCCGCCCACCATCAGCATTGGCGGCCGCGCCTCCAAGGCCCTGTATCAATACACGCTGTTTGGGCCGGATATGGATTCGCTTTTTGAAAGCGCCCAACGCATCGAGGATGCCCTGCGCAAGTTGCCGGAATTGCAGGACGTCAACAGCGACCTGCAACTCAAGAATCCTGAACTGCGCGTGACCATTGACCGCAACCGCGCCGCAGCTCTGGGCGTGACCCCGCAGCAGATAGAGCTGGCCCTGCAGTCGGCCTACGGTTCGCGCGAGGTTTCGACAATTTACGCGCCTACGGATGACTATTCGGTCTTTGTGGAATTGCAAAAGCCCTTCCAGAAAGACCGCTCGGCCCTTTCGCGGCTTTATGTGCGCTCCAAGAGCGGCGATCTTGTACCGCTGGATACTCTTGCCAAACTTTCCACCGGTGTTGGCCCCATCGCGGTCAACCACAACGGGCAGTTCCCGTCCGTGACCATCTCGTACAACCTGCGCCCCGGTATTTCGCTCAGTCAGGGCGTAGGCGCGGTGGAGGCGGCGGCGCGCCCGCTGCTGCCCGATACGGTGACCGCCGAATCGCAGGGCACTGCGCAGGCATTTCAGAGTTCGCTCAAAGGTATGGGCTGGCTGCTTGTGCTGGCCATTGTGGTCATTTATCTTGTGCTGGGCATTTTGTATGAAAGCTTTATCCACCCGTTCACCATTCTTTCCGGCTTGCCGTCGGCGGGCTTTGGCGCGCTGGCGACCCTGTGGCTGTTCGGCATGGAGCTTGATCTGTACGGCTTTGTGGGCATCATCATGCTGCTTGGCATCGTAAAGAAAAATGCCATCATGATGCTCGATTTCGCACTGGAAGCGCAGAAGAATGATCCGTCCCTTGATCCGCTGGCAGCCATTACCCAGGGCTGTCATGTGCGCTTTCGGCCTATCATGATGACCACCGTGGCCGCGCTCATGGGCGCGCTGCCCATTGCCGTGGGCATTGGCGCGGGGGCCGATGCCCGCCGTGCGCTGGGTCTGGCTGTGGTGGGCGGGCTGTGCTTTTCGCAGTTGGTCACGCTCTACATCACGCCAGTGTACTACTATTATATGGAAAAACTCTCCCGCAGGCTGGGACGCCTATGGGGCGGACGTTTCAAGCAGAACCGGCAGGAACATGCGGAGAAAGGGCAAGCCTTTCCTCCTTCGCACTGATCCGGCCCTGGAGAACCTATGAGTATGCAGAATTCCCCTTTTTCATCCATGCCCGCGGATTCCGGCGGGGAGCCTGTGTGCAGGCGCTGCGGCACCTGTTGCCTGCTGGGCGGGCCGACCCTGATGCTGAGCGACGCCGCATTGCTGGTTTCCGGCACGTTGACCCTTGAAGCCCTGGTGTGCCTGCGCGCCGGGGAGTGGGCGCGGGATGACTCGCGCAAGGCATTGCGGCCGCTGGAAGGGGAACGTCTCAAGATTGCCGGGCCCGGCGGCAGGGTGCACCCCTGGCGCTGCCGTTATTACCGCGAAGGCGCGGGCTGCGGCATCTATGAACAGCGCCCGGCCCAGTGCACGGCCCTGTTCTGCATGGACACCGGGCCGCTGGAGGCCCTGCTTGCCAAGGGTTCGCACCTTGGGCGGTATGCGGCTCTGAACGCGCTGGCCGACGGGATCCCCGGATTTTCAACTCTGAGTGCTGCCAGCAGGGCCTTGCTGCCTGACCTTGTGAGCGCACATGAAGAGCAGGTTTCTGTGCGGGCGGTGCTTGAACTGGCCGACAGACTGGGATTTTTTCCGCAGCAGGGGCAAGGCCTGACGGTGGAGCGTTATGCGGAGCAAGGCCCGCTGGAGGGCAGCGAGCGGGAAGCCGCCGTGGCGGAACTGGGCGAAGCCGCCCGCATGGACGCGGCCTTTCGCGAGCTTTGCGTGGAGCGCGCTGGCGTACCCCGCGCCATGCTGCCCTTTTTGTTCGGCAGGTCGGTCAAGGATCTGCTGGCAGAGGTTGGCCTCAAGCCTGTTTCGGGCAGTTAGCCCAAGGCGCGGGCGATTTGTCTCTGCGGGGGCGGCACTGAACCTTTTGCGGGCAGAAAGGCGCTGTGTGTTTGACCCTCCTGCGGTTGACAGAACAGGCCTCCGTACCTAACCTTTGATGAAAGTAAAAAAAATCACGCCCCCCGGCGGGCAATGAAGGAAGCAACATGCCATTGTGCAGCATTGAAGAGGCCATTGCCGACATCCGGCAGGGCAAAATGATTATTCTGGTAGATGACGAAGGCCGCGAAAACGAAGGCGACCTCACCATGGCAGCCGAGCATGTGACTCCGGAAGCTATCAATTTCATGGCCAAGTTCGGCAGGGGGCTCATCTGCCTGCCTATGGCTCCCGAGATCATTGATCGCTTGCAACTGCCCCTGATGACCCAGCGCAACGGTTCGCGCTTTGGCACCAACTTCACCATCTCCATTGAAGCCCGCGACGGCGTGACCACGGGCATTTCCGCCGCCGACCGCGCCACGACCATCCTGGCTGCCGTGGCAGACAATGTGCGGCCTGACGATATCGTCACCCCCGGGCATATCTTCCCCCTGCGGGCCAAGGTTGGCGGTGTGCTTTCGCGCGCCGGGCAGACCGAAGGCGGCGTTGACCTTTCCCGTCTGGCCGGTCTCAAGCCTGCGTCCGTCATCTGCGAGATCATGCGCGACGACGGCACCATGGCGCGCATGCCCGACCTTGAAATTTTTGCCGAAGAGCACGGCCTGAAGATTGCCGCGGTCAAGGATCTCATCCGCTACCGCCTTGACCGGGGTCAGGTTTCGGTGCGCCGGGTGGCGCAGGCCCATTTGCCCACGCGCTTTGGCGACTTCTCTGTCATTGCCTATGAAAGCGAAAACGAACCCGGCACGCATCTGGCACTTGTAAAGGGTGACCTTTCCACGCCGGAACCGGTGCTGACCCGTATTCACAGCGAATGCCTCACGGGTGATGCCCTTGGATCACTGCGCTGCGACTGCGGCGGCCAGCTGGGCGCTGCCCTGCGCCAGATCGAAAAAGAAGGGCGCGGCGCGCTGCTCTACATGCGTCAGGAAGGGCGCGGTATCGGCCTTGCCAACAAGATCAAGGCCTATGCCTTGCAGGATGAGGGTTACGATACGGTCGAAGCCAACCGCAAGCTGGGCTTCCCCCCGGATTTGCGCGACTACGGCACCGGCGCGCAGATGCTGGTTGACCTGGGCATCCACAAGATCCGCTTGCTGACCAATAACCCCAAGAAGATTGTGGGACTTTCCGGTTACGGCATAGAGATTGTGGAGCGGGTGCCCATTGAAATGGAAGCCTGCCCGGAGAATGAAAACTATTTGCGTACCAAGAAAGAAAAGATGGCGCACATGCTTTCATGCTCGTGCCTCCATTAGACCTGTTGCGCCGCCCTTGGGGCGGCGCTTGTTTTTTTGCGGGGATTGAAGCCACAGGCGCGCCGTTGCGCCGCCGTTCTTGAAAAGTTGCAAAACAGGGAGCGACGCTATGGGCTTGGGTGAAATGCTGAAAACCCAGTTGGGTTTGCTGTGGAAGTTTCTCGGATTTTTTCAGCCTCCGGTGTTGCGTTTTTTGCACGCCCTGGTGGTCTGCCTGATAATGGTGCAGGTGCTGACGCAACTTTTTGGCCTTGGCGCAGTCCACATGATTCTGGGCCTTGTGCTGTGCGTGCTGGGATTTGGCCTTGTGGCATGCGGGCTTGGCATGCGTGGGCCGCGTCACTATTTTCCCTATCTGTGGGGTGACATGGCGCAACTTGCCAGTGACGTTGCGGCCATACGCAGCGGCAAGCTTATTATCGCGCCGCGCCCCAAGGGGCTTGCCTGTGTTGTGCAGGGCCTCGGCATGGGAGCCTTGAGTATGACCCTGCTCACTGGCCTGTGGTGGTTCCGCTCGTGGCAGATGGGTGATGCGTCGCACACAGCAGCAAGCCTGCACAGCGTATTTGTATGGCTTTTGATGGCCTATGCCATTGGACATGGCGGCATGGCTCTGGGGCATTTTTTCTTCTGGAAGCAGGCCGCTGCAAAGAAGCCCCGGGCAAGCTAACACAATTGGCCCGTCCGGGCATATCCGCTGGTATCTGCCGTTGACGGCAGCTATTGGCAGCGTTAATTTTTTTGTGGCGGCGCGCGCTGCGCCGCCACATCCTCACAAGCTCCTGATTCCGGCATTCCCGCCTGTCTGGGCCACCTTTTTCACATTTTCTCACTGGTCGCGTTTTGCGATGCCGTTGCTGGACATGGAATATTTTTTCATGGCAGCCGCAGAATTTTTTTTATGTGTTCCTTCCAGCCAGAGTGTTGGGAACATTGTGGGCACTGCGTCTTCACAATACCGCGCATAATGCTTAACTGTTTAAAACGATTTGAATTGCAATGATGCATATCGCATTGCCCAGGTATCGGTGCAACGACAGTGGGGAAACTTTTGGCGATAATGTCAGACTGTGATACCAAAGTTTTTTGGCTTGTGCCCTTTGCAAACTTGTCAAACAACGCTATACGTCTTCATTCTCGTAAAAAAGTTGACCGGCTGTTCAAACAACCGTATGGGAATCCAAATCTGTCAGGCCCGCGCAAGGGGCGCGAGGTCTGTGCCTTACCATAAAGACGTTCATGACGGACTTTTAAGGAGGCCTTATGGCAAGCCAGGCGTTGATTAAGGATTTTGAAGACATGATCGGCAAGGAAAACGTGTTCAGTTCCGAAGCCGACCGCATGAGCTATTCGTATGATTCTGCGGTGTTGCCGCCGGTCATGCCTTCTTTGGTGGTGCGCCCCACTACCAAGGAACAGCTCGGCCAGTGTGTGAAAAAACTGTATGACAATGGTATCCCCATGACCGTGCGCGGCGCGGGAACCAACCTTTCCGGCGGCACCATCCCGGACAAGTCCGAAACTGTGGTCATTCTGACCACCGGCCTTAACCGCATCATTGAAATCAATTCTGACGACCTCTACGCTGTGGTGGAACCGGGCGTCATTACTGCTGAATTTGCGGCTACGGTTGCCAAGAAAAATCTTTTTTACCCCCCCGATCCGGGTTCCCAGGCTGTGTCCACCCTCGCGGGCAACATTGCTGAAAACGCTGGCGGCCTGCGCGGCCTCAAGTACGGCGTTACCAAGGATTACCTCATGGGCATCGAATTTTTCGACGCCACGGGCGAAGTGGTCAAGTCCGGTTCGCGCACGGTCAAGTGCGTTACCGGTTACAACCTCGCCGGCATGATGGTGCAGTCTGAAGGCACGCTGGGCGTTATTTCTGAAGCCATCCTCAAGCTCGTGCCGCCGCCCAAGGCCTCCAAGGCCCTGATGGCCGTGTTCTCTGACGTGCAGGACGCCGCTGACGCTGTGGCGGGCATCATCGCCGCCCACGTTGTGCCCTGTACTCTCGAATTCCTCGACAACAACACCATCGTGCGCGTGGACGACTTCACCAAGGCTGGTCTGCCGCGCGAGGCTGGCGCCATCCTGCTCATCGAAGTGGACGGCCACCCTGCCCAGGTTGCTGACGATGCCGAAGCCGTTGAAAAGGTGCTGAAGGCCAACCACGCCACTGCCGTGCACGTGCCCAAGGACGCCGCCGAAAAGTTCAAGCTGTGGGAAGCCCGCCGCATGGCACTGCCCGTGCTGGCCCGCGCCCGGCCCACCACCGTGCTTGAAGACGCCACCGTGCCGCGTTCGCAGATCCCCGCCATGGTCAAGGCCGTCAACGACATCGCGGCCAAGTACCGCCTTGAAGTGGGCACCTTTGGTCACGCTGGCGACGGCAACCTGCATCCCACCTTCCTGTGCGACAAGCGCGACGTCGACGAATTCAAGCGCGTGGAAGAAGCCATCGACGAAATGTTCGATACGGCTATCAAGCTGAAGGGTACGCTCTCCGGCGAACACGGCATCGGCACCGCCAAGTCCAAGTGGATGGAAAAGGAAACCTCACGCGGCACCATTCTGTTCTCGCAGCGGCTGCGCCGGGCTCTTGACCCCAAGGGACTGCTTAACTCCACCAAGCTGGTGGGCATCTAGGCAGTTCGCTCCGGCATTGCAGAGGCGGGGTCTTTTGGCCCCCGTCTTTTCCGGGGGCTGCCCGCCCAGTGCGGGCGCTACCGGGCAAGAGCAAAAATTCAACCGCTCCAGGAGCGTTTCATGAGTACTATGCACGAACTGGCCCAGCGCCTTATGGCCCTGGACGACAGGATCACTGCCTGCATGAAATGCGGCATGTGCCAGGCCGTGTGCCCCATGTTCGGCGCCACCGGTATGGAAGCCGACGTGGCTCGCGGCAAGCTGGCCCTTATTGACAACCTGGCCCATGAGATGATTCAGGACCCTGCGGCTGTGGCCGAAAAACTGGGCCGCTGCCTTTTGTGCGGTTCCTGCCAGGCGTCCTGCCCGCCCGGCGTCCAGATTATGGACGTCTTCATGGAAGCCCGTGAAATCGTAAACGAGTTCATCGGCCTGCACCCGGTCAAGAAGATGATCTTCCGTTCGCTTCTGACCAAGCCTGGCCTCTTCAACTTCGCCATGCGCGTTGGCGCGCCCATGCAGGGCCTTATCTTTGGCTCGAGCAACGACGCGCAGGGCACCGTGTGCGCGCCTCTGCTCAACTTCATGCTGGGCGACCGCCACATCCACCCCCTGGCAAAAACGCCTCTGCACGCCCGCTACGGCGCGCTTGACGAACCCCGCCGCGCTGGCGGGCTCAAGGTGGCGTTCTTCCCCGGCTGCGTGGGCGACAAAATGTACACCGATATGGCAGAAGCCTGCCTGAAGGTGCTGCGTTATCACAACGTGGCCGTGTTCATGCCCAAAAATCTCACCTGCTGTGGCATTCCGGCGCTTTCGTCCGGTGATGCCAAGGGCATGGTGGAGCAGATGCGCGTGAACGTGGAAGCCCTCAAAAACGGCGACTTCGACTATATTCTCAGCCCCTGCGGTTCCTGCACCTCCACGGTCAAGGAACTGTGGCCCCGCTACGCGCACCGTCTGGGTTCTGCCGAAAAACGCAAGATTGAAGAACTGGCCGCCAAGGCCATGGACATCAATGCCTTCCTGGTGGATGTGCTCAAGGTGCAGCCCGCCGAGCAGGCTCAGGAAAACGCCGTCAGCGTGACCTACCACGATTCTTGCCACCTCAAGAAGTCGCTTGGCGTTGTCAGCCAGCCCCGTTCCGTTGTTGCGGCCAACCCGGCCTACAAGATCACGGAAATGGCCGAAGCTGACCGCTGCTGCGGCTGCGGCGGATCGTTCAACCTCTTCCACTACGATTATTCGCGCAAGATCGGCCAGCGCAAGCGCAACAATGTGGTAGCTTCCGGAGCCAAGATTGTGGCCGCCGGTTGCCCTGCCTGCATGATGCAGCTTGAGGACGTGCTTTCGCACAACCATGACTCCGTGCGCGTCAAGCACACAGTGGAGTTGTACGCTGAAAGCCTGAAGTAACATGCGAGCGCGGCGGGGGACTGTGGTTCCTCCGCCGCGTTTATCAACCCGGCGGTTATTCTGCCAGAATGCCCATCTGAAGAAGAGCCGTGGGGGTTTGTTTCGGAAGCTATGGGCGTGTTACGCCGTTCGCAGGAATATGAGCGCAAACAATGGCAGCGGGTGAATCCGGCCCTCTGCACACTATTTTTCGCGGCGAAGCTGCATGGTTCAAGAACCCGGCGTGTTTTGAAAAAGGAGTTGTTTATGACACATCAGGAATTGGTAGAAGCCTTTTCCGCCAAGGCTGCGGCTGTTAACGCCGTAGTGCAGGAAGTGCCCAACATGGCAGCCGCCTTGCAGTATGTTGTGGACGTTTGCGCCAACAAGGCTCCCGCAGAGCTTTTGGCTGACGAACCCGGCACGGAACAAGGCCCCCTTGGCCCCAATAAGGTTCCCACGCGCGTACAGCGTGTGGTGGCAGCGCCGCAGCTTGGCGACGCCGATTTTGCCGCGCTGGCAGCTGCCTGTGAAGAAAAAGGTTTTTTGTGCATCCGCGAAGGGCTGCGCAACTATCTTGCCGGTATTGACGTGGGCGTCTCCACTGCCGAACTTGGCGTTGCCGCCAGCGGCACCTGCCTGCTCAATACCGACAACGAAGACGTGCGCCTTACGGGCATGATCTCGGAAGTTTCCGTGCTGATGCTGCGCAAGTCCACCATCTACCCCGATCTGCCCTCCATAGCCCAGTTGCTGCGCGAGCGCATGAACGAAGGTACTGCCACGTACACCACACTGGTGACTGGCCCCAGCCGTACCGCCGACATTGAGCGCGTGGCTGCCGTGGGCGTGCATGGGCCGCTGGAACTGCATATCATTCTGCTGGAGGACTAACCCATGCATGACGCCCTCAAGAGCTCATCGGGATATCATAAGGAACTGGACGAAGCCCTGAACGACGAATTTCTGCGTCGCACCCTTGATACCTTTGCCGTGGCCTACCGCGCCAACCGCGAAGCCGTGTTCAAGGAAGTGGACGAGAAAGCGCTGATCAAGCAGATCGCCGACGCCAAGGACTACGCCTGTCAGCACATGGACGAACTGTACGCTCAGTTCAAGGCCGAAGCTGAAAAGCGCGGCGTGCACGTGCACCGTGCCGCCACCGCTGCCGAAGCCAACGACATGATCGTTCGCATCGCCAAAGAAAACAAAGTGAAGAAGGTGGTCAAGTCCAAGTCCATGACCGCCGAAGAAATCGGCCTGAACACCGCGCTGGAAGGCAACGGCCTGATCGTGGACGAAACCGACCTTGGCGAATGGATCATCCAGCTGCGCCACGAAGGTCCTTCGCACATGGTTATGCCCGCCATCCACCTTTCGCGTTATCAGGTGGCGGACGACTTCACCAAGGCCACCGGCGTCAAGCAGGATTCTGACGTGCAGCGTCTGGTCAAGGTGGCCCGCGTGCAGTTGCGCCGCAAGTTCATCGCCGCCGATATGGGCGTGAGCGGCTGTAACTTTGCCGTGGCCGAAAACGGCGCGATCTCTACCGTGACCAACGAAGGCAACGCCCGCATGGTTACGACCCTGCCGCGTGTGCATGTTGCCATTGCCGGTCTGGACAAGCTCGTTGCCAAGCTGGACGATGCCCTGGTGGCCCTTCAGGTGCTGCCCCGCAACGCCACCGCCCAGCGCCTTACCTCCTATGTTACCTGGATGTGCGGCGCAGGCCCCTGCGCAGCCAATGCCGACGACAAAAAGATTCTGCACGTTATCTTTCTTGATAACGGCCGTACCGAAATCGCCAAGGATCCCCTCTTCTCGCAGGTGTTCCGCTGCGTGCGCTGCGGCGCTTGCGCCAACGTCTGCCCCGTGTACCGCCTCGTGGGCGGCCACAAGATGGGCTACATCTACATTGGCGCCATCGGCCTGATCCTTACCTACTTCTTCCACGGCAAGGATCGCGCCCGTATTCTCAGCCAGAACTGCATGGGCTGCGAATCGTGCGCCAATGTGTGCGCTGGCGGCATCGACCTGCCGCGTCTTATCCGCGAAGTGCGCTCGCGTCTCAACGTGGAACAGGGCGCGCCCATCGAAGCCAACCTGCTTTCCGCTGTGATGAAGAACCGCAAGCTGTTCCACAAGCTGCTCAAGTTCGCCAGCTTCGCCCAGAAGCCCTTCACACGCGGGGCGCAGTTCCAGCGCCATCTGCCTGCCGTCTTCCTTGGCAAGCACAACTTCAAGGCTCTGCCCGCCATTGCCAACAAGTCCTTCCGCGACCGTTGGCCCGAACTGGCCCCCAAGGTGCAGAACCCCACCTTCCGCGTGGCCATCTTCAGCGGTTGCGCCCAGGACTTCATCTACCCCGAAGAACTGGAAGCCTGCGTGAAGATTCTGGCCGCCAAAAACGTGGCCGTGGACTTTCCCATGGAACAGTCATGCTGCGGCCTGCCCCTCGAAATGATGGGCCAGCGCAAAACCTCCATGGACGTGGCCAAGCAGAATATTGCGGCCTTCCGTGGCGGCAACTACGACTACATCATCACGCTGTGCGCCAGCTGCGCCGGTCACCTCAAGCACCACTACCCTGAAATCCTGGATCAGGATTTCTCCACGGTGGAAGCTCAGGCCTTTGCGGCCAAGATCATCGACTTCAGCTCCTTCGTACATGACGTGCTGGGCCTCAAGGCCGAGGACTTCAACAAGTCCGCGCAGAAGGTCACCTACCATGCCTCGTGCCACCTGTGCCGCGGCCTGGGCGTCAAAAAGGCCCCCCGCGATCTCATTGGCGATGCGGCTGAATACGTGCCTTGCGAGGAAGAAGAAGTGTGCTGCGGCTTTGGCGGCAGCTACTCTGTGAAGTTCCCCGAAATCTCGGCCCAGCTGCTGGACAAGAAGATCGCCAATATGAAGGCCACCGGCGCTGACCGCCTGGTGGTGGACTGCCCCGGCTGCGTCATGCAGATCCGTGGCGGTGCTGAAAAGCAGGGCCTCAAGATAAAGGTCGATCATATTGCCGAACTTCTGGCTGAAAATCTGAAAAAATAATCCAACGAAACATCTTCCTGCGGGTGGAGAGCTGAGGCTCTTCATCCGCAGGAAAGTTGAGGGATGGGGCGGATTCAACTTGCAAGTGCAACACCCTCAAGGTTGAATGAAAAGGCAAGGT